>Ga0209867_1000004_pt1 | contig 201892 bp, 191 predicted proteins | sample GWRWmT4_4Nov14_FD_187197 | JGI IMG/M metagenome (GOLD analysis project Ga0209867, IMG submission 187197) | Sand microcosm microbial communities from a hyporheic zone in Columbia River, Washington, USA - GW-RW T4_4-Nov-14 (SPAdes) (version 2) | ecosystem: Engineered > Artificial ecosystem >...
TCAAGCGAAAGGGCCGATGACCTGTTGCCCTTCCTGCATCATTACAACTATCATCGGCCTCACTTTGGAATTAACGGCAAGACGCCTATATCCCGTCTGCCCGTCAACAACCTATTGAGACATGACATCTAGATGCCAAAGACGCTTCGCACCACCGTTACATTTCTGGAGATGCATAAAAAGCCGCTGCTGTTACATGTGGCGCCGCCATTGCGTAACTACGCGCTGTTGCGGGCTGAAAAACCCACTTTGCATTTTTACCGCTATCTGTATCACATGGTGGGCCGCGATTATGCCTGGGTGAATCGCAAGCGCATGTCCGACAAAGAACTGACGGATATCATCCACCACGAGCAGGTGGAGATTTATGTCCTGTATGCCGGGGGTGTGCCCGCCGGTTATTTCGAACTGGATTTCAGAAATACGCCCGATGTGGATCTGGTGTTTTTCGGGCTGATGCCGGAATTTGCAGGCATCGGACTCAGCCGTTTCCTGTTGTCACAGGCGATCTCGATTGCCTGGCGCGGCGATACAAAGCGTTTGCAGGTGCAGACCTGCACGCTGGATCATCCCCGCGCCCTGCCGCTGTATCAGCGCATGGGCTTTGAACCATTCGCGCAGGAAACGGCGGAACTGATTGCCATCGATGACCGTGACTTTGTACTTCTGACGCCCAGCCCCTGACAATTACCGCGCGGTATCCAACTGGTTAAGCTCCGGCCACGCACCGGGCTCCTGCAGCGCCGTAAAAGCGTCCGCCTTTGTGGTGGCGCATTGACCGTTTTCTGATTTGTCACCGGGCTTTGATATGATGGAGCCCGCTACGCCAAGAACCATGCCAAGCGGCCCAAGCGCTACTCCTAACGCAGTCTTTCCCACGCTCTTTGCCACCGACGCCTTACTCAGGTGAAACTCAGGGGAAACGAGCGTGCCGCGAATGTCCACATCGCTGGCCAGACTGATCAGACTCTTGTCATACGGCCTTGGCGACAAGCGCATTTTCAACCGCTCCTGTCCAAGATCAATGCTGCCTTTGCCGGTCACAACCGCCTTGTCGGTAATCATAAGCAGCGCCTTGTTTTCAGCCACGCCGCCATTAATGACAAAGGCGCCAAAACCACACTTGATCCTGGCATCCTTTCCAGCGCCCTCGAACATGCCCTCGATCGAACGAAACATATCCGTAATGCCCCCCCTAAGCAGGGATGAAAGACGTACTGGAATGGCTCCCTCTCGCATTTCAAGATAGGCGCGTCCATCAAATCCGGCTGCCAATTCAGCCATGGTGGTGCCAAAGCTCTCTCCTTCCAGCAATAAATATGCCTTTCCCTTGACGTATTTTGGCATCTCAAATTGCTTCAACAGCTTGCCTACATCGACACCCGTCACATTGCTCTGAATGGATAATGACAGGGCGTCCGCCTGTGGCGCCAATGTCAGGCTGTTTGCCATTCTGCCGTCGGCCACATCCAAATCAAGATGTTTGAAACGGAGAATGTTTTTTTCCAACTGCCCATCCAGAAGAAGGTTGGCATATGTATGACCGCCCATTTTCAGGGATTTAACGGCATAGCGAAATTGCAGTTCAACAGTTTCAGGCAGTTCCAGTTTTATTGGATTATTAAAAAAAACTTTTCCCGGTGGCGGCGCCGACGCCGGAAGCATGTTCCAATAAGGTTCAATATCAAGCGCTTCCGATCGCAGATCGGATGTGACTTTATGGGGCGCGCTCATGCCAACAATGATAAATCCAGCTAAATCGACATCACCCACTTCGCCAGTAAGGTTGCCAAAATGCAGGTCATATTCTACCGGCGTCAGATTGCCGGATATTTTCGTGGCGCCAATATTTGGCAGACTGACCCCAAAATAAGCCGCTGCCTGGGTTAAGCCTTTTGGCGCTTCAAGAGTAAAATCTGCATAGGTAAATTCAATGAATGGAAATTTTGCACTGCCATCGGCGGTCAGGCTCATGCCAAAAACCTGCGCCTTCATATCAAATTGCCGGGGTTGCTCCACACTGATCGTATATAGCGGCGCCACTTTCCCGTCCGCCTCAATGCTATGGTCCCCAAGTTTGCCCAACATCGAATAGCTGCCAATGCCGTTGACCACATCATGGGTCAGAGAAGCTTTCTCAAGATGCAGGCTGTAGCGTATTTTGGGATCAGCGATATCGCGATAATCTATTACGATATCGCTGATTAAAATTTCTTCGATCTCAGGTATCCGCGCTTCCTCGCCATCTTCCGTTACCGCTTGCGCCAGCAGTGTCCAGTTGCGTTGCGCAACACCATCGGCTTCAAGATGCACAACAGCACGCTCTGCCGCAATTGAAATGATATCTGCGCGGCCCCGTAGCAGTGGGAACAGATGTACACGGATTTTCGTGCGCCCGACGGTGACAAACTTTTCTGCCCTGCCCCATTTCAGGTTCGCGATTTCCAGCCCTTCCACATCCAGGGTTGGGGTCAGCGAAACCCCGAGAATAATTTTCCCGGTGATCTTGATATCGCGCCCTGTTGCCGCTTGCAGTTCTGCGGCAATTTCATAGCGCAAGTCCGATAGATCAACCGGATATGTAACGAGATAAATTGCCGCACCGCCCAGAATTAAAATCAGTACAGCGATAAATGCCGCAGCAACCTTTATCCACCGCGGCATCCAGTTCACTGATCCCACTCCAGAAATGGATCCCCGGAGGTGTTGGAATCAAATCCGAAAAATTTCCAGGTTTCCTGCATATGATCCGGTAGCGGCGCGGTTACCGAGATTATGCCCCCATCAGGATGCGGAATTTCAAGCGAGCGCGCATGCAGATGCAGCTTGGGGGCGATGCCTTCGACCAGCGCCCTGTCGCCGCCATATTTACGATCGCCAACGATGGGCGTTCCCAGCAGCGCCGCATGGGCGCGCAATTGATGGGTGCGCCCCGTCAGCGGCATGAACGCGACCCAGGCCACATGCTGGCCCACCACGTCGATGACCTTGTACAGTGTGTCGGCGGGCTTGCCGCGTGGATCATCGGCCTCAACCGCGCTGACCCGTTCACGGTCTTCCCAGGCGCCCTCGCCGTTTAATTTTGCCAGTGGCGCACGGATGCGGCCCTGGCGTGGGGACGGCACGCCAACCGTAAGCGCCCAGTAAATTTTGCGCGCCTCGCGGCTGCGAAAAGCCTGACCGAACCTTGCCGCTGCGTTCACTGTGCTGGCCAGCAAAAGCACCCCGCTGGTGTCGCGATCCAGCCGATGCACCAGACGTGGCCTTTCGCCGCCTTCTTCGCGCAGGGCGTCCAGCATGCCATCCACATGGCGCGAAGTGCCGGAGCCACCCTGCACCGCCAGCCCGGCCGGTTTGTTGATCGCAATGACCGTACCGTCATTGTACAGAACAGCGTCCTGCATCATCGCGCGGTCCGTGCGCGAGAGTTTCGCAGGTATCGGTTTATAATTTTCCTGCGCCACCGTCTCTTCTGTCTGCAAAGGCGGTACGCGCACCTGCTGCCCGGCGTCCAGGCGAAAGCCCGCCTTGACCCGGCCGCCATCCACCCGCACCTGCCCCGTGCGCAACAGTTTTTCCAACCGGCCATGAGCCAGATGCGGAAAGCGGCGCTTGAACCACCGGTCAAGTCGCAGCCCGGATTCCTCTGCGGCGACTTCGATATTTTTTGCTGTGTTCATAAGTTTACTATGTAAGCAAACGGCGCATGAATGTAAGGCCTATTAGCAGCGCCCCCAGAGATAAACCAAACGAGGCGGCGCCATAAACCACTGCCAGCGCCCATTGGCCGCGTTCATATAATTGCACCACATCCAGTGAAAATGCCGAAAAGGTGGTGAAGCCGCCCAGCACCCCGACGCTGATAAAGGCCTGTATTTCGGGCGGCGTCGATACGCGCGCAGCATAGATGCCCGCAGCCAGCCCCATAAGCAGCGATCCAATGACATTGACCCCGAGTGTGCCCCAGGGGAAACCCACACCCAATAGCCGCGCCGCCTGCCCCACAAGAATATAACGCCCGACCGATCCCAGAGCGCCGCCCGCCGCAACCGCCAGGTACATGTTCAGCATGACATGGCCCTATTCATCCTTCGCCGCCTTTTCGCGCAGCCCGTCCCAATAAGCCAGCCGTTTTATGACCTCGCGCTCAAAGCCGCGTTCGGTTGGGACATAAAATTTGCGGCGCGGCATTTCTTCGGGGAAATAATTCTGCCCGGAAAAACCCTCCGCCGTGTCGTGATCATATTGATAGCCGGCGCCATAGCCTTGCTCACGCATCATTTTTGTAGGCGCATTGAGAATATGTTTTGGGGGAGAGAGCGACCCCTGTTCTTTGGCCGCGACATTTGCCGCCCTGGACGCGCGATACACCGCATTGGATTTTGGCGCGGTGCCCAGATAAATCACCGCCTGCACCAGCGCCAGTTCTCCTTCGGGGCTGCCCAGAAAATCATAGGCGTCTTTTGCCGCCAGCGTCTGCACCAGCGCATTGGGATCGGCCAGGCCAATATCCTCAACTGCGAACCGCACCATGCGGCGGGCAATATAGAGCGGGTCTTCCCCCGCCGTCAGCATGCGCGCAAGATAATATAATGCGGCGTCCGTATCCGAACCGCGCAAGGTTTTATGCAGTGCGCTGATTAAATTGTAATGGCCTTCCTGCGCCTTGTCATACACAGGCGCGCGGCGCTGTACTGTTTCTACCAACCGCGCCGGATCAAGCGGGGTTGCAATATCCAGCGCATATAATTCCTCTGCCAGATTCAACGCAAAGCGGCCATCCCCATCCGCCATGGCCCGCAAGGTGGCGCGTGCATCCGCCGTCAAAGGCAATGGCTTGCCCATGACGCTTTCGGCGCGTGACAGCAATATCTCCAGATTATCGTCATCCAGACGCCGCAGCACCATTACCTGTGCACGCGATAAAAGCGCCGCGTTCAGCTCGAATGACGGGTTTTCAGTGGTGGCGCCAATCAGAACAATGGTCCCGTCTTCGACATAGGGCAGAAAACCGTCCTGCTGTGCGCGGTTGAAACGATGAATTTCGTCCACGAACAACAGTGTTCCCACACCATCCCGCCGCCGTGTTTTGGCCTGATCAAATACCTTGCGCAAATCCGCGACGCCAGAAAATACCGCCGACAATTGTTCAAAGTGCAGGTTCGACCCCGCCGTCAGCAGCCGCGCGATAGTGGTTTTTCCCGTGCCCGGCGGCCCCCACAAAATCAGCGATGTCAGCTTGCCGGCATCGGCCATGCGCCGCAATGGCGCGCCCGGGCCAATTAGATGATCCTGGCCGACAACTTCGTCCAGTGTCGCAGGGCGCAAGCGATCCGCCAATGGCCGTGGTGCGCCACCTTCCAGTCCAGCCGCCTCGAACAGGCTTGTCACGATCTTTCCCTTACGCGCCAACGCGCACTGACAGCACCTCATCCCCGCGCCGGATGCGTATTTCCCACACATCACGCGCAGTCCGGGTCAGGCGCACGACGTCTTCGGTCAACTGTATCTTATCCTGACCAATGGACAGAAGTATATCACCTGGCTGCAAACCAATCTGCACCGCCGGACTGCGCCGGGGCATTTCCGTAATGATCACACCGGTCAGGCCGGGACTGAGCCCCAATTCCTCCGCATAGGCGGGCGACAGATTGGCGATGGTAATGCCCGTCAACGGATGGTTTCCACTCAATTTGACAAGATTGCGCGGCGGGATTTCCGGGGCGGACTTTAGCTGCATCGGTAAGGTCGCGGGGGCGCCATTGCGCCAGATTTCAATTTTGACCGTGCCGCCAACTTTTGCCGTCGCAATACGGTAGCGCAAACTTTCCGGATCGGCGATTTCGCGATCATCCACCTTGAGAATAACGTCGCCCACTGTCAGGCCCGCCTGGTCCGCCGGGCCGCCTGGATATACATTGCTGATCAGTACGCCTGCGGGGCGCGCAAGGCCCAGCCCCTGACTGATATCCTGCGTAACCCCCTGCCCCGACGCGCCAAGCCAGGGGCGCACCACCGCACCACCGGCAAATGCCGATTCCACGACCTGTTTGACCATGTTGGAGGGAATGGCAAAACCGATGCCAATGGAGCCGCCACTGCGCGAAAAGATTGCCGTGTTGACGCCTATCAGCTTGCCATCGACCCCCACAAGCGCGCCGCCGGAATTGCCGGGATTGATGGCCGCATCGGTCTGAATGAAAAACTGATAATCCGAAACGCCGCCCTGGGTGCGCGCGGTGGCCGACACAATACCGCTGGTTACCGTTTGGCCGACACCGAAGGGATTGCCGATCGCCAGTACAATGTCGCCAACCTGGGCCGCGTCAGAATCGCCAAATTCCAGCACAGGCAGTTTTTCGCCACCCGTATCAATTTTCAATACGGCAAGATCCGTATGCGGATCACTCAGAAGAACTTTTGCATCAAATTCCCGCCGGTCGCTAAGTACAACCCGAATGCCGGTCGTATTTTCGATGACGTGATTATTGGTGACGACAATGCCATCGGCGCGGACCAGCACACCGGAGCCCAGCGTATTCTGCACACGCTCGCGCGGCATGAACTGGCCACCGAAATTTTCGCCAAAAAACCGCTGCATCATCGGGTCGCTGAACAGCGGCGGTTCCGCCCCGGTACGCACAACCCGTTTGGCGAAAATGTTAGTAACAGCGGGGGCGGATTTTTGCACCACGGGGGCAAAGGAAAGCTGAATCTGGACACGGCTCTGGGGCACATCACGCTGTTGCGCATGCGCGGCGCCCGAAAATGAAACCAGGAAAAAAAGGGCCAGCCACACGGCCAGCCCTATGCGTATGTTTTCAGACGCCCGGTCGGGCCGGAATAAAAATCTAGCCTGCATCCTCGTCGTCCGTGTGGACCGGGCCTGAATCCTGACCGCGCGCATCTTCATCACGATCAACAAATTCAATCACCGCCAAAGGCGCATTGTCTCCATAGCGGAAACCGGCGCGCATCACACGGGTATAACCGCCGTGGCGCGTTGCATAACGCGGCGCAAGTGTGCCAAACAGTTTTTCAACCAGCGTCTGATCAGAATCCGGCAACTGCGCCAGAACCTGACGGCGCGCATGCAGGGTGGCCTTTTTGCCCTGGGTCACCAGCTTTTCCACATAGGGCCGCAGCTCCTTGGCCTTTGGCAAAGTGGTGACGATCTGCTCATGCTTGATCAGGGCCGAAGCCATGTTCGCCAGCATTGCCTTGCGGTGCGATGCCGTGCGGTTCAGTTTGCGGCCGCCAACTCCGTGACGCATGATGGTGTCTCCTTATGCTCCGAACCCGTCCGGTCCAGAAAGTATCAACTATTCAATATTGGTCTTCGTGGCGTTTTGCCAGTTCTTCGATATTGTCTGGCGGCCAGTTCAGCACTTCCATGCCAAGGTGCAGGCCCATCTGCGACAATAGTTCCTTGATCTCGTTCAGCGACTTGCGCCCAAAATTTGGCGTACGCAGCATTTCCGCCTCGGTCTTCTGAATCAGATCTCCGATATAGATGATATTGTCGTTCTTCAGGCAGTTTGCCGAACGCACCGACAATTCCAGCTCGTCGACCTTTTTCAGCAACGCCGGATTGAACTCCAGTTCCGGACGTTCTTCGAAGGTCTGCGCGCGGGTTGGCTCGTCGAAGTTGACGAAAACCTGCAACTGGTCCTGAAGGATACGCGCTGCATAGGCAACCGCATCTTCGGGCGTTACTGCGCCATTGGTTTCCACATCCATGCTCAGCTTGTCATAATCCAACACCTGGCCTTCGCGGGTATTTTCCACCTTGAAGGACACACGGCGCACCGGGCTGTACAGGGCGTCAATGGCGATCAGGCCAATGGGCGCGTCTTCGGGACGGTTACGGTCGGCCGGTACATAGCCCTTGCCGTTATTGATGATCAGCTCCAGCCGGATTTTTGCGCCCTGACCCAGGGTGCAAATGACATGGTCCGGGTTCAGAATATCAATGTCCGAAACCGGCGTAATCTGCGCGGCTGTCACCTCGCCTGGTCCTTCTGCGGCCAGGATCATGCGGCGCGGGCCTTCGGAGTGCATGCGCAGCGCCAGCGATTTCAGATTCAGCACGATGTCGGTGACATCTTCGCGCACGCCACTGATGGACGAAAATTCGTGCAGCACACCGTCAATCTGAACCGCAGTCACCGCCGCCCCCTGCAGGGACGACAGCAATATGCGCCGCAGACTATTGCCCAGCGTGACGCCAAAGCCGCGCTCCAGCGGCACGGCAACGACAGTTGCCCTGCGCTTTGGATCCAGGCCTGGATCAACCTCAAGCCGGTTTGGTTTAATCAGTTCCTGCCAGTTTTTTTCGATCACGTTGGCGACCTCATGCCTGAAGCGATGAACGCATTAATCGCGCCATCTCCTATGTGAAATTTCCCGGCCAAACCGGCATCGGGCAAAATGCCGACACCGAATTCAGCCGAATCAGACTATTAAACCCGGCGGCGCTTTGGCGGCCGGCAACCATTGTGCGGAATGGGCGTCACATCACGAATGGTCGTGACAGTAAAACCAACCGCCTGCAACGCACGCAGCGCTGATTCACGGCCAGAGCCGGGGCCCTTGACCTCAACCTCAAGCACCTGCATGCCATGTTCCTGCGCTTTTTTACCGGCGCTTTCCGCCGCCACCTGCGCGGCATAGGGGGTCGATTTGCGCGATCCCTTGAAGCCCATTACGCCTGCAGAACACCATGAGATCACGTTGCCCTGGGCGTCGCTGATCGTAATTTTAGTGTTGTTGAAGGTGGCATTTACATGCGCAACACCCGAAGTGATGTTTTTCCGCTCTTTACGGCGAATGCGCGTCGCTTCCTTAGCCATTCTGTATCAAACCTTTCCAGTGCATTTCCTGGCCGTGTTTTCTATTCGAAAATTGCCAGACATAACCGGCCGCAAAAATTACGGCGGATAAATTCAAATTTACTTCTTCTTGCCGGCAATCGCTTTCGCAGGGCCTTTACGTGTGCGCGCATTGGTATGCGTACGCTGACCACGCACCGGCAAACCACGCCGATGGCGCAAACCACGATAACAGCCAAGATCCATCAGGCGCTTTATGTTCATCGCCACTGACCGGCGCAGATCACCCTCAACCAGATGGTCCTGATCAATGGTTTCACGAACCTTGATGACTTCTGATTCCGACAAATCAAACACCCGGCGCTCGGCTGGAATACCGACCCGTTCACAGATTTCGAGCGCCTTGGTGCGACCGATACCATGAATATAGGTAAGCGCGATCACAACCCGCTTGTTGGTTGGAATATTTACACCTGCGATACGCGCCACGTTCTGTCTCCTTAATTACGCAATCTTGCCCGTTTCAGGCATGAATTGTCCTATAAATACCCCAATACAGACGACCGGAGGCTGGGTAGCAACCGGTTAAAAAGGACCATTTGGGGCGGCCAGATCCTAAGACCAGCAAAGTTGGCGGATTATAAGTATTTCCGGCCTCCCGTCAAATAAATCCTCATCCGTACCTATCTCATTTCACCCCATCCAGAAGGGCGGCGATCTGTTTGGCGACGATTTCGACCGTCTGCATGCCATCAATGCTGCGTAATTTGCCCTGCGCCCTGTAATAGGGCAGCAAAGGGGCCGTTTGGGCATGGTAAACGCCCAGCCGGTTGCGCAGGGTCTCCTCATTATCATCGGCCCGGACCGACCCGCTTGCGGCAGCTGATTCGGCGGCCCGGTTACGAATACGGTCAAACAGTATCTGTTCGTCGACCTTTACCTCGATCACCAGGTCCAGCTTCTGCCCCTTTTGGACCAGCATCTTGTCCAACGCCTGGGCCTGCGCCTCGTTGCGGGGGAACCCGTCCAGGATAAAGCCCTTGCGGCAATCCGGCTGATCGATACGGTCTGAGATAATTCCAACCACCACGGCATCTGACACCAGATCGCCCCGGTCCATGATTTCTTTTGCCTTGCGGCCCGTCTCGGTTCCCGCTGCTACAGCCGCGCGCAGCATGTCGCCAGTGGAAAGCTGCACAAGACCGCGTTCCGCCTGCAGGCGTTCCGCCTGGGTGCCTTTGCCTGCGCCAGGGGCGCCCAACAGAATCAAATTCATTTGTTGCGTCCCTTCAGCCGGCTTTTCTTGATCAGCCCTTCATATTGATGCGCCAGCAAGTGGCTCTGGATTTGCGCCACCGTATCCATCGTCACGCTGACAACAATCAACAAAGACGTGCCGCCAAAATAAAACGGCACGGAATATTGCGCGACCAGAATTTCAGGAAGCAAACAGACCGCCGTCAGATACAGCGCGCCAACAACTGTCAAACGGGTCAATATATAATTAATATATTCCGCCGTTTTGGCGCCGGGACGGATTCCTGGAATGAAGCCGCCGTTTTTACGCAGATTTTCCGCCGTATCTTCCGGATTGAAAATAATGGACGTGTAGAAGAAACAGAAAAAGATAATGCCCGCCGCATAGAACAGCATGTATAGCGGCTGTCCATGCCCCAACAGGCTGGTGACCGTCGTCAGCCATTCCGGCCCCTTGCCGGCAGAAAAGTTTGCAACCGTAATCGGCAGCAGCAGAATAGAGGATGCAAAAATCGGCGGAATTACGCCGGAAACGTTCAGTTTCAACGGCAGATGCGATGATTCGCCGCCGGTCATTTTGCGGCCAACCTGGCGTTTGGGATATTGCACCAGAAGACGGCGTTGCGCGCGTTCCATAAAAACGATGGCGCCAATGACGCCGCCAATCATAACAACCAGCAACAACAGGAAAATCGTCGGCAGCGCGCCGGTGCGGCCCAGCTCAAACGTGCTGACGAGCGCTCTTGGCAGTTCTGCTACAATACCTGCAAAGATGATCAGCGAAATGCCATTGCCCACACCGCGCGCCGTAATCTGTTCACCCAGCCACATTAGAAACACCGTGCCGCCGACCAGCGTGATGACGGTGCTTATCCGGAAGAAAATGCCCGCTTCAATCACCACATTGCCAGCGCCTTCAAGCCCCGAAGCAATACCGTATGCCTGTAACGTGGCCAGAAACACCGTTCCGTATCGTGTGTACTGTGTGATTTTCTTGCGGCCCTGCTCGCCTTCTTTTTTCAGTGCTTCCAGCCGCGTTGAAACAGACGTCATCAGCTGAATGATGATGCTGGCCGAAATATAGGGCATGATGTTAAGCGCAAAAATCGCCATGCGGCCAACAGCGCCGCCAGAGAACACATTGAACAGGCCGAGAATGCCGCTTTGATTGCGCGAAATAATTTCCGCCAGCGCCAGCGGATTGATGCCCGGAAGCGGAATATAGGTGCCGAGCCGGTATATGATGAGAGCGCCCAGGGTGAACCACAGGCGCTTTTTCAGCTCCTCCGCCTTGCCGAAGGCGGCAAAGTTAAGATTGGCGGCTAATTGTTCGGCGGCGGAGGCCATTCAATATTCCAAGAGCGATTTTAGAGTGCAACTTTAGAGGAACCGGGGGCAGAAGTTTCAAAACCCCGTACCCGAACCGGCCAGTTTTTTTAAGCAGCAACCGTAACGGTGCCACCAAGCTTTTCTACCGCCGCAATCGCAGCTTTGGTCGCGCCGACCACTTCAATTGTCAGCTTTGACTTGAGTTCGCCATTGCCCAGCAGGCGTACGCCGCCACGAATACGGCGGACCAGACCCGCCGACTGTAACGCCACTGCATCAACAGGCTTGCTGGCATCCAGCTTGCCTGCGTCAATTGCCGCCTGAAGACGGCCAAGATTCACCTCGACGAAATCGCGCGGCGCCATACTGTTAAAGCCACGCTTCGGCAAGCGCATATGCACCGGCATCTGCCCGCCTTCAAAGCCTTTGATCGCCACACCCGAACGCGCCCTTTGACCCTTCACACCACGCCCGGCAGTCTTGCCGAGACCGGAACCGATACCCCGGCCAAGGCGCTTGCTTTTTTTCCGGGCACCCGGATTATCACGCAATTCATTCAGCTTCATAACCGCTATCCCATATTAGGCTTGTAACCGGTTTTCAGTATCCGGCCCGCTACTATCATGCAGCGGATCAAGTTTGAAAATACTCTTTGACGCTGCCTATTGCACACGCACCAGATGCGCAACCTTGGCAATCATGCCGCGCACGGAAGGAGTATCCTCCAGCGTCCGTACACGGTGCATCTTGTTCAGGCCAAGGCCGATCAGTGTTGCGCGCTGATCAGCAGGACGGCGAATGGGGCTGCCGATCTGCTCGATCGTAACCGTCTTGCCCGTGGCAGGTTTTTTCTTGTCCGCCATAATGCCCTACTCCTGACCCGAAATGTCGTCGGCGGATCCACTGCGGCGCTGCGCAATATCTCCAACCTTTTTACCGCGCCTGGATGCAACCATGCGGGGCGAAACCTGTTTTTTCAAACCATCGATTGTCGCACGCACCATGTTATATGGATTGCTTGAGCCAACCGATTTGGCCACCACATCCTGAAGGCCCAACGTTTCAAACACGGCGCGCATCGGACCACCGGCAATAATCCCGGTTCCTGGCGTTGCCGAGCGCATTACCACTTTACCTGCGCCGTGACGGCCTTCCATGTCGTGGTGCAATGTGCGGCCTTCGCGAAGCGGCACACGGATCATGTTACGCTTGCCGGACTCGGTTGCCTTGCGGATGGCTTCCGGCACTTCACGCGCCTTGCCATGACCAAAGCCAACCCGGCCCTTCTGATCGCCAATAACTACCAGCGCAGCGAACCCGAACCTGCGGCCGCCTTTCACCACTTTGGCGACGCGATTGATATGCACCAGCTTATCAACCAGATCACCGTCGCCGCGTTCACGCTCGCGTTCAAAACCGTCATTACGTGCCATGTTGTGGCAACTCCCTAGTGTTTTCCAGAGTGTTTTTCAGCAAATGAATGCCTTAAAACTCCAATCCGCCCTCGCGGGCGCCGTCTGCCAGCGCCTTAACCCGACCGTGATACAGATAGCCACCACGATCAAAAACCACTTTGGCAATACCCGCCGCTTTTGCCCGTTCAGCAACCAGCTTGCCAACCGCCGCCGCCGCCGCGCAATCCGCGCCGGTCTTTGCCTTTTCGCGTAAATCCTTGTCCAGACTACATGCCGAAACAAGCGTGCGTCCCGCCACATCATCAATAACCTGCGCATAGATATTCTTCGAAGAACGGAATATCGAAAGCCGTGGCTTGCCGTTGCCGACGATCCGTAACTTGCTGCGCACACGCTTTTGACGGCGCTCGCCTAATTTTTTCAGATTTTTCATAACCGCCGCTCCGTCTACTTCTTCTTGCCTTCCTTACGGAAGATGAATTCATTTTCGTAGCGAATGCCTTTGCCCTTATAGGGTTCTGGCGGACGGTAACGGCGGATTTCGGCCGCAACCTGTCCTACACGCTGTTTATCGATTCCGGTGACAGCAATCGCCGTTGGCTTTTCGCAGGCAATCTGCACATCAGCAGGAATTGGGTAAATCACATCGTGGCTATAGCCCATCTGCAATTGCAGATTTTTGCCCTGCACTGCTGCGCGATAACCGACGCCATTGATTTCCAGTTTGGTGGTGAAGCCCGTGGTCACACCAGCGACCATATTGCTTACCAATGTGCGCTGCATGCCCCACATGGTGCGGCCCTGCCGGTTGTCATTACGGGGCATGACCTTGATGCTATCGCCTTCCTGTGAGATGGCAATTTCATCGACCATGGTTATCGCCAGCTTCCCCTTGGGTCCGCTAACCGTGATATCCTGCCCTTTAATGTCAACCGTGACCCCTTTGGGTACAGCGACCGGGTTTTTGCCTATTCGAGACATCTTCTTAGTCCGATTCCTGTCATTCTTTTAAAAAACCAGCACACAATCTGAAATGATTATGGGCTAGAACACCTTGCACAAAACTTCGCCGCCAATATTGCGTTCGCGCGCCTGGGCGTCTGAAATCACACCTTGCGGCGTTGATAAAATAGCCAGACCCAGGCCATTACGAACCCGGGGAATTTCACTGACCGAGGAATAAACCCGGCGGCCAGGGCGCGAGATGCGCGATATTTCCCGAATGACCGGCTGGCCATTATCGTATTTGAGCTCAATCTCCAGCTCACTTTTACCGCCTGGATATTCAACCCGCGTGTAACCGCGAATATAGCCTTCATCCTGCAGGACATCCAGCACGCGGCGGCGCAAATTGGATTCAGGCGTAACTACTTTCGCCTTACCCCGCATTTGTGCGTTGCGTATGCGGGACAACATGTCCGCCAGTGGATCCGTCATCGTCATAAATGATGCTCCTTACCAGCTCGACTTGACCATTCCGGGGATCTGCCCGGAAGAGGCCATGTCACGCAATGCGATACGCGACATGCGCAGCTTGCGGTAATATGCTTTGGGACGGCCGCTGATTTCGCAGCGGTTATGTACACGGACTTTCGCAGAGTTACGCGGAAGTTCCGCAAGCTTGAGACTTGCAGCAAAACGTTCTTCCGGCTGTAACGCCTGATCCATCGTCACCGCCTTGAGGCGCGCGCGCTTGGCCGCATAGCTTTTGACCATGCTTTCGCGCTTCTTGTTCCGGTATATGGCGCTTTTCTTAGCCATTCATATTGCCCTTCGTCACGTTTTCGCCGCTGCTCATGTCAGAGGAAAATTAAAAAGCTTTAACAAGGCCCGCGCTTCATCGTCGGTCCTTGCCGTGGTGCAAACCACCACATCAAGGCCCCAGAAAGTATCAACCTTGTCATAGTCGATTTCCGGGAAAACGATATGTTCTTTCAGGCCCATGGAAAAATTGCCGCGGCCATCAAAACTTTTTGCGTTGAGCCCGCGAAAGTCGCGAACGCGCGGCAGCGCCACATTGATCAGCCTGTCGACAAATTCATACATGCGCGCCTGGCGAAGCGTAACCTTGACGCCAATCGGCATGCCTTCACGCAGCTTGAACGCCGCAATGGATTTTTTGGCGCGCGTCACCACGGCCTTTTGCCCGGCGATCAGCGTCAGCTCTTCGAGTGCGATGTTGATCTTTTTTGAATCCTGGGTCGCCTTGCCGACACCCATATTCAGCACCACCTTTTCCAGGCGGGGTACTTGCATCACATTCGCATAGCCAAAATCTTTCACCATGCCGACCCGGACGACCGAATCATAATGCGTCTTTAGCCGTGGCGTGTAGGCTGCCTCAGACATCTATCACTTCTCCCGAACGCTTGGCAAAACGCACCTTGCGTCCATCATCAAGAATTTTATAACCAACCCGTGTTGGCTCACCTGTTTTCGGATCCACATGGGCCAGATTTGAAATCTGGATCGGCAATTCCTTGACCAGAATACCGCCCGCAGAAGTCTGACTCTGCTTCGTGTGCCGCTTCACCTGATTGACCCCGGAAACGAGCGCACGGTTTTCCGTCAAAAACATTTTGACGACTTCGCCCTTTTTTCCTTTGTCGCGGCCCGCAAGAACCACAACCTTGTCACCTTTTTTGATCTTGAATTTCGCGGCCATCACAGCACCTCCGGCGCAAGCGAAATGATCTTCATATGGTTCTTCGCACGCAGTTCACGCACAACCGGGCCAAAGATACGTGTGCCAATCGGTTCGCCCTGATTGTTGATCAGCACAGCCGCATTGCGATCAAACCGGATAGCGCTGCCATCGGGGCGCGCGATTGCTTTCGCAGTGCGCACAATTACCGCTTTCAACACATCGCCCGCCTTTACCTTGCCGCGCGGAATCGCCTCCTTGACGCTGACAACGATAACGTCGCCAACGGTCGCATAACGGCGTTTGGAGCCGCCCAAGACCTTGATGCACATCACTTCACGCGCACCTGAATTATCGGCTACATCTAGCCTGGATTGCATCTGGATCATTGCCGGATACCATTCATCAAAGTTACCTCCGGGATAAATCCGCCCGGACTTAAAATTACAATTTCAACCATGGTCATCATGGAACATCACGCGATCATTCTGATCAGGCGTCGTTCCCGATTACCTCCCAACTCTTGGTCTTTGAAATTGGGCGGCATTCCCTTATCCGCACATTTTCACCAACCGAAAAACTATTGTTCTCATCATGTGCATGGTACTTTTTTGAACGCCGCACAGTCTTTCCCATTACTGGATCGGGAAAGCGGCGCTCTACTTTTACCACCACAGTCTTATTGCCCTTGTCGCTAACCACGACACCTTGCAGGATACGCTTTGGCATATTTACTTGCTCCCTGCGCGGCCAGGCCCGGCTTTCGCCGCCTGTTCATTAAGTATCGTTTTCATCCGCGCAATATTACGGCGCACCTTACCCACCTGGGCAGTGTTTTCCAGCTGTCCTGTAGCCTTTTGAAAGCGCATATTGAACTGCTCCTTCTTCAGTTTCAGGACTTCATCCTTCAACTGGTCGGCTGTTTTATCTCGCAACTCTGCGGCCTTCATCAGCATCACCTCTATAGCGTCCGGCCAACCACACGGGTTTTGATCGGCAATTTCATGGCCCCTAACCGCAGCGCTTCGCGCGCCAATGGTTCCGGCACCCCATCGATTTCAAACATAATGCGCCCGGGTTTAATCCGGACCGCCCAAAATTCCGGCGTTCCCTTACCTTTACCCATACGGACTTCGGTAGGCTTCTTACTCACCGGAACGTCCGGGAAAATACGTATCCATACCCTGCCCGCACGTTTCATGTGACGGGTGATCGCACGGCGCGCCGCTTCGATCTGGCGCGCTGTGACCCGGTCCGGTTCCATCGCCTTAAGCCCATAACCACCGAAGTTCAGGGTGAAGCCAGCTTTGGCGACGCCCTTGATGCGGCCTTTATGCGCCTTACGAAATTTTGTCCGTTTTGGCTGTAACATTGCTCTTGCCTTTTACCTTGTCCGCGTTTGCCTAATCACGATCTGCGCGACTACGATCCCCACGATCACGATTATCCCTGTTATCCCGATCCGGCCTTCCGCCACCGGCGGGCCGGGGCGGACGTGCACCTTCCTGTGCCGCCGCCATGCGGTTATCCTGGGCCATTGGATCATGTTCCAGAATTTCACCCTTGAACACCCAGACCTTAATACCGCAGGCGCCATAGGCGGTTTGCGCCGTAGCCACACCGTAATCAATGTCCGCGCGCAGCGTATGCAGCGGCACCCGGCCTTCATGATACCATTCGGTACGTGCAATTTCGGCGCCGCCAAGACGGCCGGCGCAATTCACTTTAATGCCTTGCGCACCCAGCCGCATGGAAGACTGCACTGCGCGCTTCATGGCGCGACGAAACGAGACGCGACGTTCCAGCTGCTGTGCAATATTTTCCGCGACCAGCTTTGCATCAATTTCCGGCTTGCGGATTTCAACGATGTTCAGATGAACTTCGCTATCCGTCAGCAATGATAATTCGCTGCGCAGTTTTTCAATGTCCGCGCCTTTTTTGCCAATGACCACACCGGGGCGCGCCGAGAAAATCGTTACGCGGCATTTGCGGTGCGGGCGTTCAATCTGAATGCGTGAAACACCCGCCAGCGCCAGACGCTTCGACAGCACCTGGCGGATACGAATATCCTCGTGCAGCAGATCGCCATAGGCCTTGCCTTCAGCATACCAGCGCGAATCCCAGGTGCGGTTGATACCGACACGCAAGCCGATCGGATTTACCTTATGGCCCATCAGGCAGTCTCCTCACGCTCACGGACCACAATGGTCAGGTGGCTAAACGGTTTTTCCACACGGCCGGAACGCCCGCGCGCGCGCGGATGAAACCGCTTGATCACCAGCGCCTTGCCGACCGACGCTTCTTTTACGTACAGACTATCCATATCCAGCCCATGGTTATTTTCAGCGTTGGCAATGGCGGACTGCAACACCTTTTTCACATCCTGCGCAATACGGCGATGCGAAAAGGTAAGCTCCGCCAATGCCTTCTCGACATGCATGCCGCGAATGCCGCCAGCAACCAAATTAAGCTTCTGCGGGCTGATGCGGATCATCCGCCCAATCGCCTGGGCTTCATTTTCCGCAAGACCTCTGGGACGCGCCAGCTTGCTCATTATTTCCTCTTTGCCTTTTTGTCCGCCGTATGACCGAAATAGGTCCGCGTCGGTGAAAATTCGCCAAGCTTATGACCCACCATTTCTTCGCTGACCGATACCGGAATAAACTTGTGTCCATTATAGACGCCAAATGTCAGCCCAACGAACTGGGGCAGAATTGTCGAACGGCGTGACCAGGTCTTGATCACTTCCTTGCGTGCCGCCGAACGTGCAGTTTCGGCTTTCTTTAACAGATACCCATCGACGAACGGGCCTTTCCATACGGAACGTGTCACGGCCTAGCGCCCCTTCTTCAGATGACGGCTGCGCAAGATATACTTGTCGGTCGCCTTGTTGGAACGTGTCTTCTTGCCTTTGGTCGGCTTACCCCACGGCGTAACCGGATGACGGCCGCCAGAGGTGCGGCCTTCGCCGCCGCCATGCGGGTGATCCACCGGGTTCATCGCGACGCCACGCACAGAAGGCCTGCGGCCTTTCCAGCGGGTGCGTCCTGCCTTGCCAAAATTCTGGTTCGAATTGTCCGGATTGGAAACCGCACCCACAGTCGCCATGCACTCGGCCCGGATAATACGCTGTTCGCCTGACGATAACCGCAGTTGGGCATAACCGGAATCCCGGCCAACCAATTGCGCATATGTGCCCGCCGAACGTGCGATCTGCCCGCCCTTGCCGACTTTGATTTCGACATTATGGATGATGGTGCCGATCGGCATGCTGGCCAAGGGCATCGCATTGCCTGGCTTGATGTCAACCTTGTTGCCGGCAACAACCTTGTCACCCGCCTTCAAACGTTGCGGCGCCAAAATATATGCCTGCTCGCCATCATCATAATTGACCAGCGCAATGAAGGCTGTGCGATTAGGATCATATTCCAGACGCTCAACCGTCGCAGACACATCGAATTTGCGCCGCTTGAAGTCAACCATGCGATAGGAGCGCTTATGCCCGCCACCGCGCTGGAACGCAGTAATCCTGCCCGAATTATTCCGGCCGCCACTTTTAGTCAGGCCTTCGGTCAAAGATTTGACCGGCTTGCCCTTCCAAAGCCCTTCGCGGCTGACAAGCACCAGGCCACGTTGGCCCGGTGTTGTCGGTTTATATGCTTTTAACGCCATTGCCGCACCCTAAAGCCCCGTCGTTACATCAATAGAATGACCATCCGCCAGGCTGACGATGGCCTTCTTATAATCACTGCGCTTTCCAAGTTTGCCCCGGAAACGCTTTACTTTGCCAATCTGGCGAAGCGTATTCACCGCCTTCACCTTGACATCAAACAGTTTCTCAACGGCCTGTTTGATTTCCGGCTTGGTGGCGTCATTCGCCACACGAAACGTCACCTGATTGTGCTCGCTCGCCATCGTCGCCTTTTCGGTAATCACCGGGCTAAGAATAATATCGTACATCCGCTCCCGGTTCATTTCAGGCGTTCCTCCAATTGTGCGACGGCCGCGCGGGTCAGCACCAGCTTGTCGCGACGCAGAATGTCATACACATTCGCACCCTGACTTGGCAGCACATCCACATTTGGCAAATTGCGTGCGGCCATCAGGAAATTTGCGTCCACTTCTGTCCCGTCAATGAACAGCGCATTGCTGAAACCCAGCTTGACCAGCACATCGCGAAGGCCGCTTGTCTTTGCCGAGCCCAGTTTTGCGTTTTCAAGAATGAACAGCGATTGATCCTGAACCTTGGCTGACAGCGCAAGACGCAGTGCAAGTTTACGAACCTTTTTCGGCAAATCCGTTGCATGGCTGCGCGGCGTTGGCCCATGTGCGACGCCGCCGCCACGGAAGATGTTTGCCGAACGTGCGCCATGACGCGCCGTGCCGCCACCCTTTTGCTTACCAAACTTTTTGGTAGTCATATTGATTTCGCTGCGGTTCTTTACCTTGTGCGTGCCAGCGCGCCGTTTGGCGAGTTGGTACATCACCATACGGTGAAGAATGTCCGCACGCGGCTCCAATGAAAAGATGTCGTCCGCCAATTCGATGTCGCCTGCATTGCTGGCATCGAGATTTTTTACCTCGGCCTTCATGCGTTTTCTTCCTTCTGTTCTACAGGTGCTGCTGCTGCGCTATTACCGCCGCGAACCGCACCGGGCATCGGCACACCCTCGGGCAGTGCGCGCTTAACCGCATCACGCACCAGCACAAAGCCGCCTTTGGCGCCCGGCACCGCCCCCTTGATCATCAAAATACCGCGCGCTACATCCGTCGCCACCACTTCCAGATTCTGGGTGGTGACGCGAACATCGCCCATATGCCCGGCCATCTTCTTGCCCTTGAACACCTTGCCTGGATCCTGGCGTTGACCGGTCGAACCATGGGCGCGATGCGTAATCGATACGCCGTGGCTGGCGGGCATACCGCCAAAATTGTGCCGTTTCATAACGCCGGCAAAACCCTTGCCGATGCTCGTACCGGACACATCCACATATTGACCAATGACAAAATGCCCCGCCGTAATTTCCGCACCAATGTCGAGCAGGTTTTCCGGGGAAACCCGGAACTCCACGACCTTGCGCTTCGGCTCTACATTGGTCGCCGCAAAATGTCCCCGCATCGGCTTTGTGACATTCTTCGGTTTCGCCGCAACAGCGCCAAGCTGCACTGCGGTATAACCGTCGCCGTCAACAGTGCGCTGACGGACAACCTGACAGTTATCCATCTTCAGAACCGTCACCGGAACATGTCGCCCATCATCTTTGAAGACGCGGGTCATGCCGATTTTCTGGGCAATCACACCAGAACGCATTTCTTCACCTGCTTAAAGCTTAATTTCCACATCCACACCGGCAGCCAGGTCGAGCTTCATGAGCGCGTCCACTGTTTGTGGTGTCGGATCAACGATATCGAGTAATCTTTTGTGCGTACGCACTTCAAACTGCTCGCGGCTTTTCTTGTCAACGTGCGGCCCACGCAGCACCGTGAATTTCTCAATCCTGGTCGGCAGAGGAATCGGACCACGTACTGTCGCACCTGTGCGCTTGGCGGTGTTCACGATATCCTTGGTTGACTGATCGAGCACGCGATGCTCGAAAGCCTTCAACCGGATACGGATATTCTGGTTTTGCATTGGCTACGCCGTCCTTATTTAATGATTTTTGCGACGACGCCGGCGCCGACGGTGCGGCCGCCTTCGCGGATGGCGAAGCGCAGGCCTTCGTCCATGGCGATCGCAACAATCAGTTCAACATCCATCGTCACATTGTCGCCCGGCATCACCATCTCGGTGCCTTCCGGCAAAGTCACAACACCCGTCACGTCCGTCGTGCGGAAATAAAACTGCGGACGGTAATTATTGAAGAACGGCGTGTGACGGCCGCCTTCTTCCTTCGTCAGAATATAGGCTTCCGCCTTGAAGTTGGTGTGCGGCGTAATCGAGCCGGGCTTGGCCAGAACCTGACCACGCTCCACCCCTTCACGATCAACACCGCGCAGCAGCGCACCGATATTATCGCCCGCCTCGCCCTGATCCAGAAGCTTGCGGAACATTTCAACACCCGTGCAAACCGTCTTTTGCGTCGGCTTCAGGCCTACAATCTCAACTTCCTCGCCAACCTTTACAACGCCCTGCTCCACACGGCCCGTCACAACCGTGCCGCGGCCCGAAATCGAAAACACATCTTCGATCGGCATCAGGAACGGACGGTCCTTCGGACGCTCCGGCTGCGGAATATAGCTGTCCACCGCCTTCATCAGTTCCAGAATCGCATCATGCCCGATCTCCGGATTCTTGCCTTCCAGCGCTGCAAGCGCCGAACCCTTGATGATCGGAATATCGTCGCCAGGATAATCATAGCTCGACAGAAGTTCGCGAATCTCCAGCTCAACCAGCTCCAGAAGTTCCGGATCGTCCACCTGATCCACCTTGTTCATGAACACCACCAGCGAAGGCACCCCAACCTGGCGCGCCAGAAGAATATGCTCGCGCGTCTGCGGCATCGGGCCATCGGCCGCCGAAACCACCAGAATGCCGCCATCCATCTGCGCCGCGCCCGTGATCATGTTCTTCACATAGTCCGCATGGCCCGGGCAATCCACATGCGCATAATGCCGGTTCACCGTTTCATATTCCACATGCGCCGTCGATATCGTGATCCCGCGCGCCTTTTCTTCCGGAGCCTTGTCAATCTGGTCATACGCCGTATACGTCGCGCCGCCCGTCTCGGCCAGCACCTTCGTAATCGCAGCCGTCAATGACGTCTTGCCGTGGTCAACATGCCCAATCGTGCCAATGTTGCAATGCGGCTTCGTGCGCGCAAACTTCTCTTTCGACATGTTCTGCTCAACCCTCGAACTATTAGTACTTCGACGACAATCTAAACCTAAACTTCACCAACCATTTACGCTCTGTTATCCGATCCAAACCAGCCCATGCTTCGCTCCTCACGGAGCTATGCAGGGCAGGCTACGGTCCAGTCTCGCCTCTGCCTGGCTGCGCCAGGCGAAGCTCGAAGAGCGTAGCCTGGAGCGGGCGGAGGGAATCGAACCCTCGTCTTCAGCTTGGAAGGCTGTGGCTCTACCATTGAGCTACGCCCGCAATTTTGATCAACCTCTTGCCACCCTGACAAAACCCGTCGCGCCCATATTGGTGGAGGGGGTTGGATTCGAACCAACGTAGGCTATGCCAACGGATTTACAGTCCGTCCCCTTTAGCCACTCGGGCACCCCTCCTGTTTTTTAGCAATAAATAAAGGCCTCAAACGCCGACAGCAACGCTCCATCAATTGCAGCCCGCGGAAATACGAATAAGACCTTTCAGTGTCAACATAAATCGCATACGCAAGAACGTCGCGGCACCATTTAGCACCACGAATGAACACCACGAACCGGTCATTGCGTCGTTTGAAGTTGCAGACTATAAGCCCTCTCATGGCCCAACGCAAGTATCCCGACAAGACTTCCGGGCAGCCCCTCCGGCAAGATGGGGCTAAAAAATCGCATCCCAAATCTGGTGGCTACCGGCCCCCGGGCCGTGGCCGGAGCGACGCAGATGGCCTGTGGCTATATGGCCTGCATGCGGTTGTGGCCGCCCTGCGCAATCCGGAACGCGAAAAATTGCAGTTTTTAGCCACTTCCAGTGCCCTTGAAAATCTGTCCGCGCACATCAAAAATCCGGAACCGGCCCCGGAAATCAGGGATTCCGAGAAAATCGCCCGGCTTTTGCCTGCCGGGGCGGTGCATCAGGGGCTGGCCTTGCGGGTTCAAAACCTGCCTGAACCGGACCTGAAAGAGGTCTGCGTCCAGGGGGATGACCGTACGCCACGCCTGGTTGTGGTCCTGGACCAGCTCACCGACCCGCAAAATGTGGGAGCGATTCTGCGTTCTTGCGTAGCTTTTGGCGCCACGGCGGTTATTCTGACCGGACACCATGCGCCACCGGCGTCCGGTGTTCTGGCGAAAGCCGCTTCGGGGGCGCTGGACATTATCCCCATTGTCCGGGTGGTCAATCTGGCCCGCGCCATGGAACAATTGGCGGAACTTGGCTATTGGCGGGTCGGGCTTGATTCAGAAGCGCCACAGGCCATTGCTGATATTGATCTGAGCGGTAATGTGGCCCTGGTTCTGGGTGCGGAAGGCAGTGGACTACGCCAGCTAACGGCCCGAAAATGTGATTTTCTGGCCCGTATCCCGGCCAGCGGGCAATTGGCCAGCCTGAATGTTTCCAACGCCGCCGCAATCATATTATATGAGGTAGCCCGTCGCCGCACCCCAGAATGAGAAAAAATGCATGACCAAGCAGTTGATCGAAGAAATTCTCACCCGGCGTTCAGTTTCGGCGCGGTTGCTTACGGAACCCGGCCCGGATGACGCCGCACTCGAAAAAATTCTTCAGGGCGCCAGCCGCGTTCCTGATCACGGGAAAATTCATCCCTGGCGGTTTATTGTCATTCGCGGCGAAGCGCGCCAGACACTGGGCCAGGTGCTGCGCGCCGTATACACGGATCAGGAAGCCGACGCATCGTCAGCCAAACTTGATCTTGAAGCAACGCGGTTTACCCGCGCGCCATTGGTGATCGCGGTCGTGTCGCGCATTGTCTCGCCGCATAAAATTCCCGAATGGGAACAGAGCCTGTCCGTGGGTGCGGTGTGCCTGAATTTATTATATTCTGCCCACGCAATGGGCTTTGGCGCGAACTGGCTTACCGAATGGTGCGCCTATCATCCCAAAGTGCGCGCGGCGCTGGGCCTCTCTGCCAGCGAAAAAATCGCAGGCTTTGTCTATATTGGCACCGCTTCAGAAAAACCCGAAGACCGCCCGCGTCCCGCGCTTTCCGAAGTGGTAAGCGAGTGGCGCGCGCCGTTGGGGTAAGCCATGACTGAACCCCGCAACATTGCGGCATTGTTGGGAATCATGGCGCGGTTGCGCGCGCCGGATGGCTGCCCCTGGGATCACCAGCAGACGTTTGAAACCATTGCACCCCATACCATCGAAGAAGCCTATGAGGTGGCCGACGCGATTGAACGCAAGGACATGCCGGGCCTGAAAGATGAATTGGGCGATCTGCTGTTTCAGACGGTCTACCACGCGCAGATGGCCGAAGAAATTGGCGCGTTCAATTTTTCGGATATTGTCGAATCCATCTGTACAAAGATGATCAACCGGCATCCGCATGTGTTTGGCGGAGCGCAGATCGCGAATGCCGAAGCGCAGACACTCGCCTGGGATGAATACAAGGCCCATGAGCGCGCCGCCAAACCCGGTGGTGATACGCGTAAAGGCGTATTGGACGAGGTGCCACGGAATCTGCCTGCCCTGACCCGTGCGGCCAAGCTGCAAAGCCGTGCTGCAAAGGTTGGATTTGACTGGCCAGATATTGCGCCGGTGTTTAACAAAGTGCGTGAGGAGATTGGTGAACTGGAACATGAAATCGCCAATGGCGCACATGCGGCGCGCATTGCCGATGAACTTGGCGATCTGTTGTTCGCCACCGTAAATATTGCGCGCCATCTGAAAATTGATCCGGAAACGGCAATGCGCGGCGCCAATCAGAAATTCGAGCGCCGCTTTGCCTATATCGAGCAACATCTGGCCAAAGCCGGAAAAAAGCCATCCGATAGCACGCTGGCCGAACTGGATGCCCTGTGGGATGAGGCGAAACTACACGAAAAGAGATAAACCGCCTTCCCGGATTGGAGTCCGAAAACCGCCAGCATGGCGTTAAAACCGGTGTAGAATGGGCGGCATGACACTTGATCGTTCCGCCTGTTACAATGCCCTGCTCGCCCGCGATGCCCGTTTCGATGGACGCTTCTTTACGGCTGTCAGAAGTACCGGCATCTATTGTCGGCCGGTCTGTCCAGCACGCCCACCCAAGCTGGACAATTGTATTTTCTTTTCTTCTGCTGCTGCGGCGCAGGCCGCCGGATTTCGATCCTGCCTGCGCTGCCGGCCTGAAAGCGCACCCAATGCCGGCGCCTGGCACGGCACCTATGCAACGGTTTCACGCGCGCTTTCATTGATCGAAGATGGGGCGCTGGATGATGGCAATGTTGAACAGCTAAGCGCGCGGCTGGGTGTGGGCGAACGCCATTTACGCCGTCTGTTTATGCGCCATATTGGCGCATCCCCCACCAATGTAGCGCACACGCGCCGTATCCTGTTCGCCAAGCAGCTGATTTCCGAAACCTGCCTGTCCATGACCGAGATTGCTCTGGCCAGCGGTTTTGGCAGTGTGCGACGGTTCAATGAAACCTTTCAGCATTTGTTTGGCCGTCCGCCCAGTGCATTGCGCAAGAAATCCGGCGTGCGGGATACGCCTTCCAGTTCAGGCATTGCACTCTCGTTGCCTTATCGAGCGCCCTATGACTGGGATGCCATGCTGAATTTCCTGTCGGCCCGCGCCATCCCCGGGGTGGAAGTCATTCGCAATGGCGCCTACCTGCGCACCATAACACTTGGTGGCCAGGCTGGTTGGGTTGCAGTAAAGAACGATAAGAATCTGTGCGCATTACGCGCAACGGTCGCCTTTCCTGTTTTTAAACAATTGCCCATAATCATCGCGCGATTGCGGCGCGTGTTTGATCTTGCCGCCGATCCCGTCGCAATTGGCGTAGCGCTATCATGTGATCCATTTTTAGCGGGGATGGTTGCGGCCAGACCGGGCTTGCGTGTGCCTGGTGCATGGGATGGTTTTGAAGTGGCGGTGCGCGCAGTGCTTGGCCAGCAAATTACAGTATCCGCCGCAACCCGCCTGGCCGGGAAACTGGTGGAAAGTTTTGGCGCAAAAATACCTGATGGCGCAATCCCCGCAGGCTTAACCCATCTTTTTCCGGCGGCGGCGCAATTATTAAATCAGGACATTGCGCAAATTGGCATGCCGCGCGCGCGGGGCGCCGCCATTGCGAATATCGCTGCTGCCTCATGTGCCGATCCGAAGCTGTTTGATCCCGGTCTCAAGCCAGAGGATGCGATCTTGCGTTTACGGGCATTGCCCGGCATAGGAGAATGGACGGCGCAATATATTGCCATGCGGGCGATGCGCGAAAGCGATGCATTTCCCAGCGGGGATATTGCATTGATGCGGGCGCTAGGCGTAAACAAAACAGAACGGACTGGCGCATCGCAGTTGATATCGCGCGCCGAGGCCTGGCGGCCATGGCGCGCCTATGCGGCGCTGCATTTGTGGACATCGGATGCTGCTTTGCTTCCAGCCAATACAAAAAGGATATAGCCCATGCGCCTGCTGATTGACCAGCTGCCCTCCCCCATAGGAAAGAATTTTATCATATGGGATGAGCTGGAACAAATATATGCGCTGGATTTTGAAGATCATGAAGAACGCATGAAAACCCTGCTGCAAAGACATTATGGCCGCATGGATACGATACCAGGCCAAGTGCCAGAAAATATCGCTGGTAAAATCAATGCATTTTTTAGCGGTGATCTAAAATCTATCGAAACAATCGCCGTCGCTACCGGTGGAACCCGCTTTCAGCAGGACGCCTGGGCGGCATTACGCAAAATTCCTGCAGGTGCGACCTGGTCCTATGGACAACAGGCGGCATCAATCGGAAAACCAAAAGCCAGTCGCGCCGTCGGCGCCGCCAATGGCGCCAATCCTGTTGTTATAATCGTGCCCTGCCACCGTGTGATTGGCGGCACGGGCAAGCTTACTGGTTATGGTGGGGGCCTGGAGCGCAAGCAATGGCTGCTTTCGCATGAGCGGCGTTTTACAAATTAGCGGGCCGCATCATCAACTGAAGAGACATGCTCAATTAGCAAATTTAGCCGCTCCCGGTCGCGCACATATAGAGTTTTCGTTTTCCGCTCAAGTATACCCGCACTGCTTAACTGGCTCATAACCCGCGCAACAGTTTCACGGGTCGTGCTGGCCTTTGCCGCAATCACAGACTGGGTGGGGCTTGGATAGATCATCCAGGAACCCGGCCTGACTGGATCTTCGGAAATCAGCTTTGAAAGCTCGCGGTAGACGCGCTGGTGCGCACCCAGTGTGGCCAGATCCATGATACGGTCATCGCAAACACGCACAATCCGCGCCAGCTTTTCGAGAACACGCACCCCAACCTCCGGATGTTCCTGAATCACGGCGCGAAAGGCTGTGGGGCTAAGCGAGGCAATCAGACAATCCTGGTGCGCAACGACATTGGCTGATCGCGGCTCTCCGTCAATCGCTGCGAGTTCACCAAAATAACCGCCGCTCTTAACTTCGGCATAGGCAACTTCCCTGCCGGTGAGTGAAAAATTTACGACCCGGACTTCACCGGTTACAACAAAAATAATATCCCGGCTGAGACTGTCCCTGGTTAGTATCTGATCACCCGCCTTGCATTTACGCCAGACGCAATTGCGCTCGATGCGCTTCAATTCAGCCGCATCAAACCCTGCAAACAACATGTTTGATGCAAGCGAATTGCCCTGTGTATCGACAGGAATGACAATGCCGGGAAGGTCGTCCCTTGATTCAGCCACTTACGTCCCCCTCATGTTACCCATTGCCTTCACCCCATTGATCACGCCCGGACGGGCTGGAGTGAAACGCCAGCCCCACGCCAGCCCATTGTGACCAAAATCACATATTCCCGCAATTACATATAAAAGAACCCAATGAATGCCTGATTCTGTGACCATCGTCACTAAACCTTTACGCATTCACCATTAGGGTAATGTTTCCTCTTATGAGGAACCCAACCCCAACTCGCCCCGGCCTCTGAAGTTCGGGGCTTTTTTTTCATTAAAATGCCGTCGCCCCACCATCCACATTTATGGTCTGGCCTGTAACAAATGCCCCCGCCGCCGAGGCAAGAAATACTGCGGCCCCTGCAATCTCGTCTGGCGCACCGATTCGCTTCAGGGTGGAACCCGACACCGAATCCGCAAGTATTTCCGGATCGCTCCAGAGCGCCTTTGCAAATTCTGTCTTGACCAGGCCGGGCGCAATGGCATTGGCGCGAATATTATGCACCCCAAATTCAACGGCGATGTTACGGGCAAGCTGCATATCGGCTGCTTTGGAAATGCAGTAGCCCCCAATCACTGAATTGCCATGGTGACCACCGATTGACGAAATAATGATAATGGAACCGTCTTTGCGCGCAATCATCTGCGGCAACACCATATTGCATAGCCACTGATTCGACAGGATATTCGACCGCATGATCCGCTCAAAGGCGTCATCAGGAATATCCAGCATCGAGCCAAAATGCGGGTTCACGGCCGCATTACAAACCAGTGTGGTAACCTTGCCCCATTTTGCATCCGTCTGATCGACCAGGTTCTGCAACTGCTCCTTATAGCCGATATTACAGGCTATCGGGAGTGCAACCTCTTCCCCCTTGCCCCATTTCCCGTTAATCGCAGCAGCGACCCGTTCACAGGAATCCTGCTTGCGGCTGGAAATCACGACTTTAGACCCGTGTTCGGCAAGGCGATGGGCTATCGCCTCGCCAATGCCTTTGGTGGCGCCTGTTACAATGGCGACTTTTCCCGTCAGATCAAAAAGCGACATGGCCACTCCTCACTGTTAAAGCACCGCCTTTACAACAGCTACCGGCGGGCGCATCCATAAGGTGATTAACGCAGGGATCAGCGCCACCACTGCAAAAGAAAGAAATACCGGCGTATAGCTTCCGGTCAACTCGAAGACATGGCTGGCCACGACAGGCCCCGCCGCGCCAATAACGATAACCATCAAACCATGTATGGCGATCAGCCCCGCATAGTTCTTGCTGCCATAATAATTCGCCACCAGGGCCGGACTGGCCACGATGGCCATGCCATTGCCAGCGCCTAAAATCACCGCGAACGCATAGGTCATTACTACCGTATCCGCATAGATCAGCATAATGATGGCCACCAGCTCCAGGATAAGGCCGGCGGACAACAAATAGCGCGGATCAATACGGTCGCCTAAAAATCCGGTAAACAGGCGTCCTCCGGCGCCAAGCAGGCCGATGATGCCAATGGCCGACGCCGCTGTGATAGGAGATATGCCCAGATCGCGTAGATGCAACACGCCCTGACTGTTGACGGCCAGAAACCCGAAGACGGCAGCAGCGGCCCCGAAAACGGTTATCCAGAAGGGTAAGGTGCGCACAGCGTCCTTTACCTCCCACGACACGGTGGTTTGATGCACCCGCGGCGGCGCGGCGGCTGTGGAGTTTGCGGCCGCCAGAGCCGGGTCAATCCCGTCAATAAATGTTCCTTTATCCTCCGGGTTATCGCGCACGAATATCACGGCGATGATCCCGCCCAGCAGCGACGCCGCAGCCATCGCCAGCCAGGCATGGCGCCAGTTGCCGGTCGACTGCACAAGATATGAAATGGCGGGCGCCGCAAAGAACGCGCCCAATCCCCCCATGGACATAAAGATACCCAGGGCCAGCGCGCGTTTACGCGCAAACCAGTTTGTCAGCGTATGTGTGCATGCAACGACGCCAAGCAGCGCAATACCCGCAGCGATACTTCCAATGATGAGATAATATTGCAGCAGGGAGTTCATGTAAAAACAGCCAATCGTTCCAGCCGTGGCGATCAGGCCGCCCGCCCCCATGATTTTTCTGGCGCCAAACCGGTGCAGCAAAATCGCCGCCACCGGCCCCAGCAGACCCAACAACAGGACAAGAATGGAAAAACCCAGACTGGCCTCTGAACGGGACCAGCCCATATCTTTGATCATTTCCGGAATGATGACACTAAAGCCATACACCACGGTGCCCACGGCAAAAAAATAGACGCTGCTTAGTGCCGCCAAGATAATCCAGCCGTAAAACATTGATCGTCCTCCCCTTGCTGGCAACGGCGCGCCGCAGCCTGTTCCGGCCCTCATGAATCGGGACCGATTGACGCCCCCCTGATGATTTCGGGCGGCGGGGAAGTATTCCACAGTAATCTATAGGTGCGGAAGAAGAAAATTTGCCAACAGATTTATTTTAGCGCGCCCCATCGGGCCAGAATATGACTCGTACGGTTTCCATCAAAATCAAAAAATCCAGAAATATCGACTCATTCTTGACGTAATAGAGATCATATTTCAGTTTTTCCCGCGCATCCTCAATGCTGGCGCCGTAGGGATAGTTGACCTGCGCCCAGCCCGTGATGCCCGGTTTCACCACATGACGATATTTGAAAAAGGCGATTTTGTCTTCCAGATCAGAAACGATGGACGGGCGTTCAGGACGCGGCCCCACAAAGCTCATATCACCTGACAGGACATTGTAGATTTGGGGAAGTTCATCGATACGGGTTTTGCGGATGAACCGCCCAATACGGGTGACCCGGTCATCGTCTTTGGTGGCCCAGCGCGCCACCCCGTCCTTTTCGGCGTCATTGCCCATACTGCGGAATTTGATGACATCGAAATTCCTGCCATTCAGTCCCACACGGGTCTGCCGGTAAAAAACCGGGCTGCCATCATCAAGCCAGATCAACAATGCGGTGAGCAGTGTAACCGGAAACGTGACAAGTAACAGCACACTACTGGTCACGATATCCACCGCACGTTTGACGAAACGGTTAACATTATTGCGCGCTGCGCCCTGTGAAAAAACCAGCCAGCTGGGATATAGGCCATCCAGTTCAACCTGCCCTGCTTCGCGTTCTATGAAGTCGGTAACCGCCGTAATTTTACGGCCGCTCATCCGGCATTCCAGCAGCATGTCGATGGGCATCGTTCCGCGCCGTTCATCGGCGGCAATCACAATTTCATCTATGCCGGCTTCTGCGCAAAAACTGTTCAGGTCTATCGGATCATCAATGAGATTAACAACTGAAACACCGGCTTCATCCGGACTTGTCGGGATATAGGCAACCGGAATAAAACCACAATGGCCACGCTTGTTTCGCACCTCAGATTCAATTCGCTGCGCACGAATGCCCGCGCCCAATATGAGGATGCGGCGTTTCAAAAACTGCGAGACTATGCCATGACTGGCTGTGAAGCGGATTATAAGCAAACCTGCAAAACTAAGCGCCATCGCGGGCGGAAGCGCCTGGTTCAGTGCCGGCCCGGTCTTGACCAGTCCGAGTAAAATCGAGACCATGATAAAAGCAATAATAAACCCCGTGATTAACCGCGTTACCGCCTCGCGCATATCGAACATGTAATCTGTATTGTACAGGCCCATGGAAATCAGACAGCCCATGATGACAATGATATACGCGCTCCATTCAATTGAAGGTTCTGCATAGCCGCTAAAAAGGACGTTTACCCCGGCCTGTGATGTTATCAATCCAAACAGAATTGAAACCACCAGGATCAATAAATCCGCCGCGCCAATTATGATCATCCTACTGGAAAACATTAAGTACCCCGCGCCCTATCCCGCATGCACCGGACTGTAACAGTCCCGCCGTGTGCACGGCATATTAACTGGAATCTGTTACCGATTTGCTGCATTCCATATAAATAAGTCCTGTGAAATGGTAAGTGACCGGCATCACTAAATGCGAACTATGGTAAATTTGTGTTTACCGGTTTTTCAAAATTTCTCTAAACAGGGAGATTTGTCCTGCCGTCGTTGAATCCCAGCTAAACCCTTCTGCATAGCGGCGGGTTTTATCGCGGGAAGGCAAATTCTCAAATAGCGCCCGCACACCCTGAGCCACGCCCTGTGCTGTGCGCGCCTGCATCAATACCCCCGCTTCAGGGGAGGTAACAACCTCTGGCGTTCCCCAAACATTTGAGGCCACCACAGGGGTGCCGCAAGCCATTGCCTCAAGCAGGACATTGGCCCAGCCTTCACGGCTGGACGCCAGTATCAAGGCGTCGCCGGAATTATAGAGCCGGGCCATGTTCTCCGGGCGCACCGCACCGAGAAAACGAACGCGCCTGGCCACTGCCAGTTCTTCTGCAAGTCTGTGCAATGCCTCACGTTCCGGGCCATCTCCCGCTATCAGCAGGTGATAGTCAGGAAGTTCCGGCAGCGCCCGAATAACCAGATCATGGCCCTTACGTTCAATTAAGTGCCCAACGGACAGCAATGTCTTTCCCGAAGCACCGAATGCTTCCCTCGCCTCCACGCGGTCTTGCGGCTGGAAGCGAACCAGATCCACACCATTGCGCAACGCATGAATTTTGGTTTCAGCAACCCCCATTTCAACCAGCGTATCTTTTAGCGCCTGACATACTGTGATCAGACCGCTCGCCTGCTCCGCCGCCCATAAAATTTGGCGGCGCGGCAGATCATAGGCCGGGATAAGGTTGATATCCGTTCCACGCGCAGTAATCACCACGGGTTTGTTCAGAAGGCGCCCGATCATCGCCGCAGCGACACCATCAGGATAAAAATAGTGCGCATCAATCAGATCAAAATCATAACCATCCTGGATTAATTTGCGTACGGACCAGTAAATCGACAAAAACATCATGCTGGGAGCGAGCGTCATCCCAAATTTCGGGATCAGAAAATATCTTGGATAGGTGACAGAAATCCCGTGTCGCACCGCCTGCGCCTCTATCTTTCGATAGACCGCATAACTGGAAAGAAATTGACTCCCCGCAGGGGCCCAAGGAACCGGGCAAATTACCTGCGATTCCACTGCGCCGCTTCGCAACAGTTCACGCAGCCGGTTTTCAACAAAAATACCCTGTGATGGTTGCGCAGCGCTAGGGTAGAGACTTGTAAAAGTCAGGATTCGCACACCAAGATCCTCGCTCGAAGAACAATAAGCCACTGTGAATGTGGCCTGCGCCTTAACCTATCCGATCAGGACGCCGACCACAGTCCAGTGGGCTTTTGTCAGCCTCCCTTAAGCGTCTCCAGCAGCGCATCGGCTTCTTTGCGCTCGTCAAACTCACTCTTTTCAGCCAGAACCCGGGTCAATATCTCAAGCGCTTCGGCTTTTTTATCGCTCTGCGCAAGCGCTGCGGCATAATGATACTGAATTTCGGCTGATTTCGGCAAAGCCTTCGCTGCCTTGTCAAGCACCTCCAGACCTTCCTTGACTTTGCCTCCTTTCACAAGAAGCCAGCCATAGGTGTCCTGAATTTCTGGTGAATTTGGCGCCAACTCATATGCAGTACGAACCAGCTCAACCCCCCGAGGGTCACCTTTGCGGGCATAAAGCCAACCCAGATTATTTAATATCACCGGGCGGCCCGGCAATTTTTCATTCAGGGCTTCATTTTCGAGAATGGCCTCCTCAAGCTTTCCACGCCGTATCAGCTCGGTAGAAAACATCAAACGGCCTTCCCAGTCTTCAGGGTTTTTATTCACCCAGTTTTGCAGTTTCGCAAAGGCTTCATCTTCCTTGCCTTCCCGGATTTGCGCCACATACAAACGTTGCAGAGTCTTTCCGCCAGGTTTTAACTCCTGAGCCTTCGCAAAAGCAGCAGAGGCGTCCGCATATTTTTCAGCCCGCATATACACATCACCCAAAATTAGATGAAACATGGGATTTTCCGGCTTTTCATCACGGAATTTCTCGGCCAGCTTCACTGCAGCTTCAATGCCATTATCCTTCAATTCAATGCCAATACGTTCCGCGCGCGCATCCGGATAGTCTGGCGCAAGTTTAATGGTTTCGTCGAACGCGGCCCTTGCTTCTGCTATATTGTTATCCATCAGCAACGCCTTGCCGAGCAGCATATGACCCTGTGGCGCAGTTGGAACAATACTCACCAGCTTGCGATACGTGGCAATGCCGCTTGCAATTTGTTTGTTCAGTATCTGCACCTGCGCCAGGGCGTTTAACGCGGTTGGTGATTCTGGTGCAATAGCGTTCAGATCGTTTGCCGTTTGCAACGCAGCCTCCGCCTTGTTCAGCCTCATTTGCATTTCAATAAGACGGATGCGAGCCCCTTCAGACTTGGGGTTTCCTTCAACCGCCTTTTGTAGCCATGCAACGGCGCCTTCCATATCTTTTTCCGCTATAGACATATCTGCAAGCTGGGTCAGAACCTTTTCATTGCCCTTGTCTTTTTCCAGATGCGCTACCAGAAGCTTTCTGGCTTCTTCCGGACGTTTTTCTATCCGCTCAAGTTGCGCCAAATTCAAAACAGCGGGTGAAAAGTTGGGATCCGCCTTTAATGCCGCTTCAAACGATGCGCGCGCCTCTGGACGTTTGTCCTGGGCCAGAAGAACCGAACCCAGTAAATTATGGGCGGTACCGCTATCTTCTCGTTGTTTTACGAAGTTTACTGCCGCTTCCTCAGCCTTGACATATTCCTTGTTCCGCATGTGCGTAAGAATAAGCAGAAGATTTACGCGATCCGAACCTTCCTTCCCCTCGGCCATTGCCTCCAGTTCGCGCACCGCCTCATCCTGCTCACCCATGCCAAGACTGGTGATAGCCAGTTGTTCCCGGACAGATGTGTCCTCCGGGTTTAATTTTTGCAGCACCTTAAACGCTCTTGCCGCCGATGGATAATCTGCAACAGCAAGATAACTGTTTCCAAGAAGCTGTAGATAATAGATGTCATCCTTGTAACCGTCTTCGTTTTCGTGCGGTTTGAGTAGCTTGATTGCATCTGGAAAGCGTTTTTGCCGCAAATAAACGGCTGACAGCAGCTTTACAGCGTCTGGCTTGTTTTTATTCGCTGCATGATACCGTTCTGCATAATTTAGCGCGCCTTCAAGGCGGTTCAATTTAAGGTTCAGATTGGCCATTAAATAAACAGCGGGCATGAACGAGGCCATCCGGAATTCCACCGGCTGCAGTACTTCCAAAGCTTTTTCCGCTTCGTTGCGTTGCGACAGCAAGGCTGCTTTGAGATACAGCGCCATGGGCATTTGTGCGGATCGCTTCAAAATGGCATCCACGTCAGCTTCGGCTTCTTCAAAGCGGCTAAGACCAAGAAAAACAAAGGCGCGTCCAATAAGCACCTGTATGGAGTTTTTATCCACCTCAAGCGCTTTGTTGTAGGCCTCCAGCGAACCTGGAAGATCCTTCTGTACACGCCGCAACTCGCCCTTTAGCCATAGCGCCAGACTAAATTTCGGATCTATGGCGATAGCCCGGTCAATAGCTTTTTCAGCCGCAGGAAAGTCCCCTTCGCGCTGTAATATTTCGGCTTCCGTAGCGTGGAATGGCGCAATATTGGCTGCTTCAGGGCGCGCTATTTCCATCTCCGCCTTGGCTTTGGCAATATCATTTTCAGCCAGATATGCCCGTGCCCGCAAGGTATGGCCCGTTATCTTGGTCTCACCTTTCATCGAATCAGTGTTGATTTCCGCCAGCAACTCCTTTGATTTTCCCTGAGACAATAAGGTTTGCGCCAAAAGCGGCAAGACCTTGGCGTCATCCATTCCCCTGCTGCGGGCTTCGCGAAATTCTTTTTCTGCGCCCTGCACATCACCGCGCTGCATATGGAATTGCCCCAGCATAAACCGCGCGTCCACATTATCAGGGTCGGCACGTACGGAATTCTTCAAATGAATAATGGCTTCATTGCCATTTCCATCCTTCACCGCCTGCTGGGCCTCCTGAAAATATTTGCTGGATTCTGCGTTCGCCGCCCATGCCTGATCACCTGTAGAGCCATGCACAACGATTGCCGCCATTACGAGTGAAACAATGCCCAGCCGCCGTATTTGCGGACGCCAAAGCGTTCTTGCGCGGAGCAGCGCCAGCGTCCGGGCAGCTCTGGCAAACTCAATGGAAGATTCTAAGGAAAATTCTGACATGGCGATTCCAATGTTTCTAAAGTGAACCCTGATTTGTAAACTGGAAATATTAACAGTCGATTTCGTAAGATAGTATTAGATGCACCTTTTGGCCAACCACGTTTAACGCCTTCCTGTCTAAATCAGGCGCTAACTATTACTTGCCAATAGCAGGTATCGTCGATCAACGGCGTAGTATCGCTTCCGGTTGCCGGCAGCGCACGCAAAAAAGCTTTCTCGAAGATGGATTCATTCATCATTGTTAACCATGCTATATCTATATTTGACAACAGATAAAAATGCAGGTGATTCGTATTTTAGAATGATTGCAATGAAAAATCGAAAAGATATGGCTGTATGAAGCTTTCTCTTTTTTTACGAAATCGCGGGGTTTCCCGCCTCAAGAGCGAGGAAAAAGGCGCTATGGGCCATAAATCCATCAGCTTGTCCGCCATGTTTATTACCATCCTTCTGGAAGCATGCAGTGGCGCGCCACACACAGCCAATTACTCTCCCATCAAAAAAGAGGTGGCCGGGACCACCAGCGGCCAATTCACGCTGAAGCCTTATCTGCAGGAAGCGGCAATTAAATCATCTGCAAACCAGGAATATGAAGAGGCCGCGACTTATTGGTATGCGCTATATCAGGAAAATCCCGGGGATATTAATATAACGCTGCAATGCGCCAGTAATATGCGATATGCAAATAGCCCCGGTGACGCTGTTAATATATTGAATAACGCACTGAAAATCCATCCGGGGAACGTACAATTGCTTGCCGAAAGGGGTAAGGCATATGCCGCATTGGGCAATACAGAACTTGCATTGGAGGATATTACCATTGCCAGCGCCGGGAACGCCGCCGACTGGAGCACCCATTCTGCGCGGGGGATAATACTTGATCGTCTTGGCAGGCAAAGCGAGGCCGCAGAGGCCTATAACAGGGCCCTCGCCATTTCGCCCGGAAATCCAATAATCCTGAACAATCTTGCATTAAATCTGGCGCTGGCCAGCCGCCATGAAGAGGCCGTTGAAACCTTGCAGCGCGCTTCGCAGCATCCTGACGCCAATATCCAGATACGTCAGAATTTATCCCTGTTGATGGCGATGAATGGGGATGTCAAACAAGCAGGACAGATCACTCAGGCCAATTTGCCCAACACCATGGCGCAAAACAATATGGTTTACTTTGAGGGACTTACCCCGGTGCAATCACCGGCAAAATAGGGCCCGAATTGCACGACGGAGAAAAGAACTATCACTTCATGAGGGTGATAATAACCGGGCCAAGGATGACAAGAAATAAAACCGGCAGGAAACATCCAATCATTGGCACTGTCAACTGGGCGGGCAAAGCGCCTGCCTTTTTCTCGGCCGCCGCCATCCGCAGGTCACGATTTTCCTGCGCCATTACCCGCAGCGATTGCCCTAAAGGCGTACCATAACGCTCCGACTGAATAAGCGAAGTAACGACAGACTTGACCCCATCCAGTCCCGTACGTTGCGCCAGATTTTCGAGAGCGATGCGACGGTCGGACAAATAGGCAAGCTCTGCGGTAGTAAGGCCCAGTTCCTCAGCCAGCTCAACCGACTGACCGCCTATTTCCTTGGCGACACGGCCAAACGCCACTTCAATGGTCATGCCTGCTTCAACGCATATCAGCAACAGGTCAAGCGCATCAGGAAAAGCCCGTGAAATGGCCTGCTGACGCTTGCCGATCAAATTTTCCACATACACATTCGGCAGGTAAAAGCCAATAAAACCCGCCACAAATGACACGCCCAGTTTAGCCAACATGTTTCCGGCAAAATTATCGGAAGCCAGAAGATATAGAAATGTTCCGGCAAAAACGATAACTGGCATTACCAGGCGGAAAAACAGAAACGTCACTAGCGGCGCCTGCCCCCGCAGGCCGGCCTGTGAAAGCTTCAATCGCGTTTCCGGTGACTCGAGAATTTTGCGCAGGCTAAGCCTGTCGACCACCTGTTGCATATAGCTGCTGGCTGTCGGGCGGAGCTTGCTTTTTCTCGAGTCGCGCTCGGAACGCGCCTGACTCTTTAATTCATTGCGGCGCTCCGCCACAACCTTCAGGCGCTCGCCAAGCCGATCCTGCTGAAGATAAGGCATGGCCAATGAAACGATCGTGCCCAGCGCGGCAACAAAAGTCAGCACAGTTACCAGGAACTGAACATTCATATAGGAAGCAAAAAAATCCATTCCCTGCCTTCTCTAGAAATCAAAATTCATCATTTTTTTCATGACGAAAACGCCCAGCCCCATCAGGCTCAACCCACCCACGATCATCATATTGCCCATTGTCGTGGAAAACAGCAGATTGACATGCTGCGGCGCGATCAGAAACATCATCCCTGACACCGCGATCGGCAACGATCCGATAATCATAGCTGACGCCTTGGCTTCTGAGGACATTGATTGTATTTTTGCTTTCATCAGCTTGCGTTCCCGCAGCACACTGGACAGGTTACCCAGCGCTTCCGAAAGATTGCCGCCGGACTGCCCTTGAATTGTCAGCACAATAACGAAAAAGTTCAGCTCTGTGCTGGGCATCCGCTCGTACATTCGCTCAAGCCCCGCAGTCAGACTGATGCCCAATTTTTGTCCCTCGACCAGCGTGCGAAACTCCTGCCCCAAAGGATCAGGGCTTTCCCGTGCAATAATCGCCATGCATTCACCGATAGGCAGTCCGGCCTTCACGCCACGCACGACCACGTCAACGGCATTAACGAATGAATCCGAAAAAGCTTTTTGCCTTCTTCTGGAAAAAAATCCAAGCAACCAGCGTGGCGCGCCAAACCCGGCCGCAAATCCGGCAGGAAGACTAATCAAAACTCCATAACCGGCAATCAGAATGCCCAGGAATACAATGAGACCAAAGGCAACTGACCCAATGATAAAATTCTGCTCCGTCCATTCCACCCCCGCCAATGCAAACATCTGCCGCAAGTTCAGCCGCTTCTTTTGCCCCTTGCGCGCATCTTCCAGATCCTTCAACGCAGCCTGAACATTGCGCTTGCCGCCACCACCGCGTTGCCCATCACGTCCACGGAGCACGCCTGCGCCGCCCTTTGTCCCGCTTATCGCCTGAACACGGCCACGTACACGGTCGCCGTCATCAATGCGCCGGCCAAATATGGCATAGCCCACCCCTGCCGCACTAAGCGCAGCAAGAATGGCCGTCAATATAACAATCGTATTCGGACTCATGATCAGTTTCCGCCCAAGTGCAGGTGAACAATATTGCGTTCAGTCCTATTTGAAAAAAGAACCATCGCCCCTAGCGGACAACCCTGGCCATGGCATTGGGTTTTTCTCTCGTATAAATATCGTTCAGTTCCTCCATGGCTTCGGAAAGCTTGTCGCCCATGCCATAATAGCGCGCCTTTTCCATGAATTTTGGGATGCCCACTTCGCCAGGTTTATGAAGGCCCACAAGTTTGCCCTTGGCGTCCTCGCCCAGCACTTCATAGGACAGCACTTCCTGAGTGATAACAACGTCGCCTTCCATGCCGATGATCTCGGTGACGCTGATAATCCGGCGTGAGCCGTCGCGAAGACGCTGCGCCTGCACGATCACATCAACCGCCGACACAATCATTTCACGGATGGTCTTGGCAGGCAGGCTAAAGCCGCCCATTGTTATCATGCTTTCAACACGGCTGATGGCTTCGCGTGGCGTATTGGCGTGTAACGTCCCCATGGAACCGTCATGGCCGGTATTCATCGCCTGCAACAGGTCAAACGCCTCAGGTCCACGCACTTCGCCGACAATGATGCGTTCGGGACGCATACGCAGGCAGTTCTTCACCAGATCGCGCATGGTTATTTCGCCAGCACCTTCCAGATTGGGCGGCCTGGTTTCCAGCCGCACCACATGGGGCTGCTGTAATTGCAGTTCGGCTGTATCCTCGCAGGTGATGATCCGCTCATCCGCTGCTGCAAAGGCGGAAAGACTATTCAGCAAAGTGGTTTTTCCTGAACCGGTACCGCCAGAAATAATCACATTGCACCGTATGGCGCCGACAATCCCAAGTATGGTAGCGCCCGGCGGAGAGATGGCGCCGAAATTCACCAGATCGCTGAGCTTCAGCTTGTCTTTTTTGAATTTACGGATGGTCAGCGCCGGACCATCAATAGCCAATGGCGGAGCGATTACGTTCACACGCGAACCATCGGCAAGTCTTGCGTCGCAAATCGGGCTGGATTCATCCACACGGCGGCCAACCTGGCTAACAATGCGCTGACAGATATTCATCAACTGCGCATTATCGCGAAATTTAATACCGGCCTTCTCGATTTTGCCGTTCACTTCAATGAAAGTAAGTGCCGCACCATTGACCATGATATCGGCAATATCGTCACGCGCCAGCAGCGTCTCCAGAGGACCATAGCCCAGCACATCATTGCAGATATCAGCGATAAGGCGCTGTTGCTCGGACACGCTAAGCACCAGACTCTTGATGGCGATGATTTCAGTTACGATGTCGCCGATTTCCTCGCGCGCGGCCTCTGTTTCCAGCGCGGCCATTTGCGCCAGATCAACCGTGTCAATCAGTGCATTAAAGATACTTGTTTTAAGCTGATAATATTGCTCGGAGCGCGCATTGTCGCCGCCCAGCGGCTCCAGGTTTACTTCCACAGGCTCAGGAACCGGAACTGACGGAGAGATCGCCGGTTTTGCTTTCACCGCGCCCGCCGCCTCAGACGCGTTGAGCGTATCCGTGGCATTGGCCGGCGCGGGCTTCGGTTTGGTATCCGTGCGCTTGCCGAACATTTTGCTTTAAGCCTTCAGGCCTTTCAAAAGCGCCAACAACGGCGCCAATGGGGAAGTATCCTTGGCGCTTCCTGGCAGGCTAGCACTTCGCCGGGCCAGCACGGAAGCAAGATCAAGCAAAGCCAGCGAATTTTTATTTTTTGCATCCATTTCGCTGACCATTTGACCATTATTGGCCGCAGTTCCGAATAAAAGGTTATCATAGCTCAAAATACAGGCCGGATTGGAGCCTACCGTATCAGCAATCTCTTTTATCGGGATTTCAGGCCGTTTAGGCGCCTCCATCATATTCAGCACCAAGCGTGGCGCAATGTCATTTGGGCGCTGAGCAACCAAATAGTCCTTCAAATTCTTGGCATTTCTCAGGCTAGCCAGATCTGGCAGCAAACTGAGGACGATTTCATCGCTGGCCATAAGCACACCGCGCGCCCAGTTCGACCAAGTATGCGGCAAATCAATGACAATATGCGCAAAGTTAGACTTCACGACATCAAACACTTTTTCCAGGGCCTTGGGCGCGGGATCAAAGCCGCTATCCAGTGTGGCGGGTGCGGTAAACAGGCTTAATTTGTCTGTCGCCTTGTAGAGCAGACGCTCCAGCAACACATCATCAAGCCGGTCCGGTTCCAGAAGCGCCTCGGTAATCCCTTTGCCGCCATCATGATTAAAATTCAGCCCCAATGTGCCAAATGGCAAATCGAGATCCAGGACGACGGTGCTTTCATTCAGCGTCTCGGCCAAATGCCACGCAACATTATGTGCGATCGTACTTGACCCAACACCACCACTAACGCCTGTAAAGCAATGCACTTTCCCTACTGGCTGGGTGCCTGGATTGGCGTATATATTCGCGATGGTTTCGATAAGCTGCACCGCGCTAACCGGGCTGACCAGATATTCGCTGACGCCCTGACGCATAAAGTCTCTATAGACACCGACATCATTCAGCGTCCCGACAACCACGACCTGGGTACCCGGATCGCAGGCCTCCGCCAGCGTCTGCAAATAGGCAAAAGCCTGCTCGCGTTCCTTGGGAACATCTACAATCAGCAAATTCGGCGTCGGCTGATCAGAATAAAATTCGGATGCGTTTGCAACGCTACCTTCATGAATTTCGTGCGTTACCCGGATCATGCGCCGGTCACGGCAGGCCGTAGCCAGACTCTCCCGGTCCGCTGCCTTATCCATAAAAGCGTGCAACGTGATACGGGGGATCTGCTGACTACCCGTCGAGACGGTATTGCCGTCAGAATTGTTACCTGCTTCGCTCATTTCGACACATCGCTGACAGTACCTTTTTCATCCTCGGACCGCTCACTGGAGGTCGTTTTGCCTTCACGATAGGCTTTGATCACAACAGTGCGCCGGTCAACGTCAACAGGTGTTGTTGCACGGGGCCGCTTCAGATCCAGCGGGTCAGCCACCATCACGGCCAGATTATGCTGGTGCGCGCAACCAAAATTGTCCCATGTGTGGTTATCATGGCTGCGGCCTATATCCTTTTCCCAATTCCCGCATGCGCCTTCTGCCGACGCCACATAACGGGTAAAGCTGAATACAAGCGGACCAGGCCTGGCGTCAGCGCCATTAACGCCGCCGGGCGGGGCCGCAGCAGCGGCCGGAGCCGCGCCGGGCGTTGCTATGCGCCACTCAATCCTGGAGGCAGGCACACCGCGTTCAGCCAAAATTTCGTTAATCGCCTGCATCTGCCCCTGCGTCCGGGGTGAATATGGAATATTAGGCAGAATGATGGCCAGCGGACCGTGACCCTTCTGGAGGAACCCCCCCGCAAAGGCCGTAACCTGCCTGGCGTCTGCCGGAGCAAGTTTGTTGCCTGCCAATACTGGCGATAGCTGCATGGTTTCCTGCACTGGCTCAACCGAAATTGGATATTTTTCTGATACAGTCGGCTGGGGCGTTGCCTGTGACAGCATCATGCTATTTTGGCATCCAGCAACGCCACCGGCCAGCAAAAGCAAAAGCGCAACACGACGCCCATGCGCCATCAACGGCCACTGGGGAATTTGGTTCATCTGCATACGCAACACGTCCGATTACTCCATGATGTAGCCATATGGCCCCTGCAAGGATGTCCCTGGGCTTGGTTTGCGTTTGTACACACCGTGCAACTGACCAAGGAAATAGCTGTCGAAATCGCTGGATGGCGTAAAACCATCGGTGGGCAGGCGCAACTGATCTTCACTGACGCCATTCACAAGATAGGGCGTTACAACAATGACCAGTTCGGTTTCATTGTTCTGAAAATCGCTGCTGCGAAACAATGAGCCCAGAATAGGTATGTCCTTCAGACCAGGAATCCCATCAATACTCTTCTGGATATCATTCTGAAGCAGACCGGCGATCACAAGACTGCCGCCACTGGGAAGCTCAACCGATGTTTCGGCCCGGCGGACTGAAAGGCCCGGAATGACAAGGGTTTGAAGCGTAACCGATTGCTCATTGGATATCTGGCTGACTTCTGTGGACAGACGCAGATTGATCCGTCCATCGCTCAGCACCACAGGGGTAAAACCAAGACCAACGCCAAACGGCTTGAATTCGATCTTGATATTGCCTTGTGTATCTACCCCCGCCGGAACAGGAAACTCACCGCCAGCCAGAAATTTGGCTGACTCGCCAGATACTGCTGTCAGATTTGGTTCCGCCAATACGCGCACAAGCCCGTTACGCTCCAGCGCCTGCAATACGCCTGAAATGGAATTGGTCGCCACCGACACACCACCAAGCGGTCCAAACGGATCTCCGGCAGGTCCGGGCACGGTTTTGTTCGCACCCGCAGTCAAGCCGCCCAACAGGCTGCCCGACACATTAAACTGATTATTGGTGCCAAAACGAGAGGCGCTGCCGTCACCCCGATTTAACGTGCCAAACAGATTAATGCCCAATTGCTTGATGACGCTGCGCTGCATTTCCGAGACGCGCACCTTCAATAACACCTGATCGTCGCCCTCCACCGCCAATAGATTGACGACATTTTCTGGGGCGTCAACAAAGCGCCGGACAATGGCAAGGGCCTTCTCCGAAGCCGCCACATTGGGAACCCGCCCACTAATGGCCAGATTATTGTTCAGTGATTCAACCCGCAGATTACTATCTGGAAAATGCCGTTGCAGCGCCTCGGTTGCCCCCTTCGCGTCGAGTTGAACCAGCAGTTCAAGGTTTAATATCTGCCCGCCATGTTCATCAAAAAAGATGATATTGGTGGCGCCGATGGCGGTTCCGATAACATAAATCTGCCGTGGGGTGCGCACCCTCGCATCCGCAATTTTAGGGTCCGAAACCAGAATATCGCGGGCATCCTTTGGCAATTCAACTATTGCCGCTTTGCCGCGCTCAAGCTTGATCTGGTGGCGCGCAGCGGCACTCTCCGGATCGTCAGACATGATCCGCACCTTGCTGCCGTCAAACTTCATGGCAACCGGAGGCGCGGCAGTTGTTTCGCTGATTGCCGGATCTGGATCTGCAGCGCGGGCAAATTGCGCAGAAAAAGCGCCCGCCAATAGCAACAGCCCGGCAATGCCTATCACGCGGCTCTGGTTTTTATACTGCCTAATCATCTGCATTTTCAAAAACATCTTCTATTTGGGGCGGAACTTGCCGGGTGTGCCGTACCGGATGATCGTGAAAGATTTATTCTTCGAACGCTCAGCCTCCAGCGCCGCCGCAGCCGCAGCTTCGCGCGCCGCAAAATCCGGATCTTCCTTGCGCTCCAGACTGCGCAACACAAGAACAAGTGAACCGCCGCTGGCGACTGCCTTCGACAATGTCTGCGCCTGCGCCGGCGTCAACTCAAGCGTCGCCGTCTTGCCAATTACCGAACTTGTCTTCACTTCCGCCCCTGACGCCACAGCAGGATCGTTGACCGTTTGGTCGATAGCCAGTGTGCGTACATTTTCAAGAACGGTTTCGCTGACAATCTCCTGTTCGCTATTGCCAGTTTCATTTTCGACTTTGACTTCGCGACTTTGGATCACATCTACACGATCACCCGGCAGGATAAACCCGCCCGCCCCCGTTTCAGGCGAGACCTGCACACTCATGGCCCGCATGCCACCTTCAAGAATTGCGGACATAAAACCGCCATCGCCAGCGTTAACGATTTTTCCGGGGGTGATGGGCGAATCAGCGAAAATTTCCGAGCGCGCAATTCCCCCCACATGCTCCTTGATCGCATCGGGATTACGGTCCTGGGTAAAATAGGTGGAGGCGACAGAGGTCTCTGGAAAATCCTGCCAGCGCAAGTCGGCCCCGGTCAATTTAGTCCCGATTTCGATCTTACGCGCGGCGACAAGCACCTGGGTTACTGGTATCTTGGCCGTCTCATCCGTTGCCACTTCCGGCGCACTGACCAGGCTGCTGACCAGAATGGCCGTCAGACCTGCTGCGGCGATGGCTGCAACCAGAATAATGATCCGCATCAAGTTCATGTATCGATGCCCCCCACCCAATCCAGCTTTCCATACCCTCTGGATTGATGGAAATGAAAGCTAAACTTCACCATTACGTTCCAAGGTCTTACCTCAATCTGCCTACATTTGCACTCAGGATATGAAAAAATCATTAACCATCACTGCATCTTTTCCTCAAGGCCCGAAAACTTGAATATTAACCCTGTTGTTCTTGTGCACTCCCCCTCATTGACCCGGCAAAATGAGCAGATCAGGCCAGGCAAGGATGGCGCCCGCCGCCAGCGCAATACCATAAGGCGCACCCTGTTCTTTCTTGTGTAATGTGGCGATCCAGACGTGGCGCATAAACCTTTCCGAAAGCCGCAGGCGGCGGAATAAAAGCAGGGTCAAGGCTAACACCCCACCACAAATACTGAACATTATCATATAGTTAAGAAGCCCATACCACCCCATCCACAGGCTGGTGGCCGCAAACAGTTTGGCGTCACCCCCGCCCAATAGCCCCAGCGCAAACAGCGTCCAGCCGACCCCCAGCATGCCCAAACCAGCACCGGCATGATTCGCTAATAGTGGCCAGGACAGCGCCTGCCACAGGGCGAAAACCACAAACGCCCCGATCAGCAACAGCGGTAAAAAGTTGGGAATTGTATAGGAAACAAGATCATAAATGGCCGCCACAACCATGATGCCCAAAAACAACAGAAAAAATAAAATCATTGCTGGGGATCCAATGAAAGTGTCGAACATGGGCGGTGGTGCAAATCGATTCGGATCGGAATCCGTTTTATGTTGAAACGCTCCCCTATGTCATTGCGAACGCAGTGAAGCAATCCAGAAGTCACATGGAAAAGCCTATATTTCAGATCCTGGATCGCCACGCCGCGATGACGAAGTTGGGATTAGGCGACACAAACCAAGGGACTATTCACCCAAAAAAAATGGCGCCGTCAAAAAGTCCGACGGCGCCACCTAAACTTTCTCTCAGGTATCCCTCTTAGCCCAGAGCCGCAGATATTCTAGCAAAAAGAGCCGCCAACTGCGGGCCAATCAGCTGCACACCAGCCAGGATGGCGATACTGATGCCTGCGGCGATCAGGCCATATTCGATCGCCGTGGCACCCGAAATGTCTTCCTTCAAAGCCAGCAGTTTTTCCTGAGTAGCAACATACAGTTTCAACATGTCTATCTCTCCTACTAGTTGTCGTCTGACAGCCATCTGCCAGATCATCCCCACCTTAACTCGCCCAAGAGCGGGGTATTTGCTCAACGTTACACTCCGAATTCTATCGAAGAGTGCTAATCTGTGGGGCCACTATAAGATGTCCCCGTAACGTTAGACGCTAACATTTAATTTTTCGCTTCGACAATCGCTTTCTATGCCTGACTACAAACCGGATATGGGGACCGCTTCCGCTATTGCGCGTGATCACCATCACCAAACGCATTAATTATGAATGCTTAACGATTCCTGAAGCCTAACCGATGACAATCCATCTATCCCAGCTCCGCCAGCAGGCGAACCTTGGCCCGGTCTGTAATGTGCAGGCTGGGATAGCGCCGTTTTGCCAGCCCCACTTTAATCAGTTGCCCCAGCGCCGTAGCGACACTTTCCTCGGTCGTTCCGGCCCAGGCGGCAATTTCCTTATGTTTTGGCATGCGGGTAATCAGCCAGGAACCGTCCCCCCTGGGATCAGGCTCCGAAATACGCAAAATTTCCGAATAAACCCGCTGCACGTCCGTGCGCGTACTAAGATCGACGATTCGTTTGTTATTGTTACGGATGATGCTGGTAAAATGTTGCAGCAGGGCGATGGCCACCTGCGGGTTTGACAGCAATATTTCATTGAACTGCGCAGCCTCCACGGAGGCGATGATGCAATATTCCTTGGCAAAAACATTGGCGGACCTTGGTTGTCCGTCAATGGCGGATAATTCGCCAAATTGGGCCCCTGCGCCAAGATCGATAAAAGCAATTTCGCCTGTCTGTCCCACGGATGTCGCCACCCGTACCGCACCCGAAACAACAAAATATACGGCATCGCGCGGGGGAGTTAAGCTGGCGTCGATGATGGCCTCATCGGGGCCAAATTCCTGCCATTTGCACATGGCTTCAATGTCTGAAATGGCCGGCCCGGGCAGGTTTGCGAACAGTTTGCTGCCCTTTAATGTGCAAACGGATGGATCAAGCATCCTTTAATCTCCTAAGCCTGCAAGCATTGAGGTAACTGAATCTATCGCCAAGCTATCTTACCGTCAGTTTTCCACCGCGGAAATCTTTTTTTACATGACAGAGTACTCGGAAAGCACAGTCTATTTCTTTTTGCAGTAAAAATTACCTTCCTTGTCCCTATTTGCCTTTTATTTGGTTTATATTACGTTAATGTTTATAGTCCTATACTCACAGCCGGTTGCTTAGTACAAAACTGGCCGGACGAAAGAGAGGCGAACATGTTGGTCCAAAACCGTATAGCGCGAATCGGGAGACTTTTACCGGGGGGCTGTCTCGTGATAGCTGCGGCTATTCTGACGGGCGGCGCCTGGGCAAGCGAGAGTCTGCGGGTGACCATTGACAAAAATCATGTCCTGCGCACCGACCGGCCCGTAGAAACCATTATTGTTGGCAATCCCCACATCGCAGACGTTTCTGCACAAAGCAACCAGTTGATGTTTGTGCTTGGCCGCACCAGCGGCGAAACCAATATTCTTGGCTTTGACAAAGAGGGCAATGTCGTCTTTGACAAGGATGTAATCGTGGTGCCGCACACGACCCGCACCGTGACGCTACATCGTGGCGCCTTAACCGAAACCTTTGCCTGCGCGCCGCGCTGCGAAAGCGAAATGCATCCTGGGGATGATCCGGAAAAATTTGGTTTGATCAGCGGTCAATCCAGCACCCATACCGGGATGGCGAGCGGCGCTGCATCCGGCGCCGCTGCCGCTGGCAAAACAGAGTAAAAAACTTTTCTTCCGCCAGTCCAGCACAATCATGCCACAGGCAACCGGAATCGGTTGACTCCGAAGCCATGCTTCCTGTCATATAAGCCTCCGTGTCAGCCTCTAATCGGGCGCACTACTGCATAAGTACAGATATATAAATACAGATGATCCCTGCGGAAGAGTCCGGGTATTCGTGATGCACACGCATCGCAATGAACCGGCGCCGAAGGAGCAACCGCCCCGGAAACTCTCAGGCAACCGGACCGCAGGGGGATGAAACTCTGGAAAGCAGGCGTCTATGCCTCGCATGTGCGGCATTTGGCGCTTCACCGAAGGGGTAAGCCCGGTCAGCTTTAAAAGCGAGGCAGGGTCAAATCTCTCAGGTCCCGTGACAGAGGGGGCAGCCGACGGCGTGCGTAACGCGCCAAACGGCAGGCGTTAGGGATTCCGGTTTTGGATGAACCTGCGTTGCACCAAACGGGACAGAGGATTATGGCTGATACGATCGACGCACCGTTACGCAATACACCGCTTCACGCGCTGCATCTTGCGCTGGGCGCAAAGATGGTCCCGTTTGCGGGCTATGCCATGCCTGTAAATTATCCCGCCGGCATTTTGAAAGAACATCTGCACACCCGCGAACAGGCCGGCCTGTTCGATGTGTCGCATATGGGTCAGGCGATGCTCAGCGCCCTGCCCGGTATTGATATTGCTGCGGCATTTGAAACACTGGTTCCCGGCGCCATTGCCGAACTGAAGCCTGGGCAGATGCGCTATACGACTTTACTGAATGCACAGGGCGGCATACTTGATGATCTGATGGTAACGCGGCCGGTGCACCCAGAACACCAGCATCAGCTTTTTCTCGTCGTCAATGCCGGACGCAAGGCCGAAGACTTCGTCCATATCGAAACGGCCCTTGCCGGGAAAGCCACACTGACCCGAATGGAAGATCGTGCGCTGCTTGCCTTACAGGGACCAGCAGCCGCAACGGTATTGGCGCGGCTTGTGCCGGAAGCTGCCAGTCTGGGCTTTATGCATGGCAGACGGTTTCGCGTTGATGAGGTTGATCTGGTTATTCATCGTTGCGGCTACACCGGCGAAGACGGTTTCGAAATTTCGGTTCCCGCAAATGCGGCAGAAGCCTGGGCCAAACGATTGCTCGCTGAACCGGAGGTCGCGCCAATCGGCCTTGGCGCGCGCGACAGTTTGCGGCTGGAAGCGGGACTGTGCCTGTACGGGCACGACATTGATGAAACCACAACGCCGGTTGAGGCCAATCTGCTGTGGTCCATCTCCAAACGTCGCCGCGAAACCGGTGGTTTCCCCGGCAGCGCAATTCTGCAGGCGCAAATCAAGGACGGCCCCAAACGCCTGCGGGTTGGCATCCGTCCTGATGGCCGCGCACCCGCACGCGAAGGAACCGAAATCCTTGATCTGAATGGCGCCGTGATTGGCCATGTGACCAGCGGCACATTCAGCCCGACCCTCAACGCCCCCATCGCCATGGGCTATGTCAGCGCATCACACGCCACAGACGGCACGCAAGTTAATCTGATGGTGCGCGGCAAGCCACTAGCCGCACACATTACACCCATGCCATTTATCCCGAAACGCTTTCACCGCTAGGACACGCAAATGACAAAAATTTTCTATACACAGGACCATGAATGGATACGCCTTGACGGGGATGTCGGCACCGTCGGCATTTCCAATTACGCGCAGGAACAGCTTGGCGATATTGTCTTTGTCGAACTGCCGCAATTGGGCACAAAAATCGGCCAGGGCGATGAAACCGCCGTTGTCGAATCAGTGAAAGCCGCAAGCGAAATATACGCACCTGTCAGCGGCGAAATCATTGACGCAAACACTGCACTGGAAGGTGCGCCGGTAACCGTCAATGAGGCGGCGGAAACTGACGGCTGGTTTTTCAAAATCCGGCTTGCCAACAAATCGGAACTGGATGGACTTATGGATGCGGCCGCATATAAAACCTTTGTCGAAGGCCTGGCCTGATGCGCTATCTTCCACTTACCCAGACGGATCGCGCCGCAATGCTGCGCACCATTGGCGTGGCCGGCATTGATGATCTGTTTATCGATGTGCCGCAAACTGCGCGCCGCTCAGAACCGCTTGATCTGCCTCCCCATCAGGGCGAAATAGAGGTCGAACGTATGCTGCGCGCCATGGCGTCAAAAAATCTTGCGGCCTGCGATGCGCCGTTCTTTTGTGGCGCGGGGGCCTATCGCCATCATATTCCGGCAACAGTGGATCATCTGATCCAGCGTTCGGAATTTCTGACTTCCTATACGCCCTATCAGCCGGAAATTTCGCAGGGCACGCTGCAATATCTGTTCGAATTCCAGACCCAGGTCGCCATGCTGTCGGGCATGGATATCGCCAACGCCTCCATGTATGACGGCGCAACCGCCTGCGCCGAAGCCGTGCTGATGGCCAATCGCGCCACCAAACGGCGCAAGGCGATTTTATCCGGCGGACTGCATCCGCACTATCGCGCCGTCACCGAAACCACATCGCATTTTGCAGGCGGGATTGTGCAGGCCATGGCGGCAGCTCCCGATGGCGTCGAAGATCTTGTCAATATGATTGATGATGACACCGCCTGCATCGTGGTGCAGACGCCGGACTTCTTTGGCCATCTGCGCGATCTGCGCCCGCTGGCGGAAGCGGCGCACGCCCGGGGCGCGTTGCTTGTTGCGGTGACCACGGAAACGCTGGCGCTGGGCGCAACATTACCGCCAGGTGAAATGGGCGCGGATATTTTTGTGGGCGAAGGGCAATCACTGGGCGTCGGGCTGAATTTTGGCGGTCCCTATCTGGGATTGTTTGCGGCGCGCAGCGCGTTGCAGCGCCAGATGCCCGGGCGGCTGTGCGGCGAAACCGTGGATGCACAGGGACGGCGCGGCTATGTGCTGACCCTGTCAGCGCGTGAACAACATATCCGCCGGGAAAAGGCGACCAGCAATATCTGCACCAATTCGGGCCTGTGCTGTCTGGCCTTCACCATTCATGTGGCGCTGCTGGGCGAAGCGGGATTTACGCAACTGGCGCTGCTCAACCATCAGGCGGCAATTGTGCTGGCCCAGGCCCTGACCGGTATTCCCGGCGTGACCTGCCTCAATAAAAGTTTTTTCAACGAGTTCACGCTGCGCCTGCCAAAGCCCGCCGCACCGGTGGTTGAGGCATTGGCTTTGCTTGGCATATTGGGGGGCGTGCCCGTATCGCGGCTGATCCCGGATGACCCCGGTCTCGCCAATCTACTGCTCGTGGCGGCAAACGAAACCAATACGGATCAGGATAGAATTGCCTTTGTGCACGGCTTACGCGAGGTGCTGTCATGATGCGGCAGGGACGCCCGACAAATCCCGGCGAAGCGGGAAAAGACACATTGACCACATTCAGCGGCCATCGCGGCCTGGACCATGAAGAACCTTTATTGTTCGAACAAAATGCAGACGGGCGATGCGGCGTTGATCTGCCAACGCCTGCAACAATGGCGAACCGTCTGGGCGCATTGGCGCGCACCGGGACCATCGGCCTGCCTGGCCTGTCGGAACCACAGGTGGTGCGGCATTTTGTCCGCCTGAGCCGCAAAAATTACGCAATTGATAGCGGGCTGTATCCGCTTGGCTCCTGCACCATGAAGCATAATCCGCGCCTGAATGAAAAGCTGGCGCGGCTGCCGGGCTTTGCGGACCTGCACCCGCTACAACCCATTTCCACCGTGCAGGGCGCCCTGGAACTGATCAACACATTGGCGCACTGGTTGCGTGTGCTGACCGGCATGCCAGCCGTCGCCATGTCGCCCAAGGCGGGCGCGCATGGCGAATTGTGCGGCCTGATGGCGATCCGCGCCGCACTGGATGCGCGCGGCGAAAAACGTAACCGGGTGCTGGCGCCCGAATCCGCCCATGGCACCAATCCCGCCACCGCCGCCATGTGCGGTTTCAGCGTTGATCCGATCCCCGCCGATGCGCGCGGGCGCGTCGATCTGGCCGCATTGAAAGCCAAACTTGGCCCGGATGTGGCCGCCATCATGGTGACCAATCCCAATACCTGCGGCCTGTTTGAAAATGACATTGTGGAAATGGCCAAGGCCATACACGACGTGGGCGGATATTTTTATTGCGATGGGGCGAATTTTAACGCGCTGGTCGGACGGGTGCGCCCCGGCGATCTGGGCATCGACGCCATGCATATCAATCTGCACAAAACTTTTTCCACGCCCCATGGCGGCGGCGGGCCGGGGGCGGGGCCTGTGGTGTTTTCACAGGCGCTGGCCCCGTATGCGCCATTGCCCTTTGTGGTGGATAAGGGGACCGGGTTTGATCTGATTGAGCTCGGCGCCGATGCAGGTGACGCCACACCATTCGGGCGCATGACCGCATTTCACGGCCAGATGGGCATGTTCGTGCGTGCACTGAGCTATATGCTCAGCCATGGCGGCGATGGCCTGCGGCAGGTGGCGCAAGACGCCGTATTGAACGCCAATTATGTATTGGCCAGCCTGAGCGGGGATATGAGCGCCCCCTTCCCCGGCCCCTGCATGCATGAATGCCTGTTCGATGACAGCTTTCTGAAAGACACCGGCGTCACCACGCTGGATTTCGCCAAGGCGATGATCGATGAAGGTTATCACCCGATGACCATCTATTTTCCACTGGTGGTGCATGGGGCGATGCTGATCGAACCGACAGAAACGGAATCAAAGGAAGCGCTCGATCAATTGATCAGTGTACTGCGCAATCTGGCGCAGGCGGCAAAAGCGGGCGATCTGGCGCGCTTTACCCAGGCGCCGCATTTCGCGCCGCGCAACCGGCTGGATGAAACCCGCGCAGCGCGCACGCCAGTGTTGCGCTGGCGTGCGCAGGAATGACGCCGCAAATCAGGGTTTAGCGTCCAGCACATACGCCTCCAGCGCCTGTGCCGCGACCCTGTGGCCCCGTTCATTCCAGTGATTGTCGGAAACGAAATTCAATGGCTGGTGGTTCATCTGCCAGTCTTTCTGGAACAGCGGATGCAGATCGATAAATGTCAACCCTGCCTTTGCCGCCACCTCCGCCGCCATGGCGTTTAACCACAGCGCCCCGTCCCTATACAGCGCCACACTGTCTACCCCGGAAACGATCGAACGCCGGTCGCCATCCATCATCAGCAAGGGACGAAAATGATGCTCTCGCGACAGGGCCTGAAACTGCGCGAAGGCATACCGGGTTGCGCCCCGGATAGTGGCCCGTTGCGCCGTCACAGCGGCCACTGCCACATTCGCCTGATAGGCAGGCGGTGCGGCCGGCGGCATTTGCATGATCATCGCAGCCGGGTTCAGCCTCTGCCGGTAATAGAGATATCGCAGTGTCGCCGTTTGGCGCAGCCAGTCACGCCAGGTTGATTGATAGGGCACAGGCGGAATTTCGCCGGCCACCTGATTCCCATCCATACGGAATTTCAGAAAGCTGCTGGTATAGCGCCCCGCTACTGCAGAAAAAGATTCATCGAAATCATTATGCACCAGCACCATCACGATCATATCCGGATGATAGGTCTGCGCCACATGACGCGCCATCGCCAGATAATGGCTCAAGGGTGCGCCACTGATGCCAAAACGATAAACCTGAAGGTGGTCTTTTGCCGCCCCCTCAAGCTGCTCGGCCAGACTGGCGTCAAACGGCGCCTGCAACGCCTCGACAAATGAATCGCCAATAATGGCGATGCGCCGGACGCCCGAAGGGGCCTTCGCGTCATATGTTGCATGACCTGAATTCCAGCCCTGCGCATTGATGCGATAGTGTCCCGCCACGTCATCACCAACGCGCCATACCCCCTCACTGCCGGGCCGAAGACGCACCAGCCCATCCACAAAGACATTTTCCGGGACGTCGCTGGGGATCAAAATAAAACGGAATAACACCAGTTCACACAGCAATAGCATGACCAGTATGCTGCTTATCATCAATGCAGCATTCACCAGGCCATTGCGCCATCCACCCTCACGCGGCCCGTGCGCGACAGGCGCACCCTTATTCCCCGTTGCGGCGGGACCACTCCCGATCCACCCCCGCACGCCCGAAGGTTCACTCTTCTTCTGCACACCCTGTCCCTGTCACGCCACCATTCAGGCCATCTGCGTCTTTATTCGGGAAAAGCCAGGTTTTTGCAACGCCACGATTGCCGCCACCCCATGAATAGGCTAGTTTGCGCCCGTTCCATACCTTTACCGGATCAAATGCACCCGTAGCTCAGCTGGATAGAGCGCTGCCCTCCGAAGGCAGAGGCCAGGGGTTCGAATCCCTTCGGGTGCGCCAATTTCATTAATAAAATCAATTCGTTATTGCCTCTCCTTTTGATGCGAACCAGCCGATGGCCGGTCTCGGAAGCAGCATAATTATATTTGCGTCACGGACGCGGCCAATCGGAAAAGCGCACGATGAATCGGGCTTGCGGAACTTGCCCGCGATATAAAATTACCTGGTCCGAATTTTTCAGGCCTGATAGCAGCGAAATATGGATGCCTTGCCCTTGTCTTTAATCCGTGGCCGTCAGGGTTTCCCATAGCTGATCCGCGCCAATTTCGACCGCGCGCCTGCCCAGATTGCCTGCCCACTGATCACCGGTTCCGAATTCCGCGCGCCAGGACCACAGGCGCCTTGTGGCGAAATGCAGCACATGTTCATAGGTGAAGCCAAATGCGCCATGCGCCTGGTGCGCGATGCTGGCCCCCTTGCCTGCCCCCTCGCCCGCGCGCGCCTTGGCGCTCGCTATGCGAAGCCAGACATCGGCGGCATTATTCGAGCGCAGCGATTTATCCACTGCGGCGCAGGCAGCCGATCCCGCCGCGCCGCAGGCCGCAACTTCATCCGCCAGCATGGCCAGATTTTGCTGCACCGCCTGAAACTTGCCAATGGGTTTGCCGAATTGAACCCGGTCATTGGCGTATTTCACGGATTCCACCAGCGCGCGTTCCAGTGCGCCGCCGATCTGCACAGCGCGGATCAGCGCGCCATACAGTTCCACCGCATTTTCCGGCAGGTGCGCCGCCACATCACAGGCCGCCACCGGGGCCTGGGCAAAGCGCAGGGTATCGCGCGGTTCGCGCGCCATGTTTTTTTCGGGCGTCACCTGATAATCGCCGTTCGCCACCAGCGCCACACGCACCGCGCCTTCTGCCATCGCCACAACCACCACATGCTGCGCCGCACCGCCCCAGGGCACGCGCGGACACAGGCCATCCAGCCGCCAGCCATCGGATTCACGATACAGATGCAGCGGCGCGCCCGGCGCGGCATTGGCAATACTCATCGGCCCCAGCGGCGGCTCGATCCCCGCACAGTCCAGCAGCCAGCCGGCAAGAATGGTTTCCGCCAGCGGAATGGGGGCCGCATGCTGTCCCGCGCCATGCAGCACCACGCGCGCATCGAGCCACGAACAGCCCACACCGCCGCGTTTTTCCGACACCAGCGGGAGGCTCAGCCCCGCCTCCTCGACCGCTTTCCATAGCGCCGCTGGCCACACGCCGTCTTCCGCCGCCGCCAGCAATTGGGCCGTCACCATATCGCCCAGCAGACGGTTGACCGTATCGCCCAGCATTGTACTGATTTCACTCATTGCAAATTCCTATCTTAAACCAAGGCCGCGCGCGATAATGCCGCGCAAAATTTCCCGTGTGCCGCCACGCATCGAATAGGAAACGCTGCTCTGCACCAGATAGCCCATCACCTGCTCCAGATCGCTGGCGCCCTCGCCAATGCGCGGTTCCACATTGAAAATCTGCTGCGCGATGGTGGGGATTTCCTGTTCGAACACCGCGCCCAGATCCTTGACGATGGAACCTTCCAGCGCGGGATCAAGCCCGGCATTGAGTTTCGCCGCCACCGATACCGACATTTGCCGCAGGGTGGACAGATGCGCAATCAGCCGCCCTATCGCCGCGTGGCCCTGCGCAGATGGATTTTTTGAAAGCTCCCGGATCATTTCCAGCACAAGCTGAATGCTGGACAGATAGCGCTCCGGCCCGCTGCGTTCAAACGCCAGCTCCGACATCACCTGGTTCCAGCCATTATCCGCTTTGCCGACAACGGCGGAATCCGGGACAAACGCCTCCTCGAACACCACTTCGTTGAAATGGTGCTCGCCCAGCAGGCTACGGATCGGGCGCACCAGTATATTGTTTTTGGCTTTCAGATCGGTTCCGTCCAGGTTGCGCAGATCGATCAGGAACTGCGTCAGCCCCTCCTGCCTGCCATCCGGATTGCTCCCGGTACGGAACAATCCGATCATCACATGCGCGGTGTGCGCGCCGCTGGTCCAGATTTTGCGCCCGGTGACAAGATAGCCGCCATCGACCTTCACCGCCTTGCTGCGCACCGAGGCCAGATCGGACCCGCTGTCCGGCTCCGACATGCCGATGCAGTAAAACATTTCGCCGCGCGTGACAGGCGGCAGATATTTTTGGCGCTGTTCCTCGGTGCCAAAGCGCAACAGCAGCGGCCCGCTTTGCCGGTCGGCCACCCAATGCGCCCCCACCGGCGCACCCGCCACCAGCATTTCCTCCAGCATCACATAACGCTCAAACGAGCTGCGCTCATGCCCGCCATATTTTTTCGGCCACACCATGCCGATAAAGCCGCGTTCGCCCATTTTGCGGCTAAACTCCGGGTCCGACCCGCTCCAGCTTTGCGCCCGCTCCAGCGGGCTGCGACTGGAATTATGCTCGGCCAGAAAGTCGCGCACCTCAAGGCGCAGTTTCGCCGCCGCGGGCGGCATCTCAACCGGATCGAAACTGAATGTCTGCATTGCTTTTCCCCTGCTCAAATGACCAACCCCGCACAATTTTAACGGGATTCAGCCAGAAAGCTGTCATTCTTCATTGTTCTTGGGTATGTTACAGGTAGTTATAAATGTTCTCAATGAGTCAGTGACAGGGGGCATTTTATAAAGCTGCCCTTGCTGTGTTTTGACAAATATCGTGAGGAATGCCGCCATGCAAACCGTCAAACAAATTATCCACGAGATCGCCGATCAATTGCCCGAGCAAGCCACCCTTGATGACACCATGCACACGCTTTATCTGCGCCAAAAACTCGAACGCTCCCTGCAAGCGGCCCGGGAAGGCAAAGTGGTGTCGCAGGAAGAAATGGAACAGCAATTCCTCTCTCATGCGCATTGAACTCTTCATCGCTGTTGAAGTCAGATAATTCGCTAACAAGATTATGGAATTAATAGACTTAAAAAAGCTGTCATCCCGGATTTATTCCGGGATCCAGGAGTCTCTCGCCAGGGCCTTCGTTTGGAACCCTAGACCCCGCAACAAGTGCGGGGTGACACCGTGTGTGTTGCGATTCGATATAAAATCCTCTCACGCTAGCGGCAAACGGAGAAGGTGATGCAATGAAGGACCGTTATGATTTTTCCAAGGGAGTGCGCGGCAAGTTTTACCGCCCGGATGCGGTGTTCCGCCTGCCCGTATATCTTGATGAGAAAGTAGAAAAATATCTTGCCGCCAAAGCGGACGCCAAGGGTGTGGAGCTGTCCGATTTGGTGAACGATCTGCTCAAGCGCGAGATCGAGATTATTGAGGCGGTGAAGTAGCCCTGCAACTGTGTATCGCTTCCTTTGTCAAACCCGCACCACCTTCCCCGGATTCATCAAATTGCCCGGATCGAGCGCCAGTTTGATGGCGCGCATCACACTCACCGCTTCGCCATGTTCAGCTTCCAGAAAATCGAGCTTGCCGAAGCCGACGCCATGTTCGCCGGTGCAGGTGCCGTCCATCGCCAAAGCGCGCAGGATGAGGCGTTCGTTAAACGCCTTGCAGCGCGCCACTTCTTCGGGGTTGCCCGGGTCAAAGATCAGCAGGGTGTGGAAATTGCCATCGCCGACATGGCCGATGATTGGAGCTTCGATGCCACTGGCGGCCAGATCGCGCTTGGTTTCTTCGATACATTCCGCCAGGCGCGAGATGGGCACGCAGACATCGGTCGGCATGCCCTTCTTGCCCGGATGCATGGCGAGCGAGGCGTAATAGGCGGTGTGGCGCGCCTCCCATAATTTGTTGCGCACTTCGGTTTTGGTGGCCCAGTCGAAGGCCCCGCCGCCATATTCGGCGGCGATTTCGCCAAAGCGCTGCGCCTGTTCGCGCACGCCCGCTTCGGTGCCGTGAAATTCCAGAAACAGCGTCGGCTGTTCCACCAGATCAAGCCCGGAATATTTGTTGATGCCCGCCACGGAGATTTCATCGATCAGTTCGATGCGCGCCACCGGCAGACCGGATTGAATGGTGGCGATGGTGGCGTTGACCGCGCTTAGTATATCGGGAAAGCGGCAGGTCGCCGCCGAGATCGCTTCGGGAACCGGATGCAGCTTTACCGCCACTTCGGTGATCACGCCGAGTGTGCCTTCGGAACCCACAAACAGCCTCGTCAGATCATAGCCGCTGGAGCTTTTACGTGCGCGGCGCGCGGTGCGCACCACGCGCCCGTCCGCCATCACCACGGTCAGGCTCAGCACATTTTCGCGCATGCCGCCATACAGCACCGCATTGGTTCCCGACGCGCTGGTCGCCGCCATGCCGCCCAGGGTCGCATCCGCTCCCGGGTCAATGGGAAAAAACAGACCGGTGTCGCGGATATATTCGTTCAGGGTTTTGCGGGTAACGCCTGCTTCGACAATACAATCCCCGTCCGCCACATTCACCGACAGGATTTTATTCATCCCGGTCAGGTCGAGACATACGCCGCCTGCAACCGCCGCCACATGGCCTTCCAGAGAGGTGCCAGCGCCGAATGGAATTACCGGCGTACCATTGGCCGCGCAGATGTGCACAATTTCGACAACCTCATCGGTGGAATGCGCGAACACCACCGCATCCGGAGCCTGGGGGGCGTGATAGGATTCATCCCTACCGTGCTGTTCACACACCGACGCCGAAGTTGACAGCCGCGCGCCAAAACGGCTGCGCAGCAGATCAATCGCGTCCTGATTTCTTGCCGGTTTCGCCATAGCGGCCCCTCCCTGTTTTATCGTTGCAGATATTATAGGAGCTAATCATGGGATTTGTACAAATACCTGCTGATAGCGTAAACTGCCCCGGTTCAAGCTACAAAAGAACGGTGTTGGAATGATTTTCGAAGCCAGACCCATTGAAATTACCGGGCAGACCGTGCTGCCCGAATGGATCGATTATAACGGCCATATGAATGTGGCGTTTTACGTGCTGGCCTTCGACAAGGCATTGGATCAGGTGTTCGACCTGCTGGATATCGGCGTTGATTATGTGCAGCGCACCGGGGATTCGGCCTTTGTGTTGCAAAACCATGTGGCCTATCTGGCGGAGCTGAAACTGGGCGATCCGATCCGCGTGAGTTTTCAACTGCTCGATTGGGACGCCAAAAAAGTGCATTATTTCATGCATATGCACCACGCAACTGAAGGCTTCCTGGCCGCAACCACCGAACAGGTGATGATGCATGTCAGCCTGGAAACACGGCGTTCGTCCCCGTTTCCCGCCGGGGCGCAGGCAAAATGGGCCGCAATGCAGGAAGCGCATGGCAAATTACCGCGCCCGGAAACCGCCGGGGCCAGCATTGGCATCCGCCGCAAGACGGCGGCCTGAATCCATCCGGACTGTAAGTAACAGGCGAAAATGGCCCGTTTCACATGCTAAACTGCGCCATGACCCAGCTTGATTCTCAGCCCCCGCAAACCATACAGACGCCCGCCTATCTGGGCGGGCTAAATGCCGTGCAGCGTGAGGCGGTTGAGGCGCTGGACGGGCCGCTTCTGGTGCTGGCGGGGGCGGGCACCGGCAAAACGCGGGTGCTGACCTCGCGCATTGCGCATATACTCTGGACGCGGCGCGCATTTCCTTCGCAAATTCTGGCGGTTACTTTTACCAACAAGGCCGCGCGTGAAATGCAGGAACGGGTGGGAGCGCTGATCGGCGGCGCCGTTGAAGGCATGCCCTGGCTTGGAACCTTTCATTCCATCGGCGCAAAAATTCTGCGCCGCCATGCGGAACTGGCCGGACTAAGTTCCAATTTCACCATTCTGGATACGGACGATCAGATACGCCTGTTGAAACAATTACTGAGCGCCGCCGATATCGACGACAAGCGCTGGCCCGCACGCTCGATGGCCGCCCTGATTGACCGCTGGAAGAACCAGGGCCTGACCCCGGACAAAGTACCGGAAGCGGAATCTTTCAGTTTCGCCAATGGCAAGGGGCGTGAATTATATGCCGCCTATCAGGCGCGGCTGAAAGTTTTGAATGCGGCGGATTTTGGCGATCTCCTGCTGGAATGCCTGAATATTTTACAGCGCAACCCGGATGTGCTGGCGCAATATCAGGAACGCTTCAAATATATTCTGGTGGATGAATATCAGGACACCAATGTCGCCCAATATTTATGGCTGCGGCTGCTGGCGCAGGGACGCCGCAATATCTGCTGCGTGGGCGATGACGATCAATCCATCTATGGCTGGCGCGGGGCGGAGATTGGAAATATCCTGCGTTTTGAAAAGGATTTCCCCGGCGCGCGCATCGTGCGGCTGGAACAGAATTACCGCTCAACGCCCAATATTCTGGCGGCGGCAAGCGGCATGATCACCGCCAATGAGGGGCGGCTTGGAAAAACGCTGTGGACGGATCATCAGGAAGCCGGTGAAAAAATCCAGATCTGTGGCGTATGGGATGGCGCCGAAGAGGCTCGAATCATCGGCGAGCAGGTTGAGCAATTGCAGCGCGGCGGCGGCAAACTGAATGATATGGCGATCCTGGTGCGGGCCGGCCGTCAGACCCGCGAGTTTGAAGAACGTTTCCTGACCCTTGGCGTGCCATACCGGGTGATAGGCGGACCGCGATTTTATGAACGGATGGAAATTCGTGACGCCATCGCCTATTTGCGCGTCATTGCGCAACCCGGCGATGATCTGGCGTTTGAACGCATTCTCAATAAACCCAAACGCGGCCTGGGCGATGCGGTTGTGCAAAAGCTGCATCAAACAGCGCGGGCGCAGAATATCCCACTGACCCGCGCCATGGGCCTGCTGCTGGAAACCGATGAACTGCCCGCGCGCAGCCGCAATCCGTTACGTTCACTGGATGCTGATTTCAACCGCTGGCGCGGCATGCTCAATCATGTGGATCATCCGCAATTGACACAGACCGTACTGGATGAAAGCGGCTATACGGCCATGCTGAAGGCGGACCGCTCGCCTGACGCACCGGGACGCCTGGAAAATCTGAAGGAACTGGTGAACGCGCTGGAAGCCTTTGAAAATCTGGGCGGCTTTCTGGAACATGTTTCGCTGGTGATGGAGAACCAGCAATCCGGTTCCGGGGACCGCATCAATATCATGACCCTGCATAGCGCCAAGGGGCTGGAGTTCCACACCGTATTCCTGCCTGGATGGGAGGAAGGCCTGTTCCCCAGCCAGCGCAGCATGGATGAAAATGGCACGGCAGGCCTGGAAGAAGAACGCCGTCTGGCCTATGTCGGAATCACCCGCGCGCGCGAACGGGCGCGGATATTTTATGCCGCCAACCGGCGCGTATATAATTTATGGCAGGCCGCCCTGCCGTCACGTTTTATCAGCGAACTGCCGTCCGATACCGTCAGTATACAGACCAGTCAGGGAATTTACGGTGGCGGCATGCGTGAGGTAAATCCGGTGTTTGAGCAGAATTATGACACGCCCGGCTGGCAGCGCATGCAGGCATCCAGACACCAGCCGCGCGGCGTGACGATTGATGCGCGCGCACAAACCAGCCGCGCTGCGCCCGCTACAGAGACTTGTGAACATACCAAGGGCGCGCGCGTGTTTCATGTGAAATTTGGCTATGGCCATGTCGCCGAAGTGGATGGCAACAAACTTGAGATTGAATTTGAAAAATCCGGCCGCAAGCGTGTTATCGGCGCCTTTGTGCAACCGGCCTGACGCATGACCGCCCCGCTTATACAGACGACACTGAAACTTCCGGCATTTGCGGCCCCCAGCGTGGCCGATTTACTGGAGGGGCTGGATGAACCGCAAGCCCTGTCGGTTGCTTCGTTTGAAATTCCAGGTACGACTGACTTTAACATTGAGGCGCTATACCCCGAAGCGCCATCGGCGGAAAACCTGCAACGCAGTATCGCGCCGCTGATCGAGGCGTTGCAGATAGCAATGCCGCAGATCACGCTGAGCCCATTGGAAGACCGCGACTGGGTGGCGCAATCTTTGGCCGATCTGCCCCCCATTGCCGCAGGGCGGTTTTTTATTGCAGGTGCGCATGGGCTTGACCGCGCGCCACGCGCCGCAATCCGTCTGCATGTCGAGGCGGGACAGGCCTTTGGCACGGGGCACCATGAAACCACTTTAAGCTGTCTGCTGGCGCTGGATTATATCGCGCGGCGTCGGCGTTTTACCCGTGTGCTGGATCTTGGCTGCGGCACCGGCGTACTGGGCATGGCGGCGGCAAAACTCTGGCGGCGCAAGGTTATCGCCAGCGACATTGACCCGATAGCGGTGCATGTCACCCGTGAAAATGCGGTGCGCAACGGCCTGGCCGCTTTTATGCGCCCGGTAACTGCGGCAGGGTTTGCGCACCCGGCCATTGCCGGCGCCGCCCCCTATGATCTGGTGCTGGCGAATATTCTGGCGCGGCCATTAATGCGGCTGGCAACGCCCATGGCGCGGCGCGTTGCCCCCGGTGGCTATGTAATTCTATCGGGGCTTCTGCGCACACAGGAAGCCGCCGTGCGCAGCGCCTATGGAACACAGGGGCTTTTCCTGGAGCGGCGCTTTTTACGCAATGAATGGTCTACTTTACTTCTTCGTAAAGTAAAATTGCGCTAGGATACAGACCATGGATATGGCCCCAACATTGACGGAACTCGGCGACCGGCTGGCAAGCCTGCGGGCGGAATTAACGCGGCGCGGACTTGCCGGTTTCATGGCTCCGCGCGCCGATGCGCATCAGGGTGAATATGTGCCGCCCCATGATGCGCGCCTGGCCTGGCTGACCGGCTTTACAGGCTCAGCCGGGACAGCCGTTATTCTGCAAAATCAGGCCGCAATTTTTGTCGATGGACGCTATACATTGCAGGTGCGCGATGAGGTTGACACCGGTTTGATCACCCCGCTGCCGGTGATGGAACAGTCTCCGGAAGACTGGATTGCCCAACATCTGTCCAAGGGCGGCCGACTGGGATATGACCCATGGCTGCATACGCCGGATGGCGTTTCGCGCCTGCAATCCGCCTGCGACAGGGCGGGTGCAGTGCTTGAGGCGTGTACGGATAATCCCATTGATTCCGTATGGGCGGACCAGCCGCCACCGCCCAGGGCGGCAATTACGCCCTACCCGCTTGAATATGCAGGCGAGGAATCCGCGTCCAAACGCGCGCGCATTGTGGCCCTTATTGCGAAAACTCCGGCAGACGCCACCGTGCTGACCATGCCGGATTCCATTGCCTGGCTGCTGAATATTCGTGGCGGAGACGTAACGCATTCACCGCTGCCCCTGTCATTTGCCATTCTGTATGCGGATGGCCGGGGTGAGCTGTTTCTTGATCCGGATAAAATCAGCGAGGGTCTGAGCGCACATCTTGGCGATCAGGTAACACTACATAATCCTGACAGACTTGGTCCGGCTCTGGATGCTCTGGGCAAAAAAGCGCAGCGCGTGCTGCTGGATACCAGCACCGCTGCCGCATGGATTTTCAGCCGTCTCACCACCGCAGGAGCAAAAATAATTTCCGGCGCAGACCCGTGTGTATTGCCGAAAGCGCGCAAAAACCCTTTCGAAATTTCCGGCATGCAGAAGGCGCATATCCGCGATGGCGCGGCCCTGTGCAACTTTCTGGCCTGGCTGGATCAGGCGGCGGCGAAGGGGGGGCTGGATGAAATCACGGCTTCCGATAAACTGGAAAGCTTTCGCAGGGTGACAGGCTGTTTACGGGATTTAAGTTTTCCAACCATTTCCGGCGCGGGGCCAAATGGCGCCATTGTGCATTACCGGGCGAGTGCAAAAAGCAATCGTATGCTGGAACAAGGCAATCTGTACCTGCTTGATTCAGGCGCGCAATATCTGGATGGCACCACCGATGTCACCCGCACCATTGCTATCGGCACTCCGTCTGCGGAGCAACAGGATCGCTTCACCCGCGTGCTGAAAGGACATATAGGCCTGGCCACTATCAAATTCCCAAAAGGCGTGACCGGCGCGCATCTGGACGTGCTGGCCCGTGCGGCGCTATGGAAGGCTGGGCTGGATTACGACCATGGCACCGGGCACGGGGTTGGCTGTTATCTGGGTGTGCATGAGGGGCCACAAAGCATTTCGCGCCGCCCGAACAGTGTGGCGCTGGAACCCGGCATGATCGTTTCCAATGAGCCTGGCTATTACAAACAGGGCGCCTTTGGCATCCGCATTGAAAATCTGGTGCTGGTGACCGAGCCGAAAATGATAGCGGGCGGCGAACGCGAAATGATGGGGTTAGAGACGCTCACCCTTGCGCCGATTGATGTGCGCCTGGTGGCGCGTGAACTACTGAATAATGAAGAGGCGGAATGGCTGAACGCCTATCACGCAACAGTGCGTGAAACCCTGACGCCACTGGTGGATGCACAAACCAAAGCATGGCTGGCCAATGCGACACGGGAGATTTAAGCGCCAATCAGCGCCAGCCATTCGTCTTCGCTAAGGATACTCAAACCAAGTTCAGCAGCTTTTTTAAGTTTTGAACCTGCATCCGCCCCGGCAATAACGTAATCCGTTTTGGCGGAAACCGACCCCGCCACCTTGGCGCCCAGACTCTGCGCGCGGGCCTTGGCCTCATCACGCGACATTTTTTCCATGGAACCGGTAAACACCACTGTCTTGCCTGCAACGGGCGAGGTTGCAGCCGGTGCAATAAAATCCAGCACCATTATCTCACATAGCAGTGCGTTAATTGCCGCCATAATGGGTGTTTCAGAAAAATATTCGATGACAGATTTAGCCAGTGTTTCCCCAATGCCGTCAATGGAAAGCAGGTCATGATAAGCCGTACTTTCCGGAGCGGCAGCCGCCAGCATCGCCTGACGAAGATTTTCAAACGAATGATAATGGCGCGCCAACAGCCGCGCATTATTCTGCCCCACATGGCGGATGCCCAGCGCATAAATAAACCGCTCCAGCGCTATTTCACGGCGCGCCTCAATGGCCTTGAACAGGTTAGAGGCTGATAATTCTCCCCACCCTTCCTGTTCCTGCAATTTCTTGACCTGCGTTGCATCGCGCGCCTGTAATGTAAAAATATCCGCAAAATCCCTGATCAATCCCTGATCGTAGAAAAATGCGATCTGCTTCTCACCCAGGCCTTCTATATCAAACGCATCGCGGCTGACGAAATGCCGCAGGCGCTCCACCACCTGGGCCGGACACAACACGCGGTTACTGCAACGCCAAACAGCATCTTCTTTGCCCGTTTTCACATCGGCCTCACGCACAGCCTGACTGCCACAGGCCGGACATATAGTATTAAAAACATAGGGCGTTGAATCAGCAGGGCGCTTGTCCAGAATCACCGCAACAATCTGTGGAATCACGTCCCCCGCACGCTGCACAATGACCGTGTCGCCAATGCGCACATCCTTGCGTTTGATCTCGTCTTCATTGTGCAGGCTGGCGTTGGACACCACAACACCGCCAACGGTGACGGGCCGCAGTTTCGCCACGGGCGTCAGCGCGCCGGTGCGGCCCACCTGAATTTCAATCGCCTCCAGTACCGTCTGCGCCTGCTCTGCAGGAAACTTGTGCGCAATCGCCCAGCGTGGCGAGCGGGACCGGAAGCCAAGCCGTTCCTGCAAATCCAGCCGGTCAACCTTATAAACCACACCGTCAATGTCATAACCCAGCAATGCGCGCTTTTCCTGCAGGCGCGTATATACCGCCAGCATTTCATCAGGGTTTTTACACAGCCGCATTTCTGGATTGACTGGCAACCCCCAGTTTTTAAACCGGCCAATCATTTCCATCTGGGTATTTGCAGGAAAATCACTGATTTCACCCCAGGCATAGGCAAAAAAGCGCAAGGGCCGTTGCGCGGTAATGGCGGGATCAAGTTGCCGCAACGAACCGGCGGCGGCGTTACGCGGGTTCATGAAAGCAGGTTTGCCGCCCGCCCCCTGCCGCGCATTCAGCCCCGCAAAATCATCATGCGAAATATAGATCTCGCCGCGTACATCGATGATGCGCGGTACGTCGCCGCCCTTCAGCATGGCGGGAATATCGCGGATCGTGCGCAAATTTTCCGTGACATTTTCACCAACAAAGCCATCGCCGCGCGTTGCGCCGGACACAAATTCTCCATTCTCGTAACGCAATGTGATGGAAACCCCATCAATCTTCGGCTCTGCTGTAAAATGCAAGGGTTCGTCCGCAGTCATTCCCAGAAATTTCCGGGCGCTGTCACAAAAATCAGTCACATCTTCCGCCGCAAAGGCATTATTGAGCGACAGCATGGGGCGCGCATGCGTGCTTTTCTCGAAGCCTTCCAGCACAGCAGCGCCAACACGCAAGTCAGGACTATCCGCCCGTTGCAGATGCGGAAAGCGTTCCTCAAGCGCCAGGTTTCGCTGCCGCAATGCATCGTACTCAGCATCGGAAATAATTGGCGCATCTTGCCGGTGATAATGCGCATCATGCACCGCAATTTCTTCTGCCAAACGCGCCAGCTCCGCCTTTGCCTGCGCCTCGTTCAATTCCTCAACCGGGATTTTTTCGGCTCCAGTCACCGCGCGGCCCCGGCGGTCATCAAACTATCGGCGGCGGCGCGCGCCGCATCGGTTACTTCTGCGCCTGCCAGCATGCGAGCAATTTCTTCGCGCCGCGCTGCGGCATCCAGAATTTCAACCGATGTCGTGGTGGCCGCACCGCCTTTGGCTATTGTGCGTTTTTGCACCCGCCAGTGGGTCGCGCCGCGCGCCGCCACCTGCGGGGAATGGGTCACGACCAACACTTGCGCGCCAGTGGCCAGCCGCGCCAGCCGGTCGCCAATGGCGTCGGCCACAGCGCCGCCCACAGCGCTATCCACTTCGTCAAACACCAGTGCCCGGCCCATGCCAGACGAGACGGATTTTGCCAGCACCATGCGCAACGCCAGCATGAAGCGGGATAATTCGCCGCCCGAGGCAATCTTGATCAGCGCGCCCGGATTGGAGCCGGGATTTGTCGCCACCTGAAACTCCACCCGGTCAATGCCGTCTGCGCCACGCTCTGAACCGGTCAGCGGGCTTATGGTGGTATGGAAAATCGCCTTGTCGAGCTTCAGCGGCGTGAGTTCTTTTTTCACAGCCTTGTCCAGACGCGCGGCACTTTGCGTGCGCGCATCATGCAAACGTCTGGCAATGGCGTCATAGGCGGCAAGGCTGGCTGCATGCTGTTTTTCCAGCTCCTCCAGCCGTGAGGTTCCCGCATCGATCAGGTTTAACTGCCCTGCAATCCGCGTCTGCAATTCCGGCAGCGCATCGACCGTGACATGATGCTTGCGCGCTGCCGCCCGCAGGGCAAACAGACGCGCCTCGGAAGTTTCCAGCTGGTGCGGATCAAATTCCATATTTGACAACGCCAGTTCCAACTGTGCGCGGGCCTCCATCGCGTCAGATGTGGCGCTGGCGAGCGCGCCAAGCGCGGCATCAAGACGGCCAACGGCCGTATCCGCGATACGTTCCAGGCGGCGCAACGCAGAGGATAATAGCGCCTCGGCGCCACCCCCATTGCCCCCCAGATCACGCAGCGCCGCATTCATTTCTTCCGCGAGTTTTTCAGAAGACATCATCAGGGTGCGCGCGGCCGCCAGCTCGGCCTCCTCGCCCGGTTTGGGGGCAAGCATTTCCAGTTCATTCAGGACGTGGCGCAGATAATCTTCTTCTATCTGGGCTTTTTCCAGATCGGCGCGCGCCTGAGACAGCGCCTCGCCCGCTTGCTGCACGTCGCGATGCGCCGCGCGGCACAATGCCAGATCGGCCCCATGATCACCAAACGCATCCAGCAGCGTCCGATGCCCGCTGATGTTCAGCAACCCGCGATCATCATTTTGACCGTGCACCTCTATCAGCAGATCGCCAACTGTGCGCAGCAATCCAATACTGATCGCCTGGTCATTCACAAAGGCCCGGCTGCGGCCATCGGCGCCAATGACACGGCGCAGAATAATGCCGTCGCTGGTGTCGATACCCTGTTCAGACAAAAGATCTATGACCGGATGTGAACGTGATACGGAAAATTCGGCGCTGGCGACGGCCTGATCGCATCCCTTGCGGATCATGGCGCTATCGGCCCGCGCACCCGTGGCCAGGCCCAGCGCATCCAGCATGATGGATTTTCCAGCACCCGTTTCACCGGTCAATACCGTCAGACCCGGCGCGATTTGCAGATCCAGCCGGTCAATCAAAACAAGATTGCGTATCGAAATGCCGGCCAGCATTTATTCAATCTCTCTGGGTATGGTTTTGAATCAGCTGATACCGCCAAAGGCCCGGCTGATCCATGATTTCTTGTTCTCTACTGGACGAATATTCTTGCCCGTCAGCAAACTATAACTGTCCTGGTACCAATCGCTGCCAGGATAATTATATCCCAGAACCGCCGCCGCCGACTGGGCCTCATCGATAATGCCCAGCGCCACATAGCTTTCGGTCAGGCGATGCAGCGCCTCTGGCACATGCGAAGTGGTCTGAAAAGATTCCACCACAATACGGAAGCGGTTGATCGCCGCAAGATATTCGTGCTGCTTGAGATAGTAACGCCCAATTTCCATCTCTTTTCCGGCAAGATGGTCATTTGTTAAATCAATTTTCAGCCGCGCATCACGGGCGTAATCGCTGGTGGGAAATCGGCGCACCACTTCTGTCAGGGCGCGCAAGGCCTCGGCGGTAATTTTCTGATCACGCCCAACATCAGAAATCTGTTCGTAATAGGAAATCGCCACAAGATAATAGGCATAAACCACATCGCGATTACCGGGATGCAGGGATATGAACCGCTGCGCCGCCAGTATCGCCTTGTCATATTCGTTGATCTGATAGTTTGAATATGCCGCCATCAGCATGGAACGGCGCGCCCACACCGAATAGGGATGCTGGCGCTCCACTTCATCAAACTGTTCGGCCGCCTGAAAGTAGCGCCCCTTTTGCAATTCCTTCAGGGCCGTATTGTAAATTTCTTCTACCGGACGCTCAATATATTTGACATCTTTCGCCCCCATGCCGGCGCAGCCCGTCACGGCCAGCGCCATCCCCATAACCGCGACAAGCCCCCAAACACGGGCTTTTGCGCTAGTGAAAGTCCCGTTTGCTCTAATCTTCATATGCCCTGACTCAGCAATAGCCTGTGATCCAGACTCTGTTTAGCGCATTTGGCCTGCCAGCGCCAATAATGTGTAAGGGTGATTGCAGAAGATGATAATGCCGCGCTTATCCGCGCGCGGCGCGGCGGACTTTTGGTAGCGCCATTTCTGGAGCCCGGCGCGGTGCGCCCATCGGCCCCTCGCAATATTCCCAGGCCTGTGGACTACTGAACAGGGCCTGCAATAATTTATTGTTCAGGCCGTGACCCGCGCGCACACCTTCAAAGCGGCCCATAATGGGTACGCCGGCCAGATAAAGATCGCCGATCGCATCCAGAATTTTGTGGCGGACGAATTCATCGGGGAAACGCAATCCCCCATCGTTCAGAATTTTGTCTCCATCCAGCACAATGGCGTTTTGCAACGTGCCGCCACGGGCCAGACCAAGAGATTTCAGATGATCAACCTCATGCAAAAATCCGAACGTGCGCGACGGCGCAATGTGCGTTTTGAAGGCGCCCGGGATAGCGTCAAAAGAATAGAACTGCCGTCCAATAACCGTTCCCGGAAAATCGATTTCAAAATTCAGTGCGCAGCCATCATGGGGAGACAGGCTGGCCCGTTTGCCGTCCTCTTCCACACTGATGGTTTCGAGGATGCGAATATACCGGCGGCGCTCTGAAAGTCTGGCAATGCCGGCGCATTCGAGCAGCACGACAAAGGGGGCCGCACTGCCATCAAGTACCGGCAATTCCGGCCCGTCCAGATCAACCCGTGCATTGTCTATGCCGCACCCTGAAAATGCCGACATTAAATGTTCAACGGTCGCAACAGTGACACCCGAAGCATTGCTCAGGGTGCTGCCAAGCTGTGTGCTGCTGATATTATCATAGCGGGCCTGTACGCATATATCTGCGTCGTCAAGCCCATCGGTTCCGCGCAGATCCATGCGCCGGAAAGTAATGCCGCTACCGGCTTCGGCCGGATAAACGGTGAAACGCACCTGCTGACCCGAATGGAGACCAATGCCTGCACATCCAATGCGGTTACGTAGAGTAGTCTGAAATATTTCCGCCCCGCCTGATCTTTGGCCACGCAAAACCGGAAATTCTACTGCGCCACGCCGTCCTTCACTCACACCCTGCTCCAATTCAACCATCCTGCCCGCAAGACAATCTCAGTCAATACTTGTACCCAAACCCAATAGATGTCTTAACAAAAAGCGAATCACTTCCGGTGAATGTATTGCATAGGTATCAACTGGCTCTTAACACCACAAATCACTCTTTATTACTCATTGTTACAAGAAGAACAGGCGCTGAGCTTGCCGATCAGAGCCATCCCGGAAAGTGTCCGGGATGGCTCTGTATAGGGCGCGATTTAGTTCGCCGTCCGGCGCAGGAAGGCCGGGATGTCCAATTCGCTTGAACTACCTGAAGCAGACGCAGGCTTGCTTGCAGGCTCACTGCGCAAACCGGCTTTGTCTTGAATAGACGCCGCAGTGCGCAGGCCAGCACCCTGTTTTGCGCCACGGGCGGCCAGGGGTTCTGCACGAACAGGGGTTTTGCGGCCAAACAGACCGATACGAACCAGCAAGCTGGGCGCCTGACGGCTTACCGCCTCCTGGCGCTGGGGCACAACCGTGTCACGGGTGGCAACGATGGGGGGTTTCGTCATGGGTTGGGCTGCGCGTGGGCTGAGAAAGGCATCTTCAGCCATCGTCCTGCCCAGCGGATCAACCGGGTCGGAAGCGCCAATAGACAATGGCGTCTGAGGCATCCGGTCCACTTCATCCAGCAGATCATCAATGAACATGATGGGGTCGGCCTGCACTGCGGCTGCAATTGCTGGCGCTGGCGCTGCTTGTGAGGCTGCAATATCAAGGCTGGGCAATGCGGGCTGTTCCAGCGCGGCCTCGCCCACAGGGGCATCTGGCGCCACATTTTCGGCAACCTGCGGCGCCATCGCACGTTGCGCTTTTTCACTGCGCACACCCGTCGCCACGACAGAAACCCGCATCTTGCCTTCCAGTGTTGGGTCAAATGTCGATCCGACAATGATATTGGCGTCGGGGTCAACTTCGGCGCGCACCCGATTGGCGGCTTCGTCCACTTCATACAGTGTCAGATCGGACCCGCCGATAATATTGATCAGCACGCCTTTCGCGCCCGTCATCGACACGTCTTCCAGCAGCGGATTGGAAATCGCGGCCTCGGCTGCATCATTTGCGCGGGTTTCGCCGGATGCTTCGCCTGTGCCCATCATCGCGGTACCTGCCCCGCCCATCACGGCGCGCACATCGGCAAAGTCCAGATTGATCAGGCCTGGCGCCACCATCAGATCGGTAATGCCGCCAACGCCGGAAAACAGCACCTGATCGGCCATGGCAAAGGCCTCTGCAAAGGTTGTCTTGGCGTTTGCCACACGGAACAGATTTTGATTGGGAATCACCAGCAGCGTATCGACATATTTCTCCAGTTCCGCCAACCCCTGTTCGGCGATACGCATGCGCCGCGAGCCTTCAAACTGGAATGGTTTGGTCACCACGGCGACCGTCAAAATACCCATTTCCCGCGCAGCCTTTGCAATCACCGGCGCGGCGCCTGTGCCTGTACCGCCGCCCATGCCTGCAGTCACGAAAACCATATGCGCGCCGGACAGGTGGTCACAGATTTCCTGCATGGCTTCTTCGGCGGCCTGACACCCGACCTCCGGATGCGACCCTGCACCCAGTCCCTGTGTGGCGCTTTCGCCCATCTGAATGCGCCGCTGCGCCTTGGATTGCGAAAGCGCCTGCGCGTCGGTATTGGCGACAACGAATTCGACGCCCTCCAAACCGCTTTCGATCATATTATTGACCGCGTTGCCACCTGCGCCACCAACGCCAAACACCGTAATACGTGGCTTTAATTCATACATCTCTGGAACACTGAGATTGATTGTCATGTTTTCTCTCCTACGAATCACGCTAGATTGTACCAGCAGGCGGATACCTGTGGCGCATGTTAAAAATTCTCCCGCAACCATTGCCCGATCCGGGCGACCCGCCCGGCCGGAATTGCGGGCCCCGAGACCCCCATTACATCACCTGTTTCCAACGGACCGCTCATGGCGAATCCAATCAAACCGGCGACGGTAGAATATTCTGGCCCTTGTGAGGCGTCTGGCAAACCACGCAATCGAATCGACCGTCCCAGCCTTGTCTGACTATTCAATATTTCCGCTGTTAATTCACGTACTCCTGCAAGCTGGCTGGCGCCGCCGGTGAGCACAACACGGCGTCCGGCAATTTCCTGCAACCCGCTCGCCGCAAGACGCTCGCGCACCAGTTCCAGGGTTTCTTCCAGCCGCGGCTGAATAATGCCGTTCAGAATGGAACGCGGGACATGGTTGGCTGTCTCACGATCTTCTTCGCCCAGACGCGGAACATCGATCATGTCGCGTTCATCCGACGGGCTGACGGTGGCGCTGCCATACAGCGCCTTTACCCGTTCCGCCGTCGCATGGCTGCTGGACAGGCCAAGCGCAATATCATTGGTGACATGAATGCCGCCGATAGGCACGATATCGAGATGCACCATATTGCCGCCTGCAAAAACCGATATGGTGGTCAATCCGCCGCCCATATCGATGCAGGTAACGCCCAATTCGGTTTCGTCTTCCACCAGACAGGCAAGACCGCTGGCATAGGGCGACGCCACCAGCGCCGCCACTTCCAGATGACAGCGTTCAATACATAAAGCCAGATTGCGGATCGGCCCCGGCGCAGCCGTAACGAAATGCAGATTGGCCCCCAGCCGGTCTCCAAACATGCCGCGCGGGTCCGAAATGCCCTTATGTCCATCCAGCGAATAGCCAATGGGAATGGCGTGGATCAGTTCCCCTTCCAGATCACTGACCTGCATCTGCCCCTGACGGAGAACTTTTTTGACATCCTGCTCGCGCACTTCGGGTGTGGGGACAGTAATCTCGGAACCGATCATATGGCTGGCCGGCTGACCACAGCTAAGATTGACGATCACCTTGCGCACTGTTTCACGCGCCATGCGCTCGGCCATTTCAACGGCCGCGCTGATGGAGCGTTCTGCATCCGCCATATTGACGATGGCGCCGGTTTTCACACCCTTGCTTTCATGATGCCCCACGCCAAGGATGCGCGGGCGCGGCATCTGCCCGGAACGATCCGATTCGATACGCGCGATAAAGCAGCTGACCTGCGATGTGCCAATATCCAGACCGGCGATGATGCCATTGCGTGTCGGCTGCATATTATGCGTTACCCCAGATCAGATCATATGTGTGCAGGCTCGCCTCTCGCTCCGGCCCCTTGGTGCGGCGCACTGCCCCTTGTGTCAGCCGCACGACCACACGATTGGCCAGCCGCAGATCGACAAGTTCAACGTCACGGCCAAGCAGGCCATTGTTTTCTTCATACCGCGCCAGCTTGCGCCATGCTGTCAGCGGATCCTGCTCAGGCAGGCGCACATCAATGCCGCCCTTGAGACGCACATTCCAGCGCCGTTCGCCCACACGCACTGCTGCGGCCACCCTGTTCTGCAGTTGCGGCTCAGCGTCAAGCAGCGCAATCAGTTCATTGGCGGCTTTTGGCGCGCCCTTGCCAACGATCAGCGGCAGATCGGGGTATTCGGCCACGTCTTTTTCAGTAATTTCCACACCACCGCGATCCACCAGAACCATTTTGCCATTGCGTTGCCAGATCGCAATCGGGTGACGCTCGACCAACTCGATATGAACAGCATCTGGCAGGTTACGTGTGACGCGCACTTCTTGTACCCATGGCAAACTGGCGATCCGGTCATGCACTGCAACAAGATCAATGTGCAGGATCGAATCATCCTTAGCAATATTCAGTGCACCGAGCAATTCCTTAGGTTCAGTCTGGACTCTTCCAGCCACACTGATTGAGCGGACATTGAATCCGCCGTCACGTAAAATCCGGCGCAGCGCCAGGTCAGCCTGCGCGCTGGCATACTGAAACTTTCCGGTATAAAAGGCCGCTATCCCCGCCACACCTGAGATCGCCAGAACGATAGCCGCCACGACTACATGGCGACGCCAGTTGCGCAGCCTGGGCTGCGGATGCCGTGAAGGACGCCTCTGTTCCTGCCTGTCTCCCGGTTTCAGCGCGCGCATGACGCATCCTCCACCAGCCAGCGGCACAGCGCGCCGAACGAAATGCCAAGATACGCGGCCTGTTCCGGCACCAGCGAGGTCGGCGTCATACCTGGCTGCGTGTTTATTTCCAGCAGATACAGCCCGTCACGTCCCGGAACATTATTATCATACCGGAAATCCGCACGGCTGACGCCGCGGCAGCCCAGCACCTGATGCGCCGCCAGCGCGACTTCCATCGCATGCTGATACACTTGACGGTCCACTTCTGCCGGGATCACATGCCGCGAACCACCTGCCGCATATTTTGCCTCGTAATCATAGAATTTGGCGTCAGACACGATTTCCGTCACTGCCAGCGCACGGTCCCCCATCACCGCGACGGTCAGTTCATGCCCCGGAATATAACGTTCCACCAGCACACTATCGCCGAACGCCCAGTCATCTGCTGCAATCTGCGCCGGTGGCGCATTATCACCCTGACGCACGATAAAAACCCCGACGCTGGACCCTTCGGTAACCGGCTTTACGACATAAGGCGGCGGCATTGGGTGTTTGCCGCCCAGGGCATGGCGATCCATCACCATGCCCTGGGGGCAGGCAATCCCGGAATCATGGAACAGACGCTTGGCCATCGGCTTGTCCATCGCCGCCGCAGACGCCCGCACACCGGAATGCGTATAGGGAATGCGCAACAGTTCCAGTAATCCCTGCACACAGCCATCTTCGCCCCAGCGGCCATGCAGGGCATTGAACACCACATCGGGTTTTAATGCCGACAGCACGGTGGCAATCGTGTCATCCACATCCACTTCGCTGACGCGATAGCCTTCTGCGCGCAGTGCTTCGGCGCACTTGGCCCCGGATACAAGGCTGACTTCGCGTTCGGCGGACCAGCCGCCTTTCAGCACGGCAACATGGCGGAGCGCGCTCATATGCTTCCCCTTTCCTCGCCGATACGCTGAATTTCCCAGTGCAGCACGACACCCGTGACTTCCAGCACGCGGGCGCGCACCTGCTCGCCCAAACGTTCCAGATCGGCTGCCATTGCGGCCCCGCAATTGATCAGGAAGTTGCAATGCTTTTCCGACACCATCGCATCGCCGATGCGCAGGCCACGGCATCCGGCCGCGTCAATCAGTTCCCAGGCTTTGCGTCCGGCCGCCTTTGGGTCAGCCGGATTGGCAAAGGTACTGCCGCCGGTACGCGCGCCAACCGGCTGGTTTGCGCTGCGCTCGGCAGCTATTTCCGCCATGCGCGCAGAAATGGCCACGCGGTCCCCCGGCTGCCCACGCACACTGATGCGCGTCAGAATAACATCTGCGGGAAAAGCGCTCTTGCGATAGCCAAAGCCAGCTTGCTCCGAAGAAAATTCCCGCAACTGCCCCAGCCGGTCAATGCCCTGCGCGCTGATAAATATATCCCTGAGTTCGCCACCGAACGCGCCCGCATTCATACGTGCAGCGCCGCCCATCGCACCGGGAATACCGCGTAAAAATTCAAGTCCTGTCAGGCCTGCATCACGCGCCGCCGACGCCAGTTTCACATCCATCACTGCGGCGCCGGCATATATAAGCCCATCGTCGCCAATCTGAATATCGCTAAAGCCTGCGCCCAGTTGCACGACGACACCACGAATGCCGCCGTCACGGATCAGCAAATTCGAACCCGCGCCAATGACCGCGACAGAAATATCGCCGGGCACGGCCGCCAGAAAATTCGCAAGATCCTGCGTATCCGCTGGCTGAAACAAAATATCCGCCGGGCCACCAACCCGGAACCACGCCAAAGGCGCCAGATCAACATCTGCCCGCAGCCGACCGCGTACCGTTGGCATACGATCAAGCAGAGAAGATGATCTGGTCCGCCGGGCCATCATGCCGCACCTGTCCCAAGTTTCAACTTAGGCCCGTTTCTGGCCATTTCATCGGGCAGCGCATTCGCCCACTGGGTAATATTTCCCGCCCCCAGGCACACCACCAGATCACCGGATACTGCTTCGGACAAAACCAGCGAACACAGTTGTTCCGGCCCGTCCAGTGCAATGGCCTTGCGATGACCGTGCGCGCGCAGGCCTTCGATCAGACTGTCACGATCAGCCCCTTCTATCGGCTGCTCTCCGGCTGCATAGACGGGCGCCACGATGACGATGTCCGCATCATTAAAGCAGGTGCAGAAATCCGAAAACAGATTGGCCAGCCGCGAATAACGGTGCGGTTGCACCACCGCAATCACCTTGCCGCCCTTGCAGCTTTCTCTTGCGGCGCGCAACACGGCGGCGATTTCCACCGGATGGTGGCCATAATCATCCACCACGCCAATACCGCCCCATTCGCCCGTGCGGGTAAAGCGGCGCTTGACGCCAGCGAATGCCGCCAGCGCGCGGCGCTGCACCTTACGATCGATCTTCAATTCACGCGCCACGGCGATAGCCGCCAGAGAGTTGCGTACATTATGGATGCCCGGCATCGGCAGCTTCATGCTTTCCATGCGGCTGGTTTTGCCGGTGATCCGGTCAAAAAACTGCACATCGAACGTCCAGGTGTCGCCATCAACCTGAATGTTTACAGCGCGCACTTCGGCTTGTGGAGAAGTGCCGTAAGTGACACAGCGCCGGTCGCGTACGCGCCCAACCAGTGCCTGAACTTCAGGATGGTCGATACACACGACGGCGCAACCATAGAATGGCACATTTTCGACAAATGTATCGAAGGCGCGGCGCAGCGCGTCAAAATCCTGATAAAAATCCAGATGCTCGGGATCGATATTGGTCACAACCGCAATGGTCGGCGGCAGCTTGATGAAGGTGCCATCGGACTCGTCGGCTTCAACCACCATCCAGTCGCCGGCGCCCAGCCGCGCATTGGTGCCATAGGCGTTCACAATGCCACCATTAATCACGGTGGGATCAAACTTTGCGGCGTCCAGCAAACATGCGACCAGCGAAGTCGTGGTGGTTTTGCCGTGGGTGCCTGCAACCGCCACGCACCATTTCAGGCGCATCAGTTCCGCCAGCATTTCGGCGCGGCGCACCACCGGCAATGCACGTTCACGCGCGGCGATCAGTTCGGGATTATCCGCTTTGATCGCACTTGACACGACCATCACCCGGGCCTCGCGCAGATTTTCTCCCGACTGGCCAATCGCCACCGGAATGCCCAACCCGCGCAAACGCGCAACGTTACCACCATCGGAACTGTCGGAGCCCTGCACCTGATAGCCAAGATTATGCATCACTTCGGCAATGCCGCTCATGCCGATGCCGCCGATGCCCGAAAAATGTATCCAGCCTATATCAAGGGGAAGCCGCGTCATCATGCCGCAACCCTCCTGAAAAACGGGATCACCTTGCCACCGCCACCGCCCCTTTTGGGGTGTTCGGCTTTTCGTGGCGCCAGACGCTCAACCATATCCGCCAGCGCCCTGGCGGCGTCCGGGCGGCCAAGGCCGTGGGCCGCTGCGGCCGCAATATTCAGTTGCTGCGGATTGCGCAATAAATTCTGCAATCGTTTGGCAAGCCCCGCCGCCGTCATTTCCGCTTCTGGCATGACCCATGCCGCGCCTGCATCCGCCAGCGCCTGCGCGTTGGCAAGCTGCTGCTGATCCGCGTGATGCGGATAGGGAACCAGAATGGATGGCACACCCGCTGCTGTCAATTCGCTGACCGTCGTTGCACCGGAACGGGCAATAACCAGATGCGCCGATGCAAGCCTTGCAGGCATATCACGGATAAAATCCGTCAATTCCACCTGTACGCCCGTGCGCGCATAGGCCTTGCGCGCCTGCTCCAGATCGGCCGTGCGGCATTGCTGCACAATGCGCAACCGGGCGCTGACACCGGGGGGCAGCATGGCGATGGCGGCAGGCACAGTCTCGCTTAAAACCCGCGCACCCTGACTGCCGCCGAACACGACCAGGTTAAATGGCGAGTCCTGTGTGGGGGCGTCATAGGGACGGCCATAACAGGCGGCAATATCAGCGCGCACCGGATTCCCGGTCACCGCAACCTTGACCTGATCGATTGCGCGCAAGCCACGCAGGCCTTCAACAGATGAAGCAAGACCACTGACCCGATGTGCAATCAGACGATTGACCCGGCCCAACACCGCATTCTGTTCGTGCAGCGCCGTTGGCACGCCCAGCCATATTGCCGCCGCCATCGCCGGTAGCGCCGGATAGCCGCCAAAACCAATCACAAGTGCGGGGGGCTGCTGGCGCAGCAAACGTAGCGCCTGGAATGTGCCCACAGCAATCAATGCCGCAGCCCGAAGTTTTGATAGCGCATTGCCCGCAGGGTTTTTCGCGGCCACCACATGCACATCAATACGCCCGAACGAAGAAGCAAACGCCGCGCCGCGCGCATCTGTAATCAACACCACGGTACGGCCACGCGCGCGCAATTCCTGAGCCAGAGCCTCGGCAGGAAACATGTGGCCACCCGTGCCGCCAGCCGTCAGGACGATGGGTGCGTCATTATATTCCTTCATGGCGCACGTCCCACAGATGCCCCGCCAATGGCAACGCCCGGCCGTTTACGCAACAGGGCCAGTATCATGCCAGCCGTCAATGACAGCGCCAGCAGGGATGAGCCGCCATAGCTGATAAAAGGCAAGGTCATGCCCTTGGAGGGAAGCAGGTTCAGATTGACGGCCATATTAATGACCGCCTGCAAACCAAACAGAAATATTAGTCCCGACGCCGCAAGCTGCACAAAATGATCTTCCGCAGCAAAGGCGCGCGCCAGCCCACGCAGTACAATAAAGGCAAACAACCCAACCAGCAGCAGGCAGGCAATCGTACCAAATTCTTCGCCGACCACAGCGAAGATATAATCCGTATGCGCATCCGGCAGAATTCGTTTAACCGTACCTTCACCCGGACCGCGCCCAAAGGGACCACCCTGTAAAAACGCGTTAATGGCCGTGTTCACCTGAAACGTATCGCCGGACGCCGGATCAAGAAAGCGGTCAATACGGCTGGTGACATGCGGCACATACATATAGGCAAAGACCCCGCCAACCGCACCAACCGCCAGCAGCCCGCCAACCAGAACCATCGGCATCCCGGCCACAAAAAACATTCCGCCAATAACAACTGTCAGCAAAAACGCCTGACCAAAATCCGGCTGCATGGCGAGCATGCCTACCGATCCGGCCCACGCACAAAGGGCGATCAGATTTCCCGGCACGCCAGAGTCCCGATTTTGTTCGGAAAACATCCAGGCCGCAAATACGATCAGGGCCGGTTTCAGAAACTCGGAGGGCTGCAGGGACATGCCGCCCAGCGACAGCCAGCGCTGCGCCCCATTGCGTTCCTCGCCAATGGTCAGTGTCAGCACCATCAAAATCAGCGCGCCGATAAACAGGCCAACCGACAGGCGCTTGACAATGTTTGGCGACGCCATCGACATGCCAAACAGAATGGTCAGCCCAATGGGCAGCATCATCAAATGTTTTTTGACAAAGAAATAGCTGTCCATATTGATGCGCTCGGCCACCGGCGGGCTGGCGGCAAGGGTCAGCAGGGTGCCAATGATAATGAGCGCGCCAATGGCGCCCAGGATCCAGCGATCCACGGTCCACCACCATTGGCCAAGTATGCTCGTATCGGTACGGGCAAAACTGCTCACACTGCGCTCCCGCTCATCGATTTGGCCGCATGCTCTGACACCAGCTTGCGGAACATTTCACCACGCGCTTCAAAATTCTCAAACTGATCGAACGAGGCGCATGCTGGTGACAGCAGCACAACCGCCTCATCTTCTTGAGCCGCATCCCTGGCCGACGCCGAAACCGCGTTCGCCAGATCACCGCATTTCTGATACGGCGCCCATCCTTCCAGCGTTCCGGCGAATGCATCAGCCGCCTGCCCGATCAGATAGGCCTTACGGATTCGCGGAAAGAACTGCACCAGCGAATCAATTCCACCTTCTTTCGGAACCCCACCAAGAATCACATAGACGCCCTCATAGCAAGCCAATGCCCGCGCCGTAGCGTCCGCATTTGTCGCTTTTGAATCATTGATGAAGCGAACGCCCTTCACACGGCCAACTTCTTCCATGCGATGGGCCAGCCCGGCAAAACTTTCAAGCCCCCGCACGATCTGGGCGCGCGATATTCCCAGCGCCAGCGCCGCCGCATAGGCCGCCGCCGCATTCTGCCAGTTATGCGCACCAGGCAGCCGGGTAAGCCGGCGCAAATCCGTTACTTGCTGCGGCTCACCGGACAGCGCGTCGTATAAAATTCCATCCTGTACATAGACACCGGGTTTAACCGGGGCATGTTCAACAGCAATTGGATTGACCCGCACGCCACAGGCCCGCAACGCATCACACACATTAACCCCGTGCACATCATCTATACCGGCAACCGCCGTGCCATTTTGCGCCAGCCCGTCAAATATCCGCCGCTTCGCCGCGACATAGCCGGACAGGCTGCCATGACGGTCAATATGATCCGGGGTGATATTCAGCCACACCGCCACATCCGCCCCGGTTGGACCGGTCAGATCAAGCTGATAGGACGACATCTCCAGGACATAGACCCCACCTGGGCCAAGCTGTTCCAGATCGAGCGCCGCCATACCGATATTGCCGCCGACCTGCACCGCCAGCCCGGCTTCACGCACCAGATGGCCGATCAGCGCCGTTGTGGTTGATTTGCCATTCGTGCCTGTCACCAGCACAAGTTTGGTTTCCGGAAAATTTGCGCGCCGCGCACGGAAAAACAGTTCGACATCGCCGATCACTTCGCAGCCCGCATCTCTGGCCGCGCGTACAACAGGATGCGGCGCCGGAAAATGCAACGGCACGCCGGGGCTCAATACCAATGCGGCAATTTTTGTCCAATCCATCATGGCAAGATCGGCAAGCTGTACACCTGTCCCCAGAACGGCGCTGGCATCCTTACGTTTCGCCTGCGCGTCGTCCCAGGCCACCACTTCGGCGCCCCCCTGCAACAGGGCCCGGGCAGCCGAAATCCCCGTCCGGGCAAGCCCGAAAACGGCGGTCTTCTTTCCCCTAAAGGCGTGCGCTGCAATCATGCTTTATCTCAGCTTCAGGGATGAAAGGCCGATCATCGCCAGAACCAGCGCGATAATCCAAAAACGGATGACAATTGTCGGCTCCGCCCAGCCGCGCTTTTCGAAATGATGGTGGATCGGCGCCATGGCGAATACGCGCTTGCCGGTCATTTTGAACGACGCAACCTGAATGATCACTGATACCGCCTCCAGCACGAACAGGCCGCCGATAATGGCCAGCACGATTTCATGCTTGGTCACGACAGCAATCGCACCCAGCGCCCCGCCCAGTGACAGCGAGCCGGTATCGCCCATCATCACGGTTGCGGGTGGTGCGTTGAACCACAAAAAACCCAACCCCGCGCCCACGATAGCCCCTCCAAAAACCGCCAGTTCACCGGCACCCGGCACAGGTAATATCTGAAGATAATTTGAGTAGACTGCATGGCCCACCAGATAGGCGATAAACGCAAAGCTGGCTGCCGCTATCATAACCGGCATGATGGCAAGCCCATCCAGGCCATCCGTCAGATTGACCGCATTGGATGACCCAACAATGACAAACACCGCCATCGGCAGGAATAGCCAGCCCAGATCAATCAGAAAATTTTTCAAAAACGGGATCGCAAGCATATCCGCATGGGCAGGCGCCGCTATCGTGCTGATCCACCATGCTGCGACGGCCGCAATAACAATTTCGCAGCCAAGCTTGATCTTGCCCGGCACACCCTTGCTATTGCGCTTGGTGACTTTCAGATAGTCATCGGCAAACCCCACCGCCCCAAACCCGATGGTCACCAGCAGCACCGCCCAGACATAGCGGTTGGACAAATCCGCCCACAATAATGTGCCCGAGATGATGCCAAACAGAATCAGGAAGCCGCCCATGGTCGGGGTGCCTGCCTTGGTGATGATGTGACTTTGCGGACCATCATCACGGATTGGCTGTCCGCCCGGCTGACGCCGCTTCAGCAGGCGGATAATCGCGGGGCCAAACAGGAAGCTGAGAAACAGCGCCGTCATCAGCGCCCCGCCCGTGCGGAACGTCAGATAGCGGAATAGATTAAACAGGCCAATATCGCCCGCTAGCGGAAAGAATAAATTATACAGCATCCCTGCTACCCCCAAATTTTGATGGCGATTGGTGTTGTTCCAGCGCCAGCAATGCTTTCACTATTTTACCCATGCCGCTGCTATTGGATCCTTTTACCACCACCACATCGCCGGGACGCAGTGCATCACGAAGCGGGGCGATCAGGGCGTCGGCATTATCCGCATGCACGGCGCGCAGGTTGAGCGGTAATGCGTCATGCAGAACCTGCATATGCGCACCAGCGGTGAATGTCTGCTGAATGCGGCCATCTTCGATCACCTGCGCCAGCTCACGATGATACTGCCCCGCCCTCTCGCCAAGTTCCGCCATGTCGCCAAGCACGGCAATCCTGCGGCCACGGCCTTCTGTCATCTGCCCTGAAAGATTGAGCAGCGCCGCCTGCATCGAGCCGGGATTGGCGTTATAGCTTTCATCAATCAGCGTAAACATACCATCGGCAACCGGCAGATAATGGCGGCGTCCCCGGCCGGCAAGCGGGCTCATCCCTGCCAGCGCAATCGCCGCCAGCGCAAGATCGCCACCAAGCACCTGCACAGCCGTTAACACCGCCAGACTATTCATTACCCAATGCGCGCCAGAAAAACCGATCTTATAGGTCAGCGGCTGACCGCAGATTTCCGCATATACGCAGGAACAATCGGCATGATGCACTGCCTTGATCAGCCGCGCCGCCGAATCTGCGGCCGATCCAAAACCCAGCACATGCTGCACACCCGCATCCTCGGCGCGGCGTGACATCAGATCAAAAAAGGCGCTGTCCTGATTGATGATCGCAACGCCGCCCGGTTCCAGCCCAAGGAAAATTTCCGATTTGGCTTCGGCGATTTCCGTCAGGGAATTAAAATGGCCAACATGCGCAGGCGCAATGGTGGTGATGATTGCCGCGTGAGGCCGCACCTGCTTCGTCAATGGCGTAATTTCACCGGAATGATTCATGCCAATTTCGAATATGCCAAATTCCGTCGCGCGCGGCATGCGGGCAAGGCTTAGCGGAACCCCCCACATATTATTATAAGACGCCTCAGAGGCATGGGTGCGCGCCTGCCGCCCCAATGCCAGACGCAACATTTCCTTGCTGCCGGTTTTGCCCGCGCTTCCGGTTACCGCAATAATCCTCGCCGCTGTACGCGAACGCGCCGCAGCTCCCAATGCTTCCAGCCCAGCCTGCGTATCCGCAACCAGCAACAATGGCGCATCCGCCGCAACCCCATCGGGAACGTGATCCACCATCGCCGCCGCCGCACCCCTGGCCAGCGCACCTGCAACAAAAGCATGCCCATCATTGGTTGGGCCGCGTAGCGCGACAAAAAGATCCCCTTCTGCAACACTGCGGCTGTCGATGGAAACGCCTGCCGCCCGCCATTCGCCGGTGCAACGGCCAGCGCTCGCAGCAGCAGCAACGGATGCAGTCCACAATGGTTCCAATGCGCCCCTAGCATCAGCCATGGCCGTTTCCTTTTAGCGCCAATTCCTCAATCGCGCGGATGACTTCCTGCCGGTCACTGAACGGGGAGATTATTCCAGCAACCTCTTGTCCCGACTCATGCCCCTTTCCGGCGACAATCAGCATATCGTTAGACAAAAGATTCGCCACTGCAAAGCGAATGGCGGCTGCACGATCCGCAATTTCGGTCGCACCCGGACACGCAGACAGAATTGCCGCACGAATCGCAGCGGGATCTTCCGAACGGGGATTATCGTCCGTGATCGTCACCTGATCCGCCAGTTCACGCGCAACCGCGCCCATCAACGGGCGCTTGCCACGATCCCTGTCGCCGCCGCAACCAAACAACAGATGCAGTCTGCCCTTGCAAAAGGGCCGTACTGCCTCAAGCACTGTTCGTAGCGCTTCCGGCGTATGCGCATAATCGACCAGCACGCTGGCGCCGCCCGGCGTTTCCCCGGCCACTTCGAGACGGCCCGGCGCGCCAACCAGCTCTGGCAAGGCGCCAAACACATCGTCCGGATCCTCGCCACATCCAATCACCAGTGCTGCGGCAACCAGTACATTCATCGCCTGAAAGCGGCCAATCAATGGAAGTTCAACCTCCCATTCCCGCGCCTCATAGGCAATCCGCAAACGCTGGCCGCGTGCATGCATGTCTGCGCTGACAATACGCAGATCGCCAAAACGTCCCCCCACAGAAATTATGCGATGTCCACGCGCCCAACTCAGCGCTTCGGCATCACTGTAACTCGCATCTTCGCGGTTGAGCACGGCAACGCCACCGGGCGGCAGCACCTCACCGAACAACCGCAGCTTGGCGTACCGGTAGTTGTTCTCGCTGTCGTGATAATCCATATGGTCACGCGTAATATTGGTGAGCGCAGCGGCGCTAAGCCGCACACCATCCAGGCGGTACTGCGCTAGACCATGACTGGACGCCTCTATGGCCACATGGGAAACGCCCGCATCGTTCAGGCGGGTCAGCGCTGGATACAGAATTTCCGGCGGCGGCGTCGTATGCACATGCCCGCCCCCGATATTCAGATCGCCAAGATTTTTTCCAATCACACCCAGGGTGCCGATGCTGGCCGCGCGCCGCCCAAGCCGTCCCCAGATCTGGCGGCAGAAATCCGCAACCGAAGTTTTTCCATTTGTGCCGGTAACTGCGATAATGGTTTCCGGCTGTGCGCCATAATAGCGTGCTACAAGCTGTGCATATTGGCGGCGCGGATTAATGTCTGTCAGCAGTTGGGCTTTGCCGCTTAGTGCGCTTCTTCCACATTTGGCGGCAATATGCGGCGTGACCAGTATCGCCGCCGCGCCCCGCTCCAGCGCATCGGCAATATAACTGGCCCCGTCGTCACGAACCCCCGGCAGCGCCGCGAACAAAAATCCCGGCCGCACGTCACGGCTGTCGGCGGTCAAACCTGTAATTTCCAGCATCGGATCGGAGATTGCCGGCAGGGCTGAACCTATGAGATCGGCGAGCCGCATGACTTAATTCACACCTCCAAACGCCGCCAGCCGGGCGCCATCCACTTCCACAGGGATCGGCGCTACACCCAGCATCGGCGCAATACGGCGTATCACGGAACCAGCGGTAGGCGCCGCAGTCCAGCCCGCAGTCGCGAAATTGAACGTCTCCTTGATGCCCTTGGGTTCATCCAGCATGACAAAAACCAGATAGCGCGGTTGAGATGCCGGGAACATGCCCACGAAAGATGAAATTCGGGAATCTTTGCGGTAACGCCCCGCCTGCTGTTTATCTGCCGTACCGGTTTTGCCCGCCACTTCATACCCAGGCACATCCGCCTGCTTTCCGGTGCCTTCGGATGACCCTACAACCAGGCGCATGAGATAGCGCATCTGCCTGCTGGTTTTTTCCGAGACAATTTGTGGCCCCGGCACAGGCGTCACGCCATCCGAATAGCGCACCAGAGTTGGGCGCACCAACCGGCCGCCATTGACCAAAGACGCCACGCCAACGCCAAGCTGCAACGGGCTAACCGCCATGCCATGGCCAAAGGCGACCGTCATTGTGCTGAGATCGGGCCAGGGGCGTGGCCAGCTTGGATCACCCAGTTCCCGCAGTTCAAAATCCGGCCGCCGCATCATGCCAAGCTTACCCAGAAATTCTTTCTGAACTTTGCCACCCACATGCAACGCCATTTTGGCCGAGCCAATATTGGAAGAATACAGAAATATTTCTGTCACAGACAAAGGACGGCGCTTGGCGTGAAAATCACTGATGGTGAACCGGGAAACGCGGATTGGATCCGTCGCATCATACATGTCATCAAGCCCGGCAAGGCCTGCATCCAGCGTCATTGCCGTATTAAACACCTTGAAGGTCGATCCCATTTCATAAGTGCCAAGCGTCACGCGGTTGAACTGCGCCTCGTCCTTGTTCTGCTGTTTGCCATTGGGATCAAAATCCGGCAGTGAGGCCAGCGCCAGCACCTCGCCATTGTTGACGTCCATGATCAGGCCCGCCGCGCCAATGGCGTGGAATTTGGCAACCGCCCGTATCATCTCATCGCGCAAGGCATGCTGCACACGCAAATCAAGCGATAATTGCAATGGCGCCCCGCCCAGGCTCAAACGCTCATCCATTGCGCGCTCGATGCCGGACAATCCATGATTATCGACATCCACATACCCGACCGCATGCGCCGTGAGATTATCCTGCGGATAAATCCGCCGCTCATCACTCGTAAAGCGAAGACCGGGAATACCAAGCGCATTTATCGCATGCTGCTGACGCGGGCTGAGGTCATTGTGCAGCACCACATAACGCTTGCCGCTGGCCAATTGCTTGCTGGCGCGTTTCATATCAAGCGCCGGCAGTTCCTGCGACAGGCGCTGTATGGCGGCGGCATGATCCGGCACTTCCGTCGTGTCCGCTTCGAGCGATGCGGTTTTCAGATTGGTGGCGATGACAATGCCATTCCGGTCAACAATATCCGCCCGCTCCACTGGAGCCAGGGCGCCGGCGGAAAGCTGCATCATCCCCTGCTTCTGCCCGAAGGGCAGCGCCAGCTCGACTAACCGCACTGCAATAGCAGAAAATCCAAACAGAAAAATGGCGCCCACCATCATCAGCCTGTTACGGCCAAGATCGATCGCACGATTATTACGTCCCGAAAGCCAAGGCTGCCCCTCTGTGCCAACCATGTCACTTGGCACATGCACACGCTGTTTACGGTGCAGGGGCGTTACCATCAGCGAACTGCCACCAGTGAAGCGGTTGGGGTTGCGGCAAAAGTCTTGCCCTGTGATTTTGCAGGCGTCACGGCTGGCCCCCTGGCGATCAGCTCACCGATCTCGTCCACCTGCTCTGATGGCTTTTCCGGGATCTGCGCAAAACTCACCACCTGCACCACTTCCACAGGGGCAAGCTCAAGATAGCGGCTGCTTAGCTTCTGCAATCTTTCCGGGCGGTTAAGGCTACTCCACTCCGCATCAAGAATGCGGATGGCCGCATGCTCATCAGCAATTTTCGCCTTCAGGCTCAACCCCTGACGCTCCATCCTGTCAACGGAATATTTTACGTGGTATAGACCGGCGGACACGCCAAACAGTAAAATAAACACGAACAAGGTCACAAATCGAAGCATCTAGTTTCTCCCTCCAAATGTATCTGCAATCGATGCAGGCACACCAGCAAACATTGCCATATCACTGACCGGCCATGCACTGGCCGCAGTACGTTCTCCCGCCCGCAAATGCGCCGAGCGCGCACGCGGATTGGCGCTGATTTCCGCATCACCCGGTTTGCGCGCGCCGTTCCACAGCAATTTGAAACTGGGCGCTGGCTGCGCCGCATCATCTGGTGGCTGATGACGTGACGTACCCGGACGAACGCCAGAACGCACGGCAAAAAACTGTTTGATCAGGCGGTCTTCCAGGCTGTGAAAAGAAACCACCGCCAGCCTTCCTGATGGTTTCAGAAATTTTTCCGCCGCCTGCAGGCCACGGGCAAGCTCATGCAGTTCGTCATTCACATAAATGCGCAGCGCCTGAAATGTGCGTGTTGCCGGATTTTTACCACCCGCCGCCGCGCGCGCACCCAAAGCGCCTGCAACAATCCGCGCCAGTTGCAGAGTGCGTGCAATAGGTTCTTCAGCTCTTGCCGCAACGATCGCCCTGGCAATGGCGCGTGAGCGGCGCTCCTCGCCATAATAAAAAAAGATTGCGGCCAGATCTTCGGCGGACAGATTATTCACCACATCCGCAGCAGACGGTCCGCTGCTGGCCATGCGCATATCCAGCGGCCCATCTTTCTGAAAGGAAAAACCCCGTTCGGCCTGATCGATCTGCATGGACGAAACACCCAGATCAAAGGTCACGCCATCCGCCACTGCGAACCCTGCCTGCGGCAGCAGCTCGGCCATATCTCCAAAACAGGCATTTATCAGATGCAGCCGGTCCGGAAATTCCTGCGCCAGCGCCTGCGCGATGGGGGCAACGGCCGGATCACGGTCCATCGCGACAACAATGCAATTGGCGGCCTGTAACAGCAGGCGGCTATACCCGCCTGCGCCAAAAGTGCCATCCACGTAAACGCCACCATCATGCGCCGCCAGGGCTTCGACCACCTCCTGCGCCATCACAGCGATATGCGGGCCACCTTCTGTCCGCGCGACCCGTTTTTTTTGCTGTCTAGTCATGGCCGCCATCCAAACGCATATTTGTGGCGGCAACGTGACCCGCATTTGAAACTGGCGCGGTCCATTCCGCACGTTCGGCCATCGCACGTTCGCGCAGTTTTACTTTTTCGGCCTCAAACAAAGGCGGCGACCACAGGCTGAAATAAGTGCCCTGCCCGACAAAGGCGATGTCTTCATCTATCCTGGCGTGGGCAAGAAATTCCGGCGGCAGAACGATCCGGCCGTCCGTATCGGGGATCATTTCCGCTGCCTGGGAACATATCAATGTAGGATAGGCTTCGACTTCCCCGCCAAAAGCCCCGAGCGGATTCTGCCGCCCCATAAAGGCCTGCATCTGTTTCGGCGTTACCGCCTGCAACCAGGGCCCCAGCATGGAAGGAAAGCACACAAAGCTATTCATCTCTTTCGACATGAGATAGGCGCGATACTGCGAGGGAACAGAGACCCGTCCCTTTTTGTCTACCCGATGTAATGAATAAGACAGAAACCCGTTCATGCCGCCCGAACCTCTCAGTGGCGTTAGCCAGATCAGGGTGCGCAGAAGAGTGTTTTAGCGGATCAACTCAATTCAGAGCTGCCAGGAAGTCAGCAAGAAATGACTTCATACGCCGCACATAACTCACCTTTACACGCCTCAAAATGGGCATGTATGGGTATAACTGGATTTTTTACGGAGTTCAATGGATAAATGATGGAAAACTGATGATATTTATGATTTTTTCCTGCCCAACCTCATGTTCTTGTTATGTTTTTTAAATCCCTCTTATCAAGGGCCTAACGATGCTGATGACAGGCTATTCCCTATTAAACATTGCATCAATAATTATTCCGACCACGCGCATGTAATAGAGGGGGGTTATTTCTAGATGCTCACATTGGAAAGAATATAGCAGACACGCTCTGGCTGCCTCCATGCCGCAAATACTATGTCAAATCAGAAAACAAAACAGATATGCTATAGATGATTAATTTATAAATTTTATTTAACAAATAATTAAGCTAAAATATCAATAAATATTGTACACTTCATGTATAAATCAAATATTAATAAATTATTAAAATGTATAAAAGTTAAATTTAAAAATTATAATAAATATGTCACAAAATTGTAAAACAAATTTGCTATATCTTACAACATATTCTTTCGTTAGACTTGTTTAACTGCGCACTTGGGACGCAATAATGAACTCACGCAACCATCCTACATCGAATGAGATAGGAAGCCTGGCGCTTGATCTTGCCCCATTTCCGAGGGAATTGTCCTGCTTGGAGGTCTGCGAGTTTTTTTCAAAAAACCCGGACATTTTGACGGTGGCTGTTGTCGATAATGAACGGCCTATAGGTCTGGTTAACCGGGACACATTCCTGCTGCTGTTTTCCAATCAGTTCGGCCATGCATTATTTGACAAAAAGACTATCGTGCAAGCCATGGACCCCCGTCCCTTCATCGTTGACAAAGCATCCAGCATTGGATTGGTCGGCGCGCTGATCCTGGACGAAAACCCGAATGCGTTGCTGAAGGGCTTCATCATCACCGATCAAGACCGGTATTTCGGTGTTGGAACTGCGCTTGGCTTACTGCGCTATAGTGTAACACGCGGAAAAGAACGCGAGCAGGAACTTGAATCGGCGCGACATCAAGCTGTATTCGCGAATGAAACCAAAACCCAATTCCTGGCAAATATGAGCCACGAATTGCGTACGCCACTGAATGCGATCATCGGCTTTTCCGAAATCATGTCCAGTGAGTTATTTGGCCCCATGGGAAACGAGCGCTATAAAGAATATGCACAGGATATTTATCGCAGCGGTGCACATCTTCTCGGCCTGGTAAATGACGTGCTGGACGTGGCGCAAGTTGAAAGCGGCCACATGAAACTGCACGAACAGGAATGCAATTTATATGACCTGATTGACCACTGTCTGTCACAGGTGAATACGCAGGCAAAAGATTCCGGCGTCAATCTCGTTAATCGACCGCAAACCAACCTTCCGGAGATATATGTAGACGAGCGTAAAATACGGCAGATTTTGATCAATCTATTGTCAAACGCTATTAAATTTACTCTGGTCGGCGGACGGGTTAGCGTGCATGCCTTCATGAGCAGCAATGGAGAATTGCGTGTCTCTGTTATTGACACAGGTATTGGTATCGAAAAACAGGATATTCCAAGGGTTCTGCAAAAATTTGGTCAGGTTGAAAACAGCTATCAGCGTAATTTTGAGGGTGTGGGCCTGGGTTTGCCGCTTGCCAAATCATTGGTCGAACTGCATGGCGGCTCCCTATGGATCAACAGCACCCCTGGCAAGGGCACAGCTGTGTCTTTTACCCTGCCCAGTCAACGTATCTACACCGGCAAACAACTTATTACAGCAACATCATCCGCTTAAAAAAATGTCAGACGGCCTGTAAGCCGGGTTCTGTACCCGCAAACGCGGGCGATGACCATTCATCTGGGACGCCTGTTGCCAGACGCCTCGCGCGACCTACCCGGATGGCGGCCCAAAAACATGCCTGCCGCGCTAAGCGGCGCCATCCCTATTTGGTCTTGCTCCCGGCGGGGTTTACCGTGCCGCTGCTGTTACCAGCCGCGCGGTGCGCTCTTACCGCACCCTTTCACCCTTACCCTCTATACCGAAGGCGGTTTGCTTTCTGTGGCACTTTCCCTGGGGTTGCCCCCGCCGGGCATTACCCGGCGCCGTGTTTTCGTGGAGCCCGGACTTTCCTCCCCCGTAAACGGGAGCGGCCATCCAGCCATCTGACCAGGTATATATCGGCGGCAATGCAGGCCGCGTCAAGTCAGCAAGTGTTGCAGGATCGCCACCGTGTGCGCATCCGCCACGCCATCCACGTTTGAGGGACGGAAATGCCTCTGGAATGCGGTGACAACGGCGCGTGTCTGGGTTCCGTAAATGCCGGTTTGCGGGACGTCGTAGCCGAAGCTCGCCAGATCCGTTTGCAGGCGCATAATGTCTTGCCCCCCACCCCGGCCCTCCCCACCAGGGGGAGGGGGAAGATCAGAGTTCGGCGGCCAAATCCCAACCCCCTGCCCCGCCAGCCATTGCCAGTCAAACAATTCGCCGGGATCGCGTTTGCGCCCCGGCGCGACATCGGAATGACCCAGCACACGATGGGGCGGGATCGGGTGGCGCAATAGAATTTCGTGGCAAAGTTCCGCAAGCCGCCGCATCTGTAGTTCCGGAAAATTGCGATAGCCCAGTTCATGGCCGGGATTGACCAGCTCGATCCCGATGGAGCGGCTGTTAATGTCGCGCTCGCCCGCCCAACAGGAAACCCCCGCATGCCAGGCGCGCTTTTCCTCCGCCACCAACTGATAGATCTGGCCATCTTCATCAATCAGATAATGCGCGCTGACCTGCGCCGCCGGGTCGCACAGCCGCGCCAGCGCATCTTCACCTGAGGCCATGCCGGTATAGTGCAGCACCAGCATGTCAATGGGGCCCGGCATGCGGTCAGTATAATTGGGCGAAGGACGCGCAATGATCTGCATGACAGTTCAGCCCCCCGTATCCACCAAAGTCTTTTGGCGGCTGGACACAATTGCAACGCCAATCAATGTCATCGCGCCTCCCAGTATAATGCGCGTGGTAATGGTGTCCCCCAACAGGGTCACCCCGAAAACCACCCCCCATACCGGCGACAATAAAGTAAGCGGCGCGGTTTGTGTCACCTCATAGCGCTGTAACAGATAATACATGCCCGCATGACCGATCAGGCTTGTTCCCAGAACCGTGTACAGCACGCCGCCCCATCCGGCCCAGCTTGCGTTCATCATGGCGTCAAGCTGGCCTTTCTCCATCAGCAGCGTGAGGGGCGCCAGCACCGGCCAGCTTAGCAGCGCAATCCAGGCCTGAAGTTCAAACACGCCAACGCCTTCCAGGCGGCGCATATAGATCATGGCGACCGATCCCACCAGCGCGGCCAGAATGACCAAAATCAGTCCATTCAGATACTGGAACACCACCGGATCAAAGCCAATGATCATCACGCCGATAAACGAGGTGGAAATACCGGCCCAGCGTTTCCATTGGACTTTTTCGTTCAGAAAGATGATCGACATGATGGTGGCGAACGGAACGCCCAACTGCCCTGCAATGGCGACGGTCGATACATCATGCGCGACCGCAAGGCCCATATAAAAGATGGCGAAATGCACCCCGCCCATGGTCAGCGAGATAATGACGATGGACAACATCTGTCCGCGATGTAGCTTCAGAAACGGTGCGAGAATGATGCTAAGCAGCAAAAACCGCAGGCCCGTAAACAGAATCGGCGGCAGCTCAGTCACGCCTGCCTTACCGGCGACGTAATTGAACCCCCACACCAATGTAATAAACAGGATCAGGGCAAGGTGCGGAGGAGACATAAGGTGGTTCTAATTGATGCCTCTTTGTTTGGCAACCTTGTCATAAGCGTCATTGATGGTGGCGATTTTCGCATTGGCCACCATGACGAATTCTTCCGGCAGGCCTTGGGCGATCAGCAGATCAGGATGATTTTCTCGCACCAGACGGCGATAGGTCTGTTTGAGCACGGCATCGGTCACGGTATGCGAAAGCCCCAAAATCACGTAGGGATCAGCCGCATCGGCCCCAACATGCCCTGCCCTGATGCGCGCCCAGTCCGCGTCGCCGAAACCGAAAATGACGGCGACCGAACGCAGAAACGCTTCTTCCTTGGGATGAAAGATATTGTCCGCCTTGGCGATGAAAAACAGGCCATCCAGCAAATCTTCCAGCACGCGGGGCTTGGTTTTGAACATTGCGGCGATCTGTTTGGCATATTGCTCATACCCGGCCACATCCTTGCGGGCCAGATCGAAAATACGCGCCACATTTGCCAGTTCGTCCGGCGGCACGTCAAAAACCTGTTTGAAGGCATCGACCTCTTCACGCGAAACATAACCATCCGCCTTGGCCATTTTGGCGCCCAGCGCGATAACACCTATGGTGAAAGCAATCCGGCTGGTGTCGCCACGAGGATCAAAGGGATTTGCCGTGCCCGGCTTTTCATCACGATCCAGGGCATAATGCCCGGCCACCAGGCCCAGCAAGACCCCGAGCGGACCACCCAGAGTACCCACCGCCGCACCAAATATTTTGCCCCATTTAGACATTGCGATACCTTTCTGCCCCCGCAGTATGGCCAATTTATTATTTGCGCAACATCTTTTGTTTTAGCGGTTACAGCGATCAGGCATGCGCTTTCAACAGCCTGTCCAGCTTTTCCGCAATTTCGGCACGATGCGTTTCGGGAAGGTCAAACTCCACCGCAATGGTTCTTGGCAGGCGGCGGATCACCCGTGCGGGGATCGCCCCAAACCCTTCCAGTTCAATGCTTATCAGCATGCCTGCCCTTGGCACGACAGAACAGCGCAATTGCGCGCCACCAGCAGAAATATCCACCAGTTCCGCCGAAAAACTTTCACTATTGATTTTCAGCGTAGCGATCAAAGTCACAGCGCCACGCCGGTACTGACGCCGCTCTGCGACACTCAAGCGCACATGACCGGCAGGATCCCTACGGCGGGTGTCGACGCCCGCATCATTGTTCTGGGATGCAGTCCTCATTTTCTTCTTCTCCCCATTCCATCCTTGAACAAGGCTAATAGCCTAATGTTAAGATATTGTTTAGAAATCGATAGGAGGGTTTTTTACATGAGAAGATTGGCAAAAATGCGGCGCGATTAAGGTGAAAAAAATAATTAAAAGTGTGACAATGCGCACATTTTCGAAATCAGCATCGTGTTCGCACCTGCAATATTATTTTGCACCCGGTGTGTAATTGAGGTTTGACGCAAGCCAGCGCTCCACCTCGCGCACCGTCATGGATTTGCGCGCTGCATAATCCTCAACCTGATCCGGATCAATACGCCCGACGCCAAAATAACGGCATTCGGGGTGGCTGAAATAATAGCCGCTGACCGACGCCGCCGGCATCATGGCGAAGTTTTCCGTCAGATTGATGCCCGCATTTGCTTCTGCTTTCAGCAGATCAAACAAAGTGCGCTTTTCGGTGTGATCCGGGCAGGCCGGATAGCCCGGTGCGGGACGGATACCCCGATAGGCCTCGGCGATGAGCGCCGCATTATCCAGCGTTTCATCAGGCGCATACCCCCAGAAATGCTTGCGTACCTGCGCGTGCAGATGTTCGGCGAAGGCCTCGGCAAACCGGTCCGCCAGCGCCTTGATCATGATCGAGGAATAATCGTCCTGCGCCGCCTGAAAGTCCGTTGCTATTTTTTCCACCCCATGCCCTGCGGTCACCGCAAAGCCGCCCAAATAATCTGCGATGCCGGTTTCCTTAGGGGCGATATAATCAGCCAGGGAAAAATTCTCTTTCCCTTCGCCACGGTGCATCTGCTGGCGCAGGCAATGTATGACAGCCAGCCGTTCCCGGCGTGTATCATCGGTGTACAGCTCAATATCATCACCGGTTGAATTTGCAGGCCAGAAACCGATCACCGCGCGCGGCTGAATCCAGCGCTCCGCGATGATGCGTTTCAACATGATCTGTGCATCATCAAACAGATTTTGCGCGGCCTCGCCGGCTTTTGCATCTTTCAAGATCGCCGGATAACTTCCCACCAGTTCCCATGATTGGAAAAACGGCGTCCAGTCAATACAGGCGGCCAGTTCCGCCAAATCATAATCGTCGAAAGTTTTTAGGCCCAGAAATGACGGGCGCGGCGGCGTATAACCCTTCCAGGTCAGCGCAACGCGGTTCGCCCGCGCTTCAATCAATGTCGCGCGCCTTCCCTCGCGTCCGCTGCCGCGCGCATGCTTGCTGGCAATTTCCGTATATTCTGAACGCACCGCAGCGATATTGGCCTCACGCTGATCTTCGCTGAGCAGATCGCTGACCACCGATACCGCGCGGGATGCGTCCAGCACATATACCGCCTGACCTTTAAGATAGTTCGGGGCGATTTTTACTGCTGTATGGATTTTACTCGTGGTTGCCCCGCCAATGAGGAGTGGAATAGTGAAGCCCTGACGTTCCATTTCGGCGGCGACCGTGCACATTTCATCCAGACTGGGCGTGATCAGGCCGGACAGTCCGATAATGTCGGCCTTTTCCCTGCGCGCCGCATCCAGAATGCGGTCAACCGGGACCATCACGCCCAGGTCAACCACATCATAATTGTTACATTGCAGCACAACGCCGACAATATTCTTGCCGATGTCATGCACATCTCCCTTCACCGTCGCCATGATGATCTTTCCATTGACCTTTGCCGCCGTGCCGGAATCCACACGCTCCTGCTCCATGAAGGGCAGCAGATGCGCGACGGCCTGTTTCATCACGCGCGCGCTTTTCACCACCTGGGGCAGAAACATTTTGCCAGCCCCAAACAGATCGCCGACCACATTCATGCCGCGCATCAGCGGGCCTTCAATCACATCCAGCGACCGTGTGGCCTGTTGGCGCGCCGCTTCCGTATCCTCGATGATAAATTCCGTAATGCCCTTGACCAGCGCATGTTCCAGCCGTTTTTCGACATCCGCTTCGCGCCACGAAAGATCGGCCCCCTCCTGACGAACGCCGCCACCGGCGCGGAAATTATCGGCAATTTCCAGCAGGCGTTCGGTCGCATCCGGGCGGCGATTAAGAATGACGTCCTCGACGCGCTCCAGCAGATCTTTCGGAATTTCCTCATACACCATCAGCTGGCCGGCATTGACGATGCCCATGTCCAGCCCGGCGCGGATGGCGTGGTACAAAAACACAGCATGCATCGCCTCGCGCACCGGATTATTGCCGCGAAATGAAAAAGACACGTTGGAAACACCGCCGGAGGTGCGGCAATAAGGCAATTCCGCCTTGATGCGCCGGACCGCATCGAAAAATTCGACCGCATAATTATTATGCTCCTCGATCCCGGTCGCCACTGCAAAAATATTGGGATCGAAAATAATGTCTTCCGGCGGAAAATTGAGTTTCGAAGTCAGCAATTTGTAGGAACGCGCGCAAATTTCAAACTTGCGGTCCGCCGTATCGGCCTGCCCCTTTTCATCGAACGCCATCACCACAACGGCGGCGCCATAACGGCGCACCAGTTTGGCCTGTTGCAGAAACGGTTCCTCGCCCTCTTTCATGCTGATCGAATTGACGATGGCCTTGCCCTGCACACATTTCAGACCCGCCTCAATGACCGGCCATTTGGACGAATCGATCATTACCGGGACGCGGCTGATATCAGGTTCGGACGCAATCAGGTTTAGAAACCGCACCATCGCAGCCTGACTGTCCAGCAGCCCCTCATCCATGTTCACATCGATGATCTGCGCGCCGCTTTCCACCTGTTGCCGCGCAACCGCAAGGGCAGCCTCATAATCGCCATTCAGGATAAGCTTTTTGAAAGCCGCCGACCCGGTGACATTGGTGCGCTCGCCAATATTTACAAATGTTGAAATCATGTGGCGAACTCAGCCTCTACATCCGATGTGACAGGAAAAATGAACGGCTCCAGGCCTGACAGCCGCATGGTCTTTGGCCGCACAGGAATTTTGCGTGGAGGCACGCCCGCCACCGCCTGTGCAATGGCGCGGATATGCGCGGGCGTTGTGCCGCAACAGCCACCCGCCAGATTGATCAGGCCCGAACGCGCCCATTCCCCCACATGGGCCGCCGTTGTTTCCGGCGTTTCGTCATAACCGCCAAAGCCGTTTGGCAAGCCTGCATTGGGATAGGCGCTGACCGCCGTTTCCGCCACGCGCGACAGTTCCGCAATGTGCGGGCGCATCTGTTCCGCGCCCAGCGCACAATTCAGCCCGACGGCAAAGGGTTCAGCATGGCGTACCGAATACCAGAACGCTTCCGGCGTTTGCCCGGTCAGGGTGCGGCCCGATAAATCCGTAATCGTGCCGGAAATCATGATTGGCAGGCGAATACCCGTTGCATCGAAAGTTTCCTGCACGGCAAAGATCGCCGCCTTGCAATTCAGCGTATCGAACACCGTTTCGATCAGGATGAAATCCGCACCGCCATCAATCAGCGCCGCCGCCGCCTGGCCATAGGCTGCGCGCAGTTCATCGAAATGAATATTGCGAAAGCCCGGATCGTTTACATCCGGCGAAATGCTGGCCGTGCGATTGGTGGGGCCAAGCGCGCCGGCAACCCAGCGCATTTTATCCGGGGTGCGCGCGGTAAATTCATCCGCCACCCTGCGCGCCAGCCGCGCGCTTTCATAATTCAATTCCGGCACAATATCCATCAGCCCATAGTCGGCCTGCGCCACCACGGTTGAACTGAATGTGTTGGTTAGCAGTATATCCGCGCCTGCATCCAGATATTGCGCATGAATGCCGCCAATGATCTGCGGCTGGGTAAGGGTCAGCAAATCACCGTTTCCACGCACATCATGATTGTGCCCGGCAAAGCGCGTTCCACGAAAATCCGCCTCAGTCAGCGAATGGGTCTGGATCATCGTGCCCATGCCCCCATCAATGACCAAAATCCGTTCACTGAGGGATTTTTTCATATTTTCAATTCTCGTGTTTCTTTTGTCCGTCATATGGACTTGCTCCCTTCCACCGGCATCGCGCGCAAACCAAGTATGTGACAAAGCGCATAGGTCAGATCCGCGCGGTTTAACGTATAAAAATGAAAATCCTGTATGCCATTGGCGCGCAACCTCACACATTGCTCCGCAGCCGCCACAATGGCCACCAGCTTGCGGGTTTCGGCTTCGTCTTCCAATCCTTCGAACAGTTTCGCCAGCCAGTCTGGCACACTGGCCCCATTCATCACTGCCATACGGCGGGCGCCGTTGAAATTCGTCACAGGCATAATGCCCGGAATAAGCGGAACCGTGACGCCGGCCGCAACTGCGCGGTCGCGAAACCGCAAAAAACAATCCGTATCAAAAAAGAACTGCGTGATCGCGCGCGTAGCGCCTGCATCTATCTTGCGCTTGAGATTATCCATGTCCACAGCAAGATCAGACGAATCTACATGCCCCTCAGGATAGGCCGCAACACTGATTTCAAAATTTCCTATTTTGCGAATACCCGCCACCAGGTCCGAGGCATACGCATACCCGCCCGGATGCGGCACATATTTGCTCTGCCCTTCCGCCGGATCGCCGCGCAGCGCCACAATGTGGCGGATACCTGCGTTCCAGTAATCGCGCACCACTTCGTCCACCTCCTCGCGGGTCGCGCCGACACAGGTCAGATGCGCCGCAGGGACGAGCGAGGTTTCATCGTGAATACGCTTTACCGTGTCATGGGTCCGCTGACGGGTGCTGCCCCCCGCACCATAGGTCACGGAAACAAATTGCGGCTGGAACGGCGCAAGACGGTGAATTGAACGCCACAAGGTTTCTTCCATCTCTGGCGTTTTGGGCGGAAAAAATTCAAACGACACCCGGATTGGGCCCTTCTGTAATGATGGCGCTCCGCCAAGAATGAGGGATGCTGCGGGTTTTTCATTCTGCGATGTCATCGTAAATTTTCTCCGGTTGCCGCCATGTCCTTGCGCACAGGCAAAAAGCGGTCAAGATTCTGTGCAAGCCATATTGAGACGGTCAGTCCCTGTGATGAAACCGGCGGCAGATGCCGCACTTCGGCCAGGCTCAACCCGGCTGCCACACACCATGCCGACACTTCCTCCTCGGAAAAACCCAAACGGCGATGGGCATGGCTGTCGCGCAACTGTTCGATTCCGTGCGGTGCAAAATCAACAATCAGGATACGGCCATTCGGCAGCAGCACCCGCGCGGCCTCACGTATCGCCGCAGCAGGATTATCCAGATAGTGCAATACCTGATGCACCGTCACCAGATCCACCGAGCAGTCCGGCAGCGGAAGATTTTGCACTTCCGCCTGGCGAACATGGAAATTGTTCAATCCCGCAGCTTCCAGGTTGGCGCGGGCAATCGCCAGCATCTCGCGGTTGCAATCTATTCCCGTCGCCTTTTCGGCCAGCCCCCCCAACAGCAGCAGGATACGTCCGGTTCCGGTGCCCAGATCAAGCGCATGCGCCACCGGGCGCGGCCCCAGCATTTCCTTCACCGCTGCTTCTACCGCCGCCTCGGAAACATGCAGTGAGCGTATCTTGTCCCACTCTGCGGCATTTTTTGAAAAATATTCCGCCGCCAGGCGGGTGCGTTCCTGACGCGCCTCATTCAGCCGGGAATTATCCAGCAGCATCGTTGCGTCATCCTTGGGCAGCAATTTTGTAATGGCGCAAGCCAGACTGCCCGATGTGCCGCCATCTACAAGCCGGTAAAACACGGATGTCCCTTCGGGCAGCCGCATGACCAGCCCCGCATCACACAGCAATTTCAGGTGGCGGCTAACCCGTGGCTGGCTCTGACCCAAAATCCGGATCATCTCCGATACGCTCAGCTCTCCCTGCGCCAGCAGCGCAAGGATGCGTAACCGTGTCGGCTCGCCCGAGGCGCGCAACCCTGCCAGCAACGAATCCAAACGTAGTCACTCCATTTGTGGATTAAAGAATTTTAAATATAAGGATATATTTATATATAAATCAATCTTTAATACGCAGGCGCCGCCAAATGTCTTCTCATTAGTCTTTAACCCCCCAAGAATCCCCAAACCTAGTAGGCCACGAGCAAATAAGGGCGTATGGAATATGGATGGAAAGCTGTTATAAAGCTGTAACGAATCTGGCGGAGGGGAATATAGGTAGCCCTCAATGTGGAGATTGGAGCGTTCGCGTCTTTTATTTTCTCCCTCAATAAGGACTCGCTAAGGCTTTTCAGTTAACATAAATATCGTCCGCTATTGGGAGATTTTGTCCTTGGGCAGCGGCAAATATTGCCGGGTCGGAAGCTATGGAATTTCAGTCGGGGAACTGGTTACGTGATGGATCTAAAATTGACAAAGCGCCTGGGTGCGCACCTTGGCGCCGCCACCATAATTGTTGGCATGCTGGCCACCTCCATGGCTGTTTTGGCACAGGAAAAACCCGCCCCGGACACCGCTGAGGAGGATGTCAACGACCCATTTGAGCCACTGAACCGGGCGATTTTTTCGTTCAATCTGGGGTTTGATAAGGTCATTCTCCGGCCGACGGCTGTTGTCTATCGCGCGGTAGTGCCTGCCCCTGCACGGGAATCTACGACCAATTTTCTGGATAATCTTGAAAGCCCGGTAATTTTTCTGAATGACCTGCTGCAGGCAAAACCTGGCCGCGCTGGCAACACGCTGGCGCGTTTTGGCATCAATACGATCATTGGATTTTTTGGGTTTTTTGACCCCGCCGAATCCATGGGAATTGAACGCCATGATGAAGATTTTGCGCAAACCCTTGGCACATGGGGCGTAGGTTCCGGCCCTTATCTGATGCTGCCTTTTCTGGGCCCCCTGCCGCCGCGCGACACGGTTGGTTTTGCAGCGGATATTTTCACCGACCCCATGACCTATATATTGTGGAACCACAGAACGGCCAATCTGGCGCTGTACGGTGTTGATATTGTGGATGAGCGCCACCAGGTGATTGACGAATTCGATGAACTGGAAAAATCATCGGTTGATTATTACGCCGCTATTCGTAGTCTATACCGCCAGCGCATGAATGACCGCATTCGTGACGGCAAACCAGATTTGAAAAACCTGCCCGATTTTGATAACTAAGTCGGCAGTGATCTCCCCAATGGATTTTATTTGATGTTCATGCGTTCGAAATTCATCCCGCTCACGGCTGTCATGTTGTTGGCCGCAACACTTTCCTTTCACATCACGGCACGGGCCGCTGTCGCCCCGTCTGCTTTTGTTGAAAGCCTGACCTATAGCGCTTTTGAGACGCTGCGCGATCCCGCCATCAGCGAAAAAGAGCGCTTTTCCAAATTCCGCGCTTTACTAAGCGACCATGTTGACATGCCGCGCATCGGACGCTTCGTCCTTGGGGCCAACTGGAAGCGCGCGGATGCAACCCAACAGGCTGAATATCAGAAGCTGTTCCATGATTACGTCATCTCCGCCTATGCGGGCCGTCTGAAAGATTACACCGATGCAAAAATCAGCATCAAAGGCGCCACCAGCACGGGCAAGGGTGAACATCTTGTCTCGACCCTGATCACCCATCCTAAAAATCCTGAACCGGTGCATGTCGATTGGCGCCTGCGTGAAAATGCAGGTGGACTGCAGGTTCTCGACATGTCGATAGAGGGCATTAGCATGGCGCTGACCCAGCGATCTGAATTTGCCTCTATCATTCAGCAAAATAATGGCGACATTAACGCCCTGCTGATACGCCTGCGCAGTTCCGCCGAGGCCATCAATGATGGCAAGCAGATTTCAGTCACCAAATAAATTTGAAAACCTGCCCGCTTACGCCCGTCCGAGTTTTTTGAACTTCACCCTGTGTGGCTGGGCGGCGTCAGCGCCCAGGCGGCGTTTCTTGTCCGCCTCATATTCTTCGTAATTCCCCTCGAACCACTCCACATGGCTGTCGCCTTCAAAGGCCAACATATGGGTGGCAATCCGGTCCAGAAACCAGCGGTCATGGCTGATGATCATGGCGCAGCCGGCAAAATCAACCAGCGCGTCTTCCAGCGCGCGCAGCGTATCCACGTCAAGATCATTGGTCGGTTCGTCCAGCAGCAGCAGGTTGGCGCCCGACTTCAGAATTTTCGCCAGATGCACCCGGTTGCGCTCGCCGCCCGATAGCACGCCAACTTTCTTTTGCTGGTCCGTACCCTTGAAATTGAACGCCCCCACATAGGCGCGACTGTTCACTTCCATCTTGCCCAGCGTGATCACATCGGTCCCGCCGGAGATTTCTTCCCAGATGTTCTTGTTCGGGTCCAGCGTATCGCGGCTTTGATCCACATAGCCAAGCTGCACGGTTGTACCCATCTTAAGGCTGCCCGAATCAGGTTTTTCCTGTCCGGTGAGCATACGGAACAAAGTGGTTTTACCCACACCATTAGGGCCGATAATGCCTACAATACCGCCAGGCGGCAGACGGAAAGACAGATCATCGATCAGCAACCGCTCGCCAAAAGACTTGTTAATATGTTCCGCCTCAATCACCACATCGCCCAGGCGCGGCCCGGCCGGAATAACGATCTGGGCTTTGCCCGAAGCCTTCTCGCGCGCCTCGGACCGCGCCAGCAAATCGCCATAGGCGGAAACGCGCGCCTTGTTCTTGGCCTGACGCGCCTTGGGCGATTGGCGTATCCATTCCAGTTCGCGGTCCAGCGTATCCTGAACGCCCGACGCCTCACGCTCTTCCTGCTGCATGCGTTTGCGTTTTTGCACCAGCCACGAGGAATAATTGCCCTCATACGGAATGCCGCGGCCACGATCCAGTTCCAATATCCAGCCGGTGACATTGTCGAGAAAATACCGGTCATGGGTAATCAGGCACACCGTGCCTTTATATTCCTTCAGAAAGTTTTCGAGCCAGCCAACGGTTTCCGCATCCAGATGGTTGGTCGGTTCGTCCAGCAGCAGCATATCGGGCTGCGACAGCAGCAATTTGCACAGCGCAACGCGGCGCTTTTCACCCCCTGAAAGGGTGTCGATCTTCGCGTCGCCAGGCGGGCAGCGCAACACATCCATCGCCAGTTCAACCCGCGAATCCAGATCCCAGGCATTCAGCGCCTCAATGCGTTCCTGCAGCACCGATTGCCGTTCGATCAGCGCATTCATCGCGTCATCATCCATCGGTTCGGCAAACGCCGCCGATACGGTTTCAAATTCGTCCAGCAGCGCCTTGGTTTCGGCGACACCTTCCATCACATTGCCCCAGACATCCTTGCCGGGGTTCAGATCCGGTTCCTGCGCCAGATAACCAATCTTGACGCCCTCGGCGGCCCAGGCTTCCCCCTGATACTCCTTGTCCACGCCCGCCATGATGCGCAGCAGCGTCGACTTGCCAGACCCGTTAATGCCCAGAACACCAATTTTGGCGCCCGGCAAAAACGACAAACGAATGTCATTCAACACCTGACGGCCACCAGGATAGGCCTTGCTCAGCCCCTGCATCACATACACATATTGATAGGCCGCCATGAAACGCTCCAAAAAACGGGGAAATTGTCGTGCCGGCCGGGCAGGCTGGCCAAACTGAGGGCCGGTTTTACGCCATCGTGCATCATCGTGCAACGCATCTGCTGCAACATCTTTAGTTAGGCACAAATTCCTGCTATAGCCAGTCCGGGCCTGTAGTTCAGCGGTTAGAACCCACCGCTCATAACGGTGTTGTCGCAGGTTCGAATCCTGCCAGGCCCACCATGCTTCGCGTGTTCAATCCTGAATTTTCGGCTTGCGCGCATCGGGCCAGGCGCCCGCCAGCAGCGTGGTGGTTGAGACGCCGATCGCCACCAATTGGCTGCCCGCCCGCACCTCAATCCTGGTAGAGGCAATGCCGCGCGAAATATGTTCCAACCGGCAGGCGGATATCATGGTCTTGGGCAGAGGCGGTTCGGCACAAAAACGCAAGGTCAGGTCGGGATTGGGAATGGGAATTGGCCTGCCGCCCAACGCACTTCCCACCGGCGGGCCAACTGAAATATCGGCGGCGATACAGGCGGCTTCGGCACAGGTGCCGGGCTCATCCCAATGCACCTTTACTTCTGTCGCATAACCGCGAGCATCATTCCCGACCAGCCTCGGACCGAATGTATCTATCAGTGGCACTTCCACACCGCTGCCAGGTTTTGCCCAGGGCTTTCCTTCGTCATAGGGCTTCCAGCCTTCTGGAACGCCGGCAAAGCCCGCATGTTCAAATGGCTCCAGCGCCTCCAGATTGGCCATGCTGACGGTGGCGCGGGTGCATAGCTTGCCGCGCCCATCAAAAATATCCACACTGATTACTGATAAAGTGCGTCCTTCATGCAGCATTACCGGCACGACCCGCGCCGTGCCTTCGGTCAATCCACGGATGAAACGCACATCCAGACTGGCGGGCGCACGGCCGGGCGAAAGCGAACGCGCCACGTTTACACACACCGCCCCTACCACGCCGCCATTGGCCCCACCGAATGCGCCATGCAGTTCGCGGCCCAGATCATAATGCCATTCGCCATTGCCCGCAGGTTTGCCACCTAAAAATTCCAGTACTTTCATGTTCCAGTCATCCTCTTATTGATGTGCAATTTCCGTAACGCCCAGTATAATTGTTATAACAGATACAAACAGGGAGAAGATGATGACAAGCGATAAAATTTCACCGGATTTGGTAGGCCAGGATTTTGGCGAAACCACCCGCACCTGGAACGATAACCAGACCATGCTGTATGCTGTGGGCGTTGGCGCCATGCCCGACAAGGAACTGGATTTTCTGTACGAAGGACGCGGTCCAAAGGTGCTGCCGACCTATGCGGTGATCCCCGGCATGTGGGCCATGGGCTGTATTGGCAAATATATCAAAATGCCGATCGCGCGCATGCTGCACGGCGAACAGTCGGTGGAGCTGTTCCGCCCGCTACCCGCCAATACGGAAATCACCATGAAGGGCCGCCTGAGCGAAATCTGGGACAAGGGGCCGGGCAAGGCCGCCGTATTCGGCGCGGAATGCGTGGCGTCAGACAAGGACGGGCCACTGTTCAAGACCCATTCGACCCTGTTCTTTATTGGCGGCGGCGGCTTTGGCGGTGAACGCGGACCATCGACGTCACAGGTGAATTTGCCGCCGGATCGTGCGCCCGATCATGTTGTGGAATATCAGACACGCCCGGACCAGGGGGTCATCTATCGCCTTTCGGGGGATCGGGTAGCGTTACATATCGACCCCGAATTTGCCCGCAAGGCGGGCTATCCAGACGCCTTCATGCACGGGTTGTGCACCTATGGCTTTGTCGGCCGGGCGATTTTGCATACGCTGTGTGGCGGCGATCCCGCCAATTTCAAGAGTATGACCGGACGCTTTGCCGATCAGGTATTTTTTGGCGACAAGGTGATCACCAAAATCTGGCGCGCCGGCCCGGGTCAGGCCGTGGTTCAGGCCGTGACACAAAAGGGCAATGTGGTGCTGTCGCAAGCCGCTGCAACCTTCAAGGCTTGATACCTGTAACCAACAAAAAAACCCCTGCCCGATACGAAGAGTGTCGGGCAGGGGTTTCGGTTTAGGCCAACAAAGCCTTATTCCGCTTCGCCTTCGGCAGGCGCGGCATCGGCAGGCGCAGCCTCACCAGCAGGCGCTGGCGCGTCGGCAGGCGCTGCGGTATCAGCCGCAGGCGCGGCCTCGTCCGCCGCTTTCTCTTCGCCGCAGGCCACCAGCAAAGGGGCCGCAACCATCAAGCCAGCGATAACAATCCATTGTTTAATCTGCATAAGTATCCCCTCCATAGGTGACATTCTAAACATCCTGAGTCGGCCCATAATGTACCACGCCGCATCAGGTCTCAAGTCGAAAAAATCTGAAACATATTGAGATTAAGTGGTATCGGATCATTACCTCACAGGATACAGCCAGAATTCGCATGAAAATATCACAAAATACCCCTGGATCGACGTTCCGCAGCCTGCCGCGCGGGGTCCTAATACTGGGCTTCGTTTCCATGCTCATGGATATATCTTCCGAGATGATCCATGGCCTGCTGCCGGTATATCTGGCGGTGGGTCTGGGCGCCAGCATGCTGACCATCGGAATTATTGAAGGTGTCGCCGAGGCAACCGCCGCCATCGTCAAAATATTTTCCGGGGTGGTGAGCGATTATATTCGCAAACGCAAACTACTGGTCGGTATCGGCTATGGCATGGCGGCCTTTACCAAGCCGATTTTTCCCCTGGCCCATGTGATTGAGTGGATTATTGCCGCACGGTTCATTGACCGCATTGGCAAGGGCATTCGCGGCGCACCGCGTGACGCACTGATCGCCGACATCACCCCGAAGGCGCAACATGGCGCGGCCTATGGCCTGCGCCAATCCATGGATACGGTCGGGGCCTTTGTTGGGCCCCTGTTGGCGATCGCGCTGATGGCCCTGAGCGGTAATGATTTCGGGCTGGTATTCTGGATTGCGGTTATTCCGGCATTTGCCGCATTTGCACTGGTCCAATTCGGGGTGCGCGAACCTGTGCAGCCACAGCCAGATGCGGCCACGCCGGATGCGCCAATACGTTGGCGTGACCTTGGCAAGTTCAACGGCGCCTATTGGGCAGTGGTTGCCATTGGGTCCGCACTGACGCTGGCGCGTTTCAGCGAGGCATTCCTGATTTTACGGGCGCAGGAATTGGGCCTGGCGCTGGCGCTGGCGCCGCTGGTGCTGGTGGTAATGAATATTGTGTATTCCTCCAGCGCCTATCCGATTGGCCGATTTTCTGATGGGCGGAATCGCTTGCATCTGATAGCTGCTGGATTAGTCGTATTGATCGCGGGTGACCTGCTGATGGCCTATAGCGATAATTTATGGGTGCTGGCGCTGGGCGTCATTCTATGGGGATTGCATATGGGCTTTACCCAGGGCCTGCTGTCGGCGCTGATTGCCGATACCGCCCCAAAACATTTGCGCGGCACGGGCTTTGGCATGTTCAATCTGATCACCGGCATCATGATGCTTGCCGCCAGTGTTATTGCGGGTGCGTTGTGGCAGAGCTTTGGAGCCAGCGTTACTTTCTATGCCGGGGCGGGATTCGCGACACTATCGCTGCTTGGATTGGCGTGGCTTGGCGGAGCGAAAGCTTGAGCGATCTGTCCCGCAGCGCAACGATTGCAGCCGCTCTGGCTGCGCTGGCGGCGGCCATGATCTGCCTCTTCGCTATTGTGCATGGCGGGGCGCATGGCGGAGGTGATTTGGCGTTTCTGCCGGTGACCATAACGGCCGGCCTTTCTGGCAGCCTTGCGCTTGCAATGATGGCGCGGATGCTGACCGGCTCTATTCCACCCGCCGCCTCTTTGGCGCGCGATGGCCTGGTGCTTGGACTGTTATGTCTCGCAGTTGGGTCAGACATGCAGGTGTGGCAAGCCCCCACCGCCTGGCATGAATTTCTTATGCTGTCAGATGTTGGTGCTGGAACCGCCGCCAGCCTGTATTTCGGGGTGGTGTTATGGGGGCTGGCGCGGCGCGGACAGCATCCGCCAACAGGCAGCGGCGCCGGGTTTCTACTGATCCCCTTCCTATTCAATATACTGCTGGGACTTGGAGCCGCGCCACTGCAAGCCCAGATCGGCAATGCGCTGGATTTGGGCAGTTCCGGCCAGGATATACAGATCGCGCTTGGCCGGACGGCGATGCTGCTTCTGTTTAACGTGATTGTGGTTGCTGGGGTGGGTCTGCTTATGGATCGCCGCTGGACACGGGATTGGCGGCTGCACGGCCTGCTATTCCTGTGCGCAGCGCATGCGGCTTTTAGCCCATTGTTCGCAGATATGGTCTCTGGCCCGGCCATGGCTCTGTTACCATTACCGCTGCAAATGATTGGCGTAGCGGCAGGTACTGGCCTGGCGCAAGCAGGTCTATGGGCAGAGACCTTTCTGGTCACCGGCATATTGATCGATGCCTTGCACCGGCGGCGTCCCACCTATTACGCCGCACAGATCCATTGGCGGGGCGGTCTAGGAAAGGGCGCCATGTATGGCGTCCTGTTCATGCTGTTGTTGCAGGCCTATGGATTAGCGCTGCATTCACCCGGGTTGGTGCGTGCGATTGCCGCCTATCAGGGGGCTGCGGCAGTACTGGGCGGGGCCATTTTATTCAGTCTGGCGCGCACGATTATCGAAAGCTTTGACGAAAGCCGGCCATTCCTTGCGCGCCTGCTGGAAAATCTGCGCCAGCCGATGAACCATTTGCGCGGCATATTACTGGGCCTGGGTTTGGCCGGAATAGTAATTTTCGGAATCCAGCATGCCAGCGCCGGGCCGCGATTTGTGTGCGGATTATTATTGGGCGCACTGATCTATGCAGGCGGCGATCTGATCCGTGACGGTTTTGAGGTTCTGAATAAACAGCGCCAGCGCATGCAGTCATGGCGGATTTATATGCTGGGGGCAGGTCTTGGCGGCATTATCGGCGGGGCGATTGCATGGTATTTAGATGCGGCGCAAATTGCCATTATTGCGCAGCGGCTTGAGGCCTATGCCACGCTGTTTTTTCCGGCTGCGGGAAAGGCCCCGGCGGAATATATCATCTATCCCCTGTTCAGCCGCTGGGGCGAGATGGATCTGGGCCTTATACAGGGGGGCGCGCGGCTGCTGTACAATGACAGCCTGTCCGGCGTCATCAACTGGTCCATCGCAGCGCCGCTATTCAGTATCAATCTGGTGGTGCTGACCGCGCTGTTTGAACGCAGCCTGAATCCCCTGCGCCGTCTGTTCAGCATCAGCGGCATAACCGGTGTGGTTGAGCAAACTGTGCGCGTATTGCGCTGGGGCCTGTGGATGGCCCCGATCATTCAAACCTTCCTGCGCATGGCCCCGGACCCCAGCTGGTACAATCAGGATGGCGCGGTGCGCACGGGCGTGGCCAGCATCGCCAGCCTTATGATGTCACCAGAAAATTTCCGGCAATGGAGCCTGGACGTGTTTCTGGGCCTTCTGGCCTATGAATGGCTGCGCATTCTCATCTGGTTCGATCATATGGGCTTGCGCGTCGCCAGCCTGGTCAACCTGTCTTTTGTGGGCGGTGATCGTTTTGATGAATGGGCCGCGCGCTTTATCGGCCACCGGGCGCGCACCCGCAGCCTGCCTGAAGGCATTCGCCGTTTCGCCACATGGGCGCCGCTGCTGATCCCGTTTTATATCCCGCGCGGACGCGATTGGGATTATGCGTGGGGTGGTGCAGAAAGGCTGGGGGCAGACGGCGGGGGAATATTGCCCGCAGTCACATTCGTGCTTGCCGGATATGGGGTGGCGGCGATTGCCGCCATTGGCATTGGCGCGGTGACCGCCCGTTTTGCAGCCCGCAGAAAACCACACGCAACATCAGGCAGGCAGAAGCATTCGCCGCGCGCCTTTACCCTGGGCAACGGAACTTACACCCTTGAAGGAAGTGTTGATGGACGCAGCTATGCACGCGCATTCAGTGCGGTACGCAAAGGCAATGAGATCGATTTAACCCGCCGTCCACAAGACCCGCTGGACATTAAAGGCAAGTTTTTCTATTTGCGCGAAATGGGCGAAGGCGGCAGTCCGGCTGGTCCCCTATGGTCTATAGGCCATCAGCCCGTGGGCGTGACAGGTGCGGATTGCGCGCTGAAACGGCCCAGTCCCACTTCAGCCTGCTGGACAAACAGTCACGGCGGCATACGGGCCGAAGCGCTTGTGGAAATTGCACCGGATGCCCCCATAGAACATTGGCGCATCCGTTTGCATAATAGCAGCACGCAAGCCCGCATACTGATCCTGACCAGCTATCAGGAATGGGCGCTGAACACCCTGGATGGCTATAGCCGCCATTCGGATTATAACGCGATCCATGTGGGCACAATGTTCGTGCGCAAGCTTGGCGCGGTGATGGCGCGCAATCGTCTGCTGCATAATGGGCATGCCAATCCGCATAAAAAGCGCATGGCGCGCGAAGTTGCATTCCATGCGGTGCATGTCGATGCTGGCCGGCTCGGGCCTGTACAATTGCTGGGTTATGAAGATTGCCGGCCGCATTTTATCGGAACCGGCACACTTGGCGCGCCAGATATTCTAAATGGCGGGCGTCACCGCTCGATTGATGATGAAGGATCGCTCTATAGTTTTGATCCCGCCGCCAGCCTGCAAATACGCGTTGAAATTCCACCGGGCGGCACGGTGGATATTCCATTCACAGATGGTTATGCGCGCGATGAGTACGAAGCGGCGGCTTACATTAGCCGGTATGCGGGAACGCCGTCTGTTGACGCCGCCACACTTGACGCCGTATTGGCGCGCAAGCGGGAATTAACACCGCCACATTCCCGGCATGAAACCGGCCCCCTGCCCTTCAGCTATTCCCCTGATGGCAGGGAACTGCGCCTTGCATGCGACACCACACGCCCCATGGCGCATGTGCTGGCAAACCCGCTGGGACATGGCGCCATCATTGGCAATGATGGCGCCATATTTTCGTTCGCCGGAAATGCGCAGCAAAATGGCCTCAGCACTTTCTGTCTCGACACCATCCCGGCCCAATCCCCCAGCCAGATGATCTATGTGAAAGATCGTGATACAGGTGAAATCGACACGCCCTGCTATGTACCATACCGTCGGCATGATGCGCAGCATCATGCCGTATACGGATTGGGCTATGTCGAATTTCATAAATCAGCCCCTGGACGGGAATATGCCCTTAATATTTTTTTGCCGCCGGATCAGCCGGTGGAACTGCGCACCCTGACCATCCGCAACACCACCGGCAAGGCGGCGCGGTTCAGCATTGCGCCCTATACGGAAATCGCACTGGCGGAACTGGCGCGCGACAGTATGGAGCATATCGAAACAGCAGAGATCGCAGAACTGGGCGCGTTGTTTTTCCGTAATCCGCACAATGATTTTCATCAGGGCTGGGCTTTTGCCGCCAGCAGTCTGAATACGCCCGTCATGGAAACCGTCCGCGCGCGTTTTGTAGGTGGCGCAGGATATGATCTGTGTACGCCTTATATGCTGACGCAAGGCCGTGGCGATGCATCACAATCAGACGATGGTCACCGTATAGCGGCCATGCTTGGCGATGTAGACGTTCCACCCCACGGGGAAATAAGTATTGTGATGATGCTGGGTCAAACCAAAACCCGCGAGGAAGCAGAAGTTCTGATCCGCCGCTACCGCGATCCAGCAGCCGCTGCTGACGCCCTGGAAGGAACCAAACGCTGGTGGCGGGAAAAACTGTCCGTGTTGCGCATTGAAACGAACCGGCCGGACTTTGACAGTCTCGTGAATGACTGGTTGCCCTATCAGGTGCTGGCCTCGCGGCTATGGGGCCGTGCCGGACCCAATCAACGCAGTGGCGCCTATGGCTATCGAGATCAGTTACAGGATGTGCTGCCGTTGATTTTCACGCAGCCCGATCTGGCGCGCCGCCAGATCCTGTTGCATGCGGGGCAACAATTCCGCGAAGGCGATGTACTGAAATGGTGGCATCAGGCCGTGATAGGCGGCACCGGCATCGGCCAGCGCACCAGTTCCGGCGATCCGCATCTTTGGCTGCCCTATGTGACGGCGCGCTATGTCGCGGCAAGCGGCAATGACGCCCTGCTCGATCAGCAGGTGCCGTTCCTGGAGGCTAACGCTCTGCCCCGTGGCCAGCATCATTTGCTGGTCGCGCCGCGTCCATCGCGTGACAGCGCCAGCATCTATGAACATTGCAAACGCGCCGTCGATCTGTCCCTATCCCACAAGGGAAAAAACGGGTTGCCGCTGATCGGCGCAAGCGACTGGAATGACGGCTTTGATATTGCCGGAATTAGCGGGCGCGGCGAAAGCGTGTGGCTGGGCTTTTTCCTGCATGATGTGCTGCTTGGGTTTGCTGATCTTGCCGCGCGCAAGGAAAGCGCCGCCACCAGTGCGCAGTATCTGCACGAGGCGGAAACGCTGCGCAAGGCCCTGAATAAAATGTGGCGCGAAGACCGCTATGTACGCCTGATCACCGATGCGGGCGCGGAAATGACGCCCCTGGATACACTCTCTGCCGCATGGCCAATTCTGTCGGGGGTGGCTGATCTGGAACGAGGACGCACCGCCATGGACGCGGCGCTCGCCAAACTGGAACTGGGCGATCTGGTCCTGCTGCTGGATAGGCCGTTTGATGAAAATTCCAGCCCCTATCCCGGACGCATCGCCGACTATCCGCCCGGGGTACGTGAAAATGGCGGGCAATATTCCCACGGCGCTTCCTGGCTGGTGGATGCGCTGATGCGTCTGAGCAGCATGGCGATAGAAGAAGGCAAACCTGATCTGGCCCAACATCTCCATGCGCGGGCGGCGGAAATCTGGCTGAAAATTTCACCGCTGGATAATCTGGCGCCCGGACGCTGGGAAATTTATGGGCTGGCTCCACACCAGCAACCCGCCGATGTGTATTTCGGCGAAGGCTATGAGGGGCGCGGCGGCTGGAGCTGGTATTCAGGCGCTGCAGCCCGCATGATATCGGCGGCCTATGCCCTGGTCGGTCTCAGCATGCAAACCGGCCAGATGCGGCTCGACAAGGCATCCCTCACCGCCACCGGCCCCATCCAGCTACGCCGCGTCCTCTATCGCGGCAAGGATCTCAGTTAGGCGCTCTGGCGCAACGCCGATGGAGCGGCCCGCCGCCGGTAAATCCAGACCGTGGATGGCGGGATATTATCCAGCACCCAGGCCGTGCGGGTTGCCTCCAGATCAAGTTCCACCGCTATGGCGCGGCCCACCGGCGGGCGTGGCACATAGGTGAACTGCATCATAAAGCCTTCCGGCGGCAGAACGGCAAAGCACTGGTGTAAAATAGCCCGCTCAACCTCTTTCGACAAAGACAGCAGCGGAAGGCCCGAAACAACCGCTTTGACATGGGTGATGCCGGCTGCCGCCAGAATTTTTTCAAGTTCGCGCGCATCACCGCAGATAATCTGAATATCCGGAAAGCGCGCGCGCATGACTTCGCACAAAGAAGGCTCACGCTCGATCACTACCAGATCTTTGGGCGGGATACCGCGAAGCAGCAGCGCGGCCGTAATACTGCCCGTACCCCCGCCAAGTTCGATCACCGCGCCCGGCGCCGCCGGATCAATTTCTCCCGCCATCGCGGCGCCCAGATTTTTGCTGCTGGGCACCAGGGCGCCGATTTTGGTTGGGTTTTGTAGCCACAGATTAAAGAACCGCAGATGGTTGCGCACGCAATCGTCACTTTCGTTTGTTAATCCCCTGCCCACATCGGTGGCTGGTTGACACCACCCTTAACTGGCTGGATAACATAGCCGCTTCCGGCGATGGCCGAAAGGGCCTTGATTCAGCCCCCCTCCCTTAATGCAATATGGATATTAAGCTTTTATGGCGCCTCCCTTGTTACTGTTACAGAATGTCAGCGCCAGATTGGGCGGCGCGCAGCTATTGCGCGATGCCCAGATGTCCGTCATGGCCGGGGCGCGGCTGTGCCTGGTGGGGCGCAATGGATCCGGCAAATCGACATTGCTCAAAATCGCCGCCGGGCTGATCGCACCGGATAAGGGCGAACGGATATTGTCCGGCGCCACGACCCTGCGCTATCTGCCCCAGGAACCTGACCTCGGCGGATATAAGACGGTGCGGGATTATGCGGCCTCAGGCCTTGCCCCCGGTGATGACGCTTACCGGGTAGATTATCTGCTGGAATGTCTTGGCATTGATGGACAGGCCGATCCCAAAACCCTGTCCGGCGGCGAGGCGCGCCGCGCTGCCCTGGCGCAGGTATTGGCGCCACAACCCGATATCCTGCTGCTGGACGAACCGACCAACCATCTGGACCTGCCCGCCATTGAATGGCTTGAAAGCGAGCTTGCCAATATGCGCGGGGCCATTGTGCTGGTCAGCCATGACCGGCGATTTTTGCAGAACCTGTCGCGTGAAACCCTGTGGCTGGATCGTGGCGTCATCCGCACCCTCGCGCAGGGCTTTGGCGAATTTGAGGCCTGGCGCGACACCGTGCTGGAACAGGAAGAGCGCGACCAGCACAAACTGGACCGCAAAATCGCCATGGAAGAAGACTGGATACGCTATGGCGTCACGGCGCGCCGCAAACGCAATCAGGGCCGCCTGCGCGCGCTGGCGGGCCTGCGCGAACAACGCCGCACCCAGACCCGCGCGGCCGACAATGTAAAGTTCTCCGTCAGCCAGACCGAAACAGCGGGCAAGCTGATCATCGAAGCGTCTAACATTTCCAAGGCCTATGGCCCGCGCGTCATGGTGCGGGATTTCAGTCTGCGCATTCAGCGCGGTGATCGCATTGGCCTGCTGGGCCCCAATGGCGCAGGCAAGACCACATTGCTGAAACTGCTGACCGGCGCAATGGCCCCGGATACGGGAAAGGTGCGGATGGCGGACACCGTGCAGATGGTAACCCTGGATCAGCGCCGCGACACACTGGACCCCACCGCCACATTACGCGAAATGATCAATCCCGGCGGCGGCGACAGCATGACCATTGCCGGGCAACCCAAACATGTGATGAGCTATCTGAAAGATTTCCTGTTCACGCCCGATCAGGCGCAGGCCCCGGTGGGGATATTGTCCGGCGGCGAACGCGGACGGCTGCTGCTGGCGCGCGCCCTCGCGCTGCCATCCAATCTGCTGGTGCTGGACGAACCGACCAATGATCTGGACCTGGAAACCCTCGATCTGTTGCAGGAAATGCTCAGTGATTATCCCGGCACCGTGCTGCTGGTCAGCCATGACCGTGACTTTATCGATAGGGTCGCCACATCCGTGATCGTGGCGGAAGGCGATGGCCGCTGGATCGAATATGCAGGCGGCTATTTCGATATGCTGGCCCAGCGCGGGCATGGCTTTGCGGCCGCAAGCGCCCCCAAATCCGCACCGAAAAAACCAGCCGCCACAACCGGCAAACCATCACCGGCCAAACCCCGGCTCAGCTTCAAAGACAAGCACGCGCTGGAAATCCTGCCGAAGCACATTGCACACCTACAGGACAAGATCAAAACCGTACAGGCCAAGCTGGCCGATCCCAACCTGTTCGCCCGTGATCCGGCGGGATTCGCCAAACTCGCAGCCACGCTTGAGACCCTGACAGCCGAAGTCACGACCGCCGAAACCCAATGGCTGGAACTGGAACTGCTGCGCGAGGAACTGGAATAGGGCTGATTCACCACAACCACAGTGTCACCCCGGAATAAATCCTCCCGGGACCGGCCTTTGGCCGGCCCAAGGGTAAACTTGGTGACAGATCGGGGTGATGGCATAGGCAAACCTAAAATCATCCCATCAGTTAGAACCGCGACATTTGCGCCCTGCCATGCAATATTAGGCGATCAAGAAAATTACTCTGTCTGGAAATCAACATGTCTGAACACGCAATGCAAACTCTGGCCGACGGGCTGCTGCTAAATATTTCCGATGGTTGCGCCACGCTGACCCTGAACCGGCCGGAACGGCACAATTCCCTGTCGCAGGAAGACATGCTGGCGCTGCGCGACACACTTGTAGAACTCGACAAGGATCAGAGCCTGCGCGTGCTGGTGCTGACGGGCGCCGGTGAAAAAAGTTTCTGTTCCGGCGCGTTCCTGAACGAGGTCGCCGACCGCAGCTTCAAGGGCAATCCGTTTGAAGACCTCACCGACACGCTGGAAAATTTTCGCCTGCCAACGATCTGCGCCCTTAATGGCAGCGTCTATGGCGGCGGCGGTGAAGTTTCCCTGTGCTGTGATTTTCGCATTGGCGTTGAAGGCATGCGCATGTTTGTGCCGCCCTCACGGCTTGGCATTCACTATCCCGAAAAAGGCCTGATGCGGATGATCACCCGCGTCGGGCTGAGTGCGGCAAAGCGCATCATTCTGGCGGTCGAAACCTTTGATGCGCAGGCCATGCTGCAAATGGGCTTCATCGATTATCTGGTCCCGCGCGATCAACTGGCGGACCGCACCCGCCAACTGGCGCAGGACCTGGCAGCACTCGCCCCTCTATCGGTGCAGACCATGAAACGCAGTCTGAATGAACTGGCGCGCGGCGAGGCGGACAGTGACGCCATCAAGGCGCGCATCGCGCAATGCTGGAACAGCCAAGATCACAAGGAAGCCGTACGCGCCATGGCCGAAAAACGCAAACCAATGTTTCAGCAAAAATAACATGCAATTGGCGCTGTGCACCTGGCCCGAAATTGACGCCTATCTGACGCGCAGCAAGGGCGTCATCGTCCCCGTGGGTTCGACCGAACAGCATGGCCCGACCGGCCTGATCGGCACCGACACGATCAGCGTTGAACTGATCGCGCGCCTTGCCGGCGAACAGGCAGGCATCCTCGTTGCCCCCGCTTTTCCCGTTGGCGTCGCCGCCCACCATATGGGCTTTGCCGGAACCATGAGCCTCAGCCCGGAAACCTTCATCGCCGCCATGCGCGAATGGACCGCGTCGCTCGATCAGCATGGCTTTCGCAAAATTTATTTTTTCAACGGTCATGGCGGCAATATCGCATCGCTCAATAAAGCCGCCACAGAACTCACCGCCGAACTGAACCCGGGCCGCTCGGTGCTCAACAGACTGGAATGCCGGGTGCAAAGCTGGTGGCAATATGAGGGTGTGCACGCCCTGTGCCAAACCCTCTACCCCGAAGGCCATGGCAGCCACGCCACCCCATCGGAAGTGGCCATCACCCAATATGCCTATCCCAACGCCATCAAGACCGCCCCGCTGGAACCCCGCATCGCCCCCACCGGCCGCTTCGCCGGACCGGACGATTACCGCGCCAAATTCCCCGACGGCCGCATCGGCTCCGACCCCGCCCTCGCCAACCCGGTGGATGGCGAAAAACTCGTCAACGCCGCCGTCGCGGGCCTGATCGTGGATTATCAGCAGTTTGTAGGGTAGGTCCGGGCGCATATTGCGCTCATTCCTGCCCCCCGCCGATTGTGACGGCGGTCACAGATTGCACGCTTTTTCGCGCCAAAGCTTAAAACTTCCTTAAACCCCGTTGACCCCTCGGGGGGGGGGATAAGTTACAGTGACGCACGTCACTAAGCTCGCAGAATCATTCAAAATAGCGCCACATCAATACCCAACCGGAATGGAAAAACACAATGAAAATATGTAAAATAAAACGGAATAGTTTAAGAAACCTGCTGCTGCCCGCAGCTTTCACGGCGGCGCTGCTGGCCACACCTGCGCAGGCGGGTGCAATTCTGCAGCCAGCAACTGCAATAAGTTCAGCCGGATCATTTTCAACCTACGATATCGTACACACCATTGACCAGTCGGGAATGAGCGCCACATACTCGTCTCAAGTAACTGACTTTGATTCATTTGTAAGTTTAACGCCAACATCGGGCGGCAGTAACAGTTACAATGGATGGTTTTCGCCTAGCGAAGTAACCGCATCGAATATCACTTTCAATCTTGGGGGGGCGTTCGACATTGACGCATTTGCACTTTGGACAGATTTTCAAAACGCGGGTCAAGGTGTGAATAGTTTCCGCCTAACTGCATCACAAGACGCAGGTTTTTCTTCGTCAACGCTGCTGGGAGACTTTTTTGCTACCGCTGGCACCGGGTTTCCTGAAAACACAAATGTTGGGCAAGTTTTTAACTTTAACACGACAACAGCATCTTATGTTCTGATGGAGATATTCTCCAATCATGGGGCATCGTTTCCAGTTGTTGGTTTTTCTGAGGCAGCCTTCAGAATAGCCGATAGTTCAGCTACTCCGCCTCCAGGATCGACACCAAGTAATCCGCTCTTGCCCACCGATGACGCAACGCCTGAGATTTTTGATTTTACGTTCGAAATTACGGTGCCGGACGAACCCATCTTCATCGATCCCCTCATCGCCATCGGCTACGACTATATCGTCAGCAGCGGCCCGAATATCGCTACCGTGTTGCTGCCCACGATTTTGTCCGATGACGGGCTGTATGATATCTATCTGTGGGATGGCGATGGTTTTGACATTTTCGCAGGCGTTGCCGAAGATGGCGTCGAATTCGACTTCACAGCACTTGCGGGTTACGCTGGCGGCGTCGACCGCTTCCGCGTGCTCGGCATTGATCAGGCGGCGCTGCTGGACCCCACGCTCGACACGGCCTTTGTCACCGGCCTGACCTTCGTTGACAGCGGCACGGTGACCATGAGCCAGACCCCGGTAACCTTCGACACGGATGCCGTTAATCCCGGACCAACGGACGTTCCCGAACCGATGACCCTGTCCCTGCTTGGCGCGGGCTTGGGTGGCTTGGCCTGGGCGCGGCGGCGGCGGGTGTAGATGGCTCCTTGATCAAATTAAAACCCCATCTCATTGTCATTGCCCGGTTTAGCCGGGCAATCCAGGGACATTAAAGCGAGGCTTAGCCTGTGTCACGGATTACCCGGTCAAGCCGGGTAATGACAGCAAATGGGAAAGGGCTGGTGATCAACCTAAAATAAAGGCGGACTTTCCGCTTTCCGCAGAATCAAAATAGGGCGCCCGGCGGGCGCCCTATTTTGATTCTGCGGGATGGGTTAGTGCGGGATGTAATTCAGTGTAAACTCACGTCCACCCCCATATTGCCCTCATTCCACCAAGCTGATACTAACGACGCCATGCTAACGAAAGATAGATTTATAGATGCCAACAATTAGCACTTTTTATGGCATCCTGATTCAGATGTTTTAGGCCGACCATTCTCCGCCGCACTTTCATGCATTATATGCGGAAGATGAAGTGGTGATCGATATTCGGACCCTTGAGGTGTTAAAAGGCCAGATGCCCCGGCGCGCATTGGCGCTTGTGCTGGAATGGGCGCAGGAGAACCGGGCCGAACTTATGGAGGATTGGGAGCTATGCTTACGCAATCAGACCCCAAAAAAAATTCGTCCCCTGCCATAACCCCGGAAATCCGGCCAGGGATGCCGTGGCGCGTGGCAGAGGCACAAGCGCTTGAAGTCTTCCGGCTAAAGGTTCGCTTTGTTAATGGCCTGGAAGGCGAGGTCGATATGTCCGGGCTGGTCCATTCTCCGGCCGCTGGCGTCTTTGCTCCGCTTGCCGATCCGGATATTTTCGCGCAGGTTTTTGTGGCGCATGGCGCGGTGACATGGCCCGGAGAAATTGATCTGGCCCCGGACGCCATGTACCGCGAAATCAAAAAAGCCGGGAAATGGGTGTTGCGCTGAGACCGGCCCCATATTGCCCTTCCCCGGCCAAGCTGATACACACGGGCCATGCAGAAACCTGTCCGCATCGCCCCGTCGATTCTGTCTGCCGACTTTGCCCAATTGGGCGAAGAGGTGGCGCGCGTGGGCAGGGCGGGGGCGGATTATATTCATATTGATGTGATGGACGGGCATTTTGTGCCCAACATCACCATTGGCCCGGACGTGGTGAAGGCCCTGCGCCCGCATTCGGACAAAATTTTTGACGTGCATCTGATGGTGGCGCCGGTGGACGCGTACCTCATGGCGTTTGCTGATGCGGGGGCCGATATCATCACGGTGCATCCCGAAGCCGGGCCGCATATCCACCGCACCATTCAGGAGATCAAACGGCTGGGCAAAAGGGCCGGGCTGGCGCTGAACCCCGGCACCCCGGTGGAGGCGGTGGAATATCTGCTGCCCGATCTTGATCTGGTGCTGGTGATGAGCGTCAATCCGGGTTTCGGCGGGCAGAAATTTATTCACAGCCAGTTGGAAAAAATTCGCGCCCTGCGCGCACGCATTGACGCGCTGGGCAAGGTCATTGATCTGGAAGTGGATGGCGGCATCAATAACGACACTGCGAAACTGGCCATGGCCGCTGGTGCCGATGTGCTGGTGGCGGGCACTGCCACCTTTACCGGCGGGCCGACGGCCTATGCGGAAAATATCCGGCGCTTGCGCCTGACGGCTTGAGGGCGCGTGATACGCCCCGCCACCCTGAGCGGCGTTGCGCGTAGCGCCGGGATCATTGGCTTTATCACGATTGCGGTACGCTTTTTATCCTTTGGCCGGGAGGTGGCGGCCGCAGCGGTGTTTGGCGTGGGCGCTGATCTGGATGTTTTCCTGATCGCCTATCTGGCGCCATCCTTTCTTTTTTTCGCCATTCTTGCCTGTGCGGGAGCGGCCATTATCCCTGCACTGATGAATGCGCGCCAGCAGGGCGGGGTTGAGGCTTTACGCGCCACCATCGCCCGCGCCAATGGGGCTGCACTGATCGGGTTTTGCGGACTTGGGCTGCTGGCCGCGATAGCGTCACCGCTCTATTTGCCCTTATTGGCCTCGCATTTAACACCAGAGAAAATGGCGCTCGGGCAGCACTGGCTGCTACTGCTATGCCTGCTCGTGCCGCTCTATGGTTTTGCGGCTTTATGGACCGCCATCGCCAATTCACAAGGCGCATTGGCGCTCCCGGCATGTGTTCCGGTGCTCAGCCCGATTGTCACCATTTTCATGCTGTTTCAGTATGCTGAAGCGCATGGCGCATGGGCGTTTGTGAATGGCATGCTGCTCGGCGCGGCGCTGGAATTTCTGATGATGGGATTTGTGCTGTACCGGCGCGGGCTGCTGGTCGCGCCACGCTTGACGTTTTCCATGCATGGCGGGTTTGAGCGCACCTTCGGAACCCTGTTTGCGGGCGCCGCCATTATGGGGCTTATTCCCGCCATCGATCAGGCCATGGCCACAAGCATTGGCCCCGGCGCGATTACCGGAATCATTTTTGGCGGACGCCTTGTTTCACTGACCGGATCTGTTGGCGCGCTGGCCCTGGGGGCGGCGGTGCTGCCTGCATTCGCCACACTGGCCAGCACTGCGGATTGGGCGGGCCTGCGAAGCCTCGTCCGGCGGTGCGTATTGCTGACGCTTGCATTGGCCCTGCCCGTTTGTATGTTCATATCATGGTTCAGTCTGCCGGTAATCGAGCTGATGTTTCAGCGCGGCCAGTTCAGCACCGAAGATACGCGGCTGGTGGCAGGCGTGCAGGCATTCTATATCTTACAAATTCCATTTTATCTGGGATGGGTTGTTCTGGCGCGGGTGCTGGCGGCGCTGGGACATAATTTTTTGTTATTGCTGCTCTCTGCATGCGCGGCGGTATTAAATGCGGTTCTGAATTATTATTTTTTACAAGATGCGGGTGCGGCAGGCATCGCGGCGGCAACGTCGGTGGTGTTTGTGCTATTATTCCTGGTGGCCTATGCTGCCGTTATGTATTTTCTTCTGCCCATCAAGTCATCATCACCCTTGCCGACGGCAAACCAAAACCATGAATGACGCAAGGCCGGTAACCGGACAGGCATACTGGAACGCCCTGTGGCGGGATGGCCGTCCGCTTTCCCCTATTGATCCTCATAAGCGCGGTCTGCGCAATTACGCCTACCGGCATTTGCATCAGATTTTCACCACGGCGCTGGCAGGCGAAAATCCCGCCGGAAAAAAACTGATCGAGATCGGGTGTGGCGGATCGCGCTGGCTGGCCTATTTTCACCGCACCCATGACTGCCATATTTCCGGCATCGACTATTCGCCGCAAGGCTGCGCCGCCACGCAGAACCTGCTGGATCGAATGGGCATTGCAGGCAACATTATGCAGGGTGATTTATTTAATCCGCCGACGGATCAATTGAACACATTCGATTTCGTATTTTCGAATGGCCTGGTGGAACATTTCGCAGATACGGCAATGGCTGTGGCGGCCTGTGCCGGGTTTCTCAAGCCAGGCGGTTTGATGATTACACTCGTTCCCAACATGACCGGCCCGTTAGGGTGGTTGCAGAAATTTTGTGACCGCCCGCTTTATGAAAAACATGTGCCACTGAGCTGCGAACTGTTGGCGCAGGCGCATGCCGCAGCGGGACTTGAAGTTATTTCCAGCCGCTACGTTCTGCTGGCGCATCTTGGCGTCATACAATTCGGCGCACTGGAGCGGCTGTTTGGCAGCCGCCCGCTGCAGGTGATCAAGATCGCCCTGTCCGCGCCCATCTGGGCACTGGGCCCCTCGCTGGGCCTGCGGCCCAACCCTTACACCTCACCTTTCATGATGTGCATTGCCCGCAAAGCCGGATAAAGCAGCTATCCTGCGTGGACGTACCGCTTGCCGGAAAGCCGGACGATTTCATCCTTCAGACGCAGCTTTTCACGTTTCATGTGGGTCAGTTCCAGATCATCAGCGCCGGGATGCCGAAGCTCCTGTGCGATCATGCCGTCGAGACGGTCATGTTCTTTCTGAAGCGCATCAATATGTGATTCAAGGCTCATTGCCGATCCTCCTATATGGTTCAGAGCATTCATTGAAACACAATTCCGGCCAAAAGTCAGGCAGAAAATAATTTGACAATATTTGAGATATTCTCATATTAAATTCATGAATACAGCGTGGATTAAGCAAAAGCTCAAATCAACTGGCGCAACCCAGGACCAGTTGGCGCGGGCTATTGGCCGTGACCGGGCGGTGGTAAGCAGAATTCTGCAGGGCAAACAGCACTTACGCCTGGACTGGGCAGAGGCTTTTGCCAAGGTTCTGCAAGTTTCCACCACAGAATTATTACGCCATTCAGGAATGGGCCAGGACAGTCCCGCCCCCGCTAAACCCCGAATAATTGTGGGCATCAGCGGCGCGACCGGGGTAGTTTTTGGTATTAGATTGCTGGAAATTTTACGCGATCTGGGAATTGAAACCCATCTGGTCATCAGCCGCCCGGGGGTGATGACCATTGCCGAGGAAACCGATTTCAAACTGTCCGAGATTACCGCCATGGCAGACAGGCATTATCGCATTAACGATATTGCGGCCCCCATCGCCAGCGGTTCCTACCGCACCATGGGCATGATCGTCGCCCCCTGTTCGGTGCGGACCATGGCGGAAATCGCCACAGGTGTAACCTCAAATTTGCTCACACGCGCGGCCGACGTGGTGCTGAAAGAGCGCCGCAGGCTGGTGCTGATGGTGCGCGAGACCCCGTTGCATGTCGGCCATTTGCGCACCATGACGCAACTGGTTGAAATGGGCGCAATCATCGCCCCGCCCATGCCCGCATTTTACACCCGGCCGGCCGGTCTGGCCGATATGGTGGAACATAATCTGGGACGTGTGCTGGATTTATTTGATCTGGAAGTTCCCGCCCTGCCACGCTGGGGCGAATAACAGACGAAAAAATTTCCGCTTAAATCAGGACGAATAAAGCAATTTATGATAGTTTCCGTGAATGGAAGACAAGGAAACCTTAACCACCCGCCTGCAAACATTGCGTCAGGAACACCGCGACCTTGACGCAGCGATAGATGCGCTCCAGGCCTCAGTTCGTGTGGATCAATTGCAGCTACAGCGGCTGAAGAAAAAGAAACTAAGCCTGCGCGATGAGATAGCCCGAATTCAGGATCAGATTTATCCGGACATTATTGCATAGATCACCCCTTGTCAGATTGACCACACCATGCCAAATGAACTTATCCCGCAAGATAACAGAAGCTCATCCAGATTTTTATCCCAGACTGGCAACCGGATTGCGCGCGCATGGCGTGGCCTGGCCGGGGCGGCGCGCATCGCACTCACCAAAAGCATCCGCCCGGGATTACCCGATGATGATTTGCAGTGGCTGCGCACGCGCATAGACGCATGCCTTGCTGCGCGCGGCGGTGAAGTTTCCGCCCGCACTGACGCCGCCGAAATTGGCCGCTATTATCTGATGCTGAACGATACCGGACGCCAACGTTTTCTTAACCTGCTGGCGGTGCAGTATGGCGTGGATCATGGCGCGGTGCGCGTAGTTGCGCTGGACCTGGCGCAGGCCAGTGGCGCAGCCCTGATTGCCGCCGAGGAAACACTGCGCGACCTGCTGGAATCACCCCGCTTACGGCTGCTGAAACGTTTTAATGGCATTGCCGGTGGCGTAAAATTTCTGGTCGATCTGCGCGCCGACCTGCTGCGGCTGTCGCGCAAGGATGCGCAGCTTGCCCCGCTTGGGCGGGAGCTGCGCATATTGCTGGCGTCCTGGTTCGATGCGGGATTTCTGGAACTGCACACCATCGGATGGAATTCCCCCGCAGCGCTGCTGGAAAAACTGATTGCCTACGAGGCCGTGCATGAAATCCGTTCCTGGAGCGATTTGAAAAACCGGCTGGATTCTGACCGCCGATGTTTTGCATTTTTTCACCCCGCCATGCCCGATGAACCGCTGATTTTTGTCGAGGTTGCACTGGTCAGCGGCATGGCCGCCAATGTGCAGAATTTGCTGGATGAAACATCGCCGTCAAGCGATGCGGAAGGAGCCGACACTGCAATTTTTTATTCCATATCCAACGCCCAGGCCGGGCTTGCCGGCGTCAGCTTCGGCGAATTTCTGATCAAGCGGGTCGTTGGAGAATTGCAGGCGGAATTTCCAAAATTAAAAACCTTCGCAACACTGTCGCCCATTCCCGGCTTTGCGTCCTGGCTTGCCCAGGCATGCGCATCGGAAAAAGCCAGCACGCAATTGCCGGTGACAGAGACTTTGCAACTCACCGCAATTTCCGGTGAGGATAAGCCGGACAACGCATTGCAAGCTCTGTTGAAGGATAAAAACTGGCCCAATGATCCACGCAAGGCCATGGCGTTACGCGCGCCCCTGATGCGCCTGTGCGCCCAATATCTTTATCAGGAACGTGCGGATGCCGGCCGCGCGAAAGACCCTGTTGCACATTTCCATCTAAGCAATGGCGCGCGTATCGAGCGCATTAACTGGCTCGGCGATCAGTCGGGTAAAGGGCTGGCGCAATCGCACGGCCTGATGGTGAATTATCTGTACCGGCTCGGCGATGTCGAAAAAAATTACGAACGCTATGCTGGCGGTCATGTCACCGCATCGACGATAATTCGCGATCTATGCTAGGCGCGCAGCCTGCGCGTAATCGGCCCTGTTTCGCCGCTTCCAACAGGAAGGCCATCAATCCCGGTCAGAGGACACACGCCGATCAGTGCGTTGGTCAAAAACGCTTCTGATGCGTTCGCCAGTGCGGCGCGTGAAATCGGGGCTTCGTGAAACGGAATGTTCTGCGCCATCGCCGCTTCCATGATAATACCGCGCATAATGCCCGGTAACGCGCCATTGCCAACAGGCGGGGTATAAAGCACGCCATCTGCCGCAATAAATATGTTCGCCGCGCTGGCGCAGGCGATATCGCCAGAACTATTGCACATAAGCGCTTCATCCGCGCCCTGCTGGACGGCCTCGTTCCGGGCCAGGATATTATCCAGATAGTTAAGACTTTTAATCCGTGAGCTGACTGATTTTTCATTTCTGACATAAGAGGAAATAATCCCCCGCATCTGCACCGGAGGCGGCGGAGCAGAAACCACTGTCATTAAAATTGTAGGCGCAGCTTCTGACGGCGGCGCCACACCGCGCGCGCCCACGCCACGGGTAAGCGTCAGGCGAAGTGCGGCGCGCTCCAATGTCAAATGGTTTGCTTTCAACAGGTTTATCATCGCATCGGTAATTTCAACGTTTGAAAATGGCATCGCGATACCGAGCAATTCCGCCGCGCCAGACAGGCGCGCCAAATGCTGATTGGCGTGATGCACGGCCCCGTCAACCGCCAGCATGGTTTCGAAAATTCCATCCCCCAGCAAAAATCCACGGTCCCGGGGATCAATGCGCGCCTGTTCGATATTTTCATATGCGCCGTTCAGCCAGCAAATCATGCCGCACCCCGCCGGCGCACCGCATTCCACTCACCCGCAAGGCGCAGAAAATTATCAAGCAATACATGGCCGCCTTCCGTCAGAATTGATTCCGGATGAAACTGAACGCCGTATATGGGCAAGCTGTCATGCGCCAGCGCCATGATTTCACCATCCTCTGCACGGGCTGTCACCCGAAGCCGCCCCTCCGGCGGAATATCAACAGCCAATGAGTGATAACGCCCCGCCCGCAATGGATTTGGCAGCCCCTGAAATATTCCCGCTCCATCATGGCTGATCAGCGATGCCTTGCCATGACGCGGCTCAAGCGCCCGGCGCAAAACCCCGCCAAAACTTTCGGCGATCACCTGATGCCCCAGACAGACGCCAAGCATGGGAATGCGCGAACCAAACGCTTTCACAATATCAAGAGAGATTCCGGCCTGCGCCGGTCCGCATGGGCCAGGCGACAGCAATATCGCCTGCGGCGACAGAACAGAAATTTCATCAACGCTTATCGCGTCGTTGCGCACAACCCTGCGCTCAAACCCAAGCTCGCCCACATAGCGCGCCAGATTGTGCACAAAACTGTCATAATTATCGATCAGCAAAATCATGGCGGCACAATACCAAAAGCGGTGAACAGCGCCCGCGCCTTGTCCAGGCTTTCGGCATACTCATCCATTGGCGCGGAATCTGCAACTATCCCGCCGCCCGCATGGAACACCGCCTGATGCGCATTCATGGCGATGGTGCGGATGGCAATATTCATATCCATGCCGCCATCAAAACCAATATATCCAAGACAGCCGCAATAGGGACCGCGTATGTGCGGCTCCAGTTGCGCGATGATCTGCATGGCGCGAATTTTCGGCGCGCCCGTGATCGATCCGCCAGGAAAAGCTGCCCGCAAAACATCAACAGGTCCAAGCCCTGGGCGCAAAACACCCGTGACGGTCGAAACCAGATGATGCACGGAAGAAAAACTTTCCAGTGAGCATAGCGCAGGCACATCCACACTGCCATCCTGGCACACACGGCTGAGATCATTGCGCAGCAAATCGACAATCATCACATTTTCAGCGCGATCCTTTTCGCTTTCCGTCAGCGCACGCGCCAGCGCCGCATCCTGTACGGAATTCGTCCCGCGCGGCCGCGTACCTTTAATGGGACGCGCCTCTACTTTTCCATTCTCTATCTTCAGAAACCGTTCCGGTGACGAAGACGCAATCGCAAAAGCGCCCATTTCCATAAATGCGGAAAACGGCGCGGGATTGACCTCACGCAACCGGCGATAAAAGCCGTAGCGGTCAAATTGCGGCCCTAAATTCAGGGTAAACCGTTGCGCAATATTGGCCTGGAAAATATCACCGTCCAGAATGAAATCAATCACCTTCACCACTGCATGTGCATATTCAGATTGAGAAAAATTTGCCTTCCATTTTCCAATATCAAACCTGCCGGCTATTGCTGGCAGGGGCGCCGCACGAGCCGCTATAAGCGTCACATGCAACCGCTCAAGCCGCACACGCTGATCCCGCCCCCCCACATCCTGTGTTACAATCCACGCGCGGCGCTCCAGGCCATCAAAGGCGATGATTTGATCATAAAACCCCAGCGCCATGTCCGGTAAATGCATATCATCCGTGCCCGGAACAGGAACCGGCTCCAGAAACCGGCCCATTTCATAACCAATATATCCCGCCGCACCGCCCTGAAATGACGGCAAACCTGGAAGCATTGGCAATCTGTTTCGCCCCAGCATATTTTCCAACTGGGCGAATGGTTCATTCTGCACCGCCAGATCATCCACGAATAGCTGGCCACCCCTCACCATTAGAGTCCGGTACGGATTTACGCATATGTAGCTGTAGCGTCCCTGCCCCCCATCCTGCTGTGCGGAATCCAGAAGCATCGACCAGGCCTGTCCAGCCCATGGCGCAAAAGCCTGTAGGGGATCGAGATAGTCTATCTCTTCAACCGGCATGATCATTCGCTCAGGGGCGGCTAGCGCGCCCCGGTAAATCGCGCGGCAAGCCGCCCCAGCAATGGCCCCGGCGACGGCAGATATTGCGTCATGCCGCCAACACGCGCCTTCACTTTTTCAAATGCCAGCACATTCTCGATACGGCGTTCGATAAAGCCGTGCATCGCATCCACATCATCGCCGCCTTCGCCAAGCCAGTGTGTCACCACAGACGCCACCACCGCCGCCAATGTTGCCCGCTTTGTATAAAAATTAAAATCCGTAGACTGATCCCCCACTGCACGCCATATCGTATCCACCGTACGGTACAGAAAAACCAGCCCCCCCGGAACATTCAGTGGCAATGCCTGCAAGGCCAGCGCCCTTCGCACCGCCTCACGATGTGGACGCAGCAACCCGATATAAATCTTTAAGGCTTCAGAAATGCGTTGCGACAGATGGATGTTATGCAAACCGCGCCGGGAAATCTCCTGCGCCAACGTACGGTCCTTTGATGACCAGAAAACATCCAGCAAATCGATTACGCCATCCGGAAACGCAAGCAGTACCAACCCGCTGTCCACACCTGCGTCCTGCACCGCTGCCTGAAACATGCGCTCCGACCAACCGTCAAATGGCGCATGCGGAAGCGCTGCATCAAGCACCGCCTGACGAACGGCCGTCAAATAGTCTGCAGACGGATGATATAACACACTCATTCGTCACTACCATCGCGTGATGCGGCAATATAATGTCCGATCTCGGTTTCAAACAGTAATTGACTCAAATCCTGCATCCGTTGCGGGTACAGAATGCCATCCAGATGGTCACACTCATGCTGCACCACGCGCGCATGAAAACCGCGCGCCACGCGCGATAGCGGTTTGCCCGCCCGGTCCAGCCCTGAATAGCGGATATGGTTATAGCGCGTCACCGCCCCACGCAAACCCGGCACGGACAGGCATCCCTCCCAGCCCGTCTGCATGTCCTGGTCCAGCACTTCGATCACCGGATTGATCAGCACGCTCAGCGGCGCTGTGTGATCAAACGCCTCCTCGCCATCATGCACCCCGGCGCGTTCGCCGGGCGCCTGAAAAATGACCAGCCGCAGGGATTCATACACCTGTGGCGCCGCCAGCCCTGCCCCATTGGCGTCGATCATGGTTTCAATCATATCATCGATCAGCCGCTGAACTTCCGGGTCCAGCGGATCCTTTACAGGCAATGCCGGTTTGCGCAAAACCGGATGCCCCATGCGGGCGATTTTTCTGATTGTCATGCGCCTAATATGGCCTGCCACAAACCCAAGAGCAAGATGCGCTAATGCTGTAGCGCTTTTACAATATCCTCAACCATTTTTTTAGCGTCGGCGAACAGCATCATGGTGTTATCCCGAAAGAATAATTCGTTCTCGACCCCGGCATAACCCGACCCCATGCCGCGCTTGACGAACAGCACGGTGCGGGCTTTTTCCACGTCCAGAATGGGCATGCCATAAATGGCGCTGCTGCGGTCGGTCTTGGCCGCCGGATTGGTCACATCGTTGGCGCCAATCACAAAGGCCGCGTCCGCCGCCGGAAACTGGCTGTTAATATCTTCCAGTTCAAACACATCATCATAGGAAACATTTGCTTCGGCCAGCAGCACATTCATATGCCCGGGCATGCGCCCCGCCACCGGATGAATGGCGTAGGAGACCTTGACCCCTTCGCGCTTCAGAATATCCGCCATCTCGCGCAAGGCATGCTGGGCCTGCGCCACTGCCATGCCATAACCGGGAACGATGATCACCGATCCTGCATTGCGCAGAATAAAGGCCGCGTCTTCCGCACTGCCGCGTCTGACCGGGCGGGTTTCGATCACACCGCTGACTGCATTATTCGTAGCGCCAAAGCCGCCCAGAATGACGCTGAAAAACGAACGGTTCATGGCCTTGCACATAATGTAGGACAGAATTGCGCCGCTGGAGCCAACCAGTGCGCCGGTAATAATCAGTGCGGTGTTTTCCAGTGTAAAGCCAATGCCCGCCGCCGCCCAGCCCGAATAGGAATTCAGCATCGACACCACCACAGGCATATCCGCGCCGCCAATGGGAATGATCAGCGTCACGCCCAAAAACAATGCCAGCGCCGTCAGGCCCCAGAAAGCCGCATGGGATTCGCCGGTGCAGAAAACAATCGTCAGCCCGATCAATGCCAGGCCAAACAGGGCGTTCAGCGCATGCTGGCCGCGAAACACCACCGGCGCACCCGACACCAGTTCATGCAATTTCGCGAACGCCACCAGCGATCCGGAAAATGTCATCGCGCCAATGGCCGCGCCCAGTGACATTTCGATCAGACTGGCAAATTTGATGCCGCCGGGTACGCCAAGCCCAAAAGCCTGCGGCGTGTACAGCGCCGAAGCCGCAACCAGCACTGCCGCCAACCCCACCAGACTGTGAAACGCCGCCACCAATTGTGGCATCGCCGTCATTGGAATGCGCCGCGCGATCACAGCGCCTATCGATCCGCCAATGCCCAGCCCGCCCAGAATCAAACCCCAGGTAAGCGGATCATATGCGCCCAGCATCGTCAGCGAGGTGCCAATCGCAATCCCCATTCCCAGCATGCCAAACAGATTTCCGCGCTGCGAAGTTTCCGGCGAAGAAAGACCACGCAGCGCCAGAATAAATAAAATCCCCGATGCGAGATAGGCCAATGCAGCAAGATTTGCGTTCACTGTGGTTTCCTGGAAATGAAGCCTGTCTTCCTATGTCTGCTTTTTCCTGTACATGCCCAGCATGCGCTGGGTAACAAGAAAGCCGCCAAATATATTTACCGATGCAAGTATAAGCGCAACGAACCCCATGCCTTTGGAAATCATGCCGGTGGCTTGCGGCACGCCGGTCATGCTTGCCCCCGCCGCCAGCAGCGCCCCTACAACAATCACCGAAGAGATGGCGTTGGTGACCGCCATCAACGGCGTATGCAGTGCAGGCGTCACGCTCCACACCACATAATAGCCCACGAAAATCGCCAGGGCGAAGATCGACAACCGAAAGATAAAGGGATCAATTTCCATGGTTTGCTTCCATTTTTCCGCGCCCGCTGTCAGGCAAATTCCGTCTGTAGTGATGCATGCACGATCTTCCCGCCACGGGTCAATGCTGTGCCTGTTATGATTTCATCTTCCCAGTCAATCGCCAGAACACCACCGGCGGCAATCTGCGGCGTCAGAAAATTCAGTAGATTTCTGGCATAGAGTGCGGATGCGTCCGTCGCCAGCCTTCCTGGCATATTGCGATAGCCGATAATGCTGACCCCCCCAACCTCCACACATTCACCGGCTTTGCTTAAACTGCAATTGCCGCCCTGCTCTGCGGCCAGATCAACAATCACCGAGCCTGGCTTCATGCCGTGCACCATTGCTTCGGTGATCAGAACCGGCGCCGGACGCCCGGGAATGAGCGCCGTGCATATGGCGATGTCCTGCTTGGTCAGTGTATCGGCGATAAGGGCCGCCTGTTTGCATTTGAAGTCTTCGCTCATTTCGCGGGCATAACCGCCTGCGGTTTCCGCGCTGGCCATTTCGTCGCTGTCCACCATCACAAATTTGGCGCCCAGGCTTTCCACCTGTTCTTTTGACGCCAGCCGCACATCGGTCGCGCTGACGATTGCCCCCAGCCGCCTGGCCGTTGCAATCGCCTGCAACCCCGCAACGCCCGCCCCCATCACCAATACCCGCGCGGGCGCAATGGTGCCGCCGGGCGTCATCATCATCGGCATGGCGCGCCCGAACACATAACAGGCCTCAATCACCGCCCGGTAACCGGCAAGATTCGATTGCGAAGAAAGCACGTCCATTGATTGCGCGCGGGTGATGCGCGGCATCAATTCCATGGCGAAAGCGTCAATATGCCGGGCTGCATAAGCAGCAATCCCCGCCGCATCCTGATAGGGCGCCAGCATTCCAATCAACAGGGCGCCATGTTTGATATGCGCAATATCATCCGCACACGGACGCTGTACCGTAAAGATGATGTCCGCCCCGGATAAGGCCGCCTGCGGCGTATCCGCAAGGCCTGCCCCCGCCAGCACAAACGCTTCGTCCGTAATGAAAGCGCACTTGCCCGCGCCACGTTCCACACAAACCTCAAGACCAAGCGCCACAAGCTTCTTGACGGTTTCCGGCGTTGCGGCAACGCGCGTCTCATGCGCCAGACGTTCGCGCAGGATTGCAATTTTCATAAGGGTAAAACCCAGCTGGCGGGCCTCATATTGAACAGCCGCCGTTTGAAAATGAGTGTATTCAGGTCAGAAAGGCCGCCATCAAAGCCAAAATGACGATAACAATGCCGCTCCCCCATTTTGTAAGGGTGACGAACGTCCCCCACATCTCACGATGCGCTGAAATATCCATCTTGCCATGTTGGTACTGTGCTGCCGCCATCTTGATCACTCCACTAAACCTGATTCGCCCGGGTATTATAGACCAGTCCGGGGCGGAACTTACACCACGCCCTGGCAATATTCCATGCCTGTTATACAGACCACAAATCATTGTGCTCCCCTGTCCGATTTGACAAAAAGCCCTCAAATATCCGAGCAAATCTGTAGGTTAAAACCATTCTGAATTTCTAATCCCAAAAAAAGAATTTGGCTGGACTTTTTGCAAAATCTTGATATAAGTAACTAGGCAATTGTTTCATCCCACAATTGCGTACGTGTCTTAACGGGCGCGTTGGGGTCAACATGTAGCCCCCAAGTGCATGTTGGCCCCGTCCGCGCCTGCTTTACGGTTTCAGAGCCAGCAAGCGCGGCAGGTCTGCCATGCCGGTGAATATCTCACCCCCTTCAGCCCTGAGTTTTGCCGCATTGCTTTCCGGATCTCCGGCATAGGCGAACACCTGCATGCCTGCCGCCCGCGCACCCATGACGCCCGGTACGCTGTCCTCAATGACCACGGCACGGTCCACCGAAACTCCCATCTGTGCAGCCGCATGCAGAAACAGATCGGGATGCGGTTTGCCGCGCGCCACCATCGTGCTGGAAAACAGATTATCACCGAAATAGGCCCGCAATCCAGTCAGGCCCAGCGTCAGCTCCATCTTGTCCGGCGATCCCGACGAGGCCACGCATAAGGCGATATTGGCAGCCTGAATATGCGCCAGAACCTCCTGCACACCAGGCACGGCGCGCAACGACCTCCGGAAAGCGGCATAGGTTTCATCCTGCAATGTCTGACGCCACGCATCCGGCACCGGCTGCCCGGTTAAACCGGAAATATTTTTCATGATCTGACGCATGGACAGCCCAACAAAAGCCGCGCGCGTATCCGTGACATTCATGGGCAGGCCAAGACGCGTGACCGCCGCCGCCAACACATGATTGGCTATCGGCTCACTATCCACCAGCACGCCATCGCAATCAAAAATCACCAGTCCGGGAGGCCTGCGTTTATCCATCGTCACATAAAAATATTTTGCCCGTTCATATTCTTGTACAGGCCCGCCACCTGTTCACCATAGCCGTTATACAGCACTGTGGGAATAGTGCTGCGCGTGCCAAGCGGCTCTTCCACCGCCTGGCTCCAGCGCGGATGCGGCACTTCCGGGTTTATGTTCGCCCAGAAACCATATTCATCGGCATTGGTTTTTTCCCAGAAACTGACCGGGCGCGTGTCCGTCAGCGTAAAGCGCACAATCGATTTGATCGACTTGAAACCATATTTCCACGGCAGCGCCAGCCGCAATGGCGCGCCAAACTGTTTCGCCAGCGGCTTGCCATAGGCGCCAGTAACCAGAAACGCCAGGTCATTCTGCGCTTCTTCCACCGTAACAGCTTCCTGATATGGCCAGGGATACCAGAATTGTTTTTGCCCCGAGGCGATATCCGGGTTCTGGAATGTTTCCATGCGCACATAGCGCGCTTCGGGTTCAGGATCAGCAAGTTTCAGAATTTCCGACAGCGGAAACCCGGTCCACGGCACAACCATCGACCAGCGCTCTACACAGCGGTGCCGATAGATGCGTTCTTCCAGCGGCATCTTGCGGATCAGCGTGTCGATATCCAGTGTCTGCGGCTTGCGCGCCAGCCCATCGATGCGCACCTCCCATGGCCTTGTGGGCAGCGCCTGGGCCGCCTCCCATATCTGCTTGTGCGATGCGAATTCATAAAAATTATTATAGGTGGAACTCAGCCTTTCCGCCGTCACTGGCCGGTCAATTGGACCATAGGCGGGATTGGCTTTTGCCGGATACAGGTCCGCTGTCGGATCGCCTGGTTCCGCCGCAAAGGCCACGCCGCCAATTCCGGCCCCCGCTACCACCGCCGCACCGATTGCGCCCTGCATGAACTGGCGGCGGTTGGCAAACATATGTTCCGGCGTAACGCGGTGTTCAGAAATTTCCCAGCCCTGTTTGATCCTGATCAGCATGCTTTCCTCATTGATGACGAAACGGCAATGTTACATGCCTGTTCGCAGACACCCCACAAAAAGTTACGCACGCATTCTTCATGCCGCCTTTGTACTGGATACTATGTCGTCCGCCAACCGCCCGGTCAGTTCCTGCAAATGATCGAAACGCCATGTATAAGTACCCACCCCCTGACTGACCGAGCGCAGCTCGGTAATCAGATCCTGTAGTTCAACCTGCGGCAACTGGGCAGAAACCTGGTCCCAACCCGGCCATCCAGACCGTGTGTCAAAGCCCAATATATGCCCACGGCGCGATGCGACAATGGCATTGACCTTGGCCGTTGCCTCGCTGGGCGCCACAATCTCAACATGCAGTATGGGTTCCAGCAATACAGGCGCACAATTCGGCATCGCCTCCTGCATGGCGATACGTGCAGCCGTCCGGAACGCCTGTTCGGATGAATCAACCGTATGATACGATCCATCGATCAGCGCCACCGCAATATCCACGACAGGAAACCCAAGCGGCCCACGCTGCAAATAATCGCGCACACCGGCCTCGACGCCAGGAATATAATTGCGCGGCACGACACCGCCGGTAATCCTGTCTTCAAACACAAATCCCGAACCACGCGGTAACGGTGCAATTTCCAGCACCACATCGCCAAACTGCCCGTGTCCACCGGATTGCCGTTTATGGCGGCCGCGCTGGATTGCCGGTTTACGGATCGCTTCGCAATAGGGCACCTTTGGCGCACTGGTTTGCACACTCAGTCCAAAGCGGTTGCGCAACCGCTCAACCGCGATGCGCAGATGCATTTCACCCTGGCCATGCAATACGATTTCATGGGTGTCTGGTGTATGGGTCAACTGAATGGACGGGTCTTCTTCACTGATCCTGGAAATCGCGCCGGTTAGTTTTACCTCGTCTTTATGATCGGCAACCGCCACCGCAAGACTGTAAACCGGCGCAAGCAGTCCGGCGCGCTCCAATTGCGGCGCCGCACCCTTTTGGGTCGCAAGTGTGTCCCCGGTATGAACCTGATCCAGACGGCCAAGCGCCACCAGATCCCCCGCATCTGCTATTGCGCATTTCGTCGCCTGATGCCCCAGCAAATGAAACATCCCGGCTATTCGTGAAGATTCTCCATCTCCGGCATAAAGCGTATCACCATCGCGTAACTGACCACTCAAAACACGCGCCATGGATAATTTTCCGCCATGATTTGTATGATAGGTTTTAAGCACCTGACAGACAGCCCCCTTCGATGCGGGCAATTGCAGGCGGGCGGCGGTTGTGGCCACGTCCGGCACCTCGTGACGCAGCGCCTTCAGCAGGCGGCGCACCCCATTGCTGTTCTGTGCCGAGCCTAGCAGCACCGGAACAATTTGCGCCTGCGCAAAATCACGGCTGAGATTGCTGAACACTTCATCGCGTGGCGGCGCGATGTCGGACAGCAATTCTTCCATCAGCCTGTCATCATAATCGGCCAGCCGCTCCAGCATTTCATAGCGCGCTTCATGCGCGCGATCCTGAACGCCGCCCGGAATTTCGATAATTTCCGAAGGCGCATGTTCACGATACACATAGGCCCGCTCCAGCGCCAGATCGATAAAGCCCGTTACGATGCCATCATTCCAGATCGGCGCCTGGCGCAGCACCAGGGGCATGGCGCTGGCGGGCTGCAGCGCGCCAAGCAGATCGCGCACCTGACCTTTGGCCTGATCTATTTTATTCACGAACAAAAAGTGCGGCACCTTGCAGCTTTGCAGATAACGCAGAAAAGGCTGCAGAGCGAGAAGCCTGCTGGTTTCCGGCTCACAGACAATCACAGCGGCATCGACACCGGGGACTGCATTCAGACTGTCCTGAATGAATTCAATCGATCCGGGGCAATCGATGAATGTGAACTGGTCGCCCAGAAATTCACATGTGGCGATATTCGCCTCGACACTCATATGGTGGACGCGCGCTTCGGCGGCGCTGTCCCCCACTGTCGTGCCTTCCGTCACACTGCCCATACGGGTTGTGGCGCCGCAAATATGCAGAATGCTTTCAAGAAGTGTTGTTTTACCCGAAAGATAAGGGCCGACAAGCGCAATGGCGCGCGGCCCAGGACTACTACGAAGAACGCCATTACTCATGACCTGTCCTCCCTGTTGACCTGCCTCTATCCGGCAGGCTTGATCTCTATGGTCTCAGGCTATGCGGTGATATGCAAGCGTTCTATCGTTTAGTCTTTGCATAATATTGTGCATAATAAAGTTAACAGTGAAACTTGGAGATGAGACACACCATGACACGCCTCGCCTTGCTGGCGCCGGACGCGCTGAATGACGCACAGCACAAAATATTTGACGCCATCACCAAAGGGCCGCGCACGAAAAACACCGGTGCCACAATCGGGGTTAGCCTGGACGCCCCGGCAGGCCTGCCCGGCCCGTTCAACGCCTGGATGTATAGCCCCGTGATCGGAAATCTGGCGCAGGAACTGGGCGCGGCCTTGCGGTTTTCCAATTCACTGCCCAACAATCTGCTGGAAATCGCCGTTATCATGATCGGCAAACACTGGTCGGCGCAATTCGAATTCTGGGCGCATGCAAAGCTGGCGCGGCAGGCAGGCGTGTCCGAAGCCGCCATCGAGGCGATCCGCATCGGCGCAGAACCGGTATTCGACAGGCCAGAGGAAACGCAGATTTATCTGTTCTCTCGTGAGTTCATCGACACCAAACGCATCAGCGATAAAACCTATGCGGCAACGCGCGCCCTTGTGGGTGAACAGGGCCTTGTCGATCTGGTGACATTGATGGGCTATTACACAATGGTGTCCATGACCCTGAACTGCTTTCAGGTGCCGCTGCCAGAGGGGCAGACCTATCCATTTCCTGAACCCGCCGCCGGATAATGCAGAACGGCGTCACCCTGATCGGCCCGATCAGCCGCGACATTGTGCGCCTGCCGGACCTGCCCGAACGCCAGCAACCCGGTGGCGCCGTATTTTATGCGGGCATGGCCCTGCGCGCTCTGGGTGTGCCGGTGAACATCATCACCCGTCTGGCAAAACAGGATGAAGCAACCCTGCTGACGCCCTTGCGGCAGGCGGGCGCAACAATAACTGCGCTGGCGTCTACGCACACCACCAGCTTCATCAACAGCTATGGTCCGGGTACGGATGAACGCAAACAGGAAGTTTCAGCGCAAGCCGATCCCTTCACCCTTGGTGATATACCCAACCTTGCAACGCAATGGGTATATTTTGGACCGCTACTGGAAGGCGATATTTCAACAGCCCTGATCCGGCATATTGCAGATCGCGGCGCGCACCGCATTGCCCTGGATGCGCAAGGCCTGCTGCGCCGCGTCACGGACGGAAACGTGATGCCCGTCGGCTGGCCTGATAAATATGAAATCCTGCCGCGCATCGATATTCTGAAAGCTGACGCGCAAGAAGCCGAACTGATAACTGGTCAAAGCAATCCTGAAATGACCGCGCGCATCCTGTGCGGACGCGGTGTAGATCACGCACTCGTCACGCTGGGCGAAGCAGGCGCAATCCTGTGCCATCGCGGCGCGCTCATCCGCCAACCCGCATTCAGACCTGCGGGCAAAGCCTGGCCAACCGTGGATACCACCGGCTGCGGCGACACATTCCTGGCGGCCTATCTGGGCGGCATTATCGAGGGCAAACAGCACGCAGAGGCCGGCCGTTACGCCGCCACCGCCGCAGCCCTGAAACAGACGGTCTTCGGGCCGCTCATGGCGGATATGCGGGAAGTCCTGCGGATGGTAGAAAAAACCTAGATAGATAGAGCGGCTTCTGTTTAGACTGAATCACAAACGTATACTTCGTCATCGCGAGCGAAGCGTGGCGATCCAGAGTCTCACGCAAAGGCCTGAGTTTGTGGCTCCTTTGCCAGCCGTAGCCTTCTTGCGAAGGCTTGGTGGATTGCCACGTCGCTTCGCTCCTCGCAATGACGATTAAGCGCGGCGCTTCAGTCAAATAATGAAACAGTCTGGTTCCATAACGCCCCCATTTGCCTGCTTTTTTCGAGTTGTTTTTTGCCGCGATAAATAAATTATTGATGAATCGAATATTGTTATATTGACAATTTTTAAAGTATGAGTAATACTTTTGTATTAGCATCTCGGGTGTGAAACACGCGCACGAGGCGTCACGAGGGTTTATATGGAGGATCAGAACATGCCGGTCAAAGAAGCGATCAATGTCGATGTAAACAAAATTCCGCTCGACGAAATCGATGTCAGCAATCCGTATTTGTTTCAAAACGATACGATCGGGGAATATTTCAAGCGCTTGCGCAAGGAAGATCCGGTGCATTATTGCGCCAATGGCCATAGCGGCTCGTACTGGTCGGTGACAAAATTCAACGATATCATGCGGGTGGATACGGACCACAAAACCTTTTCGTCGGATTCAGCCCGGGGCGGCATCGCGCTTGACGGTCCCGGCGCCCGGTCCGAGTCCAACAACCGGGCCGGAGCGCCCGATATGGGCCTCACCATGTTCATCGCTATGGACCCGCCCAAACATGACGAACAGCGCAAGGTGGTGAGCCCGATCGTCGCGCCGCATAATCTCGAAACGCTGGAGCCGATCATTCGTGAGCGCGCCGCCGCCATCCTCGATTCGCTGCCGGTTGGGGAAGAAATCGACTGGGTTGACAAGGTTTCCATCGAGCTGACCACCATGACGCTGGCCACTCTGTTCGATTTTCCCTGGGAAGAACGGCGCAAGCTGACCCGCTGGTCCGACGTCGTAACCTCTTCACCCGGGAATGGGGTTGATTCCTGGGAACAGTGGCAGCGGGAGTTGACGGAATGCGCCATGTATTTCAAAGAGCTGTGGGATCAGCGCGTGGGCGGCGAACAGAAACATGATCTGATTTCCATACTCGCCGGTTCGCCTGCGACCTCCAACATGCCGTTCGGGGAGTTTCTCGGCAATCTGCTGCTGCTGATCGTCGGCGGCAATGACACAACGCGCAATTCCATCACTGGCGGCGTTCTGGCGCTCAATCAAAACCCGGCGGAATATGCCAAGCTGATGAATGATCCAGGCCTCATTACAGATATGGTGCCGGAAATCATCCGCTGGCAGACTCCGCTTTCGCACATGCGGCGCACCGCCGTGCGCGACGCCGAGGTTGGCGGCAAGAAAATCCGTGAAGGCGACAAGGTCGCCATGTGGTATCTGTCGGGCAATCGCGACAGCGAGGTGATCGAGCGCGCGGACGAATTTCTGATCGACCGCAAAAACCCGCGTCATCATGTGTCCTTTGGCTTTGGCATTCACCGCTGCGTCGGCAACCGGCTGGCGGAATTACAGTTGCGCATCATCTGGGAAGAGATCGTCACACGCTTCAGCAAGGTTGAGGTCGTGGGCGAACCGGTAAGAAGCCTGTCGAACCTTATTCACGGCTTCACCAGGATGCCGGTAATACTGCACGCCCTTTAGGGACGGCGGGGTAAAAATGCGCAACAAGAAATGGATTAGAGCATGCCTAAAGTGACTTATATCGAGGACAACGGGACCAGGCATGTCGTGACCGTAGCCAGCGGCACTACCGGTCGCGACGCCGCGATCAACAACGACATTCCGGGGATCGACGGCGATTGCGGCGGGGTTTGCGCCTGCGCCACCTGCCACGTCTATGTGGACCCCGCATGGCTCGACAGGGTAGGCAGGGCCGCGCCAGGCGAAATGGAAGCCGAACTGCTTCAATTCGCCGAAGATTTCCGCGAAACCAGCCGCCTTGCCTGTCAGATCAAAATCACCGGCGAACTTGACGGCCTGGTCCTGAATATCCCCCCAGGCCAGCACTAAGCGACACCACCGGATTCATTGCCGCCGGATATCCAAAGATCCGGCGGCTTTTTTTATGCCGCCCGCCTGCTCAAAATCCGCCCTTGGACTCGCCCCGAAACAGCGCGTCACACAGTTGCTGCGCCAGTTCGGCGGCGTTCATCTTGCCGGGCTTGACCCATTCCAGGGTCCAGTTCATGGCCCCGAACAGGAACATGCGCAGCAGGGATAAATTCACGTCCGCGCGTAACGCCCCCGCCTGTTGCGCCGCCGCCAACAGTTCGCGCCAATATTCGCCATAGGCGTTGCGCAACCCCATTTGCCGCTGTTGAATCTCAACCGGCGTCTGCCCGAAATTCCGGATGTTCGCAGAAGAATAATCGCCATATTCATGCAGCATGGCCAGGTGCGCTTCCACTGCGGCCAACAAACGGGCGTGGTGCCCGGCCTGTGGCGGCACAGCGTCCACCGCCTTGCGCACCGCATCGAAAACCAGCTTCAGGCCGATGGCCAGAACTTCCTCAAACAATTGATCCTTGGATTCGAAATAATAATATATGCTGGCGGCGCGCATATTGGCCGCAAAGGCAATATCGTTCACTTTGGTCCCGGCATAGCCGCGCTGGCGAAACTCCTGCGCGGCCGTGTCCAGAATGCGTCGTCGGGTGCGGTCAGATTTCAACATTCTCGATTGTGTCCCCAGATGGTGCTTGCAATCAACCCCTAAATCTAATTACCATTAGAAAATTATGAAACGTTCCAGACATCACACACAACCGGAGAATACCCATATGGTTTACAAGGATATTATTTACGAAGTGCGCAACGGCGCAGCCTGGATCCTGATTAACCGTCCGGATGTGTATAACGCCTTTCGCGGCCAGACCGTGGAAGAGCTGATCCACGCCTTCAACAAGGCCGGTTATGACAAGGATATTGGCGTCATCGTGCTGGGCGGCGTGGGCGCCAAGGCGTTCTGCACCGGCGGTGATCAGTCCGTGCATGACGGCAATTATGACGGCCGCGGCATGATCGGCATGCCGGTCGAGGAACTGCACGCCGCCATCCGCGACGTGCCCAAGCCGGTGATCGCCCGCGTGCAGGGCTATTCCATCGGCGGCGGCAATGTGCTGGGCGTGATCTGCGACATGACCATCTGCTCTGAAAGCGCGATCTTTGGTCAGGTCGGCCCGAAAATGGGTTCGGTTGATCCCGGTTACGGCACCGCCTATCTGGCGCGCGTCGTGGGCGAGAAAAAAGCCCGCGAAATCTGGTATATGTGCCGGCGTTACAGCGGCCAGGAAGCCGTCGCCATGGGGCTGGCCAATATCTGTGTGCCCGATGCGCAACTGGACGAAGAAGTCCAGAAATGGTGCGACGAAATCATGGAAAAAAGCCCGACCGCGCTGACCATCGCCAAGCGTTCATTCAATGCGGACAGCGAAAATATACGCGGCATCGGCAATCAGGGCTTCGTGGCGTTGAAAATGTATTATGATTCCGATGAATCCCGCGAAGGCGTCAGCGCCCTCAACGCCAAGCGCAAGCCGGACTTCCGCAAGTTTGCGAAATAAAAACAGCTAAAAATAGAAGGAAGCGCACATGGATTTTTCATTCTCACCGGAACAGCGGGCCTTTCAGGAAACCGTGCGCCGGTTTGGCGTGGAAAAACTCGCGCCCTTCTATCAGCAGCGTGAAATAGACGGGACCATCGAAAAATCCCTGCGCAGGGAAATGGGCGCGCTCGGCATGATCGGCGTCGAGCTGCCGGAACAATTTGGCGGCATGGGGCTGGATTGCGTCACCGCTGGCATCGCCATTGAAGAAGTCGCGAAGGCGGATTTCAACGTCTCCTATGTGCAGCTTCTGGCCTCCCTGCTGGGCGCCATCATGAAACAGCATCCCGACGAAGAAGTGGGACGCCGCATCATCAGCGATATGTGTTCGGGCGAAATCGTGGTGGCGCTGGGCCTTACAGAGCCGCGCGGCGGATCGGACGCGGCGCATCTGATTTTGAAAGCCACCAAAGATGGCAATGGCTATATTCTGAATGGCGAAAAAACCTCCATCTCACTGGCCGATCAGTCGGACATGGTCGTGCTGTTCGCGCGCACCAGCGGCACGGACGCCAAAGGGGTTTCGGCGTTCCTTGTGCCGCTTAATCTGCCCGGCGTCACCACCACACGTTTCAACGATCTGGGTTCAGGCGCGGTCGGACGCGGTTCGATCTTTTTTGATGATGTCAAAATCGGCCCCGATACGCTGATCGGCAAGGAAGGCGAAGGCTTCAAACTCGTCATGAACGGTTTTGATTACAGCCGTGCGCTGATCGGCCTGCAATGCCTGGGCGCGGCGCAGGCCTCGTTGGAAGAAACCTGGAAATATGTCACCGAACGCCAGGCCTTCGGCAATCCCATCGCCAAATATCAGGGCGTGACCGAACCGCTGGCCGAAGCCGAAACCCTGCTGACCGCCGCAAAACTGCTATGCTACAAAACCCTGTGGCTGCGCGACCAGGGCGAAAAACATACCGCCGAAGCCGCCATGTGCAAATGGTGGGCGCCCAAAACCGCGTTTGATGTGATTCATAACTGCATCATCATCAATGGGCATTTCGCCTATAGCAAAGACATGCCGCATCAGCAGCGCTTGCGCGATGTGCTGGGCCTGCAAATCGGTGACGGCACGCCGCAAATTCAGAAAATGATTATTGCCCGCGAAAAAATCGGCCGCGTCGCCGTGCCCTACTGAACGGATAAAGGAACAACGCCATGCATGATGAAGTGGTGCGCATCTGGACCGAAGGCCCGGTCGGGATCATGGAACTGAACCGTCCGCAGGTGTTCAACTGCCTTGCGCTATCGGTGATGGAAGCGCTGAATGCCGGCATGCGCCGCTTTGAAGATGGCGAACAGGTGCGCGCCGTGCTGATCCGCTCCACCGGTAAACATTTCTGCACCGGCGCCGATCTGGACGAAGTAAAAGGCAAGCGCAGCGATCTCGACGCCCTGAAACATTTCATCAGTTACGGACATGGCGTGCTGCGCTCCATGGAAAATTCCACGCTGCCGGTAGTGGTTGCCGTGCAGGGGCTGGCGCTGGCGGGCGGCCTGGAACTGATGATGGCTGCCGACGTGGCCTTTGCAGGTGAAACAGCAAAGCTCGGCTGTCAGCATGCGCAGTTTGGCCTGATCCCCGGCTGGGGCGGCACCCAGCGCCTGCCGCGCCTGGTTGGCGAGCGCCGCGCCCTCGACCTGATGTTCAGCGCCCGCTGGATTGAGGCGAACGACGCCCGGCAATGGGGCCTCGTGAATTATGTCGTGCCCGATGCGGAACTGCACGCCAAAGCCATGGAATATTGCCAGACACTGGCCACACGCAACGCCAACGGCATTGCAATGATGAAAAAACTCACTGTACACGGACTATCCGGAAATCTGGATCACGGCCTTGCGCTGGAAGCCGCCGAAGCGCCCGCCGCCCTGATGAGCGATAATGTCACCGAGGGCCTGAACGCCTTTCAGGAAAAACGTCAGCCGAATTTCAAATAAGACAAGCACGGGGAGAACAAATATGGATCTGGAACTCGCAGGGAAATCGGTCATCGTCACCGGCGGCGCATCGAATATCGGGCGCGCCATCACCCTGGGCTTTGCACGCGAGGGCGCCAAAATCACCATCGCCGAACTGGACACCGTCCAGGGCGAAAAAGTGGCGCAGGAAGCGCTGAAACTGGGCGCTTCGGGCGTGCAGGTCATCAAGACCGATGTCACAGACATGGCCCAGGTCAAGGCCATGGTGGATGCTGCGGCCAGCAAGTTTGGCGGCATTGACGCGCTGGTGAACAATGTCGGCTGGGACGACCTGAAATTCTTTATGCAGACGACTCCGGACTTCTGGCAGAAAATCATCCAGATCAACTTTATCGGCATGCTTAACTGCACCTTTAACGTGCTGGAGCACATGATCAAGGCCGGTAATGGCGGCTCCATTGTCTCCATCAGTTCCGACGCCAGCCGCCAGGGCGAACCGCGTGAGGCCGTGTATGGTGCCATGAAAGCCGGTGTTAACAGTTTTATGAAAACAATCGCCAAGGAAAATGGCCGTCATGGCATCCGCTGCAATGCGGTCTGCCCCGGCGTGACTATCCCCGAGGAAGCCGATGAGGTCGGCACGAACAGCATGTGGACAAACCCCAACGCCATGTTCACCCAGGAACAGTTCGCCGCCATCGCCAAGACCCTGCCGCTGCGCAAACTCGGGCGGCCAAAGGATCTGGCGAATGCCGTGGTGTTTTTATCGTCAAAGGCCGCTGGCCATGTAACCGGACAGGTGCTGAGCGTCAGCGGCGGCTACAGCATGATTGGCTAACCCGCCACCCTGTCATTGCCCGGTTTATCCGGGCAATTCAGTCACTCAAAAGTTAGATTTGGTAATTGAGCCAAGGAGAAACAAAGCGATGCAACGGGCAGAACAAATTCAACTGGCGGAGCGCATGCTCAACTTCAAGGACACCGGCACACAGTCGATGGCCGACGCGCCGTTCACAAATCCGGTTAGTATCTATACGGATCGTACGTATTTTGAACGCGAGCGCGAACTGTTTTTCAAAAAGATGCCATTGTTCATGGGGCTGTCCTCGCGCATCTCCAACCCCGGCGATTACTTCACCAATGATTTCACCGGCCAGCCAATTCTGGTGATGCGCGGTGAAAATGGTGAACTGAACGCCTTCCTGAATGTCTGCCGCCATCGCGGCACCCGCCTGATGGAAGAACCCTGCGGCAAGGGCAAGCGGCGCTTTTCCTGCCCCTATCATGGCTGGACCTATGACACCGCCGGCAGACTGGTACACATTCTGATGGAGGAAAAATTTGGCAATGTCGATAAGGAAGCCCTGGGCCTGACCCGGCTGCCGGTTGCAGAAAAATACGGGCTGATTTTCGTGCGCCCCACTCCCGGCGCGCCGGTGGACATTGACAAACAGTTGGGCGGCCTTGGCCCGGAACTGGGGGCCTATGGGTTCGAGAAATATGTGAACTACCGCACCGTGACCATGACCTATAATTTCAACTGGAAAATTGTCCAGGATACTTTCCTGGAAATTTATCACCTGCCCGTACTGCACCGGACCACGGTCAATCCGCTGATTGACGCCTCGGTCAGCGTGTTTGATCCCTATGATCTCAACCTGCGTTTCGCCATCACCCGCAAAAATTTCGAAAAATGGCGCACCGAAAAACCGGAAGACCGCGACGTGCTGTCGCAACTGGCCGTGGTTTATATGCTGTTTCCCAACATCACTTTCATCTGGCAGGGCGACCACGCCGAGGCCTGGTGCGCCTATCCCGACAAGGACAATATCGACAGGACGGTGATTGAATTCACCCTGTTCGCTCCGGAACCCCCCGCCAATGACAGTGTGCGCCGCCACTGGGATAAAAATTTCGACATCGCCATCGCCACCGTGGAGAAAGAAGATTTCCCCATGAGCGAAAAGCTGAACGCCGGATTTTTCACCGGCGCGCAAAAAGAGGTCATCTATGGCCGCAACGAACCGGCCCTGATTTACTATCACGAAACCCTGCGCCGGGCGATGAAGGGCCTTAATTACTAATCCCGATAACAGCACCACACAACAGCACAGGCAACGGCATGCACGGACCAACATCACACTCTTACTTCTCGCAGCGGCTGCGGCTGCATTATGTGGACTGGGGCAATGAAGACGCCCCGCCCATGCTGCTGATCCATGGCGGGCGCGATCATTGCCGCAACTGGGACTGGGTGGCCGAAGAATTTCGCAAGGACTATCACATCATCGCGCCGGATTTGCGCGGCCATGGCGACAGCCAGTGGATGATCGGCGGCGCCTATAGCATCAATGATTATGTCTATGACATTGCGCAATTGCTGCATCAGACCAAAATGACGCCGCTGACCATTATCGGTCATTCGCTGGGCGGCAATCTGGCGCTGCGCTATACCGGACTGTATCCGGACAATGTGAAAAAGGTTGTGGCCATTGAAGGCATGGGGCCGCCGCCGTCCTTCACGGCGCAAATGGCGGAACAGAGCAATTTACAGCGCGTCAGAACCTGGATCGGCGAACTGCGCAGCGCCTCCGGCCGGATGCCGCGCCGCTACGCCTCGGTCGAAGAAGCCTATGAGCGCATGCAAAAGGAAAACCCCAATCTCAGCCCCGAACGGGCCTATCATTTGACCGTACACGGCGTAAACCAGAACGAAGACGGCACCTATAGCTGGAAGTTCGACAATTATGTGCGCGTGTTTGCGCCGCGCCCGCCCGACACCGAGGAAGTGCAGGAAATCTGGTCCGCCATCACCTGCCCCACCTTGCTGTTTCGCGGCACCGAAAGCTGGGCCACCGACCCGCTGAAAGACGGCCGCGCCGCACATTTCAAAAATGCGCGCGTCGAAAACATCGAAGGCGCAGGCCACTGGGTGCACCATGACAAACTGGAAGAATTCCTGCGCCTGACCAAAGATTTTCTGAAGGCTTAGCGCGTGATGATCTCAGGCTCGACAACACTTCATCCACCCATTCTTCACCCGCTCATTGTCATTGCCCGGTTTATCCGGGCAATCCAGGACACCAGGTGCAGGCCTTTGGGTGGAACACGGATTACCCGGACAAGCCGGGTAATGACAGCCATGGGGAAAAAACAGATAGTCCAGTCTGAACTCATCATGCCTGGCGGTTCCATACCATGAAAATCGCCGTCATCCCCGTCACCCCGTTTCAGCAGAACTGCACCTTATTGGTCTGTGAGCAGACGATGCAGGGCGCCGTGGTGGATCCCGGCGGCGATATTGATAAAATTCTGGATGCCGTCGCGCAGATCGGCCTGACGCTCGAAAAGATTTTTCTCACCCATGACCATATGGACCATGCGGGCGCAACGGCGGAACTGGCCGAACGTTTTAATCTGCCCATCGAAGGGCCGCATATCGGTGATAAATTCTGGATTGACGGCATTCCCGAACAATCCAAACGATTTGGCCTGGCGCCTGCAAAATCCTTCACCCCGGACCGCTGGCTGAACGATGGAGACCATGTGCAGTTTGGCGCCATCACGCTGGATGTCTATCACTGCCCCGGCCACACGCCGGGCCATGTGATTTTCTTCGACCCCGCATCAAAAATCGCCCAGGTCGGCGACGTACTGTTTCACGGTTCCATCGGCCGTTCCGATTTACCCGGCGGCGATCACGACACGCTGATCCGCTCCATCAAACAGAAACTCTGGCCGCTTGGATCCGATGTCGTGTTCGTGCCGGGCCACGGCCCGCTATCCACATTCGGCGAGGAACGCCGCAGCAATCCGTTCGTGCGGGACTAACCGGCGGCAATGCGCTTGCGATAGCGCGCCAGATCTTCCGGATCAATCGCGGCGCGCACATAGGCCGTGCCATCCTCGCTATGGCGCAATTCAACCACTTCCGCATGCCGGTGCAACCACGCCAGATTGGCGCCATCGCCTGCTTTCACACGCAAATCCACGATCTCCCGCCCCGCCGATAGCCGCGCGGCAATTGCCGTCAGCAGCGCCTCGCATCCCTCGCCGGTTGCCGCTGACAGCGGCAACACATTCTGCGTGCGAAGCGCCGTGTTGCGCACTTCATCCTGCCGCTCCGGTTCCAGCAGATCAATCTTGTTCAGCACCTCGATCATCGTCTCGCGGCGCGCTTCCGGCAGGCCCAGATCCTCCAGCACCTGCAACACATCCTGTTTTTGCGCCAGAGATTGCGGATGCGAAACATCGCGCACATGCACGATCAAATCCGCTTCCAGCACCTCTTCCAGTGTCGCGCGAAACGACGCAATCAGATGCGTCGGCAGATCGGAAATAAATCCCACCGTATCTGAAAAAATTGCACGCCGCCCATCCGGCAATGCGATGCCGCGCATGGTCGGGTCAAGCGTCGCAAATAACAGATCATCCGCATACACCTGCGCGCGGGTCAGCCGGTTAAACAGCGTGGATTTCCCCGCATTGGTGTAGCCAACGAACGCAACCACCGGAAACGGCGTTTTCGCGCGCCCCTTGCGATGCGCCTCGCGGGTGCGCTTCACCTGGTCCAGCTCGCGCGTCAGTTTTGCAATACGTTCCGAAATCAGCCGCCGGTCGGTTTCGATCTGGGTTTCCCCTGGCCCGCCCAGAAACCCCATGCCGCCGCGCTGGCGCTCCAGATGCGTCCAGGACCGCACCAGACGGCTGCGCTGATAGTTCAGATGCGCCAGTTCAACCTGCAAGCGCCCTTCACGGGTCTGCGCGCGGGCGCCGAAAATTTCCAGAATCAACCCGGTGCGGTCAATCACCTTCACATTCCACGCGCGTTCCAGATTGCGTTGCTGCACCGGCGTCAGCGATCCATCAACAATCACCACCTCGGGCGCCATATCCGCAATCATCCCCGCCAGTTCCGCAACCTTACCGGAGCCAAACAGATGCGAGGGTTGGGCTTTCGCAATAGGGACAGCGATCTTGAATGAAACAGTAAGCTGAATAGCGGCGGCAAGGCGCGCGGCTTCTTCCAGGCGCGCCTGTGGCGTACGCCCGTTCAGAATATTTTCTGCCGATGAGACCGATGATTTCAGATAGGGGTGCAATACCAGCGCGTGGCCCGATCCGGGCTCTACCCCTACCGGTTTCGCGTCACTTTGCTTATCGATCTGCAAGCAATTCTCTACCGCGCAGACTCTCCCGCATCGTGTGCGCCGTCAAACAGCGCAACCGGTACGGATGGCATGATGGTAGAAATGGCATGCTTATACACCAGTTGCGATTGCGAATCGCGGCGCAACAGAACGCAGAAATTGTCGAACCAGGTTACAATGCCCTGCAACTTCACGCCATTCACCAGGAATATTGTTAAAGGCGTCTTGCTTTTGCGGACGGCGTTCAGAAACACATCCTGCAAATTCTGGGACTTTTCAGATGACATTTGCGATGTCCCCATTATTAATTCACTACCGGCAGTGGAAAGCGCCTAACACAAACAAACCAAGGTGCCCATCACCACTATCCAACCTATACTATACCTATATTATGTTGCAGGTGCGAAAAAAGAAGGGGTAATCAGTAAATTTTTTCCAGTTTCGCAATATAGGCCTGCCTGAGGGCCGCAGACTGCGCCCCGGGCGCGCCATTGCCAATAATTTGCGCGTCAATTTGGGTGACCGGCATGACAAAATTGGTGGCGCTGGTCAAAAACGCCTCCTGCGCCGCCATGGCTTCCGGAAGGCCAAATTCCTGTTCCACGACCTTCAGGCCCATTTCCCCGGCAAGGGCCAATACCGCCCGGCGCGTTACCCCCGGCAAAATATCATGCCCCAGCGGATGGGTCATCAGGCTTCCGTCCGCACGGATTATCCAGAATGTCGAAGCCGCGCATTCGGTAACAATGCCCCTGTCATTCACGAACAGCGCTTCGGCGGCGCCCGCCTCAGCCGCCCGTTGTTTGGCCAGCATGTTGGGCAGCAACGCCACGCTTTTGATATCGCGCCGCGCCCATCTTGTTTCGGGCACAGTGATTACCCGCACCCCGGTTTCCGCCTGTGCGTGACGTGCCGCCATATTCACTGATCGCGCAATCAACACGAGTGTGGGGGTAACAGCGGCGCCCGGGAACATATGGTTGCGCGGTGACGCGCCCCGGGTGATCTGCAAATAAATCATACCACCGGCTGTGATTCGATTGCGGCGCAGGATTTCCGGTAAAATGGCGGACACTATCCGGGGAGACATTGGCCATTCAATCCGCAACCCCTGCAGGGATTGCGCAAGCCGCTGCATATGCCAGTCACCATTGACTATTCGCCCGGCATATACCGGAAAAACTTCATACACGCCGTCTGCAAACTGAAAGCCACGATCTTCCACATGCACAAATGCATTGCGCAGAGGTACATACCGTCCATTGACATAGGCGATACGGCTCATCCGGACACATCCTTATTTATGTCAGCCACGCCAGAAGGCCGGACTTAACAGGGTGAGAAATGTTAATACTTCCATTCTGCCCACAATCATCCCGATCATCGCCAGCGCCCGGGTGGTTTCTGAAAGCGAAGCATAGGGTGTCACCGCTTTGGAAAAAAACGGTCCTGCCGCAGGGCCGGAATTGCTGATCGCGGCGGCGGTAATTGCAAAGGATTGTTCAAAGTTGGGACCGGTTAACCCAATGAGAAGTGTTCCTGCGGCCAACATAAAAGTAAGCCCGATAAATACTGCCCATACAGCGGCAATCTGCGCATCCTTCACTCCAACTTTGCCATAGCGCAGCCGCAGCACCTCGTTGGGACTGATCAACCGTGCAAGCTCCAGCCACCCCTGCTTCATCACCAGACCAACGCGCATTCCCTTGAACCCGCCACTGGTGGAACCCGCCGCGCCCCCAACCAGAACGGCGACGACCAGAATTAATCCAACGGCCAGCGGCGCGCCCGCAATGTTACCTGTCCAATAGCCCGTGGTCGTCAAAAAAGAAACGCCATTGAACAACGCCCAATGCGCGATGCTCACGCCCTCTTTGTAATCATTACCGATCAGCGCCAGGAATAAAATCACTACGGTAACAAGAATAGCCGCGCCAAGATAACGCGCCTCTGGATCCAGACGGTAGCCACGCCAGCGCCCATTCGCTGCGGCCCAGTGCAGCGCCATGTTCATCGCCCCAAGTATCATGAATATGGCCGCTACGGCCTCTATCTTCGGGGATTTAAATGCCCCGATAGATGCATCCCGCGTGCTGAAGCCGCCGGTGGAAACCGTACTCAGCGCATGGCAGAACGCATCAAAAATCGGCATCCCGGCGCCCCACAGGCCCAGAAAACACATCATGGTCAAAGCGGCATAAACGCTCAGCAATGCGCGCGCCGCCTGCCGCAAACGACCGAACAGGGTATGCCCGTCCCCATGCGGCATCGCCGCATATTGCAAATGCAGGCCGCCAATGCCAAGCGCCACAAAAATACCGCTTGCCGCGATGACGGTGTATAGCCCGCCCAGCCATTGCAGGACCGCACGCCAAAGCAATATCGCCGCCGGTTGCCGGTCCAGATGCGTTAACACCGTCGCGCCACTGGTGGTAAACCCGGAAACCGCTTCGAACAGCGCTTTGCCCGGACTGAAAACTACACCCGAATAATATATAGGCACCGCCGCGAAAATCGGCAGAACAGTCCAGGCCAGCACGACCAGTAACAGGCTGCCGCGCTTGTTCAGTTCGGCTTCCTTGCCACGCAAACTGATAACCAGTGCACCCGCAAAAAAACCGCATATCGCCGCAGAATTAAAGAAAACCTTTGCATGCTCTATATCATTGGCGATCAGCGCGCCCAGTGCCGGAATGAACATGGCCAGGCTCAGCCCGCCCAGCAGCCAGCCAAAAACGCATAGCACCGCATCTGCTTTCACAGAATATCTCCTGCAAATGACCGGCGCTTAAACACATCTGGCATAAAATACGGCTTCAGCTTTTTAAAAATATTCAAGACTGACCCTGAACATTTGTTCAACCTTCTTCACCATATCGGCAAGCGCCAGAATCACCACCCGGTCTCCCGTGCGAATAACTGTATTGCCACGCGGAACAATCACCTGATCACCACGCACGATCGCGCCAATCATAATGCCTCGTGGGATTTCCGCTTCGTTTAATGGCTTGCCAATCACCGTCGCTGTTTCCAGCGCCTCCGCCTCCAGCACTTCAGCCGCCCCATTAAACAGGCTGTAAAGACCGCGTATCCGCCCGCGCCTTACATGCTGCAAAATTTTCGATACGGTCATCGCGCGCGGGTCAATGAATACATCAATCCCAAGCGAACGCATCAACGGCCCGTAACCAGGATTATTAATCAGCGCTATTGCCCGCTGACACCCCCCCTGCTTGGCCAGAACTGACGAAAGAATATTTACTTCGTCATCATCGGTAACGGCAACGATCGTTTCCGTGTCAGCGACATTCGCCTCGCGCAATATCTCAAGATCCAGCCCGTCTCCATGCAACACAACCGAACTAGGCAGCTGGTCCGCCGCCATCTCGGCACGTTCCTTGCGGTGTTCAATAATCTTTACACGTACTGTTGAATGCTTCTGTTCCAGCTCTTTCGCCACGAACATGCCAATATTGCCTGCACCAAGAATGATCACCCGGCGCGCAGGTTTTTCCTCGTGACCAAAAATATCCAGCGCACGGCGGACATTTTCCTGCGCCGTAATAAAAAACGCCTGGTCACCTGCGCGCAATTGATCATCACCGCGCGGCACAAACAGTTTCCCACTGCGCACAACGCCCGCAATGATAATATTCAGATCCGGGAACAGATCGGTCAGTTGCCGCAATGGCGTATTCACCACCGGACAGTTTTCCTCCAGCGCCGTACCAATCAGCATCACGCGATCATCGGCAAACGGCGCCGCCTCAAATGCCCCCGGCATGGCAAGACGGCGCAGCACCGCGCGGCCAACCTCTACTTCCGGCGAGATAATCACATCAATCGGCAGGTGATCGCGGCTGAATAAATTCAGCCACTGCGGCTGCAAATAACTTTGTGTGCGGATACGCGCGACTTTCATCGGCAAATTAAAAAGCGAATGGGCCACCTGACAGGCAACCATGTTAACTTCATCATTCTGCGTAACTGCGATAATCATGTCTGCGTCTGACGCGCCCGCGCGCTCCAGCACATCGGGATGCGAGGCGTGGCCAACCATGCCCTGCACATCAAGCGTATCGCCAACTTTGCGGATAAGATCAGCGCTATTATCAATGACGGTCACATCATTATGCTCGGCCGCCAATTGCTTGGCGATATTGAAACCAACCTGCCCCGCGCCGCACACAATGACTTTCACGGCAGAAAAATCCTCCCGGTGAAAAATAAATCAGACCGCCCCATCAACTTGCCATGCTCCAAACATTCATTTGATAAATGCGCTTCCTTTTCATTAATCAACACTTTCCATCTGCGCCTGCGCGCCGCCATTGGGATATGCCCCCAGGGATTTCAGTTTCCGGTGCAGTGCAGACCGCTCCATCCCGATAAATGCAGCCGTGCGGGAAATATTGCCGCCAAAGCGCTCAATCTGGGCAATCAGATAATCACGTTCGAACATTTCGCGCGCTTCACGCAGCGGCAAAGACATGGCAACCTCACTGGAACCGCCACCGCCTGCGCGCAGCAACAGCGGCGTCGCCGCTCCAAGTTCGGCCGGCAGCATGTCCCCTGTAATGGCCCGCTCCGGATCATCGGGTGCAAAAATCAGCAGCCGCTCAACGACATTGCGTAACTGACGCACATTTCCCGGCCAGTCATAAGTCTGCATGGTTGCGATGGCGTCTTCCGAAAGTTTCCGCGCCGGGGTACGCAGGCTAACCGACAGACGCTGCATCAAATGCGTAATCAGAACCGGAATATCTTCACGCCGCTCCGCAAGCGAGGGAACCCGCACCGGCACGACATTCAGCCGGTGAAACAGATCCTCGCGGAAAGTGCCATGCAGAATTTTCTCGCGCAAATCCGTGCCCGATGACGACACAACACGCACATCAACCTGCACCTGATTGCGGCCGCCTATACGCTCAAATTTCTGGTCGACCAGAATACGCAAAATCTTGCCCTGGGTTTCCATCGGCATGTCGCCAATTTCGTCAAGATACAGTGTGCCCCCGTGCGCACGTTCGAACAGGCCTATCACCGGCAAGCCGCCACCCGCTGCTTCCGCGCCGAACAGTTCCATCTCCATACGTTCGGGCGCCATATTCGCAGCGTTTACAATAACAAACGGGCCAGCTGCGCGCGCTGACTGCTGGTGCAGCAACCGTGCGACGACTTCCTTGCCGGATCCCGCAGGACCGGAAATCAGCACGCGGCTTCCGGTCGCGGCAACCTTTACAATGACCTGACGCAATTGATTGGCCGCAGCGGATTCTCCGGCGAAATTGGCTTCACCACCGGACATGATTCGTAATTCGCGGTTTTCCCGCTTCAGCCGGGTCGCCTCAATCGCGCGATTGATGGTCACCAGCAGATGATCCGTCTGAAATGGCTTCTCGATAAAATCATAGGCGCCATTCTTGATCGCTGACACGGCGATCTCAACATTGCCGTGGCCGCTAATGACGATTACCGGCAGATCAGGATCGTCGCGGCGCAACCGCTCCATCAGCTGCAAGCCATCAAGCTTCGAACCTTCAAGCCAGATATCCAGCAGCACCAGCGATGGCCGGCGGCCGGCTATCGCCGCAAGCGCCGTATCGGAACATGCAGCGGTACGCGGCTGAAACCCCTCATCTTCCAGAATACCAGAGATCAGTTCGCAAATATCGGCTTCATCATCTACGACAAGAATATCACGGGACATCACGCACCTGTGTGGAAAAGTGATTCGGCGTCTGTGTTATTTTCGTCACTCATAACAGATTCGCGGCTATTCGCCACATGCGAAGGATCATCGCGAATCTGCCGCGGAAAAATGATTTGCACAATAGCGCCGGTATCGCCAAATCCCGGCTGTGGTGCAAACGGACTTTCGGCCAGATCCTGTATGCTGATGCGCGCACCGTGATCCTCGGCAATCTTGCGTACAATGGCAAGCCCCAGACCGGTGCCTTTTTCGCGTGTCGTGACATAAGGTTCGGTCAGCCGCCGGCGAAGCTCGCGCGGCAATCCGCAGCCATTATCCAGAACTGAAAGCAAAATCCGCTCCTCCTTGTCGACAGTGATACGAACATCTATATGCCCTTCGACGCCATCCATCTGTTTTCTTGTTTCAATGGCCTCGGTTGCATTCTTGATGATATTAACCAGGGCCTGGCTGATTTGCGCGCGATCACAATATATGCGCAACGGCTGCTCTGGATGTGTAAAGCCAATGCTGATCAAAGGCGCCGCCAATTGCTGCTGAAACACCGCCTGTCGCGCAATTTCATTCAGATTTTCCTGGCGCAGGACGGGCGCCGGCATGCGGGCAAAGGAAGAGAATTCATCAATCATGCGGCCAATTTCGCGCACCTGCCGGATGATTGTTTCCGTGCAGCGTTCAAAAATTTCCGGATCCGTAGAAATTTCATGACTGTATTTACGGCGCAAGCGTTCCGCAGAAAGCTGAATTGGCGTAAGCGGATTTTTGATTTCATGCGCAATCCGTTTTGCAACATCCGCCCACGCCGCCGTGCGCTGTGCGGATACCAGCGCGGAAATATCATCGAATGTCACCACAAAACCCGCACGCCCCTCCTCGGCCACCGGTAATGCCCCGCCGCCGTCACGTTCGGCGGCGTCACTTACCGTCGCCACCCGGACCAGAAGGCTTCTTGCTGCGTCCCCGCTACCCAGATTAATTTCACCCTCAACGACACGCCCCGGCCGCGCGCGCGCATCCAGCAACAGCGGCTGCATTTCCGGCACTACCACCTCAAGGCTTACCCCGGCCAGATCTTCGCCCCGGCTATCGAGCAAATTCATCGCAGCCCCATTCACCAAATTCACCTTCCCGTCCGCATCCAGGCCGATAACGCCGGAAGTCACACCGCCCAGCACCGCCTCGGTAAAACGGCGGCGGCGGTCAAGTTGCAGATTGGCGCCAAGCAGCTCGCTGCGCTGCCCCTCCAGCTGGCCGGCCATGCGATTGAAGGCGCGGCTCAGCGCGCCGATTTCGTCATTGCCCGGCGTATCCTCCACTCGGGCGGACAGATCCCCGTCCCGCAGCCGTTCGGACGCCACCGCCAGCCGGCTTATCGGTTCCACCAGACGGTTCGCTAACCAGAAACCAACGGCAACCGCCGCCAACAAGACAAGCATGGCCAGCGCCAGATAGATCAATGCAAAAGCAATCTGAATGCCGCCACGCTGGCTTTCCAGAACCGCATAATCGCTGGCCGCCCGGTGCGCCTGCATTGCCGTATTCAGCACCCGTGGATCAACAAACCGGCTTACATACAGATATGCATCCAGAAACCGGTCAAGCTTCAGAAGCGCGCGCACCTGGGCATCGCGCTCGCTGGCAAGAATAACCACGTCGCCCCCGGCCGCACGGGCAATCGAAGCCGCCGATGGGGGCGTGAAAGTCCCCGAAAAGCTCATCCCCGATTTTGCCAGTATCTCGCCACTGCTGGACACAACATAGGCATCGGCAAGCGAACGCAATTGCGCCTGCTGATTGACGAGCTCCGCAAACTCGACCCGGTCTTTGTAATAAAGCGACAGGGCGCGGTTAAGGTCGTTCCCCATCGCCAGAATTTCTGCGCGGATCATCATCTTGTGTTCTTCGACATAGGCTTCGGCGACACTTACCGACGCAGAAACCACCTGCGACACCCGTGTGCCAAACCATGCCTGGAAACCGAGATTAATGGTCAGTGTCGAATAGACCGCCATGATGATGGTGGGTGTGATGGCGACCAGGCCAAACAGAATGACCATGCGCACATGCAGGCGCGATCCAGCCGTGCCACTGCGCCGCGCCATCCATAGCGCCACCAGCCGCCACGCCACCAGTATCGCCAACGCCAGCAGCAGCACCAGATCCAGCAACAGCAACCCAAGCACAAGCTGCGGGCTGGTCTCGAAGGGCGAAAAATCAGAAATCGCCAGATAGGTGGCGATCGCCGATGATAGCGCGGCCAATCCAAGGCCAAAAGTTACCTTGCCACTGGCGATCGTATCCGCATGACGCTCGACAAAACGGCGAATGGCCCCGGCAAAATCCGTGATTCTGGATTTTCGGGATACCCCCGGAATATCTGTGCCGCCTTGCGTCTGGGCGTCCATATGCTCACTGCGCCTGTTTGTTTTGTGTTGCAATGAAGCCTAACAGATTGTTGTAAAATAGCAACGCCCATCCTCGGCAAAAACCACCGGCGCATCCCGCGCCCTTAGGTCAGATCAAGCAACGCGATCCAGGCCAATCCCATCCAGGCCAGCGCAAAAAGTGAAACCAGAGCCAGAGTGTCTTTGAGCCATATATGCATGATCGTTCTCCTTAGTTTCGATATATGTACTATATTTGTTCCAATTAAGTCAACCATAATATTTTCACGTCTGCACAAATGCGATAAATCTGCGCCGAAAATCACCCCGCAACCACCACGCCTCTATCCAGCCGCAGCACCCGGTCCATGCGCGCGGCCAGCGCCGGGTTATGGGTGACGATCAGCGCGGCCAGGCCCTCATGCCGCGCCGCCGCCACCATGGTGTCGAACACCTTGTCCGCCGTTTCGCTATCCAGATTGCCGGTCGGCTCATCGGCCAGCAAAACGGCGGGGCGATTCGCAAAGGCCCGCGCAATGGCGACCCGCTGCTGCTCACCACCGGACATCTCGGCGGGGCGATGCGTTGCGCGCGCGCCCACCCCTAATTTATCCAACAGTTCCTGCGCACGGACGGCGGCGGTTGCCTTATCAACCCCCGCAATAATTTGCGGCATGGCGGCGTTTTCCAGCGCGCTGAATTCCGGCAGCAGATGGTGGAACTGATACACAAACCCAATCTCATGGCGCCGCGCCAGGGTGCGCGCCCTGTCATTCAGTTTTGAACAATCCCGCCCGTTGAGAATAACCGCACCCGAAGCAGGACGCTCCAGCAGGCCGGCAATATGCAACAATGTAGACTTTCCCGCCCCCGATGGCGCGATCAGCCCCACCACCTCGCCACGCGCAAGCTGCAGCGACACGCCCTTCAATACGCTCAAAGGCCCGGCCGCAGTGGCATAGGCATGCTGAATGTTCTGTAACGCCAGGGCAATTTCCATGGCGCTACTCGTACCGCAGCGCTTCAACGGGATCGAGCCGCGCCGCACGGAACGCCGGATACAGCGTCGCCAGCATCGAAAGCGTCAGCGCCATGATAATCACCGATATCACTTCCTTCGGATCCATCTCTGCGGGCATCTGGCTGAGGAAATAGATTTCCGGCGAAAACAGCGCGGTGCCGGTCAGTGTCGAGACCCATTGCCGGATGGCCTCGATATTGGCGCAAAACACCGTGCCGGTCAGCACGCCCGCAAGCGATCCCAGCACGCCCACACTGGCCCCGCAGATAAAGAATATCCGCATCACGCTGCCACTGGTCGCGCCCATGGTGCGCAGAATGGCGATGTCATGCCCCTTGTCCTTGACCAGCATGACCAGCCCCGAAATCATGTTCAGCGCCGCCACCAGAATGATCAGCGTAAGGATCATGAACATCACATTGCGTTCCACCTGAAGCGCGCTGAAAAAGCTGGAATTGATCTGCTGCCAGTCCACCACATGCACATTCGCGCCCGCCGCGCGGCTGACGGTTTCGCGCATCTCCAGCACCTGATCTGGGTTTTTGATCATCACTTCAATCCCGCTGACCGCATTGCCCAGCCGGAAATATTTCTGCGCCTCCGCCAGCGGCATGAACACAAAGGTGCTGTCATATTCCGACATGCCCACTTCAAAAACTGCCACAACCGGATAGGCCAGCACGCGCGGCGCGGTGCCAAAGGGCGTCGCCGTACCGCGCGGCGATAACAGGGTAAGCCGGTCACCCACGCGCACACCCAGTTTCTGCGCCATGCGTACACCGATGACAATGCCGCCATCCTGCGAAAAATCATCCAGCGTTCCCGACAGAATATGATCGGCCACCATGCTTTGCCTGGCCAGATCTTCCTGGCGGATGCCGCGCACCAGCGCCCCGCTGGCCGCACCTTCGCGCCCGCTGGCCATTACCTGCCCCTCAATAATGGGGGCCACCCGCACCACCCCATCCACTTTGCTGATCCGTGCGGCGGCCGGATCGAAGTCTTCCAGCGGCCCGCCCAGCCCCTGCACGACCATATGTCCATTGACCCCCAGAATCCGCGACATCAGGTCAATGCGAAACCCGTTCATCACCGCCATGACAATGATCAGCGTCGCGACCCCCAGCCCGATCCCGATAAAGGAAATCGCAGTAATGACCGACACAAAACCTTCGCGCCGCCGCGAGCGCAGATAGCGCCCGGCCACCATCCATTCGAATGCGGAAAATGGGGTGCTCACCACGCGCATCTTTCGTTGTCATCGCGAGCGAAGCGTGGCGATCCAGGAGCCACAAACACAGGCCCTCGTGAGAGACACTGGATTGCCACGCTTCGCTCGCAATGACGGAACAGGAGGGAGCGGTTCACTACAAATTCATCCTCAATTTGGGACCTGCATCTTCAGGCGGAACGACAATTCAGAGAAATAGGAGTTTTTAGCGACTTGTCTTATAGTTTAGACCGTTTCATTATTTGACGGAAGAACCCCACAAGGCGTGTCATCCCGGACTTGTTCCGGGATCCAGGAGCCACACGGGAAAGCCTGTGTTTGTGACTCTGGACCCCGCAACAAGTGCGGGGTGACACCCTGGGTGGGGCGGCTCTACCCAATTGCAGAACGCTCTATATAGTTTACGGCCAATTTCCACAGCAAGCTTTATAGCTTGCCGGGTCAAAACGCCATACAGTAGCTGATTATTCCCATGACCGTGAAAATGACCATGAAAAACCCGCCGCACCCCGGCCTGACCGTAAAGCATGATTGCCTTGAAGCGTTGGGGCTGAGCGTAACCGCTGGCGCCGTGGCGCCTGGCGTCACACGGGTGACGCTCAGTAAACTGATCAATGGCCAGAGCGGCATTTCTCCCGAAATGGCCGTGCGGCTTGCCAGGGCGTTCGGCAGCAGCGCCGAAACCTGGCTCGGCATGCAGATCGATTACGACCTGGCACGGGTGCGCAACAAAGGCAATGTCACCGTGCGGCGCGTGGCTAGGGCGGGGTGAGGTCTGGGGGATATAAAACGTTTCTGAAAACTGTCATGTCAAGACCTGACCCCGATTTTGGGGTCAAACTCGATTGACCTTGATGTGACCCCATTGACCTGCATTGATCCCCAAAGGCCTGAGTTTGCGGCTCCTGGATTGCCCGGATAAACCGGGCAATGACAATGTTGGGTGGAATACGCGTAAATGTGATCAGAAAACACTCCAGCGGCTCAAGCAACGTTCTGTTACCTACGCGAAGTGCGCAGATAATCCTTGACAAACTACGTGATTCGCGTATATATGCCTATGCAGTTCGAATGGGACTCAGCCAAAAGCGAGAAAAACTTGCAGGATCGCGGGTTTGGCTTTGAGTTTGCTGCGGATATTTTCTCGGGTCCGGTGCAAACGGCCATGGATGAGCGCCGGGATTACGGCGAACAGCGCATCATTGCGGTGGGTGAAGTTGCAGGCAACGTTCTGGTTGTCGTCTATACCGATCGCAACGATGTGCGCCGGATTATTTCCGCAAGGTTCGCCAATAGAAAGGAGCGTGAAGAATGGCAATTGTTCGCAAGACGCTGAAACAGGTTCATGCCGCAGTTCCGAAGGCTGACCTTCGAAAACTCCGGGTCCCCAGCGACGAGGAGATTGCCCGCCAGATTGCGGATGATCCGGATACGGCCCCTCCAGTCACTATCGATATGCTGATCGCGCCGCAGAATTTACGTCGGCAGTTAAATCTAACTCAGGAAAATTTTGCCGCAGCGCTCGGCATTCCAGTGGCAACTTTGCGCAACTGGGAACAGGGCCGCAACGCCATTGATCCGGCGGCGCGCGCCCTTCTGACGCTGGTAGCAACCGACCCCGAAGGAGCGCTTGCGGCGCTTGCCGCTACGCGCGCGGCCTGAAGACATCCTGGCGAAAAAACAGGGGTCAGAAAAAACAGGGGTCAGAAAAAACAGGATGTGTCTCGCGCGACCAGAGCGTGATGGTTTCATATCCATGCACATCTTTCAATGTCATCAATGACGGAACGGGAGGGAGCGGTTCACTGCAAATTCATCCTGTTAACCCGCCAGCAGTTTAAGCGCGGCCTCAACGCTGAGTTCAACCCGTTTGCCGGTGGCGCGGTTTTTCACTTCAACGACGCCGTTCTTCACGCCCTTGGGGCCGATGATGGCCTGCCAGGGCAGGCCGATCAGGTCCATGGTGGCGAATTTTCCGCCTGCGCGTTCATCGCTATCGTCATAGAGCACGTCTTTTCCGGCGGCGCACAGCTTTGCATATAAATCCGCACAGGCCGCATCCACGGCCCCATCACCCGCCTTGAGATTGATCAGGCCAATGTCGAACGGCGCAACGGCTTCGGGCCAGATGATGCCGTTATCGTCATGGCTCGCCTCGATGATGCCCGCCACCAGACGCGATACGCCGATGCCATAGGATCCCATCTCAACGGTGATCAGCGAACCATCCGGCCCCGTCACCCTGGCGTTCATCGCGGCGGAATATTTGGTGCCGAAGTAGAAAATATGCCCGACCTCGATGCCGCGCGCGGTGGTGCGTTTGTCTGCGGGCACTTCCTTTTCATAGCGCGCCGCGTCATGCTTTTCATCGGTCGCGGCATAGAGCGCGGTCATGCCATCGACCAGCGGCTGCAAATCCGACGCATAGTCGATATTTTCCGCCGCCCAGTCGCGCGCCAGCGTGTCGGCGTGGCAGAACACTTCGCTTTCGCCGGTGTCCGCCAGAATGATAAATTCATGGCTGAGATCGCCGCCAATCGGCCCGGTGTCGGCGGCCATCGGAATGGCCTTCAGCCCCATGCGGGCGAAGGTGCGCAAGTAAGCGATGAACATGGCGTTATAGGAACGCCGCGCACCCGCCGCGTCAATATCGAACGAATAGGCGTCCTTCATCAGAAATTCGCGCCCGCGCATAATGCCGAAACGCGGGCGGATTTCGTCGCGGAATTTCCATTGAATATGATACAGATTGCGCGGCAGATCACGGTAGCTGCGCACGGTGTTGCGGAAAATATCGGTGATCATTTCCTCGTTGGTGGGGCCAAACAGCATGTCGCGTTCATGGCGGTCGGTAATGCGCAGCATCTCCTTGCCATAATCGTCATAGCGGCCGCTTTCGCGCCACAGATCGGCGGACTGGATGGTGGGCATCAGCAGTTCAATGGCCCCGGCGCGGTTTTGCTCCTCGCGCACAATCTGCTCGATCTTGCGCAATACCCTCAGGCCCAGTGGCAGCCAGGCGTAAATCCCCGCGCTCATCTGGCGAATCATTCCCGCGCGCAACATCAGCCGGTGCGAGACGATCTGCGCCTCGGACGGGTCTTCCCTCAATACGGGCAGAAAGAATTGCGATAGCTTCATGATGGGCCTGCTTCCATTACCGGGTTTGCCAACAGCGGATTGAATGTGACTTTTAGGCAATGGCAGGGGATATAGCAATCATCAGGCAATATAAGACGAAGCGGATCACAGGCCCTGGTGCGCACATTCCGGCGAGGCCGTCCCAGACGCGCCGCGGTATAGAGGCTGCCCATTGAAATCGAGCGTCGTCTCACCTTCTAAATTCTTTACCTGGACCTTGCCAATTTTGGCACGCGGCAGATAGGGGGCGGGGTCTTGCGCACCCGCGACGCTGCCCGCCAGATCGGCGTCTATTTCAATATCGAAATTTTGCGGAACCGCTATCTGCGCCGCCCCATCCGGGCCGGCGGGCAGATCGGCGGGGGCCACCGGCTTTCCCGCTACGACGTCGCGGCCAGGCTGATAGGCCACGTCCGCATCTGGAACATGGCGTTCAATCACCTGGCATTTCGTGGTCTGCTCAACCTCAACCACCGCCGCCCACGCCGGAAGCGCGGCGATCTGCATAATGATTAACAACACTATAATTCGATTGGTCATGCAATAAGCTTTAAGAGGGTTTTGTTAAGCTTCTGTGAAAATGACAATCTTCCACAATTAAAGTAACGGCCATACACGTATAAGTACAGTAAATGTCGATATTTTTGAACAAGCCTTAGAAAATTACAAAAAAAGAATCGAAAAGTGTTTTTTATTGCGTGACTCTTCCAAATAGACGGAATAGGTTGCTTCCAACAAAGAGGCATTGCCACACAGTATGGCTGGCCCGAGTTTAGGGGGAGAAACATCTAGGGACGCGAAAGCGGCTCACCATTTTACAGGCCTCAGGGTTTAATATCCGCAAGGTACTGTTTCCATGGGGATGTAAAAACAATAATAACCCAACATCCGCAAGACTTTCGAGTCTTGCTTTTTTTTGCCTTATACTATCTCAAACACTGTTGAAATATGAAATTTGCCCGCGAATACCGGTTGGATCGGGCGATTAATGGCGCCGCAAACCAATCGTCCCTCCGGTGCGCCCCTCCCCTTTGATCTCCATTGACCCCTCCCCCAATGACCCTCATTCGTTTGCCGAAAAACCTATTGACTTATCGCACATTATTGTATTGATATCTCTATCAATATGACTAATGCTGCTGCATTATTCGTTCAATCAGGAACCTGGCGCATGTTGCAACGCCGGGGTTAAGGCGGAGGATCCGAACATGTCAGTCAATCAGGCCACCAAAATAGATGTAAGCAAAATTCCACTGGACGAAATTGATGTCAGCGATCCAATGCTGTTTCAAAACGATACGATCGGGGAATATTTCAGGCGGTTGCGCGCGGAGGATCCCGTGCATTATTGCGCTAAAAGCCCTAACGGCCCGTACTGGTCGGTGACAAAATTCAACGATATTGTCCGGGTCGACACGGACCACAAGGTCTTTTCTTCGGATGCGGCCCGGGGCGGCATCGTGCTCGGCGGTATCGGCGTGCCAACCGAGGAGTCCGCCATGGGCGGGCTGGAAATGTTTATCGCCATGGACCCGCCCAAGCATGATGCACAGCGCAAGGTGGTAAGCCCGGTTGTCGCGCCAAATAATCTTGAAACGCTGGAGCCGATCATTCGCGAGCGCGCCGCCGCCATCCTCGATTCGCTGCCGGTTGGGGAAGAAATCGACTGGGTTGACAAGGTTTCCATCGAACTGACCACCATGACGCTGGCCACTCTGTTTGATTTTCCCTGGGAAGAACGGCGCAAGCTGACCCGCTGGTCCGACGTTTTGACCGCATCACCGGGCAATGGCGTCGATAGCTGGGAGCAGTGGCAGCAGGAATTGACGGAATGCGGCATGTATTTCAAAAATCTGTGGGATCAGCGCGTGGGCGGCGAACAGAAACATGATCTGATTTCCATGCTCGCCGGTTCACCCGCCACGTCCAACATGCCGTTCCAGGAATTTCTGGGCAATCTGATGCTGCTGATCGTCGGCGGCAACGACACAACGCGCAATTCCATCAGTGGCGGCGTCCTGGCGCTTAACCAGAACCCGAAGGAATACGCCAAGCTGATGAATGACCCAGGCCTTATCCCCGGCATGGTGTCGGAAATCATCCGCTGGCAGAGCCCCATCACGAGCATGATGCGCACAGCCTTATGCGATGCCGAGGTTGGCGGCAAAAAGATCCGTGAAGGCGATAAGGTCGTCATGTGGTATCTGTCCGGCAACCGTGACAGCGAGGTGATCGAGCGGGCCGACGAATTCCTGATCGACCGCAAAAACCCGCGTCAGCATCTGTCCTTCGGTTTCGGCATTCACCGCTGCGTCGGCAACCGTGTGGCGGAATTACAGTTGCGCATCATCTGGGAAGAGATCGTCAAACGCTTCAGCAAGGTTGAGGTCGTGGGCGAGCCGGTCAGAAGCCTGTCGCATGTCATCCACGGATTCACCAGGATGCCGGTAATACTGCACGCCCGTTAAGGGGCTGCGCGCAATTCGCACAACAACAGACAGGTTATAGAATGCCTAAAGTGACTTATATCGAGGACAACGGGACCAGGCATGTCGTGACCGTAGCCAGCGGCACTACCGGTCGCGACGCCGCGATCAACAACGACATTCCGGGGATCGACGGCGATTGCGGCGGGGTTTGCGCCTGCGCCACCTGCCACGTCTATGTGGACCCCGCATGGCTCGACAGGGTAGGCAGGGCCGCGCCAGGCGAAATGGAAGCCGAACTGCTTCAATTCGCCGAAGATTTCCGCGAAACCAGCCGCCTTGCCTGTCAGATCAAAATCACCGGCGAACTTGACGGCCTGGTCCTGAATATCCCCCCAGGCCAGCACTAAGCGACACCACCGGATTCATTGCCGCCGGGCCTTGCCAAAGACCCGGCGGCTTTTTTGTGCGCTGCGGCCAGTTCAAATCCTGTCGGCTGAAATCAGAGGCTTTCTAAAAGTTGTTTACCTGCACGCGCATTCGCCGCATCATGGGGGCATGAATCCATTGCCACAATAATAAAAGGGAAGAAACCATGTCGATCCAGCAGCATAGCTCGCCGGGCGCGCTTGAAGGTGTGCGGGTTATTGATTTTACCGGGGTTATTGCCGGGCCCTATTGCGCCCGCCTGATGGCGGATCTGGGGGCCGATGTCATCAAGGTGGAACCCCCCATCGGCGATCTGCTGCGCATGACCATGCCGCGCCGCAAGGGCCGCAGCACCTATTTCGGACAGTTGAACGCCGGCAAGAAAAGCGTCTGCCTGGACCTGAAAGACCCGCGCGCTGTCGAATTGATCTTGCAGCTTGCCGCAAAAAGCGATGTCGCCATCCAGAATTTCCGCCCCGGCGTGATGCGCGGTTTCGGCCTTGGCTATACGCATATGAAGGCGCGCAACCCGAAAATCATCTATTGCAACATGTCCGGCTTTGGCCAGGAAGGCCCCGCCGCCGACTGGGCGGCGTTTGCCCCCATCATTCACGCCTCCGCCGGGCTGGATATGGCCATGATGACCTGGCAGGAAGACAAGAACAAGCCCATCAATGGCTCGGTCCCGTTCGCCGACTATATGACCGGCGTACATGGCAATGCCGCAATTGTGGCGGCCCTGTTCCGGCGCGAACGCACCGGCAAGGGCGAGGAAATCGACATCGCCATGACCGAGGTGATTTACAACGCACTGACCAATGAATTGCAGGAAGCAAACTTTAACACGACCGGCGCACGGCTGGTTTACCGCGCACTAAAGGCGAAAGACGGCATGTTTGTCGTCAATCCGCTGTCGCCGAATAATTATGCCGACCTCAGCAGATCCTGCGGCCACCCGGAATGGCCGGTGAAATATCCGCTGCAGGTTGCCGAGCGCCAGCAGAACTGGATAAATATGCTGAACGAGGTTGAAGAGTGGGCCAAAGACCGCACCGTTGACGAGGTGGAAAACATCATCCGTGAAGGCGGTTGCCCGGTCGGGCAGTTGCGCCGTGTTGAAGACGCCCTGCAACAACCGCAATCCGTGCTGCGTAAAAGCGCCGTGGAAATCGAGGATGGCGCGGGTTCATTCCGGGTCGCGAATACGCCGCTGCGCATGTGCGATTCCGAATCGCGGATACGCGAGCATGTGCCGTTCCTGGGCGAGAACAATGCGGAAATCCTGAGCGGCCTGTTAGGCCTGCCGCAGGCGGATTTCGACAAACTGGTGGAAGAAGGCGTGATACAAAAAGAAAAGGCTGTTGCATAGGCATGGAGGAATTCCGCAAAAAGCTGTATGCCAGTTTTGATTTTGCGCTGATCCCGATAGCGGATTTTCTGATCCGCCATGGGCTGACGCCCAACAGGCTTTCTGTGATTGGACTTTTGCTGAATTTCCTGGCCGCTTTCTGCATTCTGCAGGGCGGCCTGTTCATTGGCGGGTTTATCTATCTGTTTGCCGGACTTGTTGATCTGTTTGACGGCACGGTGGCGCGGCGCGGCGGCCTGAGCACAGAGTTTGGCGCATTTCTCGATTCGAATTTCGACCGCATCGCGGAAGGCGTGATTTTCGCCGCCATCGCCTATCTGTTCGCTGACCAAGGCAACGCCGTTACCGCATCGGTCGTCGTCTTGGCGTTGCTGGGATCATTCATGGTCAGCTATACCCGCGCGCGCGCCGAGGCGCTAGGCCTTGTGGGCAAAAGCGGTTTTGCGTCACGCTTTGAACGCCTGCTGCTGATTTCGATCGCGCTGATGGCGGGTTTTCTGGAAATGGCGATTTATGTGCTGACCATCTTCACCCTTGTCACGGTAGCACAGCGCACGTGGTCAACCTACTGGCAGTTGGAAGAAAGAAAAGCGGGGACCGTTCCCCCGCTTTAATTTGACAAGCGCGATGTACATCACATCGTCGTATAGCCGCCATCGACAACGATTTCAGCACCCGTGATATAACTTGATTCGCCCGACGCCAGGAACAGCACCGGATAGGAAACCTCGCGCGGTTCGGCCGGGCGGCGCAGAATGGTGGTGCCAAGGAATGCTTTCTCCGTTTTCTCATTCACCAGAAAGTCCTGGGTCATCGGTGTACGGATAATACCCGGATGAATGGAATTGGCGCGGATGTTGAACGGGGCATATTCCACCGCCACGGATTTGGTCAGAATGCGCACCGCGCCCTTGGCCGCCTGATAGGCCGCAGCGCCCGCCATGCCGATAATGCCGGCGATGGAGGAGATGTTAACAATCGATCCGCCGCCAGCCTTCTGCATCGCGGGCAGAATATGCTTGCAGCCGTAAAACACGCCTTTGACATTGATGTCCAGCATGCGGTCCAGCTCTTCGCCTGTGGTGTCCTGGGTGGTTTTCATGATCAGGATGCCGGCATTGTTCACCAGAATATCTACCCGGCCAAACGAGGCCATGGCCTGATCGACGGCTGCCTTCCATTCCGCCTCCTTCGCCACATCAAATTTGATGAACAGGCCCTGCCCGCCCTTGCCATTGATCATTGAGACGGTTTCGCGGCCGCCCGCCTCGTTGACGTCTGAAACAATGAGGCTCGCGCCGTGTTCGGCCAGCAGCAGTGCATGTTCGCGCCCCATGCCGGAACCGCCGCCGGTTACAAATGCTATTTTACCTTCTACTCGTCCCGCCATGATTTTTCTCCCTGCTGAGTGCTGTTTTTATACGGTGGTATAGCCGCCATCGACCATGATTTCCGCGCCGGTGATATAGCTGGACTCACTCGACGCCAGGAACAATACCGGATAGGCCACCTCGCGTGGTTCCGCTGCACGGCGCAGAATGGTGGAGGCCAGGATCGCCTTTTCGGAATCCGGGGTGGCCATCAGATCCTTGGTCATCGGTGTGCGAATAACGCCAGGATGAATGGAGTTGGCGCGAATATTATATGGCGCATATTCCACCGCCACGGACTTGGTCAGAATGCGCACCGCGCCCTTTGACGCCTGATAGGCCGAAGCCGCAGGCGCACCGATCACCCCATAGATCGAGGAAATATTGATGATCGATCCGCCGCCCGCCTTCTGCATCGCGGGCAGGATATGCTTGCAGCCATAGAACACGCCTTTGACATTGATATTCAGCATACGGTCCAATTCTTCGCCGGTTGTGTCCGCCATCATCTTCATCATGAAGATGCCGGCATTGTTCACCAGAATATCGACCCGCCCGAATGTGGACACCGCCTGATTGACGGCGGATTGCCATGCGGCCTCGCTCGCCACGTCAAAATTGATGAACAGGCCCTGCCCGCCCTTGCTGTTGATCATCGAAACCGTTTCACGGCCGCCCGCTTCGTTCACGTCTGAAACGATAATGCTGGCCCCTTCTTCAGCCATCAAAAGCGCATGTTCGCGCCCCATGCCGGAGCCGCCGCCAGTTACAAACGCAATTTTACCTTCTACCCGTCCCGCCATTTGTTCCTCCCTGTTTATTTTAAGGCACCCTAGATACTTCAATATCGTATGGCAATCCTATTGATTCCATGATCAACAAGATATCGGGCGCATCCATTGGCTTTTCACAGCCACCTATTTAGTATAACAGTTAATACAGAAATTAGGATCGCACATCACCCGGCACGGGGCATAACCGGCGGGACATCAGGAGGAAAACATGCACGCATTATTCGAAAAACAGGGCCATGTGGCCATCATCACCATGAACCGGCCCGAGGCGCTGAATGCGCTTAGCCCGGAAATGCTGTGCCGCTTGGTCGATTACTGGAAGGAAGTGCGCGACAATCCCGATATTCGCGTCGCCGTCGTCACTGGCGCTGGCCCGAAATCATTTTGCTCGGGCGCCGATCTTGGCCAGTTGATCCCGCTGTTTACCGGCGCGCGCACCCCGCAAAACGATTATGAAAAGCGCGTGGTCGAAGATCGCGGCCTGACCGGCATCGGCATTCTGCGGGATTTTGACACCGTAAAGCCCGTCGTGGCGGCGGTGAACGGTTTCGCAGTCGCGGGCGGCACGGAAATGCTGCAAGGCACCGATATCCGCGTGGCGTCCGAAAAGGCCCGCTTTGGCCTGCAGGAAGTCAAATGGGCGATCTTCCCCGGCGGCGGTTCCACCGTGCGCCTGCCCCGGCAAATTCCCTATTGCCGGGCCATGGAAATCCTGATCACCGGCGATCTGATCAGCGCCCAGGAAGCGCTTGCCATCGGCCTGATCAACAAGGTCGTGCCGCAGGAAAAGGTCATGGATGCGGCCATGGAATATGCCGCCAAGCTGGCCAAGAACGGCCCCATCGCCGTGCAGGCGATCCGCCGTTCGGCGCGCGAATGTATCGGCTACCCGGAAAAAGTGGCGCTGGAAATGGAAAGCAAATTCGCCGCCCCTGTATTAAAAACCGAAGACGCGGTCGAAGGCCCGCGCTCGTTCATGGAAAAGCGCGAACCGGTTTTCAAAGGCCGTTAAAACAGCCCGGGTTTAGACTGGATCGTTTTGCGATCCGGTTGAGACGCACCCGGTTTTCTTGCGCATCGTTGATCCCCTCCCTAACCCTCCCTTTCCAAGGGGAAGGAACCACGCACCGGGTTTCTCCTCCCCTGAAAGGGGGAGGCCGGGAGGAGGTCCGATTCGACCCGGTCACATTTTGCTATAGCGCCCTTCGCGGCGGATCATTTGCCTGTCCTATTTCCTCAAAATATCGCTGATTTCGCGCAACTGGGTGCGGGCGCGCAGCAGGTAGAACCCCTGTACGGCAAGATGTGAATTGGGAAACAGCCCATCCGGCGCGCCGTTGGTGACCACCCAGGGATCGAGCGCCGCCGCCTCATGAAGGCTGTTCAGCATCTGGGCATACACGCCCGCCAGTTCGCGTTCGCGCAGCACATTTTCAAAATCCCCGCCCAGGGCGCGCAGCACCACATAGTAGGCGTAGGTCTGGCCTTTGACGTTGTAAAACATATCATCGGCCTGAAAATCGACAAAATCAGACGAATGTTCCGCCACATGGCGCTCCAGCACCGCCGAGCTTGAGCCGAGATCGAGCGCGATGCGTTCCATCGTCGCCAGCAGATTATCGCCACGCCGTTCAAACACAGCTTTTCCATCCACCAGACGGCGATTGTAATTTTCCAGCGCCTTGCGGGCTTTTTCATATTGTTCCTCGGACGTGGCCGTGGGCGCCAGACTGACAGAAGGATCCCATACCCAGACAGTGCCGGAATATTGCAGCAGGCCGGAAGCATTTTTCAGATCCGCATCAATCTCGCTGGATCCGCGTGTGCGGCCAATCTGATCGGCCAGTTCAAACGAAAACCGCGCCAGCGCGGAGATGATGCCCTGCTGATAAGCGGGCATATTATCGAGCATGGCGCTGGGGGTGAAAAATGGATTGTTCGCCACCCAGCCGGATTTGTTGACCTCGCGATCAATCAGCGCCGCCGCCACCGCCACCGCGCGGCTTTGTCCGGGTTGCAGGCTATCGGCGCTAACATCAAAGCTGAGATCGTCATTGATCGTGTGCCACCACAGCATGCCGACCGGGTAATACAGGATCAGCATCAGCGCCAGAATACCGGTCACCCGGCGTAACACACGCAATGGCACCCGCGCGCGCACGGTCGCCAGCCATTCCTGTAATGTTTCGAGTATCCGCATGATGGTCCTCGCTGTTAATGGGGTCGAATAAAGCCTACCACATCATACACATCCGCCAAAACCGGGGCTGCAATAGCGCGCGCGCGGGCGGCGCCGTCGGCCAGAACACCCTCGACATAGGCCGGATCGGCCATGAGGCGCTTCATTTCAGCCCCGATGGGGCCCAATTTTTCCACACATAAATCCGTCAACTGCCCCTTGAAACGGGAAAACTCCGCACCTGCAAATTCGCGCAATACATCTTCGGCGCGCGTGTCAGACAGCGCCGCATAGATGCCAACCAGATTGCGCGCTTCCGGCCGTTCTTTCAGATCCGCTGCGGTTTGCGGCAGGGGTTCGGGATCGGTGCGCGCCTTGCGGATTTTTTTCGCAATCGTATCGGCATCGTCATTCAGATTAATGCGCGACAGATCGCTCGGGTCGGATTTGCTCATTTTTTTGCTGCCGTCCTTCAACGACATAATGCGCGCGCCTTCGGGTTGCAATAGGGCCTCGGGTTGCGGAAAGAAATCCGGCGCGCTGAAATCCGTATTGAATTTTTGCGCAATGTCGCGGGCCAGTTCCAGATGCTGGGTCTGATCCTCGCCAATCGGCACATGGGTGGCGCGGTAGGCCAGAATGTCGGCGGCCATCAGATTGGGATAGGCGTACAGGCCGACACTGGCTTTTTCGCGGTTGCTACCCGCCTTGTCCTTGAACTGTGTCATGCGGTTCAACCAGCCGATGCGCGCCACACAGTTGAATATCCATGCCAGTTCCGCATGCTGGGGAACCTGGCTCTGGTTGAAAATGATATGCGCTTTGGGGTCAACGCCTGCGGCGATAAAGGCGCTGGCGACCTCGCGTGTGGCGTTGCGCAGTTCGCTCGGTTCCTGCCAGACCGTGATCGCGTGCATATCCACGACGCAATACAGGCAGGAATAAGATTGCTGTAACCGCACAAAATTGCGGATGGCGCCCAGATAATTGCCGAGATGCAGATTGCCGGTCGGTTGAACGCCGGAAAAGACAAGGGGTTTATGCGTGGTCATGGTAACGGTTCTGGCCCTGTTTGCAGAATGATGTGGAGCTTTATCGGCCTTGCCCGGACCAGCGTCAAGTTATCGCCGCAGGGACGAACGCAAATCCCCCAGGGTGATCGCCCCGCTGACATGGCACAGCACCGCAAAAATCACGATGCCGCCCAGCACCAGTGCCGCCAGCGCGGCCATTCCCGCCATGCCCGCATTGGCGACAAGCCAGGGTGACAGCATAACCGCACCCGCCCACAGGGCGAGGCAAAACCCGGCGCAACTCAGCGCAATGCGCGGCAGCCTGACCGCCGATTGCGTATCCAGTTTCATGTGCCCGTGACGCCGCAGCGAAAACCACAGCAGCCCTGCATTCAGCCAGGCGGCCACCGAGGTCGCAATCGCAATCGAAATAAAGCCGATCCAGAAATACAGTCCAACCGACAGGATGATATTCAGCACCACACCGGCGGCGGCGAATTTAAGCGGCGTCATGGTGTCTTCGCGCGAATAAAATGCCGGCGAGAAAATCTTGATCAGCACATAGGCCGGAAGCCCAATGGCAAACCCCGCCGCCGCCATCGCTGTTGCATTGGCGTCCGCCTGCGTGAATGCGCCGCGCGTGAACATCACATCGACAATCTGCCCCGGAATAATCAGCAATGCGAGGGCCGCTGGCACCGTCAGCAGCAACCCGAATTCCAGCGCCCGGTTCAGACTCCATAACGCACCCGCCTCATTACCTTCGCGCAGGCGGCGCGATAGATCCGGCAGCAGCACGACGCCAATGGCCGTACCAATGGCGCTAAGCGGCACCTGGTACAGCCGGTCGGCATAATACAGATAGGACACCGCGCCCGCATGCAGCGATGCGATAATCGTCCCGATAAACAGATTGATCTGCGCGATGCCGCCGGAAATCGCGCCGGGTCCGGTCAGCGCCAGCAGGCGTTTGACATCCGGCGTCAGGCGCGGCCAGGGCAGACGCAGGCGCATGCCCGCCCGGTTGGCCGCAACAACCAGCATCAGAAACTGCGCCACGCCCGCCACCGCCACCGCCCAGGATAAAGTCTCGCCGGGCCAGCCGAACGCGGGGATGACCAACGCCAGCGCAATGATCAGAATGCAGTTGAACAGCGCCGGCGTCAGGGCCGCGACGGCAAACTGCATCAGCGAATTAAGAATGCCGCCATACAGCGCCACCAGCGACACAAACAATAAATACGCAAACATGATGCGCCCGAACAGCACCACATTGGCGAACTGTTCCGCATCGCCTGCAAAGCCCGGCGCCAGCATGAACATCAGCGTGGGCATGAAAATTTCCGCCAGTATCGTCAGTATAAAGAGGATGGCCAGCAGCACCGACAGGGATTGTTCGGCAAATTTTCGCGCCGCGTCTTCGCCCTCGCTTGCCAGTTTGCCCGCAAACAGCGGCACAAAGGCCGAATTAAACGCCCCTTCCGCGAACAGGCGGCGGAACAGATTGGGCAACCGGAAACTGACAAAAAACGCATCCGCCAGCGGCCCCGCCCCCAGCATGGCGGCGATCAGAATATCGCGCACGAACCCCAGTACGCGGCTAAGAAGCGTCCCGCTGCCGACGGTTACCGCCGATCGAATGAATGACATTGTGTTATGTTTTCCTGACAGACTCGGAGGAGTGTGAATCGGGTGATGCGCCAATCTATTCGAAAACCGTTATAGTGCAAAATGCCTATTCATTGAGCGTTTTTCCGGGTAAGACTACATCTCTGTGCGAATTGAATCGCAACTGTCTCCGCGTCATTGCGAGGAACGAAGCGACGCGGCAATCCAGGGGCCACAAACGAGCGCCCTACCGCGTGACTCCTGGATTGCCACACGGCTACGCCGCTCGCAATTGACACGGGAGGGGCTGGGCAAACAAGAAATTTCAGGGCGGGGGACGCTTATGGACACGACACAAACCAGCGCATCAGTTGGCGCGGATGTTTTCTTCATTCTGATGGGGGCAATCCTCGTATTCGCCATGCATGGCGGCTTTGCCTTTCTGGAAGCAGGCACTGTGCGCTACAAGAACCAGGTTAATGCGCTGGTCAAAATCCTGGTCGATTTTGCGGTCTCGACGGTGGTGTATTTCTTTGTCGGCTATTCGGTCGCCTACGGCATTGATTTCCTGACCAGCGCGCAGGTGCTGACCGGCGCCGCACAAGCCGAAGGCTATAAGTTCGCGGCCAGCGGCTATGATCTGGTGAAGTTTTTCTTCCTGCTGACCTTTGCCGCCGCCATCCCCGCCATCATTTCGGGCGGCATTGCGGAGCGCATGAAATTCTGGCCGCAGGTGCTGGCCAGCGCCATCATTGTGGCGCTGGTGTATCCGCTGTTCGAAGGCATGGTGTGGGGCACGCGCTTTGGTTTTCAGGACTGGCTGCAGGCCAGCTTCGGCTATCGCTTTAACGATTTCGCGGGTTCCGTAGTGGTGCATGCGGTGGGCGGCTGGATCGCGCTGGGTGCGGTCATCACGCTGGGGGTGCGGCGCGGGCGCTACACGGCGGCGGGCAAGCCGGTGGGCATTGCGCCCTCAAACATTCCCTATCTGGCGCTGGGTTCGTGGATGCTGTGCGTCGGCTGGTTCGGATTTAATGTGATGAGCGCGCAGACGCTGGCCAGCGTCAACGGCCTGGTCGCGGTGAACTCGCTGCTGGCGATGGTGGGCGGCGTTATTGCGGCGCTGATCGCGGGCAGGAATGATCCGGGCTTTGTCCATAATGGCGCGCTGGCCGGGCTGGTGGCCGTATGCGCGGGTTCCAATGTGTTTCATCCCATCGGCGCGCTGGCCACCGGGGCCATTGCCGGGGTGATTTTCGTGGTGGTGTTCCAGCTTTGCCATAATCGCTGGAAGATCGACGATGTGCTGGGCGTATGGCCGCTGCATGGGCTGTGCGGCTTGTGGGGCGGCATTGCCTGCGGCATTTTCGGCGTCGAGGCCATGGGCGGCATGGGCGGCGTCGGCTTCATGTCGCAACTGGTTGGATCGCTGGCGGGCGCCGCCTATGCCGGGATTGCTGGTTTCGTTGTCTACGGAGTATTAAAGGCGGTGATGGGCATAAGGCTGGACGAAGAAGACGAATTCAGTGGCGCTGATCTGGCCATTCACCATATCAGCGCCAATCCGGAAAGTGATATTTCCGGGCGGTAGGGCGTTCTCTGATTAGATTGAGGCGCACTGCAGAGTGGCATGGCGGGTGAGTCGGCGGCTCAACCTGAATCAATAACGTTTAGTACGGAGTATAAATATGCCAACGGAAATGCGGCGGATTGTGTTTTCAAATGAAGAACTCATGAACGCGATTAATTTTTTTAGCTCCCCAAATATTCCAAAGATTCCAGAAGGAATCATTACTGCCGTATCTTTTGATCCAGTTAATAAAAATAATATAGCGCTAAAATTTACCAGCTATAATAGGGATGCGGAAAGAAATATAGTTATCTCCGTTGCGGATTTGGGCGCAGTGCTGATAAGTTATTGTATAAAAAACAAAATACCCATGTCAAAAAAAGCCAGCAAATCACTGAAAATTATCGGAGATAATGTCTCGCTCGAACTTGTTTTTGGAAACGACCAGATTTCCCTATAAACAACCTTTTGAGAAGTTACATCACATCTGAACCAGCTATCCCCCCGTCTTGAAATAGTCCGGTTTGCCATATAACCACAGATCGCTCCAGAGTTGCTGGCCGCCATCGACGGTGATGACTTCGCCTGTGATGAATTTTCCCGACGGGGCCGCCAGATAGGCGCAGGCTTCGGCAATGTCGTGGGATTCGCCGACATGCATCATGGGATTGGCCTGGGCGAAGGTTGCGGCGGCTTCGGGGGGGTAATTGCCAAAGCCTTCGGTTTCCACGGCGCCGGGGGCGACGCAATTGACCTGAATCCGGTGCTCGGCCCATTCCACCGCGACGGTTTTCGACAGATAGATGACGCCCGCGCGCGCCGCACAGGTGTGGGCCGCGTCCGGCATGCCGCGCCATATATCGGCGACGATATTGATGATATGGCCGGGCTTGCCCGCCGCGCGCCAGTTGCGGGCCAGGTTCTGCATCATGTACCAGGTGCCGTTCAGATTGGTGTCGATGACGGCGTTCCAGCCCTTGACCGAATAGTCGATGGCCTTTTGCGAAAACTGCCCGCCGGCATTGTTGATCTGATAATCAATGCCGCCATTGGCGAAGGCCTTGTCGATCATCGCCGCCACTGCGTCATGATCGCGTATCGACAGCGAATAGGTTTCAACCTTCGCGCCCAGTTTTTTCAGCCAGCTTTCGGAAACCGCCAGCCGTTCTTCGTTGCGCCCGCAAATCACCAGATCAGCGCCCAGCCGCGCAAACAGATAGGCGGTCGCCTTGCCGATGCCGCTGCCAGCGCCCGACACCAGTACGCGCTTGCCCTTGAACAGGTCATCGCGGAATACGGTAGGCTTTTCGGCCAACTGTTCGTCGGTGAAGCCAAACTTGCCCGGGGGGGCGTCTGCCTTGCTGTAGCGTTTGTTCATGCTCAGTCGCTCCAAGAATAATTTATGTGCGGGTTGAATCGCCAGCCCGCAGCGCCGCACCGTATTTGTAGCGGGGATGGATTCACCAGAAAAGGCCCGTGTTTTTGTCCCAGGCTTCCCGCAACAGGCACGGGGTCACACTGCCGGCGGGGTGCATTAATGTAGGCGCATTATGCTCTAAAAAAAGGCCGCCCACCATATTAATGACGCGCAGCCGTTTCTGCTACAGTTTGGCTGGTGAGGCTCCCACACGGTGTGGCAAGAACGAATTTGCTTGAAACATCCCCCAATTTCTCTATGATGCAGCGACAATCTGATGTTTTCGAGTGGGCCGCGAGCCCACTTTTTCGTTCTAGGGCCTATCTAAAGCATGACCCTTACCGGGCAAATGGATCTGATCAGCCGGATTGAGGCGATACTTGCGCCCACTGCGGAAGCGATGGGGTTTGAGCTGGTGCGTATCCGCTATGGCGGCGGCACGCGGCCAGTATTGCAGATCATGGCCGAGCGGCAAAATGGCGACATGAGCGTTGAGGATTGCGCCGAGCTTAGCCGGACGGTCTCCGCCCTGCTGGATGTGGAAGACCCGATTTCGGATGAATATGTGCTGGAAGTGTCGTCCCCCGGGATTGACCGGCCGCTGACCCGGCCGAAGGATTTCGTCCGCTATACCGGGCATCTGGCGAAGCTGGAAGTCGCGCCGCCGGTACAGGGCCAGCGCCGCTTTCGTGGCCAGCTTGCCGGATTGACGGGACCGGCGGAAGATGTGCTGCGGCTGGTTCCGGATGCAGGCGATTCCGTGGAAATTCCGCTGGCGCAGATTACCAAAGCGCAACTGGTGCTGACAGACGCACTGATTGCGGAAAGTTTGAAACGCAAACCGCAGACGGATTTCGCGGAAGAATCTTAGGGAGCAGAAAATGGCTGGTGCGGCAGTAAGTGCAAACAGGCTTGAATTGTTGCAGATCGCAGACGCGGTGGCGCGGGAAAAGAGCATCGACCAGGACGTGGTGCTGGGCGCGATGGAAGAGGCGATCCAGAAGGCCGCCAAATCACGTTATGGCGCGGAAAATGAAATTCGCGTCGAAATAGACCGCAAAACCGGCGACATCCGTTTGCACCGGCTGCTTGAAGTTGTTGAGCAACCCGAAGTGCTGGCGCGCGAAATTGCCCTTGTTGATGCACGCCGCCGTAACCCTTCGGCGGAAATCGGCGATTTTATTTCCGAAGAGCTGCCGCCGCTGGAATTTGGCCGTATCGCTGCACAAACCGCCAAACAGGTGATCGTGCAGAAGGTGCGTGATGCCGAGCGCCTGCGCCAGTTTGAAGAATATAAAGACCGTATTGGCGAAATCATCAATGGCATCGTCAAGCGCGTTGAATATGGCAATGTGATCGTCGATCTTGGCCGGGCCGAAGCCATTTGCCGCCGCGACGAATTATTGCCGCGTGAAAATTTCCGCAACGGCGACCGCATCCGCGCCTTTATTTTCGATGTGCGCAGCGAAGCCAAAGGGCCGCAGATTTTTCTGTCGCGCACCCATCCCCGCTTCATGGCGCTGCTGTTCGGACAGGAAGTGCCGGAAATTTATGACGGCATTATTGAGATCAAGGCGGTTGCGCGTGACCCCGGCAGCCGCGCCAAAATTGCCGTGCTGTCGAACGATTCATCGATCGATCCGGTTGGCGCCTGCGTCGGCATGCGCGGTTCGCGCGTTCAGGCCGTGGTCAATGAATTACAGGGCGAAAAAATCGACATCATTCAATGGAACCCGGACCATGCCTCGTTCATCGTGAACGCGCTGGCCCCGGCCGAAGTGATGAAAGTGGTGCTCGACGAAGATCTGAAACGCATCGAAGTGGTGGTGCCCGACGATCAGCTTAGCCTCGCCATCGGCCGTCGTGGACAGAATGTGCGGCTGGCGTCGCAACTGACCGGATGGGAAATCGATATTCTGACCAATTCGGAAGAATCCGAACGCCGCCAGAAAGAATTTTCCGAGCGCACCGAACTGTTCACGAACGGCCTGGATGTGGATGAAGTGGTTGCCCAGTTGCTGGCCACCGAAGGCTTTACCAGCATGGAAGAGGTGGCCTATGTGCCGCTGGATGAACTGGTCAGCATCGAAGGCTTTGACGAGGATATGGCGGAAGAGCTGCAAAATCGCGCCCGCGAATTCCTGGACACGGAACAGACCAAGGCGGATGCGGAACGCCGCAATCTTGGCGTTTCCGACGAAATTGCCGGACTTGAAGGGCTGACACCGGCAATGCTGGTAACGCTGGGCAAGGCCGGCGTCAAAAGCCTTGATGACCTGGCGGATTTGTCCAGCGATGAACTGATCGGGTTTACGGACACTGTCGATGGCGTCAAAAAACGCACGCCGGGCTTATTGGACGGGTTCGATCTGTCCGAAGATCAGGCCAATGCGATTATCATGGCCGCACGCGCCCACTGGTTTGCCGATGAAGACGCTGCCAAAGAAGGCAACTAGACGGGACGCCGATGAAAATGGTCCGCTGCGGCGGTGCATTGCAACCGGCGAAAGCCTGCCGCCAGAACGGCTGATCCGGTTTGTCCTGTCCCCGGACGGGGTTTTGACGCCCGATCTGGCGGCGGAACTGCCTGGACGCGGAATATGGGTAACCGCCAATCGGGACGTGCTGGACAAGGCCGTGGCTGGCAAAGGGTTTTCGCGCGCGGCACGGCGGCAGATTAATTTGCCACCCGACCTGGGGGATCAGATTGCAGCGCTGCTATTGCGCCGCACAATGCAGCTGCTGGGGATTGCCCGCAAGGCGGGGGTGGCGATTACCGGTCGGGAAAAGGTCGAAGCGCAGGCCAGAAGCGGGAAAATCGGGGTGCTGATCGCCGCCAGCGACGGGGCGGAAGATGGCGCGGCAAAACTGTTACGTCTGGCAAAGGCCGTAAAACCAGATATCTTTTACGTCCACTGGCTAAGTGGGGCGGAATTGAGTTTGGCATTTGGCCGCGATAATGTGATACATGCTGCCATCGCACAGGGGCGGTTGGCGGACCGGTTCGTTATGGAAGCGGGCCGTTTGTTGGGCTTTCGCGGAAAATTGAACTAAATCATACTGTTGGCCGAATTATCAGGGCAAACGAGATATGAGGCCCGCCAGTATCCTGTTTACGAAAAATCCGGGTTTACAGGCCGGTTTGGTGGTTGAAGGCGCCGCGCCTGATATATTGCGTGGAAACGAGGTAAAGGGTTGTAATGAGTGAGTCGAAAGATTCCGGTGATACAGAACTTGGCGCAGGCGCCAAGCGTACACTTAGTCTGAAAAAGACTGTTGGCGCCGGACAGGTTCGCCAAAGCTTTTCCCATGGCCGGACCAAGGCTGTGGTTGTGGAGCACAAGCGCAAGCGCACATTGAACCTGAAAGAAGATGACGAAGCCCCCGAGGCAGTAAAACAGGAAGCACCGGCGTCAACCATACAGGCTCAAGTCGCCGCCACGTCCACGCCAATCGAAGCTGCTCGTGCAACGGTAGCCAAGCAGGCCCAACCCACGATAGTAGTCAAACCTGTTCCGGAGAAAACTGAGCGCCGCCCCATGCAAACCGGAAAGGGCCGACAGGTTCTGCGCACCCTGACGGAAGACGAGCGCGTGGCGCGTGAACGTGCGCTGGCAGAATCCAGAGAAAGCGAAGCCATTAGCGCCGCAGCGGATGCAGAACGCCGCCGCACAGAAGCGTTGATGGCTCAGGCGGCGGCAGAAGCCGCTGCGCTCGCGCCGCCAGTGGAAGCTTTGGTTGAGCCCCCGGCCGTTCAGGAACCGGAAAAAAGTGTCATCCCGGCTGAACCATCCGGCAAACCGGACACCACACGCAAAAAAGAAGAAATCAAAGCCGCCATAATCGCACCGGAAGAAGATGACGATGAAGAAGGCGCCAAGGGCGCGCGCGGCAAACGCAAGCTGGCCTTGCCCAAGGCGCCTGCCCGTACGCGCGATGAACCGCGCCGCCGCGCCGGCCGTTTGACCATTCAGGCAGCCCTTGATGATGATCTGGGCGAACGGCAACGCTCGCTTGCGTCGATCCGCCGTGCACGCGAACGCGAACGCTATGCCGCAAAATCAGGCGGCCGCGAACACAAAATTATTCGTGACGTCGTGATCCCTGAAGCGATTTCCGTGACCGACCTTGCCAATCGCATGGCGGTGCGGGGCAATGAAGTGCTGCGCACCCTGCGCGCCATGGGCGAAACGGCGACAATGGACACCGTGCTTGAACCCGCAACGGCGCTGCTGGTCGTTGAGGAAATGGGGCATATTGCAAAACTTGTTGCTGAATCCGACGTCGAAATCGGCCTGGATATTCAGCAGGACGACGAAGCTGATTTGGTGACCCGTCCGCCTGTCGTCACCGTCATGGGCCATGTCGATCATGGCAAGACATCGCTGCTGGACGCATTGCGCAAGACCAATGTGGTATCCGGTGAAAAAGGCGGCATCACCCAGCATATCGGCGCCTATCAGGTCGAAATTCCCGGTGGTCAAAAAATCACCTTCATCGATACGCCGGGCCATGAAGCCTTTACCGCCATGCGCGCGCGCGGCGCCAGCGCCACCGACATTGTCGTGCTGGTGGTTGCCGCTGATGATAGCGTCATGCCGCAAACAGTTGAGGCCATCCATCACGCCAAGGCCGCCAATGTGCCCGTGATTGTGGCCATCAATAAAATGGATAAACATGACGCCAATCCTGACAAGGTGCGCCAGGAACTGCTGTCCTATGAAATTTTTACCGAACAACTGGGCGGCGAAGTGCTTTCCATCGAGGTGTCCGCGCTGAAAGGCACGAATCTCGACAAGCTTCTGGAAGCAATTTTGTTACAGGCGGAACTGCTTGATCTCAGGGCCAATCCAAAACGCAGCGCCCACGGCGTCATCATAGAAGCCAGGCTGGACAAAGGCCGTGGCCCTGTCGCGACGGTGCTGGTCAAGGGCGGCACATTGCGGCGTGGTGATATTCTGGTCGCCGGTGCGGAAATGGGGCGTGTGCGCGCCCTGGCCGATGAACATGGACGGATATTGCAGGAAGCAGGTCCATCCACCCCTGTTGAAGTTCTGGGCCTGCAAAGCGTGCCAAACGCCGGTGACGATGTGATTGTTGTCGAGAGCGAAGGCCGTGCGCGTGAAGTAAGCGACTTCCGCCAACGCAGACAGACACAATTGCGTACCACCACTGCGCCCAGCGCATCCCTGGAAGATGTGTTTGAGCAACTGAAGCGCGCCGCCATCAAGGAAATGCCAATTGTCCTGAAAGGCGATGTGCAGGGTTCCGTCGAAGCCATTCAGGCGTCACTCAACAAAATTTCCACCGAAGAGGTCCGCATACGGATATTACATGCCGGCGTAGGCGCGATCACAGAATCTGACGTTAGCCTGGCGGCGGCGTCGCACGCCCCGGTGTTCGGCTTTAACGTGCGCGCAAATAGTCAGGCCAAGGAACTGTCTGATTCATCGCGGGTTGAGATTCGTTACTACAACATCATTTACGATCTGATCGACGATGTGCGCAATGTCATGTCCGGCATGCTGGTGCCGGAACGCCGCGAAACCATGCTGGGCAATGCGCGGGTTCTGGATGTTTTCAAAGTATCAAAAATGGGCAAGGCGGCAGGCGGGCTGGTCACCGAAGGCGTGGTGCGGCGCGGCGCGGGTGTGCGCGTCATCCGCGACAATGTTGTGCTGCATGACGGTTCACTGTCCAGCCTGCGGCGCTTCAAGGACGAAGTGAAGGAGGTTCACGCCGGCACAGAATGCGGCATGGCGTTTGAAAACTTCCAGGATCTTCGTGTGGGCGACATCATCGAATGCTTTGAAGTCGAGCATATCGCGCGTACGCTTTGAGCCGCGCTTACCAGTTATAACCGAGGCAATCATGTCTGCATCACGCGGCGGCAGTGGCCGTCAAGCCGGGCGGCCCCCGGTGCGGGAGCGTTCGCAACGGCAATTGCGCGTTGGCGAAGAAATTCGCCACCGGCTGTCCGAAATTCTGATGCGCGATGAGGTGCGCGACCCCGATCTCGCGGGGCACTCGATCACCGTGACCCAGGTGCAGATCAGCCCCGATATGAAACAGGCGCTGGTCTATGCCCGGCCGCTTGCTGGTGATGTGGAAACCTCCAAAAAAGTCATTGCCGCGCTAAACCGTTCAGCGGGATTTCTGCGCGGGCGGCTGGGCCGGGAAATCACCATCCGGCATACGCCGGAATTGCGTTTCGCGACGGATGAAAGCTTTGACAAGGCCGATGCGCTGGACCGCCTGCTGCGCTCCAAACCCGTTGCGCGGGATCTGGATAAATAATGGGCAGGCGGGGCAGTAAAAAGGGAAAGCCGGTCAATGGCTGGGTCTGCGTAGACAAACCGGTGGGGGTAACCTCGACCCAGGTGGTGGGCAAGGTGCGCTACGCCTTTGATGCACAAAAGGCCGGGCATGCCGGGACGCTTGATCCACTGGCCAGCGGCATCCTGGCGATTGCCCTGGGCGAGGCCACCAAGACCATTCCCTATGCGGTCGATACCCGGAAAACCTATCGATTTACAATACGCTGGGGCGAACAGACCAGCACGGATGATGCCGAGGGGCATGCCATCGCCACCAGTGACGTGCGCCCGGACGAAGCCGCCATCCTGGCGGCATTGCCCGAGTTCACCGGCGAAATCATGCAATTGCCGCCCCGCTTTTCGGCTATCAAGCTGGCAGGCGCCCGGGCCTATGATCTGGCCAGAGCCGGGGAGGAGTTTGAACTGAAGCCCCGCCCGGTATCCGTCATTGCATTTCGCCTGCTGGAGCTACAGGACGCAGATAACGCCATTTTTGAGCTGATTTGCGGCAAAGGCACCTATGTCCGCTCGCTGGCCCGCGACCTGGGCCTGCGGCTGGGCAGCGCCGCGCATGCCCGCGATATACGCCGATTGCGGGTGGGTCCGTTCAGCGAAGCCAATGCGATTTCGCTGGAAAAGCTGGAACAATTGGTTCATAACCCGTCCCTGTCGGAGCATTTGCTGCCGGTTGAGACCCCGCTGGACGACATCCCGGCGATGGCCATTACCGGAAGTGATGCAACCCGTTTGAAACGCGGGCAACCGATCCTGGCGCGTAACGGCCAGTTTAATCCCTCTGACACTCTTATATGCGCCAAGATTCGCGGTAAAGCCGTGGCCCTTGGGTTTATTGAGGCGGGGGAGTTCAGGCCGGTGCGTATTTTCAACGTTCCAATAGGAGTTATGAAATCCGATGTCGATTACACCTGAGCGCAAACAGGCGCTGATGGCCGAGTATGGCCTTAAAGCCGGTGATACCGGTTCATCCGATGTGCAAGTCGCGCTGTTGACCGAACGGATCAACAATCTGACCGGGCACTTCAAAGAACACACCCATGACAACCATTCACGCCGTGGTTTGATCAAGATGGTCAATCTGCGCCGTAAATTGCTGGACTATGTCAAACGCGAAGATCAGCCGCGCTACGCGTCCCTGATTCAACGGCTTGGCTTACGCCGCTAATCCGATTATGCGGCTACGTTCCGGCCAAGGGGCCGGAACGTCATATAGATGATAAGGAAGCAGAATAATGTTTGAAATCCACCGCAAAGAAATCATGTGGGGCGGACGTAAGTTGAGTTTTGAAACTGGCAGGATCGCCCGCCAGGCCGATGGCGCGGTTCTGGTGCAATATGGCGAAAGCAGCGTGCTTGCCACCGTTGTCGCCGCGCGCACGCCCCGCGCCGGCATCGATTTCTTTCCGCTGACCTGTGACTATGTAGAGCGCACCTATGCGGCGGGTAAAATTCCCGGCGGCTTTTTTAAGCGCGAAGGACGCCCGACCGAAAAGGAAACGCTGACATCGCGTCTGATCGACCGTCCGATCCGTCCGCTATTCGTGGATGGTTTCCGGAATGAAACGCAGGTCATCTGCACCGTGCTGAGCCACGATATGGAAAATGATCCCGATATCGTCGCGTTGATTGCGGCGTCGGCGGCGTTGACCATTTCCGGCATTCCGTTCATGGGCCCCATTGGCGGCTGCCGCGTTGGCTACAAGAACGGCGAATATATTCTGAATCCGCTGATTGATGACATCAAGGAAGGCCAGCTTGATCTGGTCGTTGCTGGCACCAATGACGCCGTACTGATGGTGGAATCCGAAGCCAAGGAACTTTCCGAAGAAGTGATGCTGGGCGCCGTGATGTTTGGCCATCGCGAAATGCAGGCGGTGATCGGCGCAATCATTGATCTGGCGGAAAAAGCCGCCAAGGAACCCTGGGATCTGGCCAAGGCGGCGCATGACGAAAGCCTGGCTCACAAGGTGCGCGAGATTGGTGAAAATATGCTGCGCACGGCCTATACCGAAGTCAGCAAACTGATCCGTCAGGACAAGGTTGCATCGGTGAAAAAGGCCGTTCTGTCTGGTCTGGAAGAGCTTGGCCTGCATCTGGAACCCAGCGTTGGCGAACAGTTCAAGAAGCTGGAAAAAGATGTGGTGCGGGGCAATATTCTCGACACCAAAAAGCGTATCGATGGCCGTGGTCTGGCGGATGTGCGGCCGATCCTGGCCGAGGTTGGCGTGCTGCCCCGCACCCATGGCGCGGCTTTATTCACACGCGGCGAAACCCAGGCATTGGTGATTACCACGCTGGGCACCGGCGAGGATGAACAATGGGTCGATGCGCTGCATGGTTCGTACAAGGAACGTTTCCTGCTGCATTACAATTTCCCCCCCTATTCGGTGGGTGAAACCGGCCGCTTTGGATTTACCGGACGGCGCGAGGTTGGCCATGGCAAACTGGCCTGGCGGGCGGTGCGCGCAGTATTGCCGCTGTATGAAAACTTCCCCTACACCATTCGCGTGGTGTCGGAAATTACCGAATCCAACGGTTCGTCCTCGATGGCCAGCGTCTGCGGCGCATCACTGTCACTGATGGATGCGGGTGTGCCAATTACGCGCCCGGTTGCAGGCATCGCCATGGGCCTGATCAAGGAAGGTGAGCGCTTCGCCGTCCTGTCCGATATTCTGGGCGATGAAGATCATCTCGGCGACATGGATTTCAAGGTGGCGGGCACGGAAGTGGGCGTAACCTCGTTGCAGATGGACATCAAGATCACCGGCATCACCGAAGAAATCATGCAGATCGCGCTTGGCCAGGCCAAGGGCGGACGCCTGCATATTCTGGGTGAGATGGCGAAAGCCATGACCGTTTCACGTGGCAATCTGAACGCCAATGCGCCGCGCATCACCACCATCACCATCCCGGTTGAAAAAATCCGTGAAGTGATCGGTTCGGGCGGCAAAGTGATTCAGGGTATCGTCGCTGAATCCGGCGCCAAGGTGGATATCAATGACGAAGGCATCATCAAGATCGCCTCGCCCGATGAAGAAAGTGTCAAAAAGGCGCTGGCCATGATCCAGGACATCGTTGCAGAAGCGGAACCCGGTGGCATCTATCAGGGCAAGGTCGTCAAGGTTCTGGATTTTGGCGCATTCGTCAACTTTATCGGCAAGAAAGACGGTCTGGTGCATGTCTCGGAAATTTCCGAAGGCCGGGTCGAAAATGTTGCCGGTATGCTCAAGGAAGGCGACAGCGTCTGGGTGAAATATCTGGGATCCGATGATCGCGGCAAAACCCGGCTTTCGATGCGCTATGTCAATCAGGAAACCGGCGAGGAAATTCCCGGCGTGGAACCCCGCGAACGTCCGGCTGGCGGCGGTGGCGGTGGCGGTGGCGGCAGGGAACGCCGTCCGCGTCGCGATTAAGCCTAATCACACTTTGCCCATTGAAACCCAATAGCGGTTTCAATGGGTCTTCTGCTGCCATCACATTTGGTATGCCTGGAGCGGGTGAAGGGAATCGAACCCTCGTCGTAAGCTTGGGAAGCAGGTTAAGTACATTATTTTTCAGATACTTACCGCATAACCCTCTGAAAAATCTGGATTTGGGTTACCGCTGTTTACCGCTACCTCCCGGTGTTTACCGGAGAGATTGTCACAATTTGTCACAAACGATCCGCACGGATCAAGTGCCGCTTACGGCTTTCTCAAATCATCTGCTTCAGGCGTTGCCAGAACTCGTTTCCTGGTCAAACTCCTTTGAAGTCCATGGCAGCGCAAGATGAATTATAGTGTTTCTGGCGCTCGAATCCTGCACTCAAGAAATCAGGGACCAGAACGCGCTCTTGCGCCCATGCTCCGCCCGCAGTCTGGTCTCATAGGCGCTGTGTGTCTCGAAGGCGCCAAAATCCATGACAACCGAAGCGATGCTCGCACATTCCATGAGATGGCGGGCGGCATGCCGATACCGGCTGGACCGGCTCTGTTTCAGCGAGAAATCGATCATCGACCTCAGCACGAGCGTTGCGGCGAGCGGGTGCTTGCCCGCGAGCGCCCCGGCAGCCCGCGTCAGTATCTCGTAATGGTCACCTTCCAGCTCGCCCGCCCGCTGGGAAATGAGTGCGGCCGCCCGGTCGAGGGAAGGCCAGGACACGAGAAATGACAGCGATTGGAGAAGGCTCTTGGAACCCAGTGCGTAATCAAGTGCGCGCTCCTCAGCTTCGACATCGTCGAAGTCGGGAAGCCGCTTTAGATAGGCGCGCAGATGCTGGGCCGACAGGGACCGCTCGAAGCACGACCAACGCGTGGCCTGAGCCTCATCGGCCCGCCCGAGAGCCTCGAGCACATCAATCCGGGCGTCCTCCCACTCGAAATCCGGCCAACCCCGGCTACCGGCTTTGCGATGAACAGTAGCCTCAATGATCTTCAGAGCCTCCTCCGAACGGCCAGCAGCCAAAAGCCTCTGGGCAATCTCGGCCGCGATCTTCGGCGCCTTTCGGGTTTCTTCGTCGTACTGCCCGATAAAGGCATCGACGTCGCCCTGCGCGTCGGCGATCTCCATCAGCGCTAGGCGAACAGTGCTGACACGGGAGCGTTCGGCAATCTCGTCCGCGTAGATCGGACCACCCGATCCATAGCCAATGGCGCGCCGTTCCTTTGCAGGCGGTTTCTGAACCGGCTCCCTGGAGAGCGCGATCATGCGCTGCTTCAGGTGCTCCAATCCCTCCCGTCCCAGAGGCGGTGTCAGAACTCTGATGAGGTCATCATACTGACCGTAGTCATTCCGGGTCAGCGCCTCGAAGGTCTGATCCGCCAGCCTGTACGGGTCGGCCCTGGCGGCTCGGGCAATTACGCCGAGGTCTGTGCTGGCGGCGTGGAAGATGCCGATCACCGCCCCGCTGCTGTCGTCGCAGCGCGCGAAAATCGAGTTCGCAAGCACCATGAACCGCCACATCAAGTCGAGCGCCTCGACGGCATCCGTTTTGGCGACCTGCTCGACGATGGCCCGGCGCTGCGTTTCCAGGTCCTCCATGAGAACGCGCCGGTTCTGCCAATTGACGAACGAGCGCGACCGGCCAATCGTCGTCAGCCGTTTGCGCACCTCTTTGACGACCTCGTCCGGGCTCTCCGCACCGGCAAGCTCAAGCCGAAGGCGGCGCTTGGCGGCGGCATCTCCAGTACTGATCTCGATCAGCAATTCGGCGAGGCGCTGGGCGCCGAGAGCTTCCAGGTTTTTGGTATTGAGCGTTTTCTTCGGTGACATTGTTCGTTCCATAGCGGCGCGGTCAGATGAATTGCCAGCAACCCCTGCGCACGCAGCATGCCGGGATATTCCTCAACGGATTTGGGCAGGTTCACCTAGCCTGCTAATGCTACCACACCATCTGGCGCCTATGAGTCCAAATTTCCTAGCAGTTCACCATAGACGGCCTCGATCGCCGTGGCTTCTTCGTCCGTTAGCCGGGTGAACTCGTGTGTCCGCGCGCGCCGTGAGAAACGTCCACCGTTCTGACGCAGAAGGCCGATCATCAGATCGAAGCGGGCATCCGGCATCCCGGCGAACGCCTCTATGCGCCGCTTCGCCTGATCGTACCGCTGCAGATAGTCAACTTCCCGAGGCAGCGTTGTCCGAATTGTCTCGACGACACACTCCGCCAGAAATTCCGCCTGGACCGTCGCATCGAAAAACCGGAACAGGTCGCGCGTATCATTCAGTGTACGGACATTTAGTTGCGGTGTGGTTTCCCACTGGGTCAATGCAAGACGGGGCCGTGAGAAGTGTTCAAGCACGGCGCGGTAGCGTTCAATGCGATTAAGGAAGACTGCGGACACCGGGAAGACCACACCCGGCGGATTGAAGCCGCTCCGGCCCATAACATGATGCACCAGCCAGCGATGCAGCCGTCCGTTGCCGTCCTCGAACGGATGAATGAAGACGAATCCAAATGCGGCAACGGCCGCCGCCACGACGGGATCAAGCACATGGCCGCCTGTCCCGGCGCGCTCCGCATAGGCGATGAGACCATCCATTAAGGCAGGCACATCCTCCGCGCGGGCGCTCACATGATCCGGCAGCGGGGCGTTGGTTTCGCGATCCCGCGTTCCAACAAATCCGCCCTCAATCCGCCAGCCAAGCCGCGTGAACCGGGCGTCGCCGATGACCAGCCGTTGCAGGGCGAGCAATTCCTCGCCGCTCAGGGGGCGCCGTCCGGCTTCGCCAATGGCCTGCCCCCATCGTTGCAGCCGGTCCTGGGGCGGCCGCTCACCCTCAATGACATAGGACGCGCGCGAATCCTCAAGCAGCAGGAAGGCGGCGGCCCGCGCCATGAGATCGGGCGCCGTTCGTTGCACGACCGCGCGCGCATCGCCTGCCAGATCCGCGCTGAGAAGCGCGTTGAGCAGCAGTGTGCGCCGCACCAGCGGGCAGAAGTCCAGTGTGCCGGGCAGATTATTGCGGATGCGGTGGCGGGTGACGGTCTGACCGGCAACCGCAAACTGCCGGTCCGGATCAAGGATGCCAGCATAAGCGCCGCGCGCCGCGTCGGGCAGATCAAGCCGCCGGTTCGTCAGCCACTCATAAAGGAACCACGTCCGCCGCGCATACTGCCCGGTCGGCGCGGCGCGGACCCAAGCCTCAATTTCCTCGGGCGAAATTACCTGGAACAAGGCGTTCAAAACGGCCAGGTCCACGCCCTCATGCCGGAGCGCAAATTCGATCTGCCCCGCAACCGTGTTGTCAGGATTGTAGCGCGGCGTGAGGACGCGCCAGCGGCCTTCATGCCGGTAGGTGTGCCGGTCGCCGATAGCGACCATCTCGTCCGGCGGCGGGACGCGCAGGCCATACGCGGCGATCAATGCCGCATAGCCGGCCGGGCGCGTCCGCTCGGGCAATGGCTCACCACAGACGGTGAGGCCATTCTCCGGTTCGGGGAGGGGATTGGACATCTGAAAACCACGATCCTGATCTGAATTGTGCACCGGATTGGAAAGATGAGCTGAAAATCAATAACTCAACGATCTCTGAAAAGCGATAACTTTTTCTGAAAATATGATACAACGTACAATTGTATCTGAAAAATAGTATTTTGCATGCCTCCACTTGACCTCGTTCACAGTTGGAGCGGTATCCAACCATCAGCTACGAGCCGCGATGGCTGAGCCTCGCCGACGACTACGGGCTCGATACCGCCCACCTCGAAATCGAGGCCGTCGCGCCAGAGCGCGCGCCGCTCCCGATCAGCGAGACCGGCTACCGCTCGCACTTCACGACGGCTCACGCCGTCGCCGCCATGAGCGGGCCGGTGGCCCTTGTGCGCACTTGGCTCGACGAAGAAACCGCGTCGCCCGCGTGGCAGCGCCAAGCCGCCGCCGCGCGGCAGCTCACCCTCTTTTGAGGGTGACGCTGCGCGGCCTGTGGCGCGCTGGCCGCCGCTGGCGGCCAGCGGCGGCTATGGCTGATCGCCATCAGGTTTATAGAATGCCGAAAACCCTAAGCCTCACTTAGGGAATCAGGGAAATTATAAACTGGACGAAAGTTTACGAATCTGGCAGAATGCTAAGTATGGCTATGCGTTCTGACAGCAAGTTAAACCGGCTCCAGCAGGAACTCCCCGATGGACTTCTTGCCGATGCCGCATGGATGGAAGCCCACGGCTATTCATCGGCGCTGCGGAGCCAATATGTCAGCGCTGGCTGGCTGGAAAGCCCCGCGCGGCGCGTCTACCGCCGCTCGCGCACACCGCTGACATGGCAGCAGGCCGTTATCTCGCTTCAAACTGTGCTGGAATATCCGCTCACCGTTGGCGGTCGCACCGCGCTCGAACAGCAGGGTTATGCCCATTACCTTTCGGCAGCGGTGCGCGAGGTTCATCTATACGGGCCGAAGCGCCCGCCGACATGGCTCACTGATTTACCGCTCGATATGGATTTCCGCTGGCATAACAGCCTCCGGCTGTTTCCCGGCGATGCAGATGCACCGCCGGAGCCGAGCCCGGTTATGGTCAGCACGGGTGGCCTTGCCACCTATCCCATACGCTATGCGAGCAAGGAGCGGGCCGTCCTCGAATTGCTCGACGAACTGCCCGAGCATGAGAGCTTCCAGCAGGTCGATGCCCTGATGGAAGGGATGAGCGATCTCAGTCCACGCCGCCTGCAAACCCTTCTTGAGGCTTGCGCGAGCGTGAAAGTGAAGCGGCTGTTTCTGTTCTTCGCCGACCGCCATCGCAATGCGTGGCGTGCAAGGCTCGATACCTCCCGCGTCGATCTCGGTTCAGGCAAGCGCGTCCTGGTTAAAGGCGGCAAGCTTGACCCGCGCTACAATATCACCGTGCCCGCCGACCTTGGAGGGCAATGAGACTCATGGCGTTTCTCGATAATTACCGGCAGCAGGTTTCTCTTCTCATTCGCGTCATCCCCTTTGTGGCGAAGGAGAACGCCTTTGCCCTCAAAGGCGGCACCGCCATCAACCTCTTCGTGCGCGACATGCCGCGCCTCTCGGTTGACATCGACCTGACCTATCTGCCGGTCCAAGATCGCGCGACGTCGCTTGCCGCTATCGACGCGGCCATGCTGCGGATCAAAGAGGGGATCGAGCAGGGGATGCCCGGCGCGCGCGTCAATCCCTCACGCTCAGCCGACGAGAATATCGTCACAAAGCTGATCGTCAGGACAGCAGATGCGCAGATCAAGATCGAGGTGACGCCGGTGCTGCGCGGCACGGTCTATGATCCGGTTGTGACCAGTGTTGTGCCCGCCGTGGAAGAAGCTTTCGGCTTTGCCGAAATGCAGGTGGTTTCGTCCGCCGACCTTTATGCGGGAAAGATTGTGGCGGCGCTCGACCGCCAGCACCCGCGCGACCTCTTTGACGTGCGCGATCTACTGGCAAATGAAGGCATAAGCGACGCGCTGCGCCGTGCCTTCCTGGTCTACGTCATCAGCCACAATCGCCCGATGGCCGAAATTCTTGCCCCGACCCGTAAACCGCTCGCCGAGGAATTTGAGCGGGGCTTCGTCGGGATGACACAGGCGGCAGTCGAGTTTGCCGACCTTGAAGCCGCGCGCGAGGAAGTCATCGCCGCGATAGTTGGCGAAATGCCGGAGGCGCACCGTCATTTCCTGCTTGGCTTCAAGCGGGGAGAACCGGACTGGTCGCTGCTGGACATTCCGGAGGCGCAGAAACTTCCCGCCGTTCAATGGAAGCAGCGAAATCTCGACAAGCTTGCCGCCGACCGGCGGCGAGGTCTCGCCGATGCCCTCGAACGAGTATTGTTTCCCGCCAGGAGCGCACGACCATGAGTGGGGAGTTCGATTCCACCAACGCTATTTGGGATGACGGCGAGTGGGTGAGTTGGGATGAAATCAATCAGCAAATTCAGTATAAGGAATGGCGCGCCCGCTATCCCAACGCCGATCTTTCGCTGGTGCCGATCTTTGAATCCCTCATCAATACGGCGCAGGAATACCACAACCTCACTGGCAAGCATTTGCAGGTTTATGGCGACATAGGCGAACTCTACGGTGCGATCACCCACGGCATTCAATTGCATCGCAACTATGCCAAAGGATCGGATGGCCGCCTCGGCAACCACCTTGTGGAGGTCAAGACGATCACGCCGTTCAAATCCTGCAATGTCGTCAACCTCAATCTCGACCGGAATTTCAGCAAAGTCCTGATCGTGAAAATCAACGCCGATTTTGAGGTGAGGGGCAAGCTGATCGACCGCAAGGCCCTGCCGAAAGGCGCAGTACGGGGCAACAAATTACGCCTCGATTGGGATCATTTTGATCCAGTGTAATCTCGCTTCAGGTCAAGTGATAGAAACTGTCATGGCCGCTTCCGAATTGTCCTCGTCTTCCTCGACATCTTCGCCTTCCTCGGGAACGTTCCCTGTATAGGCTGCCTTGCCCATTGCCTGTTCGATAAGACCAAGGAGGCGCTTTTGCCGGTCATCCATAAAGGCGGCGAAGGCGTCCTCTCTGAGCAGGGCGGAGTCGATCAGATGCGACCGGAGATATGTGTCGAGTTTTTCGCCGCTAATCGGCGGGCTTGAGCTGTTGCCCTCTTCAAGCTTCGCCAGATATTCGCTCGGCGCGATCCCGCCGATGATCCTGTTCGTGCGGTAGGACAGCGGCGTCTTGTTGATAATGGAATCGTAAATGGCGGGCTTGATGCCGTTTTTCTTGCACCAGTCCTGCGGGAAAACGTGGTGGATATCGACATTCTCGCCGAAAAATACGGTGTGATCGAATTTCTGGCCTGACCGGAAATCCTGCGCGCCTTCTTTCATCAGCAGCGCGTTCACGCCCTTGTAGGCCGCTGAAAGCCGCATCCGCATCGTTTTCAGGCGGTCGGCGCGGAAGATCGTTTCGCTTACGGTGGAAGGTTCCGACCCGCCACTCAGCCAAACCGGAACTTCCATGAAATCACGGGCGATACGAGTTTCGACCGCCGACCCGTACAGCTCGCCGAACACGCCAATACCATTGGATTAGCCTTGCGCGGTTCGCTTCATGCTCCCACGCATCGCCAATGTCGGCAAGGATCGCCGCCAGCGGCACAATCTGCGACTGGTAAGGCAAAGTTCTCGAATAACCGGCTGATGGCTTCATGCCGGAGGTCGTGCCAGCGAAGATCAGGAAACTTCTCTTCCTTCACCGAAGCCCGGAATGCGTGTCCGATTGCGCGCGGTGTTTCGATCAGCAGAACTTTTTGCTTCCCGATGGCGGTGACACCCTTCGGGAGCAGAGAACGGAACGCCTTAACAGCTCTCGTGCTCAGCGGAACGCGCCGCGGCCGGTCATTCTTGGTTCTTGGCAAGTCGGCGTGGGGATGCGGCCCCTTCAACTCAACGCGGTCCCATGTCAGGCCAGCAAGCTCCGCCTGCCGCATACAGGTTTCTATCGCGATACGCACAGCAGCTCCCAGCCACTTCGAATTTGACGCATCGCAAGCCTTATAGAGCCTGTCCTCTTCAGTATTACCATCTTCATCAGGGTGCGGATCGAGCCGGCGGCCCCGCCCATTATCGAGTGATGGCCGTACGCCGCGTACGACGGGGTTATCGAGGGGAATCTTGTGAATCAGAGACCACTGACCATAGAGATGTGAGATCAGATTAAGCCGGTGTACGCATGTCTGCGCTGCGAAAGCGGCATCTGGACCAATCTGCCCGCCATCTTCGGCATTATCTTCGTCCAGAACCCCCCGGCGCCAGTCGATCAGGTCCCACGGATGCAGTGAGACCAGCGACCAACTGGCGAACCTGCTCGCTTTCCAATAGGCCACCTGAGTTAGCTTGCCCTTCGTTGATCTCGGGGTATTTGGAACTATGATCTTTTCGTACCATTCAAGGGCGTGCAAGAGCGTCATGTCACGCGCTTTGCTAACGTCGAGGGTTTCCTCGCCGGTGACCTTGCCTTCCATGATGCGGGCCCAGTCAGCGGCCCCGCGCCGCGTCTCGAAAGTCTTTGTTTCGGAGGCGCCATTGCGCCGAACTCGAACGCAAAACTGATGGGGTCCGCGCTTCCAGATCGTAGCCATGAGACACCCTGTAATTGAGTAGAGTGTCACATTTTGTCACAAAAAAAGCTATATAAATCTGAGCGTCAGAATAAGCTATTGATTTTACTGGAGCGGGTGAAGGGAATCGAACCCTCGTCGTAAGCTTGGGAAGCTTCTGCTCTGCCATTGAGCTACACCCGCATGGTTTTTACCTAACATGGCTGTCAGGATTTGGAAACCGGCTTTGCTGCCGGAACATGCGCTTGTCATATTTTCACGAAACAGACGAAATTACCCCGGTTTCCCGTGTACGTTCTCTTGCAGTGCGGCAAAAATCGCGCTACTAGCCATATAGTTAACACTATAGCTCAGATCAGCGGAGAAAAATCATGGCGCGCAAGAAAATTGCCCTTATCGGCGGCGGACAGATTGGCGGCACATTGGCCCTATTGGCCGGGCTGAAAGAGCTGGGCGACATTGTAATCTTTGACATTCTGGAAGGCCTGCCGCAGGGCAAGGCGCTGGATATTGCGCAATCCAGTGCGGTTGATGGTTTTGACGCGAAAATTGCCGGCGCCAACACCTATGCGGGCATCAAGGGGGCCGATGTGGTCATCGTGACCGCCGGGGTGCCGCGCAAGCCGGGCATGAGCCGTGACGATCTGCTGGGCATCAACATCAAGGTGATGGAACAGGTCGGCGAAGGCATCCGCAAATATGCCCCCAAGGCCTTTGTGATCTGCATTACCAACCCGCTGGACGCCATGGTCTGGGTGCTGCGCGAAGTCAGCGGCCTGCCGCAAAATATGGTCATCGGCATGGCGGGTGTGCTGGATTCCTCGCGCTTCCAGCATTTCCTGGCGGAAGAATTCAATGTTTCGATCAAGGATGTCACGACCTTCGTGCTGGGCGGGCACGGGGACACCATGGTTCCCCTGACCCGTTATTCGACAGTGGGGGGCATACCACTGACCGATCTGGTGAAAATGGGCTGGATCACCGCCAAGCGGCTCGAACAGATTGTCCAGCGCACCCGCGACGGCGGCGCGGAAATTGTTGGCCTGCTGAAAACCGGTTCGGCGTTTTATGCACCGGCGGCCAGCGCCATCGCCATGGCGCAATCCTATCTGGGCGATCAAAAGCGCCTGCTGCCCTGCGCGGCGCATCTGACGGGCCAATATGGCGTGAAGGATCTGTATGTTGGCGTGCCGGTCATTATCGGCGCCAAGGGCGTGGAGCGGGTGGTTGAAATCAAGATGGACGCCGCCGAAAAGAAAATGTTCGAAAAATCTGTCGCTGCTGTGCGCGATCTCGTTCAGGCCTGCAAAAAGATCAGCCCGAAACTGGGCAAAAGCGGGAAAAAATAAATCCGCGATCCTAAAGGGGAAATGAAACGTCACGCTTTCATGGTTAGGGTTCATTAACCAAAATCATGGAAGTTGGGGGAAGGGGCCAGCAGCGAGAACGAGGCTTCGTATCTCTTGCCGCCGCCTGTTTGCGGAGGCCAGGGCTTCGAAGAAGTGGTTGGCGTGTGCCATTGTTTGACACGGCTGCCCCAAACTATGGACCCTTGATGTTATGAATATTCACGAATACCAGGCAAAACAGGTACTTAAGGGATTTGGCATCGCCGTTCCGCGTGGTGGCGTTGCGTTCACCCCCGATGAGGCGGTCAAGGTCGGAAATGCGCTGCGCACCCGAAGCTGGGTGATCAAGGCGCAAATTCATGCAGGCGGGCGCGGCAAGGGCGGCGGCATCAAGGTGGTCAAATCCATCGGTGAGGTCAGCCTCGAAGCCGAACACATGCTGGGCATGACCCTGGTAACGCCGCAAACCGGCCCCGAGGGCAAAGTCGTTCACCGCATCTATGTCGAGCAGGGCTGTGACATTGAGCGTGAACTATATCTGGCGCTTCTGGTGGATCGCAGCACATCGCGCATCGCCTTTATCGCATCGACCGAAGGCGGCATGGACATTGAAGAGGTCGCCGCAAGAACACCCGACAAAATCATTACCCTGACGGTCGACCCGGCGGCTGGCGTACAGCCGCATCATGGCCGGCGCATCGCCTTCGCACTGGGACTTGATCTTGATCTGGCGCGGCAATGCCAGGATCTGGTGGAACGGCTGTACACCGTATTTCAGGAAACCGACGCCAGCCTGATTGAAATCAATCCGCTGGTAGTGACCAAGCAGGACAATCTTATCTGCCTCGACGCCAAGCTGAACTTTGATCCCAATGCGCTGTTCCGGCATCCGGAAATCGCCGGTTTGCGCGATGCGTCCGAGGAAGACCCGGTGGAACTGGAAGCGTCCAAGCGCGATCTGAACTATGTGAAGCTGGATGGCGAAATCGGCTGTCTGGTGAATGGCGCGGGGCTTGCCATGGCGACCATGGACATTATCAAACTATATGGCAGTTCACCCGCCAACTTCCTGGACGTGGGGGGCGGCGCCGACAAGGAAAAAGTCACCGAAGCTTTCAAGATCATTCTGCGCGATCCCAATGTGAAGGCTATTCTGGTCAATATTTTTGGCGGCATCATGCGCTGCGATATTATTGCCGAAGGCGTGGTGGCGGCGGCCAAGGAAGTCAAGCTTTCCGTGCCGCTGGTGGTGCGCCTGGAAGGCACCAATGTGGAACAGGGACAAAAAATCCTGGCGGATTCCGGCCTGCCGATCCTGTCCGCGCATGATCTTGCGGACGCTGCTGAAAAAGTTGTGGCCGCTGTAAAAGGAGCCAACTAATGGCCGTGCTTGTTGATAAAAACACCCGGGTCATCTGTCAGGGCTTTACCGGCTCGCAGGGCACCTTTCATTCCGAACAGGCGGTTGCCTATGGCACCAAAATGGTGGGCGGCGTAACGCCTGGACGCGGCGGCATGCGGCACATCAATCTGCCCGTGTTCGATACGGTTGCCGAGGCCGTGGAAAAAACTGCCGCCAATGCCAGCGTCATTTATGTGCCGCCGGGTTTTGCCGCCGACGCCATTCTGGAAGCCATTGATGCGGGCGTGCCGCTGGTGGTGACGATTACCGAAGGCATTCCGGTGCAGGATATGGTCAAGGTGAAACGCGCGCTGACCGGCACCAGGACGCGCCTGATCGGCCCCAATTGCCCGGGCGTTATCACGCCGGGTGAATGCAAGATCGGCATCATGCCGGGCCATATTCACAAACGCGGCAGCGTTGGTATTGTTTCGCGTTCGGGAACGCTTACTTATGAGGCCGTGGCGCAAACCACCGCTGCCGGCCTTGGACAAACCACCTGCATCGGCATTGGCGGCGATCCGGTGGCGGGCACAAACTTCATTGACTGCCTGGAAATGTTTCTGGCCGATCCCGAAACCCAGTCGATCATTATGATCGGTGAAATTGGCGGCTCCGGCGAAGAAGAAGCTGCGGAATTCCTGATGCGCTCCAAAATCAAAAAGCCGATGGTGGGCTTTATTGCCGGGCGCACCGCACCGCCGGGCCGCCGCATGGGCCATGCAGGCGCGATCATATCGGGTGGCAAAGGCGGGGCCGAAGACAAGATCGAAGCCATGCGCCGTGCCGGTATTATCGTGGCGGATTCACCCGCCGCACTTGGCGTAACCCTGAAGCAGGTGCTGAACGGGTAATTTGTATCATGGGATCAGAGAAAGGGGTGCGGACGACATCCGCCCGGGAAATGATGACAAGCGAAAGCGAAAACGAAATTTTTGAGCAGAGTTCTTTTCTGTTTGGCGCCAACAGCGCCTTCATTGAAAAGCTGTATGCCGATTATCAGGCCAATCCCGCATCGGTTGACGCAAGCTGGCAGCAGTTTTTCGCATCTCTGGGAGAAACCAATGGCGCGCTGAAACAGCCCGCATGGCAGCGCCCCGACTGGCCGCCCATCGCCAATGGCGAACTGGTCAGCGCGCTGGACGGCAACTGGTCCGTGCTGGAGTCCGAAATTACTGCGAAGGTCCGCGCCAGCAAACCCGGCGCCAGCGAACAGGAAGTCAATGCCAGCGCGCAAGATTCGATCCGCGCCATCATGCTGATTCGCGCCTATCGCATTCGGGGTCACCTGAAGGCGACGCTGGATCCGCTGGGTCTGGTCAAGCCGACAGAGCACCCTGATCTGGAGCCCGCCACCTACGGCTTTGGCGATGCGGATATGGACCGGCCGATATTCATCAACAATCTGCTGGGCCTGCAAAGCGCCACCGTGCGGCAGATATTGGAAATCGTGCGAAAGGCCTATTGCGGCCATATCGGCGTTGAATATATGCACATCTCCAACCCGGAAGAGCGGTTGTGGATTCAGGAACGCATCGAAGGCGCAGACAAGGAAATCAGTTTCACCCCGCAGGGCAAACGGGCGATTCTGGGCAAGCTGATCGAGGCGGAACATTTCGAAGGTTTCCTGGCCAAGAAATATACCGGCACCAAACGCTTTGGCCTGGATGGCGGGGAATCGCTGATTGCCGCGCTGGAACAGATCATCAAACGCGGCGGCGCGCTGGGCGTAAAGGAAATCGTCATCGGCATGCCACATCGCGGGCGGCTGAATGTGCTGACCAGCGTCATGAGCAAACCCTATCAGGAAGTGTTCCATGAATTCAGCGGCGGTTCCTCAACCCCCATGGATGTGCAGGGTTCCGGCGATGTAAAATATCATCTGGGCACTTCAGCGGACCGCGAATTTGACGGCAATGTGGTGCATCTGTCGCTAACCGCCAATCCGTCGCATCTGGAAGCGGTTGATCCGGTCGTGCTGGGCAAGGCGCGCGCCAAACAGGAATTGCACGGCAACAGCCGCGACGCGGTGCTGCCCCTGTTGATGCATGGTGATGCGGCGTTTGCCGGCCAGGGTATTGTGGCGGAATGTTTTGGCCTCTCGGGCCTGAAGGGTCATCGCACCGGCGGCACCATTCATGTTATCGTTAATAATCAGATCGGTTTCACTACCGCGCCGCACGCCAGCCGTTCGTCCCCCTACCCTTCCGATGTGGCGAAAATGGTGATGGCGCCGATTTTCCATGTTAATGGCGATGATCCCGAAGCGGTGGTTTTTGTGGCGCGGCTGGCGACCGAATATCGCATGACATTCCATAAGGATGTGGTCGTCGACATGTTCTGCTACCGCAGGCACGGGCACAATGAAGGCGACGAACCATCTTTCACCCAGCCGCTGATGTACAGGCTGATCCGCAATAAGCCAACCACATTACAGCTATACTCCAAACGGCTGATAGATGAAGGCAGCATCAGCGAAGACGAATATGCGGGGATGACGGAAAAGTTCCGCAGCCATCTTGAAACGCAGTTTGAATCCGCCACCAGCTACAAGCCCAACAAGGCGGACTGGCTGGAAGGCAAATGGCAGGGAATGAATATTGCCAAAGGAGACGTGCGCCGGGGTGAAACGCATATACAGCCAAGCTGCGTTGCGGCCATTGGCAATGCGATCACGACTTACCCCGCCGATCTGAATGTGCATCGCACCATTCAACGGCTGCTGAAAGCCAAGGCCGATATGTTCGCATCCGGTCAGGGGTTCGACTGGGCGACGGCCGAGGCAATGGCGTTCGGCTCTCTGGCCCTTGAAGGCTATAAGGTGCGCCTGGTCGGGCAGGACTCGGCGCGCGGCACCTTCAGCCAGCGGCATTCCGTACTGGTCGACCAGGAAAGTGAGCGGCGCTATATTCCGCTGAATCACATCAAGGAAGGCCAGGCGCGCTTTGAAGTGATTGACAGCATGCTGTCGGAAATGGCCGTGCTGGGTTTTGAATATGGCTATTCACTGGCGGAACCCGATGCGCTGGTGCTGTGGGAAGCGCAGTTCGGCGATTTCGCCAATGGCGCGCAGGTGATCATTGATCAGTTCATTGCGGGCGGTGAAAGCAAATGGCTGCGCATGAGCGGCCTTGTTATGCTGCTGCCGCATGGCTATGAAGGTCAGGGACCGGAGCATTCATCCGCGCGGCTGGAACGCTATCTGCAACTTTGCGCGGAAGACAATATTCAGGTGGTGAACTGCACCACGCCCGCAAATTATTTCCACGTTCTGCGGCGGCAATTGCACCGCAATTTCCGCAAACCGCTGATTATCATGACGCCCAAATCGCTGTTGCGTCACAAATTGGCCGTGTCCAGTACGCCGGAATTTACGCAAGGTTCGTCGTTCCACCGCATTCTGTGGGATCTGGCCGAAACCAGCCCCGGCATTTCGCTAAAACTGGCGGCTGACAAAAACATCGAACGGGTCATTTTGTGCAGTGGCAAGGTCTATTATGATCTGTTTGAAGAACGCGAAAAGCGCGGCCTGGACAAGGTGCAAATTCTGCGCATCGAACAGCTCTATCCCTTTCCGTCGAACGCATTGATGCAGGAAGCCGGACGCTTCCCCAAGGCAAAGTTCATCTGGTGCCAGGAAGAGCCGCGCAATATGGGCGCATGGAATTTTGTCGATCCGCAGATTGAATGGGTGCTGGGCAAGCTGAATGCAGTCCATGCCCGGCCGCAATATGCAGGCCGGCCGGCAACAGCATCCACCGCCACGGGCTTTGGTTCGCGCCATGCGCAGGAAACCGCCGCTTTCTTGCAACGCGCGCTAACTGAATAAAGAGTTATTTCGAGGATGAAATTGTTATGAGCATTCAAATTCAGGTTCCCGTACTGGGCGAATCCGTCACCGAGGCGACCGTAGCCAAATGGTTCAGGCAACCGGGCGAAGCGGTAAATGCGGATGATCCGCTCTGCGCGCTGGAGACCGACAAGGTAACGCTGGAGGTGCCAGCACCCGTTAATGGCTCACTTGGCGAAATTCTGGTGCAGGAAGGCGCGACGGTTGAGGTTGGCGCAATCCTCGCCTCCTTCATCGCTGGCGCGGGCGCCGGTACCGCAAAACCCGTGGCCGTAAAGCCGGTGGCCGCCATGGCCGCCAGCAGCGCAGCACCCGCTGTGGCAATGCAGGCTGCAACACCCAGGGCGTTAGCCGTGGGGGAATCTCCCATGGCGCCGTCCGTGCGGCGCATCGCCACAGAATTTCAGATCGATCCAGCAACCGTTGCCGCCACCGGCAAAGGCGGACGCGTCACCAAGGGTGATATGCTGGCCGCCGCCGCCAGCCCTGCCCCCATGGCCGTGAAAGCGCCCGCCGGACAGGATGCCCGCGAAGAACGCGTACGCATGAGCCGACTGCGCAAAACCATCGCCAAACGCCTGAAAGATGCGCAGAACACCGCCGCCATGCTGACCACATTTAACGAAGTGGACATGAGCGCAGTGATGGCGATGCGCGATGAATTCAAGGATCTGTTCTTCACCAAACATGGTGTGCGTCTTGGCTTCATGGGCTTTTTCGTCAAGGCCTGCATTCAGGCGCTGCGCGAAATTCCGGCGGTAAATGCCGAAATTGACGGCGAGGATCTGGTCTATAAAAATTATTACAATAT
>Ga0209867_1000005_pt1 | contig 179992 bp, 190 predicted proteins | sample GWRWmT4_4Nov14_FD_187197 | JGI IMG/M metagenome (GOLD analysis project Ga0209867, IMG submission 187197) | Sand microcosm microbial communities from a hyporheic zone in Columbia River, Washington, USA - GW-RW T4_4-Nov-14 (SPAdes) (version 2) | ecosystem: Engineered > Artificial ecosystem >...
CCATAGCCATACCGCGCTACAAGATTATAGGCCGCACCGATAATTTTCGTGCGTATGTCCGTTTCTACGGGCATTATCATTGACACGTTTCCTCCGATCCCGATCATAATCGTAAAGACTGAACAATCAATAAATTATTTATCCATATGGTCATGCAGATGTCATATTGCCACAAAATACCGGTACAATGGGGCCAATGAACCAGCTTTCAGTAATAGGCGGCGGGGGGTTTGGCACGGCGCTGGCCTGTGTGGCGGCCCGCGCCGGACGCCAGGTCCGTCTGTGGGTGCGCGATCCCGGAATATTTGTGGCGATCAACAAGGGGCACAAGAATCCGGCCTACTTACCGGGCGTAGCGTTACCTGAAACCATTCTTGCTACGGCGGATTTAGCTCTGGCGGGGGATGCGGACGCAATTCTGCTGGCGGTTCCCGCGCAGTTCATGCGCGACGTGCTGGTTTTGCTGGCCCCGCATCTGCGCCCGGGCGCGCCGCTGCTGATATGCGCCAAGGGAATTGAGACCGGCACAAATATGCTGATGCATCAGGTGGCGGGAGAAATTACCCCGGGTCATCCTGTGGCGGTTCTTTCGGGGCCCAGCTTTGCAGCGGATATTGCAAACGGACTGCCTACGGCGGTGACATTGGCCTGTGCGGATGGTGGCGCCGGCACAGCATTGGTGCAGGCCATAGGCACGCAAAGTTTCCGGCCTTATCTTTCGCCGGATGTTATTGGCGTGGAAGTGGGCGGGGCGCTCAAAAATGTGATTGCTATCGCCTGCGGCATTACCGAGGGCCGGGGCCTTGGCGAAAGCGCGCGCGCTGCATTGATGACGCGCGGGCTGGCCGAAATGACGCGGCTGACGGTATTGCTGGGCGGTCAGGCGCAGACCATGATGGGATTGGCGGGGATAGGCGATCTGGCGCTTACCTGCAACAGCCATCAGTCGCGTAATTTCAATCTGGGTTTGCGGCTGGGGCAGGGCGAAACCCTTGCCGGTATCATTTCCAAATCGCGCGGTGTGTTTGAAGGCGCGAGCACGGCCGGCGGCGCGGTACAGCTTGCCAGAATTACACGGGCGGATATGCCGATCTGTGCAACGGTGGATGCAATATTGAACGCCGGTGCAGACATAGGTCATGCCATCACGGAACTGCTTTCGCGGCCGTTTACGAGTGAGGCCGCATAGAACATGATGATTTCAGGTTGAACCAGTCACACCCGCTTCGCGGCTCGCGATGATGATGAGGTTATGAACGGACCTGGAGCAGCTTCTGTTTAGACTGAATCACAAACTTATACTTCTACAGCAATGACGCTTAAGCGGGGCGCTTCAGTCAAATAATGAAACAGTCTAAAATCATCCCGCATAGTCCCGGATGTGAATCGATATGACTGGAGTTTATTTTGATGCCCGGCGCCGGCGCCCCAGGGATCTGGCAGTTTTACTCCTGAACATCTTTTTTCTGTAAACGAAAAATTCAGCTAGCGATGTGTTGTGCGGGTCGTCTTCCTCAAAAGGATACATGTTTGGCGTGTTGTCAAACAGTTCCCATAGCGGGCATGTTTTTTCAATCCAGTCTGAAAATTTGCGGTGTTTTACGTGGGACGCAGAATAGGAAAAATTATATTCTGCCGTGTTGGAAGAATAGATAATCACGAATTTTGATGAGGAATCAAAAAGCCGCTCCATATAGGCTTCAAATACGTGATCTTCAATCAGATGGTAGATCACATCCAGGGATAGGCCTAGTTCCGCGACCTCTCCGGCATAGGTATCCGATGTTCTGAATGTCTTTGACATATCCTGTTTGAACCGGGACTGACATTTCAAAACCGCAGTTGAAGAGACATCGAAGCCTGCATATTCAGGATAGCTTGCCAGGCTCAGCTGATTGCCGTCTCCGCAGCCATGCTCCATGACGGTTCTGATCTGGTTTTGCTGAACGAAGTCATTGATGACCGCAGCTTTATACTGGGCCAGCCTGTTATATGATCCCGCGCCGGAATTGCCGCCTCCGCTGTATCTTGCTTCCCAGTAATTCCGGGATCCCGGGAATTCAGTAAGGTGAACCGGCTTCGGTATAGGGTCGGCCATTATACTCGTTCCCTCAAATCTGCGCAGGGGCGATGATCGGGGAAATTGGTTATTTTATAATTAAATTTATTGATCCAGCGGGGAATGACTTGCACAGTCAATCATTCGCTGAGAAGACGTAATGGTGTAACAGGGAGAAGCACGATGCACTTCATACTTTATTGCAAGGACAAACCCAACAGTCTGGAACTGCGGCTGGCCAACCGGCAGGCGCATCTTGACTATGTGAAGAATTCTACCTGCGTGCGCATTGGCGGCCCCATTCTGGGCGACGATAATGAAAGCATGGCCGGTAGCGTGCTGGTGTTGGAACTCGACACGCAGGCGCAGGCGCAGGCCTGGTCAGACGGTGATCCATATACCAGGGCGGGGTTGTTCGGCAGCATTGAGATCCGCCCGTTCCGCTGGAGCGTTGGCAACCCCACGCCCGCGAAATAATGGCCTATTGGCTGTTCAAATCAGAACCTGGCGCCTGGTCGTGGGCGCAACAGGTTGCGCGCGGCGCCAAAGGCGAGCCGTGGAACGGCGTGCGCAACTATCAGGCCAATAATAATATGAAGGCCATGCGCAAGGGCGATCTTGGGTTTTTTTATCATTCGGTGAACGAAAAAAGCATTGTCGGCATTGTCGAGGTGATTCGCGAACATCACCCGGACCCAACCGATCCAACCGGGCGTTTTGGCCTGGTTACGGTACGCGCGGTGAAACCGCTGCCGCAACCCGTGACCCTGGCGCAGATCAAGGCGGAACCACGCTTACAGGAGATGGCGCTGGTGCGCCAGTCGCGCCTGTCTGTGACGCCTGTCGATGCGCCGTCCTGGGCGCTGATCTGCAAGATGGGCGGGGTTATGGCCTAGCCAGCTCCTTTGTCTGCTTTTTCCATAAAAGCCGGTTGCAAACGTTCCATTAACGCCTGTATGACTAGGGTTAACGGCAAATGAATGCTGTTCTGGTGATGTATGTCCAAACTGACCAATGCGCCTGCCAATTCCGGCAGCGGCGCGGCGGCGCAGGGTTCACGCGAAGTTGCGGAATTCCTCCAACGCCATCCTGATATTCGCCATGTGGACGCGATCTTTATTGATATGTGCGGCATGGCGCGGGGTAAACGGCTTCCTGTTGACGAACTGGCCGGGTTGTATAGCCAGGGCATGAACCTGCCCGCCAGCATCTATCTGCTGGATGTGACAGGCGATCAGCTTGACGTGATGGGGCGCGGCTTTAGCGATGGCGATCCCGACGGGACCGGGTTTCCGGTTGCGGGGACGCTGGCGCCAGCACTCTGTGCCGGGGCGGGTCTGGGGCAGGTGCTGATGAGCCTGCATGAGCCTGCGCGGGATGCGATCTGTTATGATCCGCGCAATGTGCTGGCGGCGGTGCTGGAACGCTTTACGGCGCTGGGCCTGATGCCGGTGGTGGCGTGCGAGCTGGAATTTTATCTGATTGATGCGGCGCGCCTTGCTGGCGGCGCGCCGCAGCCGCCGCTTATACCCGGACTGGCGCGGCGCAATAGCAGCGAGCAGGTCTATTCGCTGGAAGATCTGGATTATTATCAGGACTTTCTGGGCGATCTGCAAAATTGGAGCGCGCAACAGGGCGTGCCTGCGACCATGGCCAGTTCCGAGTTTGGTCCCGGTCAGTTTGAAATAAATCTGGAACATCGCGCAGATGCGTTGCGCGCGGGTGATGATGCGGCGCTGTTGCGGCGTCTGGTAAAAGCCGCCGCACAGGCGCGTGGCATGGAAGCCAGTTTTATGTCCAAGCCCTATGCGGATAAAGCGGGCAGCGGCATGCATGTGCATGTCAGTGTTCTGGATGCTTTGGGCCGCAATATTTTTGATGGCAATGGCGCGAAGGGCAGCGACGCCCTGCTGCACGCCATTGGCGGCGTGCGCCAGGCGATGGCGCAGAGCATGGCGATTTTTGCGCCCAGCCTGAGCGCCTTTCGCCGTTTTGCGCATAATATGTTTGTGCCGCTGTCAAGCTGCTGGGGATATAATAACCGCTCCGTTTCGGTGCGTGTGCCGCCGGGGCCCGATGATGCGCGTCGGCTGGAGCACCGTGTCGCGGGGGCGGACGCCAATCCCTATCTTGTGCTTGCGGCGGTTCTGGCGGGCATGCATCACGGTCTGGCGACAAAGGCGGATCCAGGGCCGCCGGTTAAAGGCAATGCGGGCGTACAGGTTGCGGCTGACCTGCCGCAAAATATCTGGGCGGGGCTGGAGGCCATGGCGGCTGGAAAAATACTGCCGGATTATTTTCCGGGTAATTATGCGGCGGTGTATGTGGACGCCAAGCGCCGGGAGCTGGACAAGTTTTTGCAGGTGATATCGCCGCAGGAATATGCCTGGTATCTTTAGTCTGTGTACGGATAATTATCGGGTGAATTGCATGCGCATCTGCACGGGCGCGATCCAGGCGACGGTCTGATTCTGTAATACCCAGCTTCCCGAATCAAGACCGGCAAGGGTGAAGTTTTTTCCCTTTTGCGGTTTGGCGGCGTTTGTGATGACGCGGCATAAATACCGGCCGCCATTGGGCAGTTCCACCAGACAATCGCGCCCCTGCGCCGTTTCAAATTGCGATTGCGCCAGGCGCGCGCATATCAGATATTCCCCCGCATGATACGGGCCGCAGGATTGCGCCAGCCGGACCACGCGGCTGCCGGGGCCTGGCAGCGCCATGCGGAAGGGTTGCGGCGCATGGGCGGCGCAGGCGCCATCGGCGCTGATCTCGCCGATCAGTTCAGCCCCGCCTTGCGCCCCGGTTTCAATCAGATCCACCGGGCTGACATTCAATGCCGCCGCGATGCGTTCCATCCAGTCCGTGGACAGGCGCATTTTTTCATTTTCAATGCGCGACACGGATTGCGGCGTGAGGCCTATAGCGGCCCCAAGCGCCGCCAGAGTGAAGCCGCGCTGTTTGCGGAAATGCCGGATTTTATTGTGCATGGGAGGATTTTTTCCGATTCGCTATATGTACGTATAAAGAGATTTATATATTATATAATTTTCACAATATGAAATCAATTTTGATTGTCATTCAGCGATATATCCTATAAAAGGTATTTAATCCTATAATTAACAAGGGAAGAGTATGGTGAATATCAATAAAAACGGGAGAAAAGCGGCGCTGGACAAGGTTCTTGTGCGGCTGGGGGAGCCAAGGGCCTATGGGGATGTGACGGCTGAAGGGGGGCTTGCGGTGTTTGTGGCGCGCAATTATTTTGCGCGGCCTGTGCAGACTGTGGGCCCGGATGTGTTTGCGCTGCTGATGAGCGGAGAATTGATTGCAGTGGCGGCCGACAGGCCGGAGGCGTGGGTAATATCCCGGCTGGGGCGCGCGCGGCTGCGCCGTGTGTCGGCGGCGGATTCGCCGTTTCGCAGTCAGCACCAGGCGCTTGACCTGCGCGAGGCGCGGGCCGCCAATGGCGACATAATCGTGGTGCGCGTCAATCATGCGGAAAGCCCGCTGGGCTGGTTGGCGAACCATAAGGATCGCAGTGGCAAACCCTTGATAAGCCTGGAGCAGTTTGCGGCGGGCGAACGCATGCGGCGCGATTTTACGCTGGCCAGTTTGCCGCCCCGGGTGACGGCCCTGTGGGGCATGCCTGTCAACGATGCCGGGCAGAACGGCGGTCGCGATTCGGCCAGCATGAATGACACGATGATCGCCGCCAAGGACCGGTTATGGGCGGCGTTTGATACGGTTGGACCTGATCTGGGGGGTGTGCTGTTGCAGGTATGCTGTCATCTGAACGGACTGGCCGAGGCCGAGAAGCAACTGGGCTGGCCGGCGCGATCGGGCAAGGTGGTGCTGGGCATCGCGCTGGACCGGCTGGCGGTGCATTACGGCATCAGCCAGGCAGAGGGAACGCCAAAAAAGCAGGCCGGGAGCGTGCAATCTGCACCCGCGAACAAAGACGGAAAAAATAATTTACATAATACGCAAAATAGTTCTTGCAAATCGTAACGGTATAAGTTATTAACCTTTCCATGGTCGAAATTGCGTCCGGGGCATGGTTCTTAAGTTTAAGGGCCTTTTCGCCAAGCTCTAAGATTTAACACTATTTTAACTTGACACCTGCATCATGACCTATCATTTTGATAGGCAGATGGTAGAGGCAAAGATCGTTCCATTCAAAATGTCGAGGAATGCGGCGCTTGAGATAATTCGAGCGGTGGCGAATGATTCGACACGGGTGATCTGGCTTTCGCATGCAAAAAAACAAATGAGAAAACGACGCATCACCCCCAAGCAGGTCATTTCTTGTCTGCAAAAAGGTGTAATCGTTGAAGGACCGGCATTGGATACCAAAGGGTATTGGCGCTGCAGAATGCAGCGTTTGGCGGCAGGAGAAGAGATTGCCGTTGTTGTCTCGTTCCTATCTCATGAAAACATCTTGGTGATCTCAGCTTTTTGAATGGTGACGAAGATGACAAAGGCAATGAAAACGAAAACGAAAACGACTAATATGTACCATTATACCGAGAGTGGGCTGAATAGTATCTGGTTGGCCAATGGCTATAAGATACACTCAACAGTTTATGGGAAGGGCGTAGCCATTGACGACGTCGAAGGGCTGCATAGGTGTATTGCGCTGCATGTCATTAATAATAAACCTCATATGAGTGGGGCAGAGTTCCGTTTTCTGAGGAAAGAACTCGATATGTCTCAGGCAACGCTTGCAGCAGCAATAGGGAAAGATGTGCAGTCTGTTGCGCGATGGGAAAAACACGGTCGTGTGCCAAAGATGGCTGATCGGTTTTTGCGTATTATTTTTCAAGCTTATACGGATGGCCATGAGGAAATTAAAAAACTGGTCGATCGGTTGAATGATCTCGATCAGAAAAGTTATGAAAGAATGCAGTTCACTAGAACCGGGAACAATTGGGAACCACTCGCCGCCTAAATAGAAAGTACGCGAACGGAGTGTTTTCTGGATAGGTCTTAACCAAAACAAAACTGTGAAAAGCGCCCGCGCGAGTGAGGCGCTTTTTTTATTGGCAGATCTATGTGCGACGATTTTATGCAGGGAGCAAGGATGACAAAGCGGAAAATTGAGTGGGAGGCGGTGGCGCGCGATTATCATGCGAGCGATATTCCGGTGGCGGAACTGGCGCGCAAGTATGGGCTGGCGGCCATTACGATTTATGCGAAGGCGAAGCGGGACGGGTGGGCGCGGCCAGGCCCCATTGTTGCGGCGGGATCGGTCACTCAGCCGGTGCGCCCTGAAATTGTCAGACGGCCACGCAAACGCCGCCTGAAGCCGCCTGAAAATATCAATGCCAGCCGCGCGCTGGGGCGGATGATGGGGATTGTCAACCGGCTGGCGGATGAGCTGGAGCAGCATCTGGATCATCCCGATAAGCCGGGGATGAGCGCCACGGAAAAAAAGGGCGCGGCGGATATTCTGACATCGCTGGCGCGGGCGCTGGAGAAATTGACGGTGCTGGAGCGCGAAGCCGCTAACCAGTCAGGCGCTGGCAGTGTGGCGGACTTGATGACGGCGGAAACTATTGCGGGGGCGGAGGATGGCTGGGATGAAGTACAACGCCGTCTGGCTCGCCTCGCTGCCGCAAAAGCAGAGGGATGACATTCTTGACGCACTTCCTGTGGGGGTGCGCAGGAAGATCAACTGGCTGTGGCCGTTCTGGGCGCGCGAAGACCAACTGGCCCCTGCGGGCAAATGGGTGAGCTGGCTTTTGCTGGGCGGCCGGGGTGCGGGCAAAACCCGCGCCGGGGCGGAATGGGTGCGTGCGTGCGTAACGGGTAAAACCCCGCTGGGGCGCGGGCAGCGGGCGCGCATTGCGCTGATCGGGGAAACCATCAGTGCGGCGCGCGATGTGATGGTGGAAGGCGAAAGCGGCATTCTGGCCATTTCGCCGCCCTGGGCGCGGCCAAAATATGAAGCGTTGAAACGGCGTGTGATCTGGCCCAACGGGGCGCAGGCGCAATTATTTTCAGCCGAAGACCCGGATGGGTTGCGCGGCCCGCAATTTGATGGGGCGTGGGCGGATGAACTCAGCAAATGGCGCCATGGGCGCGAAACCTGGGACATGCTGCAATTCGGATTGCGGCTGGGGGCCGATCCGCGCCAGGTGATCACCACGACGCCGCGCCCGGTGCGGCTGTTGCGCGATTTGCTGGCGGACGCCAATACGGTGGTGTCGCGCGCGACGAGTTACGCCAATGCGGCGAATCTGGCGCCGCAGTTTTTTGAACGCATTACGGCGCAGTATGAAGGCACGCGGCTGGGACGCCAGGAACTGATGGCGGAACTGCTGGAGGATAATCCCGAAGCTTTGTGGCGCCGGGGGCGGATCGATTTTTGCCGGGTGACGGCGGCGCCGGATTTGACCCGCATTGTGGTGGCGGTTGATCCGCCCGCAACCAGCACCGTTAACAGCGACACATGTGGAATTATCGTGGCTGGGCTGGGCGTGGATGGGCATGGCTATGTGCTGGCGGATTATTCTGTACAAGGCGTATCTCCGCATGTCTGGGCCAGCTGCGCGGTTGCGGCCTACCGGGATTTTCAGGCGGACCGCCTGGTGGCGGAGGTCAATCAGGGCGGCGACATGGTGGAAGCGGTGATCCGCCAGGTGGATGCGAATGCGCCGGTGCGGTCCGTGCGCGCCAGCCGGGGCAAGGCCGCGCGCGCCGAGCCGGTATCGGCGCTGTATGAACAAAGCCGGGTGCATCATGTGGGGGCATTGCCGGCGCTGGAAGATGAAATGGCGGAATTTACCCGGGGCTTTAGCCGCAGCGTTGCGGGATGGAGCCCGGACCGGGTGGATGCGCTGGTCTGGGCATTGACGGAATTAATGCTGACAGGCGAAGCGGGTGAGCCGCGTTTACTGCGATTATAATGAAAAGAAAGGAGCGAGCGTGAGGGACACATTCAGCATTCTGCGCCGGCTTGGGTTGCGCCCTGACGTGGCGGTCAAGCAAAGCGTTGCGGGTTCCCTGATTGCGCTGCATGGCCAGGGGGCGCCGGTATGGACGCCGCGCCAATATGGCGATCTGGCGCAGGAGGGGTTTGCGCGCAATGCGATTGCCTATCGCTGTGTACGGATGATCAGCGAAACGGCCGCCGCTGTGCCGTGGGTTTTGTATGAAGGCGCAGGCGGGCGGGAGCGGGAACTGGACACGCATCCATTATTGGAACTGCTGGCGCGGCCCAACCCGTTGCAGAGCGGCGCGGAGTTGAAGGAAGCCTGGTTCGGATTTTTGCAGATTGCCGGCAACGCCTATCTTGAGGCGGCGGAACTGCGCGGGGCGGTGCGCGAGCTGTATGTGCTGCGTCCCGACCGGATGAAATTGATACCGGGCGCGCGGGGATGGCCCGCGGCTTATGAATATTCGGCGGGCGGCAAGTCTGTGCGCTTTGAGATGGATGCCGCACGCGGACGTGCGCCCATTTTGCATATGCGTCTTTTTCATCCGTCTAATGACCATTATGGATTTTCACCGATTGAAGCTGCTGCATTGAGCATTGATCTGCACAATGCGGCGGCGGGGTGGAACAAGGCGCTGCTGGATAATGGGGCGCGGCCATCGGGCGCGCTGATTTATCATGGTACGGATGGTAATCCCAATCTGAGTCAGAATCAGCTTGCGCGGCTGAAGCAGGAACTGTCGGATAATTATCAGGGGCCGGCCAATGCGGGGCGGCCATTGTTATTGGAAGGCGGGCTGGACTGGAAGGAAATGTCGTTTAATCCGAAGGACATGGATTTCATTCAGTCCAAGCATGTGGCGGCGCGCGAAATTGCGCTGGCCTTCGGGGTGCCGCCGATGTTGCTGGGCATACAGGGCGATAATACGTATGCGAATTACCGCGAGGCCAATCTGGCGTTTCACCGGCAAACCATTTTGCCGCTGGTGGGCAAAGCCTGCGCGGCGCTGAACCAGTGGCTGGGGCCGCGCTTTGGGGCGGGGCTGCGGCTTTGGTATGACGCGGATCAGGTGGAGGCGCTGGCGGCGGATCGCGACAGTTTGTGGGAGCGGGTGCGCGCCGCAGATTTTCTGACCATCAATGAAAAGCGCGCGGCGACCGGATATGCGCCGGTGGCGGATGGGGACCGGTTTTCCGATATTAAGAACAAAACATAAACACAGGAGGGCGGCATGAGCGCGATTGAAGGTTTGGGAAAGTCTGGCTGGGGAATTGATCGCCGGGTGCCGGTGATGTTGTTTGTGCTGCTGGGTGTGCAGATCGGTACGGCGCTGATCTGGGCCGGCGGCATGAACGAGCGGGTGTCGCGGCTGGAAGGCGTGATGGCGGTGCAGACCGACATGTCCGAGCGCCTGGTGCGCCAGGAAGAAAAACTGCGCCATGTGATGGAGGCGCTGGCGCGGATCGAGGCGAAGCTGGAGCGGATTAATGCTACGGACCAGAGAAATTAACAGCGTCTTAATTAAAAAAACTTGACAATTACCTGGAAATAGAACAGCAAAAAACAACCGAGTCTTGCAAAGCAGGCTCTGAGTGTATACGTTCACAAAGCGAACTATCATTATTCGCCATTGTATTGCATGAGAAACCTGATGAAACCGCTGCGGAAGGACAAAACTACCCGGTTAGAGCGCGAGCGCCTGAAGGCCGCTGATTCAGTTTCATCTAGTTTTCAGAAGGGTTTTTTGCGAGGAATTGGTGCGCCTGCCCACATTATAATGCCTCCGGTATCGGCCTCAGCTTATAAAGGAAGAGGTCTGGCTGGTGATTGGGAAAAAATTGGTGGAGACCTTTGGTCCGCCATGGAAGATTATTCGTCCAAAAAATGAATGATGCCCCACCTAAGTCTGGGCAGTCCGTCTCTGTCAACAAGCGGGTGGAAGAGGATGGTCTGACGGTTACGCTTGAGGAAGAGCTTGAGACTCTCCTAAAGGGGGCAAATCTCAATTCAGAAAAAAAGAAAGAGATTGTTACGACTGTCAAGCGGACTGTTGAACGGTACGAGGCGTATCAGGGACCGATCCCCCATCCAGAGCACTTGGCGGGATATGAAAATGTTCTTTCGGGTTCTGCAAATCGTATCCTTAGTATGGCTGAAAAAGAGCAGATACACAGGCAAGGACTTGAGCGTAGGGCTTTAAGCTGGAGCGCCTTTGGTGATGTTTTTGGGCAGGTGAGCGGGCTTTTGGTGAGCTTTAGTTTTATCGCGGGTGCCGTATATTGCGCATATATTGGTGCGTCGTGGGTAGGCGCGGCAATGGTAGGGGCTGGGGCTGCGGGGATCATTTCTGCTTTAGTTCGTGGTGGAAAAAAGCCTGTCGAAACACGAGCGCCGGTCGAGGCAAAAAAGGCGCCTGCCAAAAGGTCACGACAAAGAAATTAGTGATTGTTGCTGGGTCTTAAGGATTGAACATCAACAGTAAAAATGGTTATCCGGTACAACAGAGCACTGTAATCTAATTTGCAAACCTTATACATGATCTGACTGACGGCCTTATTGCCCGTAGGAAACCACCCCATGCATTTATCCATCACACCCGAGGCGGCGGCGTTTCGTGACGAAGTGCGGGCGTTTATTAAACAGAAGCTGCCCGCAGAGATGGTGGAGCATGGCGGGGCTGTATTTTCCTCCAACAAGGCGCATATAAAATACTGGCAGCGGGCGCTGTTTGAGAAGGGCTGGGGGGCGCCGGGGTGGCCGGTGGAATATGGCGGCGCGGGGTGGAGCGCCACACAGAAATTTATTTTTGATGAGGAGATGCATATCGCCGGGGCACCGCGCGCGCTGCCTTATGGGACATCGATGGTGGGGCCGGTGATTTATGCGTTTGGGTCCGGGGCGCAGAAGCAGCGGCATTTGCCGGGGATATTGTCGGGCGATGTGTGGTGGTGTCAGGGATATTCCGAGCCGGGGGCGGGGTCGGACCTGGCGGCGGTCAAGATGGCGGCGGTGCGGGACGGGGATTTTTATGTCGTCAACGGGCAGAAGGCCTGGACCAGTTTTGCGCATATGTCGGACTGGATTTTTTGCCTGGTGCGCACGGGCGGCGGAACGAAGCCGCAGGAAGGGATTTCGTTTCTGCTGCTCGATCTGAAAACGCCGGGGATTGATATCAGGCCGGTAATTTCGATTGATGGCGAACATCATCTGAACGAGACATTTTATACCGATGTGCGGGTGCCGGTCGAAAACCGCGTTGGGGAAGAAGGCATGGGCTGGACCTATGCGAAATTCCTGTTGCAGCATGAACGCACGGCGATTGCGGGGGTGACGGCGTCGCGTCTGGCGCTGGAGCGGTTGCGCGCGGTTGTGTCTGTGCCGCTGGCGGGGGGTGTGGCGCTGATCGGGGATGCGGCGTTTGCGCGCAAGCTTTCAGAGATTGCGATCAAGTTGAGCGGGCTTGAATATACCGATCTGCGGGGGCTGTGTGATCTGGAGGCGGGGCGCCCTGTTGGGGCGGAAACGTCAATGTTGAAAATTTATGGCAGTGAAGTGCAGCAGGGCCTGCAGGAACTGGCGCTGGAGGCGGCGGGATATTATGGCGCGCAGTTTGGGGCGCAGGCGCGCGAATATCTGTTTGGACGGGCGGCGTCCTTGTATGGCGGCACGAACGAGATACAGCGGGGCGTGATGGCCAAGGCGGTGCTGGGGTTGTGAGATTTAGCATTTGATTTAGGCGGGCGCCCCCTCACCCCGTCCCTCTCCCACGAGGGGAGAGGGGGCCATAACGCCAAAATGGAGGGACAAAATTTCAAATGCGATGCCCTCCCCACAAGGGGGAGGGAAGAAGAGAATTTACAGCGCTCCGATTGGGGCGCTTTTTTTATGTCTGGAGAAAAGATGTACGCAGATCAATTGGAAATCAAGCTGGCCCAGGCGGATATGCGCGTGGTTGGCGAGGATGGGGTGATCGAGGGCTATGCCAGTGTTTTTGGCAATGCGGATTCAGGCGGCGATGCGGTTGCGCCGGGCGCGTTCAGAAAATCGCTGGGGGTACGGCCCGCTGATCAGGTGCGGATGTTATGGCAGCATGATCCGAATGAACCGATTGGGGTGTGGGAGCAGATTTCAGAAGATGCGCGCGGGCTGTTGGTGCGCGGGCGGATTCTGGGGGATTTGGCGCGGGGCCGTGAGGCGCTGTCGCTGTTGCGGGCGGGCGCCATTGACGGACTTTCCATTGGCTTTCGAACCGTGCGTGCACGGATGGATGAACGCACCGGAATCCGCACGCTGCTTGAGATTGATCTTTGGGAAATATCGATTGTGACATTTCCCATGAATGAGGCGGCGCGGGTGGCGGGCGTCAAACAGCCTGTCACATTGCGCGATTTTGAAACCTTCCTGCGGGGTGCAGGGGGGTTTAGCCGCAATGAAGCCAAGCGCATTGCTGCGCATGGATTTCTTTCGACCGATGCTCAGCGGGACGCTGATCAGGATTTACGTGAACTTGCCCATGCCATCCGGCAGGCAAGCAATGCAATGCAACCATGAGGAAAGACATGAACCAGAACGATCAGGAGATACCCGTAACCCGTGAAGTGAAGGCGGAGTTCGGCCAGTTCAAACGCACGTTTGAGGCGTACAAGAGCACCAATGATCAGAGGCTGGGTGAGATTAACACCCGCCTGGGCGAAGACGTGCTGACCCGTGAACAGTTGGTCCGGATTAACCACGAGCTGGATGAGCACAAGCAGCGCATGGATGAAATGATGCTGTCAAATGCGCGGCCGGATTTCGCATCCGATGGCGCGCCGCGCAGTGCGTATGAACGCGAGCACAAAGCAGGATTTGAGCGTTATATGCGCAGGGGCGATGAGGCGGGGCTGCTGGCGCTGGAAGGCAAGGCGCTGTCGGTGGGCGTAAGTGCCGATGGCGGTTTTCTGGTGACGCCGGAAACCGAGCGTCAGATTGACCGGCTGCTGTCGGTGGCGTCGCCCATTCGATCCATTGCCGGTGTACAGAAAATCAGCGGCAATGTGTATAAAAAGCCGTTTGCGACGGCCAGCGCCAGCACCGGCTGGGTTGGGGAAACAGCGGCGCGTCCGCAAACCACAACGCCAAATCTGGTGGAGCTGAGTTTTCCAGCAATGGAAATTTATGCGATGCCGTCGGCGACCCAGATCATTCTGGATGATGCGGCGGTGGACACCGAAGCCTGGCTGGCGGATGAGGTGCAGATTATTTTTGCCGAGCAGGAAAGTCTGGCCTTTGTCAGTGGCGATGGGGTGAACAAGCCCAAGGGTTTTTTGTCTTATACCAATGTGGCCAATGCGTCCTGGACATGGGGCAATATGGGGTATCTGGCGACGGGTGTTGCGGGGGCGTTTGCGGCCAGTAATCCGAGCGATGCGCTGGTCAATCTGATTTACACCTTGAAGCAGGGCTACCGGTCGAACGCCAACTGGGTGCTGAACCGCACTGTGCAGGCCGAAATTCGCAAGTTCAAGGACGCGAACGGCATGTATCTGTGGCAGCCGTCCGTGGTGGCGGGGCAGCCCTCAACATTGATGGGTTATCCGGTCACGGAATCTGAAGACATGCCAAGCCTGGCCGCCAACAGTTTCAGCATTGCGTTTGGCGATTTCAAGCGCGGCTATCTGGTGGTGGACCGTCTGGGCATCCGGGTGCTGCGCGATCCGTATACGGCGAAACCCTATGTGCTGTTTTATACCACCAAGCGTGTGGGCGGCGGCGTGCAGAATTTCGAGGCGATCAAGCTGTTGAAATTCGGCGTGTCGTAAGCCTGACAGCATATGGCAGGGGCGGAATAAAAATTCCGCCCTTTTTTTTGAAATTTTGACGAGGAATCCGAAATGGCATGGGGAACAAAGATCAGTTTCACCGATCAGACTTTGATCAATAACACCGTGGAAAAATTTCTGGCGGCGGTGACGCTGAACCCGCGCGAACTGTGCCATGTGCAGTTGAAGCTGGACAATGAGCATGCCTCGGCGGTGACCGACAGCCTGCAGGTGTCCGTGTACACCACGCTGGACGCTTCAGCCGAGGTCTGGGACGTTTTTCCGTTCATGCAGTTCACCATCAAGCCCGCCACGATTAATGCGGAATATTTCGCATTCACCGTGATGGGGGTGCGCAAGTTCCGTATCGGCGGGCTGAGCACGGGCGCCACCAACACCTACACCATGGGTGGCGCGTATATGCTGGACGGAGTGAGCGCCTAGAAAATGCAGCAAAAACCGCCGCGTTGGAATATCGCGCCAGCCCTTGTTGCGCCGGAGGCGCAGAGCCTGTGGAAAGGGCTGGCGTTTATGGCGCCTTTGTGGGGGCATGCATCTAAAGGCGCATTGCTGGGGCCGCATGGAGGGCCGCTGGCCGGGGCCAACCTGGCCACAGGCGCCAACCTCCAGTGGCGAGGCACGCCATATGGTTTGGGTGTGGGCGTGTCTGCCGCCGGAGACGTTCTAAATCAAACGGATTTTGCGCCGCTAAAAACATCAAATGGGGCATACACCGGTGATTTCACGATTGTCACCCTGGCTAATCCCAGGGCAGAGGCGCGGCAATCGGCGACTTTTTCGCAAGCTTCTGGCGGAACGGCTACCCGGGTTTTTATCCTGCCTAACTCCGGTAGTATTTCAGGACAGCTAGGGTTTTACACTGATACTGGCGGGTCGGCTGTATCTTGCAATGTGGCGGGCCTGGTTGACGGCAAATATCATGTGTTTGGCGGGCGGCGTAGAGGAACCACCCTGGAACTTTTCAGTGACGGGATTGTCCGGGGCAGTACAACCGGGGCGGTACAGACCATTGGCAGCACGACGGCAGGTGTCGCAATAGGCACCCGCGCCGAGGATACGGCGTCTGACCGGATTGACCCCGCCTGCAACATCGTTTTGGTTGCAGCATGGAACCGCGCGCTGAACAATGCGGAAATGCTTTTGCTGGCGCGTGATCCGTTCTGCATGTTCCGGCCCAGCGCAGAATGGCGCGGGGTGTGGACGCCACTGGGGGGCGGGAATGCAATTTTAAGCCCGGCCGATGTGACGGGCAGTCTTCAATTCGAAACACCAGCGATTTCGCAAAATCATGTTATGGCCCCGGTGGATGCTTTTATTGCGGAAAACTTTGAGACGCCTGCGCTAAATATTGGAAGCGTATTAAACCCGGCAAAAAGTTTCTTTGATTCCAGTGCTGACACACCTGCATTTTTGCAGAATCATAATTTACCGGCACAGGAAATGTATTTCGCGTTTTCCTCCGATTCCCCGCCGCTTGCGATGAATGCGCAAAGCACGCCTGACTTCAGAAATCTGGGCGCCGGCGCCAATTTACGCAAAAGAAATATCAGCAGCGATGCGCGCGGTGTGCAGACGCTGACGGATAGCCGTTCAAAATCAATCACGGAGTAAACCATGGCAAAGACAGTAGATGATGCCGTACTGGATGCGGCGTTGAACCAGATCAGGACAACTGCAGACAGGCTGGTGGTATGCATTGGCGCGCCAGCGACCTATGCGGAAGCAAACGCCAATTCCCCAACGGGGAAACGGTGCGGGCAGCGCGCCATTACATCAGCGAATTTTGCGGGGCCTGTGAATGGCGATGTGTCCGGCCGCAAGCTGACGGTTAATCAGCAGACCGGCATTACGGTGGATGTCAGCGGCACGGCCGATCATGTGGCGCTGGTGGATGACACGGCAAGTGTGCTGCTGGCGGTGACCAGCCTGAGCGCGTCACAGGCGGTGACGGCGGGCAACACCATGACGGTGAATGTATTCGATCTTGAAATAGCCGATCCAACATAAGGGATATGTCATGCAGTTTTATGTCAAGGATCCGGGCGCAGTGCTGGATTATTCAATTAACTGGGCCGCTGGATATCTGCAAAGCGGGGAGACGCTGGCCAGCAGTGTCTGGACGGTATTTCCCGGAGATATGACGCAAAACTCCGCAGGTAGTGCGGCAGGCGTTGCGAGCATTACGGTTTCGGGCGGCGCGCCGGGGCAGATTTATCAGCTTACCAACCGCATCACGACATCGCAGGGGCGCACCGATGAGCGTTCCATCACCGTGAGAGTGGAGCACAGATAATGATCCGTGAACGGTTGAGTTTGTTAAGCGCGCCGGCAATTGAGCCGGTAAGCGAGGCGGAAGTGCGGGCGCATCTGCGCGTCAGCAGCGAGGATGAGCTGGCGTTGATGCTGGGGCATATTCGCACAGCCAGGCAGATGGTGGAAAGCTGGACCGGGCGGGCGCTGATCAGCCAAAGCTGGCGCTGGATGCTGGATGGCTGGCCGGGCCATGCGTCGCAGGACTGGTGGGACGGCGTACACGACGGCGCACTGCGCAGTGGCGCGGCGCGATATATTGAAATGCCAAAGGCGCCGCTGGTGTCGGTTAGTAGTGTGACGCTGTTTAATGACGCGGATCAGCCAGCGGTCTGGGCGGCGGCGAATTATTTTGTGGATACGGCAAGCGCGCCGGGCAGGCTGGTGTTGCGCAATGCAGCGGCGGTTCCGTTGCCGCAACGCGCAGCCAGTGGCTTGCAGATTGATTTTACCTGCGGCTATGGCGTGGGGCCGGGGGACGTGCCCGCACCGCTGCGCCAGGCGGTGCTGATGCTGACGGCGCATTATTTTGAAAACCGGGAAGTGATGCAGGGCGCAGAGGGTGGGGGACATGTTCTGCCGCTGGGCGTGCATGCGTTGCTGGCGCCCTATAGAATAATGAGGCTGTGACATGATCGGGGGATTGCGGCATCGGGTTATGCTGCAACGCCGGACGGAAGTGGCGGATGCGGGGGGCGGCGTGAGTTTGGTCTGGGCAGATATTGCGGAGCTGTGGGCAGGGATTTTACCGCTGGCGGGCAGCGAAAGGGTCCGTGAGATGCGGGTTCAGCCGGTGCATAATTTTCTGATCCGTTTGCGGTATCGTGAAGATATTACACCGGCGGACCGGCTGTTGTTTGGGCAGCGCGTTCTGAACATTCGCAGTGTCAGGAATGTGAATTCAGGTAATCAGTGGACTGAATGCCGCTGTGAAGAAGGCGTGGGCGGGTAAGGCCGGTATTTATTCCGCCATTGCTTATCACTGTCATTGCGAGCGACCCGCTGCGCCAGCGCCTGCGTGGCAACCCAGAGTCCCATGGCACGGCCTGTGTTTGTGACTCTGGATTGCCGCGTCGCTTCGCTCCTCGCAATGACGGCAACTTAAATCATAAAAGAGAGAGAGGTATGCCCATGACTGCGGCAGGATGGGAGCTGCAACAGGCGATCTTTGCGCGTCTGGATTCTTTACTGGTGGAGCCGGTTTATGACCATGTGCCGCACAATGCGCCGTTTCCTTATGTGGTGGTGGGGGACGCCACGGCCACGGCCTGGGGCGCGGGAGATTTGAATGGCGAGAGCCATGCGCTGAGCATTCATATCTGGTCGCGCTATCAGGGGCGCCGGGAAATGAAGCAGATCATGGCCGCCATTATGACGGCGCTGAATGGGGTGGCGCTGGCGCTGGCCGGGCATCATCTGGTGGATTTGCGATTTGTGTTTGCCGATGAGTTTCCGGACCCGGACGGCATTTCACGCCATGGGCTGGTGCGGTTTCGCGCCGTCACCCATCCGGTTTAATTTTTCTCACAGACGAAAAGGAGATAGCGATGGCCGCACAAAAGGGCCGTGATCTGCTGTTGAAGGTGGATAGCACGGGAGCGGGAGTATTTGTTAGCGTGGCGGGATTGCGCAATCGCAACCTGTCGCTGAATGCGAGACCAGTGGATATTACCAATGCGGACAGCGTCAATGGATGGCGTGAAATATTGGAGGGTGCGGGGGTTAAATCCGCATCGCTGAGCGGCACGGGTGTGTTTCGCGATGATGCGGCGGATGAAACCGTGCGCGGATATTTTTTCAACGGAAGCATTCGCAACTGGCAACTGATTGTGCCTGGTTTCGGGATTATTCAGGGCGCGTTTCAGATTACGGCGCTGGAATATGCCGGGGAATATGATGGTGAGGTGACCTATTCTCTGGCGCTGGAAAGCGCTGGGACGCTTGGCTTCACGGTGATATGAGCATGACCAATCTGCATCGGGGTGAAATTTCGGCAAATCTGGATGGCAAGCCATACACGCTGTGTCTGACATTGGGGGCGCTGGCGGAACTGGAAGAACGGCTGGGCGGGGAAGATATTCTTGCGCTTGCGCAGCGCTTCGAGAGCGGGAGCATCACGGCGCGCGAAGCCATGTGTGTGATCGGCGCCGGGTTGCGCGGGGCCGGGCACGATATTACCGATGACGCCGTTGGACGCATGCAGGTGGATGGCGGCGTGCCGGGATATCTTTCGCTGGTGATCAATCTGTTGCAGGCGGCGTTTGGCGCCGATGAGGCGCCGGGCAAGCCCGCAGGTAAGGAGAACGGGGAGGGCCATGCCCCTTTCCCTGGCGGCGTCTGATGGGGCTGGCCTTTGGGCAGTTGCGTCTGACGCCAGAACAATTCTGGCGGATAAGCCCGAAGGAGCTGCAGGCGGCGCTGGACGGATATCTGAATGGTGGATTTGGGGCGGAGGGATCAGCCGTTCTGGGACGCCGAGAATTGGATGCGCTATGCGCGCAGTTTCCAGATGAAGGAGTAGATGATGCCCCCTATTGATGAAACAGGCCAGGGCACTGGCGGTGGCGTTCAGCAGACGGATCAGCAGTTGCAGCGCTTGAGCGAGCTGCGCGTGCGCACACGCGAATATAGCAATGATCTGCGTACGCTTGCCAGTGCGGGACGCGATACGGGGGAAACACTGGCGCGCGCGTTTACGGGCGCTGCGCTGCGCGGCAAGGATCTGTCGGACAGTTTTCGATCCGTGATCCTGTCGTTAAGTCAGAAAACATTGCGCTCTGCCGCCACTTCATTTTCGGGTGCGGTGACATCGGGGCTGGGTAATTTATTTGGCGGCATGATGCGCAACGCGAATGGCAATGCGTTTTCGCAGGGGCGGGTTATTCCGCTGGCGCGTGGTGGTGTGGTGAGCGGCCCAAGTGTTTTTCCCATGAGCGGCGGGGCGACAGGATTGATGGGCGAGGCCGGGCCGGAAGCGATACTGCCGCTGACGCGCGGGGCGGATGGGCGGCTGGGCGTACGCGCAGGCGATGGCGGGGCCGGGCGGCCGGTGACCATTAATTTCAATGTGACGACGCCGGATGCAGAAGGGCTGCGCCGGTCTGAGGCGCAGATCGGCGCCATGCTGCAACGGGTGGCCGGGCGCGGCGGGCGCAATTTGTAACAGGAGCGCGGAAATGGCATTTCATGAAATACGCTTTCCCACGGGGATAAGTCTTGGGGCCAGCGGCGGGCCGGAGCGGCGTACGGAAATTGTAACGCTGGCCAGCGGGTATGAAGAACGAAACAGCCCGTGGGCGGATTCAAGGCGGCGCTATAATGCGGGCTATGGGGTGCGCTCGCTTGGCGATATTCATCAGGTGATTGCATTTTTTGAAGCGCGCGGCGGCCGGTTGCACGGGTTCCGGTTCAAGGATTTCAGTGATTTTCAATCGTCGCCGCCGGGCAGTGCGATTGGGCCGAACGACCAGATCATTGGGGCGGGCACCGGGAGCGCCACCAGTTTTCAGATTTATAAAAATTATATCAGCGGCAGCCAGTCCTATGCGCGCGCCATTCGCAAACCTGTGGCGGGGACTGTGCGGGTTGCACTGAATGGCGTGGAACAGGGTTCCGGGCTTTTCACGGTGAACAGCACGACCGGGATGATCACCTTTTCAGCGGCGCCGGGCGCGGGCGTAAGCATCAGTGCGGGATTTGCGTTTGATGTGCCGGTGCGATTTGATGCGGATTTTCTGGAGATCAATCAGGCCGCGTTCAGCGCCGGACAGATACCGAACATCTCACTGGTCGAGGTGCGGTTATGAAAATTCTGCCGGCGGGCATGCAGGCGCATCTGGATAGTGGCGCGACGACCCTGTGCCATTGCTGGAAACTGACCCTGCGAAGCGGCGCGGTGTCGGGTTTTACCAGCCATGACCGCGATCTGGTTTTTGCGGGCGTGGCCTATTCGGCGCTGAGCGGATTTGAAGCCAGTGCGATGGAAAGTTCTCTGGGGCTGAATGTTGATGATCTGGAAGTGATGGGCGCGCTGAGCACGGCGGCGCTGAATGAAGCCGATCTGGCGGCGGGGAAATTTGACAATGCGGAAATTCAGATATTGCGCGTCAACTGGCGGGATGTCAGCCAGCGGGTTGTGCTTGCCAGCGGTAATCTGGGTGAAGTTAGCCGGAGTAGCGTTGGATTTCGCGCCGAAGTGCGGGGACTGGCGCATCATCTGAATCAGCCGCAGGGGCGGCTGTTTCAATATGGCTGCGATGTTGATCTGGGTGGCGCAAAATGCGGGATCAATCTGGCGTTGCCCGCATTTACGGGTGTTGGCAGTGTACAGAGCATTCCGGTTATTGCGGACAATCGGCGGTCATTTATTGCGGGCGGCCTGGGCGCATTCGCCAGTGAATGGTTTTCACGGGGAAAAATACGCTGGACCAGCGGGGGCAACAATGGATTGGCCATGGAGGTGAAGCAGCATGCGCTGGCCGGTGGCGTGGTCACCATTGATCTGTGGCTGGCGATGCCGAAGCCCATAGGTGTTGGCGATACATTCAGCATCACGGCGGGGTGCGACAAGCAATTTGTGACCTGCCGGGCGAAATTCAGCAATGCGGTGAATTTTCGCGGGTTTCATTTAATGCCGGGGAACGACTGGATCCAGAGCTATCCGCGATCGGGTGACGCCAATGATGGCGGGCAGATGTAATGTATCGTACACGGATTATTGCAGCGGCGCGGGCATGGATTGGCACGCCCTATCAGCATCAGGCGAGTTGCCGGGGTGCGGGATGTGACTGTCTGGGGCTGATACGCGGTGTGTGGCGCGATCTGTATGGCGCCGAGCCGGAAACGGCGCCGCCATACGCCATGGACTGGGCGGAGGCGGAGGCGGCGGAGCTGATGCGGGACGCGGCGCGCCGCCACATGCAGGAGATTGCGCCGGGTGAGGCGGGGCCAGGGGATGTGCTGATGTTTCGTATGGTGCGAAACGGACCAGCGCGCCATGCCGGCATATTATCTGATCGCGGGCACATCATTCACGCCTGCTCGGGGCATGCGGTGCGCGAAGAAGCGATTGGCCCCTGGGCGCGCCGCGCGGCCTATGCGTTCCGGTTTCCGGCACAGGAGAAATAAATTTCATGGCGACACTGGTTTTGACAACCGCTGCATCGTCGTTTGCGGGCAGTGCGGGGCTTGGGTTTTTTGCGACGGCGGCGCTGGGGCTTGGCGCAGCGGTTACGGGAAATCTGATTGATCAGCGGCTGTTTGGACGGGGCGGCGCGCTGTCGGAAGGCCCCAGGCTGGATGAGTTGCGGATTTTGACATCGACAGAAGGCGCGCCGATTGCGCGGATTTATGGCCGGGTGCGGATTTCCGGCCAGGTAATCTGGGCAGCGAAGTTCAAGGAGGTTGCCACTACGGCCAGCCAGTCTTCGGGCGGTCGCGGCGGCAAGGGATTGGGCGGTCGCGGCGGCGGTTCGGCAGCCAGCACCACAAACTATTCCTATTTTGGACGCTTTGCGGTTGCTCTGTGTGAGGGCGAAATAAGCCGTATCGGACAGATATGGGCGGATGGAAGGTTGCTGGATTTAAGCGGCGTGAATTTTCGGGTGTACCGGGGCACGCCAGACCAGATGCCGGACCCTTTGATCGAAGCCATTGAAGGCGCGGGCAGTGCGCCGGGGTTTCGCGATCTTGCCTATGTGGTGTTTGAGGATCTGGCGCTGGAACAGTTTGGCAACCGGGTGCCGCAGCTTTCATTTGAAGTGTTCCGTGGGCTGAGTGATGTGGAGGAATTAATTCGCGGGGTTGATCTGATTCCGGGTTCTACGGAGTTTGGCTATGATCCGCAAATCCAGATACGGGATATTGGCAAGGGGAAAACGGCGCCGGAGAACCAGAATAATCTGAGCGGATTAAGTGACTGGGATCTGGCGCTGAATCAATTGCAGGAAACCTGCGTGAATTGCAAATCCGCTGCACTGGTGGTGTCGTGGTTTGGAACCGATCTGCGCGCCGGGTTTTGTGAAATTCGGCCGGGAGTGGAGAGCGCCGACAAGATCACGCTGCCCGATTTCTGGCTGGTGGATGGGGTTGACCGGGGTTCGGCGCATGTGGTGAGCCAGATTGATGGTTCGCCTGCCTATGGCGGCACCCCGTCAGATGCGGCGGTGGTGCGCGCAATTCTTGACCTGAAGGCGCGCGGCGTCAGAGTGTTGTTTTATCCGTTTATTATGATGGATATTGCGGCGGGCAATGTGCTGCCCAATCCTTATACGGGAAGTGCGGGGCAGGCGGTGTATCCGTGGCGTGGACGCATTACCTGTCATCCCGCACCGGGGCAAGCAGGGACACCGGATAAGTCAGCAGCGGCCACGGCGCAGATTGCGGGATTTTTTGGCAATGCGAGCGCGGCAAATTTTTCGGTTTCGGGAACAAGCGTCAGTTATAGCGGGCCTGCGGATTGGGGGTTCCGGCGCATGGTGCTGCATTATGCGCATCTGTGCGCAGCGGCGGGCGGCGTGGATGCGTTTGTGATTGGATCGGAACTGATCGGGATTACGACGGTGCGCAACAGCGCCAGCGTTTACCCCGCGGTGGCGCAACTGCAAAGCCTGGCGGGGGCGGTGAAGGGGGTGTTGCCTGCGGCGAAAATTTCCTATGCCGCCGACTGGTCGGAATATTTCGGGCATCAGCCTGGCGATGGCAGCGGCGATGTGTTTTTCCATCTTGATCCGCTATGGGCGGACGCCAATGTGGATTTTGTTGGTATCGATGTTTATATGCCGTTGAGCGACTGGCGCGATGGGGATGCCCATCTGGACGCGCAGGTGGCGGATTCGATTTATGATTTACCCTATCTGCGCGGCAATATTCGCGGCGGTGAGGGGTATGACTGGTATTACGCATCACCGGCCAACCGCGTCAATCAAATCCGTACACCGATTACCGATGGCGCCTATGGCAAGCCATGGGTGTACCGGTACAAGGATTTTTGGAACTGGTGGGGGCAACAGCATTTCAATCGTCCGGGCGGCGTGCAAAGCGCAACGCCGACGGCCTGGACGCCGCAAAGCAAGCCGGTCTGGTTTACGGAAACCGGTTGTCCGGCGGTGGATAAAGGCGCCAATGAACCCAATAAATTCATTGATCCAAAATCGTCGGAAAGCCTTGCCCCGCATTTTTCGCGTGGATCGCGGGATGATTTTATTCAGCGCCGGTTTCTGCAGGCCATTCATCAATTCTGGGATCCTTTGAACCCTAATTTTGTTGAAGGCAATAATCCGGTCAGCGCCGTTTATGGCGGGCGCATGGTCGATCCGGAAAATATCTATGTCTGGACCTGGGATGCGCGGCCCTGGCCGGATTTTCCGGCGCGCCGCGATCTGTGGACGGATGCGGGTAATTGGCGGCTGGGGCACTGGATCAATGGACGGCTTGGCGCGAGTGGATTGCGCGAGATTGTGGAGAATATTTTGTTCGCCAGCGGGTTCACGCAATTTGATGCGACGGGGCTGGCCGGCATAGTGGATGGATTTATCATTGACCGGATCATGCCGGCGCGCGACGCCCTGCAACCGCTGATGCAGGCGTATTTTTTTGATGCGGTGGAAAGCGAGGGGCTGATCCGGTTCGTGCATCGCGGGCGGGCAGCGGTTGCTGATCTGAGCCATGCGGATGTGGTGGCGGTGAACAGTCAGGGAAAATCGGATTATGAACTGACACGGGCGCAGGAAACCGAGCTGCCACTGGCGATGAAGCTGCAATATATTGATGGGGCCGCCGATTACCGTCAGGGCAGTGTGGATAGCCGCAAGCTGACGGGCGCAAGCGCACGGGTTTCGGTTTTGAATTTGCCGGTTGTGATGAGCCAGGCGAATGGTCAGCGCATTGCAGATAGCCTGTTGCAGGAAGCCTGGACCGGACGCGAGCGCGCCAGGTTTGCGTTGCCGCCTTCGTCGCTGGCGCTGGATCCGGGCGATGTGATTGAGTTTGCCGGGAAGGATAGCAGCCATCGTTTGCGTATTGAACGGGTGGGTGATGCAGGCGTGCGGACAGTTGAAGCCATACAGGTGGATGCGGGGCTTGTGCGGCAGCTGGCTGGGCCGGAGCGTATGCAGACCTTGCCTGCGGTGACCAGTGTGGGGCGGCCGATTGTGGATTTTCTTGACCTGCCGGTTTTGGGCGGGGCGGAGCCGGGCCATGTTTTACGGGTTGCGGCGTATGCCAATCCCTGGCCGGGCGCCATCGCGCTGCATAAAAGCCCGGCAACGGCTGGTTATGTGCTGGACCGCATGATCGAGACGTCAGCGGTAATGGGAGACAGCGATACGGATTTTTATGCGGGGCCTACGGCGCGCTGGGATATGGGCAATGCGCTGTGGGTGACGCTGTTTGAGGGCCAGCTTGAATCGCGTGATGATCTGGCGGTGCTGGGGGGCGCTAATGCGGCGGTGATACGAAATGCCAGTGGCGCCTGGGAAGTGTTTCAGTTCGCCAATGCGGAGCTGGTGGCGCCGGGCAAGTACAAGCTGTCGCGCCTGTTGCGCGGTCAGGCGGGAACCGAGCGGGCGATGGCCAATCCGGTTGCGGCGGGCGCGCGCTTTGTGCTGCTGAATGGCGCGGTGCGCGAAACGGGTTTGACGGCGGAGCAGCGGGGGCTGGCGTTGAACTGGCGTTATGGACCGGCGTCGCGGACGATTGATGATTTTACCTATCAGACGGCGGCGGTGACGGCGCGTGGCGTGGGCCTGCGCCCGCTGAGTGCGGCGCATGTGCGTGTGGTGCGTAATGTTGCGAGCAATGATCTGACGTTGAGCTGGATGCGGCGCACGCGCATTGGCGGCGATAGCTGGGAGCAAACCGAAGTTCCGCTGGCGGAGGATAGTGAGCGCTATGAGGTGGATATTCTGAGTGGTGTGGTGGTCAAGCGGACGCTGACTGCGGTGAGCCCAAGCGTGCTGTATACGGCGGCGCAGCAGATTTCCGATTTCGGCGCAGCGCCTGCATTGCCGCTGTCGGTGGCGATTTATCAGATATCCACCAGCTTTGGACGCGGCTCAGTGCGCGAGGAAATACTCAATGGATAATATGGATATCACCCACACCCTGGCCTACAAAAAGGCGTTCGACGCCTATCTGCGGCGCGGCACACCCATAGAGTGGTCATTGAAGGCGGCTTTGCTGGAACATCCAACCACGCAGTATATCTGGCGCACGCGCGGCGATGGCCGCGTGCGGGCATCCCATGCGGCGAACAATGGCAGGATATTTGCGTGGGATAATCCACCGCCGATGGGACATCCGGGCGAGGATTATAATTGCCGGTGCACGGCGGAACCGTATGTGCGGGGAGTAAGTGAGTCTGCCTACCAAATTCGAACCAGTGCCGTGCATGATTCACTCCCGAAATGGAGAAAAGAAGATTTCGTTGACCATGCGTTCAAGGATGGAACCGATGTTACTCTATCTCAGACCGGACATTTACTGAGCGTCATTAACCACTATGCCTATGTTGCAAAAGAGGGCGGGGTATTTGACCGGGTCAATAGACAGGTCATTGATGCGGCGCGAGAGGTGCGCAACGGCAGTTTTTCTTATATCTTTGAAGGCAGTTATGATTTTATCCCGGTCATTTTCCCGCTTGGGGATTCCGTCGTGCGTGGTGAATTTAATGGCCAGGTTTCGGAAAAAAAATGGCTTGATGAATATTGGAGGAACAGTTGATTATTTTTTTACGGATGACCATACTGATCCGCTAAATATCAGAGTGGACGAGTGGCACATCTGATCCAGAAGCAGTCTGGGAATGGTGGCGGTACATTACAGATGGCGGAGGTAAGGTTTATAAAATTACTGGTGAGTGGCATACTAAATTTTATGCTGAGGCTAAGCTGAAAGAGAGCGAAAGCAGGTACCAATGGCCTGACAACAAATAAATTGTGGACCCGTATTCGTAGTGGTGACGCTTTTTACTGACCGAGCCAGCATCTATCGTTAGGGCTGAACCAATGGCCCCCGATAGGGTATAGCCAGTTGCAACCGGCCATGTAGGCCATGAACACCAACAGAACAAGCAAGTAGAGCCATACCGGTACAGAAAAGATTATGAGTGCGTTGCTTGCCCATTTTCCCTTGAAAGCTTTGCCCATTGCACGGATAGCGTGGCGATGCCGTCTACGCCAAATAACTTCCCAGAATCCAACATAGGCGGCAGCCGGAATCCACCCCAGAACGAGATAAAATACTTCTGGCAATCCTGAATTGGGTGCGCCCGGGCAAATTTCATCCAGTTTGCGAGCAAGACTTTTTTCATATGGGCCATCGTGTCCGCCATGCTCGAAGCGGCAGGAATTAAAGGCCTCCCAGGCGCGATCAATACTCAGATGCAGCGCAAGATTTATAAATATATAGGCAAGGCCCACCGCCAGCATTAATCGGCCAGTGCGCCGCCACAGGCTCGCCTGCGGCTTTACGCTGAAGACGATGATGGGGATTAGGATGATCAGCAGCCAGAACCAGTAATTCATGTGCGCAGCATAGTGGTTCTGGCGCGGGTTGGGAATGTCATAACGCGCGGCATGTTCAGCATTCATTAGCAGGGGCCTCAAACGCATGGGCCCCTTTTTTATTTTTTTGACAGCACTCAGCAGAGGAGAAACTACGCAATGGCGAATAGTGCAAATCTGGCGCTGGCTTATCTGGAGGCGGCGCAATCGCAAAAACATGTGACGGTGAATGAGGCGTTGAGCGGGCTGGATGTGCTGGTGCAGCTTAGCGTTCTGGACCGCGATTTAACCGCGCCGCCGGGTAGCCCGGTGGAAGGGGACCGGTATCTGGTGGCGGCTGGGGCAACCGGCGCGTGGGCGGGACAGGCGGGCAAGATTGCCGCGTGGCAGGCGGGGGCATGGATGTTCCGTACACCCCGTAATGGCTGGAAGGCGTGGGTGGCGGATGAAGCCACTTTTGTTTTTTATGACGCGGGCGCCTGGACACATACATTGAAGGCGCGCGAAAGCGATGTGGCGAAAGCGCCGCTTGGGGCGCGTACATCCTTTCGTATATTGGAGGAGAGCCACACGCTGGCGCTGGCGGCGACATCGGATACGGTGATCCAGATACCCGACAGGGCGATTGTGTTTGGGGTAACCGTTCGTGTACAGACGGCTATTACCGGAGCCACGTCGTACAATTGCGGCATTGCGGGCGAGGCCAGTAAATATGGCGGTTCGCTGGGGATTGCGGCGGGCAGCAACAATATTGGCGTCACCGGGCCGGCGGCGTTTTACGCCAATACGCCGATCCGGTTTAGCGCGGTGGGCGGCAATTTCACCGGCGGGGTGATCCGCGTCGCCATTCATTATCTGACGCTGGGGGCTTCGCTATGATGGAACAAAACATGAATATTGCGGACCTGCATGACATGGAAACCCTGGCGCGCAGCATCTGGGGAGAGGCGCGTGGCGAAAGCGCGGAGGGCCAGGCGGCGGTCGCCTGGGTGATGCGCAACCGGGTGCTGGCGGCGCAGGCGTTTATCGCAAGGCGGAAGCGCGCACATCCGCTGTTTGGCGATGGCACGATTGTGGGCGCGTGCCGCGCGCCAAGGCAATTTTCCGCGTGGAATGTGGACGATGGCAACCGGAACAAGCTGCTGCAATTGAGCTTTGGAGATGCGGCCTATTGCCGCGCCTTTGCGATAGGCTGTCAGGTATGGGGTGGGCTGCTTAAAGATCCGACAGGCGGCGCTACGCATTATCACCGCCATGACATTGAACCTGTCTGGGCCAAGAGCATGAAATCCACGGCGCTGATTGGGGCGCATATGTTCTATGCGTGATGATGTCAGCAAACGCCGGGGCTTGTCATCCCCATTGTGAATGGTGAGCGCGACACATTTACTCCTACTCCTTGCCGCCTTTCGCAAGACGTTCAAGCTGTTCCTGCATGGCGTCGATGCGGGCGCGCAGTTCGGATACTTCCTCGCTGCCGGCAGCGGGGGCTTTGCTGCGTCCCTTGCCGGCGTGGGATTTACCAGCCGGGAACGGCACAAAGCTCTGCATCGCTTTTTCCATCAGCGCCATATTCTGTTTGGCGATGTCTTCAAACGGTTTCAGCCCCGGCACCTTGCCAAGAACACCGGTGAATTTTTCGCGGATGGTTTCCTGATTTTTCTGGAAGGTCTCCATCACGGTTTCCAGGTAATTCGGCACAAAGGGCTGCATGGCGTCGCCATACATGCCGATCAGCTGGCGCAGGAAATTGACGGGCAGCAGGGTTTGCCCGCCCTTGTTTTCTTCTTCAAAGATGATCTGGGTCAATACGGAACGGGTAATATCCTCGCCTGTCTTGGCGTCATAGACGGCAAAGTTCTGTCCGGCTTTTACCATTTCGCTGAGTTGCTCCAGCGTCACATAACGGCTGGTGGCGGTGTTATACAGGCGCCGATTGGCGTATTTCTTGATGACGATCTGTTCGCCGTTTTCTGGTGTTTCTGCTTCCGGCACGTCATGAATCCTTATGCTTAAACCGCCATGAGGGTGGCGGATGGTTCGCCCCTGCATTATATTATGCCTTATTGTCGCCTTGTTATGCTGCAATGCGCAAGAGTAGTATTCAGGCAATCCACTTAAGATATACCCAACAAAAGGATCCCCCATGACCGAAGTCGTTATCGTTGGCGCAGCGCGCACCCCGGTTGGTTCATTTAATGGCGCCTTGAGCGCGCTTCCGGCCCATGAGCTGGGGCAAATCGTCATTGGCGCGGCCCTGGACCGGGCCGGAATTGGCCGCGAAGAGGTCACCGAGGTGATTATGGGCCAGATCCTGAGCGCGGGTGAAGGCCAAAACCCGGCCCGTCAGGCTTCCATTGGCGCAGGTATCCCGGTACAGGCCCCGGCCTGGGGGGTGAACCAGCTTTGCGGTTCCGGCCTGCGTTCGGTGGCGCTGGGCTTTCAGGCCATCATGAATGGGGACAGCAATATTGTCGTGGCAGGTGGCCAGGAAAGCATGAGCCAGGCCCCGCACGTTGTGCATATGCGTAATGGCGCCAAAATGGGCGCAGTCGAAATGATCGACAGCATGCTGAAGGATGGACTATGGGACGCCTTCAACGGTTATCACATGGGCAATACGGCTGAAAATGTGGCCGGGCAATGGCAGATCACCCGCGAGCAGCAGGACGCCTTCGCCGTCGCCTCGCAAAACAAGGCCGAAGCCGCCCAGAAAGCCGGCCGCTTCAAGGACGAAATCGTTCCCGTGGTGATCAAGACCCGCAAGGGCGAAACCACTGTCTCCGATGACGAATATATCCGCCATGGGGTGAAGATCGAGGATATGCAGGCCCTGCGCCCGGCTTTCCAGAAGGATGGCGGCACGGTTACCGCTGGCAATGCCAGCGGTATCAATGATGGCGCGGCTGCCGTCACGCTGATGCGCCGTGACGAGGCGGAAAAGCGGGGCATCAAACCGCTGGCCCGCATCGTGTCCTGGGCGCAGTCGGGGGTTGATCCCTCGGTCATGGGCACGGGGCCGATCCCGGCCGCCAAATCTGCGCTGGCCAAGGCCGGCTGGTCGGTCAATGATCTGGATCTGGTGGAAGCCAACGAGGCCTTTGCGGCGCAGGCCTGCGCCGTGAACAAGGAACTGGGCTGGAATCTAGACAAGGTTAATGTGAATGGCGGCGCTATCGCCATTGGCCATCCTATCGGCGCGTCAGGGGCGCGGGTTCTGGTAACCCTGCTGTATGAAATGCAGCGCCGCGATGCGAAAAAAGGCCTTGCCACATTATGCATTGGTGGCGGCATGGGTATTGCCATGTGCCTTGCGCGCGATTAAATACAAGCGGCGACAACAAATTCGTCCCCGTACTTTATGTTCGGGGACGTTTGATTTTTTAACATACAAATTTATGGAGTTTACTATGGCGCGTGTGGCATTGGTCACTGGCGGGACACGCGGAATTGGCGCAGCCATTTCTATCGCTTTGAAGAAGGCAGGATTTAAGGTTGCTGCAAATTATGGCGGCAATGACGCCGCTGCGAAAGCGTTCAAGGATGAAACCGGGATTGCGGTTTACAAATGGGATGTGTGCGATTTTGACGCCTGCGGTGCAGGGATCGCCAAAGTCGAGGCTGAACTTGGTCCCATCGACGTACTGGTCAATAATGCGGGCATCACCCGCGATGCGACCCTGCACCGGATGAGCAAGGAAAAATGGCGCGAGGTGATCTCCACCGATCTGGATAGCGTGTTCAATATGTGCCGTCATGTGATCGAAGGCATGCGCACACGCAATTATGGCCGCATCATCAGCATCTCGTCCATCAATGGACAAAAGGGCCAGGTGGGCCAGACCAATTATTCCGCCGCCAAAGCCGGGGTGATTGGCTTCACCAAAGCCCTGGCGCAGGAAAATGCGTCCAAGGGCATTACCGTCAATGTAGTGTGCCCCGGCTATATCAACACGGACATGATGAAAGACCTGCGTCCCGATGTGCTGAAAGGCATCATCGATACGATTCCCGCCGGTCGCCTGGGCGCGCCGGAAGAAATTGCAGGCGGCGTACTGTATCTGGCGGCGGAACAGGCCGGATTTATCACCGGCGCGACGCTGACGATTAACGGTGCGCAATATATTGCCGGTTAATTAACCATCTTTATCCGGCTGGCGGGCGCTTTTGCCAGCCGGATGAAGCCGGCCAGCGGCCTATTGCAGCGCGTCCAATCCCCCGGAAAGCTCTGAAAATTCATTCTTATGATCCGAAACCGGGCCAGCGCTTATTTTCTTTTAATTAATTTATAGGACAGTGGGCGGACATGAACAATCCATCTGTCATAAATGAATCGGCCGAGGTCCGCCGTGAACGGTTGGCCATTGCTGCGCAGTTGATTAATGGCGCGGTCAATCCGCTGTGGAATTTGGGGCGCTATTCCGTGTTGGGTTGGCGCGCGCGTGATATTGGCATTGATATTGCCACGATGGCGACGGCGCAGTTGCTGAAACTCTGCAAAACCTCTGATGAATATACCAATGGCGCACGCCAGATGGGGGATCGGCGTTACCAGGAAGTGTGTGACATTCCAGGCGTTCAATCTACGCTGATTACTCTGCCCGATCCCATCGGATCCGGACCGGGCCTGGTGCCCCCCAGCCTGGTGAATTCCGTTATCACCCGTTACTCGGTTACCAAGACGGCGCACCGGGCGGTCGGTCTGTTTGATATTGTGGGATTTTCCAAAAACGATCCGCTTGAACAGGTGGCGCAGCTCAGCTCGCTTGAATATTCCATCAACATTGCGCACAAGCGTCTTAGTGATGTGGGCATTAATATCAATCTCGCCCGCTCCACTACCGGCGACGGGTTCTATGTCTGGAACCGCGATACCGGTGTGGATGCCGATATTGCAAGCTATCTGCTGGTCATGCTGGCGCTGGCCGATAATGCGACGGCGCGGATGCGCTACGGTTCGGATATGGCGCCCTCGCTGCGGGTCTGCTTTTCACTGGGGTCACATTATTCGTACTATCAGGTGGAAGGGCTTAATCCGCGCGGCTATGATTATATTGTCGGGGAAGTCACAATTTCCCTGGCCCGCATGATTGATCGCTGCATGCCGGGACAAATCCTGATTGGCGAATTTGAGCGGCCCATGCCGCGCGGCGGAAAGGTGCTGAATACCGCCAGCTTCGTACAGCAGGCAACGCATATGCTGGAACGTTTCAAGGGCATGGGACTGTCAGGCGGCAATATCCGCCAATGCGCCTGCTATCTGACCGGCGAGGAGGTTGGGCAAGGTTTCTTCAATATCCTGCGCTTTGAAATCCAGGACAAGCACGGCTTTCTGCACTACGCCTATAATCAGAAAATGAATCTTGTGCTGGCGCCGCAGGAAAAAGGTGCGGCCGTGACGAATATCTTCCTTGGCAAGCAGCAGGAAGAATTGGCGGATTTCGACGCCAAAACTTCAAAAATAAATGTTGAAGACTGATCCGCCAGGCTGATTAGCGCGAATAAAATTCGACGATCAGATTCGGCTCCATCACCACCGGATAGGGTACGTCCGTTAACAGCGGTGTACGCACGAACACCGTCTTTAATGCACGATTATCGACATTGAGATAATCCGGCACCTGGCGTTCAGCAGATTCGAGCGCTTCCAGAACCATGCCGAGCTGACGCGACTTTTCACGAATCTCGACGACATCCCCTTCACGCACCCGGTAGCTTGGGATGGTGACCCGTGCGCCATTGACCATGACATGGCCGTGATTGACGAACTGACGCGCGGCAAAAACGGTGGGTACGAATTTGGAGCGGTACACAATTGCATCCAGACGGCGTTCCAGCAGGCCGATCAGATTTTCGCCGGCATCGCCGCGCACGCGCACGGCTTCTTCATAAATGCCACGAAACTGCTTTTCGCTGATATTGCCGTAATAGCCTTTCAGCTTTTGCTTGGCGCGCAACTGAATGCCGAAATCCGACAGTTTGGTCTTGCGGCGCTGTCCATGCTGACCCGGGCCATATTCACGCTTGTTGAGCGGGCTTTTGGGCCGGCCCCAGAGATTTTCACCCAGACGACGGTCGATCTTGTGCTTGGATTGTTGCCGCTTCGACATTAACTATTTCCCGGACCTTGTATTCTGCCGACTTTTCTAAAGTAAAGACAGATTCATGAATGACAGAAAGGGGCCGCACCTAGTCAAGCGGGCCCGCATTTCGAGGGTAATATACGCACAAACCCCCAACTGTCAAACCTTATCCCCGATACTCTTTCGGGTCAGGGATGGAAAGCCGCATGACATAGGCTGTGACGCCTATCATCATGATCAGGGCCACGATAAATGGCACTTCTGGAGCAAAATGATACAGTGCCGCCCCCAGCAGCGGGCCAAGCCCAAACCCCAGGGATCCCGCAGACATGCTGATCCCGGCAAGGCCACCCTGTTCATAGGGGGCGACTTTCAGGCTGGCGGCCGCCGAATTGCCGGGCTGGCTGAAGCCCAAGCCCAGTCCCACGAGCACCATCCCCGTCAACAGCGGGATAAGGGTGGACGATAATATCAACACCGCCACCCCAACCAAAACCGATGGCGCGCCAAAACGCAGCAATGTCTTTGGCGTCAAATGGAACGGGCGGATGATCAGGAACTGCGCCCCCATGGTGACGACCGCCATCAATGCGAGGGCGATGCCGACCTTGCTTGCGGTTTGCGACGCTGTCAGGTGCAGCTTGTCCTGGAAATAGAAGCCTCCGGTCTGATGCACCGTCGCCATTACATAAGATGTAAAAAAGTTGATGATCAGATAGGGACGGATGCGCGGATCCGTAAATTGCAGTTTTTTCACACCCGGTGGCGCCACCCGCTGCGGCGGCTCGGGCAGGAACAGCCAGATCAGCAATGCGCTGACCACCGCAACCAGCGCGGCCACATAGAGCGGGGCAACCAGACTGACCACAACCAGCGCCCCGCCAATGGCGGGCCCCAGAATAGACCCCAGGCCAAAAGCGGCGTTTTGCAGGGCAATTCCGGCGGTGCGCTTTTCCGGGGTGGTTGTCGCCGACACAAAAGACTGCGAGGCGGGAAAAACACCGCTGGCCACCGCCGCAAAGGCCATCCGGGTCAGCAGCATTAGCGGAAAGACGAATAAAACCGGCAACCGCCCATCCAGTCCGGCGTCCACAACAACCGCAAACATGATTGTCGTAATGGCGTAGCCAATAAGGCCGATGATCATGACAGGGCGCCGCCCTATATTTTCACAGCGCCGCCCCCAGAACGGCCCGCCAAAAAAGAACATGGCCGCCGTCAGCGCGGAAATCAGTCCGACCTGAATTTCCATCAGCCCCAGTTCGCGCCCGATAGGGGCCAGCACCGCCAGGGTGACCGAACGCCCGATGCCCACCGACAACAACCCGCCAAACAGCAGCCAGTGCGCCCAGGGCGGCACATGGAAGGCTTGCGGAGCAGGAGGGGCTTCTGCAGGTTTGGCTGTTGTGGTTTCTGGGGGCACTTGAGTTTGTTCTAGTTGCGAGTCGGTATGAGCATATACCGGGGCCCTGTGCAATTGATCAGATTTTTTTCCATGTTTGTGGTGATCCAGGTAGCCAATGTTCGCGCCAGCAATCAGGCGTTGGTGTTATAAAGCGTTTTGCTTGCTATATATTAAGTTATTTGCTATATAGAGCTATGTGGTCTGTCACTTATACGCCCGATGCGCTGCGGACATTGCGATTAATGGACCCCGTGATCGCCAAACGCATACGCACAAAGATGCTGGCGCTGGCGCGTGACCTAAAAGCGCGCAACAACAATGTTAAAAAGCTAATCGGGGTTGAGGGCTATAGGTTGCGTGTTGGCGACTGGCGGGCAATCTATATTTTGCAACAACAGACGGTAACGGTCATCGTCGTCAGCGTTGGCCATCGCAGCGAGGTTTACGAATGACGAGGCAATATATCACGCAAGACGGCAAGCCGACCTTCGTTGTAATTCCCATCGATGAGTGGCGCGCCATTAGCGCGACCCTGGAGGATCGCACAGATACGGCAGCCGTGAGGGCTTTCCTGAAAGCGCCGTCTGAAACTTTTCCTGATACGCTCGTGGCGGCGATCCTCGATGGGGCGCACCCGATCAAGGTGTTTCGAGAGCACCGGGCGCTGACCCAGGCGCAACTCGCGGCGGCCATCGGCACAAGTTCTGTCTACATCTCGCAGATCGAACGGGGTGAACGCCGCGCCGGCCGCAAGCTTTTGCTCAAACTCAGCAAGGCGCTGGGTGTTGAGCGTGACCTGCTGGAGCAAAACCGGGATGCAGAAGCGCTATAATTAAGGCCTGCCCGGCAATATCTTATCTATTGAGAATTATTCTTAAACTGATAAAGTGGTGGAAGAAAAAATAGGAGCCCTCATGACCACCATCACCATTTCGCTGCCCGAATCCTTGAAAACATTTATCGATGAACAACTCGCCACCAAGGGCTATGGCAATGTCAGTGAATATTTCCGCTCGTTGCTGCGGGCGGCACAAGAGGAAGAAGCCGAAGCAAAACTGGAAGCTCTGCTGGCCGAAGGGTTGGCAACAGGTGGTGATGACATTCCGCTCACCCGCGAATTCTGGAAAGACCTGAAGGCCGAAGCAAAGACGCTGGCCAAACTGCACCAGTCACGCAACAAGCAAAAGTGAAACCCGTCGTCAGACCGGCGGCGAGAGGTGATATCCTACGCCAATACCAATACTATATATTTGAAGGAGCGTATGATGCTGCAGGCCGCTTCATTGATGCTGTCGACATATCTATCGAGCATCTCTGCCGTATGCCAGAAACCGGCACGCCAAGAATTTCCAGCAATCCCATCCTATCGGGCCTACGCTCCTGGCCCGTAAAGGGCTTCGAGGATATCCGCATTTACTACCTCATACAGGACGAGGAAATACGCATCGTTCGCGTACTGCACGGACGGCGAGATATTCAGAACATTCTTGAAAATGATTAAAGCCTGTCATCATCTCACCCCGCCTCCTTCTTCCTCCGCGCGGTCGCCAGCGACGTGACCACGCCGCGCAGCGCGCGCACTTCCTGTTCCATCATGTTGGCGCGGATGAAAATGTTGCGCAGGTTGCGCACCATGGCGGGGCGTTTTTCGGGGGGGAACAGAAATCCGGCTGTGTCCAGTTCACGTTCGAGATGTTCGAACAGGCCGACCAGTTCGGCGTTATTGGCGGGCCAGGTGTGGCCGGGATCGAGCACTTCGGGCGGCGTGGCGTCCGCCGACTTGAACCATTCATAGCCCACCAGCAGCACCGCCTGCGCCAGATTGATGGATGTGAAACGCGCATCGACGGGAATGCGCAGCACCGCCTGCGCCAGGGTCACATCGTCATTTTCCAGGCCGCTGCGTTCGGGGCCGAACAGGATGCCGCAGCGCAGGCCCTGCGCGGTCTTTGCGCGCATTTCGGTTGCTGCGGCCTCGGCTGTCACAACGGGTTTGAGCATTTCACGCTGGCGCGCGGTGGTGGCGACGAGATAATGCATGTCGGCCACGGCCTCAGTCACGGTATCAAACAGGCGCGCCTCCTCCAGCACCCAGTCCGCGCCCGATGCCGCCTTGATCGCCCATTCATTGGGCCAGCCCTCGCGCGGCGCAACGATGCGCAGATCAGTCAGCCCGAAATTCGCCATGGCGCGCGCCGCCATGCCGACATTCTGCCCCAGTTGCGGCCTTACCAGAATCACAGAAGGCGGCGTTAGCGCGACACTCACGGCTTTGCGCCGTCGCGATACAGTTTGTAGATAATGCTGTCGAGCAGCGCCTCAAACGACGCATCGACAATATTTTCCGATACGCCCACGGTGAACCAGCGTTCGCCCTTGCCATCGCGGCTTTCGATCATCACGCGCGTCACCGCCCCGGTGCCACCCGTCAGGATACGGACTTTATAATCCGCCAGTTCCAGATCATCGATATAGGAGGAATAGCGCCCCAGATCCTTGCGCAGCGCGCGGTCCAGCGCATTGATCGGGCCATTGCCTTCCTCATAGGAGCGGAAGATTTCACCATCGATTGTAATCTTGGTTGTCGCCTCGGAAATGGTGATCAGTTCACCCTTGGCGTTATGGCGGCGCTCCACGCCAACGCGATAACTGTCCACCCTGAAATATTCGGGAATTTCACCCAGCAGACGGCGCACCAGCAGTTCGAACGACGCCGTTGCGCCATCATAGCTATAGCCCAGAAATTCGCGCTGCTTGACGATTTCCAGCAGGCGGTTCAGGCGTTTGTCTTTGGGGTCGGCGATGATGCCAATGGTTTCCAGTTCGGCGATGAGATTGGATTTTCCCGCCTGATCCGAGACCAGAATGCGGCGCTGGTTGCCAACACTTTCGGGCGCGACATGCTCATAGGTTTTGGTGTTCCTGGCCATGGCGGAAACATGCAGCCCGCCTTTATGCGCAAAGGCCGATGCACCGACATAGGCGGCGTGGCGATTGGGCGGGCGGTTGAGAATTTCGTCGATCGTGTGCGAAATGCCGCTGAGCTTTTTCAGCGCCGCCGGTGAAATGCCGGTCTCGAACCTGTCCGCATAATCGGGTTTCAGCATCAGCGTGGGTATGATCGACACCAGATTGGCGTTGCCGCAGCGTTCACCCAGGCCATTGATCGTGCCCTGCACATGGCGCACCCCGGCGCGGATTGCGGCCAGCGAATTGGCGACCGCATTTTCCGTATCATTATGCACATGAATGCCCAGATGCGCACCCGGAATATGTTGGGCCACCTCGCCGACAATGCGTTCCACCTCGTGCGGCAGGCTGCCGCCATTGGTGTCGCACAGCACCACCCAGCGCGCCCCCGCCGCATGGGCGGCGCGCGCACATTGCAGCGCGTAATCCGGGTTGGCCTTGTAACCATCAAAGAAATGTTCGGCGTCAAACAGCGCCTCATGGCCGCGCTTCGCGACCAGCGCGATGGAATCCGAAATCGCTTCGACATTTTCATCGCGCCCGACCTGCAACGCCACATCGACATGAAAATCCCAGGTCTTGCCGACGAGGCACACGGCTGTGGCGGCACTGCCCAGCACGGCCGTCAGATCGGGATCGTTTTCGGCGCTGCGTCCCACGCGCCTGGTCATGCCGAAGGCGGTGAATTTCGCGTGGGAAAGTTTTGGCGGCGCTGCAAAAAACGCCGTGTCGGTGGGGTTGGCGCCGGGCCAGCCGCCCTCGACATAATCCAGCCCCAGTTCATCGAGCAGTTTGGCGATCAGCAGTTTATCCTCGACGCTGAAATCCACGCCCTGGGTTTGCGCGCCATCGCGCAGCGTGGTGTCATAGAGATAGATGCGTTCGCGCCCGCTCATGACAGCACCTTCCACAGGGTGCCTGTTGGCCCGTCTTCCAGCTGAATGCCGCGTGCGACAAGTTCATCGCGGATACGGTCGGCCTCGGCGAAATTTTTCGCCTTGCGGGCGGCAATGCGGGCGTCGATCTGCGTCTGAATTTCGGCTTCATCCAGCGCCTGTCCGGGGGGTTGCCAGTGAAACCATTGTTGGGCGGTCATGGCGAACAGGCCCAGCAGAAATTCGCCGCCTGCGCGCAACTGTTTTGCAGCATCGGGCGCACCCTGGCTTGCGGCATGGGCCAGTCTGTGCATTTCCGCGATGGCCAGCGGCGTGTTCAGATCATCTTCCAGCGCGTCGCGCACCGTTTGGGGAATATCCTGGGCTGTCGCCGTCACCCCATCCACCAGCCGGTACCAGGTATCCAGCACGGTTTTCACTTCGCGCGTGCCTGCATCGGTCCAGTCAAAGGGTTGCCGGTAATGGGTTGATAATATTTGCAGCCGCAAGACTTCGCCCGGCGCTTTTTGCAGCAACTGATGCACGGTGCGGAAATTGCCTTCTGATTTGGACATTTTTTTGCCGTCCACCATCAGATAGCCATTATGCATCCAATAGGTGGCGAAAGTGCCGGGGCCATTGGCGCAGGTGCTTTGCGCCACTTCGTTTTCATGGTGCGGAAAGATCAGATCGATGCCGCCGCCGTGAATATCAAACGATGCGCCCAGATGCGCAAGGCTCATGGCCGAGCATTCGATATGCCAGCCGGGGCGGCCAAAGCCCCATGGGCTGTCCCATCCCGGCGTCTGCGCGTCAGAGGGTTTCCACAAAACGAAATCCATTTCATCGCGTTTATAGGGGGCGACCTCGATGCGCGCGCCGGCCAGCATTTCCTTTACGTCGCGGCCCGACAGGCGGCCATAATCCGCATGGCTCTGTACACTGAACAATACATGTCCGTCAGCGGCATAGGCATGGCCTTTGGCGATCAGGGATTCGATCATCGCAATCATCTGCGCGATATGCGCGGTGGCGCGCGGCTCTACATCCGGCGGCAGCGCGTTCAGCGCCGCCATGTCGGCATGAAACTGCGCGGTGGTGCGCATGGTGATTTCAGCAATGGGGACATTTTCATCGCGGGCGCGGGCGTTGATCTTGTCATCCACATCGGTGATGTTGCGGGCATAGGTCACATGGCTTGCGCCATAGTTCAGCCGCAACAGCCGCGCCAGGGTGTCAAACACCACCACAGGACGCGCATTGCCGATATGGGCATAGTCATAGACGGTCGGCCCGCACACATACAGGCGCACATTGGCGGGGTCGATGGGCACGAAATCCTGTTTCGTCCGCGTCTTTGAATTATAAAGTTTCAGGGCCATTTCCGTTCCATTTCCATCACGCGCAAACACCGTCCAGTGGCTGGCCGCTTGCGGTTCTTGATATGGAGAGGAAAAAATAAGAACGGCGCGGCAAGCTTGAGCTAGCCGGTAATAATCAAACAACACTGATTAAAGCTGCGCGCCATTATAAAAAACCCATAAATTACGCTGTTTCGCCCCGCAACAGGGCATGCGCCCGCTTTGGTCCGATGAACACTAGCAGGCTTTTCATTTCCGGTCCATGGCCAAGACCAGTCAAAGCGAGGCGTAGTGGCATGAACAGATCGCGCCCCTTGCGCCCGGTTTGCGCCTTCAAGGCGTTGGTCCAGACCCCCCAGGTGTCAGGGGTGAAATCCGCTGCCGGAAGCAGGCTCTGCGCGATGGCCAGAAACTCCGGCTCGGTGATAACCGGGCTGATAGGGCCATTAACCACATCCCACCAGAGCGAGACATCCGGGAACCGCACCAGATTGGCCCGCACCATGTCCCAGAACGCCGCGCCGCCGCCAACCCCCAGCGCCTTCAGCCGGGCTTGCGCCGCCGCAAACGGCATGGCGTGCAGGATGCGTTCATTCATCGGCCCCAGATCATTGGGATCGAACTTGACGCTGGCGCGGCCGATATGGCTGATGTCAAAGCCCGCCACCAGCTCCGCCATGGTCTGGCGCGGCTCCACCGGGTCAGACGTGCCCAGGCGCGCCAGCAGGCTGTTCAGCGCCATCGGCTCGAACCCGTCTTCGCGCAGGCTTTCAACCCCCAGCGAGCCCAGCCGTTTTGAAAGCCCCTCACCGCCCGCCCCGGTCAGCATCGGGAAGTGCCCGAACACCGGCACGCTGGCCCCCATCGCCCTGAACAGTTGAATTTGCACCGCCGTATTGGTCAGATGATCTTCGCCCCGGATCACATGCGTGATGGCCAGATCACTATCATCGCAAATGCTGGGCAGGGTATAGAGCGGCTGGCCATCGGCGCGCACCAGCACCGGGTCCGAAAGATTTTGCGTGTGGATCGCCACCTCGCCATGCACCAGATCGGTCCAGGCCACCGTTTCGTGGGTCAGCAGAAACCGCCAGTGCGGCGTGACGCCATTATCCGTATACGCCTGTTTTTGCGCATCGCTCAGTTTCAGCGCGGCGCGGTCATAGACGGGCGGCTTGCCGCGCCCCAATTGCACCTTGCGTTTCAGGTCCAGTTCTTCCGCCGTTTCATAACAGGGATAAAGTAAGCCGCGCGTCTTCAGATCATCAATCGCTGCGGTATAGCGCGCCATGCGTTCGGATTGCCGCATGAAACCGTCATGCGCCATGCCCAGCCAGGCCAGATCGGCGATGATGCCGTCTTCAAATTCCTTTGTGGAACGCTCGCGGTCCGTATCGTCGATGCGCAGGACAAACTTGCCGCCATTGGCGCGGGCGAAAAGATAATTCACCAGCGCGGTGCGGATATTGCCGACATGCAGCCGCCCCGTGGGACTGGGCGCAAAGCGGACGGTGACAGTCATGACCGGGCGCCAAAATACGGGAATAATTTAGTTTGCTTCATATTCATTCTCTATCACGGGTAAGCTGCTCCAGGGAAACAACCGCGTCATATGGCCCATTTTGCGGCCCGGACGGGGGGCATCCTTACCATACAGATGCAGGCATGCGCCTTGTGTGCGGGCGAGTGCGGCCCAGTCATTCACATCATCGCCGATCAGGTTGCGCATTTCTGCGTTGCTGTGCCGTGCGGGATCGCCCAGCGGCCAGCCGCAAATGGCGCGGATATGCTGTTCAAACTGGCTGATAGCGCAGGCATCCAGCGTCCAGTGCCCGGAATTGTGCACACGCGGCGCAAATTCATTCACCGCCAGCGCGCCGTTTTTGAGCACGAAAAATTCAACGCCAATAACGCCCACATAATCCAGTGCGATCAGGATGCGTGTGGTCAGCGCCCTGGCTGCATCTGTAATATCCTGCGAGACCGGTGCAGGCACGCGGCTGATATCCAGAATGCCGTTACGATGAATATTTTCGGGCGGATCATAGCAGGCAATCGCCCCATCCAGCCCGCGCGCGGCGATGACGGAAATTTCCCGTTCAAAGTCTGCAAAGCCTTCCAGAATGGAAGCGGCGGCTCCAACCTGCGCCCATGCGTCCGCCACGTCGGCTGGCGTGCGCAACGCCGCCTGGCCGCGCCCGTCATAGCCCAGCCGCCGTGTTTTCAGGATGGCTGGCAGGCCGATCTGCGCCACCGCCTGCGTCAACGCAGCCGCATCATCAACAGGCGCAAAAGGTGCGGTGGTGACGCCAAGCCCGCTGAGAAAGGTTTTTTCCGTCAGCCGGTCCTGCGAAATGCGCAAGGCGTCGATGCCCGGACGCACCGCAACCTTTGCAGCGATGCGTTCCACACAGGCCGCCGGCACATTCTCAAATTCATAGGTGACCACATCGACGCTGGCGGCAAACCTGCCGCATGCCGCCGCATCATCATATTCGGCCAGGGTGATGGTATCACACACATGGCTGCCGGGATTATCGCCAGGTGGGCAGAAAATATGGGATTTCAGTCCCAACCGCGCCGCCGCCAGCGCCAGCATGCGGCCCAGCTGTCCGCCGCCCAGAATACCGATCGCGCCACCGGGGGCAATCATCACGATCAGGCTTTGTCAGAAGGGTGCATGGCCACCGCCTGGGTCTGCCTTGTGCGCCACGCATCCAGCCGTTTGGCCAGCGCGCTATCATGCAGCGCCAGCACGCTTGCGGCCAGCAATGCGGCATTGATTGCACCCGATTCGCCAATCGCCAATGTCCCAACGGGGATGCCCGGCGGCATCTGCACGATCGATAACAGGCTGTCCTGCCCTTTGAGCACTTTACTTTCTACCGGCACGCCAAACACCGGCAGAGGCGTAAGCGCCGCCGTCATGCCCGGCAGATGCGCCGCACCGCCAGCGCCCGCTATGATGATTTGCAGGCCCCGTTCGCGCGCAGATTTGGCGTAAGCATATAACCGGTCCGGGGTGCGATGCGCGGACACAATGCTGGTCTCAAATGGTATCTTCAGCGCTTTCAGGGTGTCCGCCGTATGGCGCATGGTGGGCCAGTCAGACTGGCTGCCCATGATGATCCCGATCAGCGGTATGGTCTTGGCCATTGCAGGCGCTCCTTAAGCGCGGAAAGCCGGGGATTATAGGGGCCATCTGCTTTCACGCAAGCAGGATCACGTATCCACTGCCATATTTCTACAAATCGTTAATACATTTTCGATAATGTTTGGTTTACAATCGCCCCTGAACTGACGTCAACCTTCAAGAAGACCAGATGAAAATCACGGATTCAAAACCAGTTGCGGGTGTGCGCGCGGCCAGCGCGGCGGTGGCTTCGGCCAGGGTCCGCCCCGGGCAAACCGCCGCGACAAATGGCCCCGGCGATTCGGCCAGCATCATGGGGATTCCCGAGGCCGAGTTTACCCCAAAGGTGCGCGATGCGATCATGAGCCTGATGCAGGAGGTGGATCGTTTTCGCCAGGAACTGGAGCAGGCGAAGAACCGCATTGATCATCTGGAAAAGCTGGCCGAGAACGACGCCCTGACGCCGGTATTGAACCGGCGCGGCTTCATACGCGAAATGACGCGGGTGAAAAGTTTTGTGGATCGCTACAATACGCCCGCCGCGCTGGTGTTTTTTGATCTCAATAATTTCAAGCCGGTCAATGATCAGTTTGGGCATGCGGCGGGCGATCAGGTGTTGCAGCGCGTGGCCGGGGTGCTGGTGGAAAATACCCGTGATTCCGACATTGTCGGGCGTCTGGGCGGCGACGAGTTCGGCGTGATTCTGGTCAATAACCGCGCCGATGTGGCGGCGGTCAAGGCGCAGAAGCTTGCAGATTCCATTGCCGGGCTGCGTTTTGCGGCAAATGGAAAAACCTACGGCGTCACGGCTTCCTATGGCACCTACATATTTGAACCAGGCGATGATCCGGTGCAGGCGCTGGCCAAGGCCGACGAGGCCATGTATGCCTCAAAACGACAGCGCAAGACGTCATAGTCTTATATATTTTAATCTGTAAGCTGATTAAACTTTCAAAATGACCAGACCATTTTTTATTCATACTGAATCACAACTCTTGCTCCGTCATTGCGAACGAAGCGTGGCAATCCAGAATCACATGGGTTATGCCTGCCTTTGGGACTCTGGATTGCCACACTTCGCTCGCAATGACGCAGGGGATGAGCCGCACCTCTTATTGATCACCAAATGACCGGCGCGCCCGATCATCCGTATCTGCGTTTTCCCGGCGCGCCGCCTGCGGGCACGCAACTGTGCAGGCTTGATGAACTTCCCAAAGACGGGGCCAGGGGATTTTTGTTTGGCGAAGACGTCCGGCGCTTCGATATGTTTGTGGTATGGCGCGACGGCAATCTGATGGCCTATGTCAATGATTGCCCGCATGCGCATACGCCGCTGGATTATGTGCCGGACCGCTTCTTCAATCTGGAAAAATCATATCTATTGTGCGGCACCCATGGCGCGCTGTTCCGCATCCATGACGGGCATTGCGTTGCTGGACCATGCAAGGGCAAGCATTTAACGGCTGTGCCGGTGCGTCTGGAGGGGGACATGATCTGCATCGGCTGATCCTGGTGTTATTGGCCGTCGTGAAACTGTAATATGTTTCCCATATAACGCGCGCCAATGGAACGGGGAGACAGGCCATGAATGCAGATCAGGAAGCTTCAGCAATTGGCGCATTGGTCGCACAGCGCATCAGCCGCCGCGCCGTGCTTGGCGGCGTTGTTACGGCAACCGCCCTGGCAGGTACGGGCATGTCCTGGCGCAGCGCCTATGCGCTGGGTCCGTCCAGCCTTGCATTTGAGGAATTGGCGCGCGGCCTGGATACAGATTTTCATGTGGCGCCGGCGCATGATGCGCAGGTTCTGATCCGCTGGGGCGATCCGGTTTATGCGGACGCGCCGGCCTTTGATCCGATGGCCCAGACGGTGGCGGCGCAGGAAAAGCAGTTTGGCTACAACAATGACTTTGTGGCCTTTATGCCATTGCCGCATACTTCAAAAAAATCCAGCCACGGCCTGCTGTGCGTCAATCATGAATTCACCAATGCGCGGATGATGTTTCCGGGGCTGACATCGGTGATGCAGGCAAAGCTTGAAGGCGCCGTTGGCGTTACGGCGCAGGCGCTGTTAGGCCAGATGCCCGAATTGAGCCGCGAACAGGTAGAGATCGAAATGGCCGCCCATGGCCATTCTGTGGTGGAAATAAAATTTCATAAGGGGGTTTGGAAAGTCATTGCAGACAGCCCGTTTAACCGCCGTCTCAGCATGTTGTCGACGCCCATGCGCCTGTCGGGGCCGGCAGCGGGGCATGCGCGGCTTAAAACTTCCGCTGACCCGTCCGGCGCCAATGTTATCGGCACACTGAATAATTGTGCGGGTGGCGTAACGCCCTGGGGCACGGTGCTGATTGCAGAAGAAAATTTCAATTTCTATTTTTCAGGTGATCCGGCGCAAACCGCAGAGGCTGATAATCACCAACGCTATGGCATTGCGCCTGACAAAATACGGTTCCAGTGGGCGCGGTTTCATGACCGGTTCAATGTCGAAAAAGAACCGAACGAGCCAAACCGTTTTGGCTGGGTGGTGGAAATAGATCCCTATAATTCGAAATCCGTTCCGGTAAAGCGCACGGCACTGGGCCGGTTCAAGCATGAGGCGGCGACCGTCGCCATTGCACCCGATGGGCGCGTGGTGGTGTATACGGGTGATGATGAACGTTTTCAGTATGTCTATCGCTATGTCAGCACCGGCAGGTTTGATGCAAAAAACCGCCCGGCCAATATGACCCTGCTGGATGACGGTGTGTTGTCAGTTGCAAAATTCGAGGCTGATGGCCGTCTGATCTGGATGCCGCTGGTCTGGGGTGCGGGACCGCTGACACAGGAAAATGGATTTAACAGCCAGGCGGATGTGCTGATCGAAACGCGCCGCGCAGCCGAATTACTGGGGGCCACCAAAATGGACCGCCCGGAAGACATTGAGACGAACCCGCTCACTGGCCGCGTCTATCTGGTGCTGACCAACAATGACAAGCGCGGGGACGCACAAAAGGACGCCGCCAATCCGCGCGCCAAAAACGCCTTTGGCCATATTCTGGAACTGGCCCCGCCTGTTACGGGCGGCGAGAGCCCGGATCATGCGGCGGATGAATTCCGCTGGGATATATTTCTGCTGGGCGGTGATCCGGCGGATGCGGGTTCGGGCGCACGCTATCACCCCCAGACCAGCAAAGACGGATGGCTGACGACGCCGGACAATATCGCCTTTGACAGCCGCGGGCGCATGTGGATTGCCACGGATGGCGCCAATGACAATGGGTTTGCCGACGGCGTCTGGGCCAGCGATGCGGAAGGGCCGGGGCGTGCGCTGACACGGCATTTCCTGGCGGCGCCGCGAGGTGCGGAAATGTGCGGCCCGTGCTTTACGCCCGATGACGCCACCCTGTTTGTCGCCGTACAGCATCCGGGGCAGGAACCCGGATCGACATTCGATACGCCTTCAACCCGCTGGCCCGATTTTAAGGACGCCATGCCGCCGCGCCCGGCCATTGTCGCCATCACTGCGAGGGGTAAACCCATTGGCGGATAAATATTGAACAGATGAACGGGTTTTGTTGATTGTTCGCTGTGGCTGCGTCATGTTGCGCGGATGAACAGTAACCAGATAACCAAAGCGCACCACCATCATCGCCATGAAAACAAACAGGACGCCGTGCATGACATGACAGGGCGCAATGAACGGCGCGTACTGCAGGCCATGCTGTTGACCGCCGGGTTTATGGCGGTAGAGGTGGCGGGCGGCCTGTGGTCCGGTTCACTGGCGCTGCTGGCGGATGCCGGGCATATGCTGACAGATAGTGCGGCGCTGGCGCTGGCGTGGCTGGCGTTCCGCATCACCCGGCGGCCGGCGGATATGTTGCGTTCATATGGCTATCACCGGTTTCAGGTGCTGGCGGCCTTCGTCAACAGTTTCATAATGCTGGGGCTGGCGGCATGGATTGCGGTTGAGGCGGTTCAGCGCATCGCCGAGCCAGTGCCAATATTGCCCTGGCCGGTGCTGGGCATTGCGGTCGTGGGCCTGGCGGTTAATCTGGGCAGCTTTGCACTGCTGCATTCGGGCGATCGTGAAAATCTGAACATGCGCGGCGCGGCGCTGCATGTAATGGGGGACATTCTGGGGTCGCTGGCGGCCATCATGGCTGCGATCATAATCATATATACCGGATGGATGTCCGCCGACCCGATCCTGTCGCTGCTGAGCGCCGGACTGATTTTACGCGGCGCCTGGAGCATCGTGCGCCGTTCCACCCATATTCTGCTGGAGGGCGCGCCGGAGGATTTCGATGGCGTGGCCGTTCACGACGAATTGTTAAAAGCGCTGCCAGACATCAAGGACGTACACCATATCCATGCCTGGTCGCTGGGCGACGGCAATACGCTGCTGACCCTGCACGCAGCGGTGCAGCCCGGCACAGACCAATCCCTGTTGCTTGCCCATATCAAAGCCGTACTGGCGGAACGCTTCGGAATCCGTCACGCAACAGTGCAGATTGAGACCTGCGCCTGCCCGGACCGGTAATGCGGCATCTGTTTGGCCCCGTGAACTTCCCGGATGCACAGCACCTTCGAATACGCTAGAATTTCATCAACTTAACAATAAATCGAGGTGCGGGACCATGTCCAAGCAGCCAAAATTCTCGCCAGCGGTGACGCTGAAAACCCGGCATTACCGGGACGGGACCGGGCGCGGTGAATTGCTGATCCAGCAATGCGGCGCCCGCGCCCATCCGCCACTTTATGGGCGTGAGAATCCCGACTTTCGCAAATCTGGTGAGGTTGGCGCCATCATTATGAGTAACGAGGCCCCGTGAGCGGAGAACAGGCAGCACCGCTGGAAGCAAGTTTCGAAAGTGGTGGAGAGATTTGCCGCGCATGGCATTTTCTTCCCCGCAACGGCAACATGGCGAAGTATAGCCGCATCCCCTGCGTCGTGATGGCGCATGGTTTTGGCGGCACGCGCGATGCGGGGCTGGCGCCTTATGCCCAGCGTTTTGCAGCAGAGGGGTTTCATGTCCTCGTTTTTGATTATCGCCATTTCGGCGCAAGCGATGGTGAGCCACGGCAATTGATTTCGATAAAAAAGCAGTTGCAGGACTGGACCGCAGCGGCGGCATTCGCCCGCGAAATGCCGGGTGTCGATCCATCGCGTGTCGCAATCTGGGGTTCGTCTTTTTCCGGTGGTCATGTTGTCGAAACCGCTTATGCGGACCGCCGGGTAGCGGCGGTTATTTCGCAATGCCCCGCCCTGGACGGAATTTCGATCCTTGGAGCCTATCTGCGTTATGCCGGTATTCTGTCAGGGGTCCGGCTGCTGGCTGCGGGCATTGGCGACAAAATTCGGGAATTGTTAAAGCGGACGCCAATCATGCTGCCGATCATTGGTCCGCCGGGGAGCCGGGCAATTTTATCGAGCAGTGATTCCGAACCCGGATACAGGGCCATCGCGCCTGCTGACTGGCGCAACGAAACACCCGCGCGCATCGCGCTGAGTTTTCCGTTTTACCGGCCGGCAAAACACATCTATGGCCTCACCTGTCCACAGTTGCAGCAGTATTGCCTGCGCGATGTCATTGCTCCACCGCCCACGCTTGATCTGAACAGGCAGGCGCGCGGACGCAGAAATATTATCGTTAAAACCTATGATTGCGGACATTTCGACCTGTATCAGGGCGCATGGTTTGAAATTTCCGTCGCCGACCAGATCGCATTCCTGAAGGCTGTATTTTAGAGCGGCTTCTGTTTAGACCGAATCACAAACTTATACTTCGTCAATTGCGAGGAGCGAAGCGACGTGGCAATGACGCTTAAGCGCGGCGCTTCAGTCAAATAATGAAACAGTCTAGGAAAATATGTAATTATTTGATTTAAATCAAACTTCGGAAGAAGCGCCTGCACTAGCCTCCAGCCTTACATTCTGTAGACGGAGGATAAAGATCATGAGTGGTGGCGAGTTGTTGTTCGCGGGGTTAACAATAGTGGCGTTCGGCCTCTACAGCGCTGTCCTGCTGTGGCTGACATTTACCTATCACGATCAGCAAAAAATGCTGACCGGTGATTAAAGGCGCAGTTCCAATCCGGCGGCTATTTCTTCTCGGCCACTTCGACTGGGCCGCCGGCGGCTTTCCATTCACCAAAGCCGCCACGCATATGCGCCACGGGTTTTAGTCCCATTTCATGCGCCGCCCGTCCGGCCAGCGCCGAGCGCAACCCGCCTGCGCAAAAAATGATGAATTTCTTTCCTGATTGAAAGCGTTCCTTGGCGTAGGGGCTTTCCGGGTCAATCCAGAATTCCAGCATGCCGCGCGGTACATGCCAGGCCCCCGGAATGGCGCCGTCGCGCCACAATTCGCGTATGTCGCGAATATCGATCAATTCAACATTCGGATCGTCCTTTACCTTCATCACCTCGGCCACCGTCATGGTTTCGATAATGGTTTCGGCTTCTGCGCAAAGTTTTTTGACGCCTTTTGTGATCATGGCTGTTGCCTTTCGAATGCATCCTGAGGGTTAAACGAAGCATAGTACATGCAGTATCATTTGACCAGAATATGCGCTAAACAGCCCGGATGACCCCCGTATCCGGTACTAATCACCCTTCGCGCCAGCCGATTTCGAGAAATCTGAAAGGCATATTGCTGATGCTCGTATCGGGCGTGGCGGTTTCGTGCATGTCCGGGGTGATCCTGCATCTGGTCAAAACCCAGCATCCGTTTGAGGTGGCGTTTTTCCGCAATGCGCTGGGTCTGATCCTGCTGTTGCCATTGCTGATCGGCAAAGGCGGCCTGGCGCATTTGCGCACGGGACGGGCGGGGCCGCTGGTGTGGCGCGGTCTGTTAAGCGCCGTTTCCATGATGTGTTATTTTTATGGCGTGGCGCTTGTGCCGCTGGCCGAGGTGACCGCGCTATCTTTCATGGGCCCCCTGTTCGCCACAGTCATTGCAATAATTCTGCTGGGAGAACGCATCCGCCTGCGCCGCACCCTGGCGCTGATCATCGGGTTTTCCGGCGCCCTGATCATTCTGCGGCCGGGCTTTAATGCCATCGGCCTGGGGACGGTGCTGATCCTGGGATCGGCGGCGTCCTGGTCGATCTCGATGATCATCATCAAGGTGCTGACCAAAACGGAATCGGCCCTGACGCAAAGCATCTATACGCTGGTGATGCTGACCCCGATTACGGCGCTTGCGGCGCTGCCCTATTGGCATATGCCGAACCTGGAAGAGTTTGGCTGGATGGTTCTGATGGCGGCGCTGGGCACCGGCGCGCAACTGGCCTTTACCGAGGCTTTCAAACTTGCGGATTTAACCGCCCTGCTGCCCATGGATTTCACGAAGCTGATCTGGTCGGCCATTGTGGGCTATCTGTTTTTTGCACAAACCCCGGATATCTGGGTATTTATTGGCGGCGCGGTGATTTTCGCCTCGACGACCTATATTACGTTGCGCGAAGCCCAGGTCAAAAACAAGGCCGCTGTGGAAACTGCCCCTGAAGCGCCCGTTTAATCGGGTTTCCTATCGCGCCGCTGTGAGCTTAAAATGACAAATATATTCGCCACATTGTGAGGGGAGCATATCACGCATGCCTGATTTACTGGATTTTACCGGCAAAACAGTGGTCGTCACCGGCGGTTCCACCGGCATCGGAAATGGCATTGCCCGCGCGTTTCGTGAACACGGCGCGAAATTGATCATTACCGCCAGCCGCGAACGCAGCGCCTATGACAGTGACATGGACGGCATGGACTATCATCAGGTCGATATATCCGATGATGACGCCATGCGCGCCTTTGCCGCAAAGGTGCCCAGCCTGCATGTGCTGGTCAATAGCGTCGGGACAGTGGTCTACAAGCGCAAGGAATTTCAGATGCCGACCTTCCGCCATGTGGTGGATGTGAACCTGAACGGGGTCATGCATGCCTGTGTGCTGTTCCATGACAAGCTGCTGGCGACCAAAGGCAATATCGTCAATATCGCATCTGTCGCCAGCTTTCGCCCGACCCGTGGCAACCCGGCCTATAGCGCCTCCAAGGGCGGGCTGGCGCTGCTGACCAAAAGCCTGGCCGACGCCTGGGGGCCGGAAGGCATTCGCGTCAACGGCCTGGCGCCCGGCTTTGTGGCCACCAAAATCACCGCCGTCAGCTATGATAATCCCGAGATCAACGAAGGCATTATCAACACCACCCCGCTGCGCCGCTGGGGCACGCCCGAAGAAATGGGCCAGGTCGCCCTGTTTCTGGCGTCGGACATGGCGTCCTTCATGACCGGACACACCATTCCGGTGGATGGCGGGCAGAGTCTTTAAGAAATCACGAGGAAAGCGCCGAGTGGATTTAACTTGACAAATAAGTCAATTTTTGAGAGACTGAAGGCGCATGAAAATGCGGGGCGGCTGGCCGTCTTTATTCCTTTGCTCGACAAAGATGAAACTGAGCGCCGTCGCATCTTGCTGTTACCAACGCTGCATCGCTGGCTCTATCAAACCGGGTTGAAGAAGCGTGATCTCGATATTCGGGCCAATATCAAGGCATCCCTCGCCGGGTTCGTTAAAGGAGGAACGGTAAATAATCGCGACGATCTAAAATTGCTCGAACCCTACGACCGGGACTTGTGGGAATTCAGAATTCGATTCACGCCTCAGTCCCGTATCTTTGGTGCCTTTGTTTGTCCGGATATGTTTGTATGCACCAACATAGAGTTTAGAGATGATCTTGGCCGAAAAGGAAGCGCCCGCTGGCTGGCGGCGGAAGCAGAGGCAATAAGAACATGGGATAAACTATTCCCAGGATGCAGGCGCTTCAGGAGCGCCAATTTCGAACATTTGGTGACGGGAGGATATCATCTATGAAGCCAGCAACGAACAATAAGCGCATTCCAGAAGAGCGCCTCGCGGAGCATTGGTTCAGCTTGCGGCATGCTGTTTTTGAACAACTCTCAGCGCAATTTCGCGCGGGCGGGTTAAAGCAGAAAGATCTGGCTTCGCTGCTTGGAAAGGATGAGGCGCGCATATCAAAATGGCTCAAAGGCCGTGAAAACCTAACGTTGCGTACCATGAGCAATATTGCGCGCGCCATTGGATGCCGCCTCGAAATCAAGGTGCGCCCGCTACATGAAATCAGTCAAATTCCCAATTTCAAATTCGATCAGGCCGAGGCTTTCCGGACTTCGAAACGGGGCGCTTCCGGCTCAACAGCAGATACGACTACCACAATTTATCTTGGTAGGGCTGTTCAAACCGGCACTGGCCAGAATGTTGGAGCGGTCATTAATGGCTAAGGACTACAAAGTTGAAAGCCTGATGATTTGCGATGACGTGCGCAGCGAGGCGAACGGCAAGGAAATAATCATAGGTCTGTATAAAGACGAAATCATATTTGATTCACTCCCGGCAATGTTGCCAACATTGGCGTTCCGTGTAGCCGTAAGAGTGGCAAAACAAATAAGCGGGAACATGGTTCTTGAAGTAAGCGGGCCCGATAAGAAGGCGCTCTTGCGCCATGAAGTGGATAGACATGTTTACGACGCCGGGAAATTATTTGGGATGGTAGTGCACATGTCACAAGTTCCATTTGACACCGCTGGAGAATATGGGGTTTGGTTCGGAATCAACCGCAAACCAGAGAAAATTGGGACGTTTACGGTCAGGCAAGGACCGGTCCCTAAATAGCAAATGATCCCGGAAGGAAAAAACCATGCAAACAAATATCGGTGGCCTACTGGCGAAACGCGCGCTGCTTAGTCCGAAACTGGAAGGGTTGTATGATGTCGCGAATGGGTTGCGGCTGAATTATACGCAGTTCAATGCGCGCGTTGATCGCGCGGCCAATATGATTGCGGCGCTTGGCCTGAAAAAGGGCGGTCGGGTTGCCCTGTTGCTGATGAACAGCATTGAATTTGTGGAAAGTTTTCTGGCCTGCGCCAAACTGGGTCTGGTGGTGGTGCCGCTGAACTGGCGGCTGGTGCCGGATGAGCTGGAATTTATCCTCAAGGATAGCGGCAGTACGGTGCTGATTTTCGGTGGCGAATTTAACGCCAATGTGGATGAACTGCATGCGCGCGGCAAGAAAACCGACCTCACCCAGTGGCTATATGTCGGGCCGGATGGCAATTGTCCGAAATATGCCCGCTCCTATTCCGCACTAACCAAAGCCGCGCCCGCCACGCCGGTCAATATCACCGCTGGTGAAGACGATACGCTGTATATCATGTATACGTCCGGCACGACGGGCCTGCCCAAGGGCGTTGTGCATACCCATAACACCAGCTTCTGGGCGATCGCCACGCTTTGCGCAACGGCGGATATGCGGCTGTATGACCGCTTTCTGCTGACCTTGCCGATGTTCCATGTCGGCGCATTGCTGCCCTTGATGGCCTGCATTTATAATGGCCTGTCCTGCGTGATGCAGCGCGCCTTTGATCCTGCAACGACCTGGAAGCTGATCGAGAGTGAAAAAATAAATAGCGCGATGCTGGTGCCCGCCATGGTGAATTTCATGTTGCAGGTTCCGGAAATTGAAACTGTTGACGCCGCGTCCCTGCGCTTTTTCTTCTGTGGCGCAGCGCCCGTGCCGGACCATCTGGTTCTATCCTATGACAAGCGCAATATTCCCGTGTTGCAGATTTACGGGCTGACGGAAACCTGCGGCCCGGTCTGTCTCGTCAGTCTTGACGACTATATGGATAAGGTCGGTTCGACCGGCAAAGCCTTCATGCACACCGATGTGCGCATTATCGATACTGAAACCGGCAAGGATATGCCGGTGAATACGCCCGGTGAACTGATCACCCGTTCCAAGCATAATATGATTGAATATTGGAACCGCGAAAAAGCCACGGTGGAAACCCTGCGCGATGGCTGGCTGTACACCGGCGATATCGCCCGCATGGACGCTGACGGCTATGTCTTCATTGCGGATCGTAGCAAGGACATGATCATATCGGGCGGCGAAAATGTCTATCCGGCCGAGATCGAGGGTGTTTTACTAACGCACCCGAAAATCCGCGAGGTGGCGGTGATCGGTCAGGCGTCCGCCAAATGGGGTGAATCGCCGCTGGCCGTGGTGGTAAAGGCCGATCCATCGCTGACCGAGGCGGAAGTGCTGGGCTATGCCAATGGCAGGCTTTCGCGCTTCAAGCTGCCAAAAGCCGCCGTTTTCATTGACGAAATTCCGCGAAATCCGTCTGGCAAGGTGCTAAAGCGCGTGCTGCGTGAGCAATTTCCAGATGACGCGCCGGAATAGACGCATTAAAGCTATCCCCTATCAGCATTACATAATGGAGTGAAGACAATGGCGACCCATGCCGAAAAAATGCAGGAAAAATTCAACAAGGAAATTGGCGACAGCTTTATCGCCGGCAATGACAAGCAGACCGGGCTGAGCCAGTATCTGGGCATCCGGCTGGTCGAGTTCAGCCCCGGCAAGGTTGTGGCCGAACTGAAGGTCAAAGACGAACTGCTGACCCCGTTTGGCAATATGCATGGCGGCGTGATGTCGGCCTTTACCGATCATGTCCTGGGCTGCGTATGCTATCCGCATATGAGCAAGGGGCAGTGGGCGGCGACCACCGAGTTCAAGCTTAATCTGCTGGCGCCCGTGAGCAAGGGAACCGTGCGCGCAGTGGCGGAAATCATCAACATGACCCGCACCACGGCGGTCGTGCAGATCCGCATGGATAATGATGGGCGTCCCTGTGTTGCAGCCCAGGGCACCGTGCTGATCATGGATCCGCGTTAGCCTCTTTCGTGGAACCATTGCGTAAAATGTTCCCCGTCCCGGGCGGGGAATTGTCCTTTCTCGACTGGGGTGGCCCAGAGAGCGCGGCGCGCGTGGTGATGTCGAACGCCAATGGCTTTAACGCCTATACCTACCGGCAATTACTGACGCCGCTGAGCGGCCGGTTGCGCATTCAGGCCGTGGATGCGCGCGGTCATGGCTCTAGCACCGCAACCGCCAATCCGGAGGCGCCTTTGTCGTGGAATACATTCCGCGATGATCTGATCCGCTTTCTGGAAGCGGGCAGCAGCCCCAGCCTGCTGGTGGGGCATTCGCTGGGGGCGACCACAAGCCTGCTGCTGGCGGAGGCGCGTCCTGATCTGGTGCGTGGCGTGCTGGCGGTGGAGCCGGTTATCCAGCCCTATCTGCGCGCCTGGGGCATGCGCATCAAGCGCTGGCTTCATCTGCCGCATCAGGCCAATGGTCTGGTGGAGGGGGCGCAAAAACGCCGCGCCGTGTTTTCGGATCGTGAGGCGGTTTTCAAATCCTATAAAGGGCGCGGCGCGTTCCGTTCCTGGCCTGACGAAATCATCCGCGATTATATCACCGGCGGTGTCCGGGACCGTGACGATGGCCAGGTCGAACTGGCCTGCGCGCCCGCCTGGGAGGCGCATGTGTTTCGTTCCAGCGGCACTTATATCTGGGACCGGCTGGCGCGCATCAAACCGCCGATTACGATAATTCACGGTAATGTGTTTTCGACCTGCTCACTGCCCGTAACGCAGCGCATGGCGCGCCTGCATCCGTCGGCGAAAATCACACTGGTAGACGGCGCCAGCCATTTCCTGCCGATGGAATTTCCTGAAATTGTGCGCGAAAATATTCTGCGCATGAGCGGGATTGTTTAGTTTTATCGCGCCCGCAATGACGGCGCGGGAGCTAATACGCATATTCCTCATAGGCCGGAAGCACGCTGCCTTTCCAGGGGCCGTGATAGCGGTCCAGCATGATTTCGGCGGGACAGCGGCCCGTTGCGGCTGTTTCAAGCAACACATCGAGATAATGTCGCTCATCCAGACCGGTGCTGCCGATACGCGCGCGGGCCTTCAGGCCGGCGGAGGAAATTTTCAGCACTTCCTGGGCCACATCCTGCAACGTCCCGCCGCGAAAGGGCGTGTGCAGCGCCTGTTTTGGCACACCGTCGCGCAGGGCCTGGCGTTCCTGCGTGGTCCAGTCTTTCACCAGATCCCATGCCGCATCCAGCGCGCCCTGATCATATAGCAGGCCAACCCACAATGCGGGCAATGCGCACAGTGAACGCCACGGGCCGCCATCGGCGCCGCGCATTTCCAGAAATTTTTTCATCCGCACTTCGGGGAACAGTGTCGTCAGATGATCGGCCCAATCACCCATTGTGGGTTTTTCACCTGGCAAGGCGGGCAATTTTCCGGCAAGAAAATCGCGAAAAGATTGTCCCGACGCATCAATATATTTGCCCTTGCGATAGACAAAATACATCGGCACATCCAGCGCATACTGGACATAGCGTTCAAATCCGAAGCCTGAATCAAACACAAAGGGCACCATGCCCGCGCGATCCGGATCGGTGTCGGTCCACACATGGCTGCGGAAGCTGAGATAGCCGTTTGGTTTTCCTTCCGTAAACGGAGAATTTGCGAACAGCGCGGTGGCAAGCGGTTGCAGCGCCAGCGAGACGCGGAATTTGCGGATCATGTCCGCTTCGGATGAATAGTCCAGATTGACCTGCACCGTGCACGAACGGTACATCATATCGACGCCATGATCGCCGCGCCTGGGCATGTAACTGGTCATGATGCCATAGCGCCCCTTGGGCATCACCGGAATTTGGGCGCGGGTCCAGTCTGGCGTAAAGCCCAGCCCCAGAAAGCCGATACCAAGTTCCGTGGCCACTTCGCGCACCTGTTTGAGATGGGTATTCACCTCGCCACAGGTCTGATGCAGATTTTCCAGTGGCGCGCCGGAAAGTTCAAACTGCCCGCCCGGCTCCAGGCTGATGGCGCCGCCATCCATGCTCAGGGCAATGACATTGCCGCCTTCCATCACCGGCTGCCAGCCAAACCGCTGCATGCCCTCCAGAAGCGCGCGCACGCCCGCCGGGCCGTCATAGGGCAGCGTGCTGTGATCTGCCAGGCGGAAGCCGAATTTTTCATGCTCGGTTCCGATGCGCCATTGCGACTTTGGCTTGTTCCCGGAAGCAAGATATTCTACCAGGTCTGCTTCGCGTTCAATCTGGCCACTGGCCGATTGTGGTCCCGACATGATACTTCCTCCGCAGCGCTACATTTTTATTTGATATAGTTTACACCTTTTGCGCCGCCAAGGCCACTGGGCCGCATTCCCAGTCGCCGCACACCGATTGCCACAGGCTAAGGGCCGCAATGGCCGCCGTATCGGCGCGCAGGATGCGCGGCCCCAGCGATACCGCAAGCGTTTGCGGCATCGCCAGCAGCCGTGCACGCTCAGTGGGACTAAAGCCGCCTTCCGGGCCGGTCAGCACGGCCCAGGGCATATCTGGCGCGGCGGCCTGCAACCGGGCCAGCGCCGCTCCGCCCGCTCCGGATTCATCGCAAAATAAAATTTGCCGTTCAGAAGGCCAATTGTCCAGCACAGCATGCAGTTTTTCCGGCGCCTGCATTTTCGGGATGCTGACCAGCCCGCACTGTTCCGCCGCCTCGATGGTGATCGCTGCAAGGCGATCCATGTTCACACGCGGCGCATTGGTATATTCGGTGATCACCGGGTGGATTTCACGCACCCCAAGCTCGGCCGCTTTTTCGGCAATGATTTCCAGCCGTGTCCGTTTGACGGGCGCACAAAGCAGCCACAGATCGGGCACGGTTGTCTGTGGTTGTATCTGTTCGCGCAGTTCGACCATGCCCGCCTGTTTGCCCAGATCAAGTATGCCGCCACGCCATTCCCCATCGCGGCCATTGAACAGGCCCAGCGTGTCGCCCGCAGAGCGGCGCAGGACATTGCGCAGATAATGCGCCTGTTCGCGGTTCAGCGCGATCTGCGCGCCCTGGGTAAGGTCCGTGTCGATATACAGGCGGATATGTTCGCGCGCGTTGGCCATAGGATTGGTCTTCATACTTATGCTAATTCTGTCACATGACAGAGCTTATGGGCAAAGATCAAGCAGGCGCAATTCAGGACGCACCGGGAAACTGGGTGGACCGGCATGCGCCGGCCATTGCGCGCCCCTATTTGCGGCTGGCGCGGCTGGACCGGCCTATCGGGACGTGGCTGCTGCTGTGGCCCTGCTGGTGGGCGATTGCGCTGGCGTCTGGCGGTATAGGGCTGATGCTGGTGTTTGCGCTGGGCGCGGTTGTTATGCGCGGCGCGGGATGCACCTTCAATGACATCGTGGATCGCGATCTGGATGCACAGGTGGCGCGCACCGCCAACCGTCCGTTACCCAGCGGCGCGGTCAGTGTGCCTGCCGCATGGATATTTCTGATCGCGCAATGTGGCGTTGGGTTGACGATTTTACTGTCGCTGAATGATTTCGCCATTGCGGTTGGGGTGGCGTCGCTGTTTCCGGTGGCGGTTTATCCTTTTATGAAGCGTATCACCTATTGGCCGCAATTGTTTTTGGGCATTGCATTCAATTGGGGCGCGTTACTGGGCTGGGCCGCAGTTACTGGCGAGTTGGCGCTGCCTGCCATCTGGCTGTATCTGGGCGGCATATTCTGGACCCTTGGTTATGACACCATATACGCCCATCAGGACGCCGGAGACGACGCGCTGATTGGCGTCAAATCCACGGCGCTGAAATTTGGCGTGCGCAGCAAACCCGCCATTGCCGGGTTTTACGCGGCGGCCCTTGCAATGTTCTCCCTGGCCGGATGGAGCGCAGGGACGGGCTGGGGCTTCTGGCCAATACTGGGTCTTGCAGGCCTGCATCTGGCCTGGCAGGTGATCGCCCTGCAAAGTGATAATCCGGCCAACTGCCTGCGCCTGTTCCGCAGTAACCGCGATTTCGGCGCGATCCTGTTCGTGGCGATAGTGGCGGGTCTGATTTAGACAAATTGCCGTAAAAATGTGCTATAAAGAGACATGATACAGCCTTCGGATTATCTTAGTACGGAAGAAATTTTGCGTCTGCGCGCCAGATCGCAATGGCGTTCGGTGTGGATGATTGTGCATGTGTGGGGCGTGGTGTTTGGCGCGATGGCGCTGTTTGCCCTATGGCCTAATCCGGTTACGTTTGTTCTGGCGGTGATGCTGATCGGCGCGCGCCAGTTGGGCATGGCGATCCTGGTGCATGATGCGGCGCATGGGGCGCTGTTTCAGGATCGCGTATGGAATGACCGGATCAGCAACTGGTTGCTGGGCTATCCGGTGCTGACGGAAACCAAAGCGTACCGCGCCTATCATCTGGAGCATCACAAATATGTGCAGCAGCCGAATGATCCCGACATTGGCCTGTCGGCGCCGTTTCCGATCACCAAATCCAGTTTCCGCCGCAAGCTATGGCGCGACATAACCGGCCGCACGGGCTTCAAACAGCGCCGGGCGCAAATTCGCGCCGCCATTGGCGCGCCGGATATGCCGCTGACGGCGCGCATTGCCCTGTTCCGCCGCAGGATGGGCGGTATGCTGATGACCAATCTGGCGCTGCTGGGGGGCTTGAGCGCGATTGGATACTGGTATCTGTATCCGCTGCTGTGGGTGTTGCCGCTGCTGAGCTGGTATCAGGTGATCACGCGCATTCGCAATATCGCCGAACATGCCATGGTTCCCGACAATGACGATGATTTTCGCAGTGCGCGCACCACGCATGCCAACGGGCTGATGCGTGTTTTTCTGGCGCCCTATTTTGTAAATTATCATCTGGAACATCATCTGATGATGTTTGTGCCATGTTACCGGTTGCCCCGGGTGCGGAAAATATTTTTGGCGAAAGGCCATGACGCACGGATGGAATATAAACCGAATTACCGGTCTGTTCTGGCGCTGGCGCTTTCGAAGCCGGAAGCTGCCTGATGGAAACTGTTTTGGGCGATCCGGCGCAATTCATCCGCGATCATACGGTTCTGACCCAAACGCCGCTGGTTCCCGAAATCAGCCTTTATGTCGCCAGTGAAATGCTGCCAATCTGGCAGATGACCGAAGACGAGATGCAAAAAGTGGGCCTGCCGCCGCCCTTCTGGGCCTTTGCCTGGGCGGGCGGGCAGGCGCTGGCGCGCTACGTTCTGGATAATCGCGCGCTGGTGGCGGGCAAGCGGGTGCTGGATTTCGGCGCGGGTTCGGGGCTGGCGGGCATTGCAGCCGCGCTGGCGGGGGCGGTGCATGTAAGTGCAGCGGAAATTGACGCGATTGCAATCATTGCGATGGATCTGAATGCACGCGCCAACAATGTTGTCCTTATTCCTATAGAAGGCGATATTGTCGGCCAGATTACACAGCACTGGGATGTGGTGCTGGCTGCCGATGTTTGTTATGAGGGGCCGGCGTCGAAACGCATTGTTGCGTGGCTGGATGATCTGGCGCGCAGCGGCGTGCTTGTGCTGATGGGTGATCCGGGGCGGACTTATTTTCCCAAATCGGGACATGAGAAACTGATCAGCTATGCGGTTAAAACCACGACCGAACTGGAAGATACCGACCTGCGCAATACCAGTGTCTGGCGTGTGACGGGATGAGGCGGAGCGATGGCGTATAACTCCCTGCGGGATTTTATTGCGCGCCTTGAAAGCGATGGCAAATTGCTGCGCGTGCGTGAGCCGGTTTCGACCGTGCTGGAAATGACGGAAATTCAGACCCGGTTATTGGCGACCGGCGGCCCGGCCGTGCTGTTTGAAAAACCTGTGGACGCAGATGGCGCCATCAGCCCGATACCCGTTCTGGTGAATTTATTTGGCACGGTTGAACGTGTGGCCATGGCCGTTACCATGGGTAATATAGATCGCCGCACCGGACACGATCTGCGTGAGGTTGGCGAGACCCTGGCGTTTTTACGGCAACCGCAACCCCCAGGCGGATGGCGCGAGGCGGTGGGCATGGCCCCATTATTGCGCACCGTGATGAATATGCGTCCCAAAACGGTGCGCAATGCGCCGGTGCAGGAAGTGGTTCTGACCGGCGATCAGATTGATCTTTCGCTGCTGCCCATTCAGACCTGCTGGCCCAATGAGCCTGCGCCGCTGATCACCTGGCCATTGGTTGTCACAAAAGGCCCCGGCGACAGTGCGGAAGACGGCTATAATCTTGGCATTTACCGGATGCAGGTGCTGGGGCGCGACCGCACCTTGATGCGCTGGCTGCGCCATCGCGGCGGGGCGCAGCATCATGCGCGCTGGGGCGCGGCAAAACCGGAACCCCTGCCTGCTGCGGTGGTGATCGGGGCCGATCCCGGCACCATTCTGGCGGCGGTGACGCCGGTTCCCGATACCTTAAGCGAATATCAGTTTGCCGGGCTGCTGCGTGGCGAGCGGGTGGAACTGGCCGATTGCAAAACCGTGCCGCTGAAAGTGCCCGCGCAGGCCGAGATCGTGCTGGAAGGGCATGTGTCGCTGAGCGATTATGGCGATGAAGGGCCGTATGGCGATCACACCGGCTATTATAATTCGGTCGAACAGTTTCCGGTGTTCACGATCAGCGCCATTACCATGCGGCGTGATCCGATTTATCTGTCCACCTTCACGGGCCGCCCGCCGGACGAACCCAGCATATTGGGCGAAGCGCTGAACGAAGTATTTGTGCCGCTATTGCAGCAGCAATTTCCCGAAATCACGGATTTCTGGCTGCCGCCGGAAGGCTGTTCCTATCGCATCGCCGTGGTGTCGATCACCAAGGCCTATCCCGGCCACGCCAAGCGGGTGATGATGGGCGTCTGGTCTTACTTGCGCCAGTTCATGTACACGAAATGGGTGATTGTCGTGGATGACGACATCAATATTCGCGACTGGAAGGATGTGATGTGGGCCATTTCCACCCGCATGGATCCGGTGCGCGACATCACGCAAATGCAGAACACGCCCATCGATTATCTGGATTTCGCCAGCCCGCAAAGCGGCCTGGGCGGCAAAATTGGCCTCGACGCCACCAATAAGTGGCCCCCGGAAACTGCGCGGGAATGGGGTACGCAAATCCGCATGACCGATGACGTGATCGAAACCGTCACCCAAAAATGGTCAAAACTGGGACTGCCAGGGTCGGGCAAACCGATCTGGAAATAAATCCCATAACCAGATAGCCTGTCCCGGCAATAACAAAAACAAACGAATCCAATGGGAGGGGGTAGGCACATGGAACAGATGGAACAGGTAGCAACGCAAATGGCGCAAACAATGGCGCAGATGAGTAACGGGATTATCCCGGTTTCGACGCTGTATATTGGCCTTAATGCGCTGCTGAATTTGGTTCTGGCAATTCTGGTCGTGCGGGCCAGGATAAAGACCGAAACCAATATCGGCGATGGCGGCAAGGAAGAGATGATCAAGGCCCAGCGTGTGCATGGCAATAATGTGGAATATGTGCCGATTACCCTGCTAGTGCTGATCGCAGTGGAAATGGCGGCGGCGCCCGTATGGCTCGTGCATGCGCTGGGCGCCGGATTGACCGTCACCCGTGCGGCACATGCATTGGGCCTGTCTTCCTCTACGGGCCGCACGGCGGGGCGGTTTCTTGGAACCCTCGGCACATGGGTTGTCCTGCTGGTGGGCAGTATAGCCTGTATTTACTATGGGCTGAATTGACACCATATATCCGGATAGGGCTTGTGGCCCGTCCAGTTTTTTACACTCAGGAGTATTCATGTCAGGTGAGGTTGCTAGCGCCCAGAAATATGATGAAGCCAGCTTACGCAATTTAGCTGAGGACGTCATTGCGCGGGTCCGCAAGGCAGGCGCTGACGCCGCCGATGTGCTGATGGTTGCAGGCGCTTCGCTGTCGGCGTCCTGCCGGATGGGCGAGGTGGAGGAGGTGGAGCGTTCCGATGGCCAGGAGTTTGGCCTGCGCGCCTTTATCGGCAAACGCCAGGCCATTGTGTCGTCCAGTGATTTCAGCAAAAACGCGCTGGATCAACTGATCACCCGGGTCGTGGCCATGGCGAAACTTGCGCCCGAGGATGCATATTGCGGTCTGGCGGACCGCGATCTGCTGGCGAAAAACTTCCCCGATCTGGATATTTTTGATCCGACCGAACTGGACATGGCAACTCTGATTGAAGCAGCCAAACGCGCCGAGGGCACGGCGCGCGCGGTAGAGGGCGTCACCAATTCCGAGGGCTCCGGCGCAAGCAGCAGCCACAGCCGCGTGGTGCTGGCAACCAGCGAAGGATTTTCGGGCAGCTACGCCACTTCCTCGTTTGGCCTGTCCTGTTCAGTGCTGGCGGGTGAAGGCACGGCGATGGAGCGCGATTACGAATATTCTTCCGCGCGCCATTATGGCGATCTGACTTCGCCGGAAGAAATTGGCACGGTGGCGGCGCAGCGCACGCTCAGCCGCCTTAATCCGCGCAAGGTGAAAACCCAGCAGGTTCCCGTCATCTATGCGCCGCGCGTGTCCAACAGTCTTTTGGGACATCTGGCAGGCGCCATATCGGGGGTGGCCGTGGCGCGTGGCACAAGTTTTCTGAAGGACCGGCTGGGCAAGGCTGTCTTTTCCAAAGGCATTAATATTTTTGATGATCCCCATCGGCAACGTGGTTTGCGCTCAAGGCCGTATGACGGAGAAGGGGTTGCGAACGGACGCCGGGCCATCATTGAAGACGGCGTGCTGAGCGGTTGGCTTCTGGATACCGCATCGGCGCGTCAGTTGGGATTGCGCAGTACTGGCAACGCCGCGCGTGGCAGCGGATCCGCCCCTTCGCCCGCCACCAGTAATTTTTACATGGAGGCAGGCAAAACCCCGACCGTGGACATTATCTCTTCCCTGAAGAATGGCCTGTTTATTACAGAATTGATCGGCATGGGGGTGAACCCGGTCACGGGTGATTACAGCCGGGGGGCAACCGGTTTCTGGATTGAAAATGGCCAGTTCGCCTATCCTGTCAGCGAGATCACGGTTGCCGGAAATCTGCTGGAAATGTTCCTGCATGTAACGCCCGGCGACCTTCTGGAGTTCCGCTATGGCATGGATGCGCCGACCCTCATGGTCGAAGGGATGACGATCGCAGGTGAATGACGATAACAGCGCAAGACATCACCGCTTTGCAGTAAGCGCAGCACGCGAAGCAGGCGCGCTGGCCATGACCTATTTCGGTGCGGATTACGCCAAATGGGACAAGGGAAAAAACAACCCGGTAACCGATGCGGATGTGGCGGTTGACCAATTATTGCGCCAGCGCATGCAGGCGTTTGCACCTGACTATGGATGGCTGTCGGAAGAAACGGTTGATGACAAAAGCCGCCACACCGCGCGGCGTGTCTGGGTGGTGGATCCCATTGACGGCACCCGCGCCTTTATCCGGGGCCAGCCGCATTTCGCTGTCAGCATCGCCCTGCTGGAAGATGACAGGCCTGTTTCCGCCGTGATTTTTAATCCGGCGACGGATCAATTGTTTGAAGCGTCCGGCACGGGGCCAAGCCTGTTGAACGGCGCAAAGGTGCAGGTCAGCACAAAAAACGAATTGCAGGACGCGCGCATGCTGGCGGCGCAGGGATTGTTTCAGCATAAACGCTGGACTGACCCGTGGCCGGCCATGCATGTGGAATCGCGCAATTCCATTGCCTATCAGGTGGCGTTGACCGCATCGGGGCATTTTGATGGCTGCATGAATTTATGGGGGGCGTATGATTGGGATCTGGCGGCGGCCGATCTGATTTTACGTGCGGCGGGCGGGCATATTACCGACCACACCGGGGCGGCCCTGCGTTTCAATCAGGAAATCCCGCGCCATCCAAGCATTGTTGCCGCCAACCCGGCGCTGCACAGTCTTTTGCTGGGGCGGATGGAAGCGTGAGGATGGACCGGCGCAGATCAGGATCAGGCATGCGTTTGCCATTGCTGCTGACGCAGTTTCTGGGGTGGCTGATTTTGCGGCCCCGCGCGGCAAAACTGTCTATTTCGATTATTTTTGACGCGATCCCCGTCATTGCCATCAGTCTGACCGGGATAGCGGGCTATCAGGTGCTGTGCCGTTGTGCGCCTGGCGAAATAACCCTGTATTCTATTGCGGCACTGATCAGCGTCACATGCATTGGGATGTTCGTGCTGACCGGATTGTACCGGCCCATGCTGCGCTATCGTGATACGCTGATTATCTTTCCCGTGCTTGGCGCCAGCGCGGCGGCGGCGGGGATCATTGCGCTGGGTGTTGCCGCCTTTGCGCCCGCGCCGGATGTTGTGCCAATGATTGGCATATTGTGGCTGGGCCTGATGGCGCTGATGCTGGCCTGGCGGTTGACCGGCGGTGCACTGTTGAATATTGCGGTGCGCGATACAAGGCCCGATGTGACGCAGGTTGCGATTTATGGCGCAGGGCGCGCGGGCGTGGCACTTGCTGAGGCGATGGAAAAAGACGACACGCATAATGTCGTCTGTTTTGTGGATGATAATACCCAGTTGCATGGCCGCACCCTGCATGGGGTAAAGGTGCGCCACGCCGATGCCTTGCGCAATCTTGCCGGACGCGGGCAGCTTGATCTGGTCGTGCTGGCGCTGCCGTCGGTTAGCCCGGCCCGGCGCGCAGCGATTATCAATCAATTGGCCGAGCTGGAGGTGAAGGTTGAAACCGCGCCGACGCTGGAAGAAATTATTTCCGGCTGGCGCCGCGTCAGCGATATTCGCGCGGTCAGCCCGGAGGAACTGCTTTCGCGCGAACCGGTTGCGCCTGATCTGGCGCTGCTGGCGCGCGAGCTGCGCGGCAAATCCGTGCTGGTAACCGGCGGCGGCGGATCGATTGGCGCGGCGCTGTGCCGTGCGATTATTGCCCATGCGCCTTCGAGGCTGATTATTTTTGAGATGTCGGAATTTGCGCTCTATTCCATCGAGCGGGAACTGCGTGCATATATCGATGCGCGCGGCGGGCGCACCCAGTTGATCTGCCTGTTGGGATCGGTGCTGGACAAGGCGGCGGTCAACCGCGCCATGGCGGTGCACAGCCCGGATATTGTCTATCACGCCGCCGCCTACAAGCATGTGCCGCTGGTGGAAATGAATCCGATTGCGGGTGCGGAAAATAACATCTTTGGCACGCTGAATGTAGCAAAGGCGGCGCTTCAACAGGGTGTGCATAAATTCGTGCTGATCTCTACCGACAAGGCGGTGCGCCCCACCAATGTCATGGGAGCGGCAAAGCGGGTTGCGGAAAAACTGGTCCAGGCGCTTGGGCAAAGTGGCGGCAAGACATCTTTCGCCCTGGTGCGGTTTGGCAATGTGCTGGATTCTGCGGGCTCTGTGGTGCCGCTGTTTCGCGAACAAATTCGGGGTGGCGGCCCGGTGACCGTGACCGACCCGGCCATGGTGCGCTATTTCATGACCATACCCGAAGCCGCCGATCTGGTTATCCAGGCGGGCGCGATGGCGAAGGGCGATGGCGATCTGTTTCATCTGGATATGGGCGATCCGGTGAATGTGGCGGATCTGGCGCGCAAACTTATTCACCTGTCGGGGTTTTCAGTGCGCGAGCCGGGCATTGGCGGCGGCGATATTGAAATCCGGTTTATCGGTCTGCGTCCGGGTGAAAAACTTTTTGAAGAATTACTGGTGGATGGAACCAGTACGCCCACAGAACATCCACGAATCTTTCGCGCCGACGCGGGGATACAGCACTGGAGCATGCTGGAATCCTATCTGGCGCAGCTTGTTCAGATCGTGGCGGCACAGGATGTTGAGGGCCTGAAAGGCGTGCTGCGCCAGCTTGTCGAATCCTATGGCGCGGTGCGCGCAAGCGCGGGAAATATAAGTATGATTGGCGAATGAATTCCGTCAGCGAATTATTTTCTGGCGCGGATATGACGCTTGCGGCGGCGCTTAGCCATCTGGTCTTTGTGCTGGGTATTTTTATCCTCTCGGCAATGCTGACCTGGGCCATGATCCGTTTTAATATTTCCGATGTCCCCAATGACCGCTCATCCCATGTGCGTCCCACGCCAAAGAGTGGCGGCGTCGCCATCGCGGCGGCGTTTTTTGCGGGGCTTGCGGGGCTTTATATGCTCAGTGGCACGGCGCGCCTGCCGGGTGCGCAATTCGTCATGTTTCTGGCCACTTCCGGGATAATGTTTGCAGCGGCGCTGATCGATGATCTGGTCGGGTTACGGGCATTGGTGAAATTTTCCATGCAGCTTATCTGTGCGCTGCTGTTCAGCCTGTTTGTGGCGCATATTGATGTGCTGGCGTTTCCCATGATCGGCAATGTTGCGTTTGGCGTGTTTGGGCATGTGATAACCGTGCTGTGGATTATATTTTTCATGAATGCGTTTAATTTCATGGATGGCATTAATGGGCTTGCGGGTGGCGGCGCATTGATCGCGTCGGTTTTTCTGGCGGGCATTGCATTTTTTTCGGGCGCGCATTTTGTGTATCTGACCGCGCTGTGTCTGTTTGGCGCGGTGCTGGGATTTTTTGTGTTCAATTTTCCCAATGGGCGCATCTTTATGGGGGATACGGGCAGCCAGATTACGGGCTTTGTAATGTCCGGCCTGGCGGTGATCGCGGCGCGCGCCGATATTGGGCAGGTGTCGATCATGGTCGTCCCGGCGCTGTTCGCCTGCTTCCTGTTCGATGTGCTGGTGACGCTGTGTTACCGCTTTGCGCGCGGGCAAAATCTTGGGCAGGCGCATCGCGAACATCTGTATCAGATCAGCAACCGCCTGGGCTTTTCACACAAACGGGTAAGCCTGATTTATTTTGGATTGTTCATCATGAACGGGATATTTGGCGCGCTTATTCAGAATGCGGAACCGGCGGCGCGGTTGCCGTTATTGCTGGGCGGGATATTGCTGCATGCGCCGCTGGCGATCATGGTCTATGGCGCGGGCCTGCGCAGCGGCGTTGCCGATCTAACCGGCCCAGTCAAAATCAAGGCCCAGATCAAGACACGCACTTGAATGCGTCAGCGCGCCCACTGAAATCAGATCAACGCCCGTGGCGGCGATGCCCGCGACCGTATCCAGATTAACATTGCCCGACGCTTCCAGTATCGCGCGTTCCGCCGTGATGCGCACCGCCTCAACCAGCATGTCATTGGACATATTATCCAGCATGATGATGTCCGGCTTTTCCAGCAGCGCTTCTTCAAGCTGCGCCAGCGTGTCCACTTCCACCTCTATCTTCACCATATGACCGGCATGCGCGCGCGCGCGGGCAATGGCGGTGCGCACACCGCCGGCCACGCCCACATGATTATCCTTGATCAGCACGGCGTCATCCAGCCCGAAGCGATGATTGGCGCCGCCGCCCGCGCGCACCGCATATTTTTGCAGCGCGCGCATGCCGGGAATGGTTTTACGGGTGCAGCAGATGCGCGCCTTGTGCCCTTGAACTGCGCCAACCATGCGGGCCGTGGCGGTGGCGACGCCCGAAAGATGCCCCAGAAAATTAAGTGCGGTGCGTTCCGCCGTCAGCGCCGCGCGGGCCGGGCCTTGTATAATCGCAATCACGTCCCCGGGCGCAAGCGTTGCGCCATCGGCGCGGAATTTTTCCACCTGAAGGCGGGCATCCACCAGTTTGAAAACCGCTTCGGCAATGCCGATCCCGGCCAGCCGTCCGGCCTGACGCGCGCGCAGGGTGACGCGCACAGTGGCGGCTTCCGGAATGATGCTGTCCGACGTGATATCACCTGCGCGCCCCAGATCCTCGGCCAGCGCTATATGCACAAGCGGCATGTACAGCAGGGGCGAGAGGGGAATCAGATCATGGCTGCTCATGCGCGCGCACGGGCTTTTTGTTTTTGCGCGCTCATACTGGATGGATGAAAAAACGAACGGCTTTGTTGCGCCGGGTCGGTCACTGGATAATCCTCGCGATAATGACCGCCCCGGCTTTCATGGCGCAGCAGCGCCGCCTCGCAGATCAGCCGCGCCGCAATCAACATATTTGTTATGCGGGCGGAACGCTGTCCGGCCTCAACCGCCAGATCATCCAGTTCCGTGAGCGCCCTGCGCAGGCCGTCTTCATCGCGCACCACACCCGCATACCGTGACATGATTTCACGCAGGCGCTGCACCAGCGGGGCCAGTTCGGGCGCATCATAAGACTGAAATTGCGGCGTTACGGATTCAGCGTTTATATTTTGCGTGCTGGCTTTAACGCACAGCGCCGCAATGTCGAGGGCCGCGCGCGCGCCAAACACCAGGCCCTCCAGCAGCGAATTGCTGGCTAGCCGGTTGGCGCCATGCAGGCCCGTTGCCGCCACTTCGCCGCAGGCCCAAAGGCCGGGCAGGCTGGTGCGGCCATTACAGTCGGTGGCGATGCCGCCCATATGATAATGCGCCGCAGGGGCAACCGGTATTAAATCCGTGGACGGATTAATTCCGGCGGCTTTCGCCAGGGCAAATACGGTCGGAAAACGATCACGGAAATTTTCACCAATCGCCGTACGGCAGTCCAGATAGGGTGTGTGGCCATCGCGCAATTGCCGGCTGATGGCGCGCGCCACGATATCGCGGGGCGCCAGTTCCGCCGCCGCATGTTCGCGCAGCATGAAACGTTCGCCCAGTTCATTGACCAGCACTGCGCCTTCACCGCGCAACGCCTCGGTCGCAAGCGGTGCGGGCGACAGGCCAATATTCATGGCGGTCGGATGGAATTGCACAAATTCCAGATCGGAAAGCTTTGCTCCTGCATTCGCCGCCATCGCCAGTCCCGCGCCGGTGCATCCCGGCGGGTTGGTCGTCACCGCATACAGCCCGCCAATACCGCCGGTCGCCAGCACCACCGCCGCAGCGCGCAAGCAAACGGGATGCGCATCCGCCTGACCGGTCGCGCGGGCGACAACGCCACAGACGCGGCCCTGGCTCAGCAACAACTCCTCGGCGGCGAAATTTTCCGCAACCATAATACTGGGGCATGCGCGCACGGCGGTGATCAGCGCGTCCATCAACCCCGCACCCGTGCCATCGCCGCCAATATGCAGAATGCGATTGACCGAATGCGCCGCCTCGCGCCCCAACGCCAGATCGCCGCCGGGTGTGCGATCAAAACGCGCGCCCATGGCGATCAGTTCCTCAATGCATCGGGGGGCCTCGCGCGTGGCCAGCGCAACGATCGCGGCATCGGCAATTCCGGCGGCCGCAACAAGTGTGTCAGACGCATGCTGTTGGGGACTGTCATCCGGCGCCATGGCGGCGGAAATTCCGCCCTGCGCCCAACCGGTGGCGGCGCCCGAACCCAGCGGCGCATTGAGCAGCAGAATAACCGGACGCGGCGCAAGTTTCAGCGCGGCGGTCAAACCCGCAACGCCGCCGCCTACAATGATGGCGTCGGCGTTGCGTGTGGCTAATTCATCGCGCTGCATGGTCTTGCCTGTTTACGCGGAAATCAGTTCGCGTGGACCGCCCACAATTTCAGCCTTGCGCAGATTGCCGGGGCCGCCCTGCCATTGCGCCGATCCAGCCGCAGGCGCGCCAAGCGCCAGCATGCGTTCGACCGCCTGGCGCGCGCGCGGCGCAATGGCCGGATCAATCTCGACCACATGCTGCATTTCACGCAAGGCGCGCAGAATATTCGGCAGCGAGATTTTCTTCATATAGGGGCACAGATTGCAGGGCCGGATGAATTCGACATTCGGCAGTTCAGCGGCGACATTATCGCTCATCGAACATTCGGTGATCATCACCACCTTGGGCGGCTGCACACGGTGCACATATCCGATCATGCCCGCAGTGGAACCGGCATAATCCGCCTCGTCCAGCACATCGGGCGGGCATTCGGGATGCGCCAGCACAATGATGCCCGGGTTGGCGTCGCGATACTCGCGGATTTCCTTTGCGGTGAAACGTTCATGCACGATGCAGCGGCCGCGCCAGGTGAGAATTTTCACGCTGGTCTGGCGCGCCACATTCTGCGCCAGATATTGATCCGGCAAAAACAGCACACGGTCCGTACCCAGCGATTCAACCACCTGCAACGCATTGGACGACGTGCAGCAAATATCGGTTTCGGCTTTCACATCGGCGCTGGTGTTGACATAGGTCACCACCGGCACGCCGGGAAACGCCTGTTTCAGAAGGCGTACATCCGCGCCGGTAATGGATTCAGACAGCGAACATCCCGCCGACATGTCGGGGATCAGAACCACTTTATCGGGGTTCAGCAGCTTGGCCGTCTCGGCCATGAAATGCACGCCGCATTGCACGATAATATCCGCATTGGCCTTGGCCGCCTCGCGCGCCAGCGCCAGACTGTCGCCTGCAATATCCGCCACCCCATGATAGATTTCCGGGGTCATGTAGTTATGCGCCAGAACGATGGCGTTTTTCTGCACCTTCAGTTCATTGATGGCGTGAATATAGGGGGCGAAGAACGGCCATTCGATTTCCGGGATGACCTTGCGCACACGGTCATAGACCGGGGCCGTGGCGCGGGCCACCGCCGGGGAATATTCAAGCCCGTCCCGGGCGAGTTCAGCGGCGCTGTTCATTATCGTTCTCCTGCGCTTCCCTGCATTTCCATCTGCCTTTTATTTTTTATACTCATTTAGAGCATAAATAAGGCTTAAAAAATAACCGGATCCTCCGCCGGTCTTCAATATGCTATATGTGAGCATATAACCGAGTCAACAACTAATATCGTTCAATAGTCAATAGACAATAACCGCAAATTATAGTAATATAACTATATCTGGAAAGATGGCAATGCTTCCACCCAAACACCTGGATTGGATAGGCGACAGCAAGGAACAGTTTTGTGAGTTTCCTGAATGGGTGACCAGAGAGATGGGTTATGCGCTGTATCTGGCGCAAGTTGGGGATAAATCTCCCGATGCGAAGCCTCTGAAAGGCTTCGGCGGGGCGGGAGTATTGGAGGTGGTGGAGAATTTTGACGGCGATACTTACCGTGCTGTTTACACCGTAAGGTTTTCTGGAATTGTGTATGTGCTGCATGCCTTCCAGAAAAAATCAAAGCGTGGCGTCAAAACGCCGCAACATGAAATTGATCTGATCCATACAAGGCTGAAACGTGCGCAAGAAGATTATCAGAGCAGGAAATAGCGATATGGCGAAGCTAAAAATAACCCGGGGCAGCGGCAATGTGTTTGCCGATATTGGCCTTAAGGATGCGGATGAAATGCTCACCAGGGCGCAGCTTACGCACCGCATTTATGGCATTGTCAAACAACGCGGCCTGAAACAAAAACAAGCGGCGGAAATTCTTGGACTTAAACAACCGGATGTCTCGGCGCTGATGAACGGCAAGTTTCTGGATTTCTCCGTTGACCGGCTGCTCACACTGCTGGTGCGCCTCAATCAGGAAGTGGAAATCACCATCAAGCCCGCGCCCAAGGGCAAGGAAAGCCGGGGGATACAGGTTCATGCAGTGTAGCGTTGTGATCTAATGAGGGTATTAAAGGATAATGAATTGCCCTTTAACCAACTGTCCGTGAAAACAGAGGCACCCAAAGTGTCCCCTTTTATCCCGGTGCTTACTGGAGCGTAGGGCGTACATCGCTGTTGAACTTGGCAAACTGGTGGAAACGTCGCAAACTTTGTCAATGTGAGCTACAATCAGGGGATGCTGGGTGAAAGATTTGTGGGCAGTCTGCGCGATAGCGCTAGTCTTCGTATTTGGACCTTCGTTAGCGTCTGAATCACTCCAAGACGCGGAAGCGAAGGAAGTGTTCGGTACATTTGAGGTCATTTGCCTCGAACTACTCCGTAGCCAGGAGAAAATACCGAACCTACTGGAAAATATGGGGGCGAAGGAATTACCGTCGAATCAAGCTGCAAGCTTTCTCATGCCGCATAAGGGGAGGGCATGGATAATCCGGCATACTGACGAAGTTATCGACCCCTTTGTAATTGCGGTCTCAGATACCACAAGCTGTTCAGTGATAGCGCCGAGAGCAAATGGAGCTTTTATTTTTGCACTATTTCAAAAGTATACGCGAAACGCTAAAATCGATGAGCAGAAGATTGGCTCACAAATCGAGCATGTGTTTGCTGTATCGCACGATGACCAATTCCATGAGGGTGATGTCCACGCTGTAGTACTAATTACTATGTCTCAGCTTTTCAATGGTGAGGGCATCGTCATTAATGCAGTACCAGAAGTGGAGCTCGCAAAGGAAGGAATACGCACTCCTCCGTGGCCGGAGTAGTAAGTGCCCCCCTTTTGTCAATATGAATTGAATATCTAGATGCAAGTGAAGAGCATGGAAGAAAAGGAAATGCAGATTTTATGTCAGGGCGTTGGGGAACTTGTCCTTTTGGCGTCAGCAATTGATTCACAGCTTACGAAGGCGGTGATCATGGCATGCTCGCTTATAGTGACCCCCTTGCTCGAACCTATTGTCGCTGAGCTAGATGCCCGGACTAAGATCGAAATCCTACGGGCCAGATCAAAACACATCCGGCAGACCGATTGGTCTAAGGGTATAAAGAAGTGGACAAAAAAGGTTGAGGAGGTGAACGGGCACCGTAACATCGTAGCCCATCACCAAGTAGCGATGGGTAATGGGGAACTGATCTTATATTCGCCTCAGGCGCGAAAGTTACTCAGAATGATCGGGGATTCAGAACTAACCCCAGCCAGGAACGTTAACGATATTAATAAATGGGTGGTAGCCGCAAGAGAAACTGCTGGCCACGGGAAGATCGTCTTAGCTAACCTCCAAAAATTTACGGAGAAAACGGCCAAACGCCAAGTGAAATAAGACCACCGAGCGCTATCCACCTCGAACCTTAACTTTTCCCAAAAAGCCAGACAAATCCTTTTTGACAGAGACCGGGTATTTTAGTTCTTCAGATATATTGGCCAGAATTTTTTACCTTTATTGCTTATGTCCGCTTTTCGTTCGTTGCATACGCATGTATAAAAAATATTTCAGCGCGTTGACGAAATGCGCACACCCGCCGCCAGCCGTTCGCGCAGCACTTCGCGGCGGAAGCGGAACAGGGCGGCGGGGCGGCCGCGTTGCTGGGGCTGGATTTCGCCGGTGCTTTCGACGACGCGGCTGTTTTCAACCAGACGGCGGAAATTCTGCTTATGCAGGGGCGCGCCCAGAATGGCCTCCACGGTGCGCTGTAACTGAAACAGGCTGAAACTTTCGGGCATCAGGTCAAACACGACGGGCCGGTATTTCAGTTTCGCCCGCAAACGCCCCATGGCCGTTGCGAGTATGCGGCGGTGATCCGACATCATCGGATTTCCCAGCGGCGGCGGCGCGCGCAATTGCGAAGCATCGTCGCCTTCACGGCGCGCTTCGGCAACCAGCCCGGCTTCATAGAGCAGCTCATAACGTTCCAGCACAATTTCCTCGTCCCAGCTTGCGCCATCCAGCGCAAAGCAGATATTGGCGCGGTCCTGACGCTGGCGTTGCTCCGCACCTGTTGTCCCTGCCTTGATCCAGGCATGCAATAGCGGCGCGATCACCTTATCGATGAAGGCCGGGCGTCCCTTGCGCCAGTCTTCCCAGGGAAAATAATCGTACCAGGATCGCCAGGCGGTATTATCGGGGGCGGATATTTCCGCTTCATGGGTCAGCGCCAGATAGCCAACCGAAATAACCCGAGGCCCGCCCTCGCGTTCACGCGGATGCCTGCCGCTATCGCCGAAAGTATACAGCTGTTCGACATAGCCCAGCGTCACGCCGATGCGCCCGGTAACGGTTTCGCGCAGGCCACGATCAAGGGTGCGATGCCGGGTCGCGTCAAACGGGCCCGATGGCAGGGCGTCGCCAGCCACGTCGAAACCACGTGCGACGGATTGCGCCTCCGCCGCATCCAGGGCAGGACCATGACGCACCAGCACCAGTGGACGATCATCGGTAACCGCAACAATCACCGCACCCAGATCAATGATCATATCTGTTGGCTTTTGCGCCTTCACGCTTGCACGCTGATCTATAGTTTTGCCGGCATCGAGAACAATGCGCCTTCCATATCAAACTCGCCCGGCCCCATTGCGGCGACGGCTTCGATCATGCGGCCTTTACGCCCCATGATTTTGTCTGCAACGGCAACCAGACGCGGGTTGGGCTGGGCATGGCGTGCGGCCGCGCGCATCAGCTTCGCAGCGTTATGTTCGTGGCCTTCGTTCAGATGACACAGGGCAATATAGGCTGTGGCAGTCGAGCGGCTGATCCCGGCCCAGCAATGGATCAGCATTGGCGCGCTTTGATCCCAGCCATCAATAAAGTCGAGAATTTCACGGATATGCGTTTCACCCGGAATGATCAGCCCCTCGCGCGGTTCAGAAATGTCGTTCACCGAAAGCCGCAGGTGCCGGTCACGCTGCAATTGCGGCGGTGTTCCGATCATGCTCTTGGGATCAAGCAGGGACACCAGATGCGACGGCGCCAGGCGCTTTATTGAGGTATTCACCTGGCTAAGCGGACACACATAGATCATCGCACATTCCTTAATCTGATCAGGTATCTATTCCTTACAGAAAAATCTACTTCGGGGCCAGTACGCGAAAGCGTTCCAGAAACGCGCGCTTGGCCCGGCTGGGCGATAGTTGACGAATTTCAGGGCACACGAGATTGCGCGGGCGCTCAAAAATCTTGCGGGCTTCCACAATATCAAAACCTGCCACTGTAATTGCCTCAAAATAGGCGCTGGCGCGATCGGCGCGCTTGATCTCCTGCGCCACAGTATCGGGCAGCAGGGCGGGAATGCCGAACCGCAACCGGATGGCGCTGTCCAGCCGCTGTTCCAGCGCCTTGTAATCGGTCCCTACAGCCGCCTTGAATGGACTGATAAGATCGCCCACCACATATTCGGCGGCGTCATGCAGTAGCGCCGCCAGCCGCCAGCGCTGTTCGGCGCGCGGTTGCAAATGGTCATAGATCGCCAGCACCAGCAGCGAATGCTGCGCCACGCTGAACGGCCATGCGCCACTGGTCTGGCCGTTCCAGCGCGCGACACGCGACAGGCCATGGGCGATATCTTCTATTTCAATATCCAGGGGGGAAGGGTCAAGCAGATCCAGTCGCCGCCCGCTCAGCATCCTTTGCCAGGCCCGGCCTGGTTTATTTTTGAGATTTTTTTGTGTTTCCATAAAATAAAACCAGTATTACTTTTACATAGACAGCTTATTTTTATAAATACATAAAAAAATCTATGTATATTCTGAAATATGGCGAAAATAAGACAAAAAATTCTTGTTCACAATTATTTATGAGCATTGAAATTGAAAAAATCATTCATATCTATTCTCTAGTATGGGAGTAAGCGATGGATAGAAACCGGATCATACTGAAAACCTTCGAATATTGGCAGTCCAAGCTTGAAGGTCGTCGGCTGCCTTCGCGATCTGACATCCTTCCGGGTGAACTGCGGGATTCGTTACCCTTTTTGTTCATCGCAGATGTGAACACGCTAACCCCAATGGGATCAGAGATCAATTTACGGCTGGTCGGCACCCATATTGAGCGCGCCCTTGGGATGGATCTTACCGGCTGCCCTGTCGGGGGTATGGCGAAACATTGGCTGGACTTTACTGTTGGGCGCGATCTTTTTGACGCCGCCAATATGCGTAGCGCCATCATTGCCACCCATGAATTACGTGGCCCTGCCAATAAAGAAAATTTTCTGCCCCAGCAAACCAGCGCCGCTTATCTGCGTTATCACAGGCTGGTGCTGCCATTGTCGCGTGACGGCCGTCACGTAGACCGGCTTTTAGGCGCACTGGTGGCCGAGGAGCAGGAGAATATCTGGGCCCTGTGGCAGGCGCCGTTCGTGTTCGAAGAACTGGCCAAACGGCAACTGACATTTCCTTATGCCGGGACGGCGGGGTCCAGGGCTGCTATGCCGTTACGGGAACACCGGGTTCCTGCTTCGCGGTGCGGATAGTCAGGGAGGTTTTCACGCTGGCCACATTTGGCGCGGAAGTCAGATTGGCTGTCAGAAAACGCTGAAACTCCGAAAGATCGTGCGCGACGCATTTCAGAATGAAATCAATCTCGCCGTTCAGCATGTGGCATTCCCGCACAATGGGCCACCTGGCTACCATCTGCTCGAACGCGATCAGATCGGCCTCGGCCTGACTGCGCAGGGACACCATGGCGAATACGGTAACTTCATAGCCCAGTGATTTGGCGTCGAGTTCCGCATGATAGCCGCGAATGAATCCCGCTTCTTCCAGCGCCCGCACCCGGCGCAGACAGGGGGGTGCGGAAATGCCTACGCGGTTCGCCAGTTCCACATTGGTGATGCGGCCATCCGCCTGCATCTCGCGCAGGATCATGCGGTCAATTTCGTCCAGTTTTACCCGTTGCATGGCAGTCGAATTCCAAGACTTTTTGTCTGAATGGTTATATTATTACAAGTTCGTGAAATAATATAACCCAATTAGCAGCAATGAGTAACCAGTATAAGCCTTTAAGGCCCCCTGTACCGATCTGCTGGGTCGTTACCGATGGGAGTGCGGGCATGGAGAACCAGTGCCTGGGTCTGGCGGAAGCACTGGGTGTTGTGCCGCAGGTCAAACGCATCAAGCTGCGCGCGCCGTGGGAATGGCTGCCGCCGCGTCTGGGGATGCTGATCAATCCACTGGCGGGGCTGGATAAGCGGGGCGATCTGCTGACACCGCCCTGGCCGGATTTGCTGATTGCTACCGGACGTCGTACGGTGGCCGCAAGCGCGATGATCCGCCAGCTAAGCAGTAAGACCGTGACCGTGCAAATCCAGAATCCGCATTATCCCGCATCGGCGTTTGATCTGGTGGTGACGCCGGTGCATGACCGCTTGCGTGGCGCGAATGTGATGGCGACGGCGGGCGCGCTGCACCGGGTGACGCGAGAGCGCCTGGATATGGCGGGGCAAGAGTTTCGCAGCGCACTGGCGCATCTGCCACGGCCCCTGGTGGCCGTGCTGATTGGCGGCGCAAACAGCGCCTACCGGATGGATCCAAAAATCATTGCGCGATTTGCCGCAGGATTATGTGATCTGGCAAAAACCACAGGATGCGGGTTTGCCGTCACGCCATCACGCCGTACGGGGGAAGATAATGTTGCTGCGCTACGCCAGAGGCTTGCGGGTATCCCGCATATATTATGGGAGGGCGAAGGTCCCAATCCCTATTTCGGGTATCTGGGGCTGGCGGATGCGGTGATTGTAACATCGGATTCCGTCAATATGGTCAGCGAGGCCTGTGCAGCGCAAAAACCGGTTTATGTGTATGATCTGCCCGGCGGATCGGCGAAATTTAACGCCTTTCACGCGGCCATGCGCGATTGCGGCGCGGTGCGGCCTTTCATTCCAGGTCAGACCAGGCAGCTTGAATCATGGACGCCGCCTGCAATTGATGATACGGCCACGGTAGCCAAGGCGGTAAAGCGTTTGCTGATTATTCGAAACAACTAACGGAACTTGCATGCCGGTGCTTGACATAGCGGCTCTTCGGACAGCCGCCCTGCAACACGACCCGTTCGACTATGTGCTGGTGCCGGGTTTTGTGCATGCGGATGCGCTGGCGGACATCAACCGGGATTTTCCGCCGGTGCCTGGGCCCGGTTCCTATCCGCCGGTGCGGCTGGAACTTCGCGGGCGGTTTGCGGCGCTGCTGGAAGAACTGGATGGCGCGGAATTTCAGGCGGCCATCGCGGAAAAATTCGCAATCGATCTTTCCGGCTATCCCACCATGTTTACGGTGCGTGGATTTTGCCGTGCGTCCGACGGCAAGATTCACAATGACAGCGAAACCAAGATCATTACCGTGCTGTTATATCTGAACCCGCCCTGGGAAGCCGAAGGCGGCCGCCTGCGTTTATTGCGCGGGCCGGATGACCTGAACGATATGACGGCGGAAGTGCCACCCAATGGCGGAAGTCTGCTGGTGTTTCGCCGTTCGGCTCATAGCTGGCATGGGCATGAACCTTTTGAGGGGCAGCGCCGCGCCATTCAGATGAACTGGGTGCGTGATGCGGGTGTGGTTCTGCGCGAACAATGGCGGCACCGTTTATCGGCTGCGGCCAAACGTCTTGTTCCATTTGTGTGAGTTCCGATGGCGCTGAACCTTGAAACATTTTCCAATGCGGATCTGAAAGGCGGCTGGCGGCCCGGTAATAATGCGGGCGGTCATTCGCTGTTCAAGGCGCTGGGCCACCCGATGGCGGCGCGCCGGGGCCAGGCCCTGTTTGAAGCCTGTCTGGAAAACGGGCCCATTGCGATTTACGATCCGCGCGGTTGCGCGGTTGCGTTTGATGCGCTGTTCGGTATTTCGCGCTGTGAAATTGAAAATATTTATGTGCAGCGGGTAGAAGATCAGGGTACGGATATTCTTGGCCGCAAGGCCCGGCTGCTGACCGGACTGCCGCAATCCAAAGCGAAGACATTACTGGTGCTGTCCTTTGACGCGGCGCGTCTGACCGGGCAATTGCAGCCGCTGCTTCCGGCCGGAATGAGTGTGCGATCATTGGATGAGATGCGCATTGATGCAGATATGCTGACCAATCCGGGCAACTATACCGATCCGCTGAATTTCGCGACCAATTTCGCATTGTTCCGCGATGTGGCGGGCAAGGATGCGGACAGCGGGCTGCACACAATTCTTACGACCGCAAATTACTGGGCTATGCACGGGGCGGAAAATCCCGGCCTGTGGCTGTGCCTGTTCGATGCGCATGGAAATGTACTGGCGGAATGGCAGGAACCCTTGCCGCAGGCAGGCGCGCTGATCCGCATCGACAGCCGTGTGGTGCGCGAACGTTTTCGCCTGGGGGATTTTTGCGGATCGCTGTTCATGCATGCGTTGCGCGTGGCAAAGCACGATATCGTTAAATACGCGCTGGATATTCATGGGGAGGGCGGCCTTGCACTTTCCTGCAGTCATGACGCCAATGCCTGGCCCGCCGATTTTTATGCGGGCATGCCTGCCCCGCAGCCGGATGAACAGTTGATTCTGTATATTCAGAATAGCCATCCAACGCCAATCCCTGCGGGATCGGCCGGTCTTGGCATTATGGGCGGACAGGAAGTTCATAAACTTGATCTTGAAATCCCCCCATTTGCGACTTGTTCACTCGATGTTGCGCAGCTATTGCCGCAGGCGCGCTGGCCGGACCAGATTGAAATTCACGCCGGAAGATATTTCGTCCGTCCACGGTATGAAATCCTTCGCAGGGATGGCCGCCGGCGCATCGCGCACGCCAATGTTGAACGCACGGATCTGAAACCCGATCCCAAAATTCCCGGTCTTTCCGCCAGCATGGGCAAGGCCTATCTGATGCCGCTGCCGGTGCCGCCATTGAAACAGTTTGCCTCGCTGATGCTGCCGGCGCCGATGGCGGCCGGCCAGAACGAATTACCCCTGCGCGCTGATTTGTATGATGCGAGCGGCAATAAGGTTGCGGCCCATTTCATGGGCCGCCTGCAACGGCATGACAGTGTGCCGCTAAGTATCGACGACTGGTTGAAACAATCGGGCGCAAAGCTCGCGTCCGGTTTTGGTCATGTGGAATTTGTCTATGATTTTCGCGATGGCGGCACGGCGGATGGCTGGCTGCATGCGCTGGGCAAATATAGTTTGCGATCCAGTGGCCATACGGCGGAAACGATTTTTGGCGCGCATATCTACAATGTGCCGGTGATTTACAAGGACGAGCCGCAATCCTATGCCGATACGCCGCCGGGGCTGTCGACGCGGCTGTTTTTACGGCTGGGGCAGAATTTTGGCGCCAAAATGGATGCGCTATGCCATCTGATCTATCCCGCATCCCTGCCCTGGCATGCAACATCCAGCACACAGATCATCCTGCATGATGGCGAAGGCCAGGTGGTGGCGCAAAAGCAGGTGGCCATCGCATGCAGCGGCAGCCTGTTCTGGACCTATTCAAAAATGTTTGATGCGGGCGAACGCAAGGCGGCGGGCGATGGCGCCTATGTCATTGTGCGCGACGCCACCTGCCGCCTGTTCGGCTTTCACGGGCTGATGCAGGGCCGCGACAGTTTCAGCCTGGATCATATGTTCGGGTTTTAGGGCTGCCTTGATCTGCGTTCAAGATCTTTTACTTGGCTCTCTAGCTGCTGCAACTCCGCCCGCGCCTCAACATCATCCACATGAATTTCGTTATCCTCAGCCGGATTGTCGATCAGCAAATGGGCGCTCAATAGTGCGATCACAAAGCTGCCTGCACCCATGATAGGGCTTATGAGCAATCCGCCGCCAAAGCATGCGGCGCTGAAAAGAAGATTGCGGGTCCGGCGTCGCGCCTTGGCGGGCTTGTCTAGTGTGGCTTCAAGCTCGATGATACGTCGCCGCAATCTTCTAATTTCATTCTGGATTTAAGCCGGCATATAAAACAACAATCAAAAGAGATCGGGAATGTTTAATGCGGCCCGCTATGGGTTTTGCGATGTAATATTTTCGAGCTGGTCAAGCCGGGCAAGTAGAGCCGATGCCTGCGACCGCATTGCTTCTCGCTCTGCGGTCCGTTGAGCTGAACGATAGGTGAAGTAAAGCGCTGCGACAGCGCACAGGCCGACAACAATCATAATACCGGTCTTTGAAGCGCTTTTCTCAAAAAACCTCAGTGTTTCTGCCTCTGTTGCACCGGGAGTAAGAAAGATGCCAACCAGAACGGCCACTATAATAATCGTCAGCGACGGCAGAAAATCGATAAAACGCAGCCCATACACTGCTTTCCGCTGGTACGCATCGCCAATGGGCGTATCCGGATGACGCTTGTGATAATCAAGGGTCATAGTCTCACCTTATCAGACGATGATTTTGAGGTTAACACCGGGATGTTGCCAGAGCAAGGTGGATGACGCGCCCCTTACGCCATTTGCATCGTCCCCGCGCCAGCCGCATGATTGCGCTGATATTCCGCTTCCAGTTCAATCATGCGCGGCTCAACGGATTTATAAATTACCGGCGTCTGTATGTTCAGTATACGGCGCACTTCGTCGAGGGGCAGCTTCAGCATGGCTTCCCAGTCCACGCCCGGAAACCAGGATGCTTTTTTGCCATTGCGATAGGCTTCCCATACAGAGCGGAAAACTGGAATGCCATGCGGCAGGTCTTTTTTGAATTTAAGCATGCCCACCAGCACCAGAAAGCCAATGCCGCGATTGCGGGTATGCGCATAGGAAAATGCCAGAACGTTTAATTCGCCCAGCGGATTGCGGCCATATCCGGTCACGACATGTTGCAGATCATGGCTGTCACGCAGGCGCGATGAAAATATTTCAAATTCCGCCTGGCGCTGTTCCCATTGCGGGGATTGCTTGCTGGCGTCCACCAGCCCTTCCGCAGACAGGCCTTCGGTTTCGAGAAAATTCTGATAGATGCGGCCAAAGCTGCCCTCGGGCAGGCTGCGCAGATAGTCCTCATTGCACAGCGTGGCCAACAATTGGCGGTTTTCCGCCAGTACCGCCTGGCCAACCGGGCTGGCGCGGAACATGTCCATGCGTTTGCGCATGGAATTGCCCGTCAGCGCCGCCACAATCCTGAAAACCTGGCCCGTGTCCTCCTTGTTCCTGAACAGGGCGCGAATGGCGCGGATGGCGACAAGCGGCTGTATCCGGCCCGTTTCGTTTATGGACACGGTATCATTCTGCATGCTCGGAATCCTCACTGTTGCAATTCGCGCCGGGACACAATACCAGACATTGATAAACAAGCTTGCGGCCTGCCTATACTGTCAAAATTGTAAATAGGTGACCGGTTATGTTCTTTCAAGCGTAAAATTCACGGTTCTGGGACTTTTCTATATTTCGGCACTTTGGGCATCTAACCACCGGGCGGGATTGTGGCGGAAAAAGTAAAGCGCATACGGCGAACCGCCGAAGAGGCGCGGCGTATTATATTGGACGCGGCTGAACGGCGCCTGGCGGAGCTTGGCCCGGAGGGTATCCGGCTGCAGGATATCGCCGCCGATATCGGCATTTCGCATCCCACGATCCTGCATCATTTTGCAAGCCGCGAAGGGCTGGTGGTGGCGCTGACCCAGCGCACGCTGGAACAATTGCGCGCAGATTTGTTTGGCGCCTTTACCGGCCCCCATGCCCGTGATGCGGATATGCACCCCATTCTGGACCGGGTGTTTGATGTGCTAAGCAGACAGGGCCATGCGCGCCTGATCGGCTGGATGATTTTAAGCGGCGCCATCCGGCAGTCCCCCGAACAGGGCCTGTTGCGGGATCTGACAGATTTGATTCACGCCATGCGTGTTGAAGAAAGCAGGACGCGCGGCCTGCCCGCGCCCGAACGCGATGACACTTTGTTCATCGTGATGCTGGGAGCGGTGGCCGCATTCGGCGATGGCCTGTTCGGGCCCATGGTGCGCCGCGCCGCCGGCGTTACGGACGAAACCCAAATCGCGGCGCGTTTTCGCGCCTGGTTCGCCGAACTGTTGCGCAGCCGGATATTGCCCGCCGCGCAATAGATTTGTTGCATCTATTTTGTTTTCCAGACCAGACCGGGCTGCTTGGCGGCTTTCAGATGATCATTGTTTCTGGCCCAGGCGAAACCCAGTTTCAGACGATCAAACAGACGGTCGATCTGGCGTTCCATTCCGGGATCGGTGAAAATATAGAACTGGTTTTCCAGGATGGCGTCCAGCACCAGTTCGCCCACCACATCCGGGTCAAGGCCGTGTTGCAGCGTATCGCCGATGGGATTAAGCGCAATCGGGCGGTCATCGGATTTTCCGAAATGATCGGGGCGGTGTTTGGCGGCTTCCAGAATATTGGTGCTGACAGCACCCGGGCACAGCAGCGATACGCCCAGCGGCGTATCCTTCAATTCGCTGTACAGCACTTCCATCATGCCAACGACGGCGTGCTTGCTGGCGTTGTAGGCGCCCCAGCCCGCGCCCGCATTGATCAGCCCGGCCATGGAGGACGTGGCCATCACATGACCGCTTTCGCCATTGCCCTTCATCAGCGGCAAAAACGCGCGCAGCGCATACACGACCGCCGTCTGGTTGACGGCAATCACCCAGTCCCAGTCTTTTTGCGACAGTTCTTCGCTTAGCCCGCCGACGCTGACGCCGGCATTGTTGCACAGCACATTCACCTTGCCGAAGCGTTTGACGGTGGCGCTAGCGGCGTCAAAGACCTGCTTTTCAACCGTGATGTCACAGCGGCAGGTGTCCACATCCGCGCCTTTGGCTTTCAGATCGGCGGCGGTGGCCTGCAGGCGTTTCTCGTCGATATCGGCCATCATCACTTTCATGCCCACCCGGGTGAAGGCTTTGGCCATGCCAAGCCCCATGCCGCTGGCGGCGCCGGTGATAAAGGCTACTTTTCCTGCTACGTCACGCATTGTCTGTCTCTCCCTGTTGTTTATTTTAATCGTTCGTTAAAAAAGCTGATAACCCGGTCCAGCGCGACGCGCGTCGGATGTCCGGCTTCGTCCACCAGATCGGTGGTCACCACACTATGGGCCAGAGGGTTGCCATCGGGATTGCCGAATTTGCTGTCAATCTCGATGCCCTCAAAACCATCACCAAGTTCGCGCCGCAGGGTTTCAAAGCGCGCGCCGGGGCTGGTGAAATCCCCGGTAAAGCGCAGCCCCAGCACCTTATCGCCCTGGGCCACCCGGCGTTTGACATTCGCCAGTTCCGCCGGGCTGACATGCAGCGCGGCACAGCGGGTTTTGCCAATCGCAAAAGGCAGAAACGGCTGGCTCAGCACCGGGGCCATCATGCACGGTTCCATCATCAGGCTAAGCGCGAAATTTCCGGTCACGCACATGCCGATGGCCCCCACGCCACGCCCGCCCAATTCGGTATGCACAGAACGGCACAAGGCGCGCAGCCAGTCGGTTACCGGACTGGATTTATTGGCGGCGAGCACCGAAAATTCGTGGGAGATGCACACCTGGGCGATGGATTTTGCGATATAGCCATAACTGTTGTCGCGGCCCGGCTCGCCGAACAGATGCGGCACCACCGCCGTAAAGCCTGCATCCGTCACCCATTGCGCAAAACGCAGCAGGGACGGCGTAATGCCCGGAATTTCGTGCATGATCACCACGCCGGGACCGCTGCCCCGCCAATAGACGGGCTTCGTCTTGCCATCATGGGTAAAACTGCGCTCGGTAAAACCGGGTAGATCCACCATATTCCCTAATCCCCTGCCATTTTTTCCTATCGTTGCGCAAAGTGGGCTTTATCACAAGGACTCGATGAAAAATTCCGCAATACCGGGTAAAGTGCCGCCATGGCAGAACCAAAATTACATGGCGCGACAATAGACTGGCTGACGGATGCAAAAAAGCATCTGTGGCTGCCCTATACCCAGATGCAGACCGCAGCAGAGCCGCTGGCGGCGGTGGCGACCGAAGGGGTGCGCATCCAGCTTGCCGATGGGCGCCAGTTGATCGATGGCATTGCGTCCTGGTGGACAGCCTGTCATGGCTATAACCATCCGCATATAAGCAAAGCGATTATCGATCAGGTGACGCGCATGCCGCATGTCATGCTGGGCGGTCTGGTGAATGAACCCGCTAGCCGTTTGGCAGGAAGGCTGGCGCGGCTGGCGCCCGGTGATCTGGATCATGTGTTTTTTTCGGAATCCGGTTCGGTGGCGGTGGAAATCGCCCTGAAAATGGCGCTGCAATACTGGATCAATCGCGGGCACAAGGGCCGCACGAAATTTGTCTGTTTCCGCGATGGCTATCACGGCGATACGCTGGGGGCGATGTCGGTATGCGATCCCGATGAAAGCATGCACAGCCTGTTCAGGGGTGCGCTGCTGGAACAGTGCTTCGTTGATCTGCCGCGCACCCGCGCACAGCATGATGCGCTGGATGGGTTTCTGCGCTCGCATCGCGATGAAATTGCCGGCATGATTGTGGAGCCGCTGGTGCAGGGCGCGGGCGGCATGAAATTTCACAGCCCTGAAATATTGTTTGATCTGCGCGCATTGTGTGACCGGCACGGGCTGTTGCTGATTCTGGATGAAATCATGACCGGGTTCGGGCGTACAGGGACGATGTTCGCGTGCACACAGGCCGAAGTCATTCCTGACATCATGACGCTTTCCAAGGCGCTGACCGGCGGCACGCTTGCATTGGCGGCAACGATTGCCAGTAGCGCCGTGTATCAGGCCTTTCTGGGCGAAGCGGACGCAATGGCGCTGATGCATGGGCCAACCTATATGGGCAATGCGCTGGCCTGCGCGGCGGCGAACGCCTCGCTGGATCTGTTTGACTCTGAGCCGCGCCTGGCGCAGGTGACGGCGATTGAGGCGCATCTGCGTGAGGCGCTGGCCCCCTGTGCGGCCATGCAGGGCGTTGTGAATGTGCGCGTGAAAGGCGCCATCGGGGTGGTGCAGTTGCAGGACATGCAGGCGCGCGCATGGTTCAAGCGGCGTTTTGTCGAGGAAGGCATTTGGCTGCGCCCGTTCGGCGATATTGTTTACACCACGCCGCCCTTTACGATTTCCGCCGATGAACTGCATCAGTTAACCGGCGCGATGGTGAAAGTGATCGGCGAATGGGCGGCGCGGCGCTGACATGGACAGTCTGGAAAAATTCGCCACAGAAAAACTCGCAGAACTGGAAGCGCAACATCTGCGCCGCTGGCTGGTGGAAACCGGTCGCACACAGGACGCCATCGCCATACGCAACGGCAAAAGGCTGATTTCTTTCTGCTGCAATGATTATCTGAATCTCAGCCAGCATCCGGAAGTAAAGCAGGCGGTGATTGCAGCCACGCAACGCTTTGGTGCGGGTGCGGGCGCGTCACGGCTGGTGTCGGGAAATCATTCCTTGTATGGCGAATTGGAAGCGGCTTTGGCGCGCCTTAAGGGCACAGAAGCCGCCTGCGTATTCGGCAGCGGCTATCTGGCCAATCTTGGCATTATTCCGGCCCTTGTGGGTTCCGGCGACCTGATACTGGCCGACGCGCTCAGCCATGCCTGCCTGATGGCGGGGGGAAAGCTCAGCGGCGCTGAAACCGTGACCTTCCGGCATAATGATATGGCGCATTTAGAGGAAATGCTCCGCACGCATCGCAATCACTATCACCGCAGCATGATCCTGACCGATGGCGTGTTCAGCATGGATGGCGATCTGGCCCCCGTGCGGGAGCTGGCTGAAATTGCACACGCATTCGACGCCTGGCTGATGACGGATGACGCCCATGGCGTCGGGGTGCTGGCCGATGGACGCGGCAGCAGTTTTGTGGATGGCGGCAAAGCCGATGTGCCCTTGCAGATGGGTACGCTGTCCAAGGCGGTGGGCGTATATGGCGGATATATATGTGCATCGCGCGCCGTCATTGATCTGATCCGCACCCGTGCGCGCACGCTGATTTATTCCACCGGCCTGCCGCCCGGCGTGGTGGCGGCGGCCATTGCATCGCTGGAAATTATTGCGCGCGACCCGCAACTGCGCGCGGCCCCGCTGCACAAGGCGCGGCGCTTTACCCGCGCCATGAATTTGTCCGATGCGCAAAGCCCTATTGTACCGCTGATTATTGGCGATGCTGCGCGCGCGCTGGCGCTGTCCACGATGCTGGAGGAAGCAGGCTTTCTGGTCACCGCCATTCGTCCGCCCACTGTGCCGGATGGTACGGCCCGTCTGCGCTTTACCTTTACCGCCGCGCATCAGGATGCGGATATTGACCGGCTTGCGTCAACGCTGCAAACGGCAGGCCTGACATGAAACGTTTTTTTATTACTGCATCGGGAACCGGAATTGGCAAAACCTTCGTCACCAGCCTGTTGATCCGGCAATTGCGATTGAGCGGCAAAACCGTGCGCGCGCTGAAACCGCTGATAACAGGGTATACGGATGAAACCGCGTCCGAAAGCGACACGCACCATTTGCTGGATGCGCTGGGCCTGCCTATGAACGCGGAAAATATTTCATCTGTATCGCCCTGGCGGTTTGAAGCGCCGCTGGCTCCAAACATGGCGGCGCAGCGCGAAGCACGCCAGATTGATCTGAAGGAGGTGATTGCTTTCTGTAATGCGGCCCGCAGTGGCGCGCAGGATTATCTGCTGATCGAAGGGGTCGGCGGCGTCATGGTTCCGCTGAATGACCACTATACGGTGCGGGAATGGATTATGATCCTGCAAATGCCCGCATTACTGGTTACCGGCAGCTATCTGGGCAGCATCAGCCATACCCTGACCGCGCTCGAAGCATTGCAATCCAAGGGCATCAAGGTTGCAGGCATTGTGGTCAGCGAAAGCGTTCACCCGGCCGTGCCGCTGGATGAAACGGTGGCGGCGATTGAGCGCTTTGCCGGCGGCGGGCTGTGCATAAAAGCCCTGCCGCGTCAGACATCACTTGGAATGGGGCCGGATCTCACTTATCTGTTAAGCTGACAGGTCTGTGGAATAGCAGGTCTGTGGAATAGATGACAATTTGTTGGGTTTAAGATTGTTGGGTTTAAGACAATGAGCAACGCATTCGAAATCAGCAGCAGGTTCATGCAGGCGGCGCTTGCCGAAGGGGAAGCGAAGAAAATTCCTGCAGATGTGATCGCCCGGGCCTTTCTGGAGCGGGTGCTGGAAGTTTACCGGGCAGGGCGCAGCCTGGAGGATATTGCCAGCGAACTGAGCTTTCATATAGATAATCTTGACCCTGAGGGGGATCATATGTTTATGCGGCCTTAATACACGCATAAGTAGCAGGCGATAAAATTTGCGTTTAACGAATTTACGTTTCAAACGCATCGTTAAATGGCCTATAATTTGAATATAAAAGATTAAAGGGAGTGAGCAGGCAGACAGAAAGTGCGTCAAGAGCACCGGATGCCTTAGCTTTTGAAATGTTGAAGCTGTTTTTTTTCGCGCGTGGAGGCGTAATCGCGCCGGATGCGGGGGAAGGCTTCTTTTAACGTGGCCAAACAGGAATGGTGAATATACACATGCTAGCCGGTGTAAATGTCACGCCTTAAACTCGCAGGATTAATAGTCACATGGTAAGTTCTGTCGCTGGAGCGCAGCCGCAAGGCCGCCGCAAAAAAATTGAATCGGTGGTTGTGCGTTTTGCCGGGGATTCCGGCGATGGCATGCAGATTACCGGCAGCCAGTTTTCATCTTCCACCGCGCTGGCGGGCAATGATCTGGCGACGTTCCCGGATTTTCCGGCGGAAATTCGCGCGCCTATCGGCACGACCTTTGGCGTGTCGGCGTTCCAGATCAATTTTGGATCGCGCGCCATCAAAACTTCCGGCGACAAGTCCGACGTGCTGGTGGCGATGAATGCGGCGGCGCTCAAGGTCAGCCTGTCCAATCTGCGCGAAGGCGGCCTGATCATTCTGGACACCGGCAGCTTTAACGAGCGCAATTTCATCAAGGCAGGATACAAGGTTGATCCGCGTACGGATGGCTCGCTGGCGCACTATCAGGTGCTGGAAATCGACATTTCCAAAATGACACTGGATGTGGCGAAGCCGTTGGGCCTGTCCCAGAAAGAAGCCCTGCGCTGCAAGAATATGTGGACGCTGGGTCTTGTCTACTGGATGTACGACCGCGATTTGCAGCCAACCATCAATTGGCTGCAGGGCAAATTCGGCGCCAAGGCGCCCGAAGTGGCGGCCGCCAACATTGCCGCCCTGAAGGCCGGCCATGCGTTCGGCGAAACCGTGGAAATCAGCGGCGATAGCGCCGGCTATTCCATCGGTCAGGCGAGCATCGAAAAAGGCCTGTACCGTCTGGTGCAGGGCAGCGAAGCGCTATCCTGGGGCCTGCTCGCGGGCAGTCAGCTTGCCGGGCTGGACATGCTGCTGGCGTCCTATCCGATCACGCCGTCCTCGTCGGTTCTGCATTCGCTTTCTGAGCTGAAAGCGTTTGGCGTGATGACATTTCAGGCGGAAGACGAAATCGCCGCCGCCTGCGCCGCCATCGGGGCATCCTATGCCGGCAAGCTGGGCGTAACCGCAAGTTCCGGTCCCGGTATTGCGCTGAAAACCGAAGCGATTGGCCTGGCAATAGGCACCGAACTGCCGCTGGTGATTGTGAACACGCAGCGCGCAGGCCCCTCGACCGGCCTGCCGACCAAAACCGAACAGTCAGATCTGTATCTTTCCGTATACGGACGTAATGCCGATGCGCCAATGCCGGTGCTGTCGGTGCGCGCGCCGGGCGATGCGTTTGAAACAGCCATAGAGGCCGTGCGGATTGCGGTAAAATATATGACGCCGGTGATGTTGCTGTCCGATGGTTATATCGCCAATGCGGCAGAGCCGTGGCTGGTGCCGGATATCGCGGATTACAAGCCGTTCCCGGTTACCTTCCGCACCGATCCGGAAGGGTTTCATCCCTTTGTGCGCGATCCGAAAACCCTGGCGCGCGCCTGGGCCATTCCGGGCACGCCGGGGCTGGCGCATCGTATCGGCGGTATTGAGCGCGATTATAACAGCGGCAATATTTCCTACGAGCCGGAAAACCATCAGCGCATGACCGATACCCGCGCCAACAAGATCCGTGGCATCGCCAACGATATTCCCGAACAGGCGGTTGAGATTGGCGCGACCAGCGGCAAGATGGTCGTCGTCGGCTGGGGTTCCACCTATGGCCCGATCAACCGTGCGGTTTCCAATATGCGCGAAGAAGGCTATGACGTGTCGCACATTCATCTGCGTTATATCTGGCCGCTGCCGCGTAATCTGGGCGATCTGCTGCATTCCTATGAGCAGGTGCTGGTGGCCGAAATGAACACCGGGCAATTGCGGACATTGTTGCGCGCGGAATATCTGGTGCCGGCCGAGGGCCTGAACAAGGTGTCCGGCCAGCCGATGATGATCAGCGAGGTTGAGGCCGCCATCCGCTCGCGCCTCGCCACCGCCAAAGCCGCCGAATAATAACGAAATAAGATCGACAAGGGATAAGTGACATGAACGCGCCTGCAAAACTGACGCCAGATGATTTCGCCACTGACCAGGAGGTGCGCTGGTGCCCCGGTTGCGGCGATTACGCCATTCTGAAGGCGGTGCACAAGACCCTGCCTGAACTTGGGGCGACGCATGAAAATACGGTGTTCGTGTCGGGCATCGGCTGCGCGGCGCGCTTTCCCTATTACATCAACACCTATGGCTTTCATACCATTCATGGCCGTTCGGCGGCAGTCGCCACCGGCGTGAAGCTGGCCAATCCGGAACTGAATGTCTGGGTGGTCGGCGGCGATGGGGATTCTCTCAGCATCGGCGGCAATCATCTGTTCCATTTGCTGCGCCGCAATGTCGATGTGCAATATCTGATGTTCAACAATGAAATCTATGGGCTGACCAAGGGCCAGTTTTCGCCCACATCGCGCGTGGGCACCAAATCGCCCTCAACGCCGCAGGGCTCGGTGGATCGTCCGGCCAATGGGTTGCGTTTTGCGCTTGGTGCGGGCGGGCGCTTTGTTGGCCGCGCCATCGATATTCAGCAGGCGAATTTAAGCGCGCTGCTGAAACGCGCCCATGCGCACAAGGGCGCGTCATTCGTGGAAATTCTGCAAAACTGCATCGTCTATAATGATGATGTGTTTGCCCATATCACAGACAAAAAAGTCGCCGCCGACGCGCAAATTCTGGTCGAACATGGCAAGCCGCTGCTGTTTGGCAAAGACAAAAGCAGAGGCCTGCGCCTCAATGTCAAAACCCTGGCGCTGGAAATGGTCACGCTGGGCGAAGGCGGCGTCAGCCTGGATGACATTGTGGTGCATGACGAAACCAATCGCGTACTGGGCGGCCTGCTTGCGGATCTGGAAGCCCCCTTCCCGGTGGCGCTGGGTGTGATCTATTGCGACCCCGCAGAAAGCTATGAGGTTGGGGTCTGGGCGCAGATGGAACAGGCAAAGGCCAAAAACCCAAAGCCCGACATCAACAAGCTGCTGCGTTCGGGTAATACCTGGACGGTTGCGTAAGATCGGCGTTACAAACAACGAGGGTGTGAGCTAAATCACACCCTCGCTTTTCAGCCCCGCGACCTCGGCTTCCGACAGGCCGAGCATTTCGCCGTACACCTCAACATTATGCTCGCCCAGGCTGGGATGCGGCCCGCCCATCATTTGCGGTGTGCCGTGAAAGCGCAGCGGGCTGTTGGGAATAACGATCCGCCCCATGGTGGGATGATCGATCCACTGCAGCATGCCGCGTTCATGCATGCCCGCATCATTGACGACTTCCAGCAGATCGCGCACCGGGGCGGACGGAATGCGGTGCTGTTTTGTTATCTCAAAAATTTCCGCCTTGGGCAGGGTTTGCGACCAGGCAATCACCACTTCATCGGTCAAAGCCAGATTGCGCACCCGCGATGCATTTTTTTCAAAGCGTTCGTCGCCACGCAAATCCTCGCGCCCCATGGCGGTGAGCAGGTTCTGCCAATGCTGTTCGGTCACGCAGATAATGGCGATATGCCCGTCGCTGGCCGGATACACATTATAGGGCGTCATGGCCAGACCCGCATGCTGGTTTCCGGTGCGCGGCGGCAGCTTGCCGCCCGAGCCATGCCACATGCCCAGGCTGGAAGCGAGTGTGGGGTAAATCGTTTCCTGCATCGCCACTTCCACCAGCCTTCCCAGGCCGGTGCGCTCCCGCTCAAACAGCGCCGTCACGATGCCTGCATAAAGATGCGTGCCGGAAATAAAATCCGCCACCGCCGGACCTGCTTTCAGCGGCGGCCCTTCGGGAAAACCGGTGACGCTCATAATGCCGGACACCGCCTGCACGGTCAGGTCCATCGCCAGACTGTCGCGATCCGGTCCGCTTAATCCAAAGCCGCTGCCAGAGGCGTAAATCAGCCGTGGATTTTCCTGCATCAGCACTTCGGCCCCGACGCCCAGTTTATCCAGCACCCCCGGCGCATAATTTTCGATCAGCACATCGCCTTTTTTACAGAGCGCGATCAGCATTTCCCGCCCCTTGGCCGATTTCAGGTTCAGCGTAATGTCGCGCTTGTTGGCGTTCAGCATCGCAAACGGCAACACCGCGCCGCCGCCCAGCCGTTCGCGCGCCCGCAACGGTTCGCCCGTAACCGGCTCCACCTTGATCACATTGGCGCCCGCCTTGGCCATCAGCAGGGTCGCATAGGGCCCCTGATAGACCTGGCCCAGATCAATAACCGTAATGCCTTCCAGCGGCTGGGGCCGGTGCGTCATGTATATATTCTCCGTTTACAGATGATTATTCGGCGGGACTATGATTTTTCAGCCAGTCTTTCAGGGCGGCGTCGATGCGGGTTTGCCAGCCATGGCCGCCCGCCTGAAACTGTTCCAGCACATCGCGCGACAGGCGGATCGTCACACTCTTTTTAGTGACGGCGGCGGGCGGGCGGCCGATACGGATCATTCGCTTTTCCACGAGTTCCTCCCATTCTTCGTCTGTGTATGGGATGGCGTCCGGATCGGACATGGCCGCCGCCGTAATCTCCGCATCTTCTTCCGGAGTGGGCCAAATGTGCCCGGGTTTAAGTTTGGGCATAACGCCTATCCTCCCTTTCGTTGGTTTTGCGCAAACTGATTATTCGTCTTAACCCATGCCGCTCCATAAAAACCACAAAGTGCAAACGGACGCCGATATACCCGATTCTGCGTATTCTCGTCTCACCATAATCCCGGCGCGTATCTACCCAGGTCAGCGCCGTATCCCAATCAATCCTGTCAGCCTCAGCCAGGGACAAGCCATGCTTCGCGCTGTTCGCTAAATCCTTGGCGGGATCGAAGATAATTTTATCAGCCATTAATGTAACTACAAAAAGTTAAAAGTCAAGACTTATTGTTGTTACATTATATTGTGGCGCCCCTAATGGAACGCGCCGCCGATAATATCGCGCGCGATCACCAGGCGTTGCACTTCGCTGGGGCCTTCGCCGATGCGGCGGATGCGCATTTCGCGGTACCAGCGTTCGAACGGCAAGTCCTTGGTCATGCCATAGCCGCCGAATATCTGCATGGCGCGGTCCACGACGCGGCCACCCGCTTCGCTGCCCACCAGTTTCGCCATGGCGGCTTCGGTGCGGAATTCTTCGCCCCGGTCTGCCTTTTGCGCCGCATCCAGGCACAGATAGCGCGCGGTGCGGATGTCCAGTTCATTGTCCACGATCATCCACTGAATGGATTGGCGCGAGGCCAGCGGCCCGCCAAATGTATTGCGGATTTTGCAATATTCGATGGCCATTTCCTGCGCCTTGATGGCGACGCCGACACAGCCCGCCGCATAGGGAATGCGCTGGCGCGTCAGCCGGTCATTGGCGATGGCGAAGCCCTTGTTCACCTCGCCCAGAATATTACTATTTGGCACCCGCAGATTTTCGATCTGGATTTCCGTGGCGTAGCGGGTGGAACGCAGCGTATGCACCACCCGGCGCACATAAAAGCCGGGCGATGGCACATCGACAATAAAACAGGTCACCCCGCCACGGCCTTTATCGCTATCGGTGCGCGCGAACAGCAGGCCGAAATCGGCGCGATCGGCGCCACTGATAAAAATCTTGGAGCCGTTCAGCACCCAGTCATCGCCATCGCGCACCGCGCGGGTCTGAATGGCGCGCGCCGGGTCCGATCCGCCTGACGGTTCGGTCAGCCCAAAAAAGGTGCTCTTTTCTCCGCGCAGGGTGGGATAGAGATATTTTTCCTTTTGCGCATCCGTCGCCTCGAACAATTGCGCCAGCCCCGCGCCGCCAAACACGCCATAGGCCGGATTATACAGGCCCGCGCGATGTTGCGTCAGTTCCATCGCAATCAGCGTCTGGGTGGTTGTGTCCAGATCAGGTCCGCCAAATTCCGGCGGTATGCCCAGGCCGTAAAACCCCATATCCGTCACTTTGGCGACCAGGCGGGCTTTATCCTCCGGCTCCAGATCGCCCGCATCAGGATCCAGCTTGTCCTCCAGCGGTAAAATTTCCTCACGCACAAATTTGCGTACCGTATCGACGATGATGCGCTGCTCATCGGTTAGTTGATAGTCCATGTTATTTCCCCGTCACTTCTTATTATTGAATGGATTTTTCAGGCAGGCGTCAGCCGCCCCAATTTATGCTTCAGTTCACGCCGGTTGCGTTCCGGCAATTCGCCATGATCGGCCACATGCAGCATCAGCAGCTCTTCGTGGCGGCTGAGATATTGCATGTTCACTTCATAGCGGAACAGTGCGGGTTTTCCATTTCGCGCGTCCATTTCGCGCTGCAATTCGCTGTTCAGGCCGAACAAAGTGCGCCCGCCTGCATAGCCGATATAATAAATCGCGCCGTCCGGTTCGGCCAGATGATAGACGCCCAGATAGGCGTGTACGTCTTTCAGGCTTTCCGGCGTCAGGGGTTGAAACGGCTTGGTGATGCGAATACCCATATCCGTTCTCCTTACCGGCCAACAAATTTGGCGGGGCGTTTTTCCAGCCGCGCCTTGACGCCTTCCCTGCCGTCTTCGCTGACGCCGCACTGGGTGACCATTGCGTCAATATCGCGGTGGTAGATGCCGTCGCGGAACGCCATTTCGCGCACGATCAGCGCCTTCATCGCCTTCAGCGACAGCGGCGCATTGGCGGCCAGCCGCGTAATCAGTTTCTGGGCTTCTTCTTCCAGCTTTTCAGGGGGCGCAACGCGCGCGATAAAGCCCATGTCATACATGTGGCTGGACGGGAACGGATCGCCCAGCAACAGAAATTCCCGCGTCTTGACCGGCCCGGCCACTTCCAGCAGTTTTTTCGCCAGAAACCAGGTCGGCGCCAGCCCGATCTGCGCCAGCGACATGCCAAAACGCGCCGTCGTGCTGGCGATCACGATGTCACAATGCAGCGCCAGTTCGTTGCCACCTGCAATGGCGTCACCCTGCACGATGCCCAACACCGGCAAGGCATAGGTTTCAATGGCGTACAGCATTTTCTCAATAGGGCTGACGCCCGCATTGGTGCCGTCGCGGGATTTAAGATCCATGCCTGCGCAAAATACCGGCCCTTCGGCGCGGATCACGGTCAGGCGTTCATCGCTGGGCGGCGTTACGCTAAAGGCCTGCTCCAGTTCCGCCAGCATCTGCTGGTTCAGGGCATTGCGCTGCTCGCCCCGCGTCAAGGTTACGGTGCGCACCGCGCCTGCGTTTTCTACGCGAATAAAATCCATGTTCTTCCCCTGTCTGTTTTCTTGTTTGGCTAAATCATATAGGCGAATTTGCTATCTACCTATATGATTTCGTCAACATAATAAATTACAGCAGGAGAGTGGTATATGGATACGGTTGGACTGGGTATGTGCTGGGAGGATTTGCCGGTGGGCTATAAATTTCGCACCATCGGGCGCACCATCACAGAGGCCGATCTGGTAGGCTTTATCAATGTGACAGGCATGGTCGAGGTGCTGTTCACCGATGTGGAATATGCAGCAAAGCATGGCCCAAAAGGCGGGCGCCTGGTGCCCGGCGCGCTGGCCTATTGCATCTGCGAAGGGCTGCTGGTGCAGGCCACATTGCAGCGCACGGGCCTCGCATTCCTGACCATGGAATTTGACGTAAAAGGGCCAACCTTTGTTGGCGATACGGTGCATGTCGAGGTTGAGGTGCTGGAATCCCGCCCCACATCGAAAGACCCCAATCGCGGGCTGGTCCGCACCCGGAACAATATCATCAAGCAGACCGGCGAGACGGTCATTACCTATACGCCCATGCGTCTGGCCGCTGGCCGCGCCATGCGCGACGCGCATTAAGGACACGATCATGCAACAATATGGCCTTACGGAAGAACAAAATCTTTTGCGTGACATGGTGCGCAAATTCGCGCTGGAAAAGGTAGCCATGCGGGCGCAGGAAATTGACGCCACCGCGCAATATCCGCAGGATATGTTCGACAGCTTACGTGAACTGGGCCTGTTCGCGCTGCCGTTTCCCGAAGAATATGGCGGCACGAATTCGATCCTGTCATCGTGCATCGCTGTCGAGGAACTGGGGCGGATTTGCTACAACACCGCCTATCTGCTGATCGTGCAATGGGTGCCGTTTGGGGCGGTGCTGTATGGCGGCAATGCGGAACAAAAGGCGCGGTTTCTGCCCGGTCTCGCCAGCGGCGCCTTGCGCGCGGCGATTTCCATTACCGAACCGGGTGCGGGGTCCGATGTGGCCGGCATCACCACCCGCGCCATTAAAACCGATGGCGGATACATTCTGAACGGCAACAAGATTTTTTCCACCAATTCCGCGATCGCGGATTTCGTTATCTGCGCGGCCAAGACAGACCCCACCAAACGTCATGGCGGCATCAGCGTATTCATCCTTGAAAAAGGCATGAAGGGCTTCACCATCGGCAGGGGCGAACACAAGCTGGGTTCGCGCGGGGTGCCTTCATCCGCGATCCATCTGGAAGATTGTTTCGTGCCCGACGCCAACCGGCTGGGGCCCGAAGGCGAAGGCTTTCTGCTGGTGATGGAAGCCTTCAACAAAAGCCGCCCGATCATCGGCGCGCGCGGCGTCGGCCTGGCGCAGGGCGCGCTCGATCTGGCGGTCGATTATGTGCGCGACCGCAAGGCGTTCGGCCAATCCGTCGCCGAATTTCAGGGCGTGCAATGGATGCTGGCCGATATGGCGATGCAGACCGAGGCCGCGCGCCATCTGGTGTACAAGTCGGCGGCGGTCGTGGATGGCGGCGCCACCGGCAAGGAACTGGCCCCCATCGCCGCCATGGCCAAATGCTTCGCCACCGATGTGGCGATGAAGGTGGCGACCGACGCGCTGCAACTGTTCGGCTCGGCGGGAATCTCCACGGACAACCGGATCGAGCAATATTTCCGCGACGCCAAGGTGTTGCAGATTATCGAAGGCACCAACCAGATTCAGCGTAACATCATCGGCAAACACGTCGTCAAAACCTATTGACGCAATAACGGGGAGAGGCTGCCATGTCTGTACCAACACGGGAAGAATTAATCGCGCGGGCGCGCGCCATGATACCCATGCTGCGCGAGCGCGGACAGGAGGCGGAGCAATTGCGGCGCTGCCCCGACGCCACCATGCAGGCGTTTCGCGATGCGGGGTTTTTCAAAATCCTGCATCCCAAAAAATATGGCGGCTATGAACTGCCGCCTTCGGTGTTTTTCGAAGTCTGTCTGGAAATTGCACGTGGCTGCGGCTCGGCGGCCTGGGTGCTGGGCATTGTGGGCGTGCATAACTGGCAGTTGCCGCTGTTTGATCCGCGCGCTGCGCAAGACGTGTGGAAGGATGATCCCGATGTTCTGATCTCATCTTCCTATGCGCCAACAGGAAAAGCTGAACCCGTCGCCGGGGGCTACCGCGTCAAGGGACGCTGGTCTTTTTCAACCGGGTGCGATCACTGCAAATGGGTGTTTCTGGGCGCTGGCGTCACCCATCCGGGAGGCAGCAACGACCTGCTGACTTTCCTGATCCCGATCGGCGATTACCGTATCGACGATAACTGGCATGTGTCGGGCCTGTCGGGTTCCGGCAGCAAGGACATTGTGGTCGAGGACGCCTTTGTGCCGGCCTATCGCACCCATTCCATGGTTGGCGCGTTCCGTATCCAAAATCCTGGCGCGGAAGCCTTTCCCGGACCGCTGTATAAATATCCGTTCGGTCAGGTGTTCGCCAACGCGCTTGCCGCGCCGCCCATCGGGGCCGCCATGGGGATGATCGAAGTATTTTGTGAACAGACCAAAGTCCGCAACAACGCGCTGGGCGTCATTGCAGGCGGTGGAAGTTTCGCCAAGGATCCTTCGATGCAGATGCGCGTTGCGGAGGCCGATTCCATGGTGCGTGGCGCACAGCTCCGCCTACTCGATAATTTCAGTCAGATGGCCAATATTATTGCGCGCGATGACGTGTTGCCGTTGACCCTGCGCGCCCAGGCGCGCTGGGATGCGGCTTATTCCTCTGTGGTCGGAATGCGCGCCGCAGATATGATCATGGAGGCGGCGGGCGGACGCGCCCTTCAAACAAGTAATTATCTGCAACGCGCCTTCCGCGATGTTCACGCCATGCGCGCCCATGGGGCAAACACGCCCGAACCGCCAGGCAGAAATTTTGGCGGCATGCGGCTGGGCCAAGAAAACGCGGAGCTTTTCCTTTAAGCCGGGAGACAGTAATGGGTGAAGTCACCGGAATTGCGCTGCGTGAAAAACCGCGCGCGCCAATGCAGTTGTTAACCCAGTCAGAAATTACTGTTGAAGCTGGCCTGACCGGTGATTTTCGCGGTGCGGTGCGGGGGCGCCAGGTTACGGTGCTGACCGAAGAAGGCTGGCGGGCGGCCTGCGCTGAACTGGGCGAGGAATTGCCCTGGATCACCCGGCGCGCCAATCTGCTGGTGCGCGGCGTCGATCTGACCGGGCGTATAGGTGCGCGGCTAAAAGTGGGTGAAGTGGCGCTGGTGATCACCGATGAATGTGATCCCTGTTCCGTCATGGAAAAAGCCCGCAAGGGCCTGCGCAAGGCTCTGATGCCCGGTTGGCGGGCGGGGGCGACCTGCCGGGTGGCGCGTAGCGGCCTGGTCCGCCTTGGGGATAAGGCCGAATTGCAGGAACTATAAAGTAGCGAAAATCGCCCATTCGGGCGTGCCGGCAGGAAAAAACTGCCTGCCACTCATTCGCGCCCTTATATATTTTCTATACAAATCAATCAGTTAAATAATTTATCAGGCTGGCATGGAGCTTGCTGATTGTGGATCAGTTCACAACGGATCACAGGTTTTCAAATGGTTTCGACACAGGATCTTCATGCCACTGCAAAATATCTGGTTGCCCGTGATGGGGCGATGGCCGCCCTGGCATTTGCCTCAAACGGATTACAGGCGATGATTGAGACGAATCAGAAGGCCCTGATTCCAGACTGGCAGGCGCTACTCGCCCTTGTTGAAGACGCAGCAAAAGGCCGCCTTGCCGGAAGCGCGCCCACCATTCACTAAGCCTGGATTATTCAGCCGGCAGGGCCAGTTTCTCTGCCATATTTGCCGGCTTCGCTACCTGCGCGGACGTAATAATACCCAGCCGCACACCTACCCGGCAAATTGCCGCAATGGCGCAATCAATCTGTTCATCCGTATGCATCGCATTGACGCTCGAACGCAGCAGGGCCAGGCTTCCTGGTGTCGCTGGTGGCAGTGCAAGGTTCAGATAAATGCCTTCCGCCAGAAGCTGCTTCCAGAAAGCTACAGCGGCGTCACGGTCCGGCATTTTCACGGCAACCACCGGATTGGGTTGCGGACCAAGCGCAAAACCGGCTTTCTCAAGCCCGCGATAAAGCCGCTGTCCATTGGCGCGCACCCGCGCACCAAGTGAACCATCCTGCTGGATGCGCGATAGCGCGGCCGAAACTGTGGCAATGATGGACGGGGGCAAAGAAGCCGTAAACATATAAGGCCGCGCGGCGACGCGCAGCAGGTCAAAACCCTCAAGGTCCGATACGGCAAAACCGCCCATGGCGCCCAGACTTTTGCTGAAGGTGCCAACGACAAAATCCACATCGGCCTCAACGCCCGCAGCCTCGCAAAGGCCCCGTCCGCGCGCACCCAGAACACCCATCGAATGCGCCTCATCCACAATCAGATAGGCGCCGGCCGCGCGCTTTACCGCTGCAATTTCACGCAACGGGGCGGTGTCCCCCAGCATGCTGTAAATACCCTCGGTCACAATAATCCGGCAGCCGGGCTTGTCTTTCAGCCGGCCAATGCGCCGCGCCAGATCATCCGCGTCATTGTGCCGGAAACGGATAATTTCCGCACTGCTCAGACGGCACGCATCATAAATCGACGCATGACTGTCCGCATCGATAAACAAATGATCATCGCGCCCGGCCAGCGCCGAAATTAGCCCAAGATTGGCCTGATACCCGGTGGAAAACACCATGGCGGAACGTTTGCCGTAAAATTTCGCAAGCTGGCTTTCCAGCGATGCATGCCCCGCATAGGTGCCGTTGGCAATACGTGATCCCGTCGTGCCGGTGCCAGAGTGGCGCAGCATCTGCACCCCCGCCTCGATGCAATCCGCGTCAAAGGTCAAACCCAGATAATTACTGGTGCCAAACAGCAGGACACGCCTTCCGCTAACAACCCCCTCCACCGGGGATTTGATTTCATCAAATCGCACATCCAGCGGGTTCTGCCCGGATTTCGAAAGATCAGATAGCGTGTTTCGGATATCTTCAAACTTGGCAAAAATTGACATCAGGCTGCATCTTTCACAAGTGCTTCTATCGCTTTGGTCAGGTCGTGGATTGTTTCAACATCCGCAATCTGGTCCAGCGGTATCAGAATATCGAAGCGCTCTTCCAACTCCATCACGAAGTCCATGATGGCCACTGAATCAAGCCCAAGGTCGCGCGCAATCCGGGTTTCTCCGGTTATCGGAGCCCCTGACGGAACCATCCCTGCCAGCACTTTAATGATCTGTGCCCCAATCGTGTCCAGCACCTGCGCCAACTTGCCTTGTCCCCCTGACCGGACGCATCTCGCGCGTCAATAACCCCTGCCTTTTAACAGATTCTGTATAAATCCATAACAGGAACTTAACAGACTACCACCAGAAGCGGATACCGCCGAATCGGTCAATTTTTCAAGCATTTTTGACGTGGCGTCAATCTAGCTAATCACTTTCCCCCCGCCGGGAAGCCATCCGCGAGACTGATACCATTGGATTGTCTCCAGGAAGCCACAGTTTATGTCGATTTCTGGCTGCCAAACTGTTTCAGGGGGCTGATATTCAGCCCGGGACGACCAATCCGGGTGCAGAACTTCTCTTGCCTTATCTATGGTTAACATCGCCGGGGAAAGGTTGAACCGTCCAACGGCTGTTCCCAGCGCCCCCACAAATCTGACGGCCGGGGCAGGCAGCGGCAGCCTGATCGTCCGCACACCCAATGCCCTGGCTGCGGCCTGGGTAATTTCTTCCCATAAATACCCCTCACGGCGTGCGTCTGATAGTTCATACAGGCCACCTGTCCGGCTATCCGCGCACAGCGCTGCGACAGCCGCCGCCACATCGCGTGCATGTACAAGACTGACCCGTGCGTTTTTGTTTCCGGGCCTTAGGGCAATACCCCGGCTCACCAGCTTCATAACTGTCAGGGTTTCCACGTCCCATGGCCCGTACACCGCGCCTGGCCGGATGATCATCCATTCATGCGGCGGTGCAAGCCGGGTACGGACAATTTCCTCGGCTGCGCACTTTGTTCTGGCATAAGGCGATAAATGTGCTTCACGCGCCGCCATGGATGAAACCAGCAGCAGGCGCAGCGGCGCACTTTCGGCATCTATTGCGGCAACCAGATTGGCTGTTCCCTGAACATTTACCGATTGAAAGGCGTTTGCATCGCGCGCCTTGATCAGCCCTGCCGCATGTACAACCCGGTCAGCGCCCCGCACCAGCGCACGAAGCGCGCCATGATCCGAAAGATCACCAGGAATGGCTTCAAACGTCACATCCGAAAATTGTTCGTGGACCGGATATTGCCGCGCAAGAATGCGCACGCGCCAGCCCTTATCTATCAGTGCACGGACAATATACCTGCCCAGAAACCCGGTTGCGCCCGTGACCGCAACCAGTCCTGTCATGATCTATGCCTGTTGCCGCGCAGCCAGGCCGGCATTGCTGCTATTCTGCAACCCGGCCAGGTATAACTGCCGGGCCTGTGTACGGCTAAGTTTGCCCGATGATGTTTGCGGCAAACTATGCGGCGCGACCAGCATGACTTCACAATCCAGCCCCGCCTTGGCGCGGATGGTTTCAATAATCGCCCGGCGCAGATCTTCACGGTCGCCCTCACTGGTTTTACGGCAATGCGCCAGCAGAACCACACGCTCTGCAACGGATTCATCGACGGAAAACGCCGCTACATCACCACTGCGCAGACCGTCCACTTCCTGTTCCACTGCCCATTCCAGATCCTGCGGCCAGACATTGCGGCCATTAATCAGAATAAGATCCTTGCTGCGTCCGGTAATAACCAAAGCGCCACCGCTCAGATACCCAAGATCGCCGGTATCGAGCCAGCCATCCGCAGATAATGTCCGGGATGTCTCTTCCTGATTTCCGAAATATTCCCGCATCAGGCTTGGCCCGCGCACCAGAACACGTCCGGCATGGCGTTCCCCAAGCACCTTGCCGTCGGGGTCACGAATTTCCAGATCATGGCCCGGCAGGACCGGGCCGCAATAAACAAAACTGCGGCTGCGCTTTGCAGCGGCGCCATTCCCGTTGGATTTTACCGGGGCAGCGACCGCCAATGCCTCAAGCTGATCAAGATCAATATGATCCGTCTCGATACCTGTCTCAAGCGGCGCAAAGCTGATGGCGAGGGTTGCTTCCGCCATGCCGTAGCTGGCGACGAACGCCTGTCTGCGAAAACCGCTCGGGGCAAAACTTTCGGCAAAATGCGACAGCACCGAATTGCGGATCATGTCGCCGCCAATTCCCGCCACGCGCCAGCGCGATAAATCCAGATTATCCGGGCGTGCGCCGCTGGCGCCGCGCCGCGCGCACAAATCATATCCGAATGATGGGCTGAACGATAATGTGCCGCCATGGCGGGAAATCAATGTGGGCCACACTAATGGACGGCGGGCGAATTCCCTGGTCGATACATAATCGACGGACATTTGTGTTGTCACCGGCACCAGTAAAAATCCAACCAGTCCCATATCATGATAAAATGGCAGCCACGACACACAGCGGTCGCTCGCCACGATTTTCAGCCCGTGCTGGGTTATGGCGCGGCAATTACTCAGCAGCGCGCGCTGCGTCACCGCGACCCCAAGCGGAAACCGGGTGCTGCCGGAAGAATATTGCAGATAGGAAAGATGCTCCGGCGTGATGACGGGCAGGGGCGCACCATCATCCGTATACGTATCAAATACTTCCAGCGTCCCGGCGGCTTTAAGCCCCAGTCCGTTTGCGGCTTCCTGGGTCATCTCCAGCAAAGCCTTGGGACACAGCGCGGCACTGGCCCCCGCATTTTCGATCATCCGGCGAATATGGCTGATGTAACCCGCCTTGCCGCCGAAGGCCATCGGCAAGGGCATCGGTACTGGCGCCAGGCCGGCATATTGACAGGCGAAAAATGCGCGGACGAAATCGCCATCCGTATCCGCAAGTATGGCAACACGTTCGCCGGCGCCAAGACCTGCGTTGCGCATGCGTCTGGCAATGCCTTGCGCCTGCGCGCGCAAATCGCAATAGCTCAGGGCCTCCAGAAGATCGCCCTTGCCAGAGTAGAAATTGAGTCCTGCCCGCCCTTGCGCCGCATAATCCAATGCCTGCGTTAAGGTTGCAAAATCTGCGGGACGATAAATGCCTCCACCGGAACTGGCGGGCAGTGCTTCCTTCATACCGTTTTTTCTCCACGCCCCGGATTGGCCCGGGACTTATATAACGAATCCTATATGTGCTTTTACGCTGTCACGGCATGCCGGCGAAGCCATTTTTCCACAACGAAAACCTGACCAACAAGATTGGTCAGCGATGCAATCAGCAGCGCAAGCCCCGCACCCACCAGCCCCAACCAGGAACATAAAAAGAACATTAGCGCCATGTATAACGCCGTCGTCACCATGCGCACCTTCAGGGCCGACAATGCCTGGCCGGAAGATATCAGCATTGGCTCCAGCGGAAAAGACCCAAGGCGGATCGCGGCGGCAATTCCCAACACTACCATAACCCCATAAGCGGGTGCAAAATTTGGCCCCGCCACAGTCCTTAACAGCCATGGCCCCGCCACAATCAGCACCCCTACAAGCGCACTTGCCCCCACCCCAGCAAGTAGCGCTGCGCGCGCCATAAAGCGCCGCATATCCGCAATGGCGTTACGGGCGGCAAGCCGGGCCAGTTCGGGATAAATGGTTGGCGTCAGCAGCTTAACGGGCGTGGTGAGGGCTTCGGTCAATTGCCGGGCAATCCGGTAAAGTGCTGCGGCAGGCGCCCCAAGCATCGCCCCAACCGCAAGCGTCCCAAAATGGGTCAGGACAAGCTGCAAAGTGGTATTCAGATTGGCAGACCACACAAAGCCCCAAACCTTGCGATCCGGCGCCCATTGAACGGGTGCAGCGTCAGTCTGTTCCGGGTGTGGAGCCAGTACACCCTGCCGGCGCAACTCACGCACGGCCATGCCTATTAATACCAGGCAGGGAACAATCTCGGAGATCATCCAGGTGACCAGATAGGCTTCCAGGCCAGCGTCCCAATAAAACGCCATGGCAGTCCCCAGTAATTTAATGAAGGCGTTCAGGCTGCTTTGGGCCGCAGTCAGGTCAAAACGGTCATATAGCCGCAACACCCCGGTGGTTGTCGCAATGTCGAAAAATACAATGGACAGCACATAATAGGTGGCCAATTCCGCCGTTTCCGGCGTCCAGCCGAACATATATTGCGCCAGCGGAATGCCAAGCAGCGCCACCACCAGCCCGGCAATCGCCCCAATGACATCCAGGCGCACCGTAAATCGCAGTATTTTCCGCAAATCGCCTATCCGCCCGTCATTCCAGGCAGGAGTGCCATAGGTCAGCACCGCCTGCCAGGACTGAAATTTGGTAATATCGCCAACGGCCTGGGTATAGGTGTGGATCAGGATCAATGTGCCAAAGGCTTCAAGACTCAGGCCACGGGCCGCCAGCGCCAGATAGCCAATGCCGAAAATGGCGGTAACCGCCTTACCCCCCAGCAGCATCGAAGCATTGCTGATCAAGCGCCGCAGCAATGTATCGGCTGTCCAGCTTTGCCAGGCGGGTTTGATCCCCGCCCCCAGCCGGCGAACGCCCTTTTCGCTATCGTTCAGCATTCCTCTCCAGACATCCTGTAAATTCATGGGGTGCGGGCCTGCCCCCTATACAGCAGGCCGCTGGCGGGCGGCAAACATTACATATTTGTTATTTCGGCCCGAATCTGACCATGCTACACAGGCTGACGACGCGCCGCCTGGATCATGCTGCGATGTCATGGATATTCGGGGTTTCATGAAAGCAATCATCTTAAGCGCGGGCCAGGGGCGGCGTCTGTTGCCCTACACAGCCAAAATGCCAAAATGCCTGGTGCCCGTTTGCGGACGCCCGCTTCTGGAATGGCAATTGCGCAGCCTGCATCTGTGCGGCGTTACCGAGGCCGTGATCGTCACCGGCTTCATGTCAGAAGCCGTAGACGCTTTTGCCGCACAACAGAAATTTCCGGGTCTCATCGTTCGCACCTTGTTTAACCCGTTTTTTGCGGTTGCCGATAATCTGGCAAGCCTGTATTTGGCGGCGGATGCGTTGCGCGATGGCGGCGTCATTCTCAATGGCGATACCTTGTTCGAACCCGCCGTGCTGGACAAATTGTTGCGCGAGGCGCAGGCGCCGGTAAGCGTCACGATTGACCGTAAATCCCGTTACGACGATGACGATATGAAAGTGCAGATCGATGGCCTGCGCCTGTGCGCCATCGGTAAAACATTGTCTGCACAGGAGACCAATGGGGAATCGATCGGCATGCTGCGTCTGACGCCAGAAGGCGCCGCCTTGATGAAGTCTGCAATGGAAACTGTATTGCGCGACACGGATGGTTTCCGGCGCTGGTATTTATCCGCCGTGGACCGGCTGGCGAAAAATGACTTTGGTTCCGTTGCCGCCGTGTCCATCGAAGGCTTTGGCTGGTGCGAGGTTGATTGCCCCGCCGACATGGCGCGCGCCGAAACTCTGGTGCGGGGGTTTTCCAAATTACAGGATAAACCCAGGGCCGTTTCGGCCTGGAACAGGACTATCCCAAGATCCGCGTGACCAGCGCCAGGTCAGAGGGTTTGTCCACATCGATGGCTGCTTGCGCATAGGGCAGGCGCACCACCCCAAGCCTTGCGCCACACCGTTTGCCCAGCGTGCCCAGCGCATGCGCCAGATCAAGCCGCCCCGTTGCAAAACGCAAAATCGTGGCAAATCCCAGCGCCGCCATCAGGCGCAGGGGGCGCTTGCGGTTAGCCTCCACATGCCGCCAGAACGCCACCACCCCTTTGGCGTCCGGATTACGCAATAAAAATAAATTCGCCCCGCTAAAGGCCACATCGCGAAACCGCATATAGGTGCGCGCGGTTTCCGGATAGGCCGCCTGAATAACCGCCTGCTCCACGACCGCCGCAACGGCGTCCGCATCGCCAGACGCATGGTCAAACAAATAATCGATCATCTCAATGCGTAACAAAGGATGATCCGCCGTCGTCACCAATATCGGCCACATATTGTCCGAAGCAAGTATTCCTGCCAGCACACTTTCACCTGGCGTACCCCCCGCCGGGATCAGCCGCACGCGTCCGCCTTCAACTTGTGCAGAAATCAACGGCAGCGCCAACACCAGTTCCGGCCGTTCTATGGAGATAAGAATCTCCCTGATACGTTCGCTGCGTAATAAAGTTTCCACCACGCGAATCAGCATGGGCTTGCCGCCAATCGGGATCAGCGCCTTATGTGCGACGCCGTTGGCAATACATAACGCATCCGGCGCACCGCGACTGCCTGCCAGCACAATTGCGGTACATTTCATGACAATGACTTGCCATATACACGATAGGTTTTATAGGCTTTCGCACCAAGCCTGTCGAGGACATGGCGCATCGGCAGATTATCTTCCAGTATCCACGAAAGCTCCACCTGTTGAAAGCCCATCTCCATCGCCGTTTTCCACACCGCACTGATCAGATGCAGCGGTAACGCGGCGCCGGCCATGGTTCCGGCAGCGCTCCGCCGAACCCCCATCAGCGGCACGCGCGCAGTCCGTACCCCACGCACTTTCAACCGCCACAAAAATTTCGCCCAGCCAAATGGCAATAGATGACCGCGTAAATCATGCATGGCTTCATTGATATTGGGCAGCACGATAATAAATCCAACGGCCTTGCCATCCAGTTCCGCGAACACCCATAGCCGCTTGTCGAGTATTAACCGCAGATGCTTGCCCAGCGCCGCTGTTTCCGCCTCGGTCATCGGAACAAAACCCCAATTGCCGCTCCAGGCATCGTTAAAAATATCCACCAGCAGGCGGACCTCATTGTCATAGTCAGCAAGATTGGCCCTGCGCAGCACAACATTACTGGCGGGCGGGCGGCCCAGCATCGCCGCTGTGGCGCGCGACTGAGGCATGTGCAGATCGGCAATATAGGCAAAGACATCTTTTTCTTTGGCATAGCCATGCTGTTCCATCTGCGCGGCTGCATATATACGGTCATGCCCCATCATCAGCATTGGCGGCGTATCAAAGCCGTCAATCAGCAGGCCGGTTTCTTCCTTTATCGACAGGCTGAACGGGCCCAGTGCGCGGGTTTTTCCACGCTCGCGCAAAAACTGCTCGGCTGTCTGTAGCAATGCCGAAAACACAGCGCTGTCATCAATTGCGCTGATGCAGCCGAAATGACCAATATCCGGCATGCCTGCGGTTTTCAGCATTGGGTCGGCCTGTGCGCTGATACGGCCAACATCCCTGCCATTTTGCTGCGCAATAAACAGCCCCACATCGGCGCAGCGCATAAATTCATTGTGCCTGGGTGAAAATGTTTGCGCGCGCTCCATCCGCAATGGCGGAATCCACAGGGGATCACCCTGATGCACCGTATACGGAACTTCAATGAAACGCCGCAGCAGCTTCTTGCCGGTTACGGGAATAATTGTAATGCTCACAAACTTATCCTTCGCGGTGCGCCAATATGCTTGTGGTGGCCAGCGCAAAAATCACAACAGGCCCCCATACCGCAAGCAGCGGCGGCATGACGCCGGATTCTCCCAGTGACCGGAACATTCCACTGGCCAGTAAATACCCAAAACCGGCACACAATGCGATACCCATATCACGCACCTTTGATGGATGCCGGGCCGTGCCAAGCGCCAGGGGCGCGGCCGCAAGCAGCATGATCATCGGCACAAACGGCGCAGCCAGCGCTTCATAAAAATTTGTCCGATGATAGGCCGGACTGTTGCTGCCGGCCCATATTTTTGCTTCGGGAAGCCCGGGCTGTCTTAGCCGGACACGGGCATTGGGAATTGTCGCCGACAGTATGTCGATGGGTTGGGGGCCATCCACCAGTATAAATTCTCCGCCTGACGCCTGGGCCGCGCCCTGTGCGCCTGTGGTCCGGCTTGTAACGCCCGCGAAACGCCAGTCGCCTTTTTCATACCGGCCCTCACTGGCGACGGTATGGCGCACCATTGCGCCATCTTCGTCCCGGTCGACAATCGTCACATGCCGTATGCGCTTGCCTTCATCCTCAACATCCTTGAATGCCAGTATCACCCGCCCGGAACTGATCCAGTAACCGCCATCTGAAGGCGATTCATCCGAAACTGTTTCACTTGCCGTTTCCGGCTCGCGCAACATTTCATACACCTGGATTTCCGTGTAGGGCGCGACGACAAAACGAAGCGCGAAATACAGCATGCCGATAAACAGCGCCATCGGGGCCAGCCGCGCCACAATCCAGTACAGGGTCATGCCGGAGCTGCGCATGGCGACGATCTCGTTATTTCCGGCCAGATTGCCAAACGCAATCAGTGCACCGATCAATGTGGCAATAGGTATCACGCTGGCGGCAACCGTCGGCGTAATCAGCACCGCATAATAAGCCAGATCAGACAGGCGCCCATAACGCGCAATCACGATATTGCCATTGTCCAGCAAATCCAGCAGTTCCGCCAATGCCCCCAATGCCAGCAGCGCCGCCCCGGTGCTTAGTGCAAACACCCGCGTCAGATACAGGATAAAGGTCATGCCCGCTGCTTGCTTTCTGGCCGCAGTGCACTGGTCAGTGCCGAAACCATATTTTCGATTCTGGCAAAAACGGGATCAAAGGGGTTGCCGCCCGGCGTCGCATTGCTGCGATGAAATGTCATCATGCAAAAACCTGAAAACAGCAAAAACGGCAGCCAGACCGCCATTGCCGCCGAAAACATCCCACGCTCAACCAGACTGCCGCCAAGCTGTATCACATGATGATACAGCACAAGAATCAACCCCCCCGCCGCGATGCCGGTATTGCGGCTGGCGCGCTGGCTGGCAATGCCCATGGCCATCGCCAGAAAGGGCAGAAACGGCAGCGATGCGGCGCGCACGATACGGGTATGAAATTCGGCAGTCAGCCCCGCCCGCACACCGCCATCCGGTGTTTCCTTCGCCAGCGTCCAAAGCTCGGTCAGGGTCATTTCGCGGCCATCCTTGCCGCGCGGGCGAAACGGCGCGGCGTCAAACGCAAAGTCCCGTGCAAGACTTACATTAGAAAAACTCACCGTCATGGCTTCGGTATTTTTCCCGAACGTGGTGCGCGCACCATCGCGCAGCACCAGTTGCAGCCTGGTATGGCTATCATTGACGATCAGCGCACCCTCTGCCGCCGTTGTCACCACTTCCGTGTCATCGTTCACTTCGCGAATGAATATTCCGGCCAGCCTGCGTCCCGTCGCGTCCACATTATCCGCATAAATGGTTAATCCGCCGCCCAGTTTGGCGAACACTCTTTCGTTCAGCGTCGCATTCCACGCTGTGTTTGTGACGACATGGATAATCTCGCGGTACAGATAGCGGCTATAAGGCTGGATATATCCAAACAGCGCAACGCTGATAAGCGCGAACACCACCCCGATCACGACCATTGGCCTGACAATGCGATACAGTGAAAGCCCTGCGCCGCTGATGGTCACCAGTTCATTATTGGCATCGAATTTTGAAATCACCACAAACAGACTGATAAAGAATGTCGCAGGCAGCGCCAGCCCCAGATAATGCGGCAGCAAATTAATCGTCAGTTGAAACACAAGCTCCAGCGGCCCGCCATGGCTGGTCAGCATGTCCATAAGCCTCAGCGTCCGCTCCAGCAGCATTGCGGCCAGCGTAATCAGCAGTGAAAACACCAACGGCCTGGATATCTCCCGCACCAGATAAAATGTAATCAGGCTCGCACCTGTGCGCGGTGAACTCACCTGCCGCCCCATTTCTCGCGTAATGTCTGCACCAGCGCCGCCTGCGCATCGGACGAAAGCTGCACCGCCTGATCCAGCCGTGGCGGTCCGGGCCAGCCTGTATCCGCAAGGCTAAACCCGTCATATTCACGCACCCCGTCATAACGCGGAATAACATGAAAATGCACATCTGGATCCACCATCATCAGCATCAGATAATTGATTTTCTGATAGCGCACCACATCCGTCAGCAGTAATTCGATATTTTTCAAAACCGGCTGCAACGCCGCCAGCGCCTGCGGACTGACATCCCCAAAGGCCGTCACCGGCTCCCGGCAAACCAGCACCAGCGAACAAAAGGTCACCTGCTGCGGGCGCAACAGCACCAGCCACGAAGGGGTTTCGGCAATACAGGTTCCGGGATACCCAAACTTGCTGGCGGTAGGTGAAATTTCTGGCGCATCCGTCATGGCGATTCGTCCGGTATTATTATTGAAGATAGAGTATAAGCCAGGCTTGACCTTCACTGCTACCATGGCTTGCCGGATGCAACGAATCTCCCATTTATTACTACCCCTCGGCCTGGCGGCGTTTCTGCTGGCGCCGCCTGCCATGGCGGAACCGGTCTCTGACCGCCCATGCACAGCGGACGATCCGGTCCGATTACAGATACATGTAAGCGGGATAAAAAGCGGAAAGGGAAACATTACCCTTATGCTTTACGGTGATCGGGATGAAGATTTTCTCAAAAAAGGCAAACGTCTGGACCGCCTCCGCGTTCCCGCGCAAAAAGGCGAAGTAACCGTCTGCATGCCGGTCCCCGCACCCGGCAGCTACGCCATTTCGCTCTATCATGATGAAGACGGCAATAAAAAACTCACTAAAAATTGGTTCGGCCTGCCAATAGAAGGCCACGGCTTTTCCAGAGACGCCACCGTCAGCTACCGTCTCCCCCAACTGGATGAAACCGTTTTCACCGCAATGCCGGGTGACACGCAGGTCCGCATTACAATGCGGTATTAGACGCACCATTCGATCTGGCGCTGGCTGGCAACCATAACGGCTACCCTACCGTCCCACAGCCACCCGTCCACCCAGCCGCTCCAGCACCCGTGTCGCTTCCGCCATGATGTCGCGCACGATTTCGCCTGCGGGTTTCACCTCGTGGATCAGCGCCGAGCTTTGGCCCGCCGCCAGGGCGCCGATGTCGGTTTTGCCGTCGCGGCGGCCGGCCATATAGGGGTCGGTTCCCAGCCATTCGGTGACATTGCGGGTCTGGTGCGGGAAGGGTTTCAGTTTCGCCTGGAGTTCCGGGGTTTCCCAGGCTTTGGTGGTGTCGTTGCTGATCATGCGGCACGGCTTGCCGGAAAAGCATTTGGTGCGGATGGTGTCTTCGTCGCTGATTTCGACGATGCGGTTCTTGTAATTGTCATGGCCCCAGGCCTCGGGCGTTGCAATAAATCGTGTGCCCAGCCACACGCCGATGGCCCCGAACGCCAGGCTTGCCACCAGCCCGCGCCCGTCCGCAATGCCGCCCGCCGCCAGCACTGGAATATCCACCGCATCCATCACCGAGGGCACCAGCGTCATGGTGCCGACGCTGCCGGTATGGCCGCCGCCGTCATAGCCCTGCGCGATCACCGCATCGACGCCGCTGGCCGCCAGCCGCACGGCGTTTTTCGTGCTGCCGGTCAGGCTCAGCACCTTCATCCCCGCCGCATGACATTCCGGCACGATGGGACCGGGATTGCCCAGCCCGCTGACGATCACCGGCACTTTTTCATTGAACACCACTTCGATCAGTGCCTGTGTGTCGCTGCTGAACATCGTCGCGCTTTTACCGCCTGCTGTGGCGAACAACAGATCGACCGCAAACGGTTTGCCGGTCATGCTGCGTACAATGGCGATTTCCGCCCTCAGTTCCTGCGGCGTCATGGTGCCCGCGCCAATACAGCCAAGCCCGCCCGCCGCTGATACCGCGCCTGCCAGCGGCCCGCGCGCCACAAATCCCATGCCCGCCTGCAGGATGGGATATTCAATGCCAAGCATGTCGCACAAAGGCGTTTTCAGTGCCGGATGGTACATGTGGGGACTCCCTTCTGATTTTTTCATTATAGCCGGGGCAAGCCTACGCTGCGGCGGCCCGCCCTGCAATATGGAAGCTTATTCCCGCGCCCATTCGGGGCGGGGCAGGCGTTGATAGGCCTCGCGCAGGGCGCTGGACCAGTATTCACGCACATGGCGGAAATAGGGGTCGTCTTCGGTGATGCGGCGGCGGATGCTGGTGTGCAGCGCATCGCGCTTATAGACCAGCAGGTCCAGCGGCAGGCCGACGGAAAGATTGCTGCGCAACGTCGAATCCATCGAAATCAGCGCCAGCTTGATCCCGTCATACAGATGCACGTCATAGGTTACGGCGCGGTCCAGAATGGGCTTGCCGTATTTGTGCTCGCCCAGTTGCAGGAACGGCGTGTCTTCCGTCGTCTCGATAAAATTGCCGGCCGAATAAATCTGATAGAGGCGCATGGACCGGCCCTTGATCTGGCCGCCCAGCATCATTCCTATATCGTAGGTGATACCCTGCGCCTGCATCGCTTCGCCATGTATGGTGAAGACCTGCCGCACTGCCTCGCTGACCAGTTGGGCGGCGCGAAACATGCTGGGTACGGAATACAGGGTTTCGGCCTTGCCGCTGGCCGGAGTTTCAACGCCATCGGCCAGCAGGCTCAGCACCGCCTGCGAGACGCCCAGATTGCCCGATGTCATCAGCGCGATCATGCGCTCGCCCGGCTGTTCGAACAGATGCATTTTGCCGAAGGTGGCGATGTTATCAAGGCCCGCATTGGTGCGGGTGTCGGACAGCATGACCAGTCCGTCTTTAAGGCGCAGTCCAATGCAATAGGTCATAGGATCAATCGTGCCGCAGTATGATTGCAGATGTTATTGTTGTACCTGATGCGGCTGCCTTATATCAACCGATACGCGCATCTCTTCCTCGCCCCCGCCACGGCGCACGCCGCGAATGGGGGCCGCTTCCATAAAATCCAGCCCGGTCGCAACCCGCACATAATCCTCGCCCGGGCATATGCCATTGGCCACATCAAAGCCAACCCAGCCCAACCCCTCAACACTGGCTTCCGCCCAGGCATGGCCCGCATCGCCTTCCGGTGTTTGCCCGTTTTGCCGCAGATAGCCCGAAATATACCGCGCCGGATAGCCAAGCACACGGGCCGCAGACAAAAAGATATGCGTGTGATCCTGACAGACACCGCTCCCCTGCGCCAGCGCCTCGGCCGCCGTCGTGCCGCTTGTTGTCACGCCAGGCTCATACGCGACGCGCCAGCGGATGCGCAGCATCAGCCCGTGCAGCCGCTCTATGGCGTCAAAGACCCCCGCGGATTCCTTCGCCAGCGCCGTAATCGCCGCATCGGGCTGTGTGTATGCGGTTTGCCGCAGGAAATAAATCGGCGGCAGGGTTTCCACCGCGCCCTTGATGATGCCGGAAGTATCGGTTGTTTCCACCTCTCCCTCGGCAATGATGGTGGCCGTATCATGCATCTGATCGCGCGTCAGCATGTGCAGGACATTGCCGTAGCCATCAAAGGTCGAGGCCAGAGGGCGCCCGTTTTCGCTCAGCACCCGCCAGGACAATACCTGCTGGCCCTGATGGCTGCGCGGATGCAGCCGGATCAGTTGCGCCGTATACGGAACATGTATGTCATATTTGTAAAATGTCGAATGATTGATCCGGATCCGCATGCTGTTTCCGCCTTTTCAGATCAGATAATGTTTTGTGATTTCTTCACCCAGAACCCTGGTGTCATCGACAATGGACGTCAGAAATTCGTGCAGGCCATGTTGCAGGATAGTATCTATTTTACTGTAACGCAGCCTGGCGTCGATCTGCCCCGCCAGCCGGTGGCATTCCCCGCGTTTCCCATAGGCGCTGGCAAGGCTTTCCAGTTGCCGGCTCACATCACTGACGCAATAAGCCAGCGAACGCGGCATTTCCGGTTTCAGGATCAGCAGTTCCGCCACCAGCCATGGCTTGACCCGGTCACGGTAAACCCAGTGATAGGCACGCAACGCCGACACGGATTGCAGCATCGAAGCCCACTGATAAAAATCCATCGTGCCGCCAACGGTTTCATAGGCGGGAAGCAATATGTTATATTTGACGTCGATGATGCGCGCCGTGTTATCGGCGCGTTCAATGGACATGCCCAGGCGGCTGAACCAGAATGCGTCACTGCGCAGCATGGTGTTGGCGACCGTGCCGCCGAACAGCAGGGAGCGTTCCTTCACCCAGTCCAGAAAACGCCCGATGCGCTCCGGCGCAAAGTCCTCCTTGCGGAAATTGTTAAGTTCGATCCATGTGGAATTTATCGCCTCCCACATGCTGATGCTCAGCCCCGTGCGCACCATGCGGGCATTATTGCGGGCTGTTTCAAGGCACGAAATGACCGATGAAGGATTGTCCCGGTCGCAGGTCAGATGATGAATAACCGCTTCCGCCGTGGGATGCTCGTGGCCTGCATAAAAACTTTCTTCGCACCCGGCGGCAATAATAGTAGAGGCCCATTCGCTGCCGCCGGCAACCTGTTCCTGCGGCAGGCTCGCCATGCGCAGGGTAACATCCAGCAGGCGCGCAATATTCTCCGCGCGCTCCACATAACGCGCCAGCCAATACAGGTTTTCCGCAGTCCGGCTCAGCATGACCTGCTATTTTGCCTCCCCTTGCATGACATCCTCCAAAACCCAGGTGTCCTTGGTGCCGCCGCCCTGGCTGGAATTCACCACCAGCGAACCTTCCTGCAACGCCACCCGCGTCAGCCCCCCAGGCACAAGCCGGATGTCGCGCCCCATCAGCACGAACGGACGCAGATCGACATGCCGGGGCGCCACCCCATTGGCGGTAAAAGTCGGGCAGGTGGAAAGCGCCAGCGTGGGCTGCGCGATATAGCGTTGCGGCGCGGCGCGGATTTTACCGGCAAATTCTTCGCGCTCGGCCTTGCTGGCGTGCGGCCCCACCAGCATGCCATAACCACCCGATCCGTTGACGTCCTTTACCACCAGTTCATGCAGATGCTCCAGCACATAGGCCCGGTCCGACCGCACATCGCAGCGCCAGGTTGGCACATTGCGCAAAACCGGTTCCTCGCCCAGAAAGAAGCGGATCATTTCCGGCACAAAGGTATAGATCGCCTTGTCATCCGCGACGCCTGCGCCCGGCGCATTGGCGATGGTCACATTGCCCGCATGATAGGCGGCCATCAGGCCGGGTACGCCCAGCATGGAATCCGGCAGAAACACCAGCGGATCAAGATACGGGTCGTCAATGCGCCGGTAAATCACATCGACCCGCTGCAGGCCGCGCGTGGTGCGCATATACACGATCATGTCCAGCACCACGAGATCGGGCCCTTCGACCAGTTCAATGCCCATTTCGTCGGCCAGAAACGAGTGTTCATAATAGGCGCTGTTGAAAATGCCCGGCGTCAGCAACGCCACCACCGGGTCGCCCTCGCAATTGCGGGGCGCGACGGAGCGCAGGGTTTCAAGCAGATCTTCCGGGTAATGCGACACCGGCTTGATGCGCGCGCGGCCGACAATATCGGGAAACAGCCGCATCATGACTTCGCGGTTTTCCAGCATGTAGGAAACCCCGGACGGCGTGCGGCAATTATCCTCCAGCACATAAAATTCCTCCGGCCCGACGCGCACAATATCGACGCCGGAAATATGCGCATACACATTGGCGGCGGTTTGAAGCTGCATCATTTCAACGGCGAAACAGGGATTGTGCAGCACCAGTTCCGCAGGGATTTTACCCGCCCGGATAAATTCCTGCGCGTTATAGGTGTCGTGGATAAAGGCGTTCAGCGCCTTTACCCGCTGCATAAGCCCGCGCGATAAAAATTCCCATTCGGCCTGCGCCAGGATGCGGGGAATAATATCGAACGGGATAAGCCGCTCCGTATCGCCGCCCGCTTCGGAATAGACGGCGAAGGTTATGCCCGTGCGGCGGAAAATAAATTCCGCCTCGCGCTGCTTGAGTTCAAGCGTCCCGGCGGGAACACTCGCCAGCCAGTCGCGTATCAGACGATATTGCGGAGGGCACGCCTGCGCGGAACCCATTTCATCAAATATGGCGGACGCAATTTCGGGCTGCATGGGGTTGACCCTCCGAAAAACACAGGCAGGCTTATGAAAGCAAGGTTTGTGCCATACTGCTAACAGGCCTGAAAATCGTGGAAAATTCAGCAGCCTGCCGCCAGGACTTGGCCATTACTGCATAATTTTGCGCCAATAAAGCGCGTAGAGACTATTTTCACGCCACTGCATGGCCGGCCTGTATATTAGTTTTCAGTCCTCCGGATACGCTCATCCCACCAGCTTGTGATATCAAACCCATAGAGCGGCACACGGTCTGGAAAGCCCAGATGGGCGCGGTGCGCCACATTATCCGCAGGCAGATAATATAGCGGAATGACATACTGCCCGGACATCAGCACCCGGTCCATGGCGCGCACGGCGGGAATAAATTCCGCCTCCGTACGCGCCTCCAGCACATGAGTGATCATGGCGTCCATGGCCGGGCTTTTGACGCCGGGATAATTGCGCGCGCCGGGCGTGTCCGCAGCTTCCGATCCCCAGTAATATTTCTGTTCATTACCGGGCGAAAGCGAGGCGTACCAGTCATACACGATCATATCGAAATCATAGTTGCGCAGGCGTTCTTCATATTGACTGGCGTCCACCGTGCGCACATTTATTTTTATGCCCAGACGCAGCAAAGCCCGGGCGAAACTCAGCGCCAGTTTTTCTTCTTCGGGGCGCACCAGCAGAATTTCGAATTGCAGCGGCGCGCCGGTTTGCATCTGCACCATCAGGCCGTCTTTCAGCATCCACCCCGCATCGGCCAGCAAGGCCCGCGCGCGTTTCGCCCCCTCGCGATTATGGCCGGAACCATCACTGACCGGCGGCGCATAGCCCCTTTCCAGGACTTCTTTCGCAATAGCATCCGCATAGGGAGCCAGCAAGGCGCGCTCCTCAGGGCCCGCCGCATTTCCCGCAGCAGCCAGTGCGGTATTATCAAACAGGCTGCGCGTGCGCCGGTACGCGCCGTGAAAAAAACTGCGATTGACCCATTCAAAATCAAACATAAAATTCAGCGCCTGGCGCACGCGGATATCGTCAAAGGGCGCGCGCCTTGTATTGAACACGAAACCCAGCAAGCCCGATGGCCGTCCATGGGGAATGGCCGCGCGCGCCACAGCGCCAGCGCGCACGGCGCCAAAATCATAGGCGCGCGCCCAGCGGGCCGGATCTTTCTCTTCCCACAGGTCAAATTGCCCGGCCTTGAACGCCTCAAATGCGGTGTTTTCATCGCGGTAAAAATCCACGCGGATCACATCGAAATTATTCTGTCCGCGATTGACCGGCAAATCCGCCGCCCAGTAATCGCGATTGCGCACATAGGAAATGCTGCGCCCCGGCGAAACATCGCCAACCACATAGGGGCCGGAACCCAGCGGCGGGCGCAGGCTGGGGGCGCTGATATCCAGCCCCGCATAATGGGCCTTTGAGAGGATCGGCATCAGGCCAAGGATCAGCGGCATTTCCCGGTCAATGGTTTTGGGATCAAAATCAAAGCGCACCTGACCCGGCCCCGGCTGGCTGATATGCGTGATTTTTGCATAATAACTGCGGTGATTGGGCCGGCCTTTTTCGCGCAGAATTTCCGCCGAAAAAATCACATCCTCCACGCGGACCGGCGCGCCATTGGAAAAGCGTGCGCGCGGATCAAGCGTGAAGCTGACCCAGGAGCGATCCCCGGCCACCTCCACCGATTGCGCCACCCAGCCATACAGCGAAAACGCCTCGTCATTGCTGCGCTTCAGCAGGCTTTCAAACACCCATTCACGAATCCCCAGCGGAACCACGCCGCGCACAGTGAAAGGATTGAGATTGTCAAAAGCGCCCCGCTCCCCCAGCACCAGCGTCCCGCCTTTTGGCGCGGCCGGATCGGCATAGGCAAAATGTGCAAAGCCCGGCCCCTGCCGCACCTCCCCATGCATGGCAATGCCATGGCGCGGCGCGGCAGATGTGGACGCGGCGCATGCAAGGACCGCGACAAGTAAATATACCGGCGTAAACTGCCGCAGCTTAATCCCGGAGTAATTCATTGATCGAGGTTTTGGAGCGGGTGCCGGCGTCAACCTGCTTGATGATCACGGCGCAGGACAGGCTGGGGCGCGCATGGCCGTCGGCATGCGCGGGCCCAGGCAGAACGCCCGGTACGACAACCGAATAGGCCGGCACTTCGCCCTGATAAATCTGTCCGGTGGCGCGATCCACGATTTTGGTGCTGGCCCCCAGAAACACGCCCATGGAGATGACCGAACCTTCGCGTACCACCACGCCTTCGGCCACTTCGGAACGCGCGCCGATAAAACAATTATCTTCGATGATCACCGGATTGGCCTGTAGCGGTTCGAGCACGCCGCCAATGCCGGTGCCGCCGGAGATGTGACAATTCTTGCCGATCTGGGCGCACGATCCCACGGTCGCCCAGGTGTCGATCATGGTGCCTTCATCCACATAGGCCCCCAGATTGACAAAGCTGGGCATCAGCACCACGCCCTTGGCGATGAAGGCGGAGCGGCGCACAATGCAGTTTGGCACGGCGCGAAATCCGGCCGTGCTGAACTGGTCCGCACCCCAGCCTTCGAATTTCGATGGCACCTTGTCCCACCAGACCGTGTCCTTGCCCGGACCACCGGCAATCAGGTTCATATCATTCAGCCGGAACGACAGCAGCACCGCCTTTTTCAGCCACTGATGCACGACCCAGTCCTTGCCGTGCTTTTCCGCAACCCGCGCCTTTCCGGTATCCAGCAGGCCCAGCACAGTGTTCACCGCGTCGCGGGGTGCACCCGTGGTTTGGGCATTGATGGAATCGCGGGCTTCCCATGCGGCTTCGATTTGCACTTGCAGGTCTTGGAAATTCATCTGTTTATACTTTCCGTAAATAGGGATTGTGTGTGCAACTGTATATGCCACGCCCCGGCCCGCTGCGCCAGCGCTGGCGCAGCGGGCCGGGGCGCCGCGGTGCGATAATTACCGCCCCTCTGGCCGGTACAGGCGCAATTCGCGGGGTTTTTTCAGCCAGTCGGTTTGCTTCTGATAGGGCAGGCCCGCCGTGCGTCCGCCATCCACCACCAGCGCGTGCCCATTGACATAGCTGGATTCATCGCTGGCCAGCCAGAACACCGCATCGGCGATTTCTTCCGGGTTGCCGATGCGGCGCAGCACTTCTTCGCCGCCGATGGCGTCGCGCATCTTGTCGATGACTTCCGCCGAGGCGCCGGCCCGGCCCGCCGCCAGCGGAGTGGCGATGACGCCGGGGCATACGCAATTGACCCGCACGCCGTAATAGCCGAACTCCAGCGCCATGCTCTTGGTCATTTGCAGCACTGCGGCCTTGGCCGCGTTATACAGCACCGGGCCGATGCCGGAATAAAACGCCGCAATACTGGCAGTGTTGACAATGGTCCCCGATCCCTGCGCCTTCAATACCGGCGCGGCATGCTTGATGCCCAGAAACACACCCTTTACCAGAACATCCATGGTGATGTCGTAATCTTGCACCGAAATCGTTTCCACCGGCCCGGCGGCGCCGCCAAAGCCCGCATTGTTGAAAATACAGTCCAGCCGCCCGAATTTGGCTACAGCGCTGTCGACCGCCGCCTTGACCTGATCTTCATGGGTGACGTCGGTGCGCTGAAAATGCACGGACGCGCCCAGCTCGGCGGCCAGCTTTTTGCCCATTTCCTCCTGCATGTCGGCGATGACGACTTTCGCGCCCTCGCCCACGAATTTGCGCACGGTCGCAGCCCCGATGCCGCTGGCCCCGCCGGTTATGACCGCCACGCGTCCCTGATATCTTCCAGCCATCTGTGTTTCCCCTGTCTGTTCTGTTGGTTTGACCCATTTCCGCATATGCGGGCAAAGAGAGCAAGCCCGGATGCGAGCCTAGACATGCGTGCGGGGGGCCGTTAAAACCAAGCCAGACGATTGTTTCTAAACATTTTCGGTTGGGATATTTCCATGGCCAAGCCGCCCGTGACGAGTCTGAACGAGATTCGCGCGACATTTCTGGATTTTTTTGCGGGTAACGGCCATACAATCGTGCCGTCATCGCCGCTGGTGCCGCGCAACGATCCGACCCTGATGTTCACCAATGCGGGCATGGTGCAGTTCAAAAATGTCTTTACCGGGCAGGAAACCCGCCCCTATGTGCGCGCCGCCTCATCCCAGAAATGCGTGCGCGCGGGCGGCAAGCATAATGATCTGGACAATGTCGGCTATACGGCGCGGCATCTGACGTTTTTTGAAATGCTGGGAAATTTTTCCTTTGGCGATTATTTCAAGGAAAACGCCATCGAACTGGCCTGGCGGCTGATCACCAAAGAATTTGGCCTGCCAGCATCGCGGCTGAGCGTGACGGTGTATGCCGACGATGATGCGGCGCACGGCCTATGGCGCAAGATCGCCGGGCTGCCGGAAGATCGTATCATCCGTATCGGCACCTCGGATAATTTCTGGTCGATGGGCGATACCGGACCCTGCGGCCCCTGTTCGGAGATTTTCTTTGATCATGGCGATAAAATCCCGGGCGGCCCCCCCGGATCGGCGGACCAGGATGGCGACCGCTTTGTGGAAATCTGGAATCTGGTCTTCATGCAATATGACCAGCGCGGACCTGGCGAGCGCATCGCCTTGCCCAAACCGTCCATCGACACCGGCATGGGCCTGGAACGCATTGGCGCGGTGCTGCAGGGCAAGCACGATGTGTTCAGCACCGACGTGCTGCGCGCATTGATCGAGGCGGCTGCGGACGCGATTGGCGGCGATCCCGATGGGCCGATGGCCGCAAGCTATCGCGTCATTGCCGATCATTTACGATCTGCCGGGTTTCTGATCGCCGATGGCGTGCTGCCGTCCAATGAAGGGCGCGGCTATGTGCTGCGCCGGATCATGCGCCGCGCCATGCGCCACGCCGAAATGCTGGGGGCGAAAGATCCGGTGCTGTGGCGCATCGCGCCCGCCCTGGTGCGCCAGATGGGCGCGCATTATCAGGAACTGCCGCCCGCAAAGCCGCTGATCGAGGAAACCCTGAAGCTGGAAGAAGAACGCTTCCGCCGCACCCTGGAACGCGGGCTGAAGCTGCTGGAAGACGAGGCCGCAAATCTTCCGGCGGGCGCGGTGCTTTCCGGCGACGTGGCGTTCAGGCTGTACGACACCTACGGCTTTCCGCTTGATCTGACCGAAGACGCCCTGCGCAGCCGCAATATTACCGTGGATCATGCCGGTTTTGATGCCGCTATGGCGCACCAGAAGGCCGAGGCGCGCGCCGCCTGGGCCGGCTCCGGCGAAGCGGCGGCGGAAACCGTATGGTTCGGTGTGCGCGAACGCACAGGCGGCACGGAATTTCTGGGCTATGAAAGCGAACAGGGCGAGGGGCTGGTGACCGCCATTGTCTCCGGCGGACGCGAGGTCCGCGAGGCCGCCGAAGGGGCCGAGGTTCAGGTCGTGCTGAACCAGACACCCTTTTATGCCGAATCCGGCGGCCAGATGGGCGACACCGGCATGCTGATCGCCGCCAATGGAATCCGCGTAATGGTGCGTGACACCAAAAAACAGCTTGGCGATCTGCATGTGCATGTTGGTTCTGTGCGCGGTGGCGTTCTGCGCCTGGGCGACAGCGTGGAAGCGCGGGTGGATCCGGCGCGGCGCGCGGCGATCCGCGCCAATCACTCCGCCACGCACCTTTTGCATGCGGCGCTGCGTCAGGTGCTGGGCGCGCATGTCACACAAAAAGGCTCAGCCGTGGGCGCAGAGCGGTTGCGGTTCGATTTTTCGCACCCCAAAGCCATGACTGACGCCGAGATCGCCGAAACCGAATATCTCGTCAATTCAATCGTGCGGCAGAACAGCGCGGTCTCCACCCGCCTGATGGCCCCCGATGAAGCGGTGGCGCATGGGGCCATGGCGCTGTTCGGTGAAAAATACGGCGATGAAGTGCGGGTGCTGACCATGGGCACTGCTCCGTCACCGGATCATACCGGGTTACAGCCATTTTCGGTAGAACTGTGCGGCGGCACCCATGTCGCGCGCACCGGCGATATTGCCCTGATCCATGTGGTGGGGGAATCGGCCGTGGCTGCGGGCGTGCGGCGCATTGAGGCCCTGAGCGGGCAGGCGGCATTTGAATATTTTTCGGCGCGCGACCGGCTGATGCAGGAAGCGGCGCATGCCCTGCGCACCAGCCCGGAAGAATTGCCTGTCCGGCTTGCCGCCCTGATGGAAGAGCGCAAGAAGCAGGAGCGCGAAATTGCTGAGCTGCGCAAAAAACTGGCTGTGGCGGGGCCTGCTGGCGGGACAAATGGCGCAGACGCGGCAGCCCCGGAAGAAATTGCGGGCGTCAAGCTGATGGCGCGCACCCTCGAGGGGATCAATCCAAAGGAATTGCGCGGTCTGGTTGATGCGGGCAAAAAAAGTCTGGGTTCCGGCGTGGTGGCGTTTCTGGCGGTGAATGACGGCAAGGGCGCGCTGGCTATTGGCGTCAGCGATGATCTGACCGCGCGGATCAGCGCCGTTGATCTGGTGCGCGCAGGCGCAACCGCCATGGGCGGGGCAGGCGGCGGGGGACGCGCAGACATGGCCCAGGCGGGCGGGCCGGACGGCGGCAAGGCCGATGCGGCGCTGGATGCGGTGCGCGCCGCGCTGCAAAATATGGTCAACGAATCGTAAATTCCATTGTGCGCAAAATATTTTTTCTGTTTACCGCATTTTATTTTGATTTTTTTGCGCTTTTTACGTTTTTGCACACGCGGCGCGGCCTGACCGCCGCAAAAAAATCCCATATTTCTGCGCCTAAATGCTTTGTGTTACGCAATGTACACAAGCAGGCGGTTTTTTTCTTTTCGCCAAATTCTGACCACATGTTTACTCCATCTTAGGATTACCGGGACGAAACTTTGATCATGTTGGGGCTAAAGGCGACGAAACGTCTGACCCAATGACAGTAGGTCAAACAGGGAAATGGAGTATCCGGCAATGGGTCAAGCACAGAGCGTTTATCAGGAATCACACGAACCAGCAGACGGCGCGGCATGCCTTCAGCTCGCCATCGCCTATTCGACCGGCAAGGGGGTGCCGTACGATCTGGTCGCGGCGCATAAATGGTTCAATGTCGCGGCCGTCAAAGGCCAGCGTGAGGCATTGGGCTGGCGCGCAGAACTGGCGCAGGAAATGGCCCCGGCGCAGATCGCCGAAGCCCAGCGCCAGGCCCGCGAATGGCTGCTTTCCCACGCCTGATATAACAGTTTTTGAGCAGCCTGCCGGTTTTTAATCTGATCGCGGTTTCGGGCTGAAAACCGGCGGTCCGGTTTGCCCGCAAACGCTTCGGTTGAAACCGCCCCGAAACTAGTCTAACACACTGGGGATCAGGGCAGCCCAGTCTCGCTAGCGGATCGCTATTCGCCGCAGGCTGTCCTTATGGAGGGGTGGCCGAGTGGCTGAAGGCGGCGGTTTGCTAAACCGTTATACGATGTCAAGTCGTATCGTGAGTTCGAATCTCATCCCCTCCGCCATTTATAGCTTTCGGAAATTCTCCGTTGCGGGTGAATGTTCTGAAAAACCCCAAGCTGTGGGGCCTTTCAGGGCATAGCTGTGCACTTCTTCGTTTCCCCTAAAACCTGAAATTCTTGGAAGAAGCCCTCTCTCCGGCGCGATGTTCTCTGCGGGCTGTGCACCTGTGACGGGTCGAGTGCACAGCTTAACCGGGCGTTTTCCCTGGCTTTCCTGATCCGTCTTTTCAGATGCGTCTTGCATAAGCAAATTCTCACGGTATTTCATAGAGATACAGGTTTCTTCCAAGCTGTGCGGGATTGTTGATTTAATCCCCCGCTAGTATTTTCACGGCATGGAAAAGAACATCGGCACATTAACGGACGAACAAAGATTAGGCGAAGTGGCAGAGATACTTGCTGCTGGCCTCATGCGTTTCAGGGAACGCCAGAAACAAGGCAAATCTGCGCCTTCCGGAGAACTTCCACTGGACTTCACGCCCGCCGGAAGCGTGTGTGTAACCGTCAACAAGACGGAGAAACACCTTGGATAACACTGTGCTGGCGCAGGTTTCCGCACTGCCAAAAATGGGCGCGGCGGAGCTTAAAAAAATGTGGAAGGAAATGTATCGGACCGATCCGCCGCCCTTCAACAAACCCTACTATGTAAAACGGCTCGCTTACCGCATTCAGGAGGTTGCCTTTGGGGTTGACAGCAGCCGCATCGACAAACGGCTATCAGCCCTTTGTGAACGCGACCTGGACAAGCCTGCCAGGGAACGCAAGCGGCTTGAGGTGCATCGCCCGGCGACCGGCACACGCCTCATGCGGGAATGGAGAGGGCATGAGCATCATGTCGCCACCCTTGAGGATGGCTTTGAATATAACGGCCAACGGTACACCAGCCTATCGGCAATCGCCCGCAAGATTACCGGCACGCGGTGGAACGGGCTGGTTTTCTTCGGCCTCAAGCGCATGGAGGATAAACGCCATGGCTGAGATAAAACGAAGAATCCGCGCGGCGGTCTATACCCGCAAATCACACGAAGAAGGCCTGGAACAGGAGTTTAACAGTCTGGACGCACAACGCGAGGCAGGTGAAGCCTTTGTGGTTTCGCAACGTCACGAAGGCTGGACTCAGGTTCCTGACACCTACGATGACGGCGGCTTTAGCGGCGGCTCCATTGAACGCCCGGCGCTCAAGCGGCTGATGAAGGATATTGAGGACGGCAATGTGGATGTGGTGGTGGTCTATAAAATCGACCGCCTGACCCGCTCGCTTACCGATTTTTCAAAGCTGATTGAAGTCTTCGAAAGACGCGATGTATCGTTTGTGTCCGTGACGCAGCAGTTCAACACCACGACTTCCATGGGGCGGCTGATGTTGAACGTGCTGCTCTCCTTCGCGCAGTTTGAACGCGAGGTCACCGGCGAACGCATCCGCGACAAGTTTGCCGCTTCGAAGAAGAAAGGCATGTGGATGGGCGGCGTTCCACCACTTGGCTATGATGTGAAAGAACGCAAGCTGGTGATTAACGAGGCCGAAGCCAAAGCGGTGCGGCACATTTACGAGCGATTTACGCTGCTCGGCTCGGTCACCGATCTGGTTATAGAATTACGGAAATCCGGCTATCGCAGCAAAACCTATCGCAGTCAGAGCGGCAGGATGAAGGAAGGCCGCTATCTCGACAAAGGCTCGCTTTACAAGATATTGGATAACCGGGTGTACATTGGCGACATTGGCCATAAGGGGGTGTACTATCCTGGCTTGCATCAGGGCATTATCGGCCGCGACACATGGGATAAGGCCCAGGAGATAAAAGCCGTCAATCCACATATCCGGAAGATTCAGAACCGCCACATCCCCTCAGCCCTGCTCAAAAGCGTTATACGCTGCTCAGGCTGCGACTCGGGCATGACGCCAACCCACACCCGCAAGAACGGCAAGTTGTACCGCTATTACAGCCCGAACGCGGTAATGAAAAAATCATGCATCACTTGCCCCGTGGGCAATGTGCCAGCCGGAGAAATAGAAAGCGTCGTGTTCGGCCAATTGAAGGCATTGTTCAAAACGCCCGAGATGATTGTCCGGGTCTGGGAACAGGCGCGCGAGCATGACACCAACATCAAGGAGTTTCATATCCGCGAGGCTTTTGCCGACATTGACCGCATCTGGGACGAACTGTTTCCAAGGGAGCAGGAACGCATTGTCAAACTGCTGGTCGAACGTGTGATTGTCGGCGGGAAGGGCGTTGATATTCGCATCCGCGCTGGCGGCGTCGGCTCACTGGTCACGCACATACGTTCTCTTCAGGCGGAAAAGGCGCTGGCATGAGCGAGCACATGGAATATCTGGGGGGTGGCGTCATCAATATCCACATCCCCTTCGCGGTAAAACGGCGTGGCGGCAGAAAATTGATCCTCTCACCGGGTGGTGACAACGCTGTCTTTGAAGCCAGACCCCATCAGGATAACTCGCTCATAAAGGTGCTGGTTCGCGCCTACAAATGGCGCAAGCAATTTGAAACCAGCAAACACGCGTCGCTTGACGAGTTGGCGGAAAAATTGGGGATAAACAAATCCTACCTTGCGCGGGTGATGCGCGTGAACCTGCTGTCGCCTGATATCAAGGAAGCCATTCTCAACGGCGCGCAACCCCGCACCCTGACCGTTACAGAACTGCTCAAGCCATTCCCTGAAGTGTGGGAAGAACAGCGCGGCTGGTTCGGGTTTGCCAAACAGCCGCTTTTATAATTCCCGTCACCAACCCCCACACTTGAGAGCCAGTTCCTTTGAGCCTCCCTGTTTCTGTCCGTGCACTCCTCCGGGCATCCTGTTTATGAACAATAAGTGAACACTCCGAATCGTTAATTGAGTGGAATCATGTCATATTGTTGAAGAATCAACAGGCAAATTCAAAGGATGGCCGCATGGGAGTATCAATCAGAACAATTGTAAACAGTGTCCCCAAAGCTCTGCTCAAGCAGTATTTTGAGCGGCATGCCGTGACCTTTAAAAATCCCATTGATTGGGCATTGGAAGATAAGGAAATCAACCGATCCCTTGATCGCGAAATTAAAGCTTTGCCCAAAAGTGACTTTGATCCTATCCACGCACATCTTGAGCGCATTCACGTAGTAGCCAATAAGCGTGGAATCCACGCATTGATCAATGCCAGCGAAAAACCAGACGAAATGGAAACTAAGCTGAAAGGTATGCAAAATTATTTGCACAGTTCCATGACAATCTTTCTGGAAAATGAAGCCCTGTTCAGAACTGCGGAAGAATTGCTTTTCTTTGATTTCAAAGTCGAGGGCAGATCGTGGCAGCACTGCTCTATCAAAACTCAAAAAACCCTCGAAGACATAACCCAGGAAGATGCGGACGCATTCGCTTTTCAGGTCGCCAATATTTTCTACCGTAATTACAACACTCCCGACGAGTGCTGCGGCGAAGTGTATAAACGCTATTCAGATGGCACCAGGCAAATCAGTGTCTACGTCAATGATTTTCCAAGCAGCGATAATCAGGTGAAAGATCGTGAATTACATCGTATAGACACCAAGAAAGCGATTGTCGCCGCTATCGTTTACGATCCCCAGACACAGCAGATATGCACGGTAGCGGATGGCGGCAAAGACGTGCATGAAAAAATCCGCCAGTCTTTTGCTGAAGTGGTTTTGAAACAAGAAACCGAATACACCCCCATTGATCCAGTGCATTTTGCAATTGAGAAATTTGAATCGCGTCCTGCCGCTCCCATGCTGCAAACCTTGCCGGAGCACAACATAGAAACCGTGCGCGTGCGTAAGCTGGATTTGTTTTCCAACACGCCTCACAGACATATCATGACGGTTGACACCATGGCGCAGGGCAAGTTCTCGGACATGTATGCCAACCGCGCGATCTGCGATGAAAATGGCAAGCTGCGCATCAAATATTCAATCTTTCATGTCGTTCTCAGCTTCCACTTCCGTCCCAGGAAAGAAGGAAAGAGTGGGCGTACAATTCACATTTCCCTGAAAAAAGACGGCTCCGACTTGAAACATCTGAAGGAAGATGACCGCCAGATGATCGAGGCCTATCTGAAAAGCTGGAAAATCATCCAGGAGGAAGAAGAATGCTTGAAAACCGGCACCAATGGCTGATTCAATTGTTTGATACGGGCGAGCAGCTGAATCACAATGATGCTGCGTTACAGGACAAGCAACAATGGCTCCAGCAACTCATCAAAGAAAATGCGCTCTCGCATTCAGGAAACGTGACGCATGTACTGTGTCAGCAGTGTGATTTTCCTCACGACATATTGATCGATCCCGTCACTTTCACGGGATACTGCGCGGATAGCGGCAACATAACGATTCCACCAGAAATCCTGAAAAATTATCAGGCCTCCGTTCAATGGATAATCGATTCCTCACGAAAGTCACTGGGCGTTACCGCCTCGGATAAAACCAGGGAACTCGTTGCCGGTCATTTGTGGAAAATCGGCTCTGTTCGCCTCGGCGGCAAACCAAGGCCACTGTTCCTATGCCGTGATATTGGGCAGAGCATAAAGGCTGTGACGGACAGCTTAAAAAAACCGCACGAAGACACAGGCGTCATTCTCCTCACATCTCCTCACCAGATCTGCCCAGACGTATTAATGGGACACCGCGTGGCGGCGCTGTCAATTTGCCTGTCTGAGACAGGCAAGAACTTCATCAGTCATGAAATTCTGGAGCGGATTTGGAAAGGCCAGCCTACAGAAAACGGCTCGCTGACTTTTACGCCAGATTTCAGCAGCGTTACGCTAAATGGGGAGACCCACCATTTTCAGGGCACACAACAACGAGCATTCGTGAAGCGCCTCATTGAGTTGCACACACAAGGTCAAACCCCAGTCAGAACACGTGAAATAATGTCCGCGATAGAGGTGTATCACACCCGTCGAATCAGTAACCTTTTCAGCAAGCACAAGACATGGAAAAGGCTGATCAATTACGGCACCCCACGGGGATATTGCCGCATTCGGGTCAATTAATCCGATTTCCTCACCAGTTTCCTAACATACGGGGGCTCTCACTCCTCACCAGCCGCTTGCGAAATTCTCCCTGGTTACCGCAACAAACCATGGAGAAGCCTCAATGACCGGAACATTCCTGAATCCCAAGGAACTGGCCCAGCGCTGGAAAATATCGCCAAGCACCCTGGAGCGATGGCGCTGGTTGGGCGCTGGTCCAAACTTCATCAAAATCGGCGGACGCGTCCGTTACCGGCAGGAAGAAGTCGAGGCGTATGAAACCGTCTCTGCCGGGCGATGCCAGCGTGCAGACGGCGAGTGAACGCCCGTGATGATCCTGTGCGCCACGGCGGATGCTGGCGAAGCGACGCCCCGCTTTAGCTCTGACCGAGAACATTTCGAGTGCCGTTTCCGCGCCCGGCGGCAGCGCTGTTGGGGGGAGCGGCATGAGTCATGACGGGACGGATTTCAATAGCGCCAGAACCCAAGCCTCTCTCAAGGATGATACAAAAATTCCGGCGGATGAGCTTAAATCCCTTCTTCTCGGCAGGTTAAGCGAAGTGCTGCATTATTTGCTGCCATCCGGGATCGTCAGAGGCGGAAAGTTTTATGTGGGTGATATTCAGGGCAACAAAGGCGACAGTCTTGTTGCTGAACTGAGCGGCTCAAAAGCTGGCATATGGCATGACTTCGCGACAGGTGAGGGCGGTGACATTATCGCCCTATGGGCGGGAGTTTACGGCAAGGACACGCGCCGTGATTTTCCGGAAATTATCCGCGCCATTCATGAATGGCTGGGCGGTCCCTGCAGGCCAATGCCGAAGCATGTGCATTCGGCGGAGGCGGAAGACCTCGGCCCCGTCACCGGCAAATGGGATTATCTGGATGCGGACGGCGAACTGATCGCCTGCGTGTATCGCTATGATCCGCCGGGCGGAAAGCAGTTCCGCCCATGGGATGCAAAGACACGCCGCACCCGCGCACCGGAAATCAGGCCGCTCTATAATCAACCGGGCATTCAGGCCGCGACCACTGTCGTGCTGGTCGAGGGTGAGAAAGCCGCCCAGGCGTTAATTGACGCTGGCGTGTGCGCCACCACGGCGATGAACGGAGTCAACGCCCCCATTGATAAAACCGACTGGTCGCCGCTCGCCGCCAGGCATGTGATCGTCTGGCCGGATAATGATGCGCCAGGGTTCAAATATGCCGAAGCGGTTGCCGCTCGTCTTAAAACACAAGGTGTTGCATCTTTTACAGCGCTTACCATTCCAGAAGGCAAACCAGCTAAATGGGATGCTGCGGACGCAGTTGCCGAAGGCATGGATATCGGCGCGATTCTGGCGTCCGCCAAGCGCGCCACCGTCACCCCCGCCACGGCTATTCCCGCATTCACGGTTGGTCATTATCTGGATGATGATTCTCCCATGCCCGACGACATCATCGCGCCACGGGTGCTTACGCCTGGTGGATTGCTGGTGTTGGGGGGAGCGCCAAAAGTTGGCAAAAGCGATCTGCTGATCTGCTGGCTCGCCAGCATGGCGGCGGGAACGCCGTTCCTTGGCATGACGCCGCCGCGACCGCTCAGGATTTTCTATCTGCAGGCCGAGATTGGCTATGATTACCTGCGGGAGCGCCTGAAAAGACTGCGCATCGATCCCAATTTAATGCCGCTCGTGCGCCACAATCTGGTGGTCACGCCACAGGTGCGAATGCTGCTGGATGAAGGCGGTGTCGAAAAAATGGTTGATACCATCCTCCGCTCTTTCAAACCAGCCGAAGTGGACATCATCGTGATCGATCCGCTTCGCAACGTTTATGACGGCGGCAAAGCGGGCGGCGAAAATGACAATAGCGCGATGCTGGCGTTTTTGCAGGATCGTGTGGAAGCCGTGCGCCACCGCATCAATCCGGATGCTGGCGTTATTCTCGCCCATCACACGCGGAAAATTACCAAAAAACTGTTGGAGGAAGACCCGTTCCAGGCTCTCAGCGGTGCCGGAAGCCTGCGCAGCTTCTACACCTCCGGCATCATTATGTTCCGCCCTGATGAGAGCCGCAGCATCAAGCAACTGATGTTTGAACTCCGCAACGGCCCTTCCATCGATAACAAATATATCGACAAGATTGACGGCATATGGCGCGTATTGGATCTCGAATCCGAACGGCTGGTGAACAAGGATTACGGCCAGAAGCTCGATGCGGAACGCCGCAGGAAGCACGATAAAATCCTCGAAATCCTTTTCGACGAAGGCCGCAAAGGTAATCTCTATACCGGTAATATGTTCACCAAGAGGTGGGAAAACCTGGCCGGATTGGGCGGGATGCATTCCATCCGTGACCGTATCGATGTCCTGGCTACCAAAGGTTACATCAAATTTGTGAAGGAAGGCGCGGCACGCTCGCGCAACGGTTTTCTGTGCGTTGAAGGCATGGAAATGCCAACCGGCAACACTGACATTGATCCTGACACCGGCGAGGTCACGGCCACTTTCAAACGGTTTCTGCCGACGCACTTCCGCTCTCCTTCGGACGGCGGATTAATGCCCGTCGAAGACCCCGAAGTGTGGCTTTACCATGAGGGGGCGGTCGCATGAAACAGGCCGTCAAACTGCACCAGTTGGACGTCAAACTGGCAAACTGCCGCAAACTGGAATCGGGCGTTTTCAATGCGTTGAAGTCAATTCCAGTTGGACACGTCAAACTGCGCGTCAAACTGGGTCAACTGGCAAAAACCCCAGCAAACGCAACAGTTTTTCTCTCACCCCAGTTTGTCATGTCCCTCCCACACATAAATGTGTGCGGTGAACCCCATTGGGGAGTTCACCGCGCACATGTGTCGTGGGCTGGGAGCATGCACGGCATTAACCCAACAGGAAGCCTTATGACCAACGCCAGCGAGGAAATAATGAACGGAGAAACCCTGCTCAGGCACGCCCTGCGCATCGTGCAATCACGCCGCACAGCGTATGGCGATTCCACCAGAATGTTCAAAGAAATAGCGCAACGCTGGTCGCTGACGATTGGCGCAGAGGTCAGCCCCGCCGCTGTTGTCCTGTGCCTGATTGATCTGAAGCTGGCGCGCCTTCACCACAACCCCGCACACCTCGACAGCATCACCGATATTGCCGGTTACGCTGCGGTGCTTGCTGAAATCACGCAAGGAGGCGTGCATGGCGAATAAATGGACACACAAATGCGTGGCGGAGCATTTTGAAGAAGCCGTCACCACGCTTAAACGCCTGCCTCCTGTAAAGGTGAAAGGCTATCACACCATATGGCCCGAGGTGATCCATACTCGGGACGAACGGATGCATCAGGAAGCGTTACCCATGCGCTTGCGCGCCAGCGCCGATGCGATCTCACGTCTTGAGCAGACGTTTGAGTGGATGCCATGGATTGAGGTGGAGGAGCGCAAGCTGATCTGGAAGCGCGCGGCGCGGGTGCGGTGGAAAACCATCTGCTGGGAGTTTGGATATGACCGCACGACAGCATGGCGCAAGTGGGTGCTCGCCTGCACCAAGATTGCGACACGCTTAAATGCGCAGGATCGTTAATGAAAACTGTTGCAACACTTTTGTGCTCAACACTTGCAACATTTTCTGGCAATATCCGAATCATGATTGCGAAAGCTGCGCGCCACACACGGCCTCGCAATCCCGGCGCATCCCGGTCTCACAACACCCCCCACGGCTTGGGTCCTTCCCCGCACTTTCCTATGCGGGGACACGAGGCGCAGGATTGCGCCAGCGATAGAATAAAAATAGCGATTTCGTTTCGCTAAGGGCGCTTCAAAGCCTCGTAAAACCGCCATTAACCCAAATACAGAACCGAAATCATGCACGTTTCGCTTATCCCAATCGAGCGCGTCATTCCCTATGCGCGCAATCCAAGAAACAATCAGGCGGCGGTTGCCAAGGTCGCAGCAAGCATCCGCGAGTTCGGATGGCGGCAACCGATTGTCGTGGATGGCAACATGGTGGTGATCGCCGGTCACACGCGCCTGCTTGCCGCCCGGCAGCTGGAACTGGAAAGCGTCCCCGTGCATGTGGCGGAGGGATTAAGCGAAGCGCAGGTGAAAGCGTACCGCCTCGCCGACAACCGCACCCACGAGGATGCGCAATGGGATAGCGAACTGCTCGCCATTGAACTGGGCGAACTGAAAGATTCAGATTTCGATCTGGAATTGACCGGCTTTGATGCTGACGAACTCGACCGGCTATTTGCCAAGGACGGATTGGAAGGACTGACCGATGATGACGCGATACCTGAAACGCCTGAAGTGGCGACGTCCCGGCTGGGCGATGTATGGGTACTGGGCGAACACCGCCTGCTCTGCGGAGATGCTACAAGCCCTGATGATTATGTCCGGCTGCTTGGCGGCAACCCCGTAGACATGGTCTTTACCGACCCGCCTTACAACGTGAACTACGGCGATACGGCCAAGGACAAGATTCGCGCCAAGGGTGGCGCAAAAGCTGGCCGCAAGATTATGAATGATAATCTGGGCGATGATTTTTACGGCTTCCTGCTCGCCGCATGTACGAACGCAATTACCCACTGCAAGGGCGCGCTCTATATCTGCATGTCGTCGTCCGAACTGGATACGCTGCAGAAGGCGTTTCGTGAAGGCGGCGGGCACTGGTCGACCTTCATCATCTGGGCAAAAAACACCTTCACCCTTGGCCGCGCGGATTATCAACGCCAGTATGAACCCATGCTGTATGGCTGGGCTGAGGGCAATAAGCATTACTGGTGCGGTGCGCGTGACCAGGGCGATGTGTGGTTTTTCAACAAGCCCAGAAGCAACGACCTGCACCCCACCATGAAACCCGTGGAACTGGTGCAGCGCGCCATCGAAAACTCGAGCAAAACCCGTGACACGGTGCTGGATTGTTTTGGCGGCTCGGGATCGACATTGATCGCCTGCGAAAAAATTAACCGCGCCGCGCGGCTTATCGAACTCGACCCTAAATATTGCGATGTGATTGTAAAACGCTGGGAAGAATTTACCGGCAAAAAAGCGGCCAACGAAGAAGGCCAGCTATTCGCCGACCTTCAAACGGAACGCCTTGGCGCAGAGGCTTAGGCAATTCGGTAGATGCGCTCACCGCTTTCAGCCTTATCGCTGGCGATGGTGAGGTTGAGCTTTTTCTTGAGATTGGCCATCGAACCATGCACCGTGTGCTTTTGCCAGCTAGTGACATCCATGATCGCCTGGATGGTTGTGCCCCGGCGCAGCATATCCAGCATGGTGGATTGTTTGGAAACGCGCTTGGGCTTTTCCGCCTTCGGTGTTTTGACTGGTGTGGCTGGTTCTTCCAGTCCGACGGCGGTCAAGCCCGCTTTGGTAAGAAAGTAACCATTGGCGCGCCGAGTGACACAGCGTTTCTTTACCAGCGCACCCAGCATGGCCTGTTTTGCAGCCGCTGGCATATGGGACATAAATTTCTCGACCGTGGTGTTGGGAGATTTTGCCGCGTTCTCAAGGACGCGTTGTTGGGCGTTGCTTAGGGTAATGGCCGTCATGGCTGTTCTCCTTTGGTATGATGGGTGGATTGATTGGATTCTCAGCTGGCGTATTCGCCCTCGTGAAAAACCATGTTGCAAAGTTCCTTGAGCTTTTCGTCGATGTCGTGGGCGAGCGTTACGTCACCCCATCCGGCGTCCTCGGGGCTGACCCCAAAATTATGACTGCGGGCCTGGCTCAGGCGTTCAAGCGAGTTTTTGATGCTCTCGAGGCGTGCTGCATAACGTTGTTCGGCGCTGGTGTTGTTTGTCATGATCTGGCTCCTTTTTGGTTGCGGTAATTGCCCCGCTGGACACCGTCATGAATGCTTGGAAAAACCTGCTTATCAACTCAAATAAGCAGAAATAGTGAAGATATTTGAATAAGTTAAGCGGGATCGGCCTGCTCTGCGGAAGTGCGGCATTATCCCCCTGATTTGAACGGGCGGGACGCAACGCCATCCGCATGAACGAATACGAAAAATACAATGTCCACACCCGCTTATCCCGTCAGCACGATTGCCAAACTGTTTAACCTGACCGAACGCCGGGTGCAGCAGCTGGCGAGCGATGGGGTCATCCCGAAGGCGGAGCGCGGCAAATACGATCTCGTTGCTTGCGTGCGCGGATACATCGCCTTTCTGCAGGATCGCGCCTTCGGCAAGGAAGTGATCCATGCCGATGCGCATCAGGAGCGCGCAAGGCTTCTCAAAGCGCAGGCTGACAAGACCGAGCTTGAAGTCAAAACGCTCAAAAGCGAACTGATACCGTCTGATGAGATTGCGGCGGAATGGGCTGGGCTGGTGGTGGCGTTTCGTTCCCGCTTGCTTGTCCTGCCGACGCGCGGAGCGCATCTCGCCACAGGACTCAAGGAGTTTCATGAAATCGAAAGTGGCCTGAGGGAACTGGTGCATGAAGCATTGAACGAGTTATCCCTCTATGACCCACAGACAATCGGCAATCCTGATTTCCAGGATGGCGAAATTAGCAGCGCCGCCCCCAACCCTGACGGTGAGCCAGTGGGCGGACCGGCACCGGCAACTGAGTTCTGAGGCCAGCGCCGAGCCTGGCCGGTGGAACACCAACCGCGCCCCCTATCAACGGGCGATCATGGATGCGCTGTGCGATCCACGGGTGGAAACCGTGGTGATCATGTCCTCCGCCCAGATCGGCAAGACGGAAATCATTAACAACATCATCGGCTATCACGTTCACCTTGACCCGTCGCCGATCCTGCTGTTGCAGCCGACTTTGGAAATGGCGGAAGCCTGGAGCAAGGATCGCTTCGCGCCGATGTTGCGCGACACCGAAGTGCTGCGCGGATTGGTGAAAGACCCGCGCACGCGCGATAGCGGCAACACGCTGCTGCACAAACGCTTCCCCGGCGGCCACATCACCATGGCGGGGGCGAACTCACCGGCGTCGCTGGCCAGCCGTCCGATCCGGCTGGTGCTGTGCGACGAAGTGGACCGCTACCCCGCATCGGCGGGCACGGAAGGCGATCCCGTCAGCCTTGCGAAAAAACGCACGACAACCTTCTGGAACCGTAAGCTGCTGCTTACTTCCACCCCGACCATCAAGGGGGTGAGCCGGATTGAAGCGGCGTTCGGGCAAAGCGATCAGCGGCGTTATCATGCGCCATGCCCGCAATGCGGCGAATACCAGACGCTTAAATGGGCGCAGGTGAAATGGGACAGCGGTGATAACGGCCACAAGCCGGAAACCGCGCATTATATTTGCGAACATAATGGCTGCGTCATTGTTGACAGTGATCGTCCCGCGATGCTGAAAGTTGGCCGCTGGGTGGCTGAACAGCCGCTCGCCGGTATCGCGGGCTTTCATATCAACGAGCTTTACAGCCCGTGGGTAACCTTTACCCAGATCGTGACGGATTTCCTGCGGGCGAAAGCGTTGCCGGAAACGCTCAAGACCTGGGTGAACACGTCGCTTGGCGAGCCATGGGAAGAAGACGGCGAAACCATTGAGGCGGATGTCCTGCTCAACCGCAAGGAAAGCTGGGGATCGGATGCGCCCGAGCCGGTGGTGCTTGTCACCGCCGGGGTGGATGTGCAGGGCGACAGGCTCGAGATCGAAGTCAAAGGCTGGGGCATTGGTGAAGAATGCTGGTCGCTGGATTACCGCGTCATTTACGGCGATCCGGCGCAGGGCATGGTGTGGCGGGAACTGGATGCGTATCTGCTCCAGCCGATCCGCAGCAAGCTCGGCGTGTATCTCAACATCGCTTGTGTGTGCGTGGATTCCGGCGGTCACCATACCCAGGCGGTGTATGAATTTTGCGGGCCGCGCGCCGTGCGCGGTGTGTTCGCCGTCAAAGGTATTAACCAGATGGCGAAACCGCTGCTGGGGCGGCCAAGCAAGAACAACCGCTACAAGCTGCGGCTTTATCCGATTGGCACGGATACGGCGAAGGAAGTGATTTACAGCCGCCTGCGTATCACCGAGCCTGGGGCGGGGTATTTTCATTTCCCTTTGCAGCGTGACCGTGAATATTTTTTGCAGCTGACGGGTGAAAAGCAGGTCACGCGCTTTACCAAGGGCGTGGCGCGGCGGGAGTGGATCAAAATCCGCAGCCGCAACGAGGTTCTCGATTGCACGGTGTATGCGCTGGCGGCGTTCAAGCTCCTCAATCCCGATCTGGCGCAACTGGCTGAGGGATTGGAGAGCGCACCGCGCGTCATGCCCGGACAGGACGCAATCGAAACATCGCATTCAAAACCCCATGCGCAGTGGATACCGCGCATGGATAACTGGTTATCGAGGTAATCATGGCCTTCACACAAACCCAGCTGGACGCCCTGGAGGCGGCAATCGCTTCCGGCACGCTCGAGGTGCGCACCGGCGATAAGTCGGTGCGCTACCACTCGCTCATTGAGATGATCAAGCTGCGTGATGTCATCCGCAATCAATTGAACGCCAACGCGCAATCGCAGACAAGCCGCGCCAGTTTCGCATCCTTCGTGAAGGACTGATATGTGGCTGGATGACATGATCGGGGTGTTCTCGCCTCAATCTGCTTTCAAACGCAAGCAGGCCAGGATCGCCATGGACGTGCTTGCGCGTGGCTATGAAGGCGCGAAAACTGGCAGACGGATTGATGACTGGATCACCAGCGGGACCTCGGCCAATGCGGAAATTGGCGGTGCTGGCAATCGCCTGCGTGAGCGGTCCCGCGATCTGGTGCGCAATAATTGCTATGGCAACAAAGCCATCGAGGTGTTCGTTGGCAACGCCATCGGCACCGGCATTACGGCGCAGGCGATATCGGCTTCGGACCGGCTGAACAAGCAGATCATGGAAGCGTGGCGCGACTGGTGTCAGTTCTGTGATGCGGACGGCGATCTGGATTTTGAGGGTATTCAGTCGCTGGCGGCGCGCGCGATGTTTGAGAGCGGTGAATGCTTCATCCGGTTTCGGGATCGCGGTTTCAGCGAAACCATGCGCGTGCCGCTGCAATTGCAGATATTGGAGGCGGACTTCCTTGACGCCAGCAAATCTACTGTTGGCGAAACCGGCACTATCATTCGCCAGGGCATTGAGTTCGACAGTCAGAACCGCCGTGTCGCCTACTGGATGTGGCCGCAGCATCCAGGCGAAAACATTGTTAGAAAAACCAGCTTTCAAAGCCTGCGTGTTCCGGCGGATCAGATACTGCACATCTTCCGCAAATTGCGGCCTGGGCAATATCGCGGCGTGACCGCTTTCGCGCCGTCCATGGTGCGGATGCGCGATCTGGACGGATATGATGATGCGGAACTGTGGCGCAAAAAGATTGAAGCCTGCTTCGCCGCCTTCGTCATTCAGAACAACGGCGCGGACGGCCCCATCGTCGGCAACGTGGTGCGCAAAGGCAATGCCGCCGGGGGCGAGCCTCAAAAGATTGAGGAGTTCCGCCCTGGCATGATCGAATATCTTCAGGCTGGGGAGGATGTGCGCTTTGGCAATCCAAACAGCGACGGCAATTATGAATCCTATGAACGGGTGCAGTTGCACGCGATTGCCGCAGGGCTTGGCGTTACTTACGAGCAGCTGACCGGTGACCTGTCACAGGTGAATTACAGCAGCCTCCGGGCGGGCTTGCTGGAGTTCCGCCGCACCGTGGAAATGATCCGCTGGCAGGTGTTGATCCCCAAATTATGCGCGCCCGTGTGGCGGCGGTTCATTGATCGCGCTCTGGTGGCGGGTGTCATCGGCAAAGCCGATTACGCCGTCAGCTGGACGCCGCCCAAATTCGAGATGATCGATCCGCTGAAAGACGCGCAGGCAGACACGCTGATGATGCGTAACGGCACCATGACCTTGTTTGATGCCATTGCCCGCCAGGGCTATGATCCCGAGCGGCAGATTCAGGAAATTTCCGGCATCAACGGGAAGCTCGATGCTCTGGGCGTTATTCTTGATTCCGATCCTCGCAACACAGCCAAGAGCGGGATGGTGCAGACAGATAATTCAGGAGCGCAAAGCAATGACAACAGCCGAAATCCTGAAGCCTGACAGCGCGCCTTCCACTTTGGAGCGCAAGAACCTGCCATTGCAGACACGTCTGGCAAGCCTTGAAGAACAGCAAGCCGGTGCAGAGGATCGCATATTCAGCGTCGTCTTCACCACAGGCGCGGTAGTGCGCCGCTACAATATGTTCGCCGATGAAGCCTATGACGAAGAACTAGTTGTGGCTTCTGGGGCGGTGCGCCTGGGGCGGCTTAATTCCGGGACAGCGCCTGTACTCGACACTCACGGCGATATGACGCTCGATAGCGTCAAAGGCGTGGTGATTGGCGGGAGTACGCGCATCGAGTCTGGTTTTGGTTATGCCAGCCTGAAGATCGACGGCGGTGCGGAAAACGAATCCATACTTCGCAAAATCAGAGATGGAATCATCCGCAATGTCAGCGTCGGCTATCGTGTCCACCGCTTTGAGGTTACACGCTTTGAGGGCGCTGTGCCGCTGTACCGCGCCGTCGATTGGGAGCCATATGAGATATCGCTGGTTCCTATCGGCGCGGATGCGGGTGCGGGCATCCGTTCCAGCCCTCACACTTACCCATGTGAAATATTCAATCCACCGCCTGTAAAGGAGTTAAGACTTATGACCGGCTTCGACAACAAGACCCAGGAGCAGGACGCTCCCGCAACCCTCCCTGCAGAAAACACTCCTGCTGCAAATCCCCCAACCACTACCCAGACTGAAACATCCGCATCGACGGAAGAAGCCCGTGCGGAAGGCGCGCGTCTTGAGCGGCAACGCGCGGCGGAGATTATCAAGATCACCCGCGCCGCGATGCTGCCTGACATGTTCGCCCAGAAACTGGTGAATGACGGCACGGCTATCGCCCAGGCGCGCAAGCTGGTGCTCGATGAACTGGCGCGCAAGAGTAACGAAGCCGGTGAAATCCGCCCGCATGTTTCCATCGTCCGCGATGAAATCGATAGCGTGCGCGTCATGGCGGAAAACGCGCTGCTGCACCGCCATGATCCCAGAACCTACAGACTGGATGAGGGCGCTCGCGAATATCGCGGCATGACCCTGATGGAAATTGGGCGTGACCTGCTGGAGCGCCGGGGCGTTCGCGCACGCGGCCTGTCCAAGTCGGAAGTGGCGGGCGCGATGCTCGGGCTGGAAACGCGCGGCGGGCTGCATTCCACCAGCGACTTCCCGCTCATTCTGGCGAATGTAGCCAACAAGACCCTGCGCAGCGCCTACGAGGCGGCTCCGCAAACCTTTAAGGGGTTTTCCCGCCAGACCAGCAATCCCGACTTCAAGACCATCGCCCGCACGCAATTGGGCGATGCGCCGTCGCTGGATAAGGTGAACGAGTCCGGCGAATTCAAGCGCGGCACCGTGGGCGAGGCGCGGGAGCAATATGCGCTGGCCACCTATGGCAAGGTGGTGGCCGTCACCCGCCAGACCATCATCAATGATGATCTGGGGGCGTTCACCCGCTTGCCGGAAATGTTTGGCCGCGCCGCCGCCGATCTGGAAAGCGATACGGTGTGGGGCATCCTCACTGGCAATCCGGCCATGGGCGATGGGGTGACGTTGTTTCACGCCACCCACGGCAACCTTGCGGGCGCGGGCGCGGTGATCAGTGTTGCGACGCTGGGCGACGCTCGTGCTGGCATGCGCAAGCAGAAAGGCCTGAACGGGCGCTTCATCAATGTGATGGCGAAGTATCTGCTGGTGCCCGCCGCGATTGAAACATTGGCTGAGCAATTCGTGACGCAAACCAACATCATCTACACCAAGAGCAGCGACTATAATCCGTTTGCCAATAAATTGCAGGTGGTGGCGGAACCGCGCTTGGATGCAGTATCGGCAATCTCCTGGTATCTCGCCGCCGATCCCGCCCAGATCGACACCATTGAGTACGCCTATCTGGAAGGCCAGGAAGGCGTGTATCTGGAAAGCCGTGTCGGCTTTGATGTCGATGGGGTGGAACTGAAAGCCCGGCTGGATTTTGCGGCCAAAGCGATTGACTGGCGCGGCTTCTGGAAAAACCCCGGCCTCTAATCTCACCCGCTGACAGCTAACCCGAAGCGGCTCATGGCCGCTTTTTTTGTCCGCTTTAACTCACCCCAATGGAGAACTCTCATGAAAACTTTCGTTATGGAAGGCAAGACCATCACGCTGATTGCGCCCTACGCCGTAACCTCGGGGGGTGGGTTGCAAGTCGGCTCAATCGTCGGCATTGCGGCGGCGGACGCATTATCCGGTGCGGATGTTGAAACCGTGCTGGAGGGCGTATTCACCGTCACCAAAGCCACAGGCGTCGCCTGGACGCAAGGCGGGCTGATCTACTGGGATAACGCCGCCAAAAACTTCACGGCCACGGTCGCCACCAACAAACTGGCGGGCGTCGCCACGCTTGCTGCTTTGCTGGGCGACACCGTGGGCAATGTGCGGCTCAATGCGGCGTTCATCAGCTGATGAGTGTTTTTGAAACCGCGATACAAGCGCTGTTTAACGACAGGAATTTGGCGGTTGACGCCACCTTCATTCCGCAAGTGGGCGTATCGAAATCAGTTCGCGTTATCACTCGCGCAGCCGATGTGTATCAGAATGCCGGGCAGTCGGTGATTGAAACCCCAAGCCTTGTGCTTGAGGTGCAGGTTGCCGATTGCCCGGCTGTGAACCAGGGCGACCAGTTTATCATTGACACAATCACTTACACCGTGCAGGGCGAGCCTCGGCGCGATAGTGAACGGCTGGTCTGGCAGGTGGATTGTTATGCGGTTTGAAGCGGCGATTACCGGCAATCTGCAAAAATTCATGGCGCAACAACAAGCGGCGGCGGAGGCCGCTGTCACTGCGGGCGTGGCGGAGATTACCGGGCGCATCAAAGACGAGTTGCGCGGCCAAGTCACCGGCGCAGGGCTGGGCAACAGGCTCGCCAAAAGCTGGCAATCGCAACTCTACCCGAAAGGAAAGAAGTCGATTGATGCCGCAGGCTGGATATTTTCCAAAGCCCCCAAGCTCATTCGCGCTTTCAATGAAGGCGCACTGATCAAAAGCAAGGACGGGTTCTTTCTAGCCATTCCGACTGAGGCCGCACCCAGGCGCGGCGTGGGCGGCAAACGGATCAGCCCGTCAAATTTCCCCGAACATTCGCTGGGGCGGTTGCGCTTTGTGTACCGGCCAGGAAAAATCTCGCTGCTGGTGGTGGACGGGCTTCGCGCCGGTACAGGCAAGCGTGGCGGCTTCCGCAAGGCTTCCGCTACCGCGCTCAAATCAGGGCGCGGCCTCACCACGGTGGTGATGTTCCTGCTGGTGCCGCAGGTGAAGCTTAAAAAACGCCTGGATTACAAAGCCGTGGTGAACCACTGGGCACCACAATTGCCGCAAACCATCTTGCAACATTGGAAAGAGGTGGCCCCGAATGCCGAGCAAACGTGAACAGGTGCTGGATCGCCTCGCCAGCAAGCTGAAATCGCTTGAGAGCGCAACGCTGAAAGTTTACCGCAATCTGGATAAGCCACAGCAAGTTCCCTCAGGCGGGATGATCGTGCTGCGCGATGGCGCAAGTGCTGAACCCGAAATGCTGCTTTCACCGCTCACTTACATTTATGAGCATCTGGCGGCAGTGGAAGTGCTGGTGCAGCATCCGGACCCCGCCACCCGCGATGCGCAGCTTGACGTGCTGCTGGTGGCGTTAAGCGGTGTCATCACCGCCAACCGCGCGCTGGATGGTCTGGCCGAATGGGTCGAGGCGCGATCCCCGGAGTTTCAGGAAGAACCCATTGAAGGGGCGGCCAGCATCCGCGCCGCCACCGTGCAGGTGATGCTGCGCTTCTTTACGTCCGACCCGCTCAATTAACTCACCCAACCTGGAGGTATCCTCATGGCCCGATCCTATGGCTCGGCAGCAACTCTGCTTGCCCTGAAAGAACCCGGTTACGGCGTAAAGCCCACCGGCAACTGGGAGCGGTTTGCGTTCGTATCCTCGGATTTAAGCGCCGAACAAAACCTGCTGGCTTCTGACCTGCTTGGCCAGGGCCGCGAGCCGCGTGCGCCGTTCCGTGACGTGATCAATGACGAAGGCAATCTGGTTGTTCCGGTGGAAGGCCGCGACTTTGGCCGCTGGCTGCAATTCCTGCTCGGCAATCCCGCTTCCGTGGGTGTGGCGGCAACCGGCGACATCACCTTTACTGTGAACCCCAGCGCCACCCACACCATCACCATCAACGGCGTGGTATGGACATTCGTCGCCAGCGGCGCTACCGGCGCGCAGACCAATATCGGCGGCAGTTTGACCGCCACGCTCACCCAGCTGGCGACCGATCTGAACGCTTCGGTAAACGCCAGCATCACACCGGCGACTTATTCCAATGGCGGCGGCACAAAGTTGAATATCGTGCATGACACGCTGGGCGGCGCTGGCAACAGCTTCACGCTGGCTTCCGGCAACGCCAACGGGGTGGTCAGCGGCGCAACACTTTCGGGCGGCGGCTACACGCACAGCTTTGTCAGTGGCGCTGCCAGCCTGCCATCCTTTGCAGCCGAAATCGGCCATGCCAATGTGCCCGCCTATTTCGTGCATACGGGCTGCATGCTGGGCAGCATGGCGCTGAACTTCCAGCGCTCCGGCGCGGCCAACGCCACGCTGAACATCATCGCCCAGGGCGAGACGCGGTATGCTTCCTCGCAGGGCGGAACACCCGCCAGCCGTGTCTACAAACCGTTCAGCCAGTTCAACGGCTCGATCAAGCGCAATGGCGCGGCGCTCGGCAATATCACCGGGGCGCAATTCACTTATTCGAACGGCATGCAGGCGGTGCCCACCATCCGCAATGACGGGCTGATCGAGGCGGTCGATCCCACCATCATCTCCGCCAATGGCAGCATCGATGTGCGCTTCGCCGACACCATACTGGTGGATGACGCCATCAACAACACCGCCATCGAGTTGGAGTTGGCTTACCGGCTGGCGGGGCTGGACGGCAATAATTTCTCGCTCGCCTGGACCTTCCACGAGGTTTACCTGCCGCGCCCGCGCATTCCGATTTCGGGACCAGGCGGCGTGCAGACCAGTTTTAACTGGCAGGCGGTCTATGACGAAGGCCTCAGTAAATCCGTCAGTGTCGTTCTGAAGAACGATGTAACCAGCTACCCGTAAGGAGAATTCATGCTCAGACTCAATCTCAAGAAACAACCCTATTGGACGGATTTGCCCGCCGGTGTGCGGGTAAAGCTGCGCCCGCTTTCCACCGCCATCATGAGCGCCGCGCAATCCTGCGTCATCAAACAGATCACCGGCTGGCGGCGGGAGTGCATATCGCGCCTTGAGGCGGGTGCGGACATTGGCGATATTCCCGATGTGGACGATGAAGAAACCCGTCTCGGGCTTTCGGAAGCTCTGTTGATCAAGGCCCTGGCGCGGGGAGCCATACTCGAATGGCAGGGTGTGCTGACCGGCGATGGCGATGCGCCAGCAGCGGTGAGCGATCAGGCGGTGAACGATCTGATGGATATCTGGTTTATCGCGCAGGATTTCTGGAAGCACTATACCGATTCTCTGTTTCTGCTGGAAGCGGAGGGAAACGCATCAAGGCCCGCTGCAAATGGCACTTCGGCGGCGGGCCGGGATATTGCGCAACCTGCCATGACGAAGCCCTTCCCTGCAGCAAAGGCGAGTTAAGCCCGCTCAGCGGGGAAACCTGCCCCTACATTCAGCATGAACCCATCACCCAGGAAGGGTTCGAAGCCTGGGAAGTGATCGCGCGCTGTAGCTCGCAATTGAAACGCACTCCCGGCGGTAAAATCGCCGGGTTCGATATTCCAACCCTGTTAAGTGTGACCGAAGCGCTCGGCTATGACCGGCAGGCAATGCTGCGCCTGCTCGATCACGCCGAGGCGGGACTGTTTGAGGCGATCCGGGATCATGGCGAGCGCAACCCAGAACATTTCGATCCGCATAGCGGTCATTGACGGCGACAAGGTGCGCCGTGAACTGACGCTTACCGGCGACGCGGGACAACGCGCGCTGGCCAGGATCAAGGACGCCACCGCGCCCGCCAGCAAATCCCTGGCGGCGGTTAATGTGGTTGGCCAGCAACTGCGTTACGGTATGGAGAACCTTGCCGGTGGTTCCGGCTCGCTGGGGGCAAGCCTCACGCGGCTTGGCCCCGCCGGGCTGGCGGCAGGCGCGGCGCTTGGCGCGCTGGGTTTTGCAATCGCAGGCGGTCTCAGGGAATACAAAGAGGCCGAACAAGCTCTCAACCAGTTGAACGCCGCGCTCAAGGCCACGGACTTTTCCGCCGGGGTGACTGCGCAGGAAATCACCGCGCTGGGTGAAGCTGTTGAAGGCAACACGCTGTTCAAGAAGGAGGCCATCCAGCAGGCCGCCGCATCGCTCACCTCTTTCCAGAATGTCGCCGGGGAAACTTTCACCCGCGCCCTGAAACTTTCCGCCGATCTGGCCGCGCGGCTGGGAACCGATGTGCCAGCGGCTGCCGACATGCTCGGTAAGGCGCTGGAAGCGCCCGAGGAAGGGCTGGGCAGGCTGGCGCGGAAGTTTTCCGATCTGTCACCGGCCCAGAAAGAAGTGATCGGGAATTTCGTCCGGCAAGGCGATGTCGCCGCCGCACAGGCGGTGATCCTGGCGCATCTGGAATCCAAAACCAGGGGGCTGGCGGAAGCCCAGGCGAAGGGTTTGACCGGCGCTGCGGATAGTCTCAGCGATGCGTGGGACGATCTGCTGGAATCGTTTGGCCGCACCGTCAGTGAATCCGGCGCGGCGCAAACCAGCCTCGGCCTGCTGACCCGGGCGGTGCGCGGGCTGCAGGAAGCCGTGGACCCGACGCGCGCGCAACGCAAAAGCCGCCTCGAAGCGGAAATCAGCGCCCTGCAAGTGGACCGTGGCGCGAGACCGGCGCCTGGCGGTGCGCGGCTGCTTGCGGAAAAAAAGCGCGAACTGCAGAAGTTGAACGATGAGATCGGCGCTGAACAAAAGAAAGCCGATGCGGATATCCAAGCCGCCCGCAGCGCCGCCGAAAAAGCCGCCGCCGTGCTTCGCAATGATCAATTGCTGCAACTGCAAAAGAAATATCTCAAGGAATATGAGGAGGTCACCCTCACCGCGCAGCAGAAAATTCTGCGCGACGCCGAAGAGCGCCGCAAGCAAATCCTCGCGCTCAACAAGGGCGACGCCAATAGCGAAGCCGGTCGCAAGGCGCTGGCAGCGCTCAACGCCAGCACCAGGGCAAAGCTCGCGGAGAGTAATAAAGCAGTTGCAACGGTAAAACCCGCCGGGAACGTTTCTACTGCTCCACGCGATGATAGTGAGGACACACGCGCCCGTGCGATTGAGGAAATCAATCGCGGCCTATTGCGCACCAAGCCTTCCTTTGATCTGGCGAAGCAAGCGCTGGAGGATTGGAAAACCGGGCTGATCGAAGATCTGGGCGGCGCGACGCAAGCCAACCAGAAATATCTGGAATTGATCGAGCAGATTTACGGCGTCAAGCTGAAGGAGATTTACGATAAATCGCTGCTCGATAGCGATAAATGGCAGGACGGCGCAAGCCGCGCTCTCAAACGCTACGCCGATGAGGCCGCCAATACCGCCAGCAATGCGGAGGAGCTATTCGGCAGCGCCGCGCGTAATGTGGAGGACACGCTCACGGATATGATCAGCAGCGGCGAGTTGTCGTTCAACAGGCTGGGCGATCTGGTTCAGTCCATCGAACAGGATATTCTGCGGATGTTCATCCGCCAGCAGATCACCGCCCCGATTGCCGGTGCGCTGGGGGATTTTGTCAAAGGAAGCGGCGGCGATATTTTCGGCAGCATCTTCGGCAGCCTGTTCCATGACGGCGGTGTCGTTGGTTCATCGAGCACGACGCGGCGCGCCGTGCCGTCTTATCTATTCGCGGGTGCGCCGCGCTTGCATAACGGCCTGATGCCGGACGAGTTCCCCGCCATCCTGCAGAAGGGAGAAACCGTACTGCCCAAAAACACCGGCCTGGGCGGCATGAATGTCACCTTCAATATCAGCACCCCCAACGCGCAGAGCTTCATGGATTCCCAGGGCCAGATCATGAGCAGGCTTGCGGGCCAAATGGGCAGGCATAGAGCAAGGAACGGATAATGCCCGCGTTTCATGAAGTGCAATTCCCGCCGAAAGTGGCCTATGGCGCGTCCGGCGGGGCGGAGTTCAACACCAGCATTGCCACCACCTTCGCGGGCTTTGAGCAGCGCAATGTCAACTGGCAAAAGGCGCGTGGCCGCTGGGATGTCTCCACCGGCCTCAAAACCAAAGCCGACATGGATGTGGTGCAGGCGTTCTTTCGCGCCCGTTTCGGCAAGGCCTATGGCTTCCGCTTCAAGGACTGGAGCGACTATCAGGCGCTGGGGCAAACGCTTGGCACGGGCAACGGCATACAAACCGCCTTCCAGCTTGCCAAAACCTATGTCAGCGGAGCCTATAGCTATAGCCGCGAGATCGGGAAGCCGGTGTCCGGCACGGTGAAAATCTATCTCAATAGCGTGCTGCAAAGCACCGGCTTCAGCGTGGATCACACCACCGGCATTGTCATTTTTACCGCTGCGCCTGGGGCGGGCGTAATTGTCAGCGGGGATTTTGATTTCGATGTGCCGGTGCGCTTCGACACCGATGCGCTTTTGGTGCGCGCCGATGGGCCGGGGATTTTTGTCTGGGACACGATCCCGATTGTGGAGTTGCGCCTGTGAGAACCGCATCCAGCAACATGGCGGCGCACCTGGCGGGGGAAGTCACCAGCCTTGCGGTGTGCTGGAAACTGAGCTTAACCAGCGGCGCGGTGATGGGGTTCACCGATCACACTTCCGATCTCACCATCGCCAGTCAACTGTATAAGGCGGCGACGGGGTTTTCCCCCACCAGTGTAGAAACCACGGACAAGTTCAGCGTGGATAATCTCGATGTGGCGGGCATTCTCGATGCGGCTTCGATCACCGAGGCCGACATCATGGCGGGAAATTACGACTTCGCCGAAATTGAAATCTTCATGGTGAATGTCACGGATTTAAGCCAAGGCTCAATCACCCACCGGCGCGGCTGGCTCGGGGAAGTGACGCTGAAAAACGGCCAGTTCATCGCCGAGGTGCGCGGGCTGGCGCAGAAGCTGAGCCAGAACATTGTCGAGCTTTACAGCCCCTCTTGCCGCGCCGTGTTCGGGGATGCGCGCTGCAAGGCGAACCTCGTCAGTTACACCTTCGACGGCGCTGTGGATAGCGCCGTCAGCCGCCAGATCTTCAGCAGCACCGCCATGACCCAGGCGGCGGGCTACTTCTCCGGCGGCGAAATCGCGTGGATGACTGGTGCTAACGCCGGGCGGCGCATGGAGATCAAGGAATTTTCCGGCGCACAGTTCACCCTGGTGCTGCCCATGCCTAACAGCATCACGGCGGGCGATACATTCAACGCCATTGCGGGCTGCGACAAAACCTTTGACGCCTGCGTGGCCAAGTTCAACAACGCGGTAAATTTCCGGGGCGAACCTTATGTCCCCGGCATGGACAAGCTGCTCGCCACCGCATCGACGGCAAATGATTTACAACGCGCATGACACAAGCACACAACATCGTAACCCAAGCCCGTACATGGCTCGGCACGCCGTTTCACCACCAGGCAAGACTGAAAGGCAAAGGCTGTGACTGCCTCGGCCTGATCGTTGGTGTGGTGGATGAGTTGGGCTTGCAGGACAGGCGCGGCCAGCCGCTCGCGGGCTATGACGAGGTGACCTATTCCAAAGAGCCGGACGGCGCGTATCTCACCCAGAAACTCACGGCCTTGCTGGATGAAATACCGGTGGCGCAAGCCCAGCCCGGCGACCTGGCGCTGTTCACCGTGCGGGATAACCCGCAGCACCTGGCGTTTCTCACGGATTATGAAGGCGGGCTTGGCATGATCCACTGTTACGCCCAGGCGCGCCGCGTGGTCGAGCACCGGCTGGATGACGACTGGAAACAACGGCTGGTGAAGGTGTTCCGATGGCGGCCATAGTTCTCGCAGCAGCGGCAGGCTCGGCGGCTTCATCTCTCGGCGCGGGAACTTTTCTGGCCGCTCTTGCCGCTGGCGCGGGCGGCTATCTGGGCGGCTTTGTTGACCGCTCGATCTTTGGCGGCAAGGCGCGCATCAATCAGGAAGGCTCGCGCCTGACCGAGCTGATGGTGCAGGCTTCCACCTACGGCAAGGCGATCCCGCTGGTGTATGGCAACGCCCGCATCGCCGGAAACGTCATCTGGTCGCGCCCGATTGAGGAGCATGTGACCACCACCACGCAATCGTCGGGCGGCGGCAAGGGCGGCGGTGGCGGCGGGGTGCAAACCACCACCACCAATTACACCTATACGGCGTCGCTGGCGGTGGCGATCTGCGAAGGGCCGATTACCGAACTGGTGCGGGCCTGGGCCGACAGCAAGCCGCTGGAATTAACCGCTGGCGGCTATTCGCTCTATCTCGGGACGGAAGATCAGTTGCCGGACACATTCATGGCGTCGTTCGCGCCAGTTGGGCAAACCCCCGCCTATCGCGGCCTGGCCTATGTGGTGATCAAGGATTTTCCGCTCGGGGATTTCGGCAACCGCATTCCGAACTTCACCTTTGAAGTCCGCCGCACGCTGAAGAAACCCTATGACCTTGAAGACAAGATCACCGATATCACCCTCATCCCAGGCGCAGGTGAATTTGTCTATGACACGGTGGTGCAGGAAAAAACCAGCGGCCAGCAGGATGCGGCGGGGAATTTTATTCAGGGCGGCAAGACCGTCAAACTCAATCAGAACAACCTCAACAATAAAGCCGATCTGCTGGCGGCGCTGGATAATCTCAAATCCACGCTACCGAATGTGGAATGGGTGTCGGTGGTGGTGAACTGGTTTGCCGATTCTGTTGATCCCGCTGTATGCGTGATCAAGCCGGGGGTGGAGTTTGACGGCCAGGGTGTGCGGGTTGCGCCTGATGACTGGGCGGTGGGAAGTTTTACCCGCACGAATGCGCACCAGATTCTTTTCTTTCCCGATGGCTCGCCCACCTATGGCGGCACGCCGACGGACAAAAGCATCATCCGGCTTTGCCAGGAACTGAAGGCGCGCGGCTACAAGGTGATGCTCAACCCGATGCTGCAGGTGGACACCATCACGCCGCAGGCAAAACCCTGGCGCGGCAGGATTACCCCCGCCAGCGTGACAGTTGCGAATGACTTCTTCACCCGCGCCAACGGCTACAACGCCTTCATCGCGCATTACGCCAACCTGAATGTGGGCGGCGTGCTGCTGAAGAACAATATCGATGCTTTCATGATCGGCTCCGAGCTGATCGGCCTGACGCAATATATGAACCCCACCGGCGTGTTTCCGGCGGTGACGCAACTCAAAAGCCTCGCCGCCACGGTGAAGGCCGCCGTCGGCTCGGGCGTCAAGGTAATGTATGGCGGCGACTGGAGCGAATATCACTCGGTGAACGGCTGGTATAATCTCGATCCGCTGTGGTCGGATGCCAATATCGATGCGGTGGCGATAGATTGTTATTTTCCGCTGACGCCGGATTTACCGCAAGCACAGACCGGCTATCAGGATATTTATGACGGCTGGAGCAAGGATGAAGGCTGGGATTATTACTACAGCGATCCCGTCACACGCCTGAACAAAGTGTTCTATTCCGGGGCAACCTATGCCTGGAAGAACGTCAAACACTGGTGGAACAGCACGCACACCAATCCCGACGCCAACGGCACCGCCTGGACACCGAAAATGAAGCCGGTGTGGTTTTCCGAGCTTGGCTTTCCCTCGGTGGACGGCTGCGCCAACCAGCCCAATGTGTTCGTCGATCCTGACTCGGTGGAGAGCTTCTATCCGCGCGGCTCGCGTGCGCGGGTTGATTTCCTGGCGCAGCGCACCGCATTGGATGCTTCGATTGACTATCTGACCGCACAGAATGCGCTCGAAGCCAATTTCGCGCCGCGCAAGTTCATCTGGACCTGGGATGCGCGGCCGTTTCCGTTCTTCCCCGATCTCGGTTCCGTATGGGCGGATGGCGGCAACTGGAAAACCGGCCATTGGATACAGGGCAAGCTGGGGTTGTCCAGCCTTGGCCAGATCGTAGCCGATCTGCTCGGTAAGGTCGGCTACGATTCCACCATGTATGACATCAGCCGCCTGACGGATATTGTCTCGGGCTTTGTCATCACCAGCCGCCAGACGGTGCGGGCGTGTCTTGAGCAGCTGGCGATGGCGTATTTCTTCGACATGGTGGAATCGGACGGGCTGCTGAAGTTCATCAAGCGCGGCAAAGTCTCGAACAGCATAATTGATTTCACGGAACTTGTGCCGCGTGACGACGCCATCGACACTTTCACCATCACCCGCGCCCAGGAACTGGAACTACCGCGCCAGGTGGATGTGATTTATCTGAACCGCACCGCCGATTATCAGGCAGGCACGCAATCCGCCCAGCGGCAAACGGTCAAGGCGGTGGATTACGCCACCCTCAACCTGCCGATTGTGCTCACCGATCAGGAGGCCAAAATGGTGGCGGATGTGACGCTGTATAACGCCTGGGTGGGGCGTGTGCAGTACCAGTTCACCGCGCCGCCGAAATACGCGCTGCTCGAGCCAGCCGACGTGATCACCGTCACCAAGGATGGTGCCGCCTATCTCATGCGCGTCAATTCCACCAGGCTGGTGCGCAACGGGGTGCAGGAGATCACGGCGGTGGCCGAAGACGTCAGCAGCTATGATTTCTACAACCCCGCTGGCAGCGGCACGCCCAACATTCAGCCGCCTTTAAGCGTCTCCGCCACACGGCTGGAACTGCTCGACCTGCCCGCATTCCCCACCGACTCGGTGACGGATGCTTATTTGCGCTACGGCGTGGTGGGCCTGGGCGGCGGCTGGACAGGCTCGGCGGTGTACCGCTCGGATGATGGCGGCGCGAACTACGCCCTGATGCAAACCCTGGCCGCGCAGGCCAGCATCGGCGCGGTGCTGAATATAATTCCCGCTGGCACGGTCTACACCTGGGATAGAAGCACCGCCATCGACGTGCTGCTGACCTTCGGCCAGTTGCAGAGCGTCAGCGAGATTGCCGTTCTGAACGGCGCGAATGTGTGCGTCATCGGCGATGAGGTGATTCAGTTTCAGACCGCCACCTTGCTGGACGCCAACAAATACCGGCTCTCAAACCTGCTGCGCGGGCGGCTGGGAACGGAATGGGCGGCGGGTGGTCATGCGGCGGGGGAGCGCTTTATCCTGCTGAGCAACGCCATGGCGCGGGAACTCATGGCGTCATCGGGCTGGGGAATCAGTAAAAAATATAAGCCGGTGACGGTGGGATCGACGCTCGGCGCAACTGCAGAGCAGGATTTTACCTATGCGGCGAGAGCCTTAAAGCCGTATTCGCCGGTGCATATCGCGGGCAGCCGCAACACCGCTGGTGATCTCACCATCAACTGGAAACGGCGCACCCGCATCGGCGGCGACTGGCGCGACGCGGTGGATATTCCGCTGTCGGAGGAATCGGAACGCTACGAAGTGGACATCCTGCAGGGCGTGACGGTGAAGCGCGCCATCACCGGCCTGACTTCCCCCGCCACGATTTACACCGCCGCCCAGCAGGTGACCGACTTCGGCGCGGCGCAAAGCAGCGTCAGCGTGCAGGTCTATCAGCTATCCGCTGCGGTGGGACGCGGCACTGCGGGCATCGCCGCCATCTAAACCTCAACAATTTAACCAAAGGAACATCCGATGCCCAACGCCACCGGACGCTTGCTGCTGCCTTATATTCTGCAATCGCAATCGCAGAAGGAAGTCAGCCATAACGACGCGCTCAATATCCTCGATGTGCTGCTTCATGCCGTTGCCCAGGATGTTGGTTTGAACACGCCGCCGGGCAGCCCGGCTGTTGGGCAATGCTGGGTGGTGGGTTCATCGCCCACCGGCGCGTGGGCGGGGAAAGCCAGCCAGATCGCGCAGGCCGCCGATGGCGGCGGCTGGTTCTTTGTCGCCCCGTTCAAGCGGTTACGGCTGTGGAATGAGGCCGCCGACGAATATTATGTCTATGACGGCGCGGCATGGATGCCGGAAGGCCTGCTGCTCAAGGAAACCGGCGAATATTTGCGGGTGGAACATAAAACCGAGGACGTGACGGTGAACACCGGCGCGTTCAAGGACACCAGTATCCAGATTCCCGACCGCGCCATTGTGCTGGCCGTCAATGTGCGGGTGATGACCGCCATCACCGGCGCAACAAGCTTCGGCATCGGGGTGGCCGGTGACACCGCGCGCTACGGCAACCTTATCGGCATTGCGCTCGATTCCACCAATATCGGCATTACCAGCCCGCTGGCCTATTACGCCAACACCGCCATCCGATTGACGGCGAACGGCGGCAATTTCACCGGCGGGGTGATCCGAACTACGCTGCAATATCTCAAACCGCGCGGCCCATGGACCTGGTGATCCGATGACGACACATCCGGCAAAACATAATCTCTATGTCTATCGCGGCGCGACCTTTGCGGAAGCGATCAGCTGGAAGGACGAAAACGGTGTACCGATTGATCTGACCGGCTTCACGGCGCGGATGCATATGCGCGAGACGGTGGAAGCCTCCACGCCGTTTCTGACGCTGACCACCGGGAACGGCGGCATCACGCTGGGTGGTGGAGCTGGCACCATCAACATCCTGGCAACGGCGGTGGCCACCTCGGCCATTACCGCCAGCGCGGGCGTCTATGATCTGGAGATCGTGGCAGGCGATGGCGTCACGGTGACGCGCCTGCTGGAAGGATTGGTCTTTATCAGCCCCGAGGTAACGCGATGACAGACATCATCACCGTCAATGCCGTGATCCAGCTGGTTAAGGTGGAAGACAAGCAGGTGCAAGTGGTCACGGCGGGAACACAGGGACCGCCCGGCGCGGGTGGTGGTGGTGGCTCCAGCGATCACGGCGCGCTTACCGGCCTTGGCGATGATGATCATCCCCAATATCATGACGATGCGCGCGGCGACGCGCGCTATTACACCAGGCCGCAGGCTGACGCTCTGCTGGGCGGGAAAGCCGATAGCGCGCACACCCACAGCATTGCAGATACGGCTGGTTTGCAGTCTTCGCTGGATGGCAAGGCCGCTGCGTCACATGCCCACAGCTTTGCCGATGTGGCGGGCTTGCAAGCCTCCCTAGATAGTAAGGCAGCCGCCTCACATAGCCACGGCATTGGCGATGTCTCGGGCCTGCAAACCGCGTTGGACGGCAAGCTGGATAATAGCGCGCTGGCGCTCATTCCCAAGACGGGACAGGTCACGGTGGATTTCGGCAATGCGAGCGGCGGGGAAGCGGATTTCGCCCGCGTCAGCGTGGCCGCTGCGTGGGTCACCGGCGGCTCGGTCATTCTCTGCACTGCCGCAGGCATGGCGACGCCGGATCATGACGCGGAAGACGCCGCCCTGGAAAATATTACAGCACTCGCCGCCAACCTGAATGCGGGCGTTGGCTTTGACCTGATCGCCCGCGCCGCCACTGGCGCCTGGGGACGCTATAGCATCAACTTCATGGGGGTATGATATGAGCATCATCATAAAATCAGGCGATTCCGCCGATCTCGCATCGGTGGACGCCAATAAACGGCTGCAGGTCAATCTGCCGCTAGCCATGAGCGAGGCTGGTTACTCTGTCATTGCCGGGGAATCGCACGATGGGGCCAGCGGCGAGCCGCGCCTGGTGCGCGCGGCCAAAGTCTCCACCGATGGCAGGCTGCGCGTCGGCGTCGATAACCTCTACTGGGCGGATACGTTTAACCACACGGTGGTGGACGGCAGCGCGTATCAGTGCGTGAGCGCCACGGCGACGCTGGCCATGACCGGCGGCTTTCTGGTGCTGAACGCTGGCAATTCGGTGGCAGCCGTAGCGGTGGCGCGGGTGCAAACCTACAAAACCTTCCCGCTGCATCCGGCAGGATCGCTGGAAGTGCTGTTCCGGCTGCGCTTCGCCATCAACCCCATCGCCAATAATGTCTGCGAATTCGGGCTGGGCTTTGCCGCCGCCACCGCAACGCCGACCGATGGGGTGTATTTCAAGCTCAACACCTCCGGGGCAATGGTCGGCGTGATGAACATCAACGGCACCGAAACCACCTCCGCGCCCATGCCAGCGCCGGTGGCCAATGAGGTGTATTTTTACCGCATTGTGATTGATCAGGATCGCATCGAGTTTTACATCGACGGGGTGCTGCAAGGAGTGATTCTGTCGCCCAACACCGCCGCCGCCATCTCGCTCTCGCGCTGGCAGCCGTTGCTGATGCGCTGCTACAACGCCTCGGCCACGGGTTCGGCGCAGCGCATGGAAGTGGCGGATGTGTCGGTCATTGCCCGCGACCTGCAACTTAACCGCCTGTGGGCAACCGCAATGGCGGGCATTGAGTGCGGCAGCTATAACAATCCACGCGGCGCGGCGGCGGGGCAATCGGCAAACTATGCGAACAGCGCCGCACCCGCATCGGCCACGCTTTCCAACACGGCGGCGGGCTACACCACCCTGGGCGGACAGTTCCAGTTTGTGGCGGTGGCAGGTTTAGAAACTGATTATGCGCTGTTTGCTTTCCAGGTTCCAGCAGCGGCGGCGGCAGGCGGCAACCGCAACCTGGTGATCCGGGGTGTACGGATTGAAGCCTACAATATGGGCGCGGCCTCGGCCACCACCCCAACGCTGCTGCAATGGGCGCTGGGCGTAGGCTCCACTGGTTTATCCTTGGCTACTGCTGACTCCCTCACCGCAGGCACACGCGCCCCACGGCGCATTGCGCTGGGCGTTCAGTCCATTCCCATCGGCACCGCCATCGGCGGCAATGTTACCCCGATAGATGTGAATCTGGACGCGCCGCTCTATGTGGCGGCGGGAACCTTCCTGCATGTCATTCTGCGCATGCCGGTGGGAACCGCCACCGCCGCGCAGATCATTCGGGGAGTGGTGCTGATCAACGGCTATTACGAATAAGCAAACTGACCTGAGCCCTTAAACCCCACAACCAACCGCGAAGAACATGCCGACGTCCCCGCTGAATTCATGAAATGGGTCTGAGCCGACGGTAGGAAGTTAAAGAGGGGGGCGGGTGCTACGGAGGGAGGCGGAGAGTAGCCTTTACGTTATTTGATAAATTTGTTGTTTACCCTTTCACAATGATAAATTTTACTCATTTATTGGGGAGTTATAAGGGATTAGGTTATAACAATTGCGTTGACTCTCTCTTGCAAGTATTTACTTTGACACATAAATTCTTGTTGCTTGGGCAATATCGTTTGCGAGGTGTTAGGATAGAGTCGCAGACCCGTGTTGGGGGCATTTCAGTATCACACCGAAATGCAGCAATGTACAGGAGAAGACCATGGCCGGTGTCGTAGCTGGGAGTGTAATATCAAATTACGGGAGTTATTCACCTGCTGTAAGGCTGGTCGCGTTGACCGTCAACAACATATGTAACTTGAAATGTCCCCACTGCTACTTGCAATACACAGGGCCAAATCAGTATTTTCCCCAATCATTGCAGGAAACGTTGTTAGCGCAACCCTTTGAACACCTAGCTATTGTAGGTATGGAGCCGTTCGTCAACAGAAAGACGGCACTCTCCACGATAGAACTCGCAGAGCGCGCCAGAAACGCGGGAAAAACTGTCAGCGCCATAACCAATGGATATGGGCTGAAGTTTCTCGATGCTCAGGCTTGTTCATTATTCGATTTTATTGACGTGAGTTTCGATGGGGGGCTGGAGACCTACACTAGGTTTCGATCAGGCGATCTGGCGCGCCTGCGCGAAAGTATCGATCACGTCCGGTCTTACGGCCTTCCATTAAATGCGCTTCATACGCTGTATCAGGAGAATATTGGTAACATTGATGACATGCTGACGGTGCTTCAATTTTATGACTTCCAAAAAGTACTCTTTTCTCCATACGTCGAGACAATGAATGAAGGCAAAAATTGCGTCGGGCAAGTCCCGCTCCTGAATATCCTGAAAGCCTTGGTCCAGAGTGAGGCGTTCCGTCAGGAGCCTAAGGCTTACTTGCTTCTCGATAGTTACCACTATATGTCCGAGAAGGTGGATGAAGCCTCTGTCAAAGCCGAACTGGCCCGCTTGAAACTTTCCAAGAAGGTCCATGTCGTCCCCCATACACCGCTGCAAGTTGGAAGCATCCGCGTGACATATGATGGCCTGATCATGTCACCAGCCACAGCACTGCATACTGCGATGTACAAGTCCGAACGGATTAAACTGGGCAATGAGTCCCTTGCGGCGGCATACCAGGAATTTTTAGAACAGGAACGTTGTATATCCAGTAGCACCCTCGCGTTGGCTGCTGGTGCCTGATGTGAATGGGTTCATCTTGAACGACCTTTCATTCGGATATGGTACGCAACAGAAGATATTTCAGGGAGCATCTGTTGAATTTCGTAAGGGCGTCACCCTGATTATGGGGCCGTCGGGATGTGGCAAGACGACGCTCCTCAAGATCGTTTCTGGAATCATTCCTCTTGATGGTATCGAAAGGCAGATTCCCAAAGGTCGACGTTTGCTGGTTATCCAGGAGGATGCCCTTCTGCCATGGTTAACAGGATGGGAAAATGCCCTGTTGTTTTCACAGTGCGCCGACTTAGACAAGCAGTTAATTGAAAAGCATGAATCCTTCCCCACAGTAGTTGACTTCATTCATCAATATGCGTGGCAGATGTCTTATGGCCAAAGGCGCTCAATTGAATTACTTCGTTCGCTGCTTTCGAAACCAAGAATACTGTGCCTCGATGAACCGCTTAACTACATGGACCCAGATCGGCGGGCAGTGTTTGCATCTGCAATATGTCACGCAAAAGATATAGAACACGTTCTGATCGCGACACACGAACGGGATGATTTCATACCATTTGTGAAGGATGCGCTTGTTTTTGATGGCCGCCACCCTCTGGACCATTTGCAGCAGAGATCATTCGCATGAGTCAAACTCGTCGAGTATTGAATGGGTTCCTGAATAATCGGTCCACGGTAGATTCGCTTAAACGTGGAGCGTTGATTGCTGTTGCTATTGCCTGGATGCCCGCGCTTTGGATATTTATCAAATACGGCTTGGGGGTGTCAGACCGGTATTTCCCGGACCCGCTTGCCGTCATAGAATCGATCCCAAGACTGTCCACTGCTCTCGTGTTACATTCTGCCACTTCACTTGCCCGGCTGACCATTGGTTACATTCTTAGTTGTGTGGCCGGTCTCGTGCTTGGAATTTATATGTACAAGTTCAGGCCGCTTGAAGAAATATTTGCACCAGCGCTCCAAGCGTTAAGAGCCGTCCCGTCGACTGCGACGGTCCCGTTTTTTATTCTGTGGTTCGGATTTGCCGAACAAGGCAAGATACTAATTATTGTAATGGGCTTATCTTTGAATCTCGCCATTGCCGTGCTGCAAGTGCTGCACAACATACCGGAAAAGTATAAAATCGCCTTCCGAGGTTATCAGAAAGATCCAAGGAATTTACCCATAAAAATATTAGTCCCGTTTGCGCTTGAGTCGTTACTCCCGACACTGCGCTTTTCGCTTACGGTGGCAATCGGTTTAGTCGTGGTAGCTGAATATCTTGGGGCTCAGTCCGGCCTGGGCTATTTGATCCAAAGTGCACGCACAACATACTCCTTCGAAGTTCTCTTGCTCGCAGCAGCTATATTCGGAATGATTACCTGGGCTATGGATCGAACTATTCAAACCCTGTGGTCAAAACTCGTACCGTGGAGGCAGAGACAGTGATGATAAGAAAAGAATCTTGGGGCTATCTGTTGATCGTTTTAGTTCTAGCAGCGGCTGCGTATTTCTTGTTCAGAACACCGGTCACCGAAAAGACGGACGTAACGGTAGTCATTTCCCCATACCAGGACTTGGCTATGCTTGTTAACCTGAAAAATCTGGGCTTGGAAAAGAAATATGGGACGACTGTCAAAATCAAAACAATTCCATGGGAAGAAACTTACACGGCGATTCTAAGCGCAACGCACTCGGCTGATTTGGGATTTTCCAGCTTTGCCGATTATCTGACGAAGGTCCAAAATGTGAACAAGGACTCTGACGATCCTCTGCTCTTTATATATCCAGCCTATATATTCAAAGGTGGCGCCTTTGTTTCGTTCAAACCCGACATGGTCGCAATTACCGCAGAAACGGCAAAGGACCCGGCAACATTAAAGCGATTCCTTGGCAGACGACTTGGATTTCAGAAGGACACGCTCTACCAGATGATTGTGTACCACTTAGCGGATCAGGCTGGCATCAGTTCTAAGTCGGTGAAATTCGTCGACGTGGGATTTGACGCCGGGTTGCTTGGTGCGCAAAAAGGCGATCTTGATGCGGCTGCGGTCGGTCTCACTCAACTCACGGAGGCGCAAAAACGTGGCGGTCGTATCGTGTTGGACATGAATACTCTGAAATTCTCAGATGTAACTGGGTTTATTGCGAGGAAGAGCGTGCTCGACAAAAAGCGTGATCATATTACTAACGTCATTCGAATGTGGTTTGACTGCGTAGACTTTGTACTCGCCGACGTGGATAAAAACTCTGAAAATAGCCTGGCATATCTGAGAGAGAATGCGGCTACGAAATACACACTTCAATCGTACAAGACGGCACTCTCCCAAGAGTACTTTCCCAGGTCGATTTCGGAAATTGACCAGGAATTGTTATCACAATCGGGAGCCTACCCCGTTGAGCGTATTTACACGGTGATGGTAGGTTTCCTAACAGCTCAAGGGGTGATCACTACTCCCCCAGAATTTCCGCTTTTTTTGAAATTTTAGAAATGGTAGGGGCGAGATAAGGACAGTGCCGCGCAGAAAGGCAGCGGGAATCTGCGTGCTTTGCAATGAACTCTTAGGTTGAGAAAAGGCGGGGATAGGATGCTAGACTTAATGCGAAAGCATACATGCAAAGTCTTTAATTGGGTTAAGACGCATTACATAGTCAGTTCGATCTTTGGTTTGCTTTGGCTCATAGCTAATCTGGCCCTATATTATTACTGTACACTTGATACTTCGTCATTGATTTGGGCCGTGGCTACAATATCGGTGCTCACAGTAATAATCTTCAAAATCCTAGAATGTCATAGCAGACATAAGGTATTTTGGGCGTTCATTATATGGCTTGGGATCACGATTACCCTCGTGGTAGGCTATTCTTGCATTATTAGTGTAGATTCCAGCCTGATTAATGGGCTGTCATTGATTGCTGCAGCGAGTATAATTAAGCTTACGTCATTTGGGTTTATTTATGGACATCTTTTTGGCTGGCTGGCCTCAAAGGATTGGGATCACGACAAAGACTTAGATTTTCGAATTAGAGCCTCCAAAGTGGTTAGCTATGTAACACTTTTAGTTATGGGGCTACTGGTTCTGAAACTCGGAATTCACCTCTATTTAATAACACAATATAAGGATTTTGTACCTCCGGCCTCGTTTGTTGTGAATTTTTTCGACATTCATACGCCATCTGACATCGACAAAAAGTCACATGAACTGTGGGGTGTGCAGTTTTTTACATATTGGAATATTATAACGTTAATTCCAGTTCTTACGTTAGCGGCTGTAAATGGTTGGTCAATGAGACGGGTAACAGCTAACCCAAAAAACAAAGACCAAAGTTATCGAGACTCTTATAAATTTCTTTTTCTCGCTGATGTCCCGTGTATAGCCGCAGCCGTTACGATGCTAGTCCTAACACATATTGCAGGTGGTATCCTCCCGCCAAGCCAAGCATCATCAGCTTTATACGGTGCAATGTCATTTTTTGTATTCAGTGTATTCATAAGCGAAGAACTACTTAAAAATAAAATAGTGCTGGAAAATGTGGGGTTTACGGTCGCGACTACTTGCCCAGGCTCGGGAAGTGAAGCCGCTGCCCAGGTCACGGGAGCTCCGCAGGGTGGGGTACAAGGTTCCTAAACTTGAAATTAGGCGTTCGAATACCTTCTGGGACGCCAACGGCAACAAATTGGTTGTCTATGATAATGCCCTAAGCCAATGGGCTGGATCTTTCTGGGATGCTGGGATAGAGTAATATTTAGTTCCACGCCCGCTCTTTTGTTGATTCGGAAACCGTTGGAGCTTTCATAACGAACAAAAAGAGAAGATTATGAAAATGGCAAGCGCTGCTCGGAATCGCGAAGGATCATTAAACAACGTATTGCCATTTCCCAATCCTGCAAAAATCCGTGTCGAGAAGTCAGATAACCTCAAATTCATGAGGAGCCTTGAAGACCACTCAATGCATCTTATCATAACCTCCCCCCCATATAATTTGGGCAAAAGCTACGAGTCACGCCGATCACAAGAACTATATCTTGAGGAGCAGTCGGCGGCCATAGCTGAAGCCGTCAGACTCCTGCACCCGCAAGGTTCGATATGTTGGCAGGTTGGCAACCACGTGGACGACGGAGAAATTTTTCCCCTCGATATTCTGCTCTATCCGCTGTTTAAATATCATGGATTGAAACTTCGAAATCGAATAGTCTGGACCTTCGGCCATGGCTTGCATTGCCAGAAACGATTGTCCGGGCGTCATGAGACAATTTTATGGTTCACCAAGGGCGACGACTACACGTTTAATCTTGATCCTGTGCGCATTCCAGCCAAATATCCTGAGAAAAAATATTTCAAGGGTCCTAAGAAGGGGCAATTCTCTGGAAATCCACTTGGGAAAAATCCATCCGACGTATGGGACATCCCAAATGTGAAGGCTAACCACGTCGAAAAAACAGAACACCCCTGCCAGTTCCCAATTGGCCTGGTTGAACGTCTGGTGCTTGCGCTAACAAATCCAGGCGATAGCGTGCTTGACCCCTATCTCGGAGTTGGATCCTCAGCTATTGCTGCGCTCAAGAATAATCGCAACGCATATGGATGCGATTCGGTTTCCGAGTACATTGTGATTGCAAAAAAACGAATCTCAGATTTGTTTGCAGGCGAGCTTCGGACACGTCCCATGAACAAGCCTATCTACGAGCCAACTCCTCGGGAGGTCAAATGAGACTCGCATGGGTGTATGACCACAATAACGGCGAGACCGAATGGAGCCGCCGCGAACTTAACGACTGGCTAACCGACGTATTCGAGATTCCGGGCTTGAGACTCCGGCCAGGGGTTACTCAGGATATTCGTCACCATGTTCGCACAGAGTTCGAGAAAGAAGGATGGGCTATCAACGTCAAGATCGACCCGGATTATGATCTGACAGTTTTTGCTGTCAAAGATGATTTAGCAGTACAACTTCAGACTGGCAATATGAGCCGCGCCCCCTATGATCTGCTTAAGCTGCAATTGCTACGGAGCAAGAATAAGATAAAGGCGGCAGCAATCGCCTTACCCACCAAAGTTGGCGCATCAATTCTTGGTAGTAACATTGCTCACGCAGAACGTGTCAGCAACGAGTTAAAGCTATTCCAGCACATCATCACAGTGCCAATACTCTTGGTGGCATTCGAGTAAAGGAGCCTTCGTGACATTCAAAGTCAAAATTAAGGGTCCATCGATCCGCGAAGCCCAGATAAGGGCTTCAGTACAAGCAAGTCATGAAACACGAGAGTTTTACGATTTCCGAAATCGCAGAACGGATCTGAAGCATATTCGAGTTGCCGAGGACCTCCTTCTTTATCGGATGGAGAATTTTCGTACATTCACTGAACAACGCGCCTACCTGATTCGGGAAAAGAAACCAATCGACTTCTTCCTATCCGGTCAAGAGAATGACAGCGTACAGCAAGTTCAGCATGAAATTCTTGCCCAACTGGCCCGCAAGGGGCGAGCTGATTCTGTGGTCCCAGTCATTGACGTTTTGCGAGCTGAGAAACAACGTGAACCACTTCTGATCACCTACAGAGGTGTCGTTGTAAATGGGAATCGTAGACTAGCAGGCATGCGCGAACTTCTTGAAGAAGACGGCAAGGCAAATCATGAATTCCACCATATTTCTTGTTTGGTCTTACCGGAAGACGCGACTCCAGAGGATATTATTGAAATAGAGGCGGGATTGCAGGGGCGGCCAGAAACTAAACTTGATTACGATTGGATAGGAGATAGCCAGCTGATCAAGCGACTAATGGAGTTGGGGCGCACAGAACGGGAGCTTGCTGATAGGCTGCATCGTAAACCGACTGAAATAAGAAATTCTCTATCTGCCCTTACAGAGGCAAATCTATATCTTAAGGACTGGGCCAATGCTGAAGGAGAGTACACACGTGTTCGCGACTCTGAACAATTTTTCAAGGATATTCCCAGTCTATTGCAGGGAAAAGATCAGGGGCTGGCCGATGCTAGTCGGGTTGTGGCTTGGACGTTACATGACAATAAAGATCAATTAAATGAGCGTCTTTATGCTTTTAATGTTGTAATTGGCAAACAAGCAGCCGACGTGCTCGACCGACTGTCTTCAGAAATGGGAATAGCCTTGACGGGAGACGTTGAGATCGACGAGGAAGACTTTGACGTAGACATTGAAGGCGCTTCCGAGGAGATTTCTTATCGGCCCATCACTGAGCTATTGTGTGATCCAAAGCGTCGAGAAGAGGCTGTTGAAGTTTTGATCGATGTTTGCCGCGAGGTTGTCGAGGAAGAACGAGGCAAGAAGTCTGGGACTGCAGCCCTTAAATCAGTTGGGGCAGCAAACACACGATTAATGGAAGTTGATTTGGGGAGTGCAGATCCCTCAACCTACCATTCGATCAGGCGCCAGCTTGAACAAATTCAAAAGCGGGCCAATGATCTTAAGTCGACCCTCGACGTGCTAACGAGCAATTCTGGGACGGCTAGAACCAAAAATAGCGACACATGAACGGAGAGCCGCTTACAATTTCCATTAGTTACAATCCAATCCGGATAACTGGAAAATTTTATCGGTCCGATACACATAGTAATTCAGCATGGGATCGACTTAGCGCAAGGGCTATTGGTGAACGAATTGAAGCCTCCATCACAGCTGATAGCATTGAAATGCCATGGCCAAATGCATTGGGTATCTTACGCGATTTTGGAAGTAAGGCACAACAGCATGCACTCAACTTTCGGTTCGTCCCGGAAGGAGAAGCAGCAACCAGAATCAAACAGTTCGCAGAAGAGGTGCGCAAAGCTAGGTCAGCCAAGGGTAAGCTCACTTTAACGATTAGCCGAGATGAAATCGAGCGGCGGTTGATAGCAGTTGGATTCACCAAGCGTACGCTAAAGTCATTTCAATTGAGGGACATTGAGCGGTTACTAGCACTTCCTCATGGGGCCAATTTTTCAGTTCCAGGTGCTGGGAAAACGACTGTAACGTTTGCGATTCACCTTCTTACCCGACAACCTGGGCAACACCTATTAGTTGTAGGACCGCGTGCTGCTTTTCTAGCCTGGAAAGACATCGTTAATGAGTGCATCGGTGAAATGGCACCCGCAGAAAGCAAGGAGCTATTCACAACACTAGAAGGAAATACTCAGGAAATTGATCTATTGCTGCGGAGTGGCGCAACTCGCTTTCTGATTAGCTACGATATGATGGTGCGTCAATCTAACTCGCTCGCGGGTTACTTGGCGCGTCAGCCTGTCCATATGGTACTAGATGAGGCACATAGGATGAAGGCAGGCCTTGGATCCCAGCGGGGTGCATTTTTGCTTAACGTAGCTGCCCTTCCAATTCGTCGAGACATACTGACAGGAACGCCCATGCCTCAGGGAGCTAGCGATCTTTCCGCACAACTAGGATTTCTCTGGCCAGGCTTAGGTCTTGACCTGCAAATTGATAGAGGAGCATTTCCAAGGGACGTTCTCGGTGATTTGTACGTAAGAACAACAAAGGGGGAGTTGGAAATACCGCCAGCGAAGAGACATTTCCGGAAGGTGGGAATGGCTGATGGCCACTTGGCACTATATGGAATAGTCCGAAATGAGTCCCTTCGGCAGATTACATCTTCAATTCGAAGTGCGGCTACTGGTGGCGCTGATTTCATCCGTGCCCGTCGCTCAGTGATGCGACTTCTACAACTTTCCACAAATCCCATTCTTGCGCTGCAGGGTATAACCGACAATATAGCTGGACTCGATTCAGGAATTATTGACCAGGTGTTATTAGAGGGGCCCTCTCTCAAAATGAGAGCTGTCGAGGAACATGCAAGGGAGCTGACAAATTCTGGGCGAAAGGTGGTCATATGGACAATATTTACCGACACCCTTCATGAACTTGAGAGAATGCTGGCAGATATAAATCCTGTCACTTTGTATGGGGCAATTCCAAACGGCGATGATACCGATCCGACCACTCGAGAGGGGCGACTTCGACGATTCCACAATGACAAGGCTTGCATGGCCATGATCGCCAATCCTGCGGCTGCCGGGGAAGGGATAAGCCTGCATACAGTCTGTCATGATGCAATTTATGTCGATCGTAGTTACGTATCCACCCACTATCTCCAATCGATTGATCGCATACACCGCCTTGGCTTGCCTGCTGGTGTTGAAACGAATATCTATATCTATCAAACAACTGCGCCTGCTGGCCTAGGAAGCATTGACTATTCAGTGAATCGTCGCCTGGCAATTAAGATTAGAGCGCTCCAGCAGCTCCTTGATGATCCGGACCTTCACGAAATTGCACTTGATGAAGAAAATGCTGACGACCCCATAAATTTTGACGTTGAGCTTCAGGACCTCATAGACCTTGTTGCAGAGCTTGAAGGGCGATCATTCGGCATTGACGAGGATGACGCGTGAGTGCCATCGATTTTCGCCGTACTTTTTCTATGGGTGCCTTTGAGGCATTACGATTGGTTCGAATCAAACAAGCGGACTATCCGGGGCGTGCATATATTGAACTTGTCGACATCATTCGAACCATTGAGGCGGACGGTGCCGCGCATGATTTCGACGCAGCATTTGGCCTTGATGCAATCGTTGATAAGTCGGCACCCGCACTTGACGCATTTGAGTTTTATCGTGAATGCATCGCAGCTTCAATTTTTGACCATCGCCCTCTGTGGGTTAAGACTATTCCACTTGGCCGCCGCAAGTTTGTTCAGAAACTCGAAACTGACGCACAACAGTGTTTTTCTGCGGCTGGTCTCTTAGATGATCCACCATCGGAACAGACGATCACATGGTGGGATCGAGTTTCCGCTCAAACTAGGTTGATGGGAGATGAAGTCAAGATGACCCAAGCACGCGAAGGGGAAAGACTAAGTCTTGCCTATGAAAGTACACGGTTAGCAAGGCTAGGATTGGATAAGGTGCCAATTTGGATGTCAATCGAAGACAATACTGTTGGATATGACATCCTTTCTTATGACGTGGGTACTGATGGACCTATTACTCGTGTTTTGGAAGTCAAATCAACGATAGCTTCTCCCCTTCGTTTTTATGTGACTAGGAACGAATGGGAAATGTGCCAAAAAATGAGCAGCGCGTACCATTTTCACATCTGGGACATGAAAACCGGTAACCTGTTCGAACGGACCGCAGCAGACATAGCAAATCATGTTCCCAAAGATCAAGGCGGGGGTCGGTGGGCAAACGTCGAAATTCGCATCGGAGCATCAAGTTAACTCAATTGTAAAACTCACGATATGGTTTCATCCTTTTCGATATTGTTTGGGGCCAAAGTGAAGGCGTTCAATTCTTGCCCTCCCTTCCCGTCGCCTAACGGCGACTTTGTCCTTCGGTCAGATAGAACGGCGGCGGTAGACCCCTTCCTCACACGGGCGGAACATGTCTGGAGCCTAGTTATGATATAGGAAAAAAGAAAAAATGAATGGCAAATTTGCCCTCAACCCGGCGGCATAAGGCCTTTCGTGGTGGCTATATCAGGCTTGTTCAGGCTTCTGCGAGAGAAGAATCAAGAGGTTAGCGCACTGCACTCCGCCATTTGAAACAGAATCGGCCTCGATCCCCTGAGTTCGAATCTCACTCAAGGGTTCATTAGGTTCGAAAGTGGAAAAAATAGATTCTTTGCTATTACAGGCAGCAGTTTTGTTGGATCGCCAATACGTGCTTATTGAGCGTTTAATCAGCACACAAAACCAAGCTTTACAAGATTTCGAAAACGCTCTTTTAAGAAAAGAGCAGGCGCTTAATCACGTTCTGGACGTTTATAATTATGTCTTTGCTCTAACTGACCATTTGGTGCGCTACCAAAAAATAGCCTACTCAATTCCTAAGCTAAATCAGAAATCTAAAGAGTATCGCGCTCTTAATGAGTCAATGGGCGACTTAAAAGAAGTAAGAAATCAAATTCAACACGTTAATAACGACATTGAAAATGATTATACTGGTCCATTGCTCGGCAGCGTATGTTGGGTTTCGGGCTCAAGGCAATACGTAGCAGCATTCCATGATCTTGGTAGAGAACGCTCTGTGCCAAGTATTGTTCTAGATACCCATACTGGAAAGTTCATTCAGGAGTTCTGCTTCGTTTATAACGATAAATATTACGATCTAAATAAAGCCATAGAAGGGATAAGAACTTTTAATCAATACATTGCCTCTATCGTCAAAATTCAAGTTGGCGGAAAAGATTATGATAACAAAGATCATTTTGCCGCTTTTTGCTTAGAATTTCAGCTAACTAAATTACCAACAGATGCTGAATAACTGCACTATCAGTGAAATTGATCCTGTGCTTCACAATCGCTACAAAATCTAGCGCATTAGTTCGAAATTCGTTCGCTACGCGCCGCCAATTCGGAACAAAGCTGGGCACTCCGCGTGTAGCCGTTGCTGCGCCTGATCCTGCGGCGAGTGTTCTGAGCAGGTTGTCCTTCGATTCCATAATGCGGACTTCGCCGTCATTGACCTCCACGCGGCTCACGCCAGCGCCCGCAGGTGATCACGGCGATAGCCGCCGGGAAGATGGATACGTTCGCGGGCGGCGAGTGCGAACCTGTGGAGCATCGCGGGTGTGATCGCCTGCTGGCTTGTGCTGTCGAGCATGGCTGCGTCGGCCCCTGGCCTGATCGCGCGCGCTCTTCAGACTGGTGACGCGCTCTTTCAACGCCGGGCCGTCAGGGCTTGGCAGACGAAATAATTTTCTCTTTATAATTGAACACGCAGGAAATAGGGTCTTGTTCATTCGAACAAGGTCGATATGGAATTTCAAATATGATGCTTCCCGCCGGCAAAATCGAAAGCGGAAGCCATATTGACGCGGACCTCCTGATCATTGGCGCAGGCGCCGCCGGCATTTCGATTGCGCGGCAGTTTGCCGGTACGGCGCATCGGGTTATCCTGCTCGAAAGCGGTGGAGAGGATCCGGACGACGCCATTCAGGCATTGTATAAGGGGGCAGTCACAGGGATCGGCACGGAGCCTCTCGACCAAAGCCGTCTTCGCTATTTTGGCGGCACGACCAACCATTGGGCTGGCTGGTGCCGCCCCCTGGACCCCTGGGATTTCGAAGCGCGTCCCGACTGGCCCGCAAGCGGCTGGCCAATCAGCCGCGCTGATCTTGATCCCTATTACCAGCAGGCCATGGCCGTCTGCCAATTAGGGGCTTATTCGTTCGACGATCCAACTTTCTGGCGTGATCAGCCCGGCGGCGACGTACTGCGGGCGTTCCCCGTTGATCCGGAAAAATTACGCACGACGATGTTTCAGATTAGCCCTCCCACCCGTTTCGCGGAAGTATATGGCCCGGAGCTTCGGGCAGCATCCAATATAAGGGTTATATTGGGCGCGACGGCACTTGAATTGTTGCCGTCAAAAGAAACCAACGCAGACAGTGAACGAAAGCATATTGGCAATGTTCGCGCGGCGACATTATCCGGCAATTCGTTCACGGTATCGGGCCGCGCCACGGTGTTGGCTGTTGGCGGCATTGAAACGGCACGGCTTCTTCTCCTCTCCGATAAAATTCACGCAACTGGGGCCGGCAACGAATTCGATCTGGTTGGCCGGTATTTCATGGACCATCCCTGGATCGAAAACAGCGCTTATCTTCAGTTCACAACCGAAGGCCAGGACTTGCCGCTGTATTTTGATGAAAATGAGCTGGCCGGAACACGGGTATTTGGGGTGCTCAGCCCCAGCAGGACATTGATGCAGCGCGACGGCATCGGCGGATTTCGCCTTTGGCTGCAACCTTCCACAACCTCGAATCTTGGCGGCGACTCCGTGCGCGCAATTGTGCAAGGACTGAAGCGAGGCGAGATTGCCGACGGCCTTTCGGATCATATCGGTAATATCGTCTCCGATTTTGATATTCTTGTGGATAATGCCTACAGGACAATATCCGGGTCTAAATCAGGGCTTTTCTCCAGGCCTGGGGGAAAGGCCAAGCCTGTCAAGGGCGCAAATATAGATTTGAATTTCGAGCAGCAACCTAACCCGGATAGCCGGGTTAGCCTTGGCCAGGACCTTGACGCATTTGGCCAGCGGCGCGTCGCGCTTGACTGGCGTTTCACCGAAATCGAACGCCGGACGGCCCGGCGGGCGCTGGAGCTTGCGGCTAGCGAATTCGCGCGCATCGGACTGGGGCGCACACGCATCAAGCTCAACCTGGACAGCAGCGCCGAATGGCCATCGAATATGATTGGCAGCAGCCATCATATGGGCACAGCGCGAATGGCCGGCGACCCACGCCGGGGCGTCGTCGATGCGAATTGCCGCGTCCACAGTATGGAAAATTTGTTCATCGCGGGTAGCGCCGTTTTCACCACCGGGGGGTACGCCAACCCGACCTTGACAATTGTCGCGTTGGCGCTTCGCCTGTCGGATCATCTGCGAAATGTTCTTGCATGAGCCGGTCTATGGATAGTTCAGCATACCCCGCGAATATCAGGCGGCGGGCGGTCCTTGTGGGCGCTACCGCGCTGGGCGCGACATTGACGTTTGCGGCCCCCGCATTGTACCTTCGAAAATCGGCGTCAAGCGCCGAGAAAGCAATATTGTCGCTGTTGCATCGGCCGGGATCGTCAAGAAGCGTGGGCTGGAAAGTTCTTAGGGGGGAGCCAAAATTGCTTGAACAAGGACGCCTTGTCAATCTTCTGCTTGCCAAACTCGAACTTGATCCAACGGTGCTGATCGGGCTTCAGCCTCAAATGTTGCGGCAAAGAATCGCAGAACGGGTTCGGCGCGATTTTGCTGATGAACATACCATAGGGGTCGACGGCTGGGTTCTGTCGGCCACCGAGGCGTGGCTGTGCGCATTGGTGGCGGCAGGCGGCAAGCGATGAGCAGTGGTGCAATTAGAAGCACTTCTGCGCCATATTACCCGGTGCAGCCCGTCTTCTGGATAGCGGGCCTTATCGCGCTGTGTGCAATATTGCCGGTTATTCTGGTGCGCTTCCTGCCCAGCAATGACTACCCTTTTCACATGGCCCGGATCGTTATTCTTAGCCAGTTGGACAATCCCATATTCGACCGGTTCTATGATCTTGGAAGTTTTCTGCTGCCCAATCTCGCGATGGACGCGGTCGCACTATTGCTGGCCCAGGCGATTCCTGCGGAGCTGGCGGCGCGGGTGTTCGTCGCACTTACACTATTGGTGATGCTGATCGGCCCAATTCTATTGCATCGCTCCGCCCATGGTCGATTTTCCCCATGGCCATTGTTAAGCATCGCATTCCTGCACAACGCCATATTTGCTTTCGGCTTCTTCAACTATCTATTCGGGCTTGGGCTTGCCTTTATCGCGGCAGCGATCTGGATGGCTATGAAGCCGGACGCCCTTCGCCTTGTTGTTGGCTTCCTTTGCGCGATTGTTCTCATGTATTGTCACATGGAGGCATTCGGTATTTTCGCAGTGATTGCCGGAAGTCTCGAAATTTACGGCGCCATGTCACGATGGCGCAGCGCCAGGGTATGGCGGATATTGGCTGATCTTTGCTGCGCGGCGGCGCCATTCATCCTGGCAATAGCCCTGTTTTCCTTCCTTTCGCCTACTGCGGGCGTCTCCGGACAGGGATTTGGATATTCGTCATGGCTCGGTGCAAAACCCTGGTCCTTCCTGTTCAGCCTATCAAGCGGCATCTTGTGGCTTGATGTGTTTACTGCAGTTGTGCTGATCGGCCTTGGCGGCTGGCTTGTATTTACCGCACACCTGACTATCTCGAAGCCGCTCGCCTTTGCCGCGATTATGTTATCGGCAGCATTCATGATATTGCCCGGCTCCCTGATGGGATCACATTTCGTTGATTCAAGATTGGGGCCGGCACTGGCCATGTTGTTCCTGGTTACTTTCGATCTGCGTGAAAATAGCGATCATCGTGCCGGACGGGCGGTTATTATTGCCGCCTGCGCATTAACGCTTGTCCGCACGGCGGCCTTCATATCGGTTTGGTCTGGCGATGAAAAAGAAATCACGCCGATCATACAGGCCTTAAGGGAGATTGAGCCGGGCGCAACGCTGTTTGCGGCAACTGCGGAGCCCTATCCAAATTTATTTACCGACACAGCGGAACGTCGCGCGGCATGGCGGCCACCATTGAAACATATTGCCTCATATGCCGTATTGAGCGGGCCGGTCTTCGTTCCCATGACCTTTGCCGACCCGGCAAAGCAACCGATGATCGTCTCGCCAGCCTATGCCGGCATCAAGGCTTTCCAGGATGACAACCCGATCAAAGTGCCGGATCGCAACGCGCTCGATACATTGTTCGCGCAAATCATCGGCCATCTGCGTGCAGGCGACTGGCCAGATATCGGCGCGCCATATTTGCTGGTAGTTGGCAGTGATCGTCTGCAACCCCTGGCGCTACCGCCGGGTGTGACCCGCATTATCGACGGCGACCGATTTGTTCTGTTGCGTATTGCCAATATGCGCCCGCAATGAAGTCCACACGCACAGCAATTATCGTTGGCGGCGGATTTTACGGCTGCTCCATTGCCGTGCATCTTGCGGAAAAAGGGTGGCGGGTCACCCTCTTCGAGCGGGAACCGGATTTGATGACCCGCGCGTCATTCGTCAACCAGGCGCGGCTGCACAACGGCTATCATTATCCGCGCAGTTTTCAGACTGCGATACGAAGCCGCGCCAACTTGCCCGTATTTCGTGATGTATACGCCGCTGCGGTACAGGAGGATTTTCGGGCTCTTTACGCCATTTCGCGCTTTGACTCAAAAGTCAACGCACAGCACTTTCAGCGCTTTTGCCAGGCGGTTGGCATTCCACTTAGACCGGCACGAAAAAGCGACCGCGCGCTATTTTCACCGCAACTTGTACAGGCCGTTTACGAAGTCGATGAACCCGCCTTCGACGCGAAAATCCTGCGCGATGGCCTGATATCGCAAATCGCCAGGCTTGACGTGAACTTACATATGAATGCCGCCATCGCAGCAGTTGAACCGGCCGGGCGGCCAAGTCAGGAGCTGATCGTGCGAACAACGGACGGTGACATTGCGGAGGCGGACTGGGTATTCAATTGCACTTACGCCGCGCTCAACCATATCGATGGCCGTGAAGCCGCGCAACGCCCGTCCCTTCGCCATCAGATCGCCGAGATCGCGCTGTTTGAACCGCCCGAACCGCTGGCTAATCTTGGCGTCACCCTCATGGATGGACCGTTCTTTTCGTTGTTGCCGTTCCCTGCCCGAAAGCTCCATTCGCTTACGCATGTGCGCTATACCCATCATCTGGCATGGACCGAGGGCGATACTGTGCAGGCAACGCGGGGGCCTCACAACCCGCTGGACATTCTTTCGGAATATCTGGAAAGTGGCGGCGGCCGCGCGGGCAGGTCCCGTATCGCATGGATGATCCGCGATGCGCAGCGATATCTGCCCGCGCTGGCGAATGCGAAAATCGTGGACACATTGTTCGATATCAAGACCCTCGTCACAGAAACGCAAATTGATGATGCGCGGCCGATATATTTCCATAGGGATGGGAAGATGCCTGGTTTGATTTCGATTCTGGGCGGCAAGATCGACAATATTTTCGATATTCTCGCGTTCATTGATGGCACGCTGGATCTGCAACCGGCCTCCGCTTCGGCGAGATCCTAGCGGGTTGATTGCGGGTTTGTCCAAAGCTCGTCGTCATCGCGAGCGAAGCGCTTCAATATAAACGCATCTTAAACGCATCGTGCTCTATAATCCCGTTTCAACCTTCCCCGAAACCCGGTTTTCAGCTACGCTTGCACACGAATCGAAGCCTTATGATTGGAAAATTGGCTGATATCTTACCCAAAAAGGACCCGTAGAAATGAGACCGTCCAGGGAAGTGTTTCCAAGCGTAATATTGGCGGTTCGTGATTGTGTTGGCTCCCTCGGTCAATATCTTGATAACCTTGCAAAAATTCTGGCCGATAATTTTGACCATTACGAGGTCATTATCGTCGATGATGCGTCAATCGACGACACTGTTTCGATCGTCGAGGAAAGGCAGAAGCATCTTCCAAATCTCACGCTGTACAGCCTGCCCAAGACCTATGGAAATTCGGTTGCGACGGTTGCGGGCCTTGACCATGCAATCGGTGATTTCATCATCATATTGAACCCAAATCGCGATCAGCCAGAAATCATTGTCGATCTCGTTCAGAAAGCATTGGAAGGAAGCGATATCGTCTACGCGCTGCCGCGCGACCGGATTGAAAATATTGGATTATATAATCGCATGAGAATCAGGGTCCTGGGTAGCCTGGCGCGCTACAATCGAATCGATCTGCCTGCGACCATGTCCAGCACGATGCTGATCAGCCGCGCTGTGCTGAGCTTCATCCTGAAGGCGGCGGATCGCCACCGCATCCTTCACATTGCGCCCGCGCTCTCAGGATACAGATACAAGACGATTATCTATGATCGCAACGCTCGTGGCGCCACGACCTCGCAGCGAATGGGATGGCGCGAGTCGACCGCAGAAGCGCTAAATCTGATGTTCGCGATTTCGCCACGGCCACTTCGATTTATTGCGCTGTTTTCGCTTGCGGTCAGCGCCATTACGGTTTTCTACAGCGCCTTCGTTGTTCTCTACTGGTTTTTTGCGGACGATCTGGCCCGGGGCTGGGCCTCAATGTCATTGCAGATATCAGGGTTATTTTTCCTGTTGAGCCTGGTGCTCGCTGCAATGTCCGAATATCTGCAGCAAATTCTGGACAGCACAGAGCGTCGGCCGCTCTATTATATCGCGCGCCAGAGCAACAGTGACGTTATGGATTATGCCCCCGATTTGAACGTGATTGGCGGGGGCGGCGGAACCATTGACTTCATGCCCCAGGAAGACAGATCAAGGGCTTGATATTGCCATGACAGGAAACGCACTCGTGGGGCATACCGGGTTTGTGGGATCGAACCTGCTGGCGCAACACCCGTTCCAGCATCTCTATAACTCAAAAAATATTGCCGGGATCGCCGGACGATCATTCGAGCTTCTGGTGTTCTGTGGCGCACAGTCGAAAAAGTGGTGGGCCAACCAGAACCCGGATGAAGACCTCCGGAAAATACACACCGCACTTGATCCCCTGGCCGAGGTTTCAGCCAGCAAAGCCGTCCTGATTTCGACCATCGACGTTATCCCGCCACTGGAGGGCGATATCGACGAGAGCGTCGACTGCCGCGCGATGGGATCGCATCCGTACGGCGAAAACCGGCTTCATATCGAGGAGTTCTTTCGCGCGCACTTCCCCAACGCGCTGATCGTGCGGTTGCCCGGATTGTTTGGGGCAGGCCTTGCCAAGAACGTCATCTTTGATCTTATGAATGACAATCTTCTTGAGAAAATCAATCCCGCCAGCACCTTTCAGTATTACGATTTGGCCCGGTTGTGGGCTGACATCGAGACCGCGCTGGCAGCCGGTCTGAAACTTGTCCATCTTTTTGCCGAACCGCTCTCAACTGCGGCAATTGTCGAGAAGTTTTTCCCGGGCAAGACCATCGGCACAGATGCGGCGCCCGAGGCCCACTATGATTTCCGAACCCGTTATGACCGGTTGTTCGGGGGCGGAGGCGGCTATATTGAAGATCGTGCTGCAGTACTTGACCGGCTGGGTGCGTTCATACGGGCGGAGATGGCCAAATGAAACTCGCTTTTTCCAATATCGCCTGGGATGCGGCGGAAGAATCACAGATTCTTGAAATCCTTTTGGAGGCGCAGATTCCAGGCCTGGAGGTGGCGCCAACGAAACTTTGGCCGAACTGGGACGGCGCGACGGCCATAGCTGCCCGTCAAATCGGCGAACGGTACCGCAATGCGGGATTCATTGTTCCGGCGCTGCAGGCAATTCTTTTTGACCGCCCGGCCCTAACCCTTTTTGGAGGACCCGCAGCGCGCGCCGCCCTTCTCGAACATATTGAAACCGTCGCAGGCATCGCGGCCGGGCTGGGCGCGCGAACCCTGGTCTTCGGGGCGCCGCGAAACCGCGACCCCGGCGATCTTTCGCCAGAAGACGCAATGACTTTGGCGGTATCGGTATTTCGTGAGGCGGGCGCGCTTTGCGCCGCGCACGGTGTCTGGCTTGGCATCGAGGCTAACCCGCCGATTTACGATTGCCGGTTCATAACGCGATGGTTCGAAGCTGCCGAGCTGGTGCGCCGCTGTGATAGCCCTGGCATTCGTCTTCACCTGGACGCCGCGTGCACGGCGCTGGCCGACGACGATCTGGCCGAAGCGGTGGCTGCAACGGCCGACATTCTCGCACATGTCCATATTTCTGAACCGCAGCTTGGCGCATTCGAAAACCCGCATGTCGATCATGCGGGGTTCGCAATGGCGCTGCGAAGCGCCGGCTATGACGGCTGGTGCTCGGTCGAAATGCGGCGTAGCGAAAACCCGCTGACGGCAGTGCGGCGCGCTGCTGAGTTTGCGAAATCCTGTTATGTCTGAGTTGACGGCCAGACCGTTCGCAATCTCGATTGTTATCCCCGCCTACAACGAGGAGGCCGTGATTGAGGCGACGGTCTCTGCACTAGTATCAGCAATGGATGACAGCGGTTTTCGCTATGAACTCCGCATTGTCGACGATGGTTCAAAGGATGCGACCTGGGAAAAATTACAGGCGCTTCACGAAACCTTTCCAAATGTCTGTCCCATAAAGAACGAAGGGCCGGGCGGTTACGGCATGGCCGTAAAAGCGGGATTGAACACCTTCAAGGGGGAGGCGGTAATTGTTGCAATGGCGGATGGCTCCGACAGTCCAGGCGATATCGTAGCCTATGCCCGCGCGCTTGCAGAGGGTTACGATTGCGCCTTCGGCATGCGGTTTTCCGGACAAAGCCAGGTGCAGGGATACCCGCCTGTTAAGCGGCTCCTGAACCGGATCGGCAACCGGTTGATTGGCCTGCTGATTGGCAGCTCCTACACCGATTTCACCAACGGTTTTAAAGGCTATCGCCGGCCGGTTATCGAGGCAATGCAGCCGCTGATCGCTGCGGATTTCAATCTGACCGTCGAAATGTCCATCAAGGCGGTGCAGAGCGGAGCGTCCTTCAAGGTGATCCCCAACGGCTGGACCGACCGGGCCGGCGGCGAATCGAAGTTTAACGTCTGGCGTCTTGGGACGCGCTATTTGTTCACGATCGTCTATTGCTTATTACAAAACCACCTAAAGAACGCTGGCGCGCGCCCGCGCACGCCATTGTCACATTAACATGCCGCGCGCGGGGAAGAAATACCCGCACAATAGAGCGGGATGATTTTAGGTCCGTTCAGCCTCATCGTCTTTGCGAGAAGCGCCGTGACGCAGCAATCCACCAGGCCTCCGCCATCCCCCGTCGCCTTACGGCTATGGGGGACAAAGAAAGGCTGGTGGATTGCTTCACTTCGTTTATTGGCGCCCCTGAAGGTTCAGGTGCAAATATGCATCTTCAGGCGCAATGACGAAGCGGGTATGGCTGGTTCAACCTGAAAACATCACCGCGCATGCATGTGGAGATTCGCGAAGACGGTGTTCAAGCTGGCCGTCACCGTATATTGCCCGCCTGATGCGCGCGAATGGCCTGCACGAAGATGCGTGTACCAATAAAAGCCACGCAGAGGCGACGCTTCCGTAAAACGACGGATAGTCACCATGGCTGTCCGGTGGCGGCCAATATACTGGATCAGAATTTTGCCTGCGATGGCCAGGATCAAAAGTGGGGTGTCGACATCAGTTACATCTGGACAGCCGAAGGATGGCTATAAAATCACTGATTTTTGTCTTTATTTTTCAAATCTTTAATGGAATCCAAAGATTTGCTCAAATTGAGGGGAAGCTGGAGCAAAAGACGGATACAATCCCGCTATTCACGATTCGCTGGGTGCTTCGGTAGGCCGGGATCACGATGCCAGCCACGGCAAAATCAACGCGTCCTAAAATAAGGACCGCCACTATTTTAAGAAAGGCCATTTTATTAAAATAGGCGTTTGATGTATTTCACAAAGCGCGGCATATTGAACAGGTGAACGGCGGATTGGGCTTATCTGCCGCCAGAGTGAGATAATGAAAGGTTAACGATGAAATTCGAGGCATTCAAGGCAGGTGTCTGGAAAAAACAGTATCAGTATAAAAGCTTTTCCCCGGCCTTGATAAACCAGAACTGGGTATGGGACGATCCGCGTATCAACGTCCTTCTTGAACAGGCAACGCGGGCGCTTGGTGAATTGAACGCCTTTTCTTTTATTGTGCCGAATATCGACATCTTTATAGAGATGCACATCACCAAGGAGGCGCAAACCTCAAGCCGCATCGAAGGGACCAGAACAGAAATCGAAGAAGCCCTGATGCCGGAGGATGCGATAGCGCCCGAAAATCGCGACGACTGGCACGAAGTGCGCAATTATATTGCGGCCATGAACACGGCGGTTCAGGAGTTGCAACATCTGCCGGTGTCAACCCGGCTGTTATGTCAAACCCATGCCATTTTGATGCGCGGCGTACGCGGGCAAAGCAAAAACCCCGGAGAGTTGCGCAAGATGCAAAACTGGATCGGCGGTTCGGGGCCGATGGATGCAGCCTTCGTGCCGCCGCACCCCGATGAAGTCCCGGAACTGATGAGCGATCTTGAAAAGTTTCTGCATAACGAGGACATTGCCGTGCCTGATCTGGTGAAGGCCGCCATCGCGCATTATCAGTTTGAAACAATCCACCCGTTCAATGATGGCAATGGCAGGATTGGCCGGTTGCTGATTACGCTCTATCTTGTGAGCAAGGGTATTTTGCAAAAACCATCGCTTTATCTTTCGGATTTTTTCGAACGCAACCGGTCTTCTTACATCGATGCCCTGATGCGCGTGCGCACGGCGAACGATATCGGCCATTGGGTGCGTTTTTTCCTTGCCGGGGTTCTGGAAATTTCCAGGAAGGGACGCCGCACCATGCAGGCCATTCAGGCCTTGCGCGAAGCGGTGGAACTGCAATGCCTGACCTTGGGCAAACGCGCGCCAAACGCGCGCCGGGCGTTGACGCTGCTCTATCGCCGTGGGGTTGTATCGGCCAGGGATATTGAAACCGAACTTGGCGTAACCAGCGCAACGGCAAACGCGATCATCCGGGATTTTGTAAAATTGCAGATATTGCAGGAAATTACCGGCATGCGGCGGGATCGTTTATACGTGTTCGATCGCTATCTGCGCCAGTTTGCAGATTAAGGACAGGGACCGGCGGGCAGTCATGACCAGGAAACAGAAGCTTGAACTGACATGGGTGGGCAAGGAGAACCGGCCCCGGCTGGAGCCGCGCATCCTGCTGGAGGATTCCGAGAAGTCGTATCATGCGGCGCATCGGATCACATTCTCGAAACCGATGGTATTCTGCATCCTGTCTGATACGGCCACCGGCTTCCCGGGGAAGGTGCTATTGGTCACTGTGTGGGCACAACGGGTATAACCATGAGCGAGTTCCAGTATTACGAGTTCCAGGCGGTTGACCGTCCACTTGGCGAAGCGGATCGTCAGGCGCTCAGGGCGCTGTCGACGCGGGCGCGGATCACGGCTACGAGCTTCACGAATGTCTATGAGTGGGGCGATTTCAAAGGTGACCCGGCCACGCTTATGGAGCGCTGGTTTGACCTTCATCTCTATCTGGCGAACTGGGGCTCGCGCCGGCTTATGATCCGTCTGCCGAAGCGGCTGGCCGATCAGCAGCGGCTCAAGGCATTCCTCTGCAAGGCCGATTGCGCCGTGCTCCGGGCGTCGGGCGAAAACCTGGACTTGTAACGTTTTTGTTCCGGTCGCTTGAGAGTGTATTTTCACATCAAGGAGATCGAACATGTCTATCAAGCATACTGAAGAGTTCAAACAGGAGGCGGTGCTTCTAGAGCGGGATGATATTAGGTCCGTCCATATCCGTCGTTTTTGAAGTAGTTTTCGCACTCTTGCGGCGTGTAGCTGTCGAGTAGTTGTGCGATGCAGGAGGCGATGGTTTCGGGAGTGCGTACAGCA